>BNJV01001552.1_pt1 | contig 244440 bp, 269 predicted proteins | sample 8540591 | NCBI WGS metagenome assembly BNJV01 (sample SAMD00202457, study PRJDB9452) | human saliva metagenome | host: Homo sapiens | reverse complement strand
ACCAGATATCGCCTATCGTAAAGATGGTCGTTTAGAATAATCAAAAACAATCCTGCAAGAATTCTTGCAGGATTTTCTTTTTTTTATAGTAGACCTTCTAACAAGCCACGCATAAAGTTTTCAGAATTAAATTCACCGATATCATCGATTTTTTCACCAAAACCGATTAATTTCACTGGAATATCCAATTCTTCTCGAATCGCAAGAACCACTCCTCCTCGAGCTGTTCCATCAATCTTAGTGAGGACGATACCAGTAATCGGCGTGATCTTAGAAAATTCCTTGGCCTGAACAAGAGCGTTTTGCCCTGTTGAGGCATCAAGCGCTAGGAATGTTTCATGAGGGGCTGTAGGATCCACGCGCTTGATAATGCGACCAATTTTTTCTAATTCAGCCATCAGATTGTCTTTATTCTGAAGGCGACCAGCCGTATCAATCATCAAAACATCGACTTGCTCTGCCACTGCTCGTTCCATCCCATCAAAGACCACACTTGCAGGATCTGATTTTTCAGGACCTGTGACAACAGGCACATCCACACGGCGTCCCCATTCAGCCAACTGAGCAACGGCTCCTGCCCGGAAGGTATCTGCTGCGACTAGCATCACCTTTTTCCCTTCCTTCTTGTACTTATGAGCTAGTTTTCCGATAGAAGTTGTTTTTCCAACGCCATTCACTCCCACAAAGAGCATGACAGTCAAGCCGTCTTTAAAGTTGATTTGCTCATTGTATTGGCCATCTTTTTCATAGAGATCCACCAATTTTTCAATAATCACGCGACGCAAAGCATCCGGTTTTTTGGCATTTTCCAAGCGTGCTTCATAGCGGAGCTCTTCCGTCAGATTCGAAGCGACTTGGACTCCGACGTCACTCATAATCAAGAGTTCTTCTAACTCTTCAAAGAATTCTTCATCGACAGAACGGAAGTTAGCAAAAAAAGCATTAAGAGCGGCACCAAATCCAGTCCGAGTTTTCTTCAAGCTTCGATTGTATTTTTCTTGAACCGTTTCTGTTGGTTGAGCAATCTCTGGCTCACTTGTCATTTCTTCTACTACAGGCTCTTCTTCAACCTCTTCTGAAATTTCAGGTTCGCTAGCAGCTTCCTCTACTGACACTTCTGCTTCAAGCTCTTCTGTATCTTCAGGTTCGCTAGTTGTTTCTTCTACTGGAGCGTCTTCTTCAAACTCTCCCGTTTCTTCTTCTGAACTTTTAGTAGTTGCTTCTTCAATTACTTCCTCGGGTTCTTTGGAAAGACTTGAAGTCTCATCTTCTGTTTCATTCTTTTCAATAACATCCTCTTCAAATGCTTCTTGGGCAAGATCTATAGATGCTGTCGACTCTTGAGCTGATCGTGCTGATTCGGTAGCCATTCGCTCTTTTAATTCTTCGTAGTAGGCTTCCATTGCCGAAATCTTAGCTTCATCACTTTGTGAAGACTTTTGTGATACCGGCTCAGCTGGGGAACTCGATTCCTCAGGACTTTCCACAAGCTCTTCTGTAAGCTCTTGGGCTTGTGGTTTTGCTTCTTCTTTTCTTCCAAATAGTCGGTCAAATAATCCCATTATTGACCCTCCTTCAATACATATTCTTCAATCGCTCTTCCGACTGCATCTTCATCATTGGTGTAGTCCGAAACAAGGGTAGCGATTTTCTTCACCTCATCCACCGCATTGGCCATGGCGATTCCTAGTCCTGCCCATTTTAACATGCTGGTATCGTTGCCCTCATCACCACAAGCCATGACTTGACTAGCATCGATTCCTAAATACGCAACCAAAGCCTCCAAGCCTCGATCTTTTTGAACACCTTTGGGGCACCATTCCAAGAGCATGTCTCTGGATTTAAAAATCTCAAACGCTCCCCTAAGTTAGGAGAAATCTTTGGAATAGCTCCATCCAAATAGTCCTGTTGAAAAGCTGTCACACACTTATTATAAGCTATCTGACTGGACAAATCCTCAATAGAAACAGGAATAAAGTTCAAGTAAGGATTATAGAGAGAGTAAAGAGATTCTTGATCAGATGCCAGTGTATAAACATCCCCCTCACTAATGGCGTCTAAGGGCAAACCAAGGGCCTCTGTCTCTTCATAAATGCGGACGACATCATCTCGAGAGAAAACTGTTTTCGCAATGATCTCTCCTGTATTCTTTTGTACCAAGCCTCCATTAAAGGTAATGGTGTATTCATCCGACAAGCCAGCTGTTCCAATCTCTTGGAGCAGAAAATCCATGGCCTTGAGAGGACGTCCCGTCGTCAAAACCACCTTGACCCCTTTTTCTTGTGCTGCACGAATGGCAGCCAGGTTCCGAGGGGAGATTTTCTTTTCTGAGTTTAAGAGAGTACCGTCCAAGTCTAGTGCGATAACCTTAATCTGACTCATAATTCTTCCTCCATATAGCGCAGGACAGATCCTGTCGAATGATGTGGCAATATGGTTTCAGCCAATTCCAAAATCTCTGGACGGGCATTTTCTGGTGCAATTGGATGGCCAACAACCTGCATCATATGAAGATCATTGAGATTATCTCCAAAAGCTAGGACTTGGTCTCGACTAATGCCCAACTGATCCATTAGGGCTTGAATGGCGACTCCCTTGTCCACATAATCCAAGACAATATCAATACACTCATAACCCGTCGTCATGGCCTTAACACCCTCAACATTTTGGGTAACCCAGGCTTCACCTTCTGCTAATACTTCTTGGTCAAAATTGGTGGTCATCTTAAAGACAAGATCATCAATTTCTGAAAAATCTGACACCGTTTGAATGTTTTCATTGTAATTTTGCGAAGCAGTTAGATAGTCTAGATCAACGGTCTTTAAAACATAGCTCCCGCGTTTTCCTGTTAACAAGCACTTATTTTTATCAAAATAGGGACTTTCCTGCAACTTAGCAAACATGGCTTGATAAAAATCTGGACTCATGGTCGCTTCATAGACATCTTCACCATGAAATTCAACAACACTGCCGTTTTCAGCTATGAAAATAATCTGATCCTGGACCTCTTTAAAGATTGTCTTCAAAGAGAGGAGAGGCCGACCACTTGCTGCCGCAAAGTAGATCCCTTTTTCTTGAAACTTCTTTAGTACCTTTAGGAATAAAGCTTGATCAAATTCATGATTTCCATCCAAAAAGGTCCCATCCATGTCTGTTGCGACTAATTTAATTTCCATTATCCATTCCTTCTATATCTTTCAGCTTCACAGATACAATCTTAGAGACTCCGGATTCTTGCATGGTCACTCCATAGATGGAATCTGCTGCCGCCATGGTTCCCTTTACGGTGGGTAACCACGATAAACTGACTTTCCTTATCAAAACGATTAAGATAATCTCCAAACCGTTTTACATTGGCTTCGTCTAGAGCCGCTTCTACCTCATCCAAGATGACAAATGGAATAGTCTTGACACGAATGATTGAGAAGAGTAACGCCAATGCTGACAAAGCTTTCTCCCCACCACTCATCAAATTCAAGGATTGAATTTTCTTACCAGGCGGTTGGACAGAAATCTCGACCCCAGCTGACAAGAGATCTCCATCCGTCAAGATAAGATCAGCTGATCCTCCCCCAAACATCTGTTTAAAGGTGACTCGGAAGGATTCACGAATCGCTTCGAATGTAGACTTAAAGCGTTCTTTCACCTCATCATTCATGTCATTAATGGTTTCGAGAAGAAGATTTTTGGCAGCCAAGACATCTTCTCGTTGTCCAGAAAGGAAATCAAATCGCGTCTTGACCTCATCGTATTGTTCGATAGCATCAATATTGACAGGTCCTAAGGCTTTAATCGCTTTCTCCAAGTCTTTTAAGGCTTGCTCAGACTGGGCTAGATTTTCTAGCTCATTGGCCTGTTTAGACGCTTCCTCAAAACTCATCTTAAATTCATCGGTCAGAGCTAACATCAGTTTATTTAGCTTATCTGCCAAGCGATCGCGATTGGATTCTGCTTTGGCCTGGAGGCGAATCCACTCCTCATTTTGACGACGGGCTTGTTCCATATGACCCGCTACATCTTCAGACTGGCCTTCCAAATCCTCTAATTCAAATTGCTTACGAATCACAGCTTGCTCCAGAGCGGTTTTCTCTTGAAGGGTTGCTTGAAGCTGTTTTTCAAGGACAGAAACATCGATTTGTTCATGTCGATCTTCTCCTTGCTCAATAGCATATTGGAGAGCTTGGATTTCCCGTTCAGTAGTAGCCAACTCTTGCTGCAAGCGTTCGGCATCTGTCTGGTCATAGGTCAATCGACTCTTCAACTCTGTTTTCTGTAATTGGAGCTTGGCAATGGCTGCTCGTAAATTCTCAATTTTCTCGACAACGACATCTTTATTGAGCTTGACTTCTTCAATCTCAGCAGTGACTTGCTCTTTTTCCGCCTCAATTTCGTTCAGTCTCGCTTGCAAGTGATCCCGTTTTTGGAGGAGCTCCGGATCGCTACCTTCATCCAGCTCTGTACGGATAAGTTCTAACAGTTCTTGGGCATCCAAGAGTTGCTGGTGAGCTTGCTCAAAAGCCAATTGAAGGCGTTGCTCTTCTAGTCGTGCCCCTTCTCCTTGGCCTTTCAAAGATTCTAGTTTTTCTTGTGATTGGCTCACTTGGTCCTGTTGCTCTTGAACCTGCCCTTCTACTTCTCGCAAGTTCTTCTGAAGAGAGGCCAATTCTTGGTGCAAGCGATCCAGTTCTGGCTTGATGAAAATCGAATTATTGCTTCGATTTGCACCACCTGCATAGGAACCACCTGTGCGCAGTTCAGTTCCATCCAGCGTCACGATACGAACTTGGTAGGTAACCTTGCGGGCAGCTGCCTTGGCGTGCTCAATCGTATCAAAAATAGCTGTGACACCCAAAAGGTTTTGAAAAATCGACTCGAGGGAAGGATCATAGTCCACTAAACTGCTAGCCATCCCTAGGAATCCTGGACAGGCTTCAATCAGTTCTTGATTCTTTCCTGCAAGGTAGCGTGGTTTAATAGTTGTCAAAGGAAGGAAGGTTGCCCGACCCGAGCGATTCTTCTTCAGATGTTCGATTGCCCGTGTTGCTGCTCCTTCGTCTTCTACGATAATATGCTGACTGCTGGCTCCTAGAGCAATCTCTAAGGCAGTCTGATACTCTGGTGAGAAGGAAAGTTTTTCACTGACAGCTCCCACGATTCCACCTAAGCGAGTCGCTTCTTGCAAGACACTCTTCACGCCCACATAAAAATTACTATGATTCTTTTGAATCGCCTCTAAACTGTTAATGCGAGCCTGTTTTTCCTTACTTTGATCCAGTAGATCAAACATCTTGGCTTGCGCTTCTTGATAAGCCTGGCGAGCTTCCTCAAACCGTTTTGCCTCTGATTGATAGGTCTCAAGCAAGTGTTTCAGATGCTCTTGAGCTCCTTGATAAGCTTCTTGAGCAACCTGCTCTTTTTCCTGCAATTCTGTCACCATTTGGATTTGATTTTGGTAATCTTCCTTTTTACTTTGTGACAATTGAGCTGAGGCTTCCAATTGATTTTCAATGGTTGTTAATTCGTTTGATCGCTCCGCTTCATCCTGCATCAAGGCCACGTATTTTTCACGTAAATAATCGATCACCTGATCTGGATCTTCTGAGAAGCTGGCCAACTCCTTCTCCAGACCTTCAAGAGCTTCTTGACTCTTTTGCAATTCTTCTTGAAGACTCTTTGTATTGGCTTTTTTTTCTTCCAACTGATTCCGAAGAACTTGTAGGCGTTCTTCCAGACTATTGACCCGCTCTTGATTCTCCTGACGGCTTCGTGCGACCTGTTGCGACTCCAAGCGTGCCAATTCGATTTGTTTCTCCAAATCACTTAAGAGGCGAGTCAATTCTAAGAGACTAGCTTGATCATCCGATAATTGGTGCTGAAGGGCCTGACGACTCTGTTTCAAGCGGAGACTTTCCGCCTCATACTCTTCTCTTTTCTGGTAATAAGCCTTTAATTGTTCCTGAATGGAAGCTTCTTCTTGGACGGCTTGATCATAGTCTTTTTTATTGACTTCAATTTGTGCGATCAAAACATCCAAATAGAGAATTTGGCGTTGTTGATCTAATTCTAAGAAGCGTTTGGCCACAAGGGCTTGCTTCTCAAGAGGTTTGATTTGCCCCTCTAACTCAAAAATAATGTCTTCCAGACGGTCCAAATTATCCTGGGTCTGAACCAACTTAGATTCTGTTTCCTTGCGACGCGTTTTAAATTTAAGAACCCCAGCTGCTTCCTCAAAAATAGCCCGTCTCTCTTCTGGTTTGGAGTTGAAGATTTCTTCAACCTTCCCTTGGGAAATAATAGAGAAAGAATCTCTCCCCAGTCCAGTATCCATAAAGAGATCATGGACATCTCTCAAACGGACTTTCTTGCCATCAATCTTGTATTCACTATCACCCGAGCGATAAATATGACGCTCCACTCGGATTTCTTTAGCAGCTTGTTTGATAAAGCCATCCCGGTTATCCAGTACTACCGTTACGCAGGCGTAGTTTAAGGGTTTCCGAGTTTCAGTCCCTGCAAAAATCACATCCGGCATCTTGCCACCACGAAGGCTCTTGACACTCGATTCCCCTAAGGCCCAGCGCAGACTTTCCGTAATGTTTGATTTTCCAGATCCATTAGGGCCAACCACTGCGGTTACCCCTTGGTCAAAGATGACCCGGGTCTTATCTGCGAAAGACTTAAATCCTTGAATCTCAATTTCCTTTAAATACATGAGGGATCCACCTTATTCTCCACTGCTTTTTTTGCTGCTTCTTGTTCTGCAGCCTTTTTAGACCGGCCACGTCCTTGACCGATGATTTCCCATTGACAGACACTTGCACTTCAAACTCCTTGGCATGAGCCGGTCCTGATTCACTCGTCACCTCATAGGTAATCAAGACATCCCCATGGATTTGAAGGATTTCTTGCAAGCGCGTCTTATAGTCAATCACTTGCTCAAATTGGCCCGCTTCGACTTTAGGAATCATGACTTGCTGAATGAAGTTCCGCACCATCTCCACTCCCTTATCCAAGAGTAAGGCGCCTAAAAAAGCCTCAAACAAATCTCCTAAGATGGTATCTCGGTTACGTCCACCAGATTTTTCCTCTCCCTTGCCAAGTTTGATAAATTGATCGAAACCACAATCACGGGAAAAACCTGCCAGGCTTTCCTCACGAACAATCATGGAACGCATTTTTGACAAATCACCCTCTGGCTTACTAGGGTAGAGGGCAAATAAATATTCGGAAATCACTAACTGGAGAACAGCGTCTCCTAAAAATTCCAAACGTTCATTATGTGAAATTTTTAAGAGGCGATGCTCATTCGCATATGAGGTATGTGTAAAAGCTGTTTCCAACAATTCTGTATCGTCAAAAGTCAGCCGAAATTTCTCAGCAAGAAGGTTATATAAGGCTTGCATCACGTTACTACTTTCTTTCTTCATTTATGCATCTGGATTGAATCCTGTGACCTATTCCGTCCAAAAGATACACCCCTCTATTATACCAAAAAAGAGTGCGTCTCGCACTCCTTTCCCTTGTTTTCACGATAGGATTTAGGACCTATTCTGTCCTTACATCATTCTTCTTTATCCGGAATCACTTTGAACAAATAATAACTGATAAAAATAGTTAATCCCACTAGACCTAATTTCACAAACCAGAGTGGTGCCAGGTAAATGGAAATCCCCATCAAAAGATAAATTTGTAGAATAATTCTTTTTTTCCGCTTTTTGGAGATCGACTTTGTTTCCCGATAATCCGCTACATAAGTTTGGTACAACTTGGTCCCATGCAACCATTTTTCAAAGCGTTGAGAACTCTTGGCAAAACAAGCCATGGCTAATAAAAGAAACGGGGTCGTTGGTAAAATAGGTAATGGAATCCCAATAATCCCTAATCCTAAGGAAATAAACCCTACTGTTATATACACGTATTTCAATCTAACTGCTCCTATCCTTCTCACTCATTTCAAGCCTACACTACTGACCTAAAAAGGAGATGAGGTCATCTCCTTTTTTAATCATTTAGATATCTACTAATGGAGTCGCTGTATCTGGAGATGTATCCAAGACGTCAAAATCATGCCCCACTGCTAGATCTGCTCGAGCCAGTTGATTAACCATGGTCATATGGGCCAATTCCTTGATATTGTTTTCCTTCGATAAGTGGCCCAGATAAATCTTTTTGGTCTTATTGCCTAGGGTCCGAATCATGGCATCTGCGCCATCTTCATTAGAGAGGTGGCCCAAATCAGATAAGATCCGCTGCTTTAATCGCCAAGCATAAGAGCCAGCTCGTAGGATTTCCACATCATGGTTGGACTCGATCAAATAGCCATCTGCATTTTCAACAATCCCAGCCATTCGATCACTGACATAACCTGTATCCGTCAGCATGACAAAACTCTTCCCATCCTTCATGAAACGATAGAACTGGGGAGCCGCAGCATCATGGCTGACACCAAAACTTTCCACATCCAAATCCCCGAAGGTTAAGGTCTTGCCCATTTCAAATAAATATTTCTGGGAGTCGTCGACCTTCCCAAGGTACTTGCTTCCCTCCATAGCCTTCCAGGTAGCTTCATTGGCGTATAGGTCCATCCCGTATTTACGAGCTAACACACCAACGCCATGAATGTGATCCGAATGTTCATGTGTGATTAAAATAGCATCAAGATCTTCGGGTTTGCGATCAATCTCTGCAAGCAAACCTGTAATTTTCTTCCCGGACAAGCCTGCATCTACTAGAATTTTCTTCTTAGGAGTCTCTAAGTAAAAAGAATTACCACTCGATCCTGAAGCTAAAATACTATACTTAAACCCTTTTTCATCCATTAGTTTTCTTATTCATCCTCATTATCCCATCCATCATCTAGGATAGCATCTTTATCATACGGTAGGACAATCGTGAAAGTAGAACCTTTTCCATATTCACTCTTGGCCCAGATAAATCCTTTGTGTTGCTTGATAATTTCCTTGGCAATGGCCAGTCCTAAACCAGTCCCACCTTGGGCGCGACTGCGTGCCTTATCCACGCGATAAAAGCGGTCAAAAATTCGTGGGAGGTCCTTTTTAGGAATCCCTAAGCCCTCATCCGAAATCGAGATAATCAACTGGGCATCTGTCGTTTTCATTCCCACACGAATTTCCCCACCATCTGGGGAATATTTGATAGCGTTATTTAAGATATTGTCTAAGACCTGTGTCATCTTGTCTGTATCAATTTCAACCCAGACAGGAGAAATAGGATAATCACGAACAATATCATATTTCTTCTCGCCAGCCTGGTTCTTCATCTTATCAAAGCGATTCAAAATGAAAGTGATAAAGGCTGTAAAGTTGGTCAATTCAACATCCAATTGACTGGTTTCATTATCGATCCGCGAAAGACTTAATAGATCCGTCACCATCCGCATCATCCGGTTGGTCTCTGTCAAAGATACTTTGACAAATTCCGGTGCAACTGGCTCCGTAATGGCTCCGTCATCCAAGGCTTCCAAGTAAGATTTCACACTGGTCAGTGGTGTTCGGAGTTCATGACTAACGTTGGATACGAATAAACGACGTTCCCGCTCTTCCTTGTCCTGTTCGGTTGTGTCATGCAAGACGGCAACCAGACCAGAAATAAAACCAGACTCTCTCCGGATCAAAGCGAAGCGAACCCGTAAAGAGATGTACTCCCCATTTTCATCCTGCGAATCGATAGTCAATTCTGGAACATTGGTAATCAAGTCACGCAGTTCATACTCTTCACTAATGCCAAGCAGATCTAGAATACTGATGTTCATGACCTCTTCGACCACGACATTAAGCTGTTTGGCAGCCATTTCATTAACCAAAATAATCTGCCCCCGACGATTGGTCGCTAAGACCCCATCTGTCATATAGGAAAGAATACTGGTCAAGCGCTTGGTTTCTTGTTCCAGATTTTCATGCGTCAAACGAATCACTTCAGACAAATCATTGATACTGTTGGAAATCTCTGTTAATTCAGGACCCCCTTGTAAATCAATGATATCGGAATATTCTCCAGCAATCAAACTCTTAATCTTATCATTCAACAAGCGTAGCTTCATGTTATCCCGACGATTTTCCAGGATCAACAAGGCGACAACAATAATAAATCCAAGAGTAATTAGGACAAAGATAAAATTATAAGAGGTCATGACTTCTTTGATGTGATTAATCATTATTTCTCATATAGTAACCGACACCACGGCGCGTTAAAATATACTCTGGACGGCCAGGAATATCTTCGATTTTTTCACGCAAACGTCGAATCGTTACGTCCACTGTCCGAACATCACCAAAATAATCGTAGCCCCAGACTGTTTCCAGCAAATGCTCACGAGTCATGACTTGGCCTACATGGGTTGCCAAGTGATAGAGCAACTCAAATTCGCGATGGGTCAACTCAAGCTCTTTGCCCTTTTTCTGAGCAAGGAAGGCATCCGGAATGATTTTCAAATCCCCAATCACAATCTCTGAATCTGATGTAGACTCTGTTTGTGATTCTACCGTTAGTTCTGTCCGACGCAACAAAGCTTTTACGCGAGCTTGAAGTTCACGATTTGAGAATGGCTTGGTCACATAGTCATCCGCCCCAATTTCAAGACCGATAACTTTATCAAATTCGGTATCTTTGGCAGAAAGAACAATAATCGGCACATTACTAGTCTTCCGAATGGTACGCGCCACTTCCAAGCCGTCAATTTCAGGAAGCATGAGGTCCAAGATCAAAATATCTGGGTTCTCAGCTTCGAAAACAGCCAGTGCTTCTTTCCCATCGAAGGCAGTCAAGACTTCATAGCCTTCTTTGGCCATATTGAATTTTATAATATCCGAAATCGGCTTTTCATCATCTACAACAAGAATTTTCTTCATACATGTACCTACTTCTATTTTTTCTTTGCTTCTTCAAATCTCTGTCCTTTCATTATAGCAAATTTCTTTGAAAAATGGGAGTTATACTTTGATTTGTAAAGAAAGAGAAAGAAAAAGGTTATGCAATGGAAAAAATATTAATCACAACATAGAGGTCACTAAAACAGCGCTTGAATAATTATTTTCAATCCACAAAAGAGGCTGGGACAAAAGTCCTAGCCTCTTAATTGTTTTTGGATTGTCGAGAAAGACGCAGTGGTTGAGTGGGCTCTACTACGCTGATTTCATCAGCTTTTACAGCCCTACTCAACTGTGCGGAGGTGGGACGACGAAATCGAATTCTAACGAATTACCGATTTCTGTCCCACTCTCTTCTATCTGTTAGTTTGCCACACGAGATTTATTTGCGATGTCTGCAAGAATCAATTCTACAAATGCATCAACCGGCATGGTTTCTGTTTCTTTTTGACCATAACGGCGAACGTTTACAGCCTTCTCTTCCATTTCCTTGTCACCAACGATCAATTGGTAAGGAATCTTTTGAGTTTGTGAAGCACGGATCTTGAACTGCATTTTTTCATTGCGCTCATCTACGTCTGCACGGACACCACGGTCACGGAGTTTCTTAGCCACTTCCCAAGCGTAGTCCACGTGTTTTTCGTTAGATACTGGGATGAGGGTTATTTGGTGTGGTGCAAGCCATGTTGGGAAGGCACCCTTGTAGTTTTCAATCAAGATAGCTGTGAAGCGTTCCATGGTTGAAATAACCCCACGGTGAATCATAACAGGACGGTGTTCTTCACCATCAGCTCCGATGTATTTGAGGTCGAAGCGTTCTGGAAGCAAGAAGTCAAGCTGGATAGTAGAAAGGGTTTCTTCTTTTCCGAGAGCTGTCTTAACTTGGATATCCAATTTTGGTCCGTAGAAGGCTGCTTCACCTTCAGCTTCAAAGTAGTCAACGCCCATTTCATCAAGGGCTGCACGAAGCATAGTTTGGGCATTTTCCCACATCTCATCGTTATCGAAGTATTTGTGAGTATCATGAGGGTCACGAAGAGAGAGACGGAAGCGGTATTCAGTCAAGTTGAAGTCTTCATAAACATCGATGATTAATTGAAGGGCACGTTGGAATTCCTCTTGGATTTGTTCTGGAGTGACAAAGAGGTGCCCGTCGTTGAGTGACATCTCACGAACACGTTGGAGACCTGTGAGGGCACCAGATTTTTCGTAGCGGTGCATCATACCGATTTCAGCGATACGGATTGGCAATTCGCGGTAAGAGTGAACATGGTGTTTGAAGACTTGGATGTGGTGTGGGCAGTTCATTGGACGAAGAACGAATTCTTCACCGTCTCCCATGTCCATAGTTGGGAACATGTCTTCTTGGTAATGATCCCAGTGACCAGAAGTCTTGTAAAGCTCTACAGACGCAAGTGGTGGAGTGTAGACGTGTTGGTAGCCAGAAGCCAACTCTTTATCGACAATGTAGCGTTCCAATTCACGACGGATAGTGGCACCATTTGGCAACCAGAATGGAAGACCTTGACCAACTTCTTGAGAAATCATGAAGAGGTCAAGCTCTTTACCAAGTTTACGGTGGTCACGTTCCTTAGCTTCTTCACGCATTTGAAGGTAGTTCTTCAAGTCTTTCTTGTCGAACCAAGCTGTACCGTAGATCCGTTGCATCATAGCATTGTCGCTATTTCCACGCCAGTAAGCACCAGCTACATTGAGAAGGTGGAAGATTTGGATGCGGCCTGTTGAAGGGACGTGAGGGCCACGGCAGAGGTCAACGTACTCACCTTGACGGTAGATGGTCAAGCCACCTTCGTCTTCTGAGTGCTCTTCAATTAATTCCAATTTGTAGGGATCGTTTTTGAAGATTTCACGCGCCTCGTCTTTAGTCACTTCCTCACGGATTGATGGGAAGTTTTCCTTAACGATTTTCTTCATTTCTTCTTCGACACGAGGAAGGTCTTCGTTAGAGATTTGACCAGCTTGGTTGTCTGTATCGTAGTAGAAACCATCTTCGATGGCTGGACCGACACCCAAGTGGATATCTGGGAAAAGGCGACGAGCTGCTTGAGCAAACAAGTGAGCTGCTGAGTGACGCAAGATTGGAAGAGCATCCTCGTGATCAGGTGTCACGATTTCAATGCTTCCATCTTCAGTGATAGCACGAGTAGTGTCAATGAGTTTGCCGTTGAATTTACCAGCAAGAGCTTTTTTAGCTAGGGAATTGCTGATAGATTGGGCAATTTCAAAAGTTGTAACGCCAGATTCGAATTCACGAACAGCGCCATCTGGGAAAGTAATCTTAATCATGATCTTCTCCTTATAAATTTTTAAATATCTTAGTTGTGGGGAAACTCTTTTTGATTTCTTCATCAAAAGAAACAAAAAAGCGACCTCCTCGAAAGGACGTCGCAACGTGGTTCCACCTTCATTTATGTTCCTCAAAAAAGAGGAACACCTCTGATTGGCTCTAACGTGGCCACCGTTTTATGTTTGCATAAAAAGTTCACCGAGTAGTCCCAAACCTATCCTCTACGCGATTTCCAGCCCCACGCGCTCTCTATCAGATTTCCTAGATTTGATATGTCTCTGACTAGTATTATAGCACGATTGAAATATTTTGCAAGAGGAAAAAGCTTCCTATCCCCTATGCCAGGAGCATTTCTTTAGGACCCCTAGCTTTTGAGATGAACTCTAATCCAATAACTTGGTAATGTTGCGTATCTTTTTCACCTGTTTAAAGGAGCCCTTCATGATTCTCACAGACCCATTCACAGGCATAGCGATAACCTTTTGCGGAATTTTCACAATAGACTTGGTCACCCGTTTGGTACGGCTTTCCTCAGGATGACGTTCATTGTAAAAATCTTTCGATATAATAGCGTCTAGATAGAACTCATAGACCCTGCGACCAAAGTTTGTAGAAGAAATTTCATAAAGCTTCTCCTCCCACTTAGCCTCATCCTTTTCTGGTGTGGCTGAGGTCGCTTCTAAAATAGCTGCTGCCAAATCTTCTTCCTGGTCATACAAGATTCCGAACATCCGATCATTGATCACATTATCTAAGTAAGGATTACTCTGAGCAATTAGGGGTGTCCCACTAGCAATACTCTCTAAATAGGTCAAGCCTTGCGTCTCACTAGTCGAAGCTGAAATGAAGAAATCTGCCGCCTATAGTAAAGAGCTGTTTCATTTGGTGGAATCATTCCTGTGAAGACCACCGCATCTGATACACCAAGCTTGGCCGCTTGTTTTTTTAAATCATCCAGATAAGGCCCATCTCCAGCCACAATCAATTTAATATGCGCATTTTCTTCTAGCACTTTAGGCAAGGCCGCAATAACAGCTTGGATATTTTTCTCGTAAGAAACCCGTGACAAGCTCAAGAGCATGATTTCACCCTCTTGAATGCCTAATTTTTCACGAAGGGCTTGCGTTTCCACTTGTGTGATTTCAGGGCGTTCAAACTTCGCCAGCTCAATTCCTGTCGGAATAATCCGTTTTTCAGCCTTGACCTTATATTTCAGTAAGAGGTCATAGACAATCTCACTCGGGCAGATGACCCCATCCAAGTCATTCATATATCCACGAACAATGTATTTGACCATACTTGGTCGGATAACCATCCCCTTGGCAATATAACGCACATAATCTTCATACTGGGTATGATAGGTATGAATCACTGGAATCCGAAGCTCCTTAGCAATCCATACCCCAAGTAGTCCTAAAGAAAACTCCGTCTGTGTATGGATCATATCCAGCTTGTATTGTTTGGCAATGGCCAAAGCCTTGGTAAAGCCACGATAAGCAATCCGCCGATCCTTAAAAGCAAAGAAAGGGATACTTGGAATGCGGATAATTTGCCAGTCCTCATAGCGGTTGACATCCTTATCCGTCGTCGTAAAGATAAAAACAGTATGTCCCAACTTTTCCAATTCTGTTTTAAGGGTTCGAATACTGGTCGCAACCCCCGATACCTGCGGAAAATAAGTATCTGTAAATAATCCAATACGCATATTACATCTCCAATACTTGCTGATAGGCTTTCACTAGTTGATCGGCTACCAAATCAATTGAGCGACTTTGAGCAACCCGGTCTCCCGCATCTCGCTTGTCTACTTGACCAGACAAGACTTTCAAGAGAGTCCACAAACTCATCCACTGAATGACACAATTCTGCTGACTCTTGGTCCACCCAACCATGATAAACTGGAATATCCCGGAGGACAACATGCTGGTGACCCGCTAAGGCCTCTAGGACAACAATCCCTTCCGTTTCCTCATAAGACGGGAAGAAGAAGGCATCCGCACCTGTCATGGCCCCTTGGAATACAGCTCCCTTAAAATAGCCAGGGAATTCAACATTGTTAGGATGATCTTTCTCGACCAGACGACGAATAGCCCGAGGAATCAACCATTTATTAATTGATCCCAACCAAATAAAGCGGACATCTGGCATCCGACGAGCCACTTCTACAAAGTCTTCAATCCCTTTTCGTCTAAAGTAGAGACCCGCACATAAAACGACCTTCTCTCCTTCTTGGATATTAAAGTGCTTCCGAAAAACCTCTTCTTTTTTGGGATCTTTTTTATATTTAGACAAATCGATCCCATTAGAAACAGCGACAATTGGAGTCTTGACCCCATAGGACTGAATCAGTTGTTTCGAATACTCTGAAGGGGTAATAATAAAATCGGCTTTTTTATACATATGAGCCAAATATTTGCCAAATAAGGGAGCAAACAAATTGGACCCAATAAATGAATTTTGGAAATCTTCCCGTGTGGAATGTCCATGCATAATGACCTTTTTCCCTCGACGTTTGGCAGCATGCAATAGCAACAAACTCCGAGGACCATAGGTATTAATATGAACGACATCGTAGTCTCCTAAAATATCTGTGGTGTAGGGAATTCCAGCCAAATCCAAGGCATGCATCTGGTGTTGGAGGGCACGACCGATCCCCGATTTTTGTAAAACGGATTTTCCTTCAAGATACAGTAATACTTTCATACCCTCTATTATACCTAATTTAGCAGACCCCTTCAAGTTTTACCGGAGATTCATGCAGAGACAAGAAAAAAGGAAGCCTTGGCTTCCTTTTGTTTTTACTTCTTCGTAGTCCCACGATGATTGATGGTATGGGCAAGAAGAACTTCTCTTTCTTCCAATTCTTCCTTATGCATAATTTGTCAGCATCCGCATACTGATAGCCCCCAAATCATAAAGTGGTTGGCCTACAGTTGAAAGATTTGGACGAGTGTAGCGTGTAATTTGTGAATCATCACTGGTAATCAACTCAAAATCTTCCGGTACGTTCACACCTTGATCAGCTAGACCATTAAGCAAACCTGCTGCCAATTCATCCCCAGTTACAAAGGCTGCTGTCGCTTTAGATGCAATGATGCGTTCAGCCAAGTTATAGCCTTCTTCATAGCGGTACTTAGACTCAAAAACCAAGCCTTCACTGTAAGACAATTTTTTTGCTTTCAAAGCATCTTTGTAGCCAGCCAAGCGAATCTTACCGTTGATATCATCTACTAATGGTCCACTTACAAAAGCAATCTTTTTATTTCGTTTAGCCAATAGTGTAACCGCGTCTACTGTCGCTTGCTTGTAATCAATATTGACACTTGGCAATTGATGTTCGACATCAACTGTCCCAGCAAGGACCACCGGTGTCCGAGAACGAGAGAATTCTGAACGAATCTTTTCTGTCAAGTGATAACCCATGAAGATAATCCCATCGACCTGTTTTGAGAAAAGAGTATTGACAACAGAAACTTCTTTATCATCGTCTTCATCGCTGTTGGCAAGGACGATGTTGTACTTGTACATTTCAGCAATGTCATCGATCCCCTTTGCCAGAGTAGAGAAATAACTATTGGTAATATTTGGAATCACAACACCTACGGTTGTGGTTTTCTTACTCGCAAGTCCACGAGCTACTGCATTCGGACGATAGTCCAAACGTTCAATGACTTCCAATACTTTTTTACGAGTATTTTCCTTAACGTTCTTATTTCCGTTCACGACACGGCTAACAGTCGCCATTGAGACACCCGCCTCTCGGGCAACGTCGTAAATGGTTACAGTATCGTCTGTATTCATAATACTTCCTTTCTTTATTGAAAATTTCGTTTTCAGTCTTCTATAACAACTATTCTATCACTTATTGTAAACACTTTCAAGCATTTTAACATCTTTTTGCAAACTCTTGATTTTTTAGGGAAAATCTGACAAAATATTATCAATAGAAAGAAGGTAGCTTATGTCTAAATTAGATCAAATTGTAGCATTTCTTGAAACTGAAAAAACAGAGGTTGCTGTTGTATCCGATCCTGTCACTATCAATTACCTAACTGGATTTTACAGTGATCCCCACGAACGTCAGCTCTTCTTGTTCGTCTATCCAGACCATGAACCGCTTCTTTTTGTCCCTGCTCTTGAGGTAGAACGGGCGACTGCAGTTGTGGATTTCCAAGTGGTAGGGTATGTGGATTCTGAAAACCCTTGGGAAAAAATCAAAAGCGCTAGCGCTAATCCAGAAGCCAAAAAGGTCGCTTTGGAATTTGATAATTTGATTTTGACCAAGTACCATGGGCTTCGTTCAGTCTTTGAACAGGCAACATTTACCAATCTCAGCCCTCGGATCAACCGCATGCGCTTGATCAAATCTGCTGATGAAATTCAAAAAATGTTGGTCGCAGGTCAATATGCGGATAAGGCTGTCAATATGGGATTTGACGCTATCTCACTGGATAAAACAGAAACTGATATCGTCGCAGAAATCGACTTTGGCATCAAACGCTTGGGCTATGAAATGAGCTTTGAAACTATGGTCTTGACTGGTAACAATGCAGCCAACCCTCACGGCATTCCTGGAAGCAACAAAATTGAAAAAGATGCTCTTCTTCTCTTCGACTTGGGCTGTATGGTGAATGGCTATGCTTCAGATATGACGCGAACAGTCGCTGTTGGAAAACCAGATGATTTCAAAAAAGAAATCTACCACTTGACTTTAGAAGCTCAACAGGCTGCCCTAGATATGATCAAACCAGGTGTAACAGCACATGACGTAGACCGTGCTGCCCGGAGCGTTATTGAAAAAGCAGGATACGGCGAATACTTCAACCACCGCCTCGGACACGGTATCGGAATGGATGTGCATGAATTCCCTTCTATCATGGAAGGAAATGACATGGTCATCGAAGAAGGCATGTGCTTCTCAGTCGAACCAGGCATCTACATTCCTGGAAAAGTCGGGGTTCGGATTGAAGACTGTGGCTATGTCACAAAAGATGGCTTTGGCCTCTTTACCGAAACCAGCAAAGACTTGCTCTATTTGATTAAGATAGGAAATAAGGAGATTATTTAATTATTGTTTGGCTTAGTAAAGGCTTGCTCGTTCCCCTTGCTCTTATGATTGGAGGAGCTTTGGCGAATATGATTTATTCCTTCCTGCATCTTAATGTAAATAAGAGTACAGATAGTATCATCTTAGGATGTATGTTGGGAATTCTTGCTGCAGCAGTCAATTATTTGCTAACAAAAAAATTTGTTTCCGATCAAGTGCGGTATATGATTGATGAGGAAACAGGGCAACGCATTGCTTTCCGCGATCGTTCTTCCTTCATGTTCATTCCTAATCGTTACTGGACATGGATTTATGCAATTGGATTTATTCTAGTTAGTGTCTTATTAATTAAAAAATAAAATTAGATAAACTTAAAACGTTTCGTTTAACAAAAAAGCCTTTCAGTTTACACTGAGAGGCTCAGATTAAAGAAATAGTATTCCTAGAAACTTTCCTTAGGTGAGTACGGACGTCAGCGAACTTCTACGAAGTTCCATGACTTAGTTTTGAACCTAAGGTTTCAAAACTCCCGAGTGCTTGAAACGAAAACGTTTCAAGCATTTTTCTCACGGCGGAAAGTTTCGGATATGCTTTAATGATTCAAAGCAACATAATAGTTTTTTGAAAAATTACCTAGCTATCTTAAGTAAAAAGTAGTTTGTCTACATTCAAAGCCTTTCAGTATATACTGAAAGGCCTTTTTACATCACGTTTCTTACAGACTCAAATCAAGAAACGGTTGCTAGCTCCATTTGTTTCTTGGTTTGCTCCACTACTTCTTTGAGGCTGGTCTGAGACATTTCCTTTCCATAGCTAACTGAATCTTTTCCAGCTTCCCATCTAGGACGCCATGGATGCTATTTCCAATCGGACAAGCTGGATTTGGATGCTCGTGGAAGCCAAATAATTGACCAGTCCTCCCAAGGCATTCAACCGCCTGGTAGATATCTAACAAACTTATGTCTTCCAATTCTTTGGCCATCTCGGCCCCACCTGTTCCACGCGCCACATGGATCATGCCTGCCTTTTTTAATTGAGACAAGGTTTTCCGAATAATGACCGGGTTCACCCCAACACTGCCAGCAATCATATCACTGGTCACCTTGGTGCAATCTCCTTTTAAAGCAATCATGACTAATACATGGGTTCCAATGGTAAAACGACTTGAAATTTGCATGGATACTCCTCTCTTCCATCTAGATAGGGATGTCTTAAACTGGATCTAAAACCATCAGTAACTAGATACATTTACTCTTCAGACGTTAAAGTTCTTTCTTTTAGTCTATTATACCCTTATTTGTTGTAATGTCAACTGTTACACTAATTGAAAAAGTCTCTCAACCATGCGTCTACTTCTACATTGTGTCCCTCTCGCTGGGCTATTTCATGTAGAAGCTCATGATTATGAGTATGGTGGACCCCATTGACTAAACTTTCATAGTAAACTTGGAAGTAAGGGAGTTTCAGATCCTTAGCGAGTTGGAGTTCTTTCTCAATGTCATAGGACACCCGCCGAAAGTCAACATCTTTCAAACCCGATTCATCAAACTCTAGAATAGCATACATGGCCCGTAGATCCTTTCGAAGATTGGCTTGCAAAAAGAAGGGTTGGCCGATAGACCCCGGATTCAAGATGAGCTCTCCACCACTTCCATATCGGAAAAATTGTTGGTGGATATGACCATAGACTGCTATATCACAAGGGGGATTGGTTACGAGGCGATCAAAAATCTTTCTGGTCTCCTATATGAATTAATTCGCGTCCCCAGTTTTTTTGTCTGGCAGATGATGGGTGATGCCCAATCTTAAGCCCGAGACTTTCCGATGCACTTGCATGGGCAGACTTTGCATGGCCTCTATTTCTTCTGGACGAATTTCTTCTAAGATATACTGACAATGGCGCATCAAATAGCGGTGACTAGCCCTTGATGGATCCAGCATCCCCTTCATCGCTCGCCACAAGCTATCTTCCCAATTTCCTAAAATCTGTACGGTGATGGGCAATTCTTCAAGTAGGTTCAAAAGATGTCGTCTACCAGTCCCCGGCATAAGGACATCCCCTAATAACCAGTATTCTTCTACACCTGCCCGCTTGGCATCTTCAAGCACAGCCTCTAAAGCAGTTGTATTCCCATGTATATCCGAAAGCAAAGCAATTTTTGTCATGTCTCTTCTCCTTCTTTCATTATACCAAAGCTCTAAAAAACTTCCACCCTAGGGTAGAAGTTTCTTTTTTATTCAACAGATTTCAAAGCCTCCAGCATGTCTACCTTGCGAAGATGATGATTAACCAAGATTCCTAAGCTAGCTAGGATCAGAATGACGCCAGCGATAGGATAAAGATAGACACCAAGGGCCACCCGCGGATAAAAGAGAATGGCATCTGGGGCAATCATGGCGATCAAAAAGCGATGGAGATAAAAACCTCCTAGTAAACCCAATCCTATCCCTACAAGAGACAAGAGGATGGTTTCTCGATAAATATAAAGGGTAACTTCTTGATGATGAAAACCTAATACCTTAATGGTGGATAACTCACGGATTCGTTCTGCCACATTGATATTGGTCAAATTATACAAAATAACCATCGCTAGCAAAATAGATACCAGAACTAAAATCATCATGGTCTTATTCAATGATTGGGCCACAGAACTGAAGAGAGAAATCAAGGAAGTATTTTGCGTAACAGCAAGCACCGCCCCTTCTTCCATCATGTCCCGACTGACCTTCTGGACGAACTGCTGAGATGAAGACTGTAATCGGACCAAATAGGCATTCATCTTAGCGCTTTTTCCATAGGTTTTCTGATAGGTCGCTTGATTCATATAGACAAAATGGCCTACATAATTTTCGGTAATCGCAGCCACTCTAATCTTATGGCCATCTATCCACAAATCATCCCCAACTCCCACCTTGGCCAGCTGCGCTAATTTACTGGTAATCACCGCCCCATTGGATAGGTCGATTCTTCCCTCTTCTGAGCGAAGACTGATAAAGGGTTCCAAGCTGTCTTTAGAGGACACCATCAAGGTCATGCTTTGTTTTCCACGTCCTGATGGATAAGAAGCCTCCACTTGTTTTGTAAAAATGGCTTCTGTCTCTTTAATATCTGCTTGCTTCAAGCGCTTCTTCAAGGATTCTTCATCTTCGTCTGTCAGACTGGGTTTGGTCGAGAGAATCATATCGTACTTGAGGATTTCCCCAAACTGGCGTTGGGGTACTCTACCGACTGAGGATTGAATTCCCAGACCTGCAAAGAGAAGAGCAACCGAACCAGCAACACCAAAAATGGTCATCACCATCCGCTGTTTGTAGCGAAAAATATTTCTAGCGGTAACCTTTTGGGTGAAACTCAGACGTTTCCACAAAAACGGAAGGCGTTCGAGCAAAATACTGGATCCGGAAACTGGCGGTTTTGGAAGAAGGAGGTGACTGGCTTCTTCCTTCAACTCTCTCTTAGCGACTAGATAAGCTGGAAAGACGCTAGAAAGAAGGGAGAGCCCCAAGGCTAATAAGCTATAAGACCCATAAAAATACTGTCGACTAGTGCCTACGACCATCCCCTGCGTAATAATTTGCGAAATGGTTCCTGATAAAACATAATGACCGAGAAGAGTTCCGATGCCTGTCCCAACTGTTCCAGCAACCAAGCCATACAAGAGAAACTTTGCTAAGATATCTTTCGTTCGATAGCCCAAGGCTTTGAACAAGCCCGCATGGCTCCGTTCTTCATCAACAAAACGAGTCATGGTCGTGAACGTGACCATGGCAGCGACTGCGTAGAGTACCACAGGAAATAGATTGCCTACTGCGGAGATACTGGCACTGGCATTACTATACATGAGGTAACCCTGGCCACCTGGAATGGTTTTTCGATCATAGACATGATAGTTTGGTTGCTCTAGATTTTTCAGATCTTCCTTGGCCTTTTCCAGGTCCTTCTGTTTAGTTGCTAGTTCCGATTCACCTGTCTGAATGTTGACCAATTGATGATCTAGTTGCTTTTGAGCTTCTGCCAACTCGAGTCGTCTTGCTTCTAATTCTTCCTTGGGCAAGAGTGTAGATAGTTGATTCAGTTTGTTGGATTGCTCCGTCAATTGTGTCTGTGCTTGACCTGCCTTTGCGCGTGCGTCTGCTAACTGTTTGTTGGCAGCATCAAGTTCTTCTTGCCCTTTTTGGATCTTTGTTTCCCATCAGCCTGTAGCTTTCGATAGCGCTCCTGACCATTTCCAGCTAAGAGTTCTTCCAGGTCCTTTTGATGGGAGGCCAGACGATCTTGATAGCTGGTTGAGAATGGATTGAACCCCCTCAAATCATCAAACCGAATCCGAGCAAGGCTATAAACAGGACTAGTAAAGGCTTCTTTTGAGAGGACGCCATAGGCATCCAAGGAACCACTCCCACTCCTAGCTTGTCCCAAGTCTTTTTCGGACCACATCTCAGCAGACTTTACAAAGCCAACAATTCGATAGTTTTTTGTCTTTAAAACAGATGGACTTCCAGCTTTTTCATGTATCCTTAGCTGATCCCCAATCTGGTAACGATCTTTCCAAAACGCTGCTAGAGCGACCTCATCTTCCTTCTGCGGAAGCCGTCCTGAAGTCAACAGAAAGCGTGAGATGGTTTCTGGATTGGAAAAAAGTCGAACAGCTTCGTCCTTTCCGTCAAGCGTCACATCTGTCAGGTAGGAAAATTCCAAGCTGGCCCCCGTCAATCCTTGTAGCTCTTCTTGGTCAGTCTTATCCAAACCTAGATCTCCCATGACAGCGAGGTCCAGCATCTCTTGTTGGTCTATAAAGCGCTGGGCAGTCCGATGCATATTTGGGGTCGTTACTTTTAAACCGACCAGGGCTAAGGTACCCAGCATCATCAGCGTTAAAATGGACAAAAAGCGCCCTTTGGAACTGGTAAAGGAATGACATAGATCTTTCCAATATACTTTTTGCTTCATGAACAACCTCCCTAATACTCTAGGCTATCAATATCTAGTGGAGTGTTATGGATGGTCACCGATTTTACTTGGGAATCATGCATCTGAATGACACGATCGGCTATTGGCGCTAAAGAAGCATTATGGGTGACGATAATCACTGTTGCCCCTTTTTTACGAGACATGTCCTGAAGAATCTTTAAAACCTGTTTACCGGTTTGGTAGTCTAAAGCCCCTGTTGGTTCATCACAAAGGAGAATCTTAGGATTCTTCGCCACTGCGCGCGCAATGGCTACCCGTTGTTGTTCCCCACCAGATAGCTGGGCTGGGAAGTTGTTCAAACGCTCACCCAATCCAACCTCTTTCAAGACTTGTTCAGGGTCTAAGGCATCAGAAACAATTTCAGAAGCCAGCTCAACATTTTCCTTGGCTGTTAAATTAGGGATGAGATTATAAAACTGAAAGACAAAACCAACATCATTTCTGCGATAATCCGTTCGTTGGTGCGAGGAGAAGCTTGAGATGGCTTTCCCATCCACTAGTACCTCCCCTTCATCATTGGTATCCATACCTCCCAAAATATTGAGAACTGTTGATTTTCCTGCGCCTGATGCCCCCAAAATAATGACCAATTCGCCTTTCTCAATTTCAAAAGTAACATCTTTATTGGCAATGATGTCAGTTTCTCCTGACGGATAGCGTTTATAACTATGTTTCATCTCAATATAAGCCATATCTTTTCTCCCACTTAAACACAAGTTCCTATCTTTATTATAGTCCTTTTTTTCCGGAAGACCAAGAATAATCAATCCCTTAAAACTACTAAAAAACAAGAAATTTGTGAGGGATGCATTTCCTCTATTTTATGAATAAAGCCATCCGAGAAACTAATACTTTTCTATGCAAAAATAGACGAGGAAAAAGCTTGGTCTTATCTAGTTCCTGATATAGAAATCTCCAAGCATCATCTGCCCTCCTCTCCTTAGTTTGTGATATAATAACAAATAAGTATGAATTGTTATGATCGTTTAAATAACTGATATTTCAAGTTTTTCTTTCATTTTTATATAATAGCCCCTTTGAAAGTAGATCTGGGAAAAAATTTTATAATCCTTCCAAAATGGCTTTCTCAGTATAAGAATAAAACCTGATTTTAAGCTATTTAGACTTATAGAATGATACTAAAATTTTATTCTGTTGATGAATAAATTTGATTTCTGTATAATATGATGATTAGTGAACAACATTTATACCAAACTACATGATAAAGGAGGAACTATGACCCGAAAAAAGAGAAAAACAAATTCTAAAAATGCTATCCGAAGCGCCCTATCACGCCTGCTTCTTGAACAATCACTTGAAAGCCTTACAATTAGCCAACTAACAAAGGAAGCCGGCATTAATCGAGGTACCTTCTACCTCCATTATGTAGACAAACAAGATATGTTCAACCAGCTAAAATCTGAACTTTTAGGCGAGTTGGGAGAACTTTTCGCTACAAGCACCGTCAATCGAGCAAATTTTCTTGCCTCACTTCAATATATTCAAGATAATTATGACTTTATCTATGCCTTGATGCAGATGGATTACCAAGAATTTCATTTTCTAATGAAAAATTTCACCCTGCAACTTCTTGACAATACTCCACATGCCAAAGACCATTTAGTTAATAAATTCCAAGTTCCTTATAAGTATGCTGTTGAGATCTTTGCAGCTACGATTGAAGCCGTAATCACAAAATGGTTGTCAACTGGTGCAAAAGAAGAGCCGATCGAAATCGCGACAGTCGTATTAAGTGTGACTGACTTTACCACTTGGAACCAACCCATAACAGAATAAGAAAATGAGAAAACGAAAGTTTTCTTTTTTTATGGATAAGAGCAACTAGCTGGAACCTCAACGCTCTCACAAGATTATTTGCCCAACTATCAGAAAACGTTTTCCTTTTCTTTCCTTTTTAGCTATAATATTTAGTATGCAATAAAATAGAAATGAGGACCGTTTATGAAAAAGAAGAAACTTCTTTTGCCGATCTTATTGCTTGCTCCTGCCTTCCTAGCTTCTCAGGTAGCTGCAGATGAGCAAACAGCTCCAGAAACTAACCTTGAAGCAGCTGCTGCTTCTACAAATGCTACAGATGCTGCTACTCCTGCTTCAACAGAAGCTAATACAGCTACTTCAGAAGGCGCTACAGAGAGCTCAGCTGACTTGCCTGAAGCAAATATCCTTCATACCAACGATGTCCATGGTCGGATCGTCGAAGAAAAGGGTGTGATTGGTGATGCTAAATTAGCCGCAGTCATCGATGAAGAACGTGCGAAAAATCCATCTACTTTAGTCGTAGATGCTGGAGATGCCTTCCAAGGACTACCGATTTCAAATAGTTCAAAAGGGGAAGAACGAGCTAAAATTTTGAACGAAATTGGCTACGATGCTATGGCAGTCGGAAACCATGAGTTCGATTTTGGTCTGGATGAAGCTAAAAAGTACAAAGAAATCTTAAATTTCCCACTTCTCAGCTCCAACACCTACATCAACGGTGCTCGCTTATTTGAGGCTTCCACCATCGTCGATAAAGATAAGAATGTCGTTGGGGATGAGTTTGTCGTCATCGGGGTGACAACGCCTGAAACAGCCACTAAAACTCACCCTAAGAATGTCCAAGGTGTAACCTTTACAGATCCTATTTCAGAAGTAAACAAGGTCATTGATGAGATTGAAGCACGCGCGACTGCTGAAGGCAAGACTTACAAAAACTATGTTGTCCTTGCTCACTTGGGAGTAGATACTACTACACCAATCGAATGGCGAGGATCTACCTTAGCTGAAGAACTTTCTAAAAACTCAAAACTGAAAGGAAAACGCGTCACCGTTATTGATGGGCATTCCCATACTGTTCAATCAACTACATACGGAGAAAACGTGACCTATAACCAAACCGGTAGCTACCTGAACAATATCGGTAAAATCACCTACCAGGCTAACCAATTGCTTGGAAACCCTCAACAAATTTCAGCAGCTTCAACAAAAAATGTCGTGCCAAATGCTAAAGTAGCTGCCATGGTCCAAAAGATCAAGGAACAATACGATGCTGAGAATGCAAAAATCGTTCGTGACAATAGTCCGGTAGAACTAAACGGTCAACGGGAAATGTCCGTGTCCGTGAAACCAACCTAGGAAATGTCGTGGCAGATGCCCTCTACGAATATGGTCAAACTGGTTTTAGCCATAAGACAGACCTTGCTGTAACCAACGGTGGCGGCTTGCGCGAAACCATCGCCAAAGACAAGCCAATCACCAAAGGAAGTGTCATTGCTGTTCTTCCATTTGGGAATACCATTTCTCAAATTAAAGTAAGCGGTCAGAATATTGCTGATATGTTTGCTAAATCTCTAGGCTCTATTTTACAAGAAAAAGATGGCAAAACCGTTCTTGACGAAAACGGTCAACCCCTTCTTGAACCAAGCGGTGGCTTCCTCCAAGTCTCTGGAGCAAAAGTTTATTACGATACAACCCTACCAGCTGAAAAACGCGTCCTCTATATCGAAATTAAAAACCCAGAAACTGGTCAATATGAACCGCTCAACCTTGCTAAAGATTATTACTTGACTACCAATGACTTCTTAGCAGCAGGTGGGGATGGCTACACCATGTTAGGTGGAGCTCGTGAGGAAGGTCCTTCCATGGACGTTGCCTTTGCAGATTACCTTGCTAAGGCAGATCTCACAGCCTATGCAACCATCAATCCAAATTCTCGTACCATTTCTATTTCTGCTAGCAAAGATACAGATGGAGATGGGGTGGCAGATATTGAGGAAATCAAACAAGGAACAGATCCTGCTAATCCAAAGTCCTACCCAGGAAGCAATAACCAACCAGTTATCCCATCTACCGGTGAAATGGATCAAACATATATTCCAGCTCTAGTTGGTACGAATTCTCCTAATCAACTAGCTAGCCAACCAAAGAATACTTTTACATCTGCTAAGGACGATACACAGATCAAGGCCAACAACCATCACCTGTCCTTCACCTCAGCAAAAACATTTAAACCAGCAGCTGCAAGCCTACCAGAAACAGGAACAGCCGACTCTCCTGCTATCTATATGCTCGCTCTGTTGACATCCATCCTAGCCTTCTTTGGTCTTAAGAAAAAAGAAGAAAACGAATAGTCACTGTAAAAAATAGTCTGGGACAACATTGTTCTCAGCCACAAAAAAGCTAGAGATTTCCAATTATGGACCTCTAGCTTTTTAATTTTGAGTAGTTTTCTTATTGTATTTGAGGTGATTATTGGCCATGAGTATTAATCCCATGTCATTTTTTACCTGACGCTTGGATTTCTTTTACTTTTAAGAGCTGATACCTCTCATTCACATAGAGCCCCTTTTATGGAGCCAAGTCAGCTTGTTCTGCCTTATAAACCATATTTTCCTGTCTAAAACCTGTTGTGCTATGCCTATGTTTGAGGTGATCAAACTGCTATACCCAACTCTCTGGATGGGTGTAGGTATCAGTTGTTTCATCGTAAGTCCAATTATCCAAATTCCTATCAGATTCTTTGTATTTTTCTTCTGTTCCTTGTCAAAAAGACTATATTTAATAAAATGCTCAATACCCATCCTTTCCAAGGTAAGAAGAATCTCCACGCTACCGTATCCCGCATCGGCGACAGCTCTTTTTAACTCATGTGGATAGGTTTCTAAAAAAGGCAACAGCGTTCTGGTATCTGTTGGATTTTGATAGATGTCATCGTGAAGGACGAACTGATTTTCAGTAGCGATTTGTAGGTTGTAAGCACAGGTTTGAGTCCTACGCTTAAATAAGCTTCAATTTCCCTCGTTCAGCTTCAGATAAGTGCTTGTAGGATTGATTTGTGGTATAGGATAATTAGCAGACATGTTCATCTTCCTTTATACTGTTTTTCGCAACTCTAGTATATCAGATGAACATGTCTTTTGTGTTGCACTTCATTTTACAACAGGGCATGTAGTCTGTTTTCAGAAAAGGTAATTTTCTAGACAAGTAGTTGTTGAATAAATAAGACAGGTTCTATTCATTAACCTATCAACCAACTCTTTAGTTTGTAAGTTGGCATCTTGTATACTGAAAAGGAAACAATACTAATCAATTCAACTTACTTGACAAAAGCGTTGCTTAGTGGTTTAATATACCCCATAAGGGTATATCGGAGGTGCCTATGTTTCACTTATTTACAAAAATTGATAGTATTTCTACCAGCGAATTAGAAGCTAAACTCAAGGAACCAATTCAGCTACTGGATGTGCGGACGCCTACGGAATTCCGTAGAGGCCATATCAAAAACGCCAAGAATGTTCCTCTAACCGAAATCGGAGCTTACACACCTGCGACAAATGAAACACTTTATGTCATTTGTCATTCCGGTGTTCGAAGCAAGATGGCTGCTAAAAAGCTCAAGAAAAAAGGCTATGATGTTATCAACGTCCGAGGTGGTATGAGCGCTTGGCCTGGTGATGTTGAATAAATAAAAATCAAAAAGAGCAATTGGTCTAATTTCAAGAAAACCAACTGCTCTTTTAATCATTTGTTCACTATTTAAGAGAAACGTATGTTTTTTATTACTTGCGTTTAATCAAGTATTTAACCGCCTTTTCCAATCTTTCCTTCTGTGCTTGAGGATCCTCTAAAGGGTCGTTAATACAAGTTGTTAAATTCTCCGTTATCATCAGTTCAATAATACGATCAACACTGGAACGCACTGCTGTTAATTGAGTAATGATATCAATACAATCACGCTCTTCCTCCATCATTTTTTGAATACCTCGCAATTGACCTTCTGAGCGTTTGAGGCGTGTAATGTACTTTGATCTTATCATATCTTTATCCTAAAACGATTTTTCTACATTATATCTCTAATACAGTCCTTTGTCAAAAGGAGCACTTATCTTAAAGACAAAGACTTCTAGTTCTCCACTCTGACTCTCGTTATAATTCCATCTTTATCTGTAATGGAGAATTCAGAAAGAGAAATCCAGTGGGTTCTAGCCTTGTTTCTCTGAGCTTGCGTAAGCAAATTGACCAAAAACTCTTTATTCTCAACTTCAACCAAATAGTAGGCAAGACCTACCATTCCATTCTCACCAGGAGCTAAGTTTTTACCACCCCATTCATTTACTGCTAGATGATGGTGATAATTCCCTGATGCTATCCAACTGACATGTGGAATCGTGAATTTATCCTCAAGACCTAGAGCCTCTTGATAAAATGCACATGCCTCTCGGCTATTTTTAACAGATAGGTAAACATGGCCCATGCGAGTGCCTTCTGCGATCACAAAAGGATCAAGTTCTTTGCCTAATTCATAGATATCTTGAGTAGACAGCTCTTCTGTGATCCCAGTAATTCGACCATCCTCACGAATATCCCACTCGTTCACAGGCTTGTCTCTGTTGAGTTCAATGCCATTGCCCTCTAAATCTTCTAGATAGACAGCTTCACTATAGCCATGATCAGCTCCGCCAACTAGTGGAACCTTTAGGTCTAACAAGCGTTAAAAAATATTTGCCAGATCTTATCAACTTGGATAGGATGGGTATTGAGCAATTGATTAAATATAGTCTTTTTGACAAGGAACAGAAGAAAGATACAAAGAATCTGATAGGAATTTGGATAATTGGACTTACGATGAAACAACAGATACCTACACCCATCCAGAGAGTTGGGTATAGCAGTTTGATCACCTCAAACATAGGCATAGCACAACAGGTTTTAGACAGGAAAATATGGTTTATAAGGCAGAACAAGCTGACTTGGCTCCATAAAAGGGGCTCTATGTGAATGAGAGGTATCAGCTCTTAAAAGTAAAAGAGATCCAAGCGTCAGGTAATAAATGACATGGGATTAGTACTCATGGCCAATAATCTCCTCAAATACAATAAGAAAACTACTCAAAATTAAAAAGCTAGAGGTCCATAATTGGAAATCTCTAGCTTTTTTGTGGCTGAGAACAATGTTGTCCCAGACTATTTTTTATTTCCTGACTACCAAATCCATCTCTTACTGTTTCTTTAAAAGGTTTAGATTCGGATTTTTATGAGCAAAGAGCACGACCTCAATAAAGGTTCCCACTTGGAAGGCAAAGAGCAAGCCTACCAAAATATTGACCCGATGGTCTGTTTCATAGAATGGGGAATTCCATAAGAAGTGATTGGTCACCGTGGAAACTACACACCAGAGACCAAAGAGCTTTTCTTTTTGCTTGGTGCACTGAGACAGGATGAGAAAGGCTCCAACAGATACAACAGCTGTGTAGACTGCATGAGATGCTAAACCACCAGAAATGCGGTTCACTGCCTCTGTTACTGCTGAGAGGTCTCCAGTTCGCGTTTGACGCGCCACATAACCTAGATCTTCAATGATTTGGAAACCAAGACCAGATCCAAAGCCGGCAATTAAAATCGATTTCAAATCCTTACGACCCAAAATCAAGAGGATCCAGAAGGCCACTAGAGCTTTAAAAAATTCTTCAGCAAATGGGGCTGTCAAAGCATCTGTCCATTTATTAAAGGTACTAACATCCTGAATGAGATGACTATTGAAATGGTCAATGAGGCTGTTCCCTGAAAAACTGAGCCAGCCAGCAACAAAAGCACCACCAAACATGGTCGCCCACAAAACAAGAAGAGGAACCTCAAATCTTTTTGCAAGTCGCTTAATGAAGAGATAAAGAGGGACGACAATCACCGCTAAAACGAGCAGATTTAATACCAAATCTCTTCCTGCTACTTGGCTAAACTCTTCTTGAGAGAGAGAGCCTAGCTCAAACTCCATCCCAATCCCTGCTAAGACCAAAAATAGGAAGAGCAATATTCGTTGAAACTTATTCATCCTTCTTACCTCCCTTTGCTTTCTTTGATTTAATGAAGAAATTCCTACTCCTATCACTGTCACAAGGGCTAAGCCAATCGTGATGACGAAGTCATAATCAAATGGTACCAAATTGATTTCTTCTTCTTGGTTTGCATCTTCTTCATCTGTTAAATCGTCAATAGCACCTTGTCCATATTGAGCAATCACCTTTTCTTCTGCTTCTTGACGAATTTCTTGCAGACGATCGAAGGTCTTTTGAGCTCGAGTCATGCTCGTTTCTGTCGCTTTTAGGCTCGCCTGCTCTGGCTGCGAAGCGAGGGCAATTTGTTCTTGGTCACTGATTTCTTGCTCAGCCATCCATTGAGATTCTAGGCGTTCCATTTCAGTACGGATGGCTCCATCTCCGAACAAATCAGGATATTTGGCAACTAAATCATTAATGCGAGACATGGTCCAATACCAAGATTGGGGATTATAGGCTGTCCCTAATTCTTGATAGGCTTGGTAGGTATTGGTGATATTGCCATAGTAAGGCAGGTAAGGAGCATTTCGTGGGCTTCCCATCGCTAACCACATAGTTCCCCCACCAGCACTATCAGGAACATTGTCCTTTAATTGGAAAATATGGGCTTCCATGACATTCGGGTTCGAAATCGGGTATTTATAGACTTCATCAAACTTCCCTTTTTCTGGAATCCCTTTTCCATCTAACTCCATTTGATCTTGTGGTTTGAAGTCTGTTCCTTCTAACCGATTGCGTTGGAGATTCATCGCATCACGTAGCGTCAATTTCCGATCCGTTGTATGCATCAAGTCAAAATACTCGTCATCGTAGTTCACATCTGCATCTGGATCCAGTGACTTAATACCAGACCAAACACGAGAACGATCTGCCTCATGCAAAGGTGGATTGTAGGATTGAGACACATGGAACTGGCCATCGATTTCTTTATAGGTTCCTGCATCACGGGCGACTTTTTCAACATCCTTCGAGGCAATAGTCCGTTCCTTATCTGAAAAATCAACATGTCCTAAGAAGAAGGTATTTGGAAAGACTGCATAGCGATCTTCTGGGAAGAGAATCGCTACATATTGGTGACCAGAAAGGATCTCCATGTACCAGATACCTTCCTTGTCCGCGATCGTCACAATATTTCCTTCTGCTGCCCCTTTTTCTTCCACAATTTTCGCAATGAGCTCGACTCCTTCACGAGCCGTTTTGACACTTGGAAGAACGACAGTGGTGAGGGCAGACTCAGCCAAGCCGTCCTCTACATAAGGATCGACCTTTTTAATGTTGTCATTTGCTGAAGCTGAGACGGTCGCCGAGATGGACACACCATGCTCATTAAAACCAGCTTCATCAAATACACCCTGTTCTGGTGTAACATCTGGGACAGCTGTATATTTATAACTTACTTCTGGGAGCTCATACTTAAGCCATTGGTGGCATCTTCAAAGACCTCCCCTTTCTTGTTATAAGTTCGTTCTCTGACCACAAAGTTCTTATTGTGGTTTGGTTCTAAGTCCTCCGTACGTCCGTACAAAGCATTCCCATCTGCTGTTAACTTTTTACCGATGATAAAACCTGTACAGGCCTCTACCGGTTGGGCAAAGAGGAAGAGAGCAGTGATCAAGCCCAAGGCTGATCGAGCATAACGTTTCTTCATATTGAACTCCTTTAACTAGATATTAACCGTATAACCTCTTTTAGTATACCTTTTGAACCAAAGTTTGGCAAGCGCTTACAACGACTGTAATCAATTAGTAATCTATCTGAAAATTGTTTGACCTTCAAATTATTAAACAACCTTCTCTATCTAACTGTATACAAAAAAGCTCGGAACTTCTTCCAAGCTTTTTCTGAATACTCTCTACCTTTTTAGGAAAGAATCAGGCTCGCGACAAGGGGACTTATAAAGACGTAGAAAACGCCAGTTATCCCAATTGCTAAGCCACCCATAGCTCCGGCTACTTGACCATACTGAAAGGCTGTACCAGTCCCCACCGCATGACCTGTACCCCCAAGGGCCAAACCAATGGCAACAGGATCCTCTACTTTTAGGAACTTAAGAATCGTTGGTCCTAGGACACTTGTCAGGATACCTGTCGCTACAACGACAACTAGGGTAATGGTAGTTATTCCCTGCATTTTTTCAGAAATCCCCACTGCCATGGCTGTTGTCACAGACTTAGGAAAGAGGGAAATAGCTAGAAAGTACTTCATCCCAAAAAGCTTAGCCAAGACAGCTGTAAAAAGCGTGTTGACTACTACTGCTAGAAAACTACTAAGAAGAATACTCTTGGCATGGTGCTTCATCAAATGGAAACTCTTATACAAGGGAATTCCCAGGACAACCGTTGAGGGCACAATCAAATTACTGAGGTAGGTCCCGCCAATATTATAGGCCTTATAGGAAATCCCTGTCAGCTTTAAGAAACCAATGATCAAGACCGTTGCAACTAAGAGGGGGGTCGTGATGGGATGGGGAAAACGACGAAAAATCATCATCCCAATCAGATAGGCAAAGACTGATAAAGAAATCCCAAAGAGAGGATTTGACCACAAACTTTCCATTATTTTTTCCCTCCTTCATAATCCCCCTCATACCTTGTCTTGATAAAACCGACAACTAAGGCAATAAGGGTTACATTGATGATGATAGCCCCTAAAATAATCAATACGATGGGCAATAAATAAGGCTGGATAACATCAAACTTATCCATAATCCCAACCGCTGGAGGTAAAAATAAAATCGTCATATTGGCTAAGAGAAAAGATCCGACCAGATTCACATGGCGGATACGAAGCCATTTCAACTGCAAGCAAAGAAATAAAATCAGTAGACCGATAATACTTCCTGGAATTGGCAAATGAAAGAGGGTCGATATCCCTTCCCCAATCAAAGAGATGGTAAAGATAATCATCAGTTGAACATATAGTTTCACGCGCTTCTCCTCAAAATTCTTGAAAGATACACTAACAGTCTACTCCTTTTCTGTAAAAAATCAAGTATTTTCAGAAAGTTTTCAGATATAAAAAGACAAGGACGACTGCAAGGGTGTCCTTGTCTAGAGAGCTATTTATATTTTCTTGGCTAGCATGGTCGCAAAGCGTAAAGCAATTCGATTGCCATTTTCATCACGTCGGTGCAGATGCCCTGGATTTTCATTGTATTTAACGAGTTCCCAATCTTTGTAGTAGTCTGCTAGCTCGCCTTCCTTAAAAGTAAAGGAGAAAGGAACCTGGCAAGGATAGTCCTCTGTATCCATGGCACAAACGATCAAGTTATAGCCACCTGGATTGGTCTGGTCTTGCATATTTCGAATAATCGCCGGAATGCGATCCGCTTGCAAGAACATGAGGACAACCGTTGAAACAATCAAGTCATAACTTTGTTTTAGGTTCGCTGAGTTGATATCATAGAGTCCCACAGTCATTTCCAAATCTTCTTGCTCTACAATACTTTGTAGGATCTCTAGGGCCAATTCATTTTGATCGACTGCTGTCACTTCAAAGCCATGTTGGGCTAAAAAGAGAGCGTTTCGTCCTTGTCCACACCCCAAATCCAAGGCCTTGCCTGGAGAAAGGGACTCCATGGCTTCTAGCACTTCTGAATGGACGGGATTGCTATTATATTTTTTGGGAAAATAATCTTTGGGTTCACAGTAGAATTCCAAAAACCATTCCACATCATCTGTAAGGGCCTCTACGCGGTGCCAAGCTTGAGGTTGTGCCATCGGGTTATCCGCACCTGCCTCAAACACATGGCTGGCTACTTCTTCCCCATCTTCCGTCAGCTCAACAAACTTGAGTTTTCCTTTGAGAACGGTAATCTTTCCCCAAGTACCTACTTTGGTATTGTGTTTTCTTTGGACTGCTTCAGGCATGGTATCCTTGGTCCACAAAGGCATCCGTTTATAAGCAATTAATTTTTCAGGCATCCGTTTCTTCTCCTTCTTTCTATCTATCCCTATCATACAAAAATTGCATGCAAATAACAATAAAAAGAGTGGAATTACAAGCTCCTTTGTGAAGACTTCTATTCCACTCTCATAGAATCCAGTTGAGGCAGGATGCTGATTTAGCAGTCTCAGTCTACTTATTCTTCATTTTCATTCTTTTTTGATTTTTTAAAGTAGAAACCTGCCAAGCCAAATCCTGCAAGTGCCAAAACTCCTAAGACGGCAGATAAACTGCTGTTTGAATCACTTGCCTTGCTAGATGATTGACTAGAAGCTGTTTCTTCCTTCTTTTCTGTCTCTTTCGATGCATCTTTTTTAGCTTGAGCTGCTGCGACCAGATTGGCCTTGTTATAGCCATCATAAACAAAGTCTGCTTCCAAACCTTTTTCTGTACGAATCTTATCTTCCATCTCACTTTCAACTTGCTTGATTTGTTTGAAGATAGTTTCCGCACGTTTAAGTGAGTCACTTGTTACTTCGTCTGCAGTAGCTTTCGCTTGGTCATCAGTGAGTCCACTGTATTTTTGATCCAAAGCTGCTTGTTCTTTGATCCAGCCTTTTTCCAATTCTTTCCACTTCTCTTGGATGCTATTACCAAATAGATCTGGGTATTTCATGACCATTTGGTCAATATGCCAAACAGCCCAATACCAAGAAGTTGGATCATATTTGGCAGAGCGAACTTTGAATGGTGCGTAGGTATCGTTGACAATACCATAGAATGGCACATAAGGCGTGTTCCGGCTTTGAGCGAGACCTAACCAAACAACACCACCAAATGGTGTTGGCAAGTCCTTCTTAATTTGGTATACGTGGGCGTTAATGACGTTTTCATTTCCCAAAGCATATTTGTATTTATTGGTATCGACTTCTTTACCTGGTTCCACTAAGTCATCTGGTGTGTATTGTTTGAGGTGTTCGAACCGGTTCCGTTGTTCAGCGAAAACATCTTCTAGACTATACTTTTTAGAAGGATCCGTTGGTTTGTGCAAGAGGTCAAAGTGCTTATCATCATATTTGATGTCCGCTTTAGGATCCATCAAGGTAATCCCTGCATAGGTCCGTGAGCGGTTGCGTTCGGTATATTCATCTGGACCATATGAGTCTGCAATATGGAAGTTACCATCTTTATCAGTCTTGTAGTGGTCTGCCTTTTTAGCAACTGCTTCCACATCTTTTGAAGCAATGACATTGTCCTTGTCCTTGAAATCCACATGTCCTAGATAGTAGGTATTGGCAAAGATGGCATAGCGGTCTTGAGGGAATTTAATGGCTACATATTGGTGACCAGAGAGGATTTCCATGTACCAGAGTTCATCTTTATCTGCTACGACAATGATGTTTCCTTCGGCAGATCCTTTTTCATCAAGTACCTTGGCAACCAACTCAATTCCTTCACGAGCTGTTTTGGCACGTGGGAGAACCAAGTCTACCATAGCAGCTTCAGCCAAGCCATTTTTCACCAGTGGGTCTGCTTTCAAAATCTTATCGTGTGGGGTTGCAGATACGGTAGAAGTCATGGAAACGCCCGCTTCGTTAAGCCGTGTGCTCCGAAATTCCCGTTGGAACCATCTCCATGGGCTGCATCATAAGTTGCGGTATATTTCATTTCATGACTCAAGTGGGGATAAGCAAAGCCGTTGGATTCGTCCTCCAACATATCCCCATCCTTATAGTCTTTGGCAGGTACCACTTCGTAAGTTTTATTGTGGCGACCACCATCGGGAGCATAAGGATAGTCTTCAGTCCGCCCAAAGAGCATGGAACCATCTGTCGTGAGTTCCTTCCCAACAATGAAGGCTGAGCAGGCCTGCGCAACTTGAACTGGAATCAAGGCAAAGGCCATCAAAGCAATCATCAGTTTGACCAGTAGTTTTCTCATAGTCGATCTCCTTTATGACTACAAAAGAGGCTAGAAAATCATTTTCAAGCCGACGAAAAACAACTATACCAACGCTACCTTCAGTATACTCTTATCCAGATAATAATGCAAGCGGTTTCAAGAAAGGAAATTTAAAAATAGGAACAGTTTTCAGCCCTTGCTTCAGCTGTTCCTATTTCTTACTTTAACGCGTATTGTATTGCTTCATGACACGAGCAATGTCACGATTTTGCTCCCGCCGTTTGATGGATTCACGTTTGTCATAATCGTGCTTCCCTTTGGCTAAGCCCAGCAAGAGCTTGGCGTAGCCATCCTTAAGGTAAACCTTAAGGGGAACTAGAGTCATCCCTGTTCCTTTAGTCTCCTGCTCCAACTTTTGAATTTGCTTCTTATGCAGCAAGAGTTTGCGACGACGCTCTGGGTCTTGGTTCCAGATATTGCCTTCCTCATAGGGAGCAATATGAACATTGCTGAGCCAGACTTCCCCATTTTTGACTTGGGCAAATCCATCCTTGAGGTTGATACGAGCTGCTCGAACACTCTTGATTTCTGTACCAGTCAGGACCATTCCTGCTTCAATGGTTTCAACAATTGTATAATCGTGGCTTGCTTTCTTATTTTGTGCGACGACCTTTCCCTCGCCCTTTGCCATGCTTAGCTCCTTTCTTAGCTACTTCCTTGTAAAAAGGTTTCTTACTCTTTTTCTTCTTGTCTTTTGAAGAATGCTTGCGCTTGTTCTCTCTAATGCCTCCTTGCTTTCGTTCTTCTTTCTTAGAAGAAGCGCGCTTAGAGTGTCCATTTCGATCTTTACGACCCGATGTTTTAGTGACTTTTTCAATCAAATCCAGCTCACTTGGGATATAAGAAAAATCAATCTCGCCAGTCATCTTATCCGCTCTTTCGACCCTGATTCGGATCTCCTGACCGACACGGAAGGTCACGCCTGATTTTTCCCCACGCAAGGTCAAATCTCGCTCGTTAAAATGATAAAAACCAGGTAAGGTGGTGATGTGGATCAAACCTTCTACGGTATTTGGCAATTCAACAAAGAGACCAAACTTGACGACACTGGACACCAAAGCATCGTACTCTTCGCCAACATAGTCTTCCATGTACTCTGCCTTCTTCATGGCTTCTACTTCCCGTTCGGCATCAATGGCGCGGCGTTCCCGACTAGAGGATTGGCTAGCAATATCTGGAATGACCTGTTCAAAATGACTAGCTACTTCAGAATCTTTTCCATACTCTCGCACCATGCGGTGGACTAATAAGTCTGGATACCGGCGAATCGGACTGGTGAAGTGAGTATAGAACTCAGCTGCTAGCCCATAGTGGCCGTGGTTGTGCTCGGAATAACGCGCTTGTTGCATGGAACGAAGCAACATCATAGACAAGACATCAGCATAGGGTTCCCCTTCTACCTTCTTCATGATGTCCTGCAAGGTTTCCTGACTCATGGAACTAGCTGTCCCATAAATTGGAAGGCCAAAACTAGAAGCATAATCGATAAACTTTTGCACTTTCTCTGCTTTGGGTTCTTCGTGAATCCGGTAAATAAAGGGAAGTTTTCGTTTGGCAAAATGCTCTGCTACTGTCTCATTGGCGATCAGCATGAAGGATTCAATCATCCGTTCTGCAACCCCACGTTGGCGCAAGACGATGTCTACTGGTTTTCCTTGAGGATTGACTAGGATTTTTGCTTCACTGGTATCAAAGTTCAGAGCTCCTCGTTTTTCCCGCATTCCTTCTAAGATCTGATGAAGAGCAACCATGGCTTCGATACTTGGCACAATAGCTTGGTATTCCTCACGCTTCTCCTGGTCCCCAGCAATGATCTCATTGACATCGCTATAGGTCATACGGAAAGTCGTTTTAATGACCGTTTGGGTGATCTGGTAGCGAAGGACCCGACCACGCTGGTCGATCTCCATAATGGCTGATTGGGTCAAGCGATCCACTTGAGGGTTTAAGGAACAAATCCCGTTTGATAGACGCTCAGGTAACATGGGCACGACCCGGTCTGTGACATAGACAGAGGTCGCGCGGTTGAGGGCTTCCTTGTCCAAGGCAGAACCTTCGGTTACATAATAAGAGACATCTGCTATGTGAACGCCAAGCTCAAAATTCCCACCTTCCAAGCGCTTGATGTGAACCGCATCATCCAAGTCCTTGGCATCGGCACCATCAATGGTAAAGATGATTTCATCTCGAAGGTCCAAACGTCCCTCCATATCCTTCTCACTAGGCTGGTCTGGGATGCTTTCTGCTTCTTTGAGGACTGCTTCTGGAAATTCTGAGACGATATCCATAGACTCTAAAACTTCCAAGACATCGATCCCAGGATCTGTCACATGCCCAACCACATCTTGTACTGAGGCTATAAAGTAGTTGTGCTTCCGACTTGGATACTGTTCAATAGCTACCTTGAGAACTTCCGTTCCCTCTAATTGTAGGGCAGGTTTTTTCACGTAAATGCGTTGACTAATCTTTTGATTCTTTGAAAGGATGTAGCCTGCATATTTGGGTTTTTCCTCATCCAAAACGATTTGGCCGACGACTGTTTGGAGGCTGTGCTCCAAGACATCAATGATTTTCCCCTCTGCCGCGGTCCCCTTTTGCCGATCGGCGACCTTGGTGATTACAACCTCAACTGTATCCCCATCAATGGCATGGTTGACATCATTTCGTCCAATAAAAAGGTCCTCTTCTTCCCCCTCTAAGCTGACAAATCCAAAGCCACTCTTATGAGCATGGAAAATCCCTTTCACAGTAATGACGCCTTTTGGCTTGGCATCAAGGAGACTTAAAAACCATTTTCTTCAAAGGTTAGTTGACGACGTCGCTCCATCAGCGAAATGGTCTTAATCAGTTCACGAAAACCTTTGGCGTCAGTACTCCCAATGGCTTGAGCCAATTGATCAACCTGAGCTTTTCCCTCCTGTTTTAAATAATCAATAATTTTACTTTTCATATCTTGTGCTGGTCACCCAGCCTCCTTTATTTTCTTTCTTTCAGAGAGATTTCTTTACAAGTGACAAACTCCCTATCAAACGACCCATAGATGAAAAAATAGGCAAAGACAATGTCTAAGCCTATCTTATTTACTGGATAATACCATTAGAATCATCGCAATCAGTAACCAAAGGAAAATCATGACTCCTGTTAAACGTTGCATGACTGCTTCGAATCCACGAGCTTTTGAACGTTCGAATAAGTCATTTGAGCTTGCATCGAATACGTTGCTAGATTGATTTTTAGTTGGTTGCATGAAGATAGCAATAACAATTAATACAGATAGTACCAATAAAATAGTAATCAACGGTTTAGTCATAATTAAAAAACTCCTTAAAATCTTATCTATTTTACCATAAAAATCATTTTGTTTCAAGATGTAATGTCACTTTTCTCTCTTTGGGACAATACTTCAAAACTTCAATTTTTTCAGGGTGTGTCTTCATATTTTTACTTGTCAAATAATTCTGACTACCACAGCTCGTGCAGGTTAGTTGTACTTTAATGCGCACTGATTTCTCTCACTTTCAAATACTTTCTAAAGATGAATAAAAGGAAGGCCAAATCTATAAAGGCTAGGATAGCAGTCCCATAGAATACCCAATGGTAATTGACATGCATGGCAATACTAGAGCCCATCAGGGGACCAAGAACTCCCCCAACATAAAAGAAGAGCTGATTGTAACTAAAAATCCGAGAAATTCCTTCCTTGGGAGTCATGCGGTTTAAGAGAGCCGTCACTCCGGGCATTAAGGCTCCTGTTCCAATTCCAAATAGGAAGCGAAGAAGGCCTAATTGAAAAGGGGTCTGAGCAAGGGCACAGAAGATGTAGAGGATGCCACTATAGAGAAGAGATAAAAGTAAGAGGCGATGGTTGCCAATTTTATCTCCGAGCTTTCCCATCCATCCCGATGTTAGGATACTGGAAATCCCCATCGCTGATACGATCAGTCCAGATACAAAAATAACATTGTCGCTCTGGCCAAGTTCTCTCACATAGAGTGGAAGAATGGGAGAAATGGACTGACCGATCATCTGAATGGTCATACTGGTCAAAAAGAGGCCCAGTAAAATGTCCTTATGCTGGATAGAAGCCAGTAATTCCCAGCTTGAAAGGTGCTCCTCTTTCGATATTTGTTGGTAGTCTTCCTCAATGCCCCACCAAGTCAAGACAGAGACAAGAAAGAGGAAAAAACCAACGAGGAGAAAGACATTCCGCATACCAAATTGCTCTGCGATCAATCCCCCCAACAAGGGGCCCATCAAGGTACCGGCAACGGTTCCCGTCGATAAGGTTCCTAGAGCATATCCAGATTGATTCTTTGGTACCTGACTGGCAATGAGAGCCGTGCTATTAGGCACAAAGCCTGAGAAGACACCATTTAATAAGCGTAGGAGCAGCAACCAAAAGACGGAAGGGACAAAAGCAATTCCTCCCATGGTCAAGGTCATAGCAATCGAGGCTCTCAACATCATGGGTTTCCGACCATAACGGTCCGCCAAACTCCCCCAGATTGGGGCCATTAGAGCGGAAGTCAAAGAGGAGGAGGCGACTGCAATCCCAGCATAAAAAGGAACTGCCGGACCTTTCACCCCCAATTCCTCCACAAATAGAGCCATAAAGGGAACCACTAACGAAAGACTAGCACCTACGAAAAAGCAGCCAATCCAGGCAATAAAAAGATTTTTACGCCAATTGATTTCCAGTGAAATAGGATCATCTTCTTTCTATTTGTTCTAAAGCACGATCGATTTCCTGATAGAGGTGATCACGCTGGCTATTGTTATCGATCACGAGATCGACAAGAGTTTTTTTCTCATCTAGAGGCATCTGGGCTGCTAAACGATCGCGCGCCTGGACCTCTGTTAAGGCATTGCGCTCCATCAAACGTTCTAACTGAGTATCTTCCGTCACATATACCAGCCAGACTTGGTCAAACCAGTCCAGATATCCCTGCTCGATTAACAAGGGGATATCCATGAAAGATGTCTTCTGTTGCAGCTTGTCGGTCCCGTTCTCGCGCCAGAGCTTTGCGAATGATGTCCCCTTGTACTTGGTTGGACCAGGCAATCTCTTTCTGGCTTGAAAAGATGCGTTGAGCCAGAGCAGGACGATTCAAGTCTCCTGTATCTAGAAGGATGTCCCTTCCAAAATGATCTACCAAAGCTTGATAGAGTTCTCCACCTGGTGCCTGCAAATCATGGACTACTTGATCAGCATCAATGACAGGATATCCTTTTTCTCTCAAATAGGAGGTGACAGTAGACTTTCCTGAAGCAATTCCTCCTGTTAATCCGATGATTCTTGCCATCTAGTTCTCCTTTTGACAGTGGGGGCAAAAATGGGTTCCGCGTCCCCCCAGCTGGATTTTCTCAATCGGAGTCCCGCAGCGCAAACAAGGCTGGCCTGTTTTCCCATAGACCTGGTGTTCTTCCTGCATGGTGCCATCCTCACCAAATGCATTGCTGTAGGAGCGAATGGTGGAACCACCCTTTTCAACAGCCTGAGCAAGCACGGCAATCGTTTCTTTGCGAACGGCTTTGGCTTCTCTAGCAGTCAAGCTTTGACCCAAACGGGCTGGATGAACCTTGGCTCGATAAAGAACCTCATCCACATAAATATTGCCCAAACCAGCTACTAATTTTTGGTCTAAAAGAGCTGATTTAATGGGTTTCTTTGATTTTTTAAGAGCTGCTTGGAAGGCTGGGTCTTTAAAATCCGCTTCCGTCGGCTCTGGACCAATTTTTTTCGCCAAAAAATAGCTGTCGACAAGCTCAGGTACTAGGACTTCCATGGTCCCAAACTTGCGGACATCTTCATAGACCAGAGTGCTACCATCTGTAAAATGAAAGAAGACATGGGCATGCTTGCGAAGAGGAACCTCGTCTGGATAAAAGAAATACTTGCCTTCCATCCGCAAATGCGAGATGAGGACCAGATCCGTCAGATAAAATAAAAGGTATTTCCCACGGCGCCCCATGGCCCGAATTTCTTGACCTGGAAGATCTTGACAAAAAGCATCTAGATCCGTATGAATCATCTTTGGATACTTTACTTCCATTGACTGAATGGTTTTTCCAAGAATTAATTTCTCAAGACCGCGTCGGACAGTCTCTACTTCTGGTAATTCAGGCATAGAACTCCTTTCAAAAACAAGAAGCAGGCTTCTGCCCACCTCTTTTTAATATTCTTTTTCGTTGTATCCGAAATCGGCAAGATCCAATTTCTTATCCCGCCAATTTTTCTTGACCTTGACCCAGGTTTCTAGGAAGACCTTATCCCCTAGCATGAGCTCGATATCCTTACGCGCAAGGGTCCCGATCTTCTTGAGCATGGCCCCACCTTTTCCGATGACAATGCCTTTTTGGCTATCGCGCTCGACCATGATGGTTGCACGGATATGAACCTTATCTGTCTCTTCATCCCGCTTCATAGAATCCACCACTACGGCAACAGAGTGGGGAATTTCTTCCCGCGTTAAATGCAAGACCTTCTCACGGATCATTTCAGAGACCAAGAAACGCTCTGGGTGGTCAGTGATTTGATCAGCAGGGAAATATTGGAAACCTTCTTCTAAGTTTTCGCTCAAAATATCAATCAAATGCGAAACATTGTTTCCTTGAAGGGCTGAAATCGGCACAATTTCTTTGAACTCCATCTGACTACGGAAGTCATCGATTTGCGCCAAGAGTTGGTCAGGGTGCACCTTGTCGATCTTGTTGACCACCAGAATAACCGGCACCTTAGCAGCCTTGAGGCGCTCGATGATCATGTCATCGCCTTTCCCACGTGGCTCATCTGCTGGCACCATAAAGAGAACGGTATCGACTTCTCGAAGGGTGCTATAGGCCGACTCTACCATGAAGTCTCCAAGCGCTGTCTTGGGTTTGTGAATCCCTGGGGTATCGATAAAGACGATCTGTTCCTTATCGGTCGTGTAGATTCCCATAATCTTGTTGCGCGTTGTCTGCGCTTTATCACTCATGATGGCAATTTTTTGCCCCATGACGTGGTTCAAAAAAGTTGACTTCCCGACATTGGGACGTCCTAAAATGGCTACAAAGCCTGATTTAAATGTCATAGTTTCCTTTCATGAGGGAAGTCTCCCTCTTATCCAAATACCAAAGCCCACAACTTGGGCACAAATATGATGAGACCTGTCACAAAGGCAAAGCCCGAAATAACGAGAACCGCTCCTGCGGCCATATCCTTGGCATTCTTTGCCAGCATGGAGAAATGGTAATCACTCGCCAAATCCACTACATTTTCAAGAGCAGAATTCATGATTTCAAAGGCAATGACCAAAGAAACACTTAAGAGTAGAAAGAGCCACTCTGTTGCTGAAATGCCAAAAAGGAAGCCTGCAACAATCGCTAAGATAGCTGAAAGTGCATGCTTACGCATATTTCGTTCCTCTTTAAAGGCTGTGAAAATCCCTGTTAAAGCAAATTCAAGACTGGCAATCAGTTCTCGATTTTTCCATTTTCGTTTATTGTCTTGTGAGTCCATAGGCTGTCAAAATCTCTTCCTGTAAGCCAAACATTTCCTTCTCTTCTTCCGGCGTATAGTGATCATAACCGTTGATATGAAGGAAGCCATGCACTGCTAAAAAGCCCATCTCGCGCTCAAAGCTATGGCCATACTCAGCAGCTTGCTCACGCGCCTTGTCTACAGAAATAAAGAGCTCTCCAATATAGGTATCAAACTCTGCCATCATTTCTGCCAATTCTGGATGGTCTTCTAAATCTTCTTCCGAAAAAGCAATGTCCATCTCTGGTTTGTATTCCAGACTGATCACATCCGTTGGGCGATCCGTATCCCGGTATTCCAAGTTCAATTCATGGCTACGTTCGTTGGTTACAAAGGTCACTGCCATTTCCTTGTCTTCTTTGCCCAATTTTTTTGCAGCAAATTCTAAAATTTCCTGGGTTTGTTTGATCATTTCTTCAGAGACTTGACCGGTCTCATCAACCATTTCAATATACATCTTGGATCACCTCACTATCATTTCAATTATAGCATAAAAATAGCGTATATACTAGAATACACGCTACTTTACTATTTGAAGAATGCCCTTTTATTCAACCGTCTGTTGGATAGCTTGCATCTGGGCATAGATACCACCATGGGCAATCAAGTCTGCATGTTGGCCCCGTTCGACAATGCGTCCTTCTGATAGAACCAAGATCTGATCCGCATCTTGAATGGTCGATAAGCGGTGGGCAATGATAAAGGTCGTCCGGCCCTTTTGCAGGACTGCCATAGCCTTCTGAATAATCTCCTCTGTCTCCGTATCAATGTGAGAGGTCGCTTCATCCAGAATCAAAATTTTCGGATTCATGTAAAGGGTCCGCGCAAAGGAAATCAATTGACGCTCCCCACTTGAGAAGGCAGATCCCTTTTCAACCACTGGATGGTCAATTCCCTTTTCTAATCTCTGGATCATAGGCAGGGCACCGACCTGTTTTAGAGCATCCAAGACGCGATCACGGTCGATATCTGTTTGACTCATGGCCACATTGCTAGCAATGGTCCCTGAGAACAGATAGGGATCCTGTAAGACAATTCCCATATGGGACCGAAGACTCTCCCTAGAGAAATGGCGAATATTCTGGCCGTCGATCCGGATTTCCCCCTCCTGCGGATCATAGAAACGATAGAGCAAGTTCATGATAGAGGATTTACCCGAACCGGTATGGCCAACCAAGGCAAGGGTCTGACCCGGACAGGCTTGGATGGAAATGTCCTTCAGAACTGGCTTGCCTTCTTCATAGGCAAAAGTGACATGATCAAACTCCACTGCCGCCCGATCTATTTGAATCTCCTTTGTCGCATCTGCCTCTACCTTTTCATCTAGGAAAGTCAAGACTCGCTCCCCTGTTTCCAGAGAGCGTCGGATATCCGGTAGACGACGGATCAAATTGGCCATGAGATCAAAGAGCTGAATAACATAATTGAGATTGATAAACAAGAAACCTGCAGTCATCTCCAAATCTCCCCCAAGATAGGATAGGCCTGCAATGGTTAAAATTCCTGCAATGACGATGTATTTCAAGAATTCTGTCAGGCTCCAAGAGGCAATGGAGTCTGCTAGGACCAAACGATCATAAGCCACAGTCATCTTCTCAGTCGTCTGATCAAACTCCTCAATTACGCGCTCCTCTTGTCCGTAAAGTTGGATCATACTAGCTCCATGAAGCAGTTCATTTACCTGGGTATTGATCTCACTTCTGGAATCAAAGAAGTCCTTCATGGGCTTGTCCGTCATGCGCTTATACAAGGACTGAATCCCGTAAAAGATAGGGAAAATCAAGCATAAGAGGAGACCCATCATGGGATTGATAGTAAAGAGAACCCCCATGATAAAGAAGAAACGCATCAAATGAATCACCAAATACATGCAGGAATTGTAAAATTGAGTCCGTAAGGTCTCTGTATCATTAACAATTCGTGTAGCAATTTTCCCTGCTGGCTTGTCATCAAAGTAGGAAATCGGTAGTTGTTGCATCACAAGGAAGGCTTGATCGCGTAGCTGTGCAGTTACCTTATTGCCTCCATGGATCAAAACCCGATTGCCTATATAACTGACAATCTGACCCACAGCCAAAACAATCAGATAGAGGACACCCATAGGATAGAGTGCTCCTAACTCTCCTCCCTGACTCAAGGCTGTCAAGGGACCATCAATCATTTTTTGCAGAATAAACGGCGATAGATCTGACAAAATCGTTGCCAGCAAAAGACAGATGAAACCTAGCCCAAAAATACCAGGAAAAAGGGATAGTTTTTGTAATAGTCGTTTTAAAATACCCATCTTATTCTCCTTCCTGTCTTTGTTGCCGTTGGTATTGTTCGTAATACCAACCTTCTTGAGCTAGTAAATCACTAGCTGTTCCTTCTTCTACAATCCGTCCTTGATCTAACACAAGGATCCAATCTGCCTGATGGACAGCTGAGAGACGGTGAGAGACTATCAAGGTTGTCTTTCCTTGTCGCTCTCTTTGAATGGTCTCAATAATGGCCTGTTCCGTCTTGGCATCCACTGCGGATAAAGAATCATCCAAGAGGAGCAACTGGGCATCACGTAGAAAGGCACGTGCCAGAGAAATCCGCTGCTTCTGCCCTCCCGATACGGATACTCCCTTTTCTCCGATCAGAGTATCCAGGCCATCCGACATCCGTTCCAAATCATCTGAGAAGGCTGCCTGAGCGATAGCATCCATGATTTCCTCTTGACTAGCTCCCTTCTTACCAAGGGAAATATTTTCTAAAATAGACTTCGAAAATAGGATGTGTTCCTGAGAGACGTAACCGATTTTTTCCTCAATAGAGCGTCTCACATAGCGTGTAACGGACTCCCCATTAATGGTAAACGTCCCTTGCCCAAGTGGGTATTGACGTAAAAATTGACGGACCAAACTTGTCTTTCCTGCTCCTGTTCGACCTACAATCCCAATGGTTTGCCCTTTATTGAACTGCAAAGAAATCTGCGAAAGACTCTCCTTCTCCGCCATTGGATAGGTAAAAGTATAGTTTTCGAAAACCACCTCATTCAGTTCCTCTAGCCAATCGTCCCCATCTCTTTCCAAATCATCATCCTCTTCGACCAATTCTGACAACTTTTTGTGGGAAGTCTTGGCTGTTTGATAGACAAGGATAAAATCTGCTAGCATCCACATCGGCTCAATCAAGGCCACTAGATACAATTCTAGACCTAGCAGTTGACCCAAGCTAATCTGCCCAGTTTTCAAGAAATGGCCCCCACAGACCAAAAGAAGGACGGTTGAAACCCCGATAAAGAAGAGAGCAAAAGGACCAAAGGCATTTTGAATAGAGGCGATCTTATCCCCCGTTTTGGCCAAACTTTCTGTCCGCTCTTGAAATTGTCGCACCTGACGCTCCTTACGGCTATAAGCCCGCATAACCCGAATCCCTTCGATGGATTCTAGGACCTCATCATTCAAGTGAGCCACCGCATCACGGTTTTCATCCACATAGATCTCTTCCTTTTTGCCGAGGAGATAGGTTGATAAAACCAGAAAGCTCATGGGTATAAAGGAAATCAAACTCAACTGCCAGGAAATCAAGAACATGGCTGGAATGATAAAGAGGAACAAACCTCCCCCATAAAGGACAATCAGCATTCCATAGCCGACCATCCCCATCATCCCGTCTACATCCGTGGTAAAACGTGTCAAGAGATCTCCTGAGCGAAACTTTTCATAAAATGGCCGTCTCATGGCTACGAGCTTACGAAAAGCTTGCCCCTGTAATCTAGCCTTGTAATGGACCGAAGCTTGAAACAACTTCAGATGCCAGTAGTAAGCGGAAATGTAATTTAAAAAAGTAGCTCCCAACAAGAGAGCAATATCTCTCGTAAAACTTGACTGAGTCAAGGTCTGCTTGCTCAGCTGGTCGACTAGTCGTTGAATGACCTGTGTAGGTATTAAAATTGTATAATCATAAATCACTAGGACCACAGCAATGCTGAGATACAGCCACTTATGCTCCCAGATGTACTTCCATAAAGCTCCTATCATCTTCTCCCCTTTCAAAATGGCACAGAAAAAACCCAAGTAGGAGCTGAGTACGTGCTCAGTCCACACTTGGGCCTTCTGATGCCTGTCACCAATTCAGTTAAGGCAGGCAAAAATGCATACAAAAAACCCAAGACAGACTCCTCCATCTTGGGTTTCATTCAATTTTTACATAGAACTCAACTGAGATTGGAGAAGCTGTGTATTCAATTGTGTCATCAAAACATCTACTTTGTTCATGATGGTTTTCTCCTTTCTCTTTGTTGTTCTAACTTTACCACGGATTTCTGTGCTTGTCAACGTTTTTTTGAAAATTGTTGAAAAAAGATCCATAAATAGGCACTCAATTAGAAATTAAAGCACAAAAAAGAAGCCTAGATCCTCTCTAAGCTTCTCTCTTCTTCTATGCTAGTTGCCGGGATTGAACCGGCGACCTCATCCTTACCATGGATGCGCTCTACCGACTGAGCTAAACCAGCAGTACCTATCTACTATATCATGGAGATAGGCCTTTTGTCAATATCCTGACTCATTTTTCTGCCAAATATTCTTCCTTTGTGAGGACATAATGAACTCTCGTCACCATTCTCCCTTCTTCATGCAGGTCTAGCATCGCGTAGGGCTCTTCATGAGAATATTTCATCCCTGATTTGGCCATCACCCGTCCAGAAGCCGGGTTGTCCTGATCATGAACAGCAATGAGCTTGTTCATCCCTAACTGTTCAAAAGCCAGGGCAATGACTGCCTTGGTAGCTTCTGTCGCAAGACCTTGGTTCCAATAATCTTTATTCAGAACATAGCCGATACTCCCCTTTTTCAGAGAAAGATCCAAATCCAGTAAATCAATAGTCCCGATAAATTTTCCATTTTCTTTGAGTTCGATCCCCCATCTGCCAAGTGGGCTCGCTAGGTAAAAGAGGGCAATATTATTACGCGTCTCTTCTAGACTTTGATTGGTTGGAAAAGTGTAGCGCGTAACTGTTTCATTAGAAGCGTACTCAAACATAGACGGTGCATCTTCTAGAGTGACCGGACGCAAGTGCAAGCGCTCAGTCTCTATTTCTCGATAAGCCGCTAACTTCACATATAAATTTTCCATTTGACACTCCTTCTTTAGGGATTAGTTTAGCAAATAACATAAAGGAAGGCAAGCTCAAATTTTTCTTGCTTTTTAACCCATTTTTCTATACAATAAAATCAATCAAAACAATCAGATGAGGAGTGAAAAGGTCATTGAGTTAGGAGAGCAATCTCATGCCAATGACCTTTTCACACCTAAATCTAAGTAAGGAGAAATAATCATGTTAATTGGTATTCCAAAAGAAATTAAAAATAATGAAAATCGGGTCGGCTTGACCCCTGCAGGTGTACAAAGCTTGGTGAAGAAAGGCCATCAAGTTTTGGTAGAAACAAATGCCGGACTTGGTTCTGGCTTTGCCGATGAAGATTACGCCAAACAAGGAGCGACTATCGTTGCTACTGCGGCAGAGGCTTGGGCAGCTGAATTGGTAGTCAAGGTCAAAGAACCCCTCGCTGAAGAATACGGCTTCCTTCGTGAAGACCTCTTGCTCTTCACCTACTTGCACATGGCTGCTGCCCCTGAATTGGCTGATGCCATGGTGACTGCCAAGACAACTGGGGTGGCTTACGAAACGGTTCGAGACCTTGAAGGACAATTGCCTCTTTTGGTACCAATGAGTGAGGTTGCTGGACGAATGGCCGTTCAAATCGGGGCTCACTTCCTCACCAAACAAGAAGGTGGATCTGGTGTCCTCCTAGGTGGGGTACCTGGTGTTCCTAAAGGGAAAGTTACCATCATCGGTGGTGGGGTCGTTGGAACCCACGCAGCTCGGATCGCTCTTGGACTCGGCGCCCAAGTTACCATCTTGGATATCAGCGCTAAACGCTTGTCTGTCCTAGAAGATGTCTTTGGTCACCAAATCCAAACCCTCATGTCCAATCCATTTAACATTGAAGCCAGTGTCCGTGATGCCGATGTTGTCATCGGAGCCGTCCTAATCCCTGGAGCTAAAGCTCCTAAATTAGTGACAGACGATATGGTCAAACAAATGCGTCCAGGTTCTGTCATCGTGGACGTAGCCGTCGACCAAGGTGGTGTTATTGAAACTGCAGACCGTGTGACAACACATACGGAGCCTGTTTACGAAAAACATGGTGTGCTCCACTATGCCGTTGCCAATATCCCAGGCGCTGTCGCTCGTACTTCTACCATTGCCCTCACCAATGTAACCCTTCCTTATGTCGAAGCTTTGGCTGACAAAGGTTTCCATAAGGCCATCGCCCTTGATGAAGGATTGCGCCAAGGTGTTACTACTTACCAAGGCCATATCACAAGCCAACCAGTTGCAGAAGGGCTAGAACGCAACTTCACACCAATTGATGAATTGGTTTAATTTCTAATATTTAAAAGGCAAAGATCATAAAATCTTTGCCTCTTCTTTTATTCTGCTTCTTCTTCCACATCCAGTTTTTCTTTGAGGACTGGATTCGGAATGGGCTCGTAGGCCCGGATAATCTCTGCTACTACTGGATGACGAACAACATCCTTGGCAGAGAAATGCACAAAGTCAATCTGAGAAATATTTTTTAATTTCTCCTGAGCATCAATCAAACCGGATTTGACATTTCGAGGGAGGTCAATCTGGCTGGTATCTCCATTGACAATCATCTTGGAGTTAAAACCAAGACGGGTCAAAAACATCTTCATCTGCATGATGGTGGTATTTTGCGCTTCATCGAGGATGACAAAGGCATCGTCCAAGGTCCGCCCCCGCATATAAGCCAAAGGCGCAATCTCGATAATCTCCCGCTCCATCATCCGAGTAGTTTGGTCTTTCCCTAAAATCTGGTAGAGAGCATCATAGACCGGTCGTAGATAAGGGTCCACTTTTTCCTTGAGATCTCCTGGAAGGAAACCAAGGCTCTCTCCTGCTTCTACAGCTGGACGGGTCAAAATGATCCTCTTAACTTGACCACGCTTGAGGGCGGTGACGGCCAAGGTCACCGCTAAGAAGGTTTTCCCTGTCCCGGCTGGTCCAATCCCGAAGGTCACATCATGGTGCTTGACACTATCGACATAAATCTTTTGCCCCAGCGTTTGACCCGAATGGGCTTGCCGTAGCTATCCTTGATGATTTCTTCTTCATACAAGGCGACGAACTTATCCAACTCATCATTACGAACCATTTGAATAGCTGTTACGACATCCGGCGTCCCGATGATCATACCACGATTCACCAAGATCAGCAAAGCCTCAATGACTTGTCTAGCTTTCTCACAATCTTCTTCTTGCCCAATGACCTGGACAATTTCTGTTCGTGCATGGATGATCACATCCAACTCTTGCTCCATCAAACGCAAATGACGCTCATTGGATCCAAACAGATGGAAGAGATCATCTGGATGACTTAATTGAATATCAATTGAATGTTCTTTCAAATAAAGAACCTCTCTATTTCTGTAAGTTTTCTCTATTATAACAAAGTGACCGAGAATTGACCATCCCCGGCTCACCACTATCTCCTGTTACTAATGACCTAAGTATTCTTCCCAGATCGCATCAAATTCTCCTAGATTAAAGGAGAAACTGGCATGTTCTTCCAGAAAGCGGCTGACCTCATCAAAATCATCTGTATGTTTTGGAAAGGCAGACTCATGAAAAGCTAGATCAGCTAGCAAGGCTTTCGGAGCATTGCTTTTGGGATTGCGCTCTGTCATCAGCCAAGTGTAAAATGATTTTCGCATAAGGCTCCTCTTAGATTAGTTCCGTTCCAAACTGGTCTTGCTTGATTTTTTTCGCTTTCATCAAGCCACCCAGAGCCTTTTTGAACTGCCCCTTGGAAATTCCAAAGGTTGCCTTAATCTCTTCTGGGGAGGACTTGTCATTCAAGGTCATAAAGCCACCATTCCCCTCCAAGTAGGCCAAAATCATCTGCGCATCGTTTTCAAGCATTTCAAACGAGCGTGGTTTCAAGGACAAATTCAAGGTCCGATCCACCTCTCGGAAACCGATGACCCGAGCATCTAAGACTTGTCCCAAACGGGGTTCGGCATAGCGCTCACTTGGATGGATAAAGCCCAGCATATTGTTTTCAGGCAGGTAAACAAAGGTCCCTGAAAGTTTTAAGCGATAGACGATGGCCGGCCAGTTCTGGTTTTGCATATTGTTGTAGGCTGGACGAGCAATTCGTTGGAAGTCTTCTTGGTAGGCCAAGACACCCCAGATCCGATCTTTTTTATCAACTTCTAGGCTAACAAAGAGTTTATCGCCTTTTTTCGGCCACAGATCCTTGATTTCTGGCAAAATATCCAGAGAGACGACAATCTCCTTATCGGGTAGACCCGTATCGACAAATACACCCAGGTCCTTGCGAACTTCAGTCACTGTCCCCCAGCCAAATTGGTCCTGACGGGCTGTGACTTCTAGGGTGGTCAGACGCAAACGTTGCTTCATATCCGTATAGGCAAAGCCCTTGACGGATTCTCCAAGTGCATGCTCTCCTTCAGACTTGTCCAAGGCATAAGTCTGCCCATCCTTCTGGACAAAGTAAAAGCGATCATTCTCATCCGTTACAAGGCCCACGATATCATGTGCGAGGTTGGTATTCATTTTTTCCTTCTTTCTGGCTAAAGCTCATCAATAGCCCCTTAATGGAAATAAAACTCAGCCAGCAGTGCCAACTGAGTTCATTTCCTCTGTAAACTGCTGGAAATGATTAAACTTCAAGCAATTCTTTTTCTTTGTGTGCTGTCATTTCATCAACATGTTTCACAGCATCATCGGTTACTTTTTGGATCTCTTTCTCAAGATTCTTCAATTCATCTTCAGTGATTTCTTTAGCTTTTTCTTGCTTCTTCGCTTCATCCATCGCATCACGACGAATGTTACGGATCGCTACTTTAGCATTTTCACCGACTTTTTCACTTCTTTGGCCAAGTCACGACGAGTTTCTTCTGTCAAAGCTGGGATGACCAAACGGATAACCGAACCATCGTTGGCTGGAGTAATGCCAAGATCAGAAGCATTCAAAGCGTGCTCGATATCTTTCAATGAAGACTTGTCAAAAGGTGTGATCAACATCACACGAGCTTCTGGAATGGTAATCGATGCGATTTGATTCAATGGAGTATCAACTCCGTAATATTGAACATAAATACGATCCAAGAGACTTGCATTTGCACGGCCTGCACGGATACTTCCAAATTCACGTCCCAAACTTTGGTGAGACTGAGTCATTCTTTCTTTAGCTTTTTCTACGATTGGATTTGCCATTTTATTCCTCTAACTTCCTTATTTTTCTACATTATTAGAAACAGTAGTACCGATATTTTCTCCAAAGACAACGCGTTTGATGTTCCCTGGCTCATTCATGTTGAAAACGACTAAGTCAATATCATTGTCCATTGAGATGGTCGATGCTGTCGAATCCATGATACGAAGGCCTTTATTGATGACATCACGGTGAGTTAATTCTTCAAACTTCACAGCTGTCTTGTCTTTCTTTGGATCAGCATTATAAACGCCGTCAACACCATTCTTAGCCATCAAGATTGCGTCTGCTTCAATTTCAGCGGCACGAAGAGCAGCCGTTGTATCCGTTGAGAAGTATGGAGAACCAATGCCTGCACCAAAGATAACAATACGCTCTTTTTCCAAGTGACGAAGGGCACGGCCGCGGATATAAGGCTCAGCGACTTGTTGCATGGCAATCGCTGTTTGGACACGCGTATCTACTCCAACCTGTTGAAGAGAATCCGCCATCACCAAGGCATTCATAACTGTTCCAAGCATTCCAGTGTAATCTGCTTGAACGCGATCCATACCTGCTTCCGCCGCAGGTTCTCCACGCCAGAGATTTCCTCCACCGATAACGAGAGCAATTTCAATTCCAAGGTCATGAACTTCTTTGATTTCAAGGGCCATCTTTTGAACCGTTTTGATATCAATTCCGACACCACGCTCACCAGCTAATGCTTCACCTGATAACTTAATTAAAATACGTTTATACTTAGGTTCTACCATTTTGTCACTCCTTCTTTAATCTGTATTATTTTACCACAAAAAGCGTTTTTTATATAGTGATATTTATCAAAAATATTTTAAACCTTCCAACTTCAATTCCCTGCCAGAAGTTAGATATATTTTTAGAATTAAGTGAAAGAATTGTCAAAAAAGCTACCCGAAGGTAGCTTTGATTTCTAATTAAAGTGAGTTAACATCCACTTTGATACCAGGACCTTGAGTTGTAGTCAAAGTCAAGCTAGTTACATAAGTACCTTTAGCTGTAGCTGGTTTTGCTTTTTGGATAACATCGTTGAAAGCTTTGAAGTTTTCAACCAATTTGTCAGCGTCAAATGACACTTTACCGATGATCGCTTGTACGATACCTGCACGGTCAGCACGGTAAGTGATTTTACCACCTTTAGACTCTTCAACTGCTTTAGCAACATCCATTGTTACAGTACCAGTTTTAGGGTTTGGCATCAAGTTACGTGGTCCAAGGACACGTCCAAGACGTCCAACAAGAGCCATCATGTCAGGTGTAGCGATAACAACGTCGAAGTCCAACCAACCATCGTTGATTTTCGCAACAAGGTCATCTTCACCTACGAAGTCTGCACCAGCAGCTTTTGCTTCTTCAGCTTTTGCACCACGTGCAAATACAAGAACGCGAGCAGTTTTACCAGTTCCGTTTGGCAATACCATTGCACCACGGATTTGTTGGTCAGCTTTTTTCACGTCGATGTTCAAGTTGTAAGCAACTTCTACAGTTGCGTCAAATTTTGCAAAGTTAGTTTCTTTTGCAAGAGCTACAGCTTCTTCTACGCTGTATGCTTTTGTGCTGTCGATTTTTTCAAGTGCAGCACGAAGTTGTTTGCTTTTTTTAGCCATTTTATCTTTCTCCTTGTAATGTGGTCATATCGATTTTCATCTCCCACGTCACTCGTCTCATGATCAAGTGTATTGCGGGCAAATAGGATTGTTACAATTAGTCAGTAACAGTGAATCCCATAGAACGAGCAGTACCTTCGATCATACGCATTGCAGACTCAATGTTTGCAGCGTTCAAATCTGGCATCTTAGTTTCAGCAATTTCTTGTACTTGCGCACGAGTAACTGTTGCAACTTTCGTTTTGTTAGGTGTACCTGATCCTTTTTCAACACCTGCAGCTTTTTTCAAAAGAACAGCAGCTGGTGGTGTTTTTGTAACGAAATCAAATGATTTATCTTCATAAACAGTGATCACAACTGGGATAATCATTCCAGCTTGGTCAGCTGTACGAGCGTTAAACTCTTTAGTGAATCCCATGATGTTGATACCTGCTTGACCAAGTGCTGGTCCAACCGGTGGAGCTGGAGTAGCTTTACCAGCAGGGATTTGCAATTTTACAAGTTTTTCGACTTTTTTAGCCATTTCTTAAATCCTCCTTTGTGGTTTTGGCGGTAATTACAGATTTTTACCTCCCACAAGTATGCTCTGCGCATACCTTTCTATTATACACTATTTTCTTCCGAATGCAAGAAAAAATTTCATTTCCATCACACTTTTTTTACTTTTGTGATAAAATGGAGGTATGTTAATAAAAGTTGCTTCCCTTGTATTTATTTTTTTGACCCTGATTCTCAGTGGGATTATTATTCGAGTCTTTAAACTGCATCGATATGGCTGGAATTTTGCCGATCTAGCTTTTCCTCTGTTCGCGCTTGAATACTATTTAATTTCAGATGCGGCTTACTATCATAATTTGTTGCCGCAATTATTATTGGCCTTGTCCCTCTTAGCTATCGGCTTGACTATCTATTTCTTGAAAAAGAGACATAGCTTTTACTATCCGAAATTTTTTAAGTACTTTTGGCGCGCAGGTTTTCTCATTACCTTCTTCCTATACCTCATTATGACGATTAGTCTCTTTATCTGATTTTAATAATAAAATAACGGTATTAACTAGATCCAAGATGGTTTAGCTAATACCGTTTTTCTATTTGTTTCTGGACTTATGCAGATGGGTCACCAAGGTATATACAAGACGATTCATCACCCATAAGACTCCTTCCATGACTAGTCCTAGGACAAGGGTCAAGATCCAGCCAGTCAGATGAAGCTGACTGAGATTAAAAATGGAAGAAAATACAAAGACCGACAGACAAAATCCTGCTACATTTAGAAGGATAATGCCCAATTTTACATGATTAAAGGGAAGGCTGAGTTGGTATACTTTTGTAAAGCCAATCAAAGCTAGCAGGTAAATCGAGATGGTCGAAATATCTCCCTGACTTAATCCAAGGAAAGGACCCAGAACCACAAGAAAAAGGACCGATATGAGATTGGTCAAGGCAGCTGGAAGAGCCTGCTCTATCACGGTTTCAATAAAGTCTCCTTCTATCCGGGCACGATTCTTCTCCAGGGCTAGTAAGAAACCGGGGATTCCAATGGTAAATCCACTGATCAAGGACATTTGAGAAGCCTGAATGGGATAAGTGAAAGCAAAGAGAATAGCCAAGATAGCCAATAATATTGAAAAGATATTCTTGACCAAAAAGAGACTCGCTGAACGTTGAATATTGTTGACCACTCGGCGACCTTCATCCACAATCGACGGCATGTGGGAGAAGTCTGAGTCTAAAAGCACAACCTGAGCTACCTTTTTGGTCGCATCGTGTCCCGTATTCATGGCAATACTACAATCAGCTTTTTTCATAGCGAGGATATCATTGACCCCATCTCCTGTCATTCCAACCTTATGACCATCCGCCTGCAAGCTCTCTACGAGGATTTGTTTTTGCTCTGGACTAACTCGTCCAAAGACTGTGTAGGACCGTGCTGCATCTACTACCTCCTCATATGTCTTAAGCTGACTCGCATCGACCACTTGATCTGCATCAGGAATACCTGCTTTCTGAGCAACGGCAGCAACTGTCACAGGATGATCCCCTGAGATAACTTTGATGGTCACCCCTTGTTTTGAAATAGGCGAAAGTTTCAGGGGCAGTCGATCGTATAGGATTCTCCAAGACCAAGGCTAGAAGGGGAAGGACTGGAGCTTCTAATACTTCCGTCAACTGCTCCCCCTGGTAATGCCCCAAAATAAGGACACGCGCTCCTCGTTCGATCTCTCGCTGCCAGACTTCTTGGTAAGCATCGAGATCATCTCTGAGCAAAACATCCGGTGCTCCTAATAGGTAGATCCCTTGTTGGAACTGAAGTCCCCCGAATTTCTTCTTAGATGAAAAAGGAAGACGGTCTTGGACGGTCCAAACTTCACTTGTTTGGACTGAGTGATACTGCCGAATGGCCGTGATGGTATCATTCTGATCCTCACTGGCCTGAAGATAGTGACTTAATATTTCTTTGCCTTCTTTTTCATCTAGTGCCAAGTGGAGGAGATCACTCACCTGCATCCTGTGTTCGGTAATGGTTCCCGTCTTGTCTAAACAAAGGACGTCGATACGAGATAGGGTTTCAATTCCCTTCATACTGTTGAGTAAGACCTTTTGAAGGGCTAAGCGGGTTGCTCCAAGCACCAAGGCCAGGGTCATTAAGAGGTAGAGTCCTTCTGGGATCATCCCAATGATGGCACCAACCATAGAGGTGATGCTAACTTTGAGGGAGTCTTGATTTCCTAGATAGCTCTGCAAGAACAAGAGCAAGCCAATCGGGATGAGAATCATTCCGATCATTCGGACGAGACCATCCACCGCATGAACCATTTCGGATTCTTCGTGTCCCTTGACTTTCTTAGCAGATAGACTCAGCTGATTAATATAAGACGCATCTCCTACTTGTTCTAAGACGGCAACTGCTTGACCAGAGATGACAAAACTTCCTGACATGAGTTTCTGATTCTCACCTATAGGGATTTCATCTGCTTCACCTGTTAATTGAGACTCATCGACCATGATCGAGCCATCCAGAACCTTGGCATCCGCATAGATTTGATCCCCTGCTTGGAACAAGACGACATCCCCCTCTACCACCTGGTCGACAGGAAGATCCAGCCGTTCTCCTTCTCGAATCACTCGAGCTTTCTCCACTTGAAGGAGGCGCATCTTATTCAAAATCCGCCGAGACCGCAATTCTTGAACAATCCCAATCAAGGAGTTAACGACCACAATGGGAACAAATAACATATTGTTCCAAGACCGTACTAGTATCAATAAGATAGCTAGAATACCAAAAACCAGGTTGAAATAGGTAAAGACATTTGAATAAATAATCTCTCTGGTCGACTTTTCTGCCGTGATGGTTACTCGATTTTGTTTTCCTTCTCTGATTCTGCTTTGGACTTGCTCATTCGTTAGCCCGCTATATCGCTTCTCTTCCATATTTTCTTCTTTCTTTTTTCTGTATCTAGTTTAGCAAAAAGAATGTCTTCTGGCTTGGGACTAGAGACCGAAGATTGTGTAGACCTATTCGTGAAGTTCAAGAGGCAAGCCATCGGGATCAAAGAAGAAGGCCATTTTGCGCCCATCAAAATCATCCACCCGTAGTTCTGTATGAGGGATTCCTAATTGGTCAAACTCTGCTAGACAGGCTTGGACATCTTCCACTTTAAAAGCCAGATGACGGAGACCGGTATGCTCTGGATGAGGGAGAAAGGGTCTCTTGGGGGCATCTGGTTTGATAAATATTTCCAAGGTCAGGTTTCCTTTTCGAATATTAAAGAGAATATCCTGCTTTTCTGGTCGATGGTGTTCGTCTAAAGGTTCAAAGCCTAACTTATCTACATAAAATTCTCTGGTTTTATCATAATCGTGGCCAATAATGGCAATGTGGTGAATGGTATCGAGATGCATCTACTGTCCTTTTCTTTTTTATCGTAAACAAAACCTGCCCCTTGTACAGGCAGGTTTTTGCTATTGTCAAATATCTCATTCCTTCTTCATTTAAAGAAAGATTAATTGGTCTGTAAGACCTTTCTTGGCTTGGTTCCTTCAGCTGGTCCGATGACACCCGCTGCTTCCAAGTCTTCCATGAGGCGAGTGGCCCGGTTAAAACCAACCGATAAGCGACGCTGAATCATCGAAGCACTGGCTTTTTGAGTTTCAATCACGAGCGCCTTTGCCTCTTCAAAGAGAGGATCGCCTTCGTCTGAGCCACCCATACCTCCATCAAAGTCTGACTCAGATACTTCACCTGGATCAAAGGCATCATCATAATCCGCTTCAGCTTGCTCTTTGACGAAGTTAACAATCCGCTCCACATCGTCATCTGAGATAAAGGAGCCTTGCAGACGGATTGGATGATTTTCATCGATCGGTTTAAAGAGCATGTCTCCACGACCAAGCAGTTTCTCCGCTCCATTTTCATCCAAGATGGTCCGTGAGTCGGTCCCGGATGATACCGCAAAAGCGACACGAGAAGGCACATTGGCCTTGATCAAACCTGAGATAACGTCAACCGATGGCCGCTGGGTTGCCAAGATCATGTGGATCCCTGCTGCACGCGCCTTCTGTCCCAGACGAATAATGGCATCTTCCACTTCTTTACTTGCGACCATCATCAAGTCTGCCAACTCATCGACAATGACCACAATCAATGGAAGGGGCACTTGCTTCATCTCAGACTGGACATTGTACTCAGCCACCTTGGCATTAAAGCCAGCAATATTGCGAGCTCCCACTTTTGAGAAGAGCTCATAGCGATTTTCCATCTCATCGACAACCTTTTGTAGGGCCCGACTGGCCTTGCGTGGGTTGGTCACCACTGGGATCAAAAGGTGGGGAATATCATTGTAGACAGAAAGCTCCACCATCTTTGGATCGACCATCATAAATTTGACTTCGTCCGGACGGGCCTTCATCAAGATACTCGAAATAATGCCATTGACCGCTACCGACTTACCAGAACCGGTCGAACCCGCTACCAAGAGGTGGGGCATCCGAGCCAAATCAAAGGTCCGAGCTGAGCCATCTACAGCCTTCCCAAGAGGAATCTCAAGGAGTTTGGTAGGATCAGTTTTGGACTGTTCCCACAATTCACGGAAAGAAACGGTCGCAATCTCTGAGTTGGGCACCTCAATCCCGACCAGAGACTTCCCTGGAATCGGTGCTTCAATCCGCACATCCTTGGCTGCTAGGGCCAAGGCCAAATCATCTGCTAGGTTGGAGATGCGGTTGACCCGCACACCGACAGCCGGTTTTACTTCATACTTAGTAACAGAGGGGCCGATTTCCGCCCGCTCCACTGTCGCCTTGATATTGAAACTTGCAAAGGTCTCTTCCAAAATGCGAATATTCTGACGAACGATATTTTTCTCTTTGGATTGATTTTTCGGCTTGTCAGGTGCGAAGAGATCAATGGTTGGAAGTTTGTATTGAAGGAGTTCCTTAGGCGTGAAGTCTACAGTGACTTCTTCATCCATATCCTCCTCTTCTGCGACTTCCTCCATCTCCTCTGGGTAGTCCTCCGACCATTCTTCCGAATAGCCTTCCTCTTCATTTGGTAGATAAATTTGAGGGTAGGCCTCCTCTGCAGGCGCTTCTGTTTCGATCACAGGTTCCATGACCTCGCCTGTCTCAAGATCTACAGGATAGCTTTCTATACTCATGGGACTAGCTTCTGCAAGTTGCTCGATGCGGGCAGCCTCCTCTGCTTCTACTTGAAGGGCCTTCTTCTCTTCACGCTCGACAAAGCGCTCTTGGCGACGAATTTCTCGTTTTTCCATAAAGGAGTGAAAAGCTGCGACAGCTTGCTCATACAAGTCATAAACCGAATAAGAACTCATCAAGAGAAGTCCTAATACGATCAAGAGTCCTCCAATGAAATAAGTCCCGATGTTCGAGAGCAAGAAGGCAATCGGCGTGTACAAGATAGCACCCAGTAAACCACCTCCTGCAAAAGAAGAGACGCGAAGGTGCACGAGGTCCCCTAAGATACGTGAGAAGGTTGGCCCGAAAGAAGAGCCGTCAAGTTTCAAGAGGGAGACAAAGTAAGCTTGATAGATCAGTAGCAAGCCTGCAAAAAGACTTAAAAAGCCAGACAAGGTCCCCTCATGCTTCTCAATCCATTTGAAAAAGAAGAGGTAGACAATAACAGCCGTCATCGCTACGTAAGCCAGACTACCTACCAAGAGACGGATAAGGTTGTAGGTCACTAAGCCTAAGGCTCCTAATCGTAAAAAGGCGAAAATGAAGACGAGAGTTAAGACAATCGTCATAATCATTCGGCGAATTGCTTTTTTTCTTTCTATTTCTGCTTTAGACAGTCGTCTTGTCGACCGTGTTTTTTTTGATTGATTATTGTTTGCCATAACCTTAATTATACCACATTTCTAGACTAGTTCTCTAGTAAAATCCTTTTCTCTCATCTGCGAAAGCAACAACAAAAAACAGCACCTCACAGGTACTGTTACTTATAGATTTTTCTTTGGGTGGCGGTCGACGATAACTTGATGCTCTTTCAACGCTTGTTTTCCTTTTTCCGTCAACTGATAGCCCCGAACTGTGAACTCTTGTGCCAACTCTTCTTCGGTAAAGTGATCCGCCAAAGCTTGGTTCAAATCGGCTGCTTTCATTTTGGACAAGCCCGCGACTCCCTTCTTTTTGAGAATGGCTTTTTTCATGGTCGCATTGATATGGTCCAGCGAATCAAAAGCGGATTCGATAACTGCATACCCCTTATCTACCAAAGCCTTCAAATGTTCCGGCGCATGAATCCCATAAGTATATTCGAAGTACTTAGGAAACCAAGTCTCCGTCGTAAATGTTCCAAAATGGATCCGCTACAAGAGAATGATATCCCCCGCAAGCAAGCCATCTTGGAGCAACTCCATATTTCGTTTAGAAACAGGCTTTGGATCCAACAACCAAGCTTCCAAGTCTCTCTCAAGCGAAATATAAGGTTTCACCTCGTAATCTGCATAAAATTTTTCTAGTATATCTGAAATAGTTGTCATCTGTTTCTCCATTTTAATCCTCATCTGTTTCTCCATTTTAATCCTATCTCTCTTTACCTATTTATACCTTCATTTGGAAAAATTCTGTTTTGATTGGAGGATTTATAGATAATTCCCCTCATCCTTCAAGTATTGTTGCGCCTTTCGAACGATATAGAGCGACTCATCTTCTGAAACCAACTTGCGAAAGAGCTCTTCCGCTCTAGACTTATCGCCTTTAAGAGTAGCATTCAAGGCTTGGTAGTAGATCATTTCCAACTGCTGGTACTTGAAATCATTACATAAATCTTCGAAATAGTCATTGCTTTGGTGGGCAATGGTTAAATCATAAAGAGCGAGACAGACCTTTTTAGTTTTCTCAGCTAGTGTAGGGTCTGTAATGGTCAAACCATTTAGCCTAGCCTCCAGCTCTTCTCTAGACAAATCAGTATCTGTCAGCACGATCGAACGAATAAGATAACTCTCAAAAAAGTTCTTATATTTCTGCGGTAGTTCCTTCTGGCTGAGTGCTTCCCTAGCTTCTTTTATGACAGTATCGAAATCTCCCATCATAAAAGAATAGGCAACCGATGTCAGCTTCATATCTATCTGTAAAATGGGCTTTTTCACATTCTTGTTCAACTGAAGGTATTGCTGCCAAAAAGCTAAATCTAAGTCTACATGTAGCAAGGTGTTGCACTTTTTGGTGTAGCTCTTCTTGAGCCATTGGATGAATAAAAACAAGCCTGCAAGGACCAATAAGAGGCCAGCAGTCTGAAGAAGAGTATCTCTGACCACGAACCCCACGCAAATAATCAAAAGCATTGCCAAGACGCCTGCAGATCTAATATAGAGTCTATAGTTTTTACGTAGAGTTTTATAATCCATCTTGTAGCCTCCTTTCCATGATTTGTTTTATTTTAGGAATTCGTTCATTTTCCAACAAAACGACTTACCTCCCATCATACCTCATTTTTCATAGGCCCGCAAGCTGAATATCGCCTCATTCCAAGGCTAGATTTGAATCAAATGGAAAATTAAGGTACAATAGAGGATAGACTAATGTGTTGAAAGGATTAATATGAAAAAATTAATTGCCCTACTTGTATTTTCCGGTTTAGCTTTGGCAGGATGTGGCTCTAATCAATCAGATACAAAGACATCCTCTAGCTCGGCTTCAGAAACTAAGCAAACAACTACTTCTAGCGTAGATGCTAGTGAACAAAAGAAATTAGATCAGCTTCGTAAGGATATCCAAGATGCGATGACCAATGAAAATGCGGTCTTTCCTCAGCTCTCCAACGAAGTTGCTGAAGATGAAGCTGTCGTGAAAATCACGACCAACAAAGGGGACATTACCGTTAAGCTCTTTCCGAAATACGCACCTTTAGCCGTTGAGAATTTCTTAACTCACGCTAAGGAAGGCTATTATAATGGTCTCCTCTTCCACCGCGTGATTAATAACTTTATGGTCCAAACAGGAGATCCTAAAGGAGATGGTACAGGTGGTGAGTCCATTTGGAAAGGAAAAGATACCTCTAAAGATTCAGGAGCAGGCTTTGAAAATGAATACTCCCCTTACCTCTACAATCTTCGTGGTGCTTTAGCTATGGCCAATTCTGGACCAAATACAAATGGTAGCCAATTCTATATTAACCAAAATAAAGAAGACTGGTCCAGCAAGCTTCCAACTGAGCGCTTCCCTGCTAAAATCATCGAAGCCTATAAGAATGGTGGGAACCCTACCCTTGATGGTGGGAACTACACTGTCTTTGGACAAGTCATCGACGGCATGGATGTAGTCGACAAAATCGCCGAAGTTGAAACGGACGACAAAGACAAACCAAAAGAAGATGTCAAAATTGAAAAAATGGAAATCGTAAAAGACTACGATTTCAAGAAATAAGCAAAAGAGAACCAAGCGGTTCTCTTTTTGTGTTTACGTCAATTCATTAAAGTCCCAGATTTGGTCCATCCAACCTTCATAGAAATCTGGCTCGTGGCAAACCATGAGGATCGATCCCTTGTACTCTTTAAGGGCCCGTTTCAATTCATCTTTGGCATCCACATCCAAGTGGTTGGTCGGCTCATCTAGTACCAAGACATTGTTTTCACGGTTCATCAAGAGACAGAAGCGTACCTTGGCTTGCTCCCCACCGGATAGTACCTGAATTTGGCTCTCGATATGCTTGGTCGTCAAGCCACAGCGAGCAAGGGCAGCACGAACCTCTGCTTGATTGAGAGCTGGAAAGGCATTCCAGACTGCTTCCAGCGGTGTCTGACGATTGCCCCCTTCGACCTCTTGCTCGAAATAGCCAAGCTCTAGGTAATCTCCCCGCTCTACTTCTCCAGCAATCGGTGGGATGATTCCTAGCAAGCTCTTCAAGAGAGTGGTTTTCCCGATCCCGTTGGCCCCGATGATGGCTACCTTTTGATTGCGTTCAAAGGTTAGGTTCAAAGGCTTGGTCAAAGGACGATCATACCCGATTTGAAGGTCCTTGGCTTGGAAAATGAAGCGTCCAGGAGTTCGGGCATTTTTAAATTCAAAGGATGGTTTTGGTTTCTCACTTTGCAACTCAATGAGTTCCATCTTGTCAAGCTTCTTCTGACGAGACATGGCCATATTCCGTGTAGCCACACGCGCCTTATTACGCGCTACGAAATCTTTCAAATCAGCAATCTCTTTTTGCTGGCGCTCATAAGCCGCTTCCAATTGCGATTTCTTCATTTCATAGACTTCAAGGAATTGGTAGTAATCTCCTGAATAGCGGGTCAACTGTTGATTTTCCACATGGTAGACGATGTTGATTACATCATTCAAGAAAGGAATATCGTGGGAAATGAGGACAAAGGCATTTTCATAGTTCTGCAAGTAACGTTTGAGCCAATCGATATGCTCCGCATCCAAGTAGTTGGTTGGCTCGTCCAAGAGAAGGATATCTGGTTTTTCAAGGAGCAATTTAGCCAAAAGGACCTTGGTCCGCTGCCCACCTGAAAGGGCCGTTACATCTGTCTCCATGCCAAAGTCCATGACCCCAAGAGCCCGCGCCACTTCATCTATCTTGGCATCCAAGGTATAGAAATCCCGACTCTCTAACCGATCCTGGAGCTCTCCGACTTCTTCCATGAGAGCATCCATATCCGCTCCATCTTCAGCCATTTCCATATAGAGGTCATTGATGCGAGCCTCTGCTTTAAAGAGCTCGTCGAAAGCTGTCCGCAAAACATCGCGCACCGTTTGCCCTTCTTTTAGGACAGCATGCTGGTCAAGATAGCCAGCGGTCACATACTTAGACCACTCAACCTTCCCTTCGTCGGGTTGCATCTTGCCGGTCACGATGCTCATGAAGGTGGATTTCCCTTCACCATTGGCTCCAACCAAACCGATATGCTCTCCCTTTAACAAGCGGAAGGACACATCCTCAAAAATAGCCCGGTCTCCAAAGCCGTGGCTTAAATTTTTCACCTCTAAAATACTCATGATTGACTCTCTTTCATTGATTTCACTCGTATGATTATATCATCTTCAAGACAGAATTAAAAGGGAGTCCAACTCCCTTTTTTCTTACAAACCTAAGTCCGCATATGGCTTCCGGTAGCCTACTTGAACAACTTTTCCATCCTTCACTAAGAGAGGGCGTTTGATCAGCATGCCATCGCTAGCTAAAGGTCTGCCGCTTCTTCTACCGAAAGCTGATCCACCTTGTCTTTCAAGCCCAATTCCCGATACTTCATCCCACTGGTGTTAAAGAATGATTTGATTGGTAGGGAAGACTCCTTGATCCAGGTTTGTAGTTGCTCACTGGTCGGTGTGTCTACCACGATGTCTTGGCTATCAAACTCACAGCCTAAGCTCGTTAATTCCGATTTCGCCTTGCGACAGGTCGAACATTTTGGGTATTCAATAAATGATAACATTTTTTCTCCTTATTCTTTCCAAGATATGGCCTCATGTTGCAACAGCCAACGCTTGCGATCTAGTCCAGCAGCATAGCCTGTCAACTTTTTCTCCGTCCCCAGCACCCGGTGACAAGGGATGAGGAGGATCAAGGGATTCCGACCTACTGCTTGACCGATGGCTTGGGCCGATCCACAAGACAAGGCCCGGGCAATCTCTCCATAAGTCTGACTTTCCCCATAGGGAATCTGAGCTAGATAGGCCCAAACTCTTTGTTGAAAGTCTGTCCCTTGAGGAGACAGGGGAAAGGGCATGGAAGGATTTCCCCTAAAAAGTACTGATCCAGCCATTCAAAGACAGCCTCATGAAGTGGCTGACAAGCTGCTTCGATATGCTCAAGCCCCTGCTCACAATTGGCTTGGTCACAAAACCAGATCCCAACTAGGCTTTCCTCATCCACCACAATAGATAGAGGTCCCAAGGGACTCTGATAGAGTTGCCGATAGAACCTAGTCATTTTGAGACTGTTCTGCACGGTAGTCCCAACGATCATCTTCGCTAATCACTTGGAAGAGGCTGGTTTCTGCCTTTCGTTTGATCTTCTGATAAGCGAGACGAACCCCATCAATTGGCACTTTTCCACAGTAATGGAAGCCTAACTTCTCTAAAAGATGTTGCATAACCTTGTTGTCAGGATGGGTATCACAGCGGAAATCTGGGCCCTTTTCTCCTTCGATCAAGCCTTGAAGGAAGGTTTGGGCTACGCCTCGTCCAGCAGCTTCTTTGGCAACAGCGATCCGGTGAAAACTGATATAGAGATAGTTATCATGTTCCCATTTTCCGTCATAAATGTCATTATAAGCTGCTTCATTTCCCTTGTAGAGAGCGGCATAAGCTACGACTTCTTGATTCTCTACAGCTACATAACCACGGCTTTCTAGGATATCCTCAAATGATTTCTTGATCCGGATAACCATCCTGCCATTGGTCCACTCCAGCTGCAGCTAAGCTGTCCTTGCCATCTTGAATGATTTCCATAATCCGATTGATTTCATTGGGATAGGCCATTCTAATTTCCATCAGACTCTCCTTATTCTTCCTCTTGGTGGTATCGGGCATAGAGATCACTCTTTTGCTGCCCGAATTGTTTGGCAACCTGTTTGATTGCCTGGTTCTTTTTCATGCCAGACTGGACCAGAAGATCAATCTCTTGGATCAGATCCACTTCTTCTAGATCTAGCTCCTGTTCACTGGCTCCCTCTACAATCAGAAGGCACTCTCCTTTAAGGGGATTTTCCTCCAGATAGTCCACTAACTCTGCGATGGTCCCTCGCGTGTATTCTTCATAGATCTTGGTCAGTTCTCGGACCAGCACAACTGGACGGTCTCCATATACTGCCAGCATATTTTCAAGGGTCGCACGAACTCGGTGCGGAGACTCATAAAAGATCTGAGTCTCAGGATAGGCTAGCTTTTCCTGGAAAAAGGCCTTTTGCTGCCCTTCCTTGCGTGGAAGAAAGCCATAAAAGATATGGGGCTGGGGTGCCAAGCCACTGGCAATTAGGCCGGTAATGCCGGCGCTCGGGCCAGGAACTGCCACAACAGGGATTTCTCGTTCAATAGCCGCCTTGACCAGGTCGTGACCTGGATCCGAAATACTGGGCAGTCCTGCATCCGATACCTGGGCCAGGTCCTTTCCAGACTCTAAATGAGCTAGCAAATCAGGGATTTTCTCCATGGCATTGTGCTCATGGAAGCTAGTTTGTGGTGTCGCAATCTCAAAATGCTTGAGCAAGAGTCCTGTATTGCGTGTATCTTCTGCTGCTATCAGATCCACCTCTTTTAGAGTTTGGATCATGCGGTAGCTCATGTCATCCCGATTGCCAATTGGGGTTGGCACTAAAAATAGAGTCCCTGTCGCTTTATCCCCTTTAAAACTTCGTTGAATCTGCATATTTACTCCCTAAATAACAATTCATCACAGAAAATACACTCTTCATCATTTTCACGACGTTGACCATAGGAGTCTGTACAAACATGAAATCCATCATTGTAAATTCTTTGTAAATTTTCACGACCATTGCGATGGAATTTAGGGGAGCTGGTTTTCTCCACTTCTCCTAAGCGCTCTCTTAATTTATCATTTTCAAGACGCAGAGCTGTATTTTCCTCGACAATGAGTTTGAGATTTTTCTTAATGGCTTCAACCTCTGCTAATGTAACCAGCAATTCCTGGGAGAAGCCATCCAAAGCATCAAATAATTCTTTTTTATTCATCTCTTTACCTTCTATTTTTCAACTGTAGGACCATATACTCGAGAGCATTTTGAAAACTCACATTCCGTTCCCACATCTGTTTGGCCAAGACCAATTTTTCTAGATAGTCTCTTCCTAAGGACTGACCGATGGAGCGTGCAAAGAGCAATTCCAACAAGCGAAAGGCTTGAGCCTGCTTTTCTTTATCATCCGTCTCTTGAACCAAGCGAGAGACCAGTAAGTAGATATGCGGATCTGCTTTTAGACAAGCTGCAACGAAACGCTCACACTCCCTCGTCAGATCGAAAAAGGAGGTATTCTGAGCGAGAATTTGAGCCTCTTGGAAACCTTGACTAAAGTTGGCTAACAAATCTGCTTGTTGAAGCAAGAGACCTTCCTGAAGGAGATACTCTTTTAGGAAATCTTGGTTTTTTGGAAAATGGACCTGCTGCGCCCGACTTTTTATGGTCGGGAGAACCAGCTGCTCATCTGCTGTCAGCAGAAAAATATGAACTTCACTCTGAGGTTCTTCAATGACCTTGAGGAGGGAATTGGCCGCATTGACATGCATCCGGTCTGCATCGCAGATGATAAAGACTTGCTTGGATCCTTCGTAGCCTGACTGAGAAAAATGCTGGATCAAATCCCGGATCCGATCCGTTTTGATGATTTGATTGACCGGTCGGACAACCGTTACATCTGAGAATTCATCCTCTTCAATCAAGCGACAAGCCCGACAAGTCCCACAGGGCCAAACACCCTTCTTGTCCGTACAAAAGAGACTTTGGGACAAGAGCTGGGCCATCTCAAAACTGCCAAAATCTCCTGTAAAGAGATAGGCGTGGCTCAAGCGGTCTTGTTCTAAAATAGCTTGGAAGCGATCGACTAACTGAGGTTGAAGTTTTTGCACTTGTTCTAACTTCATTCACTGATCTCCAAGATTTCTTTCAATAATAGCCAAGTATCTTCGACCACCTGGTCAAAAGGTTGACTGGCATCAATTTTCACCACACGTTGTGGTTCTTTTTCGAGGATAGCCAGATAGCCTTGACGGACTTTCTGATGGAGACTGAGTCCTTCTAGATCCAAGCGATTGACTTCACGGCTAGCACTCTTAGCAATTCTCGCCAACCCTTCTTCTACATCAATGTCAAAGTAGAAGGTCCGATTGGGTTTCAGACCATCAGTCGCAAATTGGTTCAACCATTCAATATCTGCTACTGCTAATCCACGCCCAAAGCCTTGGTATGCTACCGAACTGTCGATAAAACGATCCATGATAACTAGCTTCCCTGCTTTCAAAGCTGGAAGGACACGTTCTGCCAAGTGTTGGCGACGACTGGCGATATAAAGAAGCAATTCTGTCTTGGGATCCATTTCCGTATGGGATGGATCTAGAATGACCTCGCGTATTTTTTCTGCTATTTCGACGCCCCCTGGCTCCCGCGTGGTAATATAGGCAATCCCTGCCTTTTCCAAGCGTGGTAGCAAGGCTTCTAAAACGGAGGATTTCCCTGCACCTTCTGGGCCTTCAATTGAAATTAATGTTCCCTGTTTCATTCTCTTATCTTAACTTTCTATACTCATTTCTCTAGCATGCATCACTTCTTTTTATTTTACCAAAAATAGGGGTAAAAATCCTGTCCGAATTCGTGAAAATTGATGAAAATTATTTCCTATTTTTCATTTTTTTTGGTAAAATGTATGGTGAAAAATGAATAGGAGAACGAGCATGTTTAAGGCAAAAAATATTCTGGCCATTATTTTGGGGGCTGGCATTTTTTCTTTTGGAATCTTCTTTTTAGTCATTCCATTTCACTTTTATGAGGGAGGAGCTACAGGGATTACCCTGATTACCTACTACCTCTTTAAAATTCCCGTTTCGGTCATGAACTTGGCCATCAATATTCCCCTCTTTTTCCTAGCCTGGAAATTACTGGGGCTCCGATCCCTCTATCTCAGTTTGATTGGAACTTTTTCGGTCTCTATTTGGATGGCCATCTTCGAGCTGATCCCTGGAAGTCATCATCTTCAAACTGCAGTCTTTACGGCTCTTGACGGAGATATCCTTCTGGCCTGTATCGGATCAGGGGTTATCCTTGGAACTGGACTGGGGATTATCTTCAACGCTGGAGGAACAACAGGTGGAACCGATATTGTCGCGCGTATCTTTAACAAGTACACGACGCTTTCCATGGGACGCCTCATGTTAATTGTGGATGCCATCGTCTTGACAACTGTTTTGATCGTCTTCAAGGACTTCCGAATTGCAGCCTACACCCTCCTCTTTATCCTGATTGACACCGTCGTCATTGATATCGTCGGTGAAGGAGGTTTTGCAGGAAAAGGATTCCTCGTGGTTACATCTAAACCGGATGAAATTGCCAAACAAATCACGACTGATTTGGGCCGAGGAGTCACCTTCGTAAACGGCATGGGCTATTATAGCCAACAAGAAATGAAGATTGTCTACTGCGTGGTCTCACGGAATGAAATGAAACAAATGAAAGATATCATCAATAAGATCGATCCATTTGCCTTCATTACCATTACAGAAGCCCACGAAATCCTAGGAGAAGGATTTACCTTGGATACCAACAAGCAACCCATTGCTCGCTAAAACAAAGAGCCTGAGAATATCTCAGGCTCTTTCTTTATTTAAAAGGCTTTTGCAGATGTGCGACTAATTTCATCCACACGAATACCATTTTCTTCAAATTTCTTCTTGATAACTTCCGTATCGGTAATGCCATCAATCTGAACTTCGATAACGACATGATCATCTTTGGTTGGGATATTGACTGTATTGGCGATATTGTATCCTTCTTCTACAATCAAATGAATGATTTGTTCTAGAACACCAACCTTATCTTCTGTCACAAAGCGAACACGAACTCCTTCTTCTCCATAACCGGATACTTCGAGGAAGGCACGGAAAATATCACGGTCTGTGATGACACCGGATACTTGGTCATTGTCTACAACCGGAAGAATTCCCACCTTGTTCTTATACATGAGATAGGTCGCATCTTCGAGGCTGGCAAATTTAGAGACAGTAATGATATCACGAAGCATGACATCTTTGACCTTGGTCTTGTTCAACAGATAGTTCATCTCAAAAATAGACAAGCTTGTTGCTTTAGATGGACTTGCTTCTGCAATCGTGCCCTCTGTCACCAAGCCGACCAATTGGTCATTTTCAATGACTGGCAAGCGGTGCAAGCCTTGTTCCCGCATCAAATCTGCCGCATGAGCAATTGTTGTATCTGGACTAATATACACTACTTTACGGGTCATAAAATCTTTAACAGCCATAATCATTCTCCTATGCTTTTCTTAGTTTTATTATACTTGATTTTTAGAATGATTTCAAACGCTTTCAGCAGTTTTCTCTTGTTTTCAAAATTTAGAAAAATCAAACAAGAGATGAAAAAAGAAAGGCCTTTAGGACCTTTCCTTTCAAACAAACTTTAAAAATCTTATCCACCAAGGTAGGCCTTGCGGACTTCTTCTGAGGCTAAGAGTTCTTTTCCTGTTCCGGTAAGAACGACTTTCCCTGTTTCGAGAACATAACCGCGGTCTGCGATGGCAAGGGCCTTGTTGGCATTTTGTTCAATCAAGAGAACAGTTGTTCCTTGTTTTTGGATATCTTGGATGATATCAAAGATTTCTTGGATAAAGATTGGGGCCAATCCCATAGAAGGTTCATCCAGGAGCAAAAGTTTTGGCGTCGACATGAGGGCACGACCCATTGCAAGCATTTGTTGCTCCCCACCAGATAGGGTGGCTGCATCTTGGTTCTTCCGTTCTTCCAAACGTGGGAAACGGGAGAAGACCTTCTTCAAGTTAGCTTGGTTTTCTTCTCGGTCTTTCTTCAAGAAAGCTCCCATTTCCAAGTTTTCCATAACGGTCAAGCCTGGAAAGACGTGGCGACCTTCTGGAACTTGAGAGAGTCCTGCTGCTACAATCTTTTGAGCTGGAACCTTTTGAATCTCCTGACCCAAAAACTCAATTTTCCCAGCACTTGGACGCACCAAACCTGAAATGGTACGAAGAATAGATGTTTTCCCAGCACCGTTAGCACCGATAAGAGAAACAACTTCTCCTTCATTTACCTCGAAACTGACATCACGGACAGCCTGGATCATGCCATAGTGTACAGAAAGATTTTCAACTTTTAACATAGACATTAGGCTTCACCTCCTAGATAGGCTTCGATTACGCGTTTGTTATTCTTGATTTCATCTGGCGTACCATGGGCAATCAAGCGACCATATTCCAATACATAAATCCGTTCTGTTACTTCCATGACCAAGCTCATATCGTGCTCGATCAGCATGATCGTAATATTAAATTCTTTTTGAATGCGACGGATCAATTGGGTCAATTCTGCTGTTTCTTGAGGGTTCATCCCTGCAGCAGGTTCATCCAAGAAGAGGATTTTTGGCTCTGTCGCAAGGGCACGAACGATCTCCAAGTGACGTTGTTGTCCGTAAGCCAAGTTTTTAGCCAAAGTATCTGCTTCTTTTTCCAAACCGAAAATGGCTAACAATTCAAGGGCTTTTGCTTTCAAAGCTTCTTCATTCTTGTAATAGCTTGGCAAGCGGAAAAGACTCGCAAAGACATGTGGTTTGTGGTGATTAGCAAAGGCAATCAAGACATTGTCCAAAACGCTCAAATCTTTAAAGAGACGAATATTTTGGAAAGTCCGTCCCAGACCACCTGCAGCGATTTTATAAGGTGCTTTACCATTTAATAGGTGACCGTCTAAGGTAATGGTCCCTTCACTTGGTTCATACACTCCTGTTAGGAGGTTGAAGAGGGTTGTTTTACCGGCACCGTTGGGCCCGATCAACCCAACCAATTCCCCTTCATTGAGTTCCATGGTCACATCCCCAACGGCTGTCAAACCACCAAAGTTTTTTGTTAAATTTTTTACTTCAAGAAGTGCCATTAGTTAGCCTCCTTTTTTGAGAGTAGTTTTTTCAAGCTGAATTCCCATGTTCCAAGAAGACCACCTGGACGGAAGATCATCACGAGAATCAAAGCCAATGAGTAAATGATCATACGTACACTTGAGAAGTCTTGAAGCACCATGTTCAAGATCCCCAAGACGATAGCTGCCACAACTGTTCCTGACATTGATCCCAAACCACCAAACACGACAATGATCAAGACATTAATAGTATTGGTGAAAGAATAATCTTTCGGAACGACAGATCCAATGAAACCTGCTTGGAGAGATCCTGCAATCGCTGCTGTGATCGCACCGAAAACAAAGGCGATGACTTTAACTTTGGTCGTATTGATCCCAACAGATTCTGCTGCGATTTCATCTTCACGAACAGAGAGGGTAGAACGTCCAATTGGACTGCGTAAGAAGTTGATGGTAAAGATGGTTGTAATCACGACAAAAAGGTAAACCAATTGCCAGGTTGTAAAGGCTGGCAAACCAAGGATCCCAGCGGCACCATTGGTGAGAGTACCACCATTGACGATCAAGATCCGGATGATTTCAGAAACCCCCAGTGTCGCAATCGCGAGGTAGTCCCCTTTCAAACGAAGGGTTGGAACCCCAACGATCAAGGCAACGAGACCTGCGATCAAAGCCCCTAAAACCATCGCACCAAAGAAAGCCCCGTAGGTTGGTGATTTAGAACCGAGAATGGCTGCAGAATAGGCACCAATCGCCATAAATCCGGCATGACCGAGTGAGAATTGACCTGAGAAACCAACAATGAGGTTCAAGCCAACTGCAAGGATAATATTAATTCCGATTTGTTCTAAAATTTGGATATAGAAGAGGTTGAGCACACCCGCTGCAACCAAGACTTGGATCAAGGCAAAACCTGCGACCAAAAGACCAAGCCAGACTAAATTCACTTTTAAATTTTGTTTCATGGCTTACACCTTCTCTTTCACATTTTTACCGAGGATACCTGCTGGACGGATGAGCAAGATCACAATCAAGATGGCATACACAATAGCATCACGGAAGTCTGAAAGACCAATCGCTGTAGCGAAAGTTTCCAATAAACCGATGACAAAGCCACCTAGGGCCGCGCCTGGAATGATTCCGATTCCTCCAAGAACGGCTGCGACAAAGGCTTTGATCCCTGGTGTCATCCCCATCAAAGGTTCGATTGAGTTGTAATACAAACCGATCAAAACCCCACCAGCACCCGCTAAGGCTGATCCCAAAGCAAAGGTAAAGCTGATGGTCCGGTTTACGTTAATCCCCATCAATTGAGCGGCATCGCTATCAACAGAAACGGCACGCATGGCTTTCCCCATCTTTGTCTTTTGGATAATAAATTGAAGAGCGACCATCAAGAAAATAGACACTCCTAAAATCATCAACTGAATGTTAGAGATCGAAATGGGACCAAAATTGTAACGAACAGTTTCAATGACTTGCGGGAAGGAACGGGTATTGGCCCCTACAAAGAAGACCATCCCATATTCAAGCAAGAAGGAAACCCCGATGGCTGTGATCAAGGCTGCAATCCGAGTCGAATGACGAAGCGGACGATAAGCCAGATATTCAATCACAACCCCTAAAATAGCTGTCCCGACCATAGCTAGAAGCAAGGCTACAAAGAAGTTAACTTTCAATGAGTTCAATAAGAAATACCCCATAAAGGCACCTACCATGTAGATATCCCCATGGGCAAAGTTGATCAATTTGATAATTCCATACACCATAGTATAACCAAGGGCTAAGAGTGCATAGACACTTCCCAAGATTAGACCGTTCACTAATTGCTGGAGCATTTGAACCATCCTTTCTAATAATAAAGAGCGAGGCCAGGAATTTTCATTCTCCCAGCCTCTTGTACAAACAACAAATGATAATTAAGGTTTAACCGACTCAACTGACTCAACTTTACCATCTTTTAAGCCAATCATAAGTGCAGATTTAACCGGATTATGGTCTTTGTCAATAGACATTGTACCAGTAACACCTTCCAAGTCTTTCAACTTCGCAAGGTTGTCTTTCAATTCGACAGAGTTCTTAGCACCTTTAGATGCTTCTGCAACCATGTAAACTGAATCATACGCCAAAGCTGCAAACATTGAAGGTTCTTCGTTGTATTTTGCTTTATAAGCTTCTACGAATTTTTTGGCTTTATCAGTCATTTCACCTTCAGTAGAGAATCCAGCTACGTAGTAGATGTCTGTAGCTGCAGCAGGTGTTGCTTGTTCAACGAATTTAGCATCGCTAAATCCATCACCACCAATGATTGGTTGTTTGATTCCCATACCACGTGCTTGGTTTACGATTTTACCAGTTTCAGTGTAGTACCCTGGAAGGACAATCGCATCGAAGTCTTTGTCTTTGATTTTTGTAAGAGCAGCTTGGAAGTCTGTATCCTTAGATTGGAAAGTTTCTGTTGCTACGATTTCACCTTTATAAGATTTCTTAAAGGCTTCAGCAATCCCTTTAGCATAGTCAGATGAATTATCGTAGTATAGAACAACTTTCTTCGCTTTCAAGTTATCCGTTGTATATTTAGCAATGATTTGTCCTTGGAAGCTATCGATGAAGGTTGCACGGAAAGGTAATCTTGACCTTTTGTCAAATTATCTTGTGTTGCAGATGGTGTTACCAATGGAACACCTGCTTTACCAGCATTCGCAACAGCTGCGGCAGTGGCACCTGAAGTAGCAGGCCCTACAAGAGCGTTCACTTTTGATTGAGTGACAAGGTTTGTAGTGATTGTAGCTGCTTCAGCTGTTTCAGATTTGTTATCTTTGTCTGTGACAACAATCTTCTTACCATCAGCTCCACCATTAGCATTGATTTCATCAACGGCTAATTGAGCACCTTTTTGTTCAGCACTACCATATGCTGCTACTTCACCAGTTTTTTCAAAGTTAAAACCGATTTTTAGTTCTTTGCCGATTTCGTTACCAGTTGTGTTTGAACCTGAAGTTGAAACTTCACCACAGGCCGCAAGAAGAGCGACACTTGCAATTGTTAAAAATGAAAGAGCAAATTTTTTCTTCATTTGTAATAATCTCCTTAAATAATCTTAAAATAAATACATATTAAGAATATACCGAATTATCTGACAATTGTCAATATAAAAAACGCAATCCTTTAAATGATTGCGTTTTCTACTTGTGTTTCATCCTGTTGACGATGCAAACTTCCTACAAAATCACGATCCAATTCTTGAATATGGCAAATTTGAACCTTCTTTACAAAGCGTTCTTTTTTTAATTGCTGCATAATTTCAAGAACTTGAGGACTATCGACATAGACCTGGACATAGCGCATTTTTTTGGAATGATAGATCACATCCCCAATTTCCTGTAATTTCTTTGCATCTCGATTATAATACAATTTTACAATTAAGCCTGTTCTAGCTTGCTTCTCAAACATACACAATCCCTTTCTGCTTCTGTTACAAGTATAGCAAATTTCAGGTAAAAATACTATCTTTTTCTAGAAAGTAAAGAATGTCTTAAAAAAACCTCTCCTGTCAAAGGAGAGGGCTGGATGGTTAAGATTTCTTATCCGAGATTGTTGTTAGCCATGATTTCATCGATGAAACCATAAGCTAAGGTTTCTTCTGCAGTCATCCAATTATCCCGTTCTGCATCAGCGTGGATTTTCTTGATGGTTTGACCTGAATTTTCTGCCAAGATTTTTTCCAATCTGTGACGTGTTTTCAAGAGGTGTTCTGCTGCAATGGCCATATCCGTTTGTTGAGTACCGCCACCAGTACCACCCATTGGTTGGTGGATCATGTACTCAGCATTTGGCAACATGAAGCGTTTGCCTTTGGCACCACTTGATGCAATCACAGTCCCCATTGAAGCTGCCATCCCCATGACGATGGTTTGGACGTCTGATTTGATAAAGTTCATGGTATCGACGATTGCCAAACCTGCAGAGACAGAGCCTCCTGGCGTATTGATATACATATAGATATCTTTGGTATTATCTTGGGCATCCAAGAAGAGTAATTGGGCAATAATCGAATTGGCCATTTGGTCTTCTACCGGTCCTGTCACCATGATAATACGGTCTTTTAAGAGGCGTGAGTATATGTCGTATGAGCGTTCGCCACGACTAGTTTGTTCAATTACTACTGGAATCATTCATTCATCTCCTTTTATCCATTATAACCGGCACCATCTCACGAGTTTCATCCGGTTGATTCGAGAGGCTAGCTCTCCTTCCATTCTTTATAAAAGCTATTATATCCCATTGGTCAACAAAGGTCAAATTTTTACTTTCCTAAAGATAGATTGGAAATGTGCTTATTTGGTACCAAACAAACGGTCCCCAGCATCACCTAAACCTGGAACGATATAGCCGTTTTCGTTGAGCCGTTCATCCAAGGCTGCAGCAAAGATTTCGACATCTGGATGAGCTGTTTGAAGAGCTTCCACTCCTTCTGGTGCTGCAACTAAGCAGACAAATTTAATATGGCTTGCACCACGTTTCTTTAATGAATCTACCGCTAGGATTGCAGATCCCCCAGTCGCCAACATTGGGTCTACCACAAAGATTTGACGTTGGTCGATATCTTCTGGCAATTTCACCAAGTATTCAACTGGTTTCAAGGTTTCTTCATCGCGGTACATTCCGATGTGACCAACTTTAGCAGCGGGTACCAAACTCAAGAGTCCGTCTACCATCCCGATCCCTGCACGAAGGATTGGAACAATCGCTAGTTTTTTACCAGCAATCTGTTTTTGAACTGTTTTTGTAATGGGTGTTTCGATTTCTACGTCTTCAAGAGGAAGTTCGCGCAAAACTTCGTATCCCATCAACATAGCAATTTCATCTACTAATTCACGAAAAGCCTTTGTAGAGGTATCAGTCCGACGCAAAATAGACAATTTATGCTGAATCAGTGGATGTTTAATAACTTCAAGTTTTCCCATTGTGGTTCCTTCTTTCTCTATATTCATCTTATTATATCAAAAAGGAAGAAAAAGGCCTACAAATATGCAAACCTTTTCTTTTCTTATTTTAATGTCTATCTTATAGCCACTCTTTGTACTTGCCAATATAATAGTGTTTGACCAGGGTGACACTTGCCATATAAAGGAAAAGGATTCCCGCAAGTAATAGGAAGTAAAGACTATTTAGTGGCGCTACTTTCAACAAGGAAGCCAGTGGGCCATATGGTAGGAAGGTCACAAAGAGGGCGCCCAATAGGGTCGTTGCCATGACTGCAAGGGCTGGCCGACTTTGAACAAAAGGCAATTTGGAGAGCGGAGCATATAGATGACCATAGTTTGGGACCACATGGACTCGATAAACCAGCCGGTTTGAAAGAGCATGATGAAGAGTCCCGCACTGTCTGCTCCATGGACATAGCCATAGCCTGTAATCATCGGTACGATGATAAAGTAGAGAGCGATAAAGGTCAAGATGTCAAAGACAGAGGAAATAGGACCAAACCAGGCCATAAAGCGGGTAATGGATTTTGCTTCCCAAATCCGAGGTTTCTTCAAGAAGTCCTTATCAACCCGGTCGAAAGGCAAGGCGATACAGGAAAGGTCATAAACCAAGTTCAAAACGATGAGATGGATAGGGGCCATTGGAAGGAAAGGAAGGAAAATACTAGCAAAGAGAAGAGAGAAGATATTTCCGAAATTAGAAGAAACAGTCATCTTGATGTACTTGGTCATGTTGGCATAAACTTTGCGGCCTTCTACCAAGCCTTTTTCGAGGACCATCAAGTCTTTATCCAGAAGGATAACATCTGCTGTTTCTTTGGCAATATCGACAGCTGTATCAACCGAAATCCCCACATCTGCCACTTTCATAGAAGGAGCATCGTTGATCCCATCTCCCATATATCCGACCTTGTGGCCATTTGCTTTGAGTTGCAAGATAATGCGTGCTTTTTGATCTGGAGATAATTTTGCAAAAACGGTGGTGATTTCTACTGCTTGGGCCAAGTCTGAATCAGAGAGACTGTCGATATCGCTACCCAGCAAAATGCGGTCAACATCCAGTCCCACCTTTTCACAAACCGCTTGGGTCACTTTCTCATTATCACCCGTAAGGATTTAGTAGCAACTCCGTATTCCGCAAGGGTATTGATGGCTGGTGCTGCAGATGGTTTTGGTGGATCTAAGAAGGCTAGGTAGCCCGTCAAGATCATGTCTGCTTCATCTGCCACTTCAAAGGCATAGCCTTCCTCAAGATTTGATTTGTAACTAACCCCTAGCACGCGCAAACCTTGTTCATTCAGTTGAGCTACTTCTGCCAAGACTTCTTCCCTCACTTGGTCTGTTAGGGGGATAATCTTATCCTTGTATTCCACATAGTTAGAGACTGCTAGCATTTCTTCCAGGGCCCCCTTGGTGACCATGCTCACGACTCCCTGCTCATCTTTGACAATGACACTCATCCGCCGGCGTTCAAAGTCAAAAGGCAATTCATCAATTTTTTGGAAGCTTTGGTCCAAGCCTCTGACAATCTCATGTTTCTTAGCTTCTCTTTCTGTCCGACTGATAATAGCGCGGTCCATCAAGTTTTTGAGGCCGGTTTGGAAGTAAGAGTTGAGGTAGGCCCGACGAAGGACGGACAAATCCAAGTCCCCACGAATGTCGAGTGGGTATTCGAGTACAATCTCATCTTGGGTCAAGGTTCCTGTCTTGTCGGTACAGAGGATATCAATAGCGCCTAGATCTTGAATAGCATTGAGCTTTTTGATGACCACCTTTTCTTTGGCCATGATAATGGAACCCTTGGCCAAGCTAGCGGTGATAATCATTGGGAGCATTTCTGGAGTCAAGCCCACCCCTACACTAAGGGCAAAGACCCCTGCTTCCAGCCAGTCCCCATCTGTCAAACCATTGATAAAGAAGACGATGGGTACCATGACCATCATGAGTCGGATCAACAACCAAGAGATGGTGTTCATTTCTCGTTCAAAAGAGGTTGGTTCATCATAAGTATTGATGGTTTGCTCAATCTCTCCCATCATGGTTTCATCCCCAACGACCAAGACCAAGGCTGTTGCTCGACCTGAGATGACGTTGGTCCCCATGAAAGCTAGACTTTCACTCTCCAAAAGACTGTCCCGATTTTGGCCAGTCGCTTTTTTCAAGCAGACTTTCGACAGCATCGCTCTCTCCAGTCAAACCAGACTGTTGAACGAAGAAGTCTCGAGAATCTAACAAGACCACATCCGCTGGGATCATGTCGCCTGCACTCAATTTGATCAAGTCTCCCACAACGATCTCATCAATGGGAATTTCTTCTTCTTTGCCTTCTCGAATGACCGTTGCTGTATTGACAATCATGCGAGAAAGGTTGCTAGCAGCCTTGTCACTTCGCAATTCTTGGATAAAGCGAATCCCTCCAGAGAGAAGGACGAGTACGACAATGATGAGAGAGGTCGTTGGATCTTCCTCTCCTGGTTTGGCTAACCAAACATTGGTCACCAGAGAAACAAGGGCAATGAGCAGTAAGATGACCGTGAAGGGATTGATGATGGATTCAACAATCCGTTTCCAGATAGAATTATCTTGCCCCTTTGTGAGGACATTTTCTCCATAGCTATCTCGGTTCTCCTCTACCTGGTCTTCCGTCAAGCCAGACCAGCTAGATTGATAGGTTGCTAAGGTTTTTGTTTCTGCATCTTGTAATGCAGCAATGAGTCTTTCTTTTGTTGTTTGCATTGGAATCTCCTTTTAAATCAGGAGCCAAACGCTTATAGAGTCCCGATGACACAAATCAGCGATTGGCTGGCTATGTGCGGTTCGGGATGATCGTCGATTTGTATCATAGTGCTCTCCTTTTCTACTTGATAGGTTAGGTTGGGAGGCTTCTTAAGCATAAGAAAAGAGCCCTCCCCTTTTACAGGTAGGACTCATTAAACTCGTCGTTTATTTTTTAATGAAAATTCTCAAAAAATAGACCGTCCAAGCTTTAGCTCCGCAAGGCAATGAAATGAGCTTAGTCTTGACCTTTGCGATCAGGACTGTTGACCAACGAGTAGTGTCTCCACTGCTTTGCGGTAGTCATCCGTATCCTTGTGGTAGCCTCACCTACCGTTATTCCCTTTGAGTATACTCCTCCCCTATAGAAAAGTCAACCCTTAAAATCAACCTTTTTTAGGAAAATTTGTTACGATCCGATCGACAATCTCTTGGACTAGGGTTTTCGGAGCTGCCACATTCAAACGGGCATGTTGCTTCCCTTCTACTCCAAAGTCTGTCCCTTTATTGAGGATGACCTTAGCCTGGTCATGAAGTCTAGCATGGAGTTCTTCCTCTGACAAACCGTAGGCAGAAAAATCAAGCCAGAGTAGATAGGTCCCTTGCGGTTTCATCACACCAATGTCTGTCTGCTCACGCAAAACTTCTATAGTGTAATCGATATTTTCTTCCAAGACTTCCTTTAAGTCCTCTAACCAAGCCTTTCCATTCTGATAGGCGACTTCGGTGGCGATAAAGCCAAGGGCAGAAATCTCATGTTGATTGTTTCGCAACTGCCGAGCTTGGAAGGATTTTCTTAGTGCATCATTTTCGATGATGGCATAGGAATTTTTTGTCCCTGCGATGTTGAAGGTTTTGGTCGCACTCGATAAGACAAAGGTGAAGTCCTTAAAGCTTGGATCTACCGTATTAAAACATACGTGCCGATTTCCAAATAGCACCAAGTCTTGGTGAATTTCATCTGAAACAAGCAAGACCCCATGTTTTTGACAGAGACGACCAATCTTTTCTAGGACTTCTCGTTCCCAGACGCGACCGCCTGGGTTATGAGGATTGCACAGGATGTAGAGCTTGACTTGGTGCTCTTCAAAGTCTTTCTCCAATTGCTCAAAATCAATTTGGAAGAGTCCATCCACTTCTACTAAGGAATTGGTCACTAATTTGCGTTGATTGAGGCGGACGCTACGGGCAAAGGGTGGATAAACTGGCGTATTGATGAGAACAGCCTCGCCTTCCTTAGTGAAAGCCTGAATAGCCGTTGAAATAGACGGAACCACACCTTCCATAAAGACAATGGCTTCCTTCTCAAACACATATCCATGCTCTGACTTTTCCCACTCCTGAACAGCTCGGTAAAGCTCTTCACTAGGATAGGTGTAGCCGTAGACCAATTGATCCGCGTAATCTCGAATGGCTTGTCGAACCGCAGGCAAGGATTCAAAATCCATATCTGCAATCCAAGCAGGAAGAAGTTCTGGATCTTGCTCTGACTCCTTCCACTTGCTAGTATGATGCCCCAAACGATTAGGGACAGTCAAAAATTGTTCTTTTCCCATGATGGACTCCTATCTAGCCAATGCTTGTTCTAAATCCTCAATCAAATCCCGTGCATCTTCAATTCCGATGGAAAGGCGAAGCAAGTCATCCGTTAACCCATAGGAATGACGAACCTCTGCAGGAATATCTGCGTGGGTCTGTGTAGTTGGGTAGGTAATCAAACTCTCCACTCCACCTAAGCTTTCTGCAAAGGTAAAGACTTGCAAGTGGTTCAAAATGGTTGGAATCTTTTCTTGGTGGCTTACTTTAAAGGAAACCATGCCTCCCTTGCCGGTATACAAAACTTCCTTAACGGCTGGATGCCCCTTCAAGAATTCCACTACCTTCTTCGCGTTTTCTGTAGAGCGCTCCATTCGAAGGGCTAAGGTTTTTAACCCACGGATCAATTGGTAGCTGTCAAAAGGAGAGAGAACAGCTCCAGTTGTGTTTAAGTTATAAAAGAGTTGCTCATAGAGACCTTCATCATCAGTCACTACAACACCAGCCAAAACGTCATTATGACCCGCTAGATACTTGGTCGCTGAGTGAAGGACGATATCTGCTCCTTCTTCAATTGGACGTTGGTAGATAGGGCTATAGAAGGTGTTGTCTACAATCACTTTTGCCCCTTTTTCATGAGCGAGTTTAGCTAATTTCTGGATGTCAAACTCCAGCATGAGTGGGTTAGTAGGCGTTTCAATATAGAGAATATCCACCTCTCCCTTCAATCCCTCTACCAATTCTTCTTCAGAATTTGCATAGGTAAAGAAAAAGCGTCCTTCTTGTTCCATTTGGTTGAACCAGCGGAAAGAGCCTCCATAAAGATCTCTTACTGCCAAGACCTTACTGCCAACTGGAAAAATACTAAAAGCTAAGACAATGGCAGACATACCTGAGCTCGTCACCAAGGCATGCTCTGCACTCTCAATAGCTGCCAAGGTCTTTTCAGCGTTTACCCGCGTCGGATTCTTGGTACGGATATAGTCAAAACCAGTAGATTGACCAAACTCTGGATGCTGGTAAGTGGTTGAAAAATGAAGCGGAGTAATCAAAGCCCCTGTTGCTGGATCCGACTTGATTCCCGCTTGAGCTAGGATGGTGTTAATATTCTTTTTGTGACTCATACAAACCTCCAATGGACGTAAATTCAATTGTCTCTATTGTATCACTTCTTTAGATGATTCGGTTTTTCCTTTTTCAAGAGCTAGATATAGCTTCAAACTATAATGAAAAAAGAGGTGGGATAGCCCCAACCTCTACTGATTATGAAATATGAAATTTATTTCGAAGACTAGCTGCCTTGCTACCAATGAAGCGATCTAAGAAACGAAGACGAAGACCAAGGCCACCGTATACCACGATTCCAACACCACCAATCAGAGCTACATAAATCATGCTTGTCACTCGACCATTTGGTTTGATCACCAAGCCGAGGATAAAGCCTGCAACTAGGACCACCAAGAGCATGATCAAGGTGAGAATGGCTGTCAATAAGCTCCGTTTGAAGACTGTCTTGCGATTGAAATGAGTCACCTGATGAATTTCCTTGTACATAAGAACAATCGGAATCATGAGACCAATTGTAGTAGAAAGAAGAGGACCATAGGCTTTAAAGACATAAATGAACGGTACTTGGAGAATCAGTTTTACCAATACTCCATAGCCAAAGTAAAGAATTGCCTTCCGATTTTGGAAAAGAGCCTGGATCATTGGAGAGAGAACCGTATACAAGCCTAGGATGACCGTTTGTAACATGGCTAAGATAAAGAGTCCCAAAGCCAGGGAATCTGGTTTCCCGTAAAAGACCGTATAGAGAGGCTCTGCAATGGCTACTGCTCCAATCGTCGCTGGAAGCAAGAAGGCTACTAGCATGGTCAAATTATCTTGAACCAGCTTACCTGCAGCCCGGAAATCACCCTTGACATAGTTCTCTGTAAGAAGAGGGATTCCCACCCCACCGATCGATGTCGCAACTGCAATTAAAATCATGGTAATCTTGTTCGGATTCGCTGAGAAGTAGCTGAACTGAACCAACAACTCTGAACGAGTGAAGTTGGTGAACCAAGACATGACATTGCTATAGGTCATCTGGTCGATAATTTGAAAGAGTTGAATAGCTGATCCTGTCACAATGAACGGAATCGCTTCACGAATGGTATCCCACAAGAGAGCCTTGGTATCAATCTGGCTATCAGACTCTGGGCGATGGATAATGTGCTGTAGAAGCCCTGTTTTCCAGAGGTAATAGACGAGGACTAGAAGACTCGCTCCCATCCCAATAAAGGCTGCAAAAGTGGACTGGGTTACGGCTTCAACGTAATCACCTGAGCCGACCTTCATAATGAAGTAAGCTGTCAAGAGCATCCAGATAACCCGAATCACTTGCTCAGCAATTTGACTGATGGCGTAAGGTTTCAGATTGTTATGCCCTTGGAAGAAGCCACGAACGACACTCATGGAAGGAAAAATCAAGACTGCCCAAGACAAGCTCTGCATGACAGGGATTAGGTCTTTCCCACCTCCAGACAGATTTGCAAATACTGGGGAAAGCACATACATGATAATAGCAAAAACCAAGCCCAATAAAGACATGAACTTAAGGAAGCCACGAATCATGGCAAAACTGTGCTCTTCTTGCCCCTTGGTATTGTACTTGGCCACCTGCTTAGCGACTGCTACTGGGACGCCTGCTGTTGAAATCAGCAAAAACCAAGCGTAGATATTGTAGCCCATGGTAAAGAGACCGTTTGCCTCTGCGCCATGCTTGCCCATCCAGATATACCAAGGGATGATATAGGCCGCTCCTAAGAGACGACTAATGAAATTACTGGCTGTTAACCAGACTGTACCTCGAAGCATCTGGGCCTGTTGATTACTTGTTTCGTTACTCATATGTTTCCTCTGCTTTATAGTCTTCTTTCATTATAAACTTTTCCTTTACACTTGTAAAATAAGGTCTTTCAGTTTAAAATAGGATTATGATAAAGATAGAAACTGTACTAAACATTTTAAAAGAGGATCACAACTTTCGTGAGATCCTACAAGACGGAGAATACCACTATTCAGCAAGTGGTGTTTCTTTTAATCAAATTAGCTACGATAGTCGAAAGGTCAACTCTGAGACCCTCTTTTTTGTCAAGGGGGCAAATTTCAAGAAGGAATTTTTGGAGCAAGCGATCGAGCAAGGTCTCCAGTGGTATGTCGCTGAGCAAGACTTTGAGGTCAGCATCCCAGCCATTATCGTTACGGATATCAAACAGGCTATGAGCTTGATTGCCATGGAATTCTACGGCCACCCTGAGCGCCAGCTAAAACTCTTAGCTTTTACAGGGACCAAGGGCAAAACGACTTCTGCTTACTATGCCTACAAGATTCTTGAGCAAGGACACCGTCCAGCCATGCTATCCACTATGAATACAACCTTGGATGGCAAGACCTTCTTCAAATCAACCTTGACCACTCCAGAAAGCATTGATCTTTTTGAAATGATGGCCCAGGCAGTTGCCAACGATCGGACCCACCTGATTATGGAAGTTTCTAGCCAAGCTTATTTGGTGAAACGGGTTTACGGTCTGACCTTTGATGTCGGTGTCTTCCTCAACATCAGCCCTGACCATATTGGACCAATTGAGCATCCAACCTTCGAAGACTATTTCTACCACAAACGTCTCTTGATGGAAAATAGCCGTGCTGTTGTCGTCAATAGCGATATGGATCATTTTGAGATTCTTGCGGAACAAGTCGCTGAGCAAGACCACGACTTCTACGGTAGTCAATCAAGCAACCAAGTCCAGAACTCAAAAGCCTTTAGCTTTTCTGTCACTGGCAAGCTGGCGGGAGATTATGATACCCAGCTCATCGGTCACTTCAACCAAGAAAATGCTGTGGCTGCAGGTCTTGCCTGCCTTCGCCTAGGAGCGAGTCTTGAGGATATCCAAAAAGGGATTGCTAAGACGCGCGTTCCTGGCCGAATGGAAGTCTTGACTCAGCAAAATGGAGCCAAGGTCTTCATCGACTATGCCCATAATGGAGATAGCTTGAAAAAACTACTCTCAGTTGTTGAAACCCATCAAACGGGGACGATTTCACTGGTCCTTGGATCAACCGGTAATAAGGGAGAGAGCCGCCGCAAAGACTTTGGCTTACTCTTAGAAGACCATCCTGAGATCCAAGTCTTCCTCACAGCGGATGATCCCAACTATGAAGATCCTTTGGCTATCGCTGAAGAGATTAGCAGCTTCATCACGCGCCCTGTCGAGAAAATCGCAGATCGCGAGCAAGCCATTCAAGTAGCTATGGCAACGACCAGCAAGCCTGAAGATGCCGTCATTATCGCCGGAAAAGGAGCTGACTGCTACCAAATCGTCAATGGCGTAAAAGAAGAGTATCCAGGCGATGCCGCCATTGCTGAACGTTACCTTTAATCAAACGAAAGAAGGCTAGGAAAATTCCTAGCCTTTTTTATTGTTTGATAAACATCAGCCTTTCCTTGTCCAAGTCCACTGCTAATTCATATTTGCCTTCATCATTTTTGCGGATATAGCCTAAGACTTCTAAGCTATCAACAAAGATGTCTCTGCGCTTTTGCTGGACTTCTTCTTTTTTGAGGAACTTGAGCAAAAAGCTGGTCATATACTTAAGAGCATACTCAGGATTGACATCACCCAAAATAGCATAGAGTTTCTCTTGCTCCTCCGTCAAAGGGTATTGGTGTTTCACCTTGTAGAAGTAATTGGAAAGTGTCTGTGCATGTCGTTCGAAGTCAGTCTCCTCTATCAAAATCGCTGCATTGGTAGTATTGCGGAGTTCTGTTTGGAAGACCTTGGCTTTTAATTCTTGATAAACTGCACTGTCCTCTCGAACAAAGACCTCTTGATCCAGTTCAACTCGATCAGCTGACTCTAAGAAAGGCAAATTGAGAGTGTAGCGTTTATTTTCTCGAAGGATGAAGCCCGCTTTGATATACTCCTCCATCAGCTTATCCACTGGTTGATCTGGAAATTGGGCCTTGATTTGTCGCAGGATCACATCATCCTGCTGGTCCAGATAGTTGATCAAGTCCTTGAAAAATAGCTGACGTGTCAAACGTGTGGGATTAATGATCTGAATCATCCAAATACCTTTCTTTAAACTGTAGACGGGAAGACTGGGCTAACTGACTCGGGTTGGTTCCGGGCTGATCTAGGGGAACGGCTAGGCCAAGTTCCTTGTAGTAATCCAGCCAGAACGGACTAATCTCCTCTTCCTCATCTCCAAACTTCATGGGAATGGTCTCAAAAACAGGGAGTAGTTCAGAGATGAACTGGGAACAATAGAAACCTTTTCCATCTGGATAAAAGGACGCATTGTAGGGAGCTCCTAAAAGGCTCTCTGCTCGCTTTTTGACTTCTTCGTGATCAATCGCCGTATAGCGATAAAGGTCATAGACTTTTCCAGCTTCAAGAAATCTTCGGGTGACTGGGAAAGAACACCACCTTCCACCCTAGCATGATAGATCTGTCCGTTCAAAAAGATAGCCACGTGACTGTAGTTACCTGTCGAGGCCTGGATGGCCTGGCCCATTTCCGTATTTTCTCTCACAAAAATCAAATCGCCAGATTCTAACATGGTCTCCTCCTAGCAAAAAAGGAGTCGAAACTCCTTTTTAACGATGGGTTTCCCCACCTATCATTATGCATTAAAGCTTTCAGTCAATTGAGGAACCACTTGTTTCTTACGTGAAACGGCACCTGGAAGGAAAGCATGATTGTTTTCAAGTTTGAAGTTGAAAGCTGCTTCTACCTTATCCATATTAGCACCAAGAGCCAAAATTTCTGAGTTTGAGTTGACAATATCAGTAATCATCAAAACGAAGTCAGAGTAGCCGTTAGCTGCATTGGCGGCTTGGATGGCTGCTTCGATTTCAGCTTGGCGTTCCAAAACTTCAGCAATATCAACTGTATTGACTTGGGCAACACGGACATTATTTCCGTTGAGTTCAAAAGTCTTAGCATCGATGTCAATCAATTCTTCTGCTGATTTGCTTGCCAAGTTGGTACCAGCCTTGAGCATGGCAAGACCATATTCTTCCAAGTTGACACCAGCCAATTCAGCCAATTCAGGTGCAATCACCTTATCAGATGGGTGAGTTGTTGGAGATTTCAAAAGAAGAGTATCTGAAATCAAACCTGAAAGCATCAAACCTGCGATTTCTTTTGGCACTGCTACACCGTGTTCTTTGAACATGCGGTATACGATAGAAGATGCTGAACCAACTGGTTCTAAACGCATGTAAAGTGGGCTAGCAGTTTCAAAGTTAGCCACACGGTGGTGATCCACTACACCGTATACTTCTACTTCAGCGATATCTGACACAGATTGTTGGAATTCATTGTGGTCCGTCAAGATGACTTGCTCTGCACCTTCTGCTTTAGCTGATGTGATCACGCGCGGTGCTTCCACACCAAAATAGTCCAATACGAAAGCTGTTTCTTCATTTGGAGTTCCTAGAGCCACTGCTTCTGTATCCAAACCGTATGCTTCTTTTGCAAGATAAGCAAAGGCTACAGATGAACCGATGGCATCTGAGTCAGGATTTTGGTGACCAAAAACGAGAATTTTTGACATGTTTCTACCTCTTCATTTTCATTTGTATATTCACTCTATTTTAGCACGTTTTTCCTTTTAAAGAAAGGGATAGTGATGCTTTTCATCAGAAAAAGACAGCTGGAAGGACCAACTGTCTCGATTTATTTTATCCTTTAACCCGTTTCAGGTAATCTTGGTAACTTTCCGTTTCCATCAAATCTTTTGCATTTTGAACCCGTTCTTTTGTCGGTGGTTTCACACCCTCCAACTTGTACGGAATACCTAATTCCCGCCATTTGAATTCCCCCATAGTATGGTAAGGAAGAATCTCAAATTTATCGACATTTTTAAGGGTTTTAACAAATTTTCCAAGTTCGATCAAGTCGTCATCTCGGTCTGTCAAACCTGGGACCAAAACGTGACGAATCCAGACGGGTTTTCCAATATCAGACAAATACTTGGCACAGGCTAAAATATTCTTGTTCGTTTGACTGGTTACAAATCTGTGCCGTTCATCGTTAATTTCCTTGATATCCAGAAGCACCAAGTCTGTCACTGCCATTAATTTATCAAATTTTTCCAGGTAACGAGGGGTATTGCGGAAAGGCAGAGCACAGGTATCCAAGGTACAATGAATGCCCAACTCTTGAGCCTTGGTGAAGAGGGCAATCAAAAAGTCAATCTGCAAGAGGGCTTCTCCACCACTAACCGTGATCCCACCTTTTTGACCCCAAAATCCTCGATAGCGGAGGGCTTCTTCTAGGACATCATCCACTGTTCGTTCTCTAGACATGTTGGTTTCCATAGCCCAAGTATCCGGGTTATGGCAATACTGACACCGCATTTGACAGCCTTGAAGAAAGACAATAAAACGAATCCCTGGTCCATCCACTGCACCGAAGCTTTCCGTAGAGTGTACCATTCCTGTTACTTTTCCATAGTCAACTGTTTCATTTTCCATGTCTTATCCTTCTCTCTTGAAAACGTTTTATGGTTTTATTATACCATGATTCCTTGTGAATAAAAGGATTTTAATGATTTTTTAGAAAATAAACTGTTTTTCAATTTCAACCCATTGTATTAGTACAGGCCCTTCCAGTCGCTCTTGATTGCTCCTATTCTCTCTGACAAAAAAAGAAAACGAAGAGCCGTTTTCTTTTTTTAATATCTTAAGAATCTTGATTTCACCAATCGATAATCGCGACAAAATCTTATTGGATCTTGGAAAAGACCAACACGTGGTGACGGTCCGTTCCCAAGTTCACCTAGCAGACGGACGACAATTCCAGTTCACCGAAAGTCGACACAAATTAGACAAGTTTCACTTTGTCGACTATGCAAAAAGACATCAAAAATAAAGTACTCCGCAGACAGTTGAGAATGGACTCAACTGTTTTTTTTACGATATCCGAAAATGAAAACTGTTTTCAGCCCAAAATAATAGCTAATTTATCTCTTATTTCTCTACTATTTCAAGAAATAACACTCTCAAATATGCATCTTACCTAAAAGCTATTGACATTTTCCTGTTTCCCTATTAAATTGGGTATGATAGAAATAAATATGAAGGGACTGTCTTTAACTAAAAATGTAAGCGGTCTCAAAAAATAGAGGAGAGTTCTATGGACCAAAGATTTTTGGAAAAATCCTGTCGTTATAGTATCCGCAAACTAACTGTTGGTACGGCTTCTGTTTTATTAGGAGCCATTTTTCTCGGCTCACACCAGGTAGGTGCTGATAGTATTGTTGGAAGCCAAAACGAAAGCAACCACCTTGAAGCTGCCCCAGCCATAGAGAGCCCGACTGATGGAACCGGAGAAGCCAAACCAGAAAATCCGTATATCGCTCCTATTTCTGAAGAAAAAAGCTCGTCACCTGATACAGAAGTTCAAAGCAAGCATACAGCCACTTCGACTACTTCGATTGAGCCAAATGAAGAAAGGGAAACTATGAAAGTTGAGACTCCCGTGACCAAACAAACAGATTATCATTTAAGCTACAATCAACCTGCTGCTGCTACCTATGATGGGTGGGAAAAACAAGCTCTCCCAGTCGGAAATGGAGAAATGGGCGCTAAGGTTTTCGGACTCATCGGCGAGGAAAGAATCCAATACAACGAAAAAACTCTTTGGTCTGGTGGACCACAACCGGATAGCACCGACTACAATGGAGGAAACTACCAAGATCGCTACAAAGTCTTAGCAGAAATCCGTAAGGCCCTTGAAGCCGGAGACCGCCAAAAAGCGAAACAGTTAGCCGAAGAAAATCTAGTAGGACCAAACAATGATCAATACGGACTCTACTTATCTTTCGGTGATATCTTTATGGTCTTTAACAACCAAAAGAAAGGTTTGGAGAACGTTACCGACTATCACCGTGACTTAGATATTACCGAAGCTATCACAACTACTTCTTATAGCCAGGATGGAACCACCTTTAAACGCGAAACCTTCTCTAGCTATCCGGATGATGTTACTGTGACCCATTTGAGTAAAAAAGGGAATAAGACCCTCGATTTTACCCTTTGGAATAGCTTGACAGAGGATTTACTTGCGAATGGTGACTACTCTTGGGAATATTCGAACTATAAACAGGGAGCAGTCACGACCGATTCAAATGGTATCTTGCTCAAGGGTACTGTCAAAGACAATGGCCTTCAATTTGCCTCTTATCTTGGAATCAAGACAGATGGACAAGTCACAGCCCAAGATGGCTATTTAACTGTTACAGGAGCCAGCTATGCGACCCTTTTACTCAGTGCCAAGACTAATTATGCTCAAAATCCAAAAACCAATTATCGCAAGGATATTGATGTAGAGACAACTGTCAAATCGATTGTCGAGGCTGCTAAAGCCAAAGATTATGAAACTCTAAAACATGACCACATCAAAGACTACCAAAGTCTTTTCAACCGTGTCCAACTAAATCTTGGTGGTAATAAGTCTAGCCAAACGACAAAAGAAGCTCTCCAAACCTATGATCCTACAAAAGGGCAAGAACTAGAAGAACTCTTCTTCCAATACGGACGTTACCTACTGATCAGTTCTTCTCGTAACCGGACAGATGCCCTTCCTGCCAACTTGCAGGGAGTCTGGAATGCTGTAGATAATCCACCTTGGAACGCTGATTACCACCTCAATGTCAACCTACAAATGAACTATTGGCCTGCCTACATGAGTAATCTTGCAGAAACGGCTAAGCCAATGATCAATTATATCGATGACATGCGTTACTATGGCCGTATTGCTGCTAAAGAATATGCCGGTATCGAATCCAAAGAAGGTCAGGAAAATGGATGGCTGGTTCATACTCAGGCGACACCATTTGGATGGACTACTCCTGGTTGGAATTATTATTGGGGTTGGTCTCCTGCTGCCAATGCTTGGATGATGCAGAATGTCTATGACTACTATAAATTCACCAAGGATGAGGCTTATCTCAAAGAAAAGATTTACCCAATGCTCAAGGAAACAACCAAGTTCTGGAATTCCTTCTTGCACTACGACAAGGCTAGTGACCGTTGGGTTTCTTCTCCGTCTTACTCGCCAGAGCATGGTACTATCACGATCGGAAATACTTTCGACCAATCTCTAGTTTGGCAACTCTTCCACGACTATATTGAGGCAGCCAATCACCTCAATGTCGACCAAGATTTGGTGACAGAAGTGAAGGCTAAATTTGACAAGCTCAAACCACTCCACATCAACCAAGACGGCCGTATCAAGGAATGGTACGAGGAAGACAGTCCTCAATTCACCAACGAAGGCATTGAAAACCATCACCGCCACGTTTCCCATCTAGTTGGACTCTTCCCAGGTACTCTATTTGATAAGGACCAGCCTGAATATCTGGAGGCCGCACGCGCAACTTTGAACCATCGTGGAGATGGTGGAACAGGTTGGTCCAAGGCTAATAAAATTAACCTCTGGGCTCGTCTCTTAGACGGAAACCGCGCCCATCGTTTGTTGGCTGAACAGCTCAAGTCCTCAACTCTAGAAAACCTCTGGGATACCCATGCACCTTTCCAAATCGATGGGAACTTTGGTGCAACCAGTGGTATGGCAGAAATGCTCCTTCAATCACACACAGGCTATATTGCCCCATTACCAGCCCTTCCAGATGCCTGGAAAGACGGTCAAGTTTCAGGGCTCGTTGCTCGTGGCAACTTCGAAGTCAGCATGAAATGGAAAGAAAAAAATCTTGAGACATTAGCTTTCCTTTCCCATGCAGGTGGAGATTTAGTGGTCGATTATCCAGACATCGAATCGAGTATTGTCAAGATTAACGGGAAAGAAATCAAACCAACTCTTCTCAAAGACAATCGGATTCAGATTGCCACTCAAAAAGGGGATCAGATCATATTTGAAAAGTTACCAGAGCGGGTCACTCGCCTATCTGCTGTGAGAAAGGATGCTGTAACTGCTGAACTCGATTTCAATCCAGTTACAGATGCGACCCTCTATGTCATCCGTCGAGAAAGTAATGACGAAAGCAGTGATACTCCTTCTATCAAGGAATTCCTAACCAATGTCACTCATTTCATCGACCGCTCCATCGATTCTCTCCATAACTATAGCTATTCTGTTAGAGCCATGATTGGGGATCGCTCAGGGCAAGCATCAGAATCTTCGTCAATCCAACCAGTTGTCGAATTGATGGACGACAGAGATCCTCGTGTTCAATACGGTCCTGCCTTCCATAACTGGGAGGATGCTGACCTATTTGCGGGAACTGAAAAATATGCTGACCTAACTGTCGATAGCTATTCTGACAACGATGCCACTGCTAGGATTACTTTTAATGGGCGAGGAATTGAAATCTATGGCCTCAAATCATCTGAATTAGGCCTAGCGGAAGTTCAAATCGATGGCAAGAAAGTAGGAGACCTGGATTTCCACACATCGGGAGAGACGGAAAAAAGTGCTCTAATCGGTCGGTTTACAGGACTTCCTGATGGAGAGCACCTTCTGACTCTAACCGTGAAGAAGGAGCATTTGAACCGAGGGAATGAACGCTCAAAAATTTCCATAGATTACTTTAAAATCTATCCAGGTCAAGGGGCGACTGTTGAAAAGATGGATGACAGAGATTCTCGTATCCACTATGGCTCCTTGTTCAAGGACTGGAGCGAATCAGGCTTATATCAAACGACAGAAAAATACGCGACTCTCCAAAACGTGGATCCATCTCAGTATTCAGAGGCCAAAGCAACCATTCCTTTCACTGGTACAGGTATTCGTATTTACGGCTTAAAATCTTCTGACTATGGAAAAGCCTTAGTCACCATAGATGGAAAAGAAATGCCAAGTTTGGACTTCTACTCAAGTGCTGACTATGAAAAGAATGTGTTGATTGGCGAGTATACAAACTTAAGCAATGGAGATCATATCCTTACCCTGACAGTGGATCCTAACTCTCCTGATGATAGAAAAATGATTTCTCTGGATTCATTTGACATCCTGAAGCCGTCAACAGTATCCCTAGATACTCCAAGCCTGGCCCCAATAAAAGCAGGCGATCAGACGATTACCCTCACACTTCCGTCTGGGGAGTGGGATGCTATTGCCCTTCATTTCCCTGGGGAAAAAGATCCTGTTTTCCTCAAGAAAACCGATGATTCCCACGTCACCCTATCAGATGGAAATCGAGTGTTAGCGATTAAGGACCAGCAAGTTGAATTGCCGATCCCAGAAACTGCTCATCAAAAACAAACTCAGATCATCTCAGCCTATGCCATCCGAGGAAAGACCATCACTAGTCCAGCCGTCTCTCTCTTACCTGCTATTGTGACAAATTTGGGAGACCAAGAACCTCCTGTAGTGACCCTTCCTGAGTACACAGAACCAATCGGCACTGCTGGACAGGAGGCAGCTAACCACTCTCTACCTGAATATGTCCTTCGAGTACTGAAAGACCAAGCAAGCCAGGTAGAGGTCATTAGTGGAGAAAATGAGATTGGTAGTGACAGTCATTTAGAGATTCAAAAGGTCCTTGACCAAGGACTCTTTGGCAAAACCTACGATGCTTTCAACCTTCAACTCAAGGATAAAGAAGGGAATCCAGTTCCAGTCAAAGGAAGTGTATTGGTTCGAATTCCACTATCAAAAGAAGTGAAGCAAGTCTATGTCTTGACTCCTAATCAAGAACTCCAACCATTAGCATTTACACTACGAGAGGGCATGATTGAATTCATGGCACAAGAGTTAGGAACCTATGCCATTGTCTACCAGTCAGACTCCAGTGAACAAGTGGAGCCGACTCTATCAGAAAGAAGGGAGCCATACAAGCCAAATTCAGAGAACACTAGTCCAAGGAAGGCCGGTGATACTTTGATGAGTGTTCCCAACTCTAAACAAGACCAGGCTTCACAAGGACAACTTCCAAAAACGAATGCTGAACTCAGTTCATACCTCCTCTTCTTAGCAGGACTCAGCCTTGTTCTCGCAGCTAGCTTACTAGGGAAAAAGGAACAGCTTTAGCTTGATGTGGCAGACGAGATCAATAAAAAGGATGGAATCTCCATCCTTTTTCGTTTATCCTAAAACCAATTCGTCACTCACCAAGGTTTCACCACTATTCTGATGGAAAAGGCGCATCAAGTCTTCAACCGTCAGGTTCTTCTTTTCTTCCCCTTTAACGTCGACCACGATTTTGCCTTGGTAGAGCATGATCAAACGATTGCCATATGCGATGGCATGGTTCATATCATGCGTAATCATTAAGGTTGTCAAATCATGGCTTTCCACGATTTTTTGCGTCAATTCCATGACCATTTCACTGGTCTTGGGATCAAGCGCTGCGGTATGTTCATCCAGTAGCAAGAGTTTTGGTTTGACCAAGGCAGCCATGACCAAGGTCAAAGCTTGCCGTTGTCCCCCTGATAAGTATTGCGTGTCCACTTTGAGGCGATTTTCCAAGCCAATATTGAGTTCCTTCAAGGCTGCTTTAAATTCCTCGCGTTCTTTTTCTTTGACCCCCCAACTGAGTCCCCGTTTTGCTCCACGTTTTTTAGCAATGGCCATATTTTCTTCAATGGTCAAGCGGGAAGCCGTCCCCATCTTAGGATCCTGGAAAACACGCGCAATATCCTTGGCACGCTTCCGCACACTAGTCTGCTTAATGGATTTTCCTTCTAAAAGGATATCTCCTTGGTCCACTTGCAGGCCACCTGCCAGAATATTCATCAAGGTCGATTTACCGGCTCCATTTCCTCCGATGACAGAAATGAAATCTCCTTCTTCTACTGTCAGATCCAAGCCTTTGAGAACATGGTTTTCATTGACCGTACCTGCTTCGAATGTCTTATGGATATCTTCAATTTTTAACAATGTTGCCATTTATCTTCTCCTTCTAGTTGCTGGTTAATTTCAATCCACGAATCTTGAGACGTTTCTGGGCTTCTGGGGCGAACAAGACCAAGGCCAAGAGAATAGCGTTAAACAAACGGACCAAGTTTTGGTCTAGGTTTGGAATTTCGTAGATATTGAGGATAATGAGGCGGTAGACAATTGCCCCCACTCCAATCGAAAGCAAGCGTCCTCCAATGCTCAAATCATGGATCAAGACTTCTGCTAAAATAACAGCACTGAGTCCTACGACGATGGTCCCTGTACCAGAAGTCACGTCTGAAAAGCCATCTGTCTGAGCGAAGAGAGCCCCACACAATGCCACCAAGCCATTGGAAATCATGTAACCGAAAATCTTCATGGTGTCCACATTCACCCCATTGGCTTCACTCATCGGGATATTGTCACCAGTCGAACGAAGAACCAAACCAATCTGGGTTTTCATCAAGAGGGTCAAAATCAGACAGACCAATAACAAACAAGCAATACTAACAGCAAAGACCGCCTCCTCATTGGACAAACCCAATCCCATCACAGACTTGAAAATGGTACTAGAATCTCCAATGGATAAATTAGGGACACCCCCCATGATCTTAATATTGATCGAATAGAGACCCGTCAGAGTCACAATCCCTGTTAAGAGCGCTGGGATCTTCATCTTGGTATGAAGAAGACCAGAGACCAATCCAGCTAGCATCCCTGCTAAAATCGAGAAGAGGGTCGCTAGCCAAGGGTTTTGCCCTGCTTGGATTTGGGACGCAACGACTGCAGCCCCAAGTGGGAAAGCCCCTTCTGCTGTCATATCCGCTATATCTAAAATGCGGAATGTTAAGAAAATACCAATGGCCATAATCGACCACAATAAACCTTCAGATAAACTTGATAATACTAAATCCATCATCCATCTCCTATTTCTTTTCGTTTATACCAGAGAGATCAATTCCTAATTTCTTAGCCATCTCTTTGTTGACATACAATTCTAGATTCTTAGGGGCCTCCACTGCCAGATTGGCTGCCTTTTCCCCTTTCAGGATACGAATCGCCATCCGGGCAGATTGACGCCCTAACTCGGTGTAGTCTGTCCCATAGGTATAGAGCCCTCCTACTTGGGCCATTTCAATCGAGCCTCCAATAACTGGAACCTGATGTTTCAAAGACACTTGTTTAATGGTTTCCATTGTGGAAGAAATGATGTTGTCTGTTGGAATAAAGACCATATCGACTTCTGACATCAAACTATCCGCTGCCGCTTTCACATTATTACTGTCTAAAATGGTCTTCTCGACGACACGGTAGCCTTTGGCCTCAAGGACCTTCTTAGCTTCCTCTTTTTGAACGACGGAGTTGGGTTCACTTTGCGTATAGAGGATACCGATTGTCTTAGCTGTTGGCAAAACCTTTTGAATCAGATCGACTTGCGTAGCAATGGCATCTGAAGATTGGTCGCTCGTTCCTGTCACATTGCCACCAGGCTGATCCAAGTTCTTGACCAACTTGGCAGCCAAAGGGTCCGTCACTGCAGAAAAGACTACCGGGGTCGTTTTGCTTGTATTGGCGATACTTTGTGCTGATGGAGTCGCAATGGCAAATACAAGATCACTTTCCTGTGACAATTGATTTGAAATATTTTTCAAATTTCGCTGCTCCCCTTGGGCATTTTGATAATCAATTTCAATCTCTTCTCCATCTACATAACCTTGTTTGGCTAACTCTTCGACAAAGCCTTTTCGAGTCGCATCTAGAGACTTATGGGTAATATACTGGGAAATCCCAATCTTAATCTTTTGATGCTTAGAGGTCTTCAAGTGGTGGAGGGTCAAGAGGGAGGTCATCAGTAGACCAACTACCAGGACCGGGGCAATTAACTTCTTTACAATTTTCATGAAACATGTCTCCTTATCTAAAACATTCAAACAGAATACAAAAAACCGTTTAGATGATTCTAAACGGTTGGTATCATTCCTCACAAACTTAAAAGTATGCCAGCATTGCCGTCCATTTAGATATCATCTATATGGACCACAATCAAAAATCTTAGCCACATAGATACAAACAAATTGCTCGTTTCGTTTGCATCCATGAGTTCATGTCTACAAACATTATCTAAAGTAGCTAAAGTAAAAGTTTTGATTCAACAATGTGGAGTTCGTGTTTTTCATAAGATTCTGCTTTCGTTTTTTTATGTTGACTATCTTACCGAAAATTTTTCAAGCTGTCAAGCCTAAATTCAGAATTTTTTTAATTATCTTATTTTTTTCTACGTATATCAACAAAAAAGTGCCCGATTAGGGCACAAAATGAGCGAATATCTTATTTTTTAAAGGAGTATTCAATTCCATAATCATTTCCATCCACGGAAACTTTCAGCGTTCCATTTTCAATTTTATACTTGAGATCGTATTTAAGGAAATGACTCGCATCTTCATCCTGAATGAATCGGTGATCTTTTTCATCTACCTCACCTTCAAAGGCTACCATTTTAAGAATGCCTTTTTTCACATCGATTTCAAGTCCCATATCCTCTAAATAGGAATTCTCACTGTTTTCTTGGATATAGTCTAAGGCATCCTCAACAGAGTAAAAATCATTGTCCCCATCATCATAGAGTTCCTTTGCAGCTCCCTTGAAATCAATCTTACCAATCACACTGATGGTTACTTTTTTCCCCTTTACCTCTACGATCATATCCATATCTTTTACAAATTCACTAGAAATATCTGATGTAGTAGAAAGTGCCTGAAAAAAAGCAGACTTCATTGTCTTTTCTTTCATTTCAGGAGTAGCTGACCATTTTCCTTGAATACTATTTGGATTTTTAGCAAATAAGAAAAATGCAAGTACAGATAAAACTGCAACGGCGACAAGACTACATAATCCAATAATCAGCCCTTTCTTAGACTTCTTACCGGGTATTGGGGCTTGTCCCATATATGAGGAATTAGTCTGGTAATTCAGTTGCCCATTGTTTGGATAACCTCCCTGCATCTGAGCATTGTTATAGGATGTGAAAGGCACTCCTGCTTGAGCCGACTCCTGAACAGGAGCTTGTGGCTGAGTTCCACCTTGCCCAAAAGCTTGTCCTTGATGTTGAAACGGACTTGTTCCACCTTGGTATTGATTTGAAGTTGGGCTTGCACCTCCAAATGGAGATTGAATTGAATTTACGGGCGTATTCGGTGTCGCTTGTGTTTCTGGACTTCCAAACTGACCAAAAAGCTGTTGGAATTCCTCCTGATTGGCCGGTCGACCATGGACTCTCTCGAACTCTGCTAACCATTCTTCTGGTTTCATGACTATCACCTTCTAACCTTTACTTATTTTATTATAAAGGAAATTCATAGGAGAAGCAAACCCTACTAAAATGAGTATAAAAATCAGGAAAAACCCTGATTTTATGGCTCTATAATTTCTGTAGTGGATAAAACTACCATAGGAATTATGGAGCCTATTTTGTTGTAGAAAACAAGAACATCAAAAAGGAGAGAACCAAGTTGGTCCTCTCCAGGTTATAACTTTTCATCAACCCACTACAGTTGACAAAGAGCCTAAATAAGCGAATATCTTATTTTTTAAAGGAGTATTCAATTCCATAATCATTTCCATCCACGGAAACTTTCAGCGTTCCATTTTCAATTTTATACTTGAGATCGTATTTAAGGAAATGACTCGCATCTTCATCCTGAATGAATCGGTGATCTTTTTCATCCACCTCACCTTCAAAGGCTACCATTTTAAGAGTGCCTTTTTTCACATCGATTTCAAGTCCCATATCCTCTAAATAGGAATTCTCACTGTTTTCTTGGATATAGTCTAAGGCATCCTCAACAGAGTAAAAATCATTGTCCCCATCATCATAGAGTTCCTTTGCAGCTCCCTTGAAATCAATCTTACCAATCACACTGATGGTTACTTTTTTCCCCTTTACCTCTACGATCATATCCATATCTTTTACAAATTCACTAGAAATATCTGATGTAGTAGAGAAAGTGCCTGAAAAAGCAGACTTCATTGTCTTTTTCATTTCAGGAGTAGCTGACCATTTTCCTTGAATACTATTTGGATTTTTAGCAAATAAGAAAAATGCAAGTACAGATAAAACTGCAACAGCAACAAGACTACATAAACCAATAATCAGCCCTTTTTTAGACTTCTTACCTGGCATTGGAGCTTGTCCCATATATGGGGAATTAGCCTGGTAATTCAGCTGCCCATTGTTTGGATAGCCTCCCTGCATCTGAGCGTTGTTATAAGATGCGAAGGGCGCTCCTGCTTGAGCCGCCTCCTGAACAGGAGCTTGTGGCTGAGTTCCACCTTGTCCAAAAGCCTGTCCTTGATGCTGATAAGGACTTGTTCCACCTTGGAATTGATTTGGAGTTGGACTTGCACCTCCAAATGGGGCTTGCCTGTACCTCCAAACTGTGTTTGTTCTGGGGCTGGTGTTGCACCTCCAAATGGCGTTTGCTCTGGAGTTGGCGCTACTCCTCCAAACTGTGTTTGCTCTGATGCTGGTATCGAATCTCCAAATGGTGTTTGTTCTGGCGCTAGCGTTGCTCCTCCAAATGGCGTTTGCTCTGGGGCTGGCGCTGCTCCTCCAAATTTGGCTTGTTCTGGAAACGGTAAGGGACCTCCAAATTGTCCTTGATTGGAAACAGGAGCTGTTCCCTCAAATGGAGATTGAATTGGGTTTACGGGCGTATTCGGTGTCGCTTGTGTTTCAGGACTTCCAAACGCACCAAAAACCTGTTGGATCTCCTCTTGATTGGCTGGTCGACCATGGGCTCTCTCAAACTCTGCTAACCATTCTTCTTGTTTCATTGCTATCTCCTTATAACCACTAATTATTTTATTATAAATTAATTTGGTTAGAGATGCAAACTCAACTAAAATGAATATAAAAAAATCAGGGAAACTCCCTGATTTGATGTTCTTTATTCTTGAACTTTTGTCGCTTGCTCGTCTTCATCGACTAGATCACTGACCTCAACCTTCACCTTGGTGACACGACCATTTTTCACCTTATCGTTTGTAAGGATCAAATGCTTCTTCATGCTGTCTACTTCAAAACTCAAGCGTTCCTTGTGACCTGGAATGCGACCAACCCCAGTTAGGTAGTAGCCTGCAATGGTATCCACATCATCACTTTCCAGCTTCACATCAAAATACTCATTAAAGTCATTTAAGGTCACAATCCCCTGCACAATATAGAGGTTGGGTTCAATTTCAAATACGTCGTTTTCAGCCTTATCGGTCTCATCATCAATTTCACCGACGATTTCCTCCAGAAGGTCCTCCAAGGTTACCAGACCAGCCATTCCTCCATACTCATCGAGCAAAATGGCCATCTGATTTTGTGTATTCCGGAGCTCCTTTAAAAGATCATCCACAAAGATTGTTTCCGGTACAAAGAGCGGTTCCTGAAGAATCTTGCGAAGAGCGATGTTATCAAATCCATTCACAAAACCTTCATTAAGCAAACGTTTGGTATGAATCAGACCAATGACATTGTCCTTGTCATCATCATAGACAGGAATACGAGAAAAATTCTGTTTTAAGATACTTTCGATGATTTCTCTGGTATCATCTTGGATATCCACCATAAAGGCATCCGTACGAGGAACCATTAGCTCACGCGCCATCAGCTCATCTAGTGAAAAGACTCCTTGCAACATTTCAATCTCGTCAGCATCCAGACTCGTTTCACTCTTAGCCAGCATATAGGCAATCTCATCCCGTGACATCTCTTCGTCTGCATCATCGAATTGCATAGGGGTCAGACGACTGACCAGATTGGTTGATGCCGATAAGAGCCAGACAAAGGGGCTAACGATTTTTCCTAGTAAAATAACAATTGGAGCCGTTCGAATAGCCAAGCTATCTTTCAGATTCATGGCAATACGCTTCGGATATAACTCACCAAATACAATCGAAATATAGGTCAAAAAAGCCAGTGAGAGGAAGCTAGCTATCGCACGTGCTGTCTCCGTATTTCCCATCCAAGAAGCGATTACTTTCCCAAGATTATCTGCTAGGCTTGCCCCAGACAAGATGGTAATCAAGGTAATACCAACCTGAATCGTAGATAAAAAGTGGCTGGGATTTTCCAATACCTTTAAGAGACGAATATATTTCTTATCACCTTCCTCAGCCTTTTGCTCTACGCGAGAACGGTTCAGCGATACCATCGACATCTCCGTTGCAGAGAAAAATGCATTTAATAAGGTCAATACAAATAGTAAAACAAATTGCAGTATTAAATCCTGACTGCCAGGGTCTTCCATGGATATTCTCCTCAATGTATAGTAATAATGCCCATTATATCATATTTTTTAAAATGGTGCATAGTCGCAAAAATTTCCCTCCTAAAAGAGGAGGGAAGGCCAGTTATACTCCATAACGTGTAAAATCATAAAAGAGTACATTCAGTTTTTCTACAAGTTCCAAAAGGGTCAAACTACTTGTACAAATAAATTTTTTCCCTTTTATATCCGGAATCATAAAGTTGGCAACAATGACATCATACTCAGTGTGCTCTAATTCATGAAGTTTAAAGTCATGCTTGATGACCTGTGAAAACTCAAAGTTATCCGTACAATAAAATTTTAAGAAATCAATCATGGACTTAGCATGGTGGTCATCGTATCGGCTAATGATTAAGACCTTGACAGCTGTCCGTCTCCTTAATAGTTGAGGCAATAGATTTTCCCAATGTGAAAATACGGTATAAATCTGATGCTTGAGGTTTTCAGGATTTTCATGAAAGCCCATCTCTTTGAGATAGTGATACAAACCAGTTTCAACATCCTGATAAAATTTAGGGAAGAGGGTTCGATAATCCTCATTGGTATAGCTCTTAGTATCATAGAGAAGAAATTCACCAAAGATTTCACGTCGCTCCAAATAGGCAGTGTTGTGAATATGCATGATCATCTCTTCATAATTCTCAAGTTCTAAACCATAAGATTCACTCAGGTGATCAAGAAATTGAGAGGCTAAAATATAGGATTTTTTTGTAACAGCGTCTTCCTCTGTAGCGTCAATCAGACCCTGTGGAGTAAAATAGAAGCGTTTCTGCAAGAAGATAATAAAGAGTTGTTCAATGGTTTCTTCATTAAATTCTACCCCCAGCTGCAAACCAAAATAACGAAGCATCTCATTGATTTTTGGGAGCTCTTGATAGAGATAGGCGTATTGTTCAAAATTATTGGCCCCTTCAATTCGATAACCTTGCTTAATCCGGTATAGGTAGACCGTCAGCATAATTTTATAGGAATGGAAGATCGAATAAGTCAGTGGTATTTCTGTCAATTTATAGAAGAAGGTGATGAAATCAATAATGACTTGCTCTCTGATATCTGGAAATGGCCACTCTAAATAATAATACCGCTCTGCAAAATACTGGGAATAGAAAAATCGAATATCGACCTCGTCCCCCACAACATTCAGAGGATTCAAGGTGATTCGGATATTGTACTTTTCCTGAATAATTTGGTTGATATTTCGAATCAAGCGATAAAATGATTGCTGGCTGAGATTATACCGTCTACAAATTAAGTCACTGGAAACATCCTTATGGAAGAACAAGTATTCCAAGAGGGAGAAAGCTGTAGATTCTTTAAAGAAGTGATGGTACACCACCTCAATCCCAATCGAATCGTCATAGCTAATCTTAATACCATTTGTCGAAGATTCAATCAAAAATTCATTAAAGACCGTCCGTAAATTTGAAAGATCCTCCTTTAATGACCGCTCTGTACAATCTAACATTTCAGCGAGTTCCTTCAAATGAAACCAGCGCTTTTCACGAATTAATGTTTCTAGCAAACGCATTTGGCGTCGCTGCTTTTTGGCAAGCAATTCTATCATCTTATAGAAACTCCTTGATTTTGTATCATTACTAATTCATTATAACATATTTTCTTAAAGGAAAGCTAAAACTTTAAGATTCAAGTACTTAGCCTATCCTTTCTAAGTCCATACTCAAAAAGGAATGGTCACCCATTCCTTTTTTAATGTAGACATACTATTGTTTTACATAAAACAGCTAGATAATTTTCAAAAAATGACTCTTATTTTTTGAGTCATTCAAGTAGAGCTAAAACTTTCCGCTGTGAGAAAAGTGCCTGAAACAATTATGTTTCAGGCACTCGGAATTATTGAGACCTTAGGCTCAATAATTAGTCATGGAACTTCGACGAAGTTCGCTGACGTCCCTACTCACCTAAGGAAAGTTTTTTTAGAAGACTTTATCTTCAATTTGAAAGGAATGGTCACCCATTCCCTTCTAATTTATTCTGTTAGGATTTATTGATGATTCCAAACTCTTCTTGCTTGCGCTGTTCCTTTGTCTTTTTATGATTTTCATACAAGGCCGCGAGGAATTTCACGATCTCTTTACCGATCGAATAAACCGGAATCGCCACAACCATCCCAATCACACCATAGATGTTACTGGATAAGAGCAAGAGGACCATGATGGTAATGGGATGCACCTTCATCACTCCTCCCACAATCCGAGGGTAGAGGATATTTCCGTCAATCTGTTGGACGATGAGCATGAAGATAACCGCTTTGATCATCATATTGAAATCCGTGAAGGCATAGGTAACCACCATAGGAATCAAGCCAATCGTCGGTCCAATATAGGGAATGAGGTTGGCCAAGGCTGAGAAAATGGCAAAGACCAAGGCATACTTCAAACCGATAAAACTGTAGCCAATAAAGGCTAAAGTCCCGATGATTAAAGCATCGATAGAAATCCCACTAATATAGCGAGAAACTGTTTGGTTGAGACTCACTAAGAGAGAGGTAATATTACGCCGGTCATTTTTTAGGATAGTCCGCTCTAACATCGGTAGCAGTTTTTTCCCATCAATCAAGAAGTATACCAAGAATATCGGTGTCATCACCAAAATGAAGAGTGTATTGACAATCGTTGACACCACACTACCTAAACTATTGGTCACACTGTTTAAGATATTTTGTAGAATATCCACATAAGACAGGTTTAACTGCTGAATGGTTGATTGAATATTGATACTCTGAAAGGCCGGATTTTTCGATAACTTCGTCACAAAACTTTGCACTTCCCAATACAAACCTTGGGTTGAATTAATCAAGCTTGTCAACTGGTTGATCAAAATAGGCAGGATATAAACAATCCCATAAATAATCAATCCAAAAAGGGTTACCAGAGTTAATAGAATGCCCCAAATTCGATTCAGATGAAATTTCTTTTCCAAAAACTCTACGATTGGATTGGTGATATAGTACAAGAAACCAGCAATCAAAAATGGAAGAATAATGGTATTCAGAACGGATACAAAGGGAGAGATCAGACTTCCCATACTTCCCCAAATATAGAATATAATCGTTAATAATAGGACTTCACACGTCCAGAAAAATAATTTACTTTTATGAAACATCCCTTTCCTCCTATCTGCTATTTTATCATATTTATGGTAAAATAGAGAATATTTTTATGAAGGTTAAAAAGATGAAAGAAAGCTTAATTGAACTGAAAGACGTCACTCTCAGAAAAGAAGGAAAAAATCTCCTTTCCCGTTTGAATTGGACCGTCAATAAGGAGGAAACCTGGGCCATCCTTGGACTGAATGGTGCTGGCAAATCGACCCTACTCCGTCTCCTAATGGCGGAATATTGGAAAACGGAAGGGGAGGTTTCTGTCCTTGGAACACAATTTGGACAAGGGGGCATTCCGGAGCTCCGCAAGCGAATCGGGGTGGTCAGTTCCTTTATTTCTGAGCGCATCCCTGAATCTCTATCCCCAGAAGAAATCGTCCTCACAGGGAAATACAAGAGTAGCATTCTCTATACAGCTTATGGAGAAAAAGAACTCGAGGAAGCACGATCCATGCTGCGTCGCATCGGTGCTGCTTCTTTGATTGGGCGAAAATACCGGACCCTCTCTCAAGGGGAAAAACAGACGATTCTTATTGCCCGAAGTCTCATGGAAGAACCCGATCTTCTCATCTTTGACGAAGCCTCCAGTGGGCTTGACTTATTTGCTCGGGAAGCGATCTTTCAGCTGATCCAACAGATCAAGCAGATGGAAAAGGCGCCGACCATTCTCTTTGTCACCCACCATGCAGAGGAAATCACCAAGTCCTTTAGCCATGTCCTTCTCCTCAAGGAGGGACAAAGTTTTGCCCAAGGGCCTAAGGAGGAAATTCTCACTCAAGAAACGCTATCAGCTTTCTATGGAGGAAAGGTCCAGCTGATTCCAATCGGGGAAGAACGCTATTATATCCAGCCAGAGCATTAAAAAGAACCTACTAAGATACAAAACAAAGAGATTGGGACAAGCGTCGCCAATCTCTTTTCTTTTATTAAGGCGGAAACTCACTTTTACCGATTCCGAGCATAATTGATCATGTCATAAGGAAGAGTATTGGCACTTTCTCTTAAGGAATAGTTTTCCAATTCGTTGACATTTTGGCGCATGCGACGCGCATACTTGGCCGAAATCAAGTGCTGCTCCTCATATTCGAAAATCAATTTTCTTTCTAAGTAATAGCCTCTTAGCATCTCGTCAATATTATTAGGCTTGATGCGATTGATAACCCGCTCTACAAAGCACCACTGGTAATCAACGATGTTTCTCGCAGACGAGATTCTTGAAGGAAGGAAATCAAGGTACTCCGATAAATCCCTTTTAGGTTTTCCAAACTCTCGATAATGATTTCCGTATTGGCCAGATACAAGGCAGCAATCTGGTCATAGTCGATGGCTTCAAGCTTGTAATTCTCTCCGTTTTTCCATGCCCGAATACCGGAACCAAAGGTCACAAGCTCGTGCAACAGCAGGCGGAGCAGGCGGAAGAGCACCAAGAAATAATAGGTCAGGCGCGATGATAGATTGCGGTTGACCTTCTGCTCCATGGCCCGAAGATAACGTTGATAGACATGGTAACTTCTATCTCGAATCTTTCCTTCTTCATAAGCCTGTTCCAAACCATCATTCTCAATACTGAGTATAAGGAGTTTTAGTTGTTCCCAGTCTCTTTGGGTCGCTTTATCCTCCTGACTGAGAATCATATTTTCTATCCGCCCATGATAATTATCAATCGCAGCATAGAGAGGTCCCTTCTGCTTGGTCACCGTCAAGTCTTTCTCCAATAGCATGACGACATCATTCAAGATAGCAATATGCATCAAATGATCATTGGATTCCTCTTTGTCCTCGGATAGTTTTGGTAGGACGAGAAGTCCGATTAAGAAACTACACAAGGTGACCCCTGCTACTAAAAACAAGAGAACTGGATATTCTGCTTCTAGATGCGTCGGTATCAAGAGAATGGTCGCGATGGACACTGTTCCTTTGACCCCTGAAAAGGTCAACAAGAGGGCATCTTTTAGATACTTATCAATGGATTTTTTCAATCGGAAACCCCTATACCAGTAAAATCCATACACCATCAAAAAGCGAATCAGGAACAAGAGCCCCGTCAATAAGAGAACAGTCACAATCAAGAGCAGATTGTTGTAAAAGGGAGTCCTCAAAATTGGCTCAGAAATCATCTCCAGCTCCATCCCCAAGAGGACAAAGACAGACCCATTGAGGACAAAATTGACTGTATTCCATACCGTATGCGTGACCGTATCCACCTTGGCTTCTAGTAGGGTAATTTTCTTAAAACGACTAGCCTTTAGGATCCCAGCCACGACAACCGCAATAATCCCTGATACATGGATCTCTTCTGCGATAAAGAAGGTCAGTAAGGGGAGACTCAATTCTAAAATGAGTTCACTGGCAATATCCGTTGCCCGAACACTGAGCAGTAATTTTTGAAGCCCACGGTTGACAGCAGCTGTCACAATCCCGACCGCAAACCCTCCTAAAATAGAGATGACCAAGTCCCAACTAGCTTGGCCCAAGGAAAAGACTCCAGTGGTCCATGCAGCTAGGGCCACACGAAAGGCCACCAAGCCTGAAGCATCGTTGAGCAAGCCCTCTCCTTTTAGAATATTGGAGATTCGTTTTGGAAAGGTAAAGCGTTCCGAAAGGGAGGCAAAAGCCACCAAATCAGTCGGCCCGAGCGCTGCCCCTACTGCCATACAGGCTGCTAGTGGAATTCCTAACCACAAGAGATGGGCCAACCACCCCAAGCTAAGGGTCGAAATAAAAATAACCGGGAAGATTAAAAAGGCGATAATGCGCCAGTGCTTCAGAATCGAGGTAATGTCTGCTTCTTCTGCTTCTCGAAAGAGCAATGGTCCAATAACCAAGGCCAAAAATAGCTCGGTATCTAAGTGGTACTCCGAATTGGGTAAGAGAAAGCCAATCCCAATCCCCAATAATATCTGGATCAAAGGGAGGGGTAAAGTCGGAATCAACTTATTGGTCGCATTGGAGACAATCAGGATCAAGGAAAAGACAATGGCGTATACAAGAATCTCCATCCCTTATCCTCCTGATCGTTGGTTACAACAGTCCTCAAAGAGTTGCTTTTGTTCTTGGATCTTTTGATCAATCTTTGTCAGATCCTTGTGCTCAATTTTCTTCTGGCAACGTTCCATTTCAAGAGAAACCAGCTTCTTCTTGATTTTGATCATCTTTTTGCTCATCCGTGCTTCATCTAAAAAACCAACGGCACGTTCATGAGAGGTGGACTCCACAAAATCGTGGCGAAGAGCATCAATTTTATTTTTTAAAAATTCTTTATCCATGACGGTAACTTTCTAATTTTTCGATCATGACCAAAAATGGGGGATGGTTGATCTGGTTCAGGGTCCGGTAAGTAGTGACCGTAAATTCTTGTTGAGGAAGTTGGGAGACAAACTCCAAGACAGCATCTTTTTCTAGGTCCCCACCCTCATGACCATAATAGATCATAATGGCTATTCGCCCTCCCTTGATCAAGCGGTGACAGAGTTTATCAATGGCTTGAATCGTTGTTTTAGGCTGGGTAATAATCGACTTGTCTGCTGAAGGAAGATAGCCTAAGTTGAAGATAGCCGCCTTGACCTGGTTTACATAGTGATCTACTTCTTCATGCCCCTTTAAAAGAAGATGGGCATTGGAAAGTCCTGCTTCTTCCAAGCGCTTTTGCGTATGGACCAAGGCCTGTTCTTGAATATCAAATGCATAGACTTCTTTGGCTAATTTCGCCAAGAAAAGGGTATCATGCCCATTTCCCATGGTCGCATCAACCACAGTATCTTGATCTGTAATGATCTCCCTAAGAAAATCATGGGCCATCTCTAATGGTCGCAACATGCTACTCCTCCTATTTTCCTACTTTACAGCCTTGAACACTTCCACGACGACGCATCTCAGCTTCAATGGCATTCAGTACTTCCCACTTATTGAGACTCCACATCGGTCCTATCAACATTTCGCGTGGAGCATCTCCTGTAATCCGGTGGATGACGATCTCCTTGGGAATGATCTCTAGTTGGTCACAGATGACCGACACGTATTCTTCCTGACTCATCAATTGCAATCGCCCTTCATGGTAGTCTCGTTGCATCCGGGTATTGGTCATGAGATGGAGCAGATGAAATTTAATGCCCTGGATATCGTTGTCTGTTACACAACGGCGGACATTCTCCACCATCATCTCATGCGTCTCCCCAGGAAGACCGTTGATTAAGTGTGAAACAATCTCTGCCTTAGGGACCTGTTGGCGAATCCGCTTCACCGTTTCCACATAGAGTTCATAGCTATGGGCTCGGTTGATCAATTCAGATGTCGTTTCATAGGTCGTCTGCAAACCCAGCTCAATAGTCACATGCATGCGCTCTGTCAATTCTGCTAGATAGGCCAACGTTTCATCCGGCAAGCAGTCTGGTCGTGTCCCGATGTTAATCCCTACGACACCCGGTTCATTGATGGCTTGCTCATAGCGCTCCCGAATGACATCGACGGATTCATGCGTATTAGTGAAATTTTGAAAATAGACCAAATACTTTTTGACATCGGGCCATTTGCGGTGCATAAAATCAATTTCTTTGTAAAACTGATCCCGAATAGGGGCGTCTGGTGCTACGATGGCGTCCCCAGAGCCAGAAACTGTACAAAAAGTACAGCCCCCACGAGCAACAGTTCCATCACGATTGGGACAGTCAAAGCCCGCATCGATTGGGACTTTAAAGGTCTTTTCTCCAAATAAGGTTCGGTAATAATCATTTAAGGTCGTATAGGATTTCATACCCCTCATTATAGCAAAAAAGCAGAGTGAACTCAAAGTTGAGTCTCCTCTGCTTTCCATTTGTATTTCTTAAGATCCACACAACCGTTGGATTTGCATTCCACCCCTTCTGCCCAGAGAAGCGTGCCTTGCTCTTCCCAATCAGGAGCCAGGCGACCAGTAGAGGTCACGACCCGATGACAGGGATAGGTCACAGCTTTAGTAGAAGTGGCCAAGACCTTGCCGACCTGGCGAGCATGGCGAGGATAGCCAATGAGTTGGGCAATTTGACCATAGGTGGCCACACATCCCAGGGGAATCTGAGCAACGACTTTTAGGACCTTTTCTTCAAATAAATCGTTCATGCTTTACTTCTGCTTACTCTTAAAGCGCCATTCAAAACGCAAACGGTCGTAATAAGGAAAGACCATTTGCAAAAGACCAAATCCCAAAAGCATACTTCCTGTGACGTCTGTCGGGTAATGAACCCCAACATAGACACGAGATACAACGATGGTCGCCATACAAAGGAAGAGGGCAAGCTGAGCTAGGACTTTCCCAACTTGAGAGGTCATCCGTTGCCCTACCACAATGATCAAACTACCGAAGACCAGGGTGGCTGCCAAGGAGTGGCCACTTGGAAAAGAATAGCCCCCTTCTTGGACCAAATGTTGAAGTGCTGGTCGTGGGCGTAAATAGATGTGTTTCAGGATTACCACGAGTAATCCAGTTGTAACCAAACTCCCGGTGAGGAGGAGGGCCTCCGTATACCATTTCTTCCAGACAAAGAAGAGGACAATGACGCCAACCCAGGATGCAACAACGGGTGTGTTCATCAGCACTGTTACACGGGTAAAGAAGGCTGTCAAATAGGCTGGTAAATCCCCGCGAATAGCCGATTGAATCGGTTGATCGATTCCGACTAAATTTTCCGGATAAAATTTGACTACATAGCCCAGAATCATAAATAACAAAAGGGCAAAAGAGCCCTTTAAAAAATGAGATTGTTTATTTTTCATAGATTTTAAGTAGGGGCTGTACGACGGTATATACCATCCAGAAGGTTACAGCCCAAATCAGTCCTTCTATTAGATTAAAGGGAACAACCATACTGAGAAGATACTTTTCAACTCCGACCATCTTTGCGATGTCAAAACCAACAAATTTGGCATAGAGAGGGATGGCATAATAGTAATTGACCAGCAGCATGGAAATGGTTAAACCAATGGTCCCAACTAGACTAGCAATTACAAACCGAACCTGGCTTTTCTTCTTATTCCAAATGACTGCAAATGCTAAGACAAAGACTAAGACACCAATGATATTAATCGGTAAGCCAACCAAGGTCTCAGCTCCTCGACCATTCAAAACCAACTTGAGAACAGATCGAATCAAAACCACCACAACTGAGCTCTTCAAATCTAATAGAACTAAGGCGAGTAAGATTGGGATCGTACTAAAGTCAACCTTTAAAAAATCAATCCCTATTGATAGTTGATAAAACATCAATAGAAAAGAAAGTGCAGATAAAACAGCCACTAGGGTCAGTTTACGAGTATTTGTCATCACAGGTTCCTCCAATTTTTACTAAAATTAGAAGAAGTTGGAAAGATTCCCTTAACCTTATTCTATTTCAATCGTTTTAAAGAAAACTTAAACAGTTCCTTGGTACTTGATTAAAAAAGCCCTGATGCTACAAGAAAAAAGCACAAAGACTGATTTCTTATAAAATCAACAAAATTTCCATCAAGTCCATCGTCAAAAAGAACAGGTTTGTTCCTCTCTCGTCTTCTCCCATCCAGACTATACTGTCGGTTGTGGAATCACACCACATCAGCTTGCGCTCGCGGACTTCTTTTAGAGTATGGAAATGGATATTTTTCTTTTAGACGAGGCGACAAGCTCTAGGCATAACTTCTAGTTAGGCAAAGCTTGGCAACAAAGTAGAAAAGGAAAAGAACGTTTCCTAGTAAAAGTCACCGCCGGTCGGGAATTACACCCTGCCCTGAAGACTCCTTAATCATAACAAAAAACACCTGCTATTGCAAGTGTTTTGTAATATCAAAAGTTACAACGAAACTCCTTTTGCAAAGAGCCTCTTCCTACTTCAACTTATCTCCCTCATACTGATGGACCAGCTCTAAGCCTGCAAACTCCTGTTGTCTGAGGGCTTCGTAGACAATCATACAAACTGTATTGGAGACATTCAAGCTTCGAACATGCTCATCATTCATCGGAATCCGAATCGCCTTTTCAGCATGAAGCCGCATAAAATCCTCCGGTAAGCCTTTGTCCTCACGACCAAAAATGAAATAATGTTCTGCATCATCATTGTAATCTACATCTGAATAGGTCTGGTCAGCAAATTTTGAAACCAGGTGGACCTTTCCTCCAGCTGCAGCCTCCATAAATTCATCCAAGCTGTCGTAAAAGCGAACATCTAACTTATCCCAATAATCCAGTCCCGCACGTTTCATCTTCCGATCATCGATAGGAAAAGCCATGGGCCGAATGATGTGAAGGGGGGCATTGGTAGCTGCACAAGTACGAGCGATGTTCCCTGTGTTTTGGGGAATTTGAGGTTGATAGAGAACTACATGGTTTTTCGATTTGGTTTCTGTATAAGCTAATTCTTCAATATTCATCACGATCTCATTTCTGGCAAAAAAATAGCCACACTGCCCGGAGTCAAGCTCAGCAAACAGCGTGGTTACGACTTCATTAACTTAACTCACAACAGGTTTGAGGTAAATCAATGAGGTTACTGTATCAGTATACCACTTTCATGCCTCCTGTCAACTATTTCGACAAAAAAATTTCACTTTTTTACATTCTCTTTCATGTAGTTTAGAGAATCTGGCTCTTTATGCCCTATTTCCACCATTAAGAGGTGATTTTTTTTAGAAAATAGAGTAAGATAGAATCATACTTTGGAGGAAATATTCATGAAAATTATTGTAGTTGGAGGCGGTAAAGTCGGAACAGCGCTCTGTCGTTCCCTCGTCGCAGAAAATCACGATGTCATCTTGATTGAACAAGATGAAGCCGTCGTTAATCATATTACCAAACGCTACGATATCATTGGTATTGTTGGAAATGGTGCCAACTTTAAGATTCTCGAACAAGCAGATGTAGCCGACTGTGACATCTTTGTCGCCCTAACAGAGCAAGACGAAGTCAATATGGTATCTGCCGTCTTAGCCAAAAAAATGGGAGCCAAAGAAACCATTGTCCGGGTCCGCAATCCGGAATACTCAAATTCCTATTTTAAAGAGAAAAATATTCTCGGCTTCTCTCTAGTTGTCAATCCTGAGCTTCTTGCTGCCCGCTACATTGCTAATAGCATTGACTTCCCAAATGCCTTATCTGTTGAGCACTTCGCTGGTGGGCGAGTGGCCTTCATGGAGTTCAAAATCAAGGAGGAAAGCCCGCTCTGCCAGATGACTCTTTCTCAATTCAGAAAGAAATACGGAAACATCATTATCTGTGCTATCGAACGGCAAGGTCAGTTAACGATTCCAGATGGCGACTTCACTTTACAAGCCTTTGATAAGATTTTTATGACTGGAAATCGAGTGGAGATCGTAGACTTCCACAATAGCATTCGACCGCAAGTTGTTAAAAGCCTGCTTCTGATCGGAGCTGGCAAGATTTCCTACTATCTCCTAAATATTTTGGAAAATAGCAAACGGAAGATCGACTTAAAAGTCATTGAAATCGATCAAAAACGGGCAGAATGGTTTAGTCAAGAATTCCCTGATCTATATGTTATCCAGGGAGATGGGACATCAAAAGATATTCTAATGGAAGAGCGCGCCGGTAACTTTGATGCTGTGGCGACTCTAACAGGGGTCGATGAAGAAAACATTATCGCTTCTATGTTCCTAAATAGTGTAGGTGTTCAAAAGAATATTACCAAGGTCAACCGAACCAGCCTACTGGAAATTATTGATCGGCAAGATTTTTCAAGTATTGTGACACCCAAAGGAATTGCGGTGGATACCATCATGCACTTCATTCGTGGTCGCTATAATGCCCGCTATTCAAATCTTGAAGCCTTGCACCACGTCGCCAACGGTCAAATCGAGACCCTTCAATTCCAGATTCGCGAAGAAAACAAAATGACGGGCAAACCTTTGGCACAACTGAAATTGAAAAAAGGTGTTCTCATCGCAGCCATTATTCGAAACGGGAAAGCTATTTTCCCAACTGGGGATGACCATCTTTTGATAGGGGATCGCATTATCGTTACTACCCTAATCAGCAACATCACTAAAATCTATGATTTGTTAGAGGGGTAAGCCATGAACAAAAGTATGATTCGCTACCTTTTAGCAAAACTCCTTTTGATTGAAGCCATGTTGCTCTGTGTGCCGATTGTGGTTGCACTTCTCAATCTAAAGAACGATTTTGTTGTCAAGGATAGCCCGACTGTCTTTATCTCCCTATTTGCAACCATTGCCATCCTCCTTGTATTGGGAGGGATTGGTTCCTTTTTCAAACCCAAAGATTTTCACATCTATGCCAAGGAAGGCGTTCTGATTGTGGCTTTGTGTTGGATCCTCTGGTCCTTCTTTGGTGCTCTTCCTTTTGTCTTTTCAGGACAAATCCCAAACATCATTGATGCATTTTTCGAAGTTAGCTCTGGTTTTACGACTACAGGGGCAACCATTTTAAATGACGTCTCCGTCCTCAGTCCTTCCCTTCTTTTCTGGCGTAGTTTCACTCACTTAATCGGAGGGATGGGGGTGCTGGTCTTTGCCCTAGCTATTATGGACAATAACAAGAACAGCCACCTCGAAGTGATGAAAGCAGAAGTGCCTGGTCCCGTATTTGGTAAAATTGTATCCAAATTGAAGAACACAGCTCAAATCCTTTATTACCTCTATTTGGCCCTCTTCTTCCTCTTCGTCGTGATCTACTTCTGTGCTGGCATGCCTCTTTATGATAGCTTTATCATTGCTATGGGGACTGCTGGTACTGGTGGGTTCACCGTCTTCAATGACGGGATTGCTCACTACCATTCGACCCTCATCACCTATTTGGTCAGCTTTGGAGTCTTGGTCTTTGGGGTCAATTTTAACCTTTATTACTACATCATGCTTCGCAAGTTCAAAGCCTTCTTCGGTGATGAAGAACTTCGCACCTACCTGATGATTGTCGGGGTTTCTTCCCTTCTGATTGCCTGCAACATTTTCCATCTCTATCATAATTTTGCAGATAGTTTTGAAATGTCCTTTTTCCAAGTCTCCAATGTCATTACCACGACTGGATTTGGTTTTGGCAATACTGTTGATTGGCCGCTCTTTTCTCAGTTCCTCCTTCTCATGCTCATGGTGGTTGGTGGATCCGCAGGATCAACGGCCGGTGGACTAAAAGTGATTCGCTGCTTAATTCTAGCTCGGATCGGGAAGAATCAAATTCGTTCGACTCTCTCACCCAACCGGGTGATGACCCTACATGTGAATGGCACTGCCTTGGATAAGGACACCCAGCACAAAATCTTAAAATATTTCGTAGTCTATACCTTGATTACGATCGCCCTCATTGCGGTTGTCAGCTTTGACAGCAACAATTTTATGACGGTTGTCAGTGCAGTCTTTAGTTGCTTTAACAATATCGGACCGATGATTGGGACAACGGATACCTTCGCTATCTTTAGCCCCATCTCTAAATTCTTACTATCAATTGCCATGATTGCAGGACGGTTAGAGATCTACCCGATGTTACTACTCTTTATGCCTCGCACCTGGTCAGATCGCTAAAAACAAAAAGTTTTGGAGAATTTCCAAAACTTTTTTCTTTGCTCTGAGTATGACTTCTTATAGAAGTTTGCTCTAACTTAATTTTCGCTTTTCTCTTCTTCTAGGTGGCTTCTCAGACTGAAATGATCTGGAACTGGATCTACTCCAGTCTTGCTCCAGGGATGGCAACGAAGAATCCGGGCAAGCCCCATCAGAATCCCTTTTAAACCATGCCGTTCAATTGCCTGGATCATATAGTTGGAACAGGTAGGACTATAGCGACAGGAAGGTGGAAAGAGGGGAGAAAGAAGGCGTTGATAGAGACGAACAAGGCCAATCGCACATTTCTTCATTATTTTTTCGTCTTTGTCACTGCAAGGGTATGCAATTGGCTAATTTCTTTTTTATTGAGACGGCGGTATTCACCAGGACGAAGTCCAGAAACGTCTAGATTTCCAAATTGGGTCCGGGACAATTTATCCACCAAGAGGCCAACGGCTTCAAACATCTTTTTGACTTGGTGATTGCGTCCTTCATGGATGGTCAATTGGACAACTGAGCGATTCTTTTCTGGGTCAACTTTAAGAATCTCATAGGTTGCTGGCTTGGTCTTTTTGCCATCGATGGTCACACCACGAGTCAAGGGACGCAAGTTTTCTTTGTTCGCCAATCCCTTCACGCGCGCAACATAAACCTTATCAATCTCATTACGCGGGTGGATCATTTCATCCGTAAAATCACCATCATTGGTCAAAATCAGGACACCAGAAGTATCCCAGTCCAAACGACCGACAGGATAAATCCGTTCCTTGACTTGCGGTAACAAATCAATAACAGTTGGTCTCCCTTTATCGTCTGATACACTGGAGATGACCCCCTCTTGGTTTATTTAAGAGGTAGTATACCTTCTCCTCGTTGTATATTGGTTGACCTTCTACTTCTACCTTGTCTCCAGACTTGATCGTCGTCGCCAATTCACGGACCACTTGGCCATTTACAGTGACAAGGCCTTGCTTAATCAATTCCTCTGCTTTGCGGCGGCTTGCGACACCAGCATGAGCAATATATTTGTTAATTCTCATCAATTTCCTCAGTTCTTTCTGTAAATAATTGGCTTTCTTGACCGATTAACTCAGTCTCTTCAACAATTGGTAGCTCGTCTAGATGGTTTATCCCCATGTAATCCAAAAAGTAATCTGTCGTCACATAGAGATTGGGTCTCCCAATGACTTCTTTCTTCCCATCTTCTCGAATCAACTCAAAAGAAAGTAATTTTGAAATAGCCCCACTAGAGTTCACCCCTCGAATATCATCGACTTCAATCCGAGTAATCGGCTGTTTATAGGCAATGATGGAGAGAGTTTCCAAGGCGGCACGAGAGAGGCTTTGATTCATTGGTGACTTTGAATACTCACGTAACAGCTCTGCATATTGGGACTTGGTCACTAATTTATAGGTTGACGCTGTCTCTAATAAGGCCATACTAGAATCTTGATCCTGCTCATATTTCTGGGCCAATTTCTAAACTTTGAATCACCCCTGTGGGAGGAAGGGATAAGAGATCGGCAATCTGTCTCACCGTCAAACCATCTTCTCCTGCAACAAACAAGAGGGCCTCCATCTCTGCAATTTTACTCATTCTTTAATCCTACTAAAATAATATCTCCAAATGGTTCTTCCTGAAGAGCCTCAACTTCTTGTACTTTAATTAATTCCAATGTCGCCAAAAAGACTGTAATTAGTTCATTCACATCCTTGGCTTCCTCAAAAATATCTTGTAGCAAGATTCTCTTACCAGGTTGACACAACTGACGAACAACATTCATCAAGTCTTCAATTTTATACTCGTCTCGAACAATGGTCGTATGATTTTGTCGAAATTCTTCCTTCTTTTTCGTTAGCAATTTTGAAAAGGCCAAGAAAAGATCTATCGTGGTCTTGTCATGGACCAATTCAGCATCATCATAGACTAATTCCGTTTTGGGTTTTGAAAAGTACTGGGCTCTCTCCTCGTGTTGAAGGGCCATCTTTTCACCCAATAGTTTAAACTTCCGGTACTCTTCGATTTGAGATAGGAGATCCTGCTCCAAATCTTCTTCATCCGTTGCTTGCTCCGCAATTTTTGGAAGGAGACGCCGACTCTTAATTAAGGTCAACTGACTGGCCATCAGCATGTATTCACCAGCAACCTCAAGCCGCATGGCTTGAAGGGTCGTTAGATAGGCCAAGTACTGCTCGATCACCTCAATCAGAGGAACCTCATAAATATCCATTTGGTATTTTGAAACGAGGTGTAAGAGAAGATCCAAGGGACCTTCAAAATCCTTTATTTTAATATCCATTACTTATACTTTTCTAAGGTAACAAGAGTTTTTAAACCGAGCTCGCGGGCGATGCTAAACAGATCCATCCCCTGTTCTCTTTGTTTTAAAATGTATTGTTCCCGTAAGGATTGTGCCGAAAGATTCTCAAACCCTTTTTCCAATAGGAAGGACTCTAATTGACGGAAGCCCCACTGACGCGAGTAGGCCTTGCCCTTGTTATCAAATAAATAAGTCCCCGTCATCAAATCCGTCAACTCTCCTAGAAGAGCATCCGGAATACGCAAGACCCGTTTTTGTCCTTCTTTTCCTACGCGTAAAACCTGAAAATCGAGCTCGATATCAACGATTTTCAACTGAAGAATTTCACTAGGCAACAAGCCCATCTCGACAATCAATAGAGCAATCAAGCGACCTTGGGATAGCTCTGACCCTTCCCACAAGAGGGATAAGTCCAATAGTTCTTGATCGTGGCTTTTCGGCACAGAGACTTTTGGAAGAACTAAGCGATGGTAATCCTCAATAACTTGATGTTGATAAAGATAAAACAAAAATTGGTTGACGGCTGAAAGCTTCCGTTTTTGAACAGCTGGTTTAAATCTTTAATCGAAGCTTGATAAATTCGAAGATTGGTATCTGAGACATGGTTATGAACAGTATCCACGAACTGATCCAAATCATAAGAATAAGCCGTCTGTGAATTTTCACTTAAGTCTTTTTCTTTGATAAAACTAGCTATGTATTCTTTCATTTTTTCCTCATCTCATATTCGTGTGAGAAATTGTGCATGAGGGAGTTGATGGCTTTTAAAATGGATTTTCGAGTGATGATTCCTTCAAAGACTCCATCCTCTGAAACAACCGGTAGAAAGGATTCCTCTACCAATTTATGCAAGACTTCCGTCACAGTATAGTCTTTTCCAAGGCTCTCCCCATCCGTTTTTGTCATATGAACGATGTCCATGGATGAAAAGACTTCATCAGAATAATCATGTTTCATTTGGTAAGAAAGAATATCTGTTAAAGAAATCGTCCCTACGTATTTCATTTGATCGGTCACAACAGGAACGCGAGTGTAGCTAATTTGACTCAGCACCAAGATGGCATGATCCACATTATGCGTATCAATCAAGACAGCCAAATTGCGCGCTGGAGTCAAAAAAGTCTTTTCTTCTCGGAGAATAAACTCCTCAAATTCCTTGGCGATCATCGATCAAACTCCTTTGTAAGAGGTTCATAGACCTCATGTTTCCGATTTAAAAATTCAACTCGATAGGAATCTGCATCAATTTCCACTTTAGCATAGAGGCACTCTTGAATGGGCCCCCTCGGTAAACTGACTGACCCAGGGTTCAGAAAAAGGGTACGCCCTTCCTTCCAAGCATCCGGAATATGCAGATGGCCATAGAGGCAGATATCTGCATCTTCTTCCTGGGCCCACAAATCTAACTTTTGAAAACTAAAATTAATTTGGAAAAGATGACCATGGGTTTGAATAATCCGAGTAGGACCCAATTGCGTCACCAGACGTTCAGGGTACTCCCCATAAAAGTCCATGTTCCCTTTGACAACATGAATGCCTTCCCATACAGGGTCGGTACTTTCTAACTCAGAATCCCCGTTGTGAAAAATGGCATCGACCTTTCCTTTATAGTGGTTTTTGATCTCTTCTACGATCTGACGATCTCCATGAGAATCGCTCATGACGATAATTACTTGTTCTGCCATGCTGGGAATACCTCCACTAATTTCTTCACGGCTAAAGCACGATGCGATTGTTGATTTTTCTCCTCTAGAGTTAGTTGAGCAGATGTCTTACCTGTTTCTCCTACTAAAAAGAGGGGATCATAGCCAAACCCGTTCTCACCTTTTGGTTCAAAATTGATATATCCTGGCCAATCTGCCTCCACAACAAGGCTCTCCTTACCAGGACTGGCAACCACTAAGGTTGTATGAAATTTTGCTGACCGATCCTTCAATTCAAAGACCATCGCCAACTCATGTAAGAGCTTGGCATTGTTCTCTAAGTCGGTCGCTCCCACACCTGCAAAGCGAGCAGACCAGACACCTGGTAAGCCCCCAAGGATATCGACCATGAGTCCTGAATCATCTGCCAACACCATTTTCCCTGTTAGCTGTGAAATTGTCTCAGCTTTTAGGCGAGCATTTTCTTCGAAAGTCATTCCTGTTTCAGCGACTTCTGGAAGATCTGGATAGTCATTGAGATTCTCGACTTCAAAACCCATTTGTTCAAAGATCTGACGAAACTCTTTGGTTTTTCCTTCATTCCGAGTAGCGATTAGCAAGCGATCCTTAAGACCTTCCTGGCCCAAAAAATCTGCAAGTGGAAGACCATTTTTTGGTAGATAAACAGAGAGCAATTGCTCTCCTTCTACAATGAGAAGAGCTCCTTGACGCTGCACGATTTCAATTTTGCGACCTAGTGTTTCCTCAACGATTTGAAAGAGGAAGGTCAAAAACTGCAAACTAGAGGCGTAACGAACAACCGTTACATTTAGGGGAAGCCCAAGTCTGTGTCTCCAACTAGTGATTCTACTAAGTCAACAAGCTCAGAAGCTTCTGAAGAGACTTCACTATATTCGTTATAGTCACTCCGATCTCCCCATTCAGCTAGAAACCAATTTAAGGCATCTTTGTATTCATATATCTTTTGGTTCATAATTCTACATGCTCCACATGAACAACTTGATGCAACCAAGTCTTGGCAATCGCTGCAAAACTGGCTGCATTGGCCGTTGTATAAAACTGATGGTGGCAGTCCTCCAGTTGACGACTGCGATTAATCTCAAAGTAGTTGAGCAAGACCGAGATATCCCGGACACACTCAGCACCGCTATCAATTAATTGAACCTCTGGTCCCATGACATTTTGAATAATGGGGCGAAGGAGAGGATAATGGGTACATCCCAATACCAGTGTATCCACTTTTCCAGCCAAAGGTTTCAATGTTTCATAGACAACTTTTTTTGTAACACTGGACTGCAACTCGTTGGATTCAACCAGAGGGACAAATTTCGGACATGCTAAACTCTCTACTGCCATTTCTGGTGACAGGCTTTGAATTTTTTTCCGATAAATATCTGAGGCGACCGTCATTGGGGTCCCAATGACTCCAATTCGTTTGCTTTTTGTCGCCTTGATCGCTGCGGAAGCTCCTGGCAAAATCACTCCTAAAACAGGGATATCCAAGGTTTCTTTCACCTCTTCCCATACAACAGCTGTCGCCGTATTACAGGCCAAAACAATCATCTTCACATTTTTCGTTAGGAGAAAACGAACCATCTCCCAAGTATAGTCACGAATTTGATCTGCTGGTCTCGGGCCATAAGGTGCTCTAGCGGAATCACCAATATAGACCACCTCTTCATGGGGAAGTTGCCGCATCAATTCGCGAACAACGGTTAACCCTCCGACACCCGAATCCAAAAAACCAATTGGTCGATTGTCCATCTGCCTTCCTTTCAAAACAAGGGACCAAGAAAAATCTTAAAGTCCCCCTACTTATTTTATTGTGTCATCTGTTTTGCTTTTATTTCTTCTTCGTATTCAAAGATGCTTTTTGTTGATTCAGAATTTGACGGTAAACTTGTTGCACCTTCGCTTCACTTGGACGTTGACCACTAGCTCCCAATAATGTACGAACCGCTTCAACATTCAAACGTGGGTTTGATGCAAATTCTTTTTCAAACTGCTTGCGAAGTAGGTACATACCAGCCAACATTCCACCAAAGAAAGCAAGGATAATCAATAAAATTGTCAAAAATGTAGACATAAGTGTTTTTCTCCTAAATTCAATATTTACACATTTTCTATTATACCAAAAAGGCCCTATTTTTCAAAGTCAAAGCCATACAATGTTGCAAAGTAATCCTCTGGTTTTTCGGCCCGTCGAATGAGACGAGTTTGGCCCGATTCTTCTAATAAAATCTCCGCAGAGCGGAGCTTGGCATTGTACTGATAGCCCATGGAATAACCATGCGCTCCCGTATCATGGATGACCAAAAGATCCCCAATCTCAGAAACAGGAAATTCCCGGTTCTTGGCAAACTTGTCATTATTTTCACACAAACTACCAACAATATCTACTACTTCTGTCTCTCCATCTGGACGATCGAGATTAGTAATATGGTGGTAGGCCCCGTACATAGCGGGACGGAGGAGGTTGACAGCCGAAGCATCTACTCCTAGATAGGTCCGATAAGTCTGTTTCTTATGGGTGACATGGGTGATCAATAGGCCATGTGGTGCTAGCATAAAGCGGCCTAATTCTGTATAGATTTTCACTTGATCCAAGCCTGCTGGAACTAAAATGTCCTCGTAAGCCTTACGAACACCCTCCCCAATCACGGCAATATCATTTGGTTGGTCTTCTGGTTTGTAGTTCACTCCAACCCCACCAGAGAGATTGACAAAGTCCAAGGTAACCCCTGTCTTTTCAACCACTTCTACTGCCAACTGGAATAATTGCTTAGCCAATTCTGGATAGTAATCATTGGAGACGGTATTCGAAGCTAAGAGGGCATGGATCCCAAATCGTTTGACTCCTAAATCTTTCAACTCCGTAAATGCTTGGATTAATTGCTCCTTGGTCATGCCGAACTTAGCCTCTTCAGGATGGTCCATGATATCCGTTCCCAGTTCAAACACCCCTCCTGGATTATAGCGGCAAGAGATGACCTCCGGTAGTGTCGCAACAGATTGTAGAAAGGCTACATCTTCGTAAGCATCCAAGTTGATAGTCGCTCCTAGCTGACGGGCAAAGACCATCTCTTCAGCCGGTGTATTGTTGGAAGAAAACATAATTTCTTGGCCTGTAAACCCTAATTTTTGTGCCATCAGCAATTCTACATAACTGGCACAGTCCACGCCACAGCCTTCCTCTTTGAGGATTTTTAGGATGGCTGGATTAGGGGTCGCTTTGATAGCAAAATACTCCTTAAAGCCTGGATTCCAAGAAAAGGCTTGATGGAGAGCACGAGCTGTCTGCCGGATCCCAGCTTCATCATATAGGTGAAAGGGAGTTGGATAGGTTCCCATAATTTGTTTTAATTTTTCTCTGCTAATAAATGGACGTTTCATGTGAAGATTCTCTTTTCTATCAATTTTCTTTAGTATATCACAAGTTTTCCAACAAAAAAAGCCGGTTCCCCGGCTCTTTCTATTAATCGTTGCGTCCAAAAATACGTAAGATATTGATGAACAAGTTGATGAAATCAAGATAGAGTTCTAAAGCCAAAGCAACAACCCATCCATTGGTTGGCTGACCATTGGATTGTTCATAGACATAACGAATCTTTTGGTTATCCCAAGCAGTCAAACCTGCAAAGATGATAACACAAAGAATGCTAAGGACATAATCCATACCAGAGCTTTGTAAGAAGATGTTCGCAATTGAAGCAATGATAATACCAATCAAGGCTCCCATAAATGCTCGTCCCATTCCAGACAAGTCTTTTTGGTCACACGACCAATGGCTGACATGATGAAGAACATCAAGGCACTAACGACGAAGGCTTTATAAACTGTCGCTTGAGCATAGCGTGCAATGATAAAACTCAAGGTAAAGCCATTCAGAGCTGAATAAGTTAAAAAGAGAGGCAAGGCCATGGGATTGTTTTTCACAGATTGTCTAGAAGCGACCAGGACCAAAATCAATTCAACAGCAATGGCAATATAGTAGACCATAGGAGCCTGAGTTAGAATATACATGAAGGTTTCTTGGAAAATGGTCATCATCAATGCTGAGACGACAGCAGAAACTCCAACTCCAACTCCGACTAAAGAATAAATTTTGCTATAAAAGCTATTAAGACCACTTTGTTCGTGGATAACGGTTTGTTGATTCATCATCAATCATTCCTTTCAAACTTAAATTATTATGATTTTAACATTTTTCGATGGAAAAGTCTCCTCTTTGACCACTTTTTTCTTATTGGTTCTGAGGCTTCTTTGAACGCCCAGTATTTATCGACCATGGTCACGAGGAAAGATTCTTTGTAGCGAGGTGGAGCAAGCGTCAAGCCCCACATATGTTTGAGGATGATGTCCTCTTCTTTTTTATTGAGGCTTGTTATCTTTTTGGCATTTCGGACAGCTATCCGAGGATGTACCCAGGCATGGCTCTTGTTAAATTTGACCTGCCGCCAATCGTAGTAAAAAAGATCGTGTAAGAGAGCTCCCCTTGCTGTACTTTTGGTATCCCAGCCCATCTTCTTAGAAATGCGGTAGCTGGTGTAGCTAACGTGAATGGAATGCTCCAAACGGTTGGAATGAATATGGTGGGGAATTTCCTTTAATTTTTGAAGCTTGGGATGCTGGATCAAATGTCCGACTTCAGCCATATATTCTTTGTCTTGTCGATACATGCGTCTCACCTCCTCTATCTGACTAACGCACTATTCTTCAATCATAGAAAAGATCAAAATCCCTGCAGCAACAGCGACATTCAGACTCTCTGCCTGACCTGGCATGGTGATATGAACCAGCTGATCTGCCTTCTCAGCCATCTGGTCACTAATACCTTGTCCTTCATTCCCCATGACCAGTACAAAAGCAGGGACTTTCTCCACTTGCTTATAGTCAATAGAATCCTGAGACAAGGTGGTCGCATAGATGGGTAGCTGACTTTCTTCAATGGCTGTTAAGAGTTGCTCTTTAGGCAGACGGATAACAGGAAGATGAAAATGACTCCCCTGCATAGAGCGCAAGGTTTTCATATTATACAAATCTGCTGATTGATCGGTTAGAAGCACCCCGTCAAAGCCTGCTGCGTCAGCAGTCCGAATCATGGTTCCGACATTTCCTGGATCTTGAACATCCTCTAACAATAAATACCGTCCTTGAGCCAGCTGAAGATGCTGGATTGGCTGTATCTTAATTTCTGCCACGATTCCTTGAGGGCTTTTGGAATCAGCAATTTCCGCTAAAACCTCAGGACTTACGACGGTCACCTTCGTATCTTTTTTGATCTTATCTACAAACTCTTCCAGAACAAAGACTTGTTCAATCGGAGCCTGATGATTGATAGCTTCTTCATAAAGATGCCAGCCTTCGATCAGGTAGGAGTCAATTCGGTATTTTTTTTTGATGAAGTTTTTTAACTTTTTTGATCCCATTATTGGACTTAGAGGTTATAATATTCATAAGACTATTATACCACATTCACAGGAGGAGCTTCTCCGTCCTGAGTAGGAATTCAAGCACAAGGAGAACAAGCATGCAAAAAGTTGAAATGACGGCCCAAGGTCGAGTTCAAGGTGTTGGCTTCCGTTGGGGAGTTTATAGCTTAGCACTAGAAATTGGAGGCATTACAGGTCGGGTCTGGAACAATGATGATGGAACGGTCACTATCCTTGCCGCCTGCGAAGACAATGCCCTCATGGCCAAATTTATCCAAGAAATACGAAAAGGTCCTACTCCTTTTTCAAAGGTTTCTTATCTGGACGTCCATCTGGCAAACTTCGAACCCTACAAAGATTTTAAAATTTCAAATTAAGTCCAGAGAACTATTGTTAATTTGATAAAAAAACAGTAGAATAGAAAGGTATTATTTAAAATTAAAGGATTATAACTCGTGAAAAAATATAAACGTTATCTACTTGCTGCTCTCAGCTTGTCTGCCCTCCTCCTCTTAACAGGATGTGTCAGCATCGACAAGACAACCAAACAACCAACTGGTTTCGTCTGGAACCTCATTGGAAAACCGATGGGGGAAGCCATCAATTTCTTTGCGACAGATCTTGGCCTTGGCTTTGGACTGGGGATTATCTTAGTAACCGTAATCGTTCGAATCATCATCTTCCCTCTAGGTATTTATCAATCTTGGAAAGCAACCTACCAGTCTGAGAAGATGAACTACCTCAAACCAATCTTTGCGCCGATCCAAGAACGCATCAAAAATGCGGAGACTCAAGAAGAGAAATTATTGGCCAACTCTGAATTGATGGATGCTCAAAAAGCAAATGGTGTCAGCCCATTCGGCGGCATTGGCTGTTTGCCTTTGTTAATTCAAATGCCTTTCTTCTCTGCCCTTTATTTTGCAGCTCAATACACTCCTGGTATTAGCAAGGACTCTTTTCTTGGCATTGGTCTCGGTTCAAAAAGTCTTGCTTTAACCTTAGTTGTTGCTGTTCTTTACTACATTCAAAGTATGCTCTCTCTCCATGGTATCGAAGATGAAAACCAAAGAGAAACTATGAAGAAACAGCTCTCGTAAGCCCTATTATGATTGCAGTCTTCTCTTTGATGGCACCAGCTGGTGTCACTCTCTACTGGGTAGTCGGTGGTTTCGTACAGATTATTCAACAATTTGTCATCAACTACCTCATCCGTCCAAGATTGCGCAAACAAGTTGCTGAGGAATATAAAAACAACCCTCCAAAAGCTCCAGCATCCAATGGACGTCGTGTAAAAAAAGATATCACACCTACTAATCCAACCAACGCTAAACGTTCCCTTCCAACTAACGGAAACAAAAAACGAAACGCTGGAAAACAAAGCAACCGTAACTAACACTAGCAAAAAGGCCGAGATATCATCTCGGCTTTTCCATTACTACAAAAAAATGAGAGTGACTCACTCTCATTTTTTATTCTGTTTTTTCAACATTTAAGATTTTCACTTGGTAGCTTCCTGCTGGAGTTTCAATCGTCACAGTGTCCCCTGTTTTGTTACCAATTAAGGCATGACCGATTGGACTTTCATTTGAGATCTTACCAGCAAAAGCATCCGCTCCAGCTGAACCAACAATAATGTAAACATCTTCTTCGTCTTCGCCAATTTCTTGCACGGTAACTGTTTTTCCGATCGCTACTTCATCAACAGCGACAGCATCGCTGTCGACAATTTCAGCATAACGAATCTTTGTTTCTAGGCTGGAGATTTGCCCTTCAACAAAAGCCTGTTCGTCTTTAGCTGCTTCGTATTCACTGTTTTCCGAAAGGTCTCCGTAAGAACGAGCAATTTTAATCCGCTCTACAACTTCTGGACGACGAACTAATTTCAATTCTTCTAATTCTAGTTCTAACTTTTGCTTTTCAGCTAGGGTCATTGGATAGGTTTTTTCTGCCATATTTCATTCTCTTTTCTATTATTTTTTCGAACTAAAAAGGTGTGGCATGCCACATCCTCCTTAGTTTGAGCTGCTTTCTGTTAATTTGCTATTCACGTGTTCTTCCACGTTTTTAGTGTGTTCCTCATAAGTTTTTGCAAAATAGACTTCCCCAGTCTCTACATTTGCTACAAAGTAGAGGTAGTCTGTCTTGCTTGGGTTAACGGCTGCTTCAATTGCAGATACCCCTGGACTATCTACAGGACCAGGCATCAAACCAGTATTCTTGTAGATATTATAAGGTGAATCGATATTGGTGTCAATCGTTGCGTCTTCTTTTAGTGTCGTCTTCTTGCCTAATTGGCCTTGTGCGTACAAGATGGCAATATTACTTTGAAGAGGCATATCTTGATTCAAACGGTTATAAAAGACGCTTGCAATATCCTTGCGGTCTTTATCTGTAGCACCTTCTTTTTCAATCAAAGAAGCCAGCGTCAATGCCTCATTGACATCAATATTTTTAGCTTCCATAGTGTCATAGTAGGCTGAAAGATTTTGGTCCATTGCAGCTAACATCTGGTCTACAAGATCTTCCATTTTACTATCTTTTCCATAGCCATAAGTAGCTGGGAAGAGATATCCCTCCAAGCGGTAGCGTACGCCACTTTCTTTGGACGGCAAGGTTGCTAGTAACTTAGGATATTTGGCTACCATCTTTTCAATAAAAGCATCATCTTGGATGACTTTTAAGAATTCTTCTTGCGTATATGGAGTCTTGGCACCAGATTTGGAGCTTGCATCCACAGAGACAACTTTCGCGATTTGATCAATCGTGTAACCCTCAGGAATCGTAATTTTTCCTAAAACTGGTGGTTCTGGGGTTTTAGTCCCTTGCTCTTGCAATTTTTGAATAATGGTATCGAGATCCATACTCTTTTGTAGATTGAAATAACCGGATTGGAAGTTCCCATAATTCTTGAACTTGGTGTAATAGTTGAAGAACTGACCATTCTTAATCAAGCCTTTTTTCTCCAAAATAGTTCCAATTTCACGATTGCTAGAACCAGCAGGTATTTCAACGGTTACAAACTCTGTAGCCTTGGCATCCATGGCATTTAAGTTAGATTGAACATAGGTCACTGCAAAAATTCCAGTTGCAATTATTAAAACTAAAAGAATTCCTAAAACCGTCAAGACAATCCGCTTCGCAATAGTATTCTGTTTTTTCTTTTTCTGAACGCGTTGGTCACGATCCTTGCGCGAAACACTAGATACCGGTTTTTCTTTTCTCGAAACAGCTACAGGCTGACTTGAACTTTCTGCTTCTCGAGTTGGCTCTTCGATTGGTAGAAGGGTTTCTTCTTGGTTCTCTTCGGCTACTTCCTGAATTGCAGGGACCTCTGTAACCTCTGGCACTTCTACTCTTTCTACTTCCACTGGAATCTCTACGGTTTCCTGAACCTCAGACTCTTCTGACACAAGCTCTGGAAGCGTTCCTTCCATCTCGCCTTCTTTTTTTTCTGGAATAGAGATTTCTTGAACAGGTAAGTCATATTCTTTTTCAACCTGTAAAATCTGCTTATTGGCTTCTTCAAGATCACGGAGAATTCGCTCTTTAAAGCTTAATAATTTTTCATTCTCTTGTTGGTTATCAGTCAAATACTTGACCTCCCTTGTCATAATCCTTAATATTATATCTTAAAAGGGATAGAAAAGCAATAGGAACGAGGCTTGAGCGCCTCAAATCCTATTGATCAGTTACTTGATGGGACCTCCAATACTAAATCGTACCAAACTTCTCCAGCATAGTTAGAGTCCGAGCGTCCTTCGTTTACAAAGCCGTTCCTTTCATAATACTCAATCAAGTAATCATGACAGGTCAAACTAACCCCTTCCCGTCCTTCTTCTAAGGCAAGATTCTTCATGGCTTCAAGTAGGGCTTTCCCGACCCCTAAGCCTTGGGCAGACGGGGAAATCGAAAGACTCGTAAGGGTAATATAACCTCCTGGTAGATGGGACTCGTCTTTTACGTCCGCTGTAAAAGAGCGGTCCTCGACATATCTAGTTTGTGTCACTGGGCCTTCTAGATAGCCTAGGAGTTGGCCATCCTTGTCAGCGACTAAAAAGCTATTATTAAACGTTTCAATATGTTTTGCAAGCACCGTCTTATCTATTGCCTCTTCTGGACTAAAATTTTCCAGTTCTATGGCAACGATGGCTTCTAAATCCTTCATAGTTGCACGACGAATGTTCATTTTTCTTCCTTTCTATAGGGATAGGTGCCACATTAGGTGATAGCCCTCCCACTCCTTCTTCCTTATCCACTATCTCTAGTTGGAAATCATTCATTTCAAAATACGGAATCAACTCCTCCTGGCAGGTCACATGAATCTCTAACAAGGATTCTTGAGCTACAAGAGACTTGAGTGTGGCGAGTAGCAAGGTGCCAAACCCTTGTTTTCTAAAGTCTGGAAGAATTTCCAACCACAATAATTTTAAAGAGGGATTTTCGAACTGCTCCTCCATCTGAATCAGGCAACTTCCAATCACTTGCCCTTCAAATTCCAAGACCAGAGTTCTAAATCCATTCAGTTCTTGCTGATTCGCTCTTTGAAAAGAAAAATTTTGGGACGTGATCTGTTCGATCTCATCCCAATCATTTTCTTTAGCAAACCGAATCCTAACGCTTGGTTGCATGGTATCTCCTTATTGAACGTTATTGGTCAAGTTCCCAAGCAAACGTTCAAATGAATATTCATAGGTCTGGATATCTCCTGCTCCCATGAAGACATAAACGGCATTGTCATGATCCAATAGTGGAGAAACATTTCAGCTGTAATCACACCGGATTTCTTAATAATTTTCGCTTCTAGATCTTCTACTTTGACATCCCCATGATCCACTTCACGAGCTGATCCATAAATCTGTGCCAAGTACACCGCATCTGCCTGATTCAAGGCATCCGCAAACTCATCCAAGAGGGCAATCGTCCGAGTAAAGGTATGAGGTTGGAAGACCGCTACGATTTCCTTACTTGGATATTTTTGACGGGCCGCATCCAAAGTGGCAATAATCTCAGTTGGATGGTGGGCAAAGTCATCAATGATGACGGTATCGTTGACAATCTTTTCTGTAAAGCGACGTTTGACCCCGCCAAATGTTTTTAAGTGTTCCCGAACCAAACCAAGATCGAATCCAGCGATATAAAGCAAACCAACGACCGCTGTTGCATTCATGATATTGTGACGTCCAAAGGATGGGATTTGGAATTGTCCCAAATCTTCTCCACGGAAGTGAACACTAAAGATTGATCCCGTAGTAGAACGCAAGAGATCACTGGCTACAAAATCATTACCTTCTTTTTCAAATCCATAGTAGTAAATCGGAGCCTTGGCTGTGATCCGACGAAGTTCAGGATCTTCACCATAGATGAACAAGGCTTTGGAAATTTGTTTGGCATAATCATTGAAGGCATTAAAGACATCTTCTAAGCCAGTAAAGTAATCAGGATGGTCAAAGTCAATATTGGTGATAATCGAATACTCTGGGTGGTAAGGCATAAAGTGACGTTCGTACTCGTCTGATTCAAAGACAAAGTACTTAGCACCTTTCGAACCACGACCAGTTCCATCCCCAATCAAATAGCTAGTATCTGTGATATTAGACAGAACATGAGACAAAATTCCTGTAGTAGAGGTTTTCCCATGAGCTCCTGCTACTCCCATGCTGACAAAATCACGCATAAATTCACCCAAGAATTCATGGTAGCGTTGATAGGTATAGCCTTGAGCATCTGCATAAGCAATCTCTACGTTGTTCTCAGGTTTAAAGGCATTTCCCAGCGATTAAGATTTGATCTCCAGTAAGATTTTCTTCGCTGAATGGTAGGATAGTAATCCCTGCTTGCTCCAGACCTCTTTGGGTAAAGTAATATTTCTCTACATCAGATCCTTGTACAGTGTGTCCCATCTGATGGAGCATGAGTGCCAAGGCACTCATACCAGCTCCTTTTATTCCGATAAAATGAAATGTTTTTGACATAGTTTCTCCTCTCGCTAGTCCAGATTGGTCACATTGAGTTCTTGTTTAATAAGTCTCGTTGGAATGTTTTGTTGATCCTTGTTATAGATTTGACTCTTTTTCAAGAAATCATAATTATTTTTTTGGGGTTTCTCTTTTTGGTGGGATTCTTGAACTGGATGTTCCTCAGCACCTTCTAAAAGGATTAATTGCTCTTGTTTCAGTCTCTCGCCGTATTTGATCAATTCACCTGGGGTTTCTTTTCGAAATGGAGCTGTTGGCTTCCCTTTTGGCATGAAAGAAGCGGTGAATTTCTTACGATTAGACTTAGATGCAATATCCGCCGTCAAATACGGAGCCGTCCGCTTCTTTTTCAAATCCGCACGCGCTGCTTCACGAGCTTCTTCTGCGTAGCGATTCGCCGGGCTCTTTTTATCAACAGGCTCCTTGAAATCAGGAGTCATTGGCTGCCTTCTTGACTTAGGCACTTCAAATGGTTTTTGAAGGGATTTTTGTAGATTTTTTTGATAAGGTTGCTCTGCTACCTTTTTAGTTGCAATTGGCTCCCATTCTAAATAGTTTTTATCTGTATACTCCCCAAGAATATTACTAATGAAGTCCCCATCATCATATAAATTCATATGGGGCATTTGAGTTAGCATCAATTCATCATCTGCTACTTGAGGAAAATGCTTATCCGTCATCCTATTTCTTCCTTTCGACACTCCATTAATTATAAACTATTCATTTTATTTTTCAAGTTATTCTACCGAAATACCCAAAATTTCCCGAATTTCTTCAATAGAAAGGCTGGAGCGCGTTTCGGTGCCATCTAATATGGTAGAAACTAAATGACGTTTGCTAGTCTGGAGCTCTTGAATTTTTTCTTCGATGGTCCCTCGAGTAATCATCCGGTAGACCTCAACATTCTTATCTTGTCCCATTCGATGGGCACGGCCAATGGCTTGATCTTCTACCGCAGGGTTCCACCATAGGTCAACCAAAATAACCGTGTCAGCACCTGTCAAATTCAAGCCAACTCCACCTGCTTTCAAGGAAATGAGAAAAGCATCTCCTTGACCGGAGTTAAAGGCGTTGGTCATATCTTGGCGCTCATTAGCTGGCGTAGATCCTGTGATTTTAAACGAAGTCATCTTCAGAGCATCCAACTCTTTTTCAATGATATCCAGCATGCCCCTAAATTGTGAGAAGATCAACACTCGTTGGTTTCCATCTTTGATCTGCTCTAGCAATTCTCGAAGGCTATCTAACTTCCCACTATCTCCAGTATAGTCCTCTAAAAAGAGGGATGGAGTATCACAAATCTGACGAAGACGCATCAAACCAGATAAGATTTCCATCTTACTGCGATTGAGTTCCTCTTCAGAAGAGCTTAGAATGCGGTCTTGCATTTGTTTCAACTGGGCTAAATAGATCGTTTTTTGATCGTCAGCCAATTCATTCTTATAGGTCATCTCAATCAAATCTGGAAGTTCCTGCAAGACTTCACTTTTTTTCCGTCTCATGATAAAGGGCTTGACGTATTGAGAAATAGTCGCTGGACTCAATTGTTTAAATTCTTTTTTACCCGGAAACAAACCAGGAAGAACAATTTGGAAAATCGACCAGAGTTCCTCTACATGGTTTTCTATTGGCGTTCCCGACAAAGCAAAGGTATGAGGAACATCGAATTTCCGTAAGTATTGAGCAATCTTGGTTTGGGAATTTTTCATGACCTGGGCTTCATCCAAGATTAAGTATTGGTACTGATTTTTTTCGTATTGCTCTACGTCCTGGCGGAAAGAAGCGTAACTGGTAATCGCTACCTGAGGGTTGCTTGCAATCACCTCGTCGCGACTTGCTTTGAGGCCATAGATAACCTCCACTTTCATTTGTGGAGCAAACTTTTCGAACTCCTCTTTCCAATTATAGATTAGACTAGATGGGGCTAAAATCAAAATCTTAGAATCCGACGTCGCAACACTTGAGAGAAAGGCAATGGTCTGGAGGGTCTTTCCAAGCCCCATATCATCTGCCAAAATCCCCCCAAAACCATAGTGATTGAGCATGGATAGCCAGCGGACTCCGACTTCCTGATAATCTCGAAGTTTAGCATTTACTTGTAGCTTACCTAATGGAAATTGCTCTGGATGAATCAAATCATGAGCCAAGTGACGAAACTCTTCAGAAAATTGGACATTGTCAGCTGACTCAAATAACTCGGAGAGCTGGAAGGCTGCAATGCGATTGGTTTGTAACTGACCTGTTTTTGTCTTCTTTGCACGAAGATTCAATAAAGTCTGACTGATCCGCTTGGTTTCTTCATCAAAGATTAGAACCTTTCCTGATTGACTGATATAATAGTCATTCTTCTCAACCAAGGCACTCATCACTTGCTCAACCTCAGAGGGATCAATGGAGTCAAATTCAAAACCAATCTCAAGGAGACGACCACTGGTTTGAATGGCAATCTTTGGCTTTTCAACCTGATACAGATCTAACAACTTATCCGAAACTTCGACCTCTCCCAGTTCTTCAAACAAGGGAAGGGTCTGCTGAAAGAAGGGATAGATCTGCTTGGGAAGGAGAGGAGCTCGTTTTGTTTGAAATTGATTGGTAAAGCCAGCTGTCAAGATGGTTTCAAAAACCAAACGTTCCTTATCAAAATTACTGGAATAAGGCAGATCCTTAAGTTCTTTCTCAGAGCGAACGATACGGTCCTCGTAGACAAAAACTAGATCCAGCAGCACTTCTCCTTTCTCCGATAAATCAAAAGCAAAGTGAGGTTGAAAATCGTGAATATAGAAATTACTTGGTGCTTTCACCTCACCAATTTTCCTAAATTGCTCTAAGCTATAAGTTAATTTGGTCTGATCAGACAAATCAAATTGAACATGTCTTTTCTGATCACTGGAGAGGGGTAAACTCTGCACAGCCTCAATCAAAATCTTTTGAAGCGGTGATATTTGATAAAAATGGCCATTTGCCAAAAGAAAGCGACCTTCCACCAATTTATAGGAAGCCACTTGGACCTGTAGTTCGATAAACTCCTTCATTTCCACTACTTGGAAAGAAACAAGCCTGAATCTTCCTGGAGTTCTTGAAAGAATACTTCCTGATAGGTATCCAGTCCAACTTCAAGGGTAAAGGACGGTAGGTCCATCAATAATTGCACAGCTTCTTCAAAGAAGCTCATTGGAAAGTAAAGATGACGTCCACCATTTGGAAAGAAGAGGGCATCATGCACCGTATCTCCCGATAACAAGCCTTCTAAGAATCGAATCAAGGAACGACTTTCAGGATCAAAGGCTGCGTAGGAAATCGGCTCGTAATAACTTTTTCCAATCGCAAAATGGGACTGTTTTCTGATGGCTTGCAAAAAAGCTACAACATCCCGCACCACATAAGTTCTCTCATCCGGTCTGCGATAGATACGAAGGGTCCACAAAAACTGACCGGAATAGTCGTCTACATGACCGGTTGCTGAGAGACCAAAACGGACTTCTTTGCTTTCAATTTTTGGTAGGACTTGATCTAAAAACAAACTTCCAAAAGATACTTTTTCCTTTGTTTCTTGACTTTCTGTTGCATCTTGCTCCAAACCAAGCAAGAGTTCCTTCCCTTCTTCATCATTTTTTAAAAAGGCTTCTCCTGCGGCTAAATGCACACAGAATTTTTTCTTCTGGAAAAACTCACAACTACAAAAAATTGCTTGATCATCTAGACTATAGCGGAGGGACTCATTGTCAATTCTGAAATAGAGGTACTGATTCTTCATTTCCTGTAGGGATACTTTCCCGTTTTCATAGAGAAGGATTCCTTCTGAACGGATTTTCCCAGGAATTAATTTTGCCATATTTACCACCTTATGTTTATCCCTTTATTATATCATATCCCCTCTAAAATAGAAAAAAAGACAAAGAATTGTAAAGAATTCAATGCCTGATTTTACTATCACCTACTCTGCTTTTTTTCCATTCAAATTAAAGAAGAGGTATTCTTAGAAACTTCCCGTAGGTGAGTACGGACGTCAGCGAACTTCTATGAAGTTCCATGACTTAGTTTTGGACCCAAGGTTCCAAAACTCCCGAGTGCTAGAAACAATCTTGTTTCTAGCACTTTTCTCACGGCGGAAAGTTTCAGATCTACTTGAATGACTCCAAAAATAAAAGTCATTATTTGAAATATAGCTAGCTATTTTATGTTTAAAATGGTTTGTTTACATTCTAAAAGGAACACCAAGTGTGTTCCTTTTATTTTATTCTCTTATAGCCTTCTTTTTTGAAATTTTTGATATGTTCTGAATAGTTGGCCAGTTCTCCAAACGTTTTTTTCTCATCGTTGGCTTTATTTAAGGCTTCAACATCTAAGTCTTGGTAGACAATCTTGGTATGAATCATCAGTCCACCCTCTTTCGTCCGACTCACATCTGTTGTATAGCCCGAAATTCCTTTTTTAGGTTCAACAATTTCTTTTTTAATATATTCGAATTCAGAATCATCTTCAATATTTAAATTAAAATTATCAGCCCAAAACTCTTCAGAGATCATTTGATTGGATCTATGTCGAATCGTCACTCGAACAAGACTATCTGTATATTTTTTCTCGTAGGTCTCTTCTCTTTCAACACTACAAGCTGTTAGTCCCAGAAATACAAAGAATGAGACAAGCAGCATGAGTCCTTGTTTCAAAATTTTCATAAACACCTACTTCCGTTTCCGAGCGATCAAATGGATTGGGGTCCCTTCAAAGACAAAGGCTTTCCGAATTTGATTTTCCAAGAAACGTAGGTAAGAGAAATGCATGAGCTCTTCTTCATTGACAAAGACCACAAAGGTTGGTGGCTTGGTAGCAACCTGAGTCGCATAGAAGATTTTTAGACGTTTTCCTTTGTCTGTCGGGGTCGGATTAATGGCGATGGCATCCATAATAACATCGTTTAAGACAGCTGAAGGAATCCGTGTATTTTGGCTTTCACTGATCTGCTTGATCATATCTGGTAACTTGTGCAAGCGTTGTTTGGTCAAAGCAGAGACAAAGATAATAGGTGCATAAGATAAGTATTGGAATTGATCTCGAATATCATCTTCCCATTGCTTCATGGTGTGGTTATCCTTTTCAAGGGTATCCCACTTATTGACCACGATGATCATCCCTTTCCCAGCTTCATGGGCAAATCCGGCAATCCGCTTATCGTACTCGCGGATTCCTTCTTCTGCGTTCAAGACCATCAAGACCACATCCGAGCGATCGATAGCCCGCATAGCCCTCATCACAGAATATTTCTCTGTATTTTCATATACTTTACCAGATTTTCGCATTCCGGCTGTATCAATCATGGTGTACTCTTGGCCTTCTGCATCGGTGAAATGGGTGTCAATCGCATCCCGCGTAGTCCCTGCTACAGGACTGGCAATGACGCGGTCTTCCCCAAGGATGGCATTGATCAGACTAGATTTTCCGACATTTGGGCGGCCAATCAAGCTGAACTTAATGACATCTGGATTTTCTGGCTCCCGATCCGTCGGAAGGTTTTCAACAATAGCATCCAAGACATCCCCTGTACCAATCCCGTGCACAGATGACACTGGCAAGGGTTCTCCCAAGCCAAGAGCATAGAAATCATAGATGTCAGTTCGCATCTCTGGATTATCGACTTTATTGACTGCTAAAATGACTGGTTTATGGGTCTTGTAGAGCATCCGAGCCACATACTCATCTGCATCGGTAATCCCTTCTTTTCCAGATACGACAAAGACAATGACGTCTGCTTCATCCATGGCAATCTCCGCTTGGTGCTTGATTTGCTCCATGAAAGGTGCGTCCACGTCATCAATCCCGCCAGTATCAATAATACTAAATTGATGGTTGAGCCACTCAGCCGTTGCATAAATACGGTCCCGAGTAACCCCTTCGACATCCTCGACAATGGAAATCCGCTCACCGGCAATCCGGTTAAAGAGCGTTGACTTCCCGACATTTGGACGTCCTACAATGGCAACAGTAGGTAAAGCCATGGTGTCCTCTTTTCTCTTATTTTTCTAGTTGGTGTTTCTTTAATAATTCTGCCGTAGCAGCTGGTTCTTCCTGTCCAAATTGGGCAGCCAAACGTTGGCTCCAAGTATCCGTTGCCCGTGCCCCAGCATAGGCGGTCTGTACTCGATCAAAGGCTTCAATCACTTCAGGAGTCTGCTCCTGGTAACTTTCTTCGAAGACAACAGCTTCCAAAGGAAGGCGGGGCTTCACAGGATGGTTCTGATTTGGCACTCCTAAAGCCATCCCAAAGACAGGATAGGTGTAGTCTGGTAAGTTAAATAGTTTCGCCACTTCAGCTGCTTCATACCGAACCAAACCAATAACGACTCCTCCGTAGCCTAGACTTTCAGCAGCCAGCAAGGTATTCTGACCTGCCAAGGCAGCATCTACAGAAGTAATCAATAAATTATCTGGTCCTTCTGGATGGAATTGATCCGTATGCATCCGAACCCCTTTTTCAGCTCGGTTGAGATCTCCTACAAACAGTAAGAAAACAGAGCATTGACGAATCGCCTCCTGAGGGACGAATTGGTAAAGCGCCTCTTTCTTTTCCTGGCTTCTCACTAAGATAATGGAATAAGACTGGAAGTTCTTCCAAGAGGAAGCCATCTGTCCTGCTGTTAGGATCGCTTGAAGGTCATCCTCTTTGATGTCCTCCTCCTTAAAGCGACGGACAGAAGAATGAGATTTCATCAAATCAATTATAGTATTCATCGGCGATTTTCTCCCTCTAGGCGGACTTCTTTAGCAAGGAACTTAATTCGCTCCATGACACGTTTGGCTTGCCAAGTCTCATCTCCATTCCGTGATGTAGCAAAATGACGTTCTAAATCTTCAAAATTGAAATTCGAAGTAAAGAAGGTTGGAAGAATCTCCTGCATCCGGTGTTGCAAAATCACTTGCAAGACTTCATCCCGGACCCAAGGCGACATCTGCTCCGCCCCAATATCGTCTAGAATCAAGATTTCAGCCTTCTTGACCTGATCCAACATCTCTTTAACTTGCCCTGTGTTGATGGCATTTTTGACATCGATGACAAAGCTTGGAAAATGCAAGAGGGTTGAAGAAGCCTGCCGTTTTTCAGACAAGTCATGAGCAAGAGCTGCCATCATATAGCTTTTCCCAACTCCGAAATCTCCGTATAGAAAAATTCCTTTACGAGCTTGAGGATAGGAAGCAACAAAATTGGCCAACTCTTCAAAGGCTCCAAAACGTCCCCGATCATCCAAGTCGACTTTCGCTAAGGAAGCTTCCTTCAAGGTACTTGGCAAGTTAATCAACTGCAAGCGTTTATTGATAGCAGCTTGTTTTTGTGCCTCAATCAACTCAGGTGTCTCTTCATAGGAAACATCCGCATAGCCCTCATTCATGACCAATACAGGCTTATACCCTCTTGCAATATAATCTTCATCCCCTAGGACAAAACGATTCCGTTCACTGATGTATTGGTTAAATTTGGAAATGCTGCGACGGATTTCTGCTTCCGACAAGGCTTCCTTTGAATAAAGTTTGCAATCTCAGGTTCGGCGAGAATTTGAGCTACCAATTCTTCATAATTGAACTGCTGTGATCGATTCATCTGGGATATGGTTTTCCCTACGCTCTCCATTTACTCCCCTCCTTGATTTAATTTCTCGAGCAAGGCCCGTTTTTGTTGTTCCAAATCAGCCTGTTCTTCCTGGCTGGTCTGATTGGTATAGTTAGGCTGACTCCACTTAGGAACATTGGTTTTTCCAGTCGCTTGTCCACTCTTAGTTGCTTTCTCTTTTGCTTTTTGTGTATGAGAGTCTTGGCGCTGGCGGATCTTCAGGACAGCCTCCTCGGCCGTTTTAATCCCCTCATACGCAAAATCATTCCCAACCTTTAAAGCATATTTTTCATTGAGATTGGCAGAAGCAACCTTATTAAAGGTCAAGAGCAAAATCACGTTTATGACTTCATCTAAGAGACCTAACTGGGCCAAATCAGAAATCACCTTACGCTCAGATTGGGTCACGACAGCCTTACGCGCTTTTTTAATTCCTGCTAAAAATTGGAGACTAGTCTTATTTTTAGCTTCCCGGATAATAGCTCTTTCCTGTGGAGTGAACTCATCCTTACCTTTTTCTTGTGGCTCTTGGGTCAGTTTTTGTCTCATCCGTTTGGTCGAAATGACCAAATTAACCGCTGTCTCCTTGGCCAACAGATAGGTCTCGTACCAAGTCCAATTCTTCTCTTCGGTGATGGCATAAAGAACTAGGAGGTCCTCTTGTTCGTTCTCAAAACGAAGTCCATCCCGTACCATTAATTGTTTAAAGTGCTCTAAACTGAAGGAAGATACTTTCCTCTGAGGGGTCGAAACACCATCAATCCCAAAAACAGAGGCAAAGTTTACCTTCCGTTTCTCTCCCTCTGGTTTTTCAGGAAGCAAGTCACGAACTGCTGCTTCTCCTATTTTTTTCTCCAGCAACTTCTGATAAGCGACATTCGCGAAAAATTGATCTGCTTCTAGCGGAGCCAAAAATCGGAACTGAATTCCTTCATCTGTCTCAAAAACCTCTAGTAAATTCATGGCAATCAAACGGTCTAGACTTTCGAGAAAATGAGCGAACCCTAGATCCAAGTGATTTAAAACAACAGCAATCAGCCGTTTTTCTTTCCCCTGATCATAGAGACTCAGCAGAAAAGTATATAATTGACTTGCTTGAACACCTAATATTGGTCCATACAGATGCGTGAAAGAGGCTCCTGTAGGCGCTAAATAATTATTCTTCAAGAAAGAAAATGAAGTATTGGGCTTCATCTATTTTTCCTTTTTCTTCTTCGTTCCTTTGGTAATCTGCTTTAAGAGACTTTCCAATTCACCAACATCCTTGAAACTACGATAGACACTCGCAAATCGAACATAGGTAATTTCGTCCAATTCTGCTAACTCGTCCATGACAAGTGATCCGATATAGTCACTCTGGATCTCATTTTCACTCTGACTACGAATCTTTTGTTCGATTCGCCCCACAATTTCCTCAATTTCATCACTCGACACGGGACGTTTCTGAGCAGAGCGAATAATCCCATTAAATATTTTATCTCTAGAAAATTGTTCCCGGGTGCCATCTTTTTTCACCACAACAAGAGTTCGCTCTTCTACTCGTTCATAAGTGGTGAAGCGATGATGACATTCATCACATTCTCTTCTTCTACGAATCGTTTTCCCGTCTTCTGCCTGGCGACTATCTACAACACTAGACTTATTTCCGCCACATTTTGGACACCGCATGGACACCCTCCTTATCGTTTCTTAATACTTTATTCTATCATATTTAGGGCTAAAGTGAAAGCAAGGGAAATAAAGAAAATCCCTAGCCTCCTGGAGGGATAGGGATTTGAATATTATGGTAAATACAAGTCAGCTGACAAACCATAATGGTCGCTAACGAGAGGCTGACTAGAACCATCAAACACAACTTCTAGCCGTTCGATAACCCATTCTTTTGAGGTGAAAATATAATCAATCCGCAAGGGTACTTGATTATCATCCCATCCATCAATTCCAGGACCTACAGTGTAAGTCCCCTTGGTCTGGCGAGCTTCAATAAAGCTATCTTGAAGAGCTAGCGGGCTCGCTAAAATGGCTTCATAACCTTCTTGCCCAGCTGGATTATTAAAGTCCCCAGCTAAAATCAAAGGCTTTTGCAATTGGCTAAAGCGTTCTTCTAAACGCGCCCACTCTTGCTGGAAGCCTTTGTCCCACCAAGAGAGGTGAACACTGGCAACAGCAATGTCTTTCCCATCAACTTGGGTTTCTGCAATGGCAATCCGTCGTGTATGATAATCTGTTGGATCATTCACATCTGAAACCAAGAGTTCGCTTGCCTGGATTGGGGTACGCGATAGAATCGCCACGCCTTCATGATAACGGTCATAGCCGATATGGTTATAAGCCCATGTCCAGTGGTAGCTCAATCCTTCTTCTTCTAATTTTTCAACTAAACAACGAACATAGTGATCCTGATGGATCGGCTCCGCAGAAGGAGTTGGATGGTACAAGTCATTAACAGGAACAACTGGACTTTCGATGGTCTGATTTATTTCTTGGAAACAAATCACATCGTATTGCTTTGCAAGAATGTCTTTTAATAAGTCCTCAAATTTTTGTTGGGGATTTTCTTCCATCCAACTATGAGTGTTTAAAGTTAAAAATTTCATGATCCTACTCTCCTAATAGAGAATTCCCTGTATCCAATAGATACAAGGAATAACTCTCATAGATTATAATTCAACCTTAGCAACCACAGCATCTGCTGGAAGTTGACCAGTTTGTGTAAGAGTGACAGATTGAATAGCTGCACCATTTGTGAAGACTACAACTGTTGTAGTTGCACGTCCAGCTTCACGAATAGCATCCAAATCTGCTTCTACCAATAGGTCTCCCGCCGCCACTGTTTGGCCTTCTTCTACCTTCACTGTGAAAGGTTTACCTTCCAGACTTACAGTATCAAGACCGATGTGAACGAGGACTTCAAGACCAGATTCTGTTACCAAACCAAGCGCATGTTTGGTAGGGAAGACGCTTGTCACCTTACCAGCTACTGGTGAAACAATCTGACCATTTGCTGGTTCAACTGCAAATCCGTCACCCATCATTTTTTGTGAGAAGACTGGATCTTGAACTTTTTCTAATTCAATGACTTGTCCTTCAGCAACTGAGTGAACTTCTTCCGTCACCCCTTTAAAGGCAACTTCTGCTTGTTGAGCCGCTGTCTTTTGACTTGGAAGAGTTTCAGGAATCACTTCACCTGAGTCTAACAAATCTTGGATATCTGATTTCAAGACGTCCGCTTTTGGACCGTAAATCGCTTGGACACCTTGTCCTTTCATGACAAGTCCCATTGCTCCTTCAGCCTTCCATTGTTCTTCTGTTCCGACTTTTGTTTCGTCTTTAACAGTCACACGAAGACGAGTCATACATGCATCTACATCGACGATATTGGCACGACCACCAAGAAGGTTGATCACGTTAACTGCTTGAGAAGCAGCGGCCACTTTACCTGAACCTGAAGTTTCAGATGCATCTACATCTCCTTCAGCTTGTTCGTAGTTTCCATTACGTCCAGGAGTTGCGTAGTTAAATTTCTGGATCATGAAGTTTGCAATGAAGTACATGATCACTGCAAAGAGAACAGTTACCCAGATGAAGTTAATGATATCCATACCAATACCCGCTTTAATGGTCATTGGTGTACGAGTCAAGAACTCAATTGATCCAAATGAATGGACACGGAGATTGACGATATCTGCCATCGCGAAGGCTGCACCTTGTACCACTGCATAAACGAGGTAAAGAGGCATTGCTACGAACATAAACATGTACTCGATTGGTTCTGTAACCCCTGTGAGGAAGGTTGCAAGAGCAGTCGCAATCATCATCCCTTTGTATTTGTGTTTCTTATCAGGGTCTACATTACGGTAAATGGCAAGGGCAACCCCCATCAAGATACCGAATGAACCGATCATTTGTCCCACTTTGAAACGAGCAGGTGTGACAGTATCCAACAAGTGTTGGTAAGTAGCAGGGTCAGAAACTTTTGTATTTCCTAAGTCTGTAATCCAAGCCAACCAAAGTGGATCTTGACCAAATACTTGAGTGCCTTTTGCTGCACCAGTTAACACTTCATAAGTACCACCCAATTGTGTGTAGTTGATTGGGATAGTCAACATGTGGTGAAGACCAAATGGAAGCAAGAGACGTTCCAAGGTACCGAAAGCAAATGGTGCTAAGATTGGAGCAGTCTCTTTTGAGTTAGCAATCCAAATACCAAAGTTGTTAATTCCTGTTTGGACTACTGGCCATAAGAATGACAAGATAAGAGCCACAATTGCAGAACGAAGGATAACGACAAATGGAACAAAGCGTTTCCCGTTAAAGAATGATAGGGCATCTGGTAACTTGCGGTAGTTGTAGTATTTGTTAAAGGCTGTTGCCCCTACAAAACCGGCAATAATCCCAACGAAAACTCCCATATTCAAGGCAGGTGATTCTAACACACTCGTGAAGTAATCAGCAACCTTGATAGATCCACCAAGAAGTGTTTTCACCTTCGCTTCTGGATCTTTCAGCATATCTCCTGTTACACCGAACATCACACCAGTGATCCGGTTAATCAGGATAAAGGATAGACCTGCTGCAAAGGCCCCACCCGCACGTTCTTTCGCCCAGCTACCACCGATAGCGAGAGCAAAGAGGATGTGGAGGTTTCCGATAACCCCCCAACCGATCTGTTCAAGAACACCACCGGTAGTTACCAAGAAACCAAGTTCTGGATTAATCATTGCAATGGTTTTACCAAGACTGATCATCAGACCTGCCGCCGGCATAACTGCAATGACCACCATCAACGCTTTACCGAATTTTTGCCAAAATTCAAAGCTTAATAGACTTTTGAATGATTGTTTATTCATCATTCGACCTCCTTATAAAATTGAAATGCCCGCAATACGAGAAAACGTTTGCATATTTCACTTACTATTATACCACTTTTTTTTCTTTTTGTAAAGCCCTTACATGTAAATTTTTAATTCACAAACATTATATACAAAGGCCTTGGGAATACTGTAATCCAGGCAAACGTTTGCTTCTTTCACAAGATTTTAAAAAAATTTTTTTAAAAATTTTTCTTTCTTCTTTTTTGACAAACAAAAAAATCCCTTTGAGATTTCTCATCAAAGGGATTGTTGTTATTCTTGCATTTGGTAGCCGACACCTCGGACAGTTTTGATATAGCTCTTTTGTCCTGGAAGATCTATTTTCCCACGAAGATAGCGAATATAGACATCAACGATATTGGTTTCTGCTGTACTCTCATATTTCCACACCCGCTCTAAGAGTTGCTCCCGACTAAGGACATGTTTGCTTCCCATCAAAGTTGCTAATAAATCATATTCACGACGTGTCAGATCAATTACTTCTTCTCCCCGATACACCATATGATTCTCGACATCAATTCGCAAATTCCGATAGGAAGTGGGAACTTTCATCTGATTACAATGTTGGTCAATAAAATCACGGCCTCTAAAAATAGCGACGATTTTCTCAACCAAATCACTGATCACGAATGGTTTGATGACATAAGATACCGCAAATCGTTGGATACTCTCCATATGCTCTGAAATTTTCTCACGACTATCTAAGACAATCAAGACTGCTGCAGGACGAATCTTGCTCAGACGCTGGGCAAACTCTTCCCCACTCATATCTTCTAGTTCGTAATTGAGAAGAATTAAATCATATTCTGTAGCCTGCAGGAGTTTCAAGGCCATTTCCCCTTGTTCTACCAAATCAACTACATAGCCTGCTTTCTGAAGTTCTAAATCAATAAAGCGCGCTAAATTCTTTTCATTTTCTACTAGTAATATCCGCTTTGTCATAACCTACAATTATTTTTCGTCGTACCAAGAATAGTGGAAGGTACCTTCTTTATCCTTACGTTGGTATGTGTGAGCACCGAAGTAGTCACGTTGTGCTTGGATCAAGTTGGCTGGAAGATCTGCTGAACGGTAGCTATCAAAGTAAGTGATGGCTGCTGAGAAGGTTGGGACTGGCACACCAGCTTGAACCGCAAGAGCTACGATATCACGAACAGATTGTTGATACTTAGCAGTGACATCCAAGAAGTACTCATCCAAAAGAAGGTTAGCAAGGTCTGCATCACGGTTGTATGCATCCGTGATCTTTTGCAAGAAACGAGAACGGATGATACAGCCATCACGCCAGATAGAAGCGATGTCTGCAAATGGCAAGTTCCAGTTGTTTTCTTTAGAAGCGACACGCAACTGCGCAAAACCTTGTGCGTATGAGATGATTTTTGAGAAGTAAAGGGCTTGGCGGATCTTTTCGATCAACTCAGCCTTGTCTCCTTCAAATTTGAAAGCAGCTGGTTTGGAAGCACCTTGCTAGCGTGTACACGTTCTTCTTTGTAAGTGGAGATGTAACGTGCAAATACTGACTCAGTAATGAGTGACAATGGCACACCAAGATCAAGCGCTGATTGGCTAGTCCATTTACCAGTTCCTTTATTTCCTGCAACATCCAAGATGTAGTCAACGATTGGGCCATCTTGACCTTCGTCGTCTTTGCGTCCAAGGATATCCGCAGTGATTTCGATCAAGTAGCTGTCCAATTCACCCTTGTTCCACTCAGTGAAGATTTCAGCCATGTCTTGAGCTGAAAGGCCAAGCAAGTGTTGCATCAAATCATAGCTTTCTGCGATCAATTGCATGTCCCCATACTCGATACCGTTGTGGACCATTTTCACGTAGTGACCAGCTCCATCAGGACCGATGTAAGTCACACATGGTTTACCATCTTCTGGTGCTTTTGCAGAGATTTCTTCAAGAACATCTGCTACCAATTCATAAGCTTCTTTTTGTCCACCAGGCATGATAGAAGGACCTTCAAGGGCACCTTTTTCACCACCAGAAACACCTGTACCGATAAAGTTGATACCTGAGTTCGCCAACTCTTCATTACGACGGATTGTATCTTTGTAGAACGTATTTCCTCCGTCGATCAAGATATCGCCTTTGTCCAAATGTGGAAGAAGGGCTTGGATAGTTGCGTCAGTACCAGGTCCTGCTTGAACCATGAGCATGATCCGACGTGGTTTTTCGATTGAGTTTACGAAACTCTCGATATCATAGCTTGGCACGAAGTTCTTTTCAGGATGGCAAGCAACAACATCTTCTGTTTTTTCTTTACTACGGTTATAGATAGCAACTGTGTATCCACGAGATTCAATATTAAGGGCAAGGTTACGACCCATTACGGCCATACCAACAACACCAAAGTTTGCTTTTGTCATGTGACACTCCTCTTTATAGTTTGCCTATATTCTACCATTTTTTGACATCAAATGAAAGTAGAAAATCATCTCCTGCCCCTTCATGTAGAAAGATAGCTCCTATCTACTTTGAAGCAAAAAACAAAAAGTGCCTGAGTTACAATCCTCAGACACTTTCCAATCGATTCTACTCATCTGCTTTAGAAGTTCATTCATTGGCTTCAAGAATTTTCACTACTTGTTGATCTGCATCATTTCTACCTTTGACTTACTGCCAGAAAAGGACATTCAATTTCTGTTCCAGAAACCTATCTTCACCTTCCTTCAGCGAGCCTCTTGTCAAAGATTACTTTTCTTCATCAAATAAACCTTGGAGACCAGCAAAGGGACTGTTTTCTTCTTTCTTGATCGCTTGAGCTTCTTGGTACTCTTCCTCTGTCATGATCTTCCAATCATTGCCTTCGATAAGCCTTTACCAGCCTCTTCTTCTGGAGTGAGAACCTTGAGAGGAATATTGAGCAGGATATTGTCTGCCACACTCTCACTTAGGTCAATCTTGCCCCCTTCAATGGGAAGAATCAGATCTTCCTCAAGAGCTTCGATATCTGCATCAGACTGTACATCCTCAGCGAACACCTCTGTCACAGGGTAGCTTTCTTGGAGTTCAACAGGTTCCATGCTTCGACTAGATGCCAAAACGATGGTGTAGTTCAACTGGTAATCCAAGACATAAAGACCTGTATCATGAGCTACTCGACCTGTCGCTGTCACATGTTTCAAATCAAGAATTTCTGGATTACGCTTTTGCAATTCTTTTAACAAATCCAACTCTTGATCAAATGCAAGTCCTTCAGGATTTTTACGGATTTCTTGTGTAAATAAGTTCATTCTGTTGTCCTCAAATCTTCTAGATATTACTAGTATATCATGAAGCTGTCCCTTCAACCAAGATGTCTCCTCAAAAATTTGTTATAATCATAAAAAAATACAGAGACTAGGCAAATTGGTGTTGTACACAATGGTCCCACATCTCTTGAACAAAAGATGGTCACTTGCTAGTGCATTGATCAATGTTAGATAGAGGAGAATTCATGAAAGAAATCGGAACAGTTTTTCGGCAAATACGTGAAAGTCGCCACATCTCTTTAGAGGAGGCTACGGGTGGCGAATTTTCGCGCTCCATGCTATCTCGATTTGAAAGAGGGGAAAATGACCTGACGACGCAACGGTTTTTTCAGGCCCTTCAACAAATCAAAACCAGCCTCAGTGAGTTTTCCCATCTAGCTGGAATCGATCAGCACTCTTTTATTCCCAAATTGTTGAAAGAGCACTATGAAAACATGAGCTTGGAACATGATCAAGCCTTGTACCAAAGCTACCAGCTAGCCTATCAGAAAGATCACAAAAAAGAAGACTTATTAGCCAGCATTATTCTCAAGGCCCAAATGCTTGGCAACTATCCTGAGGTAGAGTTTGCTGCTAGCCAAGAGGAACTAGAATTCCTCTATGACTACCTCTTCTCTGTCATGGTCTGGGGAAATTTTGAGTTAAGCCTATTTTCACTGACCTCTCCTCTTTTCTCTAGTCAGCTCTATCGACAATACACAGAGGAGTTGGTCCAACGGGAGGACTTCAAGCTTCTCCTAGATTCCTCTCGTCCTGCCATCAATTCTATTTTCCTTAATGGCTTTTTTCTCGCCATTAGTTCAAATGAATTTGAAGATGCAACCTATTTTGATCACCTGATTAACAACCACTTTTACTCTGAGAACGAAGCCTACCTTCGGACGGTTTATCTCTACGCCAAAGGAGAATTTCTCTATCGAAAGGGAGAAAAAGAAATCGGTCTTGAAAAGATGGAACAGGCCATCCAGGTTCTCTCTATTCTGGATTGTAAGGACAGTGCCAACTACTACAAACAGGGCCTGCAAGAACTGATCAATAAATCCTAAAAACTCACAGATCTACTCCGTGAGTTTTTGTTGAAAATATGCAACATTAATTTTTTCTTGCTTTTTAGGTTTACAATAGGATCATCAAGCAAAGAAAGAAGGTTCTTCCCATGATGACCAAACTAAAAAACTACTTCCTCCGCTTTCTTCTCTCACATACCAGCGTTTATCTGAAGGATCAGGAACTTCTTCTCTCTGATGATGAGAAACTAGACCTCTTCAAAACAGATCGTTCGATCTATCAAACAAGTCCTAGCAACTGATCACGTGAAGGAGGAAGGCTTATGAAACTCTTAGCTCGTAATAAAAATTTTTGCCTTACTCAGTCTTTTCTCGCTTTTTGAATACCCTTGGTGCCGCCATCTACAATCTGGTCTTTGTGGTCTTTGCTGCCAGCATGCCTCAGCCTAGTCTGGCTGTTGGCATTGCCAATCTCATTGTATTTATTCCCAGCCTCTTTACCATTTTTGTCGGCATGAAGGCTGACCACACGAAGAAAAAAGCTAACTGGTTGATTCGCATCGGCTATCTCCAAGCGATGCTCTTCATCCTTATTGCTCTCATGACCAAGATTCCGGGTTACCTAGCCTTTTCGATTGTTTGCTTCTTAAACATTGTTTCAGATTGTTTGAGCGATTATCGCGGGGGCCTACAACTCCCCATCATGAAAAAGAACATCCCCGACGAGGATTTGATGGAGGCCTATTCCTTCAACCAACTACTTAGTATGGTCTGTTCGATTTCTGGACAAGCCCTAGGAGTTTGGTTACTAGCCATCAGCCATCAACATTTTGCTCTGGTCGCTTCGATCAATGCCGTGACTTTTCTCCTGTCTTCTACCTGTCTCCTGATGAGAAACAAACAGCTGACACATGATCCCGTTATTGAGCCCAAAAGTAAGAATTCTTTGGTACACGAATGCCAAGAGATGTACCAGAACGCCAAAAGTATTTTTGCAGATGAGGAGGTCCACCACTTTGGCAAGTTGCTCTTCTCATTGGTTCTCATCAATGCTTTAGGGGGATCCATCTCTGGCATCTACAATTTGCAACTGCTTCACTCCCCCTTCTTTCAGTTGAGCTTTAGCCAGTCGCTCTTGATCTTAGAGTCTGTGACTATTTTAAGCATGGTCTGGGCTAGCCTGACACCCCATGATTATTTTTCCAAGCAATCACTCCACCATATCCTCCTGTGGATAGCAGGTGGGCTGACCATGCTTGGGCTCACAAATATTCTGGTGCACTGGGATTTCCTTTCCCTTCTACTCATCACTTTCCTTGGTTATCTTGTTGCAAAAATCAACCCAAAAGTTTCCAGTCTCTTAATGAGTAAATTACCCGCTGAAAAATTAGCGTCTACCTCTAGCTTTTTGGGACTGATGGTCAGCTTTGCCATGCCCATTGGAACAGCTCTCTTTTCTAGTCTAGCTATCTGGAGCCTTCCCCTAGCTTGGGGGATCTATGCCATCCTTGGTTTCACTACCCTCCTCTTAACAACTAAATAAAAAAACCACCATTGGGTGGATTGAGCGTAAAGACAAAGTTATCTTTTATACAATTCTATTAACTTCTATAAAGATAAATACTTTTTTATCTTTATAGTTATTCAATCATCTACTGAAACTTTCCGCCGTGAGAAAAGTGCTAGAAACAAGGTTGTTTCTAGCACTCGGGAGTTTTGGAACCTTAGGTCCAAACTAAGTCATGGAACTTCTTCGAAGTTCGCTGACGTCCGTACTCACCTAAGGAAAGGTTCTAGATGATTGTGTCTTCAATCTGAATCCACTATTTGGTGGATTTTTTACATGTTTCTTAATCTTTCAACCCGCTCAGCAATGGGTGGGTGGGTATAAAAGAGCTTTTGAAAGCCGGATTCTTTTTTGGGATCGTTGATAAAGAGAGCACTACTTGCACTATCAACTTCTCGCTGCATGGGTGCACTATGATCCAGTTTCAAAAGAGCATTGATCATTCCTTGAGGATTCCGTGTCAATTCAACACTTGAGGCATCCGCTAGGAACTCTCGTTGACGAGAAATGGCTAACTGAACCAAAGTCGCCGCTAATGGAGCTAAAACGATGGCAATCAAGGAAAGGATCAGAATAATAATTTCTAAACCACTGCCTCCTTCTCGATCATCATCTCGTCTACGACCACCGCCCCACCACATCATCCGTCCTCCAATACTAGAGAGCATGGTGATGGCACTGGCAAGGGCAACCGCAATCGTGGAGATGCGGATATCGTAATTTCGAATATGGCTGACTTCGTGTCCGATGACTCCCTCCAATTCCTCACGGTTCATCACAGCCAGAAGACCTGTTGTCGCTGCAACGGCTGCATTTTGAGGATTGGATCCTGTCGCAAATGCATTCATCGAAGGATCATCTACAATATAAACTCGAGGCATAGGGATTTGAGCTACCATAGCCATATCTTGTACAATATGGTAGAGTTGAGGGGCTTGCTCTTCCGTTACCTCACGAGCCCCGTTCATCCGCATGACGACCTCGGTTGATTGGAAAATCATGCTAAAGGCATAAATCCCACCAATAATCAAAGCTAGGATGACGCCACCAAGTGAGGAGCCTAACCAGAGGTAGCCAACGGCCGCTCCGATGAGAGCCAAGAGTATGAAAAAAGCAATAAGGAGAATCCAGGTTCTCCTTTTATTGCTTGCAATTTGGTCAAAGAGCATATTAGTCTCCTAATCCGCTAAAGTCCACCTTTGGTACTGCTTTTTCTTCTTCAGGTACTTGAAGGAATTCGGCTTGTTTGAAGCCAAACATTCCAGCAATCACATTTGTTGGGAAAGTTTCCAACTTGACATTGTAGTTGCTAGTTACACTATTGTACAATTGACGAGCATAAGAAATTTTGTTTTCTGTGTTGGTCAATTCTTCTTGCAATTGCATGAAGTTGGTGTTAGCTTTCAAGTCTGGGTAATTTTCAGCAACCGCAAAGATACCTGCCACTTGACGTGAAAGAGCATCACTGGCTGCCATTGCTTCTGCAGGTGAAGATGCTTGCGCTACTTGTTGGCGAAGTTGAGTTACTTTTGCTAGTGTATCTCCTTCGTACTTAGCATACCCTTTAACGGTTTCGATCAAATTTGGAATCAAGTCATTCCGACGTTTCAATTGCACGTCAATTTGACTCCAAGCTTCACGAGTTTGCATCCGACTTTTCACTAAACCGTTGTAAACTCCTACTACCATCAACACAAGGACCACTAGGACCCCAAGAATAATCCAAATCATTTTATTGAATTCCTTTCATTTCTTTAGTACCAGTATATCAAATTTCCCTTATTTTGTGGTAAAATTATCTTATGAAACCAGAAGAATTTTATGACCGTTTAGCCGACCTCGGCTTCCTACTAACTGATCGACAAAAAGAGCAATACGAACGCTATTTCGAGCTCCTCGTGGAATGGAATGAGAAAATTAATCTCACCGCTATCACCGATAAAGATGAAGTCTATCTCAAACATTTTTATGATTCTATCGCACCCATTTTGCAGGGTTTAATCGAAAATCAACCCATCCGTCTCTTGGATATCGGAGCTGGTGCCGGCTTTCCAAGCCTACCAATGAAGATCCTATTCCCTGAGCTAGATGTGACCATTATTGATTCCCTCAATAAGCGGATCAATTTCCTTCACTTGCTGGCTGAAGAGTTAGGCTTGAGCGGAGTTCATTTCTACCATGGACGAGCTGAGGACTTTGCACAAGACAAGGCCTTTCGTGCCCAATTTGATATCGTAACTGCCCGCGCCGTTGCCCGCATGCAGGTCTTGTCTGAACTGACCATTCCCTATCTGAAAGTAGGGGGACAGCTTCTTGCTCTCAAGGCTAGCAATGCTCCAGAAGAGTTGGAGGAAGCCAAAAACGCCCTCAATCTGCTCTTTAGCAAGGTTGAAGACAATCTACAGTATGAATTGCCTAATGGGGATCCACGCTATATCACTCTTGTCGAAAAGAAAAAAGAAACCCCTAATAAATACCCAAGAAAAGCGGGCATGCCAAATAAGCGTCCGTTGTAAGATGATACTAAAAAGAAGCTGACAGTTTGTCAGCTTCTTTTTGAATAAACTAATTTTTTTAACTCTTGCTCTAGGGTATGGTAGTAATGGCGCTCTAAATGAACTCCCTTGGTCGCCACAACCATACTTGCTAGATGGTTAGCAAAGGTTAGCGCTTCTTTCACATCTAGCCCTTGCAAAGATGCCACTAAAAAAGCCCCCAGATGACTGTCTCCTGCTCCTACGGTATCACGAACTTCTGTCGGAAATCCGACCACCTCGTAGAACCTACCATCGTATGCGATCGCTCCTTTTTCTCCCAAGGTGACGATGACTAACTGTCCCGTTCTTTGGTAGAGCTTCTTAGCTGCGTCAGCAATCTCTTCACAAGCTGAAAAAGCCTTGGCTTCTGCCTCATTGACATGAAGGATTGGATGCAAATCATAGATAGCTTCCAAACGCTCCTTAGGAATCAAGAGACCTCGAGGTCCTGGCGCAAAAATGACTTGGCCTTTGACTTTTGACACAGATTGAATCAGTTCCAATCCAGTCGGCTCTTCTACTTCAAGGCCACAGAGATAAATAAATTCGTAGCTTTCCTGCTCCAGAGACTGGAGCCATTCCTTCTGAAACTATATTCTACTCCATGATCTGATAAAAAGGTTCGTTCACCATCCGACTCGATAAAGCAATAACAACAACCATTTGCCCCGGTTACTGAGATTGGAGTATGTATACCCAGCCTCTCGAGTTCTGCCTTGACAAAGTCCCCGTAGACACCCGTCCCCACTGGCGAGATGAAGTCAACATTTTGATCCAAAGCATGAAGTACGGAGACCACATTAAAGGCACACCCTCCAAGAGACCAAGTCTGCTCATGGATATGGGCGTCTCCTTCCCGACTCGGTAGTCGATCCAGATAGACCATAACATCACAAACAGTAGATCCAATCACTAAAGCTTTTGACATGGGTTTCCCCCTCCTATTCTCTATTCTCAACATGGAAAAATAACCAGCACCGGATCGTGCTGGTTAGTAAAACTAATCACCCCGATAGATCGGTTGCGGACCAAAGGTTTGGGAAACCGGCATGATTTCAATCCGGTTGACATTGAAATGCTTGGGTTGTTGGATGAGCCAAGCTACAGTGTTGGCAATGTCTTCAGACTGAATGGCTTGGGCGTCTCGATAGAGAGCCTCTACCCGTTTTTCATCCCCTTTAAAGCGAACCATCGAAAACTCGGTCCCTTCACAGAGACCTGGCTCAATGTTGGTCACCCGAATCTGTTTTCCAGCCAAGTCCGCACGCAGATTTAATGAAAACTGTTTAACGAAGGCCTTGGAAGCACCATAAACATTGGCCCCTGGATAAGGCACTGTCCCAGCAGTTGACCCCATATTGATGACATAACCATCATTTCGTTCCACCATCTGAGGCAAGATTTTCCTTGTCAGATAGGTCAAGCCGATAATATTGGTCTGAATCATGGTCAACCAATCTGCAACCTCTGCTTCATGAGCTGGAGCGAGGCCTAGGGCCAAGCCAGCATTATTGACCAAAACATCCACTCTCTCCCAAGCTTTTGGCAAACTAGCAAGTGCAAGATCCACCTGAGAAAGATCCGTCACATCCATTTGAAGGGGATAAAAAGCTTCTCCCAGCTCTTCTTGAAGAGCCTGTAATTTTTCAATGCGTCTAGCAGCACCAATCACGCGATGCCCATCGGTAACTAAGCGGCGGCAAATCGCTTGACCAAAGCCAGCAGATGCTCCCGTTACTAAAATTGTTTCTGCCATTTTCTTACCTCCAAGGATTATAGAAGCGACCTTTGTTTACCCAAATCAGGACGATACTCAAGACTACCATGAAGATTGACCCCAGGATAATCAAGCGATCACGAGTGGTCATCTCCTGATAGGTGTACCAAGTTCGTTTTTTATTTTTACCAAAGCGGCGCAGTTCCATGGCCGTAGAGATCGTTTCAATCCGCTCCAAAGAACTAAAAATCAAGGGAGAAATCATCTGAAGATTTCCCTTCACCCGTTGGACAAAGTTGGCCTTTTTGGACAACTCCAAGCCTCTTGCTTCTTGCGAGAGCTTGATAATCTGGTATTCCTCCTGCACATCTGGAATATAGCGCAAGGTTAAGCTCACTGAGTAAGCAATCTTGTAGGACACCCCAATCTGGTTGAGACTCGAAGCAAACTGACTGGGATGGGTGGTCATCAAGAAAATGAGAGCTAAGGGAATGGTACACACATACTTCAAAGCTAGGTTGAAGAGATAAAATAACTCTTGGGCTGTAATACTATATGCCCCTAAACCATCTAGAAGAACTGTCTTTGCTCCATAGATTTCTACCCCATATTGAGGGGCAAAAAGATAGACCATCAAGACATTGAGTAGGGCAAAAGCTAAGGCAAAACTCAGAACAAAGGAGATGTCTTTCAAACGAATGCCTGAGGTTGCAAATAAGGCGAGGGCACCTATACCAATGACCAACAACAAGCGTGTATCGTAACTCAACATGGCAGCTAATGATACCAAGAGTAAGAAAAGAAGTTTGCTAGCGCCTGAAAGGCGATGCAGAAAACTGGTTCCGGCATGGTAGCCGACTAAGCGATTATTCATGACCTTCCCCCTTCTGATTCATATAAAACTGGGTCAAGGCAAGAGGATCGACACCAAGTCGATTTGCCAAGGCGAAAATAGACGTTTCTTTCAAATTAGCCCGCGTCAAAATTTCTGGTTGGGTCAAGAGCTCTGCCGGTGTCAAATCATCCAAAACCTGCCCATCCATGACCACGACTGCCCGGTCCGAATAATCCAGCATGAGCTGCATATCATGGGTAATCATGACAATAGTATGCCCTTTTTGATGGAGTTCATCAAGGAAATCCATAATTTCCGTATAGTTTCGTTGGTCCTGACCAGCCGTCGGCTCATCGAGGACGAGAACATCTGGTCCCAAGACAAGGATAGAGGCGATGGTCACCCGCTTTTTCTGGCCATAGGACAGAGCAGAAATCGGCCACTTACGAAATTCGTAGAGACCACAGGTCTTCAAGGCTTGATGGACACGACTTTCAATCTGGTCCTCTGGAACATTTCTCAAGCGAAGACCCAGAGCCACCTCATCAAAAATCATGTTGGTCGAGATCATCTGGTTGGGGTTTTGCAAGACATAGCCCACGCGCTCTGCCCGCTCCTTGACACTATCTCCCTTGATATCCTCTCCCTTTGAGAAATAGGTTCCTTCCGTCTGGATAAAGCCACAAATTGCCTTAGCAAGGGTTGATTTTCCAGCCCCATTTTTACCAACAATAGCTAATCGTTGGCCTTTTGGAATGGTTAAGGAAAGATCTTTTAGAATGGGCTGGCCTTCTCGATAGGCAAAGTTCAAATGACCAAGTTCTAGGATTGTCTCTGCCTCTACTCCTTTTTTAAAATGAGGAGTTGGGATATCCACTGACATATCCCCAAGTGGTAATTTTTCTACCTTGTCCAAGTGCGGTAGCTTGCTGATATCCTCGCCTAACTGGCGAAGAGTCGTTAAATAGAGGGGTTCACGAATCCCATTTTCTGCCAGCAGTGTCGTCCTCAACAACTCATCTGGGCTCCCATTAAAGAGGACTTGCCCTTGATTGATCAAGATGACCCGATCGATGGGACGGTAGAGTACATCCTCCAAACGGTGTTCAATGATAATGGTTGTCGTTCCCTGCTCTTCATGAATCTGATCAATCAGATCTATGATATCCTGACCCGATTTGGGATCTAGATTAGCTAGCGGCTCATCAAAGAGCAGGATCGGACTTTCGTCAATCAGGACACCCGCCAAGCTGACCCGTTGTTTTTGTCCACCGGATAAATCTTGAGGCCGATGGTCCAAGAGCTTGCTCAAATCTAAGCGCTCCGCCCAGGTATGGACCCGGGATTTCATGCTTTCCAGCTCCACCATATCGTTTTCAAGGGCAAAAGCTAAGTCTTCTGCAACACTGAGACCAATAAACTGACCATCTGTATCCTGCAAGACCGTACTGACCAAGTGAGATTTCTCATAAATACTGAGATCAAAGGCTTCTTTCCCCTGAATGAGGAATTGCCCACTACTGGTTCCCTTATAGATATTGGGGATAATCCCATTTAAGCACTGGCCAATGGTTGACTTGCCAGAACCAGATGGCCCAACAATCAGGACCTTTTCCCCCTTATAAATGGTTAAGTTGAGATTTTTCAAGGTTGGTTCAGACTGGGCCTTGTATTGGAAGGAAAAATCCTTCAGTTCAATCATTGCTTCTTTCATTTAGTTTGCCTTTTCCCATAAGAGCGCAAATTGGATGGCTAACTCCGCGATTCGATCCTTGCTATCTAAATCCTCATGACTAGATAAGGTTCGGATATCCCATTTTTCTTCCGAGAGGTGGTCTGCTGCATAGAAGAAATGGCAGAGCTCAAAGCCCCTATAAGCTGCTAAAGCTGCCACTGCCGAACATTCCATATCCACACAGATGGCTCCTGCTTCCATTCGTCTCTTCATCTTGTCGATGGTTTCCCGGTAGGGAGCATCTGTCGTCCACACTTTTCCTGACTGATAAGAAACCTTGTGACTATCCAGAAAAGCTTGGAAGAGAGGAAGACTTTCCTTATTCACTTCCACTTCATCACTCGCCGGAAGATAGTGGTAACTGGTCCCCTCGTCTCGAAGAGCAGCTGTTGGAATGATGATGGAGGTTGCTTCAATATCTCGATCCAAAACCCCACAAGTCCCAAAGAGAACGAGTTTCTCCATCCCAAATTGAATCAAATCCTCTATAATCCCCACACAGGAAGCAGCCCCAACTGGTGCATTAAAGACAGCAACCTGTTGGTCTCCAATCGTGATCCCATAGACTAGGACTTCAAAATTGGCCATGGAGGTTCTTGCAATGACCTCATGGTCATAATTCTCAAGGAGGCGTGCAAAAGTTACTCTTGAAAAGCAAGAGATGACTACTTTGGGAAATCCTTCAATGGGACCATGTAGGTCTTGTGGGTTGATAATCGCCTGTCGATTGGCATCAAATTCTTCTAACAGCATTTCGTGCACCTCTTTCATTCTACTTCTAGGCCCCTATTATACCACAAAATCGGCCTCTTTCCTTCTAACAAATGGGAAAGCAAGCTGACTTGTTTGCCTTTTGTAGTAGAAAATGATACCGAATCTCTCAAAAAGTAAAAGAAAATGAACCACTCAACCACTGCGTCTACCGTTGACCTCTTTTATGATGAAAATAGATAACTCTTACTAACTCCTACCTCGCTTTTTTATTTCTTGGCTCGGGAAAAGGGAGAGGGACAGAAATCGATTACCATTTAAAACGACGGTTTCGTCGTCCCTCCCCCGCAAAGTTGAGTAGGCCCGTCCAAGCGAGAATTAGAGCGTGGGAGGGGCCACTCAACCACTGCGTCGATCGTTGACCTCTTTTATGATGAAAATAGATAACTCTTACTAACTTCTACCTCGCTCTCTTGTTTCTTGGCTCGGGAAAAATTCGTTTACAAAACGAATTTTTTCTGCTATACTTCTTAGAAGCAAAGGTTTTTAATGTCATCCTGTGAGGTGACAAAGACACAGAATATGAATAATCTGAGGGCCCTTGCTATGCAAAAATATTCATGGGCTCTTTTTTGGTGCCCAAAAGTGAGGTTATTATGAAAGAAGAATCAACTGTTGATTTGCTCCTGGATGTCGACCAAAGTCCGGCACCCCTAAAAGGAATCTTATTAAGTTTCCAACACGTTTTCGCCATGTTTGGGGCAACCATCCTGGTACCACTCATCTTGGGCATGCCCGTATCCGTTGCCCTCTTTGCATCAGGGGTTGGGACACTGATTTATATGACTTGTACCGGCTTTAAAGTCCCTGTCTACCTCGGCTCTTCCTTCGCCTTCATCACAGCCATGGCTTTGGCAATGAAGGAAATGGGAGGAAAAGTCGATGCAGCCCAAACAGGGGTTATCCTGACCGGTCTGATCTACGTGCTAGTCGCTGCAGGGGTTAAAGTAGCAGGCACTCGCTGGATTGACAAATTGCTTCCTGCCGTTGTCATTGGACCTATGATTATCGTTATTGGTCTTGGACTTGCAGGATCCGCTGTTAAAAACGCTGGTTTTGTTGAAGGAGGGGATTGGAAAAATGCCCTTGTCGCTGTCGTGACCTTCCTGATCGCTGCCTTCATCAACACCAAAGGAAAAGGTTTCTTCAAAATCATTCCTTTCCTCTTTGCCATTATCGGTGGGTATGTCTTCGCAGTTTGCTTGGGCTTGGTGAACTTTGATCCGGTCCTCAAGGCTAACTGGTTTGAAATCCCTGGTTTCTATCTTCCTTTCAATACGGGTGGGGCCTTCAAACAATACAACTTGTATTTCGGTCCTGAAACCATCGCTATCTTGCCAATCGCTATCGTAACTATTTCAGAACACATCGGTGACCATACGGTGCTTAGTCAAATCTGTGGCCGTCAATTCTTGAAACAACCGGGACTTCATCGTACCCTTCTTGGTGATGGTATTGCTACATCTGTTTCGGCCTTTCTTGGCGGTCCAGCTAATACCACTTACGGTGAAAACACCGGTGTAATCGGAATGACCCGTATCGCTTCTGTTTCCGTTATCCGAAATGCAGCCTTGATTGCTATTTCCTTGAGCTTCCTTGGTAAATTTACTGCTCTCATTTCTACCATTCCAAACTCTGTTCTCGGTGGGATGTCCATCTTGCTCTATGGGGTAATCGCAAGTAATGGTTTGAAAGTCTTGATCAAAGAACGCGTTGACTTCAGCTTGATGCGCAACTTGATTATTGCAAGTGCCATGTTGGTTCTTGGACTTGGTGGAGCAATTCTGAAACTCGGTCCAGTGACCCTTTCAGGAACAGCCCTCTCAGCTATGACAGGAATCATCCTTAACTTGATCTTGCCACATGAATCAAACTAAAAGAAAAAGTTCTCAACACTGAGAACTTTTTCTATTAGAGTTGGGCTAATTGCAACAAGCGTTCTTTGGACAATTTTTTGATTTCAATTTGATTGGCATCCAACAAGTCAAATTCACTCGAATCCAAAGCATTCAGTAGGGCTTCTAAATTCACAGCCCCCACCGGCTTATAACTCTCTGGCATATCGGGATTTCCAGTGATTTCCACTAAGTTCACTTTCCAGTCGATGACTTCATCCATATTGACCTTCTCTACAAACTCTGCTGGAACAAAAGGCACTCGTGGCAAGACAGTATCCGTATCTTCTGTTAGACTGTAACTGCCAATAATGCCTCCCGTTTCGTTCTGACGGTAGAAACGAACTTGACTAAAGAAGGCGGAGCTGTATTGAACCTTTTTAACCACTTGACTGAACTCCTCTAAAGGTTGAGCGGAGTCTAAAATTTTACGAAGGAGCTCACGATCCAAAATTACAGGATGAGCAAATCCCTGAAGTTGATATTGATGAAGGTCTGGATCTTTTTCTAGATTCTGTAGATTCTTCAGCAAATAGTTCTCATAGTCAAAAGAGAAAATAGAATCTGCGTCATAGCTGGTTCCTAAATTATCGTGAATCTCATTCCCCAACTGACGAGCTAGGGCACTGAGCCATTCCAAGATGAGTCGCCAATCTTCAAGGGTGGCAAAATCTGCAAGGATGAACTGATAAGCATGCTCTTGATCCAGATAACGAAGGATGATCGGCAAGCAACTCTTGCCATAGCGGATACACATCATGGCTGGAAAATCTTTGAGAGAGCGGCCAAGCATGGCTTCCTCAAAACTGTAGGTAAGAACTCCTTCCACCAAATTCAATACATCTTTAGCTGGCATCACTTTTTGATAGCCAAACATACTCTTTTTATTTCGAATTGAAAACACAACTGACATTTGTTTTCTCCTTTTTGTAATCGCTTACCAAATTATAGCACAAATTTTCATGACTTTCCATAGAAAAAAACAGCCAAAAGGCTGTTTTTAACTTATGCAAGAGTTCCATCAAGCGTCTCACCGATAACGGCCAAACGCTCAGCAACCTCTGCTTGTGACAAGTTGTGTTCTTCTACATAACGATTGCGTGGATGAACACGACACTCATGGGAGCAGCCACGGAGGTACTTGTCTTCGTTTTCTTCTGAAGTCAAGATGCGACGGTTACAGAAAGGATTTCCACAGTTGACATAACGTTCACATGGTGTTCCATCAAACCAGTCTTTTCCGACAACGCTTGGATCGACATGATTGACATCGACTGCGATCCGCTCGTCAAAGACGTACATTTTCCCATCCCACAGCTCTCCTTGAACTTCTGGGTCTTTTCCGTAGGTTGCAATTCCGCCGTGCAATTGACCGACATCTTTGTAGCCTTCACGCACCATCCAACCTGAGAATTTCTCACAGCGGACTCCACCAGTACAGTAGACGACAACGCGTTTGTCCATGAATTTCCTTGTTATCACGGACCCATTGTGGCAATTCACGGAAGTTGCGGATGTCTGGACGAATAGCCCCACGGAAGTGTCCAAGGTCGTACTCGTAGTCGTTACGAGTATCAAGAACAACTGTATCTTCATCTAGGAGGGCTTCTTTAAATTCTTTTGGAGACAAGTAAGCACCTGTCGTTTCAAGGGGATTGATATCGTTATCGAAGTTATCATCCTCTAATCCAAGGTGGACAATCTCTTTCTTATAACGTACAAACATCTTCTTGAAAGCTTGCTCTTCTTCCTCATCAATCTTGAACCAGAGGTCTTCCATACCTGGAAGGCTGTGAACATAGTCCATGTATTTTTGCGTCGTTTCGTAATCACCAGAAACGGTACCGTTAATTCCTTCGTCAGCGACTAGGATACGGCCCTTGAGGCCGATTGATTTACAAAAAGCCAAATGATCAGCCGCAAATTGTTCTGCGTTTTCGATGGGAACATATTTATAGTAAAGTAAAACACGAATAGGTTTTGCCATAAGATTCTCTTTTCTAAGATTAAATTATCAGAATTTTTCATTCAACTATACCAGTATACTCTCCCGAGAAAACGAATGCAATTTATTTGACTGAAAAATAAAAGCCTGGGGGGCCAGACTTTAGAATGTAGACAAACTATTTTAAAGTAAAATAAGTTAAGCAATTCTGCAAAGAAATAAAAATGAGTTCCAATTTTTAAATCGATTCAAAAAAATACCAAAACTTTCCGCTGTGAGAAAAGTGCCTGAAACAATAACGTTTCAGGCACTCGGAATTATTGAGACCATAGGCTCAATAATTAGTCTTGGAACTTCGAAGAAGTTCGCTGACGTCCGTACTCACCTAAGGAAAGTTTTTAGTATGACTTTGTCTTCAATCTGAAGCCTGGGGGGCCAGACTTTTATTCAAATTTCTAAACAACTTTTAAGCAATCTCCTTAATCCTCTAACTCTGCCTCGATCTTCTTTTGTTTTTTCCGATTGATAAGAGCAAGTGGTTTCTCTAACAGATAAGTCAAAAGGGCAAAGACTAAATGGCAAGGACGATTTTGAGCAGATACTTGGGGCTGAACATAAAGCTCATCGTTTCGCGCTTCCCAATCACATCCGTTGCGATCACAAATAAGGCAAATAAGATGCCTGACCCGATGCGGCTGAACCAGCTATCTTTTTCTAACATATCTCGAATGTCGATCCCTGAGCTGATCCTTCTCACAAAGGCATAAACTCCCATGACAATCAACAAAATGAGCTCTGGAATATAAGCTACTAGGGCTAAGTCCAAAATACTAGCTTTCACAAAGGCTGATAGGGCGATAAAGCAGGTCATTCCTAAAACAAGTTCCCCTGCAATTTTTCCATCAAGTAGCATGGTCCGTTCATCTTTTACAATTGGTTCTTTCTTTTGTTTCATTTTCTTCCTCTTTCTATGTTGAAACTGTTACTCCCAGAACAGTTGATCCAGCGTCTTATCCAAGGTCTTACAAATAGCAAGGCAGAGGCTGAGGGTAGGATTGTACTTCCCTGCCTCGATCAGGCCAATGGTCTGACGTGTCACCCCGATGGCATCTGCAAGATCCCCCTGGGTCATATCATGCTCGACCCGGGCCATTTTTAATTTGAGATTTTTCGCCACAGGCTTTTCCTTTCTTGTTTTTATAACTCTATTATACATTATATTTTTTATTTTGCAATATATATTTTACATTTTGTAAAAAATATTTTTGGTAAACAAAAAAACCTGGTTTCCCAGGCTTTATCTTCTTATTTATGATTAGTCTTAGACAAACTTCCGTCTTTTGTTTGGGTACGGGCATAGGCAATCAAGAGAAGAGAACCTGCAATAGCTACAACTAAAGCATTGACAGAACCTGCTACAACACCTTGTAAGAAGACCTTGTTGGCACTTTCTTTGTAGATCATGACATCCCCAATCGGAGCAATCAATCCCCAAATAAGCAAGTTGGCAATGACTTGTACGACGTTAAAGACGATCAATTCTTTCTTGGTCACTTCTCCTTTTAGCTCACCGATTTGCTTGCGGAAGAAACCGACAAAGAGGCCAAACAAGCCACTAGAAATGATCCAAGTCCACCAAAGATTTCCAGACATGGCATCTTTGATAGCATGACCGATCAAGCCCATTAAGAAGCCGACAATCGGGCCAAAGACTACACTAAAAAGAGCTTGAAGCGCATACTGCACCTGAATGCTGGTATTTGGCGCTGGTGCCGGAATTGGGATCATTGCAATCACGACAAAGAGGGCCGCTCCAACCCCGATGGCTACAACATCCTTAATTGTAAAAGCTTGTTTTTGTTTCATATTTTATCTCCTATTAATTTTCCATTTTTCTAATTTCGATATGCCAAGAAGCCCCAACTCCTACATTATAGGCCTTGGCAAAGGATCCCTGGTTGATGGCAAGACCAACACGGTAGAGGGAATTGATATAAAGGATTGGCTGTCCAATCCGCACATCTGCGAAAGACTTGCCGTAGGTTACTTGGTTTTGATAAACCAGCATGTCATTGTTATAGATGGTCACTTCAAAGCGTTCCCCAAATTCAGGTTTCAAATGATTAAACTCTTCCCGAGTAATCGAAGTCCAGAGAGAACCAAAGCGCACATCCAAGATGTCAACGGCTCCTTTGACAAGATTGTCCTCTATAACAGTTTCCACTACAGGGATTTCTACAATGTGTTCGACACTGAGTTCTGGTCCCACTTCCTCAAAGCTGATATGGCCACTGGCTAACTTAGCTCCTGTATAGGCATAGACATCACGCCCATGGAAGGTATAAGAAAACTCTGTATTTGCCCGGCGGTTCTTCACCTCTGAAATCTCACGGATAGCAACAATCCCTACATGTTTCTTGATAAAAGAGAGAGGGTTCCATTATCCGGTGTGACAATGTATTGGTTCTTCGCCGTTTTGGCTACGACGCTCTTTCGTTTAGAGCCGACCCCCGGATCGACCACCGAAACAAAGGTTGTCCCTTCTGGCCAGTAGTCTACCGTCTGAAAGAGGCGGTAACTTCCTTCAAAAATATTGTAAGGAGTAATGTCATGGGTCAAGTGGTGAATCTTGAGGGTGGGCGATTCCTCTAAAGCAACCCCAATCATAGCAGAGACAGCTCCGTCTACCAGACCAAAGTCTGACTGAAGGACTAATAAATTATTGTGCATATTTCTTCTCCATCATGTCATTTTCTATCTAGCTTTTGATAGACCAATTGTCCCAGAAGATAGCCTAGTAGAGCTCCAAACAGAAGGGTCAATAAAAACCAGCTCACCGTCTCCATATTCGACGGTACCATAACGCGTTCAATATAATCCATCGACTTCCCACGGGCTAGTAAAGAAGCACGGTAACTAGCCGGTTGGATCCACATCATGAGAATGGGCCCTGTCGTCGTAAAGGAAAAGAGGAGGAAGGAAAGCGCATTGCCTAACTTCGACTGGTAGCGGCCACGGGCTGCGACCAATTCGGCTAAAAGCCCCCCAACAAGAGCAGGAAGAAAGGCTCCAGCTCCATGACGAGTGAAAAGGAAAAAAGCACCAATCACAAGAGCAACTACTAGAATAGCTCCTGTCCGTTGAATTTCTCAACATAGACGCGATAGATCCCTCCACCAACTAGGGCAGAGAAGGCTGGAGCATAAAACATATTTCCTCGATGGTCAACCAGACTTCCAAGTAGGACGCCTAAACCAATAGCAAGAAAATACAAGCCTGCAAAGGCTGCAACCTGCTTAAATTGATGTTTCTGTATCATGTTCATGTACCTTACCCATCCTTACCGGTGACTAATTTTCTTGGTCAAGAAATCACCGATAAACTGAATAAAGAAGATCAAAAGCAGAATCAAGAAGGTTGCTAGTAAGGTGACATCATTATTAAAGCGTTGGTAACCATAGGAAATAGCTACATTTCCGAGACCTCCCGCTCCAATCGCTCCCGCCATGGCTGTTTCACCAACCAAGGAAATAAGGGTAACAGTTGTGACACGAATCAAATCTGGAAGACCTTCACGAAGATAGACACCAACAATATCCCAAAATGTTGCCCCACTGGCTTGAGCTGCTTCAATCACACCTCGGTCAAGCTCAGACAAAACGACTTGAACTTGGCGAGCAAAGAAAGGAAAGACAGCTAAGGATAGGGGAACTAAGGCTGCTGTAGGACCAATCCCAGTTCCGACAATCATACGAGTGAAGGGATTAATTAAGGCTAGCAAGATGATAAATGGAATCGCACGGAAGATGGAAGTGATTTTATCCAAGATATGGAAAACCAATTTATTCTCGATAATCCCACCTGGTGCTGTCAAGACTAATAATAATCCTGCAATGAGTCCCAATAAACCACCAATCACAAAAGAGATAAAGGTCATGTAAAGGGTCAGATAAATCGCTGTTCCCCATCCAGCTTGGCCACTCCAGCCCATCCGGTAAACATTTGGTAGATAGGTTTGAATAAAGTCAATCATGCATTACTCCCTTCTTTTAAGACACGAACAGAAACACCTGCCGCTTGTAGATCCCGTTGCGCTGCAGATAGGTTGGCTGCTTCTCCAGTCAGGATAACAACCAACTCTCCAACAGGGGTATGATCCAAAATTTCAATATTTCCGTGTAGAATATTTGCAGACACTTGGTACTGTTTATAAATATCGTTGATAATCGCTGTGTCTGTCACCGAACCAGAATATTTCAAATGGGCTAAAACAGAATCCGCTGGCAATTGCTTAACAATTTGTTGCTGGTTGATTTTCACCATAGCTTCATCAATTCCTGTTGCTGTTGTGATGAAGTCTTGCGTCAATTCATTCTTAGGATTTGAGAAGATATCTAAAACAGAACCTTCTTCAATCAATTCACCATTTTGCATAACAGCAACCCGATTGGCAATGTCTTTGACAATTTGCATTTCGTGGGTAATCAAGACCACTGTCAAGCCCAACTTCTGATTCAGCTCTTGCAGAAGAGCAAGGATTTGTTTGGTCGTTTTTGGATCTAGGGCAGATGTTGATTCGTCAGAAATCAAAATCTTTGGATCGTTGGCGAGCGCACGCGCAATCGCCACCCGTTGTTTTTGACCACCTGACAACTGAGCAGGATAGTTGTCCGCCCGATCTGACAGTCCTACTAGTTCCAACAACTTAGCTACTTTTTCAGCCTTTTGCTCTTTAGACAAATTTGAATGCTTAAGGGCAAAGGCCACATTTTCAGCAGCGGTCATTTGGGCCATTAGATTGAAGTGTTGGAAAATCATACCAATGTCTCGGCGTTTTTGGCGTAAAGCCGCAGCATTCAAGGTCACCTGATCTTGATAGATGACATCACCATCTACGGTGATAGTACCTGCTGACGGTACTTGCAAGAGATTGATGACCCGTACAAGCGTTGATTTCCCTGCACCAGAATATCCAACAATCCCGTAAATATCCCCTTCATTGATATGAATGGTCACATCCTTCACGGCTGCAATTTCACGTTTTTCTGATGAAAGGTAACATCGATATGGTCCAGTTTGATAATTTCTTTACTCATAACTTGTGATTAACTCCTTAATTAATTCAATATGGGTATAGTAGTCTGCAATTTTCACATTCTCATCCCCACCATGATCTCGACTATTGGCATTTCCGATACCAAAGGCAGCCATTGGAGCTTGCAAGGCCTCAAAGACCGTATGCATGGGACCAGTACCTGCAGTTGTCGGAAGGACACAGACTCCTTCTGGATAAAAGCGTTTGGCCAGATCAATCACATTGAGAATAGACGGCGCACTCATATCACTCCGATAGCTCATTTCCCCTAGTGTGAAAACAAGTTCAATCTTCTCATAGCCATTCTGATCCAATTGTTTACGGATCAACTCCAAGACTTGTTCAGGCTCCAAGCCTGGCACCAATCGAACTTCCATCTTGGCTCGAGCTTCCGCAGGGAGAATCGTCTTGACTCCTTGTCCCTGATACCCCGTTCCCAAGCCTTCAATGTTCATAGCTGGCTCAAAATAAAAACGTTTTAAGAACTCACTTCGTTCCTCTTTTAAGATAGGCAATTGGAGATTGTAGATTTCTGTCACATCGTCCGCCGTTTTATTGGCATACCGATCAATCAGGGCCAGTTCCCGCTCGTTAGGTTCCTCAATCAAGTCATATAGGCCATCCACCAGGATGCGACCGTCTTTATCTCGAAGACTGGACAAACCATTGAGCAGATACCAAGATGCTGATTCCACCACTCCACCATAGCTGGAATGGATATCCACATCTGCACTTTTGACCACCATGTCAAAGGTAACAATCCCCTTGTTGCCACCGGAGATTTCCAGTTCCCCTTGTTGGTTACGAGTCCCTTGTTCCCAGACTAAGAGATCTGCCCCACGCAAGTGTTTTTTGTGTTTGGCCAAATACTTATCCAGGTCGGTCGAAGCAGATTCTTCTGCTCCTTCGATGATAAAGGTAATGTTGACCGGCAGGTCGCCATTCTCACGGATATATTTGCGAATAGCCGTTAACCGTGCTGTAATATGCCCCTTGTCATCATCTACCCCTCGACCATACATGGTCCCGTAATGGACCGACAGCGTAAAGGGATCACTTGTCCAAGGTTGGTCGCCATCTGCTGGAACAGTATCGTAATGGTTGTAGAAAATGATGGTCTTGGCATCCGGATTGGGTGAAACAAATTTAGCAATGACAAATGGCGCTGTGTAACTGTCATCCACAGTTACCTTAGCTCCTGCAGCTGTGAAAATTTCTCCCAAATAGGTTGCTACTTCTTTTAAGCCAATTTGCTGGGCAAAGATGGACCGCTTGGAAATGAGGGTCCTTAGGACTTCAAAATAATGCTGAGCCACCTCATCATTTTCAAATTTGCGTATTTGTTCTGTCTCTCTTGGATTGGACATCATTTCCTCCTACTATACACGATAAGAGGTAGAGAAAACCTTCTCCACCTCTCTATTCATCCTCTCAATTACCAAACTGGTTGGTCCATACCGTCTGAAGATTCTTCAATGACTTTCTTCACGTTGTCAGTATGGTAGGCTTTAATAATGGCTTCGATTGCTTTCGCTTTATCAGATGATTTCCAATCTTTCTTAGCTGCAATCAAGTTGTACCATTGTTTAGAGTTGCTGTTTGCTTTTTCTACAAAGAGAGCTTTCTTGTAATCAATACCTGCTTCACGAACAAAGGTGTTATTGATGATCGCTGCATCAACTGATGGAAGTGAAGAAGCTGTTTGAGAAGCGTCCAACTCAGAAATTGTCAAGTTCTTTGGATTGTCTTTGATGTTGCTGATGGTAGCCAATTCCCCATCTTTTGTATCCAACTTGATCAAACCAGCTGATTCCAATACATACAAAGCACGGCTTTCGTTTGTTGGGTCGTTTGGTACTGCAATGGTTCCTTTTTCAGGAATGTCTTTTACATCTGTGTATTTGTTCTTCCCATCTTTAGTACCAGAGTAAAGACGGATTGGCGCAATGTAAGTATCTGCTACAGAAACTAGGTCTGCGCTGTTTTCTTTGTTCCAGTTTTCAAGGTAGTTGTAATGTTGGAAAGCGTTGATATCCACATCTCCATCACGAACAGCTTGGTTTGGTTGTGAGTAGTCTGTAAACTGAGTGAATTCCAATTTGATGTTTGCTTTTGCATCATCTAAGTTCTTTTGCACTTCTTCCCAACGTGCTTCTTCTGTATCACTTAAGTTCATCACCCCAACTTTAACAGTTGTCACACCATCTTTATCAGATGATTTGAAGAGTTTGATGAGTTTGAAGAACCGCATGCTGCTAAGGCAAAGGTTGCAACGGTAGCAAGAGCTGCTACACCAAAAAGTTTTGTTAATTTCATTTTCTTTCTCCTTATGATGTTTTTAAATAACCTTATTTAATATCAGAAGCTTCTGGAAGGAAGGTTCCACCAAAGTACTTCTTAGACAATTTTTCCAGTGTCCCATCTTCGTACAACTCTTTGATCCGTTTGTTGACGAAGGTTTCCAATTCTTTTTCACCTTTGGCAAGGATTGGGTATACGTATGGTTGTTGATCGCTTGGAAGTTCAATCACTTCCAAATTATCCAACCCTTGGTCCTTGATTAAGGCTTCAACTGTCAAACGTTCAAAAATCTTATAATCTGAACGGCCATCGCTCAAATTAGCAAGAATAGATTGAATCGTTCCATCTGTATATTTGAGCTCAGTTGGATTATCCTTGTGCTCTTCATTGTATGCTTCCAATTGTTTCGCTGTAGAAGTTCCTTGGATGACCTCTGTAGACTTGCCACCGATATCATCCAGTGACTTGATCCCTGAATCTTTGCGAACCACTAAGACCACTGGGTTCTTTGCGTATGGATTTGGGTACAAGTATTTTTCCGCACGTTTTTTATCGTAGCTAAGGTTGCTGACACCGATTTGGTAACGATCACCATCTAAGCCAGCAAAGATAGAAGACCACTCTGTCTTATTAAAGTTGACTTCATACTTATCTGAACCTTTGAAGATTTCACGCATGACTTCGATTTCATAACCAGTCAATTCCCCGTCCTTATCATAGGTGAAGGGTTTGGTTGTTCCAACTGTTGCAACTTCAATGGTCCGTTTTCCACTTGATTTACTTGACGACTTGGATGAGCAGGCTACCAAAGTCCCAACTGCTGCTAAGCCCACAAGGCTCAAACCAACATATTTGATGAATTTATTCAATTTCATTTGTTCTCCTTTTTCACTAAAATTGTTTATTCCTCTTAAAAAAACAACTTTTTCCATCATATCAAAATTCCTGACTCTTGGGTATTATATTTTCTTTATGGCAGTGATAAGTTTTACCTATCACGTCTTATTTAGTTGAAAATTTTTTCAGTAAAGCGAGGGCATTTTCAACATAATATGGAACTGATACTGCAAAAGCAGCATCATCTATGACCATGCTATCATGGTGGAGATCCGGTGCATCCGCTGCACCATTCGATCCGATAAAAGCAAAGACTCCTGGGATTTTCTCTTGATAGAAGGCAAAATCTTCACCCGCTGTCGATGGCTGGGCCTCGACAACTTCTGCAAAAGACTTGGACCAGCGAATGACTTTTTTAGCCAGGGCCTTATCATTATGGGTAACTGGTGGTGTCTTGCCCCAATCAAACTGGACCATGACTCCCGTGCTGTTAGAGATCTGTTCGATAACACGAATGAAATCCGCCTTGAGGCGTCTCTGGAGATCCGGATTAAAGGTTCGAATGGTTCCTTCAAAGTAACCAGACTTGGGAAGAACATTCCAGGTTGAACCAGCTTCGATATGGGTCACCGATAGGACAGCTGTCTCAAATGGCGAAACCGTACGCGAGACCAAGGTCTGCAATTGCTGGACCATACTAGTGATTGCTACAACCGTATCCAAACCGAGATCCGGTCGAGCCGCATGACTGCTCACCCCAGTGACAGTCACCTTGAACTTTTCAACTCCCGCCATCATGGCGCCTGGACGCAGGGCCAACTGACCCGCAGGCAATGACGGCATGTTGTGAAATCCAAGGATAGCCTGTACATCCTCTAGGAGCCCGGTCGCTAATACCGCAGATGCTCCTTCAGAAGTCTCCTCAGCCGGCTGAAAAATCAACCGAACCGTTCCATTTAAGTCTGTTTCCATACCTTTTAGGACTTCTGCAGCCCCTAATAGGCTGACCTGATGGAAATCATGGCCACAGGCATGCATGATACCAGGGTTTTGACTTTGGTAGTCGAGACCTGTGTTCTCCTGAATTGGAAGGGCATCAATATCTGCGCGAAGGGCAATAACTGGTTTACCGCTTCCGATTTCAGCAATCAGACCGGTCTTTAATCCACTGTTTAAATGCGTACACCTAGCTTTTCCAAATAGGCTTTGAGATAAGCTGTAGTTTGGTATTCTTGTCCAGATAACTCTGGATGCTGATGCACATAATGCCGAATGGGCACTAGATGTTCATAGGAAAATGATACCATTTCTCGTCCCCTTTCTAGCATAGTTCTATTCTATCACTGCCTCCCCTATTCGTCTAATTCCTATTTTTTTCTCTCAGTTATAGCCAGGAACTATATCATTATTTTTGTGACCTCTGCCTTCCTTCCAAAAAATGCCAAACCTCAAGAAAAAAACCTTCGAAGAAATTATCTTCAAAGGTCTATTTCTATTAGAATCCATCTACGTTAGTGTAGATCTTTTGCACGTCCTCATCATCTTCAAGAACGCTGTAGAGTTTTTCAAAGGTTTCCAAATCTTCACCTGACAACTCAACTTCTGATTGAGGAATCATTTCCAATTCGGTTACTTGGAACTCTTCGATACCAGATTCACGCAAAGCAACGATCGCCTTGTGAAGGTCAGTTGGAGCAGTGTAAACAGTAATTGTTCCTTCTTCTGCTTCAACATCATCTACATCCACATCTGCTTCCAATAAAAGCTCAAAGATGGCATCCGCATCATCACCTGCAAAGACGATGACCCCCTTGTTGTCAAAGAGGTAAGATACAGAACCTGAAGCTCCCATATTTCCACCGTTTTTACCAAAAGCAGCCCGGACATTGGCAGCTGTACGGTTAACATTTGAAGTCAAGGTATCAACGATCAACATGGAACCATTTGGCCCAAATCCTTCATAACGTCCTTCTGTAAAGGTTTCGTCTGTATTTCCTTTTGCCTTATCGATCGCTTTATCAATTACGTGTTTTGGCACTTGCGCTTGTTTGGCACGGTCGATAACGAATTTCAAAGCAGTATTCAATTCTGGATCTGGCTCACCTTTTTTGGCAGCTACATAGATTTCTACTCCGAATTTCGCATATACTTTTGAGTTAGCGCCATCTTTGGCAGTTTTCTTGGCTACAATATTGGCCCATTTACGTCCCATGAGGATTCTCCTTGTGTTTGATTCATATTATTTTCAATCTTTAACATTATATCACAAATCGTCCACATTAGACTAGATTTTTCTATTTTTAACGGGGGAATTCATGCGAATTTTCTATGAGTTGGAAACTTTAAATAGCTAGTCTAACTATAAAAAAGACTCTCTTTTAGAAACTTAGTAATGGTCTTTAAAAGAGAGAAAAGCGACACCTGACTCATCTAGCATATAAATCAGGCGATTCTCTGCATCAATCCGTCTTGACCATGCTCCTTGAAAGTCATATTTCAAGGGCTCAGGCTTACCAATCCCAGTAAATAGATCCCTTTGGATCTCTTTAATAAGGCTATTAATCCGCTTCAGTGTTTTTTTGTCCTGACTTTGCCAGTAACAATAATCCTTCCAGGCCTCTTCTGTAAATTTGAGTAACATCCGTTACCCCTCAATCTCATGGAGTTGAACCTGACCAGCTCGGACTTCTGCCATACCCCGCAAGACCTTATCTGACAAGTCCTTGTTATGAGCTAGTCTCAGGGTTTCTTGTAGGCTGTCCCACTCGCTCTTAGAGATGACCACAATATCTTCATCAGGATTCTTATTCACGACTGTCAAAGGCTCAAACTCATCGTTCACCTTCTTCATATAATCCTTCAAATGATTGCGGAATGTTGAATAAACGACTGCTTTCATGACCATACCTCATTCTACCTCTTTTCTATTATTATACATGAAAAAGAAAAACTTGTCAGGAACTTGTACAAGTTTTTCCCTCTCTACCTAATTATTCGAAAAAAATTTTAAATTTGGCAAAAACAAAAAAATCCATTGTCTAAAAAAATTTTTAGTCAATGGATAAACACTATTTTCGTGCATCATAACGTTCTTGCCTTACGTGAATGTGGGCAGAAAAAATTTACGTGAAACTTTCTATTCTTCCACTCTCACTGGCACCCGGCCCCAGATTTGTTCAGGCAATTGGGGGTGACCTAGCTGATACACCTGATCCGCTTGCTGGCTCAAAGCATCCCAAGGTTCCTTACCGATTCGGGTCACGATTTCTACTGATTTTTTCAAGCCTTTGAGGTGGGCTTGTCCCTTTGCGGAAAATCCTAAGACATGAATGGCATCGGGAAGAGCTTGATCCATCACCCCTACCAAGATGTAGGTCAAAATGCGGCGCACGCGCGCCTTGGTATAGCGCTTGGTTGCGACTTTCTCCACCAGGTCTTCCACAGAACTAGCACTTCGAACCGCATCTTTTATCCGATTGGCCAGTTCTTCATTGACTTGAAAAATCTGTGTCAAATCCGGATGGGTTAGGATTTGATAACGGAGCAGTTGGTCATAATCCTCCCAAGACACCTGCGGAGCCGACTGAAAGAGCTGGCTATTGGGCATGAATTTAGCGACAAAGTCCTGATCTTCCTTGTGCAGGCGTAGACTAGTCGCAGAAGCATAGTCCCCTTCTTTTTCTTCTGAATGGTAGCCTGCTCCCTGGCGTTGAATAGGCTTGAGCGCAATCCCCTTCCCAGCACAGGCCTTGGCATAGGCCAAGCCCAGAATATGGTTAGGAGTATCTCCTGTGAACTCCACTCCGGCAAAGGTTTCCCACATTTTTGGGTCTTTTGTGGATAGGATAAATCATCAGGAAGGCTTCGCAGGAAAGCTTCCATTTCCGATGATTTCTCCGAGTAAACTGTCGCAATTGCTTGGTAATCCAAGACTTCTTCTGTCCCAAAGGTCAAATGGTCGATTCCCAGACGGGACAAAATCTCTACCGCTCCCTTGGCAAAATGATCAGCAGACTGAACAGCCACGAGAAAGGGGAGCTCGACCACCAGATCCGCTCCATTTTCCAAAGCCATCTGAGCCCGTGTCCACTTGTCTACAATGGCAGGCTCGCCACGTTGAACAAAATTTCCAGACATGGCGACGATTTTCACCCCTTCTGCCTGTTCCAGCAGGTACTTGTGTCCATTGTGAAAGGGATTAAATTCAGCAATAATACCTGTAACTATCATGCCGTCCTACTTCTGCGCTACGAAGAACCAACGTTTGCTGGTCTTTGTTGGCTCCTTATCTTCAAAGTCTGCGTACAATTTGAAAGATTTAAAGCCAGCCTGCTCCAATAAGATGTCATAGGTTAAAACTTCATAGGTGCGTTCCTCATGAACTTCATCGAGCCGACTAAAGGAGCCATCTTCTTCTTGGACAAAAAAGGTCAGCTCATGGACGATGGAGTGGGGGGCTTCATCTTCATAGGTATCCCAGAGCATTGCAAAATCTTCCGCATTTTCGTGGTAAGAATAGCCTGGGAAGACCTCATCTGTCTGGTAGGTCGAATGGACATCAAAGATAAAGACTCCGTCCTCATTGAGGGCATTATAGACTTCTCTGAAGACATCCCCTACTTCTACCTCGTCCTGCATATAGCAGATAGAATCCGAGTAGCAGGTCACGAAATCATAAGTGCCTGCTTGCGACAGGTCCAGCATATTTCCCTCGATAAAATCAATCTTCTGTTTGGCTGAAGCAGCTCTTTTTTCAGCAATTTTCAGCATGTCAGCACTCAGGTCTAATCCTGTCACATCAAACCCAGCTTGAGAAAAGTGAACAGATTGAATCCCTGTCCCACAAGCCAATTCCAGTAATTTTTTCCGATCCTTGCTTTTAGGAAGGTGCCGGAGAGAAAAATCCGTCCACAAATCATACAGACTGTCATCCATGACCGCATCATAGACCGCCGCAAACGTTTCATAAGTCGCCATAAATCAAGATACAAAGAGCGTTAAAAGCAAAGAGAAAATTTTTCTCTTTCTTAAAGCTTTTAGCTCGTGTTCAGTTAGAAACCTAACCAAGCACAAGGCTCCATCCTTTCTTTCCATAGAATTTCAATTTAACCAACAAAACTCAGTTGATACCAACTGAGTTTACCTGCTTATGCTAGGGCTGCTGAAAGATCGACAACACTTGCTTCGTGCCATAGCTTTTCTAGGTTATAGTGGGTACGCATTTCTTCTGAGAAGACATGGACTACTACACCACCTAAGTCAAGAAGGACCCAACCTCCAGCTGAGTCACCTTCGACGTGACTGGCATTGCCACCAGCTTCAACGACTTTCTCACGAATATTCTCTGCGATAGCTTCCAACTGACGGCTATTCATAGAGCTTGCGATGACAAAGTAATCTGTCACGCTGGTCAAGCTTTGAACATCCAAAGCCACAATGTCTTCCGCGCGCTTTTCATCGGCAGCTTTAACAACAAGTTCAAGTAGTTCTTTTTCTTTCATGTAATCCTCTTTCCTTAAAAAATTGATTTGTAATCTAAGACATCCGCAAAACGTCCTGCCCAAATATTTTCATAAATTCATTAAGCGTTTCTGCCGGAATATCCTCTCCATCAAAGGTTGTGACAGCTCCTTCTGGAACAACCAACTTATAGCCGTATTCAAACCCCACTTTGACGGATGTATCGACACAATATTCTGTCTGCATGCCACACAGGACCAGTTGTTGAATTCCTTGTTGATCCAAGTATTCTTTTAATCCTGTCTCCTTAAACATGCTATTGTATCGCTTCTGAAATACCTTTTCATTCTCCTGTCTTTTCAACAGAGGAGATAATTGCCAATCTTCCGAAGTTAAAGCCTCTGGCGTTTCAATATGCTGAATGTAGATGATTTCAATCTGCTGTTTTCTAGCCTGATCTTGCAAATAAGCAATCTTCTCTAGGAGCTTTTCTGTCTCAAAACCTGTTTCCACTAAGATATTTTGTACATCAATAATGATAAAAGCTGTCTTCACTCACTGCTCCTCTTTCAAATACTTCACAAAGGCGTTATAGGTTTCAAGGGTTTGGGGATAAATGGGCAATCCTTGGTGGGCCAGGTGTTCGACTGTGCGAGCCGTCTCATAGGCCACGGCACGATCCAAGGAGACTTGGGCGATGTCACGTGCTTGCTCTACCCCCGGAAAGGCCCGGTTGTGTTCAATATAATCTGCCACATAGACAATCTTATCTAAGGTTGACATCTGTCCACTCCCCACGGTGTGAATCTCAATACTACGAAGAATGGCTGGATCTATCAGTCCGAGATCTTCCTGAATCTTATAAATGCCGACCATTCCATGCCAGACGTTATTGCCCCAGTTTTTTAATTCTGGATCAAGACTATAGCGATCAATCAAGTCTAGAAATGCCTGATCCGATAATTTCTTGGCATAGTCATGCAAGAGACCTGCTAGTCCAGCCTGTTCTTCATCTGCTTCATAGCGTTTGGCCAAGTCACGCGCAGCTTTCTCAACCCCTAAACAGTGGGTTAGGCGTTTTTCTGGCAAGATTTGACCCATTTTTTCAAGCAAGACTTCACGAGAAAAGCCGAGATAGTTTTCATAGGTCATTGATACAAACCTTCTTTCTTGATGTAGTCCAAGACTGGCTTTGGCAACATAAAATTCGGCGTCCGACCTTGGGCGATAAACTCTCGCACCATGCTAGAAGAGATGTCCATAAGAGGAACATCAACCCAAATCACAGGATAGGAGGTTCCTGCCTTGTAACGGGGACGTTGAACACCGACAAACTGCACCATCTCCACTAATTCGTCAATCCGATACCATTTTGGCAGGTAGTCTACCATATCCGCTCCAATGATGAAGTAATAGTCTGTATCTGGGTCTCGCTCATTGAGCAACTTCATCGTATCGTAGGTATAGGAAATCCCTTTACGCTCTAGCTCAATCGTCTCGATTTCCAGACCTTCAATGCCCTCAATGGCTAGTTCCAGCATTTTCAAGCGATGGCCTTCATCAATGGTTTCTTTTTTATCCACATGCGGAGGCTCATATTCTGGCATGAGAAGGACCTTATCCAAGCCTAGTTGCTGGCGGACTTGATCTGCAACTACAAGATGGGCATTATGGACGGGATTAAAATTCCCTCCGAGGATTCCCACTTGTTTGCGTTTCTTATCTTTGATCTCTGGCTCTAACTCCACCTTGGTAAAGGGGGTTAATAGTTCAATGGCCATATACCTGCTCTCCTGTGTCTCTTAGATTTCTTTTACTTTGACTGAAATCTTCCGGTTTTCTTTTTTGCTTGATTGTTTGTATAAGATGAGGATGCGTCCAATTTTTTGAACTGTATCCACACCGATTTCTTCTTCTAAGATTTCCGCTACTTCATGGATATTCTCATCCGTATTTTGAAGAAGGGTCACCTTGATCAGTTCGCGTGCATCTAGCGCTTGGCGCACACTGGTTTTGATTTGGTCATTGAGCCCGTTTTTCCCGATTTGGATAATGGGTTTGAGGCTGTGGGCTTGGCTGTTGAGGAAAGCCCGTTGTTTAGATGTTAATGTCATGTTTTTACTTCCTTTTTTTTGATCGTTATTTTAAGTGGTGGGGACGGCCGGAACTAATTTTTCAAAGATCTCATCTTTGAAAAATGGATTTCCTCACCTCAAAATGGAGCCTTGGTCTCCATTTTGCCCTTGCCAATCTCACGATTGGCAACTACACCACGGCAATAACGATCTCTTTATGAGCTCACTTTGTTCGCTCTTTCAGATATATTTTTTCCTATTTTTTTAAATAATAGCTTTGCGGGTAACGACGGCAACGCCTTCTGGTGCCCAGACGGCTACTTTGGCTTCTCCATTGACGCGGATCCAGCCGAGTCCAGAGATGACGAGGTCTGTCTTGTCCTTGATGGTAAACTCATGAGAAACCAAGGGTGGGAACTCTTCTTTTTCTTTGCTATTAGGTGGAGTTAGCAAGCCACCAACATGCTTGTCATAAAAAGCGGTCGCTCCTTCTAGCTTGGTTCGATGAAGCTTGAGTTCGTTATCAAAGAAGGCAGTAAAACCTTGCTTTTCCCCCTTGATAAAGTCAAAGCGTCCCAAGCCACCCAAGAAGAGGGTTTGCTCTGGATTGAGCTGATAAGTCTTGGGTTTGATTTCCTTTTTAGGGCTGACATACTTGAGGTTTTTCGCCGTCAAGTAGTGAGCCATCTGGTGGCGATGGATAATCCCCGGTGTATCGTAGATGTAGGATCCATCGTCCAATGGGATTTCAATCTTGTCCAGTGTCGTTCCTGGGAAGCGAGAGGTCGTGATGATATCCTTGTCACCAGTGATTTCCTGGATAATCGCATTGATGAGGGTCGATTTCCCTACATTGGTTACCCCCACCACATAGACATCACGACCCTTACGGTACTGCTCAATCTTTTCCATCAAATCCTTGATAGCACTCTTGTTTTGGGCAGAGGTGAGGACCACATCGACAGGACGCATGCCTTCTTCGTGGGCCCGCTCCATCAACCAATGGGTCACCTTGCTATCCTTGACAGACTTGGGCAAGATGTCCTTTTTATTTCCGACCAAGAGGACATCATTTCCTGCTACAAAGCGCGGTAAGCCAGGAATGACGGAGCCATTAAAGTCAAAAATATCGACTACATTGACCACGAGTGCATCACTATCTCCTACTTCGTGAAGGAGTTTTAGGAAATCATCATCTGTCAGATGCACATCTGTGATTTCATTGTAGTGACGCAGACGGAAACAGCGTTGGCAATAGACTTCGCCTGTTTCCAAGCCCTTTTCAAGAGCTGATTGGGGAGTATAGCCTAGTCCCCTCTTTGGTTTTCTGTCTGAATGGGGGCTCCACAGCCAATACAGAATAATTCTTCCATTCTTAAATTCCTTTTTTGTATACAATCGGACCATATTTTTCGGCCATTTGCTTCATGACACGGCGTTCACGCGCCCGGTTGATCTGGGTCTTGATGGAGTCATGCTCGACCAAAGGCTTGACCAAAATCGAACGAATGCCTGCACGATGGGCAGCCCGGATATCCGTCATCAGTTGATCCCCGACCATGACCACTTCATTTTTCTCATAGTGGAAACGTTTAAGGGCCCGATCAATCCCAAAAGTAAAGGGCTTGAGCGACCAAGCTTCATAGTCAATATCAAATTTCTCAACAGCGCGCTTGACCCGTTTGGGGCTATTATTGGACACCACGATAACCCGAATTCCGCCATCACGAAGGTCGTGCAACCACTGGCGCATCTCAGGAGTACCATCCGGATTATTCCAAGCAATCAAGGTGTTATCCAAATCCACAAGGACCGCCTTAATGCCTTGTTTTTTCAAGTCTGCAACGGTGAGATCATAGGCTGCTTCCACCGCAAAATCTGGTTTGTAATTTTCGATTGACACGTTTTTCTCCATTTTTTATATTCTCTTCATTGTAGCATAAATAGACGCATTTTGCACTTGCTTCGTTGTCTCCCCTTTGTAAGAGGATCCATTCTATCTCTTTGATATTCCCTAAAATAGACAAAAACGTTACAAAGTTCCAAAAACGTGGTATAGTAGAAGAAAAAAATACGCGGAAGAGTTATGATAACAAAAGAAAAAAAATTGAGGGAGGTCTCCCCTCTCCTCCAAAAAATCATTAATTGGTCCTCCATCATTGGGGCCCTGGCAACCCTTGCTTTCTGTATCTGGGCCTACTTTGCTGGCATCCTCCAATCCAAGGAAACCTTGTCGGCTTTTATTCTCCAAGCAGGTATCTTCGGTCCACCTCTCTTTATCTTTCTTCAGATCCTTCAAACAGTGGTGCCTATTATTCCTGGCGCTCTTACGTCTGTCGCTGGTGTCTTTATCTATGGCCACATCATTGGGACCATCTACAACTACATCGCATCGTCATTGGCTGTGCCATCATCTTCCACCTCGCAAGAATGTACGGGCCTAAAGTTTGTCCAATCTATGGTCAGTCAGAAGACTTACGACAAGTACATTGGCTGGCTCAATGAAGGCAAGCGGTTCGATCGCTTCTTTATCTTCATGATGATCTGGCCGGTTAGTCCCGCTGACTTCATCTGTATGCTGGCAGGTCTGACGAAGATGACCTTCAAACGCTACATGACCATCATCATCCTCTGCAAACCTATCACCCTTGTCATCTACACTTACGGTCTCACCTATATCATCGATTATTTCTGGAAAATGGTCTAAAAATAGGTTACTTAAACTTTTTCTCTTACAGAATCATACAAAAAACACGGCATACCGCCGTGTTTCTGTGTTTATTTCACCAACTTCTTCATCTCATCAATACGTGCTACTGTCGCGTCGTACTTGGCTTGGTAGTCGGCTTGTTTGTCGCGTTCTTTTTGGACGACTTCTGGTTTGGCATTGGCTACGAAGCGTTCGTTAGAGAGCTTCTTACCGACCATATCCAGTTCTTTTTGCCATTTGGCTAATTCTTTTTCAAGACGAGCCAATTCTTCTTCGACATTGAGAAGGTCAGCGAGTGGCAAGTAGATTTCTGCACCTGTGATGATGCTTGACATAACCAAATCAGGTACCTCTACATCTGCTGCAATTTCCAAGTGTTCTGGGTTTGTGAAGCGTTTGATGTAGTTGACATTGTCATTGAAGAAGGCATCGAGCTTGCTGTCGCTTGTCTTAATCAAGATAGTGATTGGTTTGCTTGGTGCTACGTTCACTTCTGCACGTGAGTTACGTACTGAGCGAATCACGTCTTTAAGAGCCTCAACGCCAGCTGCAGCTTCTTCGTTTTCAAATTCTGGACGAACTACTGGGTATTCCGCAGTCACGATTGTTCCTTCAGAGATTTGGCCGTAGATTTCTTCAGTTACGAATGGCATGATTGGATGAAGGAGACGCAAGATTTGGTCCAACGTATAAAGAAGAACTGAACGAGTGATGACTTTTTCGTCCTCATTGTCGCTATAAAGCACTTCCTTAGTCAACTCAACATACCAGTCCGCAAACTCATCCCAGATGAAGTTGTAGAGAATGTGACCAGCCACACCGAATTCGAACTTGTCAAAGTTTTCAGTGACCTTGCCGATGGTTTCGTTAAGGTTATGGAGAATCCAGCGGTCTGTCACGTTACCTGCTTGACCAGCAGCCACTTTAGCTACATTTTCACGCGCCGCATCCAAGGTCAACCCTTCATTGTTCATGAGGATGTAACGTGAGATGTTCCAAATCTTGTTAATGAAGTTCCAAGACGCATCCATTTTCTCGTAAGAGAAACGCACGTCTTGACCCGGTGCAGAACCGTTTGAAAGGAACCAACGAAGGGCATCGGCACCGTATTTCTCGATAACATCCATTGGGTCGATACCGTTACCAAGAGATTTCGACATCTTGCGTCCTTGCTCGTCACGGATAAGACCGTGGATAAGGACATTTGGAATGGTTGACGACCAGTGAATTCCAAAGATTGGAAGATCATACGAGATACCCAGAAGAAGATGATATCGTAACCTGTTACCAAGGTTGAAGTTGGGAAGTAACGTTTGAAGTCTTCTGAGTCGACATCAGGCCAGCCCATAGTTGAGAATGGCCAAAGGGCAGAACTGAACCACGTATCCAAGACATCTTCGTCTTGTTTCCATCCGTCACCTTCTGGTGCTTCTTCACCAACGTACATTTCACCCTCAGCATTGTACCAAGCAGGGATTTGGTGACCCCACCAGAGCTGACGTGAGATTACCCAGTCATGGACATTTTCCATCCATTGAAGGAAGGTATCGTTGAAACGAGGTGGGTAGAATTCTACCTTGTCGTCTGTATCTTGGTTTGCAATGGCATTCTTAGCCAATTGATCCATCTTGACGAACCATTGTGTAGACAAACGTGGCTCAACCATAACTCCAGTACGCTCTGAGTGACCAACTGAGTGGGTCATCTTCTCAATCTTAACAAGGGCACCAATTTCTTCTAACTTCTTGATAACAGCCTTACGAGCTTCAAAGCGGTCCATGCCGTTGAATTCGCCAGCCAATTCATTCATGGTACCATCATCGTTCATAACGTTCACTTGCGGAAGATTATGACGTTGACCAACCAAGAAGTCATTCGGGTCGTGGGCAGGAGTGATCTTCACCACACCAGTACCAAACTCAGGGTCTGCGTGTTCGTCCCCTACGATTGGGATTGGCTTGTTCAAGATTGGCAAGATAACATTTTGACCAATCAAGTCTTTATAACGATCATCATTTGGGTTAACCGCTACAGCAGTATCCCCAAACATAGTCTCAGGACGTGTTGTTGCTACTTCAAGGGCACGTGAACCGTCTTCCAACATGTAGTTCATGTGGTAGAAGGCACCTTCGACATCCTTGTGAATCACCTCGATATCAGAAAGGGCTGTACGGGCTTTCGGATCCCAGTTGATGATAAATTCACCACGGTAGATCCAGCCCTTCTTGTAAAGTTCTACAAAGACCTTACGAACAGCTTTTGACAACCCTTCGTCAAGCGTGAAACGTTCGCGAGAGTAGTCTACAGAGAGCCCCATCTTACCCCATTGTTGCTTGATAGTAGTGGCATATTCGTCTTTCCATTCCCAGACTTTCTCTAGGAATTTCTCACGGCCGAGGTCGTAACGAGAGATGCCGTCCTCAGCTAAACGCGCTTCTACTTTAGCTTGAGTGGCAATCCCAGCATGGTCCATACCTGGAAGCCAAAGCGTATCAAAACCTTGCATGCGTTTTTGACGGATGATGATATCTTGCAAAGTTGTATCCCAAGCGTGACCAAGGTGAAGTTTACCAGTTACGTTTGGTGGTGGAATAACGATTGAATAAGGCTTAGCCTTTTTATCGCCAGAAGGCTTGAAAACATCTTCGTCAAGCCATTTTTGGTAACGACCAGCCTCAACCTCGGCTGGATTATATTTAGGTGAAAGTTCTTTAGACATGTGTGTGTCCTTTCTAGTTATTTCTTTTTAATGTTTATTTTGAGCTTCCCACTCACTCTTTAGCAAGCCGTATCTCAAATCATCACAGCGGTTGCCTTGAGCATCTTTGCGGTCTCTTATGCGAGCTTCGAGGGTAAAGCCAAGCTTTTCCGCGACTCGTTGACTTTGGGCATTGTAACCAAAGCAAGACAATTCTATCTTGTGAAGGTTCAATTCTTTAAAAGCTAGATCAATCAAAGCACGCGCCGCTTCGGGTACATAGCCTCGGCCCCAATAGTCTGGGTGCAAGGTATACCCAATTTCCAGTACATCGTCTTCGTGGCGATGGTTGAAATCAACTGAGCCAATAACTTTATCTGTCCCTTTGACCACAATGCCATAACCAGCTGGGAGATTGTCCTTTTCATTGCGCTCAGGAAGGATATGTTCTAGGTAATAAATCTCATCTTCCAAGGTCTTGACGGGTGGAAAACCAGCTGATAGGAAACTTCTGGCAAACTGGCGTAAGCATGAATGTCCTCTGCATCAGCCACTGTTCGGACTCGTAAGACCAGACGCTCCGTTTCGATTTTATCTGGCAGTTCAGCTCTTGTCATTCTTCTTCCTCGCTTTCTTGATAAAGCACCCCATGGGATCGACTCGGTCATCTAGATAACGGTAAACACGCTGATGGCCGTCCCCCATAAAGTAAGTCGGAGCAAAACGGTCATTTTTAAAATGCCCCTTGTCATCTAGGAGCTCTGGATCAGCCAGTCGCTCAAGAATCTTAGCAAAGATATGGCAGATGCCATCTTCCTCGATAATCCGATCTACCTGGCAATCCAAGACGACTGGACAAGCCTCCAAAATCGGAGCCTGAGTTCGTTCAGAAATCTCGTAGTCAAGCCCCAGGTGTTTCAATTTCTCCCGATGGCTGATAAACCCAGCCTGCTCCATCTCAAGCATAAAGTTTTCATCAGGGATGTTCACGCTGAACTGTTGATAATGCTTAATCTGGTCAGCCGCATTTTCCTCACTACCAACCCCGATGATCAGCCAATCTCCCAGGCTATAAGAGGAACTGCAGGTCGTGATATTGTGCCCAAAGTTCTGGTCCTGATACCCCAAGATGAAAATCGGAAAGCCATAGTAGAGTTTACTAGTGTTAAAAGATTGTTTCATGACAAGCTCCTTCAGCTAGGGTTGCAAAAGAAAAAAATCGCCCCTGTCATCAATCTGACAGGGACGAATGTGTTAATCCGCGGTACCACCCAATTTCGGGCAATGCCCGCAACTTTGTTTATTTCATTTTCATCCATTAGCAACCAGTTTTGTCACATTTGTGGACTTCTCAGCACCGCCACTTTCTGTAAAATGTGGGATTCAAAACACCTCTAATAGGTTCATTTTAGCAAGTTTTCTTGGAAATAGCAAGAAATCACAAAAGCGATTATTTAAATTTAACGCCTAGTTCTTTCAATTTCTTGATTGTAGCTGGGCCGATTCCTTTAAGGGCCAACAACTCTTTTTCTGTCCAGTTTGCGAAGTCCGCAACAGAGCGAATACCTTCATCATAGAATGTTTGCGCACGATCAAGTGCCACACCTTCCAAACTTGCAGCAAATTCTTCCACTGAAGAAGCTGCTTGTTTCACTTCTTTCGCCACTGCTTTTGTAGCTTTCTCAACCTTTTTAGGTGCTTCTTTCACAGCTGCAGTTACAGTTGCGACAGCTTTTTTCAAAAGATGTCTATTTTGATGTTTGTATTGTTTCGCACGGTTTACGTTCTTCTTTGCCATTTTTCCTCCTAAATTCAGTGATCAATTCCTAAGGCAACAAGGTTTCATCACCATAATTCCATTCAAAAATCCGTTGATGTCATTTCAACTTTTTTATTGTATCACAATCCCCTAAAAAATCAAGCCATTGCTCAATTTTCAGGTAAATCTAGCTAGTAAAACGCCTTCAATAAGGCCATTTTAATATTTTCTTTCACCAAAGAGGCCATCTGGTAAATCATGAAATCCTTTTCCAGCATGGAAATTTTCAAACTTCCCTTGCAAGAACTGATAAGCGTCCAAACGGCTTTCATAGCGAATCATAGCGATTTTAGCTCGTTCATCCTGATCTTCATCAAAAACCTTCTTACTTTCTTCGAGAGCCATTTCATTGATCATGACTTGGGTCTTGATCCACTCCTCAAACTCCTTCATAAACTCTGTTTCGTAACTCATCTTTACTCCATTCCTCTATAAAAATCCGTATCGATCTCCCGATAAGGTTGAATGTCCTGAACATATTCCAAGACACCTTGAAAGTCTCCAGCTTCATCACGCACGGCTGCATAGGTGACATGGACAAATTTCCCACGCGATTCGGATTTGAACCACATTTCATACTTGTCTTTTTTCCCTTCACGAAGCCCCTGCATAATCGCTTTGACCTTCTCCAAATATTTCGGAGGGTGACACAGCTCAACATTGCGTCCTACCTGCGATGGCGTCCTCTTAAAAATCATTTCCTCAAAAGGCGCAGCATCATTGTAATACTGGAAAATATCATCCTTATTGACAAAGGTGATCTCCATCGGCAGATGATTCAAGATCAAATTCGCTTGCTCCACCGATAAAAATCCATGGCCAAAAGCTTGTGGTTGCTTGCGGTCGAAGCTCTTTTCTTTTTTCTTAGGCGTGAAGGTAATGGTCAACTGCCCCTCAGGAGTCTCAATGACCTGATGGTGATCATCGCCTTTTGAAGAAGGAAGTGGTTCAGTTGGCCCCTCTGACTCTTTCGACGCTTCCTCCTTGAAGTCAACACGTTTTGGCACCCACTTTTCACTTGGGAGAATAATGGCATAACCATAAACATCACTTTCTTCTGCAATGGAGAGCCAGTCATCCTGGGTAAAGGACTCCAGCAAAATCATCAAGAGAATCGACTCTTCCTTGAAGATCATGCCCTCAAACTCTTGCGCAAAGGCTTCAAAGCGTTCCTTGACTTCAGAAATACTAGAATCCGGTAATTTCTTTGCCGCATCTGAAACTTTCGCAAAGAGTTCCCGAATCTGGTCATCCACTCCCCACATCACTTTTGGTGGGGAATCATGCCCATATTTTTCCATAATCGGAAACATCAACTCTTCCTTACGACGGTAATGCCGGTCAAATTGACCCACCAAGCCCAGCTGACGTAACAAGCCCTTATGAATCTCCTGAATCATCTCAGGATCCTCGGTTGTCTCATAATTGTCTAGCAAGCGGCGGACCCGCATCATAGCTGCACGAAGAGCTAAGTTCTCCTGTTTAAAGATTTGAACCGGATGACCTGGGTGGTCAGTATCTGCTACTTCGACTCCTTGAACCGCATTCTTAAAGAGATTGGCATGGACATCACAAAGTTCCATCACATCTTCAAAAGTCACACCTGCATCTGAATTCATCAGTTCATGCTCCATAAGAGAGATCTCAATCGCAGAAACCCCTGCAAAGGTCGCATCAAAGCGCTCCTGAACCGACTCAGGAGAAGCTCCATGATGAAGCTCTAATAAGATATCTCTTAAGACGTGAATTCGTTCATCACTCATTAGTCTAGCCCCACTACTTCATAGCCATTAGCCTCTAGTGTTCGCACAATCTTCTCCATAGGAGTACCTTCTAATTTTGATCCTTGTTTCAAAGAAACCTTGCGCCCAACTGTATTGCGCATGATCGGATTGGCTAAGGGTTTAAAGCCCAATTCTACCAACAAATCCAATACTTCCGGATGTTGATCAATGACTTGAGCAACTGGAATCGATACATCAATAACATTGTCCATTTATTTATTTCCTCTACTCATTCCCTTTATTTTCTCTCTGACGAGCCCGTTCTTCTCCCCACCAAAGAGGCATCAGTTCACCTAAAGTAATGGTCTTGCGACTCTCATAATCCACCATAAATTCTAGATGACGATTCTCTGCATCCAGCTCAAGGAGAAATTCACGACAGGCTCCACAAGGCATCCCTGAGCCTTCTCCATAAGGAGGCTTGTCTCGAAAAGCAATAATGCGCTTGACCTTGGTCTGTCCTGATTGTTGATACATGTTGAAGAGAGCTGCTCGTTCAGCACATAAATGAAAGACGCCGCAAGCTTCTTCCATACAAAAGCCCGTAAAAATCTGACCATCTGCAGCCTCAACAGCAGCAACCACATGTCGAGCATAGACAAAATCTGAAACCTCTTGAGGCGCATAGAGAGCTTTCGCCTCAAGATAAAGTTTTTCCCAAATATCCATTCTTCTTCTTTCACTTCTTCACTAATTTCACAACTGCTTCTGTCCGTGCAGTATGGGGGAACATGTCCACTGATTGAATGTATTCAACCTGATAAACCTTCGTCAAAGCCACTAGATCCCGTGCCAAAGTAGAGACATTACAAGAAACATAGACCATCTTTTCAGGCGCATAGTGCAACAAGGTCTCGATTAATTTTGCCCCCAAGCCCGTACGAGGTGGATCCACGATCACAGCATTAGCCCGATAGCCTTCCTGGTACCAGCGAGGAATGATCTCTTCTGCTGTCCCAGCCTCATAGTGGGTATTCTCAAATCCCATCCGTTTGGCATTGTATTTAGCATCTTCAATCGCTTCAGGAATAATATCCATCCCCCGAACACTTTTCACTCTATTAGCAAAAGCAAACCCAATCGTTCCAACCCCACAATAAGCATCTATCAAGTGATCCTCTGAAGAAACATCTAGAGCCTTAACCGCCTCACTATACAATACTTCAGTTTGTTCCGGATTCAACTGGTAAAAGGCTCGAGGAGACAGGGAGAATTCATAATCCAAAACACCTTCCAAAATGGCCTCTTCTCCCCAAATAATCTGCGTTTGTTCCCCATAAATCTCACTGGAACGAGACGTATTTTTGTTAACAGCAACTGTGACAATCTCAGGGTGTTTCGTGACCAAGTCTTGCACCAAATTGTTTACATTAATCTGACGACTAGTGACCACAATGATCTGAACCTGACCGGACTTCCGAGCCCGTCGAACCATCATGGTTCTGACACCCAGTTCTTTTCGTTCATCAGCAATTGGAATCTGATAATAGGTCAATAAATCTGCTAGATCGTTGGCGATAGCTTGAATAACCGGATCTTGAACCAAACAATCTTTTAATTCCACCAAATAATGTGAATTTGAGCATAGAGTCCCGCCTTCACCTGGCCCTTGAATTTCCTTGTTTGAAATTGCAATTTTGCCCGATAGTAAAGAGGCTCCTGCATTCCGATTGTCGGCCGAATATCATACTGTTCAAATCCTTCAGGTGAGAACTTCTTCAAGGCCTGTTGCAATAAATCTGTCTTAAACTCCAGCTGCTTGTCATACTTCAAATGCATGATTTGGCAACCACCACAGGTCTCATAGATATCACACATGGGCGTCACACGAAACTTAGACGCCTTATTCACAGATAGGAGTTTGGCTTCCGCAAAATTTTTCTTGACACTTGTAATTTGACAGAAGATATCTTCTCCCTTTAAAGCACCTGGCACAAAGACAAGTGTTTTTTTATAAAAGCCAATCCCTTCACCGTTAATTCCCATTCGTTTAATTTTCAAAGGAATTTTTTGTTTTACTTTAACGTTCATATCCCTATCTTAACACATTTTTCGGTATAATAAAAAAACATGAAAAATTACAAAACTAGAAAAAGAAAAAAAGACTCTACCTCCTGGAATTAGACAATGATCAAAAACTTTATATTACAGAAGACACCATCGTCAAATATTTTCTTTCCAAAGATAAAGAAATCAGTGAAGAAGAACTAAAAGAAATCCAAGAGTTTGCTCAATACTCCTATGGTAAAAACCTGGCCCTTTACCATCTTTCTTTTAAAGCTCGGACAACAAAAGAAGTCAGAGACTACCTGACAAAATATGAGATTGAAAGTGGCATTATTGATAAAGTGGTCCAACACCTAAAAGAAGACAAGTGGTTAGATGATCGTCAATATGCAAGAAACATGATAGAAGCCAACCTTCTCAGTGGCGATAAGGGTCCTCTCTTATTACAACAAAAAATTCAACAAAAAGGGATCCCAAAATCTATCCTTCAAGAAATTCTTGCAGACTATGATTTTTCAGAAGTGATCGACCGTACCGCAATAAAACTCCTAAAAAAATACCAAGGAAAATATCCGTTAAAAGCCATTGAAACGAAAATCATCCAAGCACTCATTTCAAAAGGTTTTGCTTACAATCAAGCAAAGATAGCATTCCAAAATCTCGAGCTCGAAACAGATGAAGAAACAACCAATGAGCTCATTCTAAAAGAGTTAGAAAAAAACAATACCGTAAATACAGTAAAAAATATGAAGGCTATGACCTCAAACAACGCTTGACTCAGGCACTAGCCAGAAAAGGCTACGATTATAGTGATATAACGTCAGCCATTAGAGAATACTTAGATTCATAAACCAAATTGAAAATTAAATAGAAAAATAAGAAAAAATTTGAAAAAATATGATACAATATAGAGGATATACTTAGATTGTAGAAAGTTGGTAAGTTATGAAACTACCTAAAGAAGGCGACTTTATTACAATTCAAAGTTATAAACATGATGGCAGTTTACACCGTACATGGCGTGACACCATGGTATTAAAGATAACTGAAAATGCAATTATTGGAGTAAATGATCATACACTTGTGACTGAAAGTGATGGTAGACGTTGGATCACACGTGAACCAGCGATCGTTTATTTCCATAAAAAATATTGGTTTAACATCATCGCCATGATCCGTGACAATGGTGTGTCTTACTACTGTAACCTAGCAAGTCCTTTTCACATTGACCAAGAAGCCTTAAAATATATCGACTATGATCTCGATGTCAAGGTCTTTACCAATGGTGAAAAAAAATTGTTAGATGTTGAAGAATACGAGCAGCATAAAGAAAAAATGCACTATTCAGATGACATCGACTTTATTTTAAAAGAAAAATGTTAAGGTTTCTAGTAGATTGGATAAACCAAAACAAAGGTCCTTTTTCTGAGGAATATATCAAAATTTGGTATAACCGTTATGTTGAACTGCGAAATAAATAAAGTTGAAAAGAGCGAAAGCTCTTTTTTCTTGAAAATTAATAAAAAAATAACTACAAAAAAAGTCTAATGTCAACCATTAGACTTTTTCGATACACTATCGGGAAGACAGGATTCGAACCTGCGACACCTTGGTCCCAAACCAAGTACTCTACCAAGCTGAGCTACTTCCCGATCTAAAGCTACCGCTTTATGCACCCTAGAGGAGTCGAACCTCTAACCGCCTGATTCGTAGTCAGGTACTCTATCCAGTTGAGCTAAGGGTGCTCGTTCCTATTCAATTATTACATAGCCTTGCGACCATGCACCCTAGAGGAGTCGAACCTCTAACCGCCTGATTCGTAGTCAGGTACTCTATCCAGTTGAGCTAAGGGTGCTTCTTTCAACCTTTGTCTATGCCGAGGACCGGAATCGAACCGGTACGATCGTTACCAATCGCAGGATTTTAAGTCCTGTGCGTCTGCCAGTTCCGCCACCCCGGCCTCCTCAAGCGAACGACGGGATTCGAACCCGCGACCCCCACCTTGGCAAGGTGGTGTTCTACCACTGAACTACGTTCGCATTGCTTTCTTTATATAAAAAAATGCCGGCTACATGACTTGAACACGCGACCCTCTGATTACAAATCAGATGCTCTACCAACTGAGCTAAGCCGGCTCATTATTATTCTCTTATGCGGGTTAAGGGACTTGAACCCCCACGCCGTAAAGCGCCAGATCCTAAATCTGGTGCGTCTGCCAATTCCGCCAAACCCGCAAAATATGACCCGTACTGGGCTCGAACCAGTGACCCATTGATTAAAAGTCAATTGCTCTACCAACTGAGCTAACGAGTCTTAAAATAATTTTCATTATTTTAACGGTCCCGACGGGAATCGAACCCGCGATCTTCGCCGTGACAGGGCGACGTGATAACCGCTACACTACGGGACCTATGGGAGTTAACGGGATCGAACCGCTGACCCTCTGCTTGTAAGGCAGATGCTCTCCCAGCTGAGCTAAACTCCCAAATGAGCCTAGTATCTACTAGGCTCAATCTCTTGCTAAGCGACTACCTTATCTCACAGGGGGCAACCCCCAACTACTTCCGGCGTTCTAGGGCTTAACTGCTGTGTTCGGCATGGGTACAGGTGTATCTCCTAGGCTATCGTCACTTAACTCTGAATGATTAAACATTCAAAATTGAACATCTATATTCTAACAAGTTAACCTTACGTTGTCAATATCTTCTGACTCTTTGGATAAGTCCTCGAGCTATTAGTATTAGTCCGCTCCATTGCTCACACAACTTCCACTCCTAACCTATCTACCTGATCTTCTCTCAGGGCTCTTACTGATATAAAATCATGGGAAATCTCATCTTGAGGTGGGTTTCACACTTAGATGCTTTCAGCGTTTATCCCTTCCCCTACATAGCTACCCAGCGATGCCTCTGGCGAGACAACTGGTACACCAGCGGTAAGTCCACTCTGGTCCTCTCGTACTAGGAGCAGATCCTCTCAAATTTCCCTACGCCCGCGACGGATAGGGACCGAACTGTCTCACGACGTTCTGAACCCAGCTCGCGTGCCGCTTTAATGGGCGAACAGCCCAACCCTTGGGACCGACTACAGCCCCAGGATGCGACGAGCCGACATCGAGGTGCCAAACCTCCCCGTCGATGTGAACTCTTGGGGGAGATAAGCCTGTTATCCCCAGGGTAGCTTTTATCCGTTGAGCGATGGCCCTTCCATACGGAACCACCGGATCACTAAGCCCGACTTTCGTCCCTGCTCGAGTTGTAGCTCTCGCAGTCAAGCTCCCTTATACCTTTACACTCTGCGAATGATTTCCAACCATTCTGAGGGAACCTTTGGGCGCCTCCGTTACCTTTTAGGAGGCGACCGCCCCAGTCAAACTGCCCGTCAGACACTGTCTCCGTAGATGATTAACCTACCGGGTTAGAGTGGCCATAACACAAGGGTAGTATCCCAACAACGCCTCCATCGAAACTGGCGTCCCGATCTCAATGGCTCCTACCTATCCTGTACATGTGGCACAGACACTCAATATCAAACTGCAGTAAAGCTCCATGGGGTCTTTCCGTCCTGTCGCGGGTAACCTGCATCTTCACAGGTACTAAAATTTCACCGAGTCTCTCGTTGAGACAGTGCCCAAATCATTACGCCTTTCGTGCGGGTCGGAACTTACCCGACAAGGAATTTCGCTACCTTAGGACCGTTATAGTTACGGCCGCCGTTTACTGGGGCTTCAATTCATACCTTCGCTTACGCTAAGCACTCCTCTTAACCTTCCAGCACCGGGCAGGCGTCACCCCCTATACATCATCTTACGATTTAGCAGAGAGCTGTGTTTTTGATAAACAGTTGCTTGGGCCTATTCACTGCGGCTGACTGAAAGCCAGCACCCCTTCTCCCGAAGTTACGGGGTCATTTTGCCGAGTTCCTTAACGAGAGTTCTCTCGCTCACCTGAGGCTACTCGCCTCGACTACCTGTGTCGGTTTGCGGTACGGGTAGAGTATGATTAACGCTAGAAGCTTTTCTTGGCAGTGTGACGTCACTAACTTCGCTACTAAACTTCGCTCCCCATCACAGCTCAATGTTATAGAATTAAGCATTTAACTCAATTCACACCTCACTGCTTAGACGTGCACTTCCAGTCGCACGCTTTAGTTAGCCTACTGCGTCCCTCCTTCACTACATACTCTAGTACAGGAATATCAACCTGTTGTCCATCGGATACACCTTTCGGTCTCTCCTTAGGTCCCGACTAACCCAGGGCGGACGAGCCTTCCCCTGGAAACCTTAGTCTTACGGTGGACAGGATTCTCACCTGTCTTTCGCTACTCATACCGGCATTCTCACTTCTATGCGTTCCAGCGCTCCTCACGGTACACCTTCTCCACACATAGAACGCTCTCCTACCATACCTATAAAGGTATCCACAGCTTCGGTAAATTGTTTTAGCCCCGGTACATTTTCGGCGCAGGGTCACTCGACTAGTGAGCTATTACGCACTCTTTGAATGAATAGCTGCTTCTAAGCTAACATCCTAGTTGTCTGTGCAACCCCACATCCTTTTCCACTTAACAATTATTTTGGGACCTTAGCTGGTGGTCTGGGCTGTTTCCCTTTCGACTACGGATCTTAGCACTCGCAGTCTGACTGCCGACCATAATTCATTGGCATTCGGAGTTTATCTGAGATTGGTAATCCGGGATGGACCCCTCACCCAAACAGTGCTCTACCTCCAAGAATCTTAATGTCGACGCTAGCCCTAAAGCTATTTCGGAGAGAACCAGCTATCTCCAAGTTCGTTTGGAATTTCTCCGCTACCCACAAGTCATCCAAGCACTTTTCAACGTGCCCTGGTTCGGTCCTCCAGTGAGTTTTACCTCACCTTCAACCTGCTCATGGGTAGGTCACATGGTTTCGGGTCTACGACATAATACTAATGCGCCCTATTCAGACTCGGTTTCCCTACGGCTCCGTCTCTTCAACTTAACCTCGCATCATATCGTAACTCGCCGGTTCATTCTACAAAAGGCACGCTCTCACCCATTAACGGGCTCGAACTTGTTGTAGGCACACGGTTTCAGGTTCTATTTCACTCCCTCCCGGGGTGCTTTTTCACCTTTCCCTCACGGTACTGGTTCACTATCGGTCACTAGAGAGTATTTAGGGTTGGGAGATGGTCCTCCCAGATTCCGACGGGATTTCTCGTGTCCCGCCGTACTCAGGATACTGCTAGGTATAAAGACTATTTCGAATACGAGGCTCTTACTCTCTTTGGCTGACCTTCCCATGTCATTCTTCTATAATCTTTAAGTCCACATTGCAGTCCTACAACCCCGAAGAGTAAACTCTTCGGTTTGCCCTCCTGCCGTTTCGCTCGCCGCTACTCAGGCAATCGCTTTTGCTTTCTCTTCCTGCAGCTACTTAGATGTTTCAGTTCACTGCGTCTTCCTCTACCTATCCTTAACAGATAGGAGTACTAGCCATTAGCTAGTGGGTTCCCCCATTCGGACATCTCTGGATCGTCGCTTACTTACAGCTCCCCAAAGCATTTCGTCGTTTGTCACGTCCTTCTTCGGCTTCTAGTGCCAAGGCATCCACCGTGCGCCCTTATTAACTTAACCTTATTTTTGGTCTTGCGACCTAAACTCTTTAAATATTTACAGCGTTTCGGTTTATTTTCTTGTTACTATTTGATATAGATATTCAATTTTCAATGTTCAATCTTAACACCATTATAGTGTTAATGGAGCCTAGCGGGATCGAACCGCTGACCTCCTGCGTGCAAAGCAGGCGCTCTCCCAGCTGAGCTAAGGCCCCACAAGACCTCTCAAAACTAAACAAGACCAACGTACAGGTTTCCATTTCCTTAGAAAGGAGGTGATCCAGCCGCACCTTCCGATACGGCTACCTTGTTACGACTTCACCCCAATCATCTATCCCACCTTAGGCGGCTGGCTCCAAATGGTTACCTCACCGACTTCGGGTGTTACAAACTCTCGTGGTGTGACGGGCGGTGTGTACAAGGCCCGGGAACGTATTCACCGCGGCGTGCTGATCCGCGATTACTAGCGATTCCGACTTCATGTAGGCGAGTTGCAGCCTACAATCCGAACTGAGACTGGCTTTAAGAGATTAGCTTGCCGTCACCGACTCGCGACTCGTTGTACCAGCCATTGTAGCACGTGTGTAGCCCAGGTCATAAGGGGCATGATGATTTGACGTCATCCCCACCTTCCTCCGGTTTATTACCGGCAGTCTCGCTAGAGTGCCCAACTGAAATGATGGCAACTAACAATAGGGGTTGCGCTCGTTGCGGGACTTAACCCAACATCTCACGACACGAGCTGACGACAACCATGCACCACCTGTCACCTCTGTCCCGAAGGAAAACTCTATCTCTAGAGCGGTCAGAGGGATGTCAAGACCTGGTAAGGTTCTTCGCGTTGCTTCGAATTAAACCACATGCTCCACCGCTTGTGCGGGCCCCCGTCAATTCCTTTTGAGTTTCAACCTTGCGGTCGTACTCCCCAGGCGGAGTGCTTAATGCGTTAGCTGCGGCACTGAGTCCCGGAAAGGACCCAACACCCTAGCACTCATCGTTTACGGCGTGGACTACCAGGGTATCTAATCCTGTTTGCTCCCCACGCTTTCGAGCCTCAGCGTCAGTTACAGACCAGAGAGCCGCTTTTCGCCACCGGTGTTCCTCCATATATCTACGCATTTCACCGCTACACATGGAATTCCACTCTCCCTTCTGCACTCAAGTTAAACAGTTTCCAAAGCGTACTATGGTTAAGCCACAGCCTTTAACTTCAGACTTATCTAACCGCCTGCGCTCGCTTTACGCCCAATAAATCCGGATAACGCTCGGGACCTACGTATTACCGCGGCTGCTGGCACGTAGTTAGCCGTCCCTTTCTGGTAAGTTACCGTCACAGTGTGAACTTTCCACTCTCACACTCGTTCTTCTCTTACAACAGAGCTTTACGATCCGAAAACCTTCTTCACTCACGCGGCGTTGCTCGGTCAGGGTTGCCCCCATTGCCGAAGATTCCCTACTGCTGCCTCCCGTAGGAGTCTGGGCCGTGTCTCAGTCCCAGTGTGGCCGATCACCCTCTCAGGTCGGCTATGTATCGTCGCCTTGGTGAGCCGTTACCTCACCAACTAGCTAATACAACGCAGGTCCATCTCTTAGTGATGCAATTGCACCTTTCAAAGTCAACATCATGCGATGTCGACTTTTATGCGGTATTAGCTATCGTTTCCAATAGTTATCCCCCGCTAAGAGGCAGGTTACCTACGCGTTACTCACCCGTTCGCAACTCATCCGCTCGGTGCAAGCACCAAGCTTCAGCGTTCTACTTGCATGTATTAGGCACGCCGCCAGCGTTCATCCTGAGCCAGGATCAAACTCTCATTAAAATAATTGTTTGTCTTAAACTCATTCTGTCACTGACAGATTTATTGTTTTTTTATTGTTCAGTTACTATAACTTTCAGTTATAGCGCCCTGCACATTGGTTCGTCTTGTTCAGTTTTCAAAGGTCTTTGTCGCTCTCGCGCGACAACTATATTAGTATATCATGACCTTACCCTTACTGTCAACACTTTTTTTCCAAAAAATTTTATTTTTTTGAAAGTTTTTTTACTTTTTTGGTTTATATAAAAATATCAGGAGCATAAATGCTCCTGATTTCTCTATAATTTAATTGATGTTTTCAATCTCTTTTTGATCTCTATTCTTTTACTTCCAATAGACCGATGTCTCCATCTTCTCTACGGTAGATCACATTTGTTGTGTTGTCTTCTGCATCACGATAAATGAAGAAGTCGTGTGCTAATAGATCCATTTGAAGGATCGCTTCATCTAAATCCATTGGCTCTAGATCAATTGTTTTTGAGCGAACAACTTTTTCTGTGGTTGCTGCTTCTTCTACAACCGCATCGGTAAACAATTTACCTGCACCAGATTTAACACGATTTTTCTTTTCGATTTTTGTTTTATTCTTACGAATTTGACGTTCAATTTTATCTACAACTAGATCAATTGAACCGTACATATCTTGAGAGACATCTTCTGCACGAAGTGTGATAGATCCAAGCGGAATGGTTACTTCTACTTTTGCGGTCTTTTCACGGTAAACTTTTAAGTTTACTCGAGCGTCTAGCTCTTGATCTGCCTGAAAATATTTTTCAATCTTTTCGAGTTTAGAAACGACATAGTCGCGAATGGCTTCTGTTACTTCTAGGTTTTCACCACGGATACTATATTTAATCATATTAGTACCTACTTTCTAAACATTATGTTTTTATTTATATGTATATTATAACGCTTTCATAAAGTTTTTGCAAATCTTTTTTTACCTTGCGATTGAAAATGTCTTTATTTCTTTCACACCTTTTTCAATTAGTAGGCGCTTCATTAATTCGATTGTTTTGCCCGTTGTGTAGATATCATCGATGATTAGATATTTCTGCTTTTCTGAAATTTCTCCTTTTAATTGAAAGTGCTGAGAGGTTTTTAATCTTTCTTCTCTTGTTTTTTTTGATTGGGCTAAAGTGTCTTCTTTTTGGAAGAGACTGTTGTACTTTATCTCTGCAAAATCTAGTATAGTCGATACTTGATTGAATCCTCTCTCCTGCTTTTTTTCATGGCTGATTGGAGTCGGTATTATCGTATAGCTTTTATATTTTTTCAAGGCTTTTTTGATTTCACATGCAAATACCATTCCTAATAAACGATCTCCTTCAAATTTATATCGCTTGAAATAGTCCTTCATTGCTGCATTATATCTATATAATGCTTCATGTTCGACCATATTCCCCTTTTGTATCCAGTATTCGCAATCTTTACATACTTTCTCCTCCTTATCTTTAAAACATCTAGGACAATGGATTTCGCCAATTTGTTCGAAGTCTTCTTTGCATTCTTTACAAATCCATTCTTCTTGTTGATTCATAAAAATAAGGTCTGTGAAATGTTCACCAGTTTTCAACTCTTTAGTACAAAGTAAACATTCTTTCAAAATCCAGCCTCCTGATTCATTTCCTTTATTTCTTTGATCGCTTTCTTCATTTCTCGTGTTATACCATCTGATAGAAAAAGTAGTTTACCTGTTGGTCTTTCTTTACTTCGACCGACCCTTCCTGAAATTTGTACGAGGGCACTTTTAGTAAATAATTTGTGATTACTTTCTAAAACAAAGACATCTACAAACGGAAAGGTCACTCCTCTTTCTAAAATTGTTGTCGAGACTAGCATGGTTATGGCTTTGTTTCTAAACTCTTCTACTATTCGTAGACGATCTGTAGTCTGTGAGGATACAAAACCTACTGTTTCTTTTGGAAAGTATTTTTTTAAGTTCTCAGTGAATTGTTGTCCTAATTCTATTTCAGATACAAAGATTAACAATGGGTAGTGAGTCTGTCTTTGTTTCTTGATCAGTTGCAATAGTTGGTAAGGGATTCTTCCTTTTTCTATTTTTTCTCTAATTTTCGGCACCCATTTTATTTCAGGGACCACTAGCGGGTTCCCATGAAATCTTCTTGGAAGACTATAACGAATGATTTCTTTTTTCTTGACCTTTTTATCTAACTCATCTGTAGAGGTTGCTGTTAAATATAGGGTATTTCCCTCTTTTTTTATTGCATTCTGAGTTGCTTTATATAAGATTGGATTGTCCACATAGGGAAACGCATCTACTTCATCTATAATAAGGAGATCAAAGGCCTGATAAAACTTTAGCAATTGATGGGTTGTAGCGATCACCAAGGGTGTTCTAAAATAGGGTTCCGATTCTCCATGAAGTAAAGAGATGGGGCAGGAAAAATCTTCCTTCATCCTTCCGTACAGTTCGATACAGACATCGATTCTTGGGGTGGCAATACAGACTGCTTTTCCTGCCTTGATCGCTGTTGCTACAACCTGATACATCATTTCCGTTTTTCCAGCTCCTGTCACAGCATGTACCAAGGCATGTTTTCCCGCCTTAACTGCTTGGATGAGACCTTCGGATACCTCTTGTTGATAGGAAGTCAAGGTTCCCTTCCAGTTTAACACCTCCTGTCCTTCAAAGTCTTTCTGTGCAATAGCATAAAGTTTTTGATCACTCCGGATCCTTCCCAATTGGATACAGGCTCTACAATACAGTACCTCTTCACTCAACTTCCACAGTTTTTGATCAATCAAACTGCCACATCGAAAACATTGGTACCTTCCATTCTGTTTTTCCATAGCTGGAAGTTCTTGGGCAAGTTCTTTCAGATCATTTGTCATTTGACTCTCCGTTAAGAGTCTTCCATAAGAATCTTCTATCTTCATACTTATTAATTCGCAAAAGTTGGAGAAAATCATTCTTTTTTTGTAAAATAAGAATATGGAATATGTTACATTTAAAGAGAACGGCACTGTTCAAGAAGAAATCAAAAAATCAAAATTCATTTGTCATGTCAAGCGAGTCTCCTCTGAAGAGGAAGCTAGAGATTTTATCAATGCCATCAAAAAGGAACACTATAAGGCCACACATAACTGCTCTGCTTTCATCATTGGGGAACAAAGTGACATCAAACGGACCAGTGACGATGGAGAGCCTAGTGGAACCGCTGGGGTACCGATGTTAGGAGTTTTGGAGAATCATCGCATCACTAATAGTTGTGTCGTGGTTACCCGCTATTTCGGAGGTATTAAATTAGGCGCTGGCGGTCTGATTCGTGCTTATGCTGGAAGTGTTGCACAAGCAGTTCGAGAAATTGGACTGGTAGAAATCAAAGAGCAAGTGATTCTTGGGATCACACTTTCTTATTCCCAATACCAAGAGTTTGCTAATTTCTTAAAAGACCATCAATTAGCGGAACAAGATCCGATGTTCACAGATCAGGTGATGACAACTATTTTTGTGGATAAAGAAAACACAAACTCTATCACAGCAGCTTTAGTCGAATTTTACAATGGCAAAGTCATTATTGAGGATCAAGGAATCCGTGAGGTTGAAGTACCCCTACTTTCTGTAGAAAAATAACCAAAGAAGCTATCGGCAACGATAGTTTTTTTTTATCACACCCATAAAATTTCTATATTTTACATTCTTCCCGCAAGGGACTATACTTGTTAGTATCAAGAAAACCTAGAACTGAGGTATATTATGGCTATTTATGAAAATATTACAGAATTGATCGGGAACACTCCGATTGTCAAATTGAACCGTCTTGTTCCTGAAGGAGCTGCAGATGTCTATGTCAAACTCGAAGCTTTCAATCCTGGATCATCTGTTAAAGACCGGATTGCTTTGAGCATGATTGAAAGCTGAAGCGGATGGCTTGATCAAACCAGGTGATACCATTGTCGAAGCAACTAGTGGGAACACAGGGATTGGCTTGTCATGGGTTGGCGCAGCTAAAGGCTACAAAGTTGTGATTGTCATGCCTGAAACCATGAGTGTGGAACGTCGTAAAATCATCCAAGCCTATGGAGCTGAACTCGTTTTGACTCCTGGAAGTGAAGGAATGAAAGGCGCTATCGCTAAAGCTGAAGCAATCGCTGCAGAAAGAAATGGCTTCCTTCCTCTTCAATTTGAAAACCCTGCTAACCCAGAGGTACATGAAAGAACAACAGGACAAGAAATCGTTGATGCCTTTGGAAAAGATGGTTTAGATGCTTTTGTCGCAGGTGTTGGTACTGGTGGTACTGTTTCTGGTATTTCTCATACTTTGAAAAAGAATAATCCTGCTGTCAAAGTCTATGCCGTTGAGGCCAATGAATCCGCAGTCCTTTCTGGCGAAAAACCTGGACCACATAAAATCCAAGGGATTTCAGCTGGTTTTATCCCAAATACTTTAGACACTAATGCATATGATGGTGTTCGTCGCGTATCTTCAGAAGAAGCTTTCGAACTTGCACGCGCTATCGGTGGAGCTGAAGGATTCTTAGTCGGTATCTCAAGCGCAGCTGCTATCTATGCTGCTATTGAAGTCGCAAAAGAATTGGGTAGCGGTAAAAAAGTTCTTGCTCTTGCACCAGATAATGGAGAACGTTACCTTTCTACTACCCTTTACGAATTTGAATAATTCTCTATATCAAAAAAACTTCGATAGGTTTCATCAACCTATCGAAGTTTATTTCTTTTCTTGTTTGCTAAAGAATACCTTTCCTTCTTTAACCCAGGTCGGCATCTGTTGAGCTAAGGGCGCAAAACCACTCTTGTAGCGGTCATTTGAAAAACGATGGTGTCGAATGCTTCGTTGTGGTGTTTCTTCTAGTGTTCTCAGAGAGAGGCTAGCTTTCTTAGAATATTCATCAACATCGATGACTTGGACAAAGACCTTCTCCCCAATCGACAGAATATCCTGAATATTACTTACATAACCACTTCTAATCTCTGAGATATGAATCAAGCCCGTCACACCCGACTCTAGTTCGACAAAGGCGCCGTAAGGTTGAATTCCTGTGATGGTTCCTTCTAACTTATCTCCAATTTTCATATTAGTCCTCAATTTCGATTGTTTCAATCACGACATCTTCTACTGGCTTATCCATCATCCCTGTCTCAACAGCCGCGATCTCATCCAACACAGCAAAAGAAGCTTCATCCATCAATTGACCAAATACTGTATGACGTTGATCTAGGTGAGGAGTTCCCCCTTCTGTCGTATAGATTTCTGCGATTTTTTCAGGCCAGCCACCGCGGACCAATTCCTTTTTCGAATATGGAAGATGTTGATTTTGTACAATAAAGAATTGGCTGCCATTTGTGTTTGGTCCAGCATTTGCCATCGAAAGGGCTCCGCGAATATTGTACAATTCTTTTGAAAACTCGTCTTCGAAGCTCTCCCCATAGATGGATTCACCACCCATACCTGTGCCTGTTGGATCTCCCCCTTGGATCATAAAATCTTTAATAATCCGATGGAAAATGACACCATCATAATAGCCAGACTTAGCAAGAGCTACAAAGTTTGCAACTGTTTTTGGCGCTTGATCCGGGAACAATTGAATGTTCATCTCACCGTGATTGGTTTTGATCACAGCGACAGGACCGTCAACCGTAGCAAGTTCTAACTGTGGTAATGTCAATTCTTTTTCAACCATATTTAACTCCTCTAAGGCATAGAATATGCCATCTTCTTCTAAATTCTTAGTGATATAATCAGCTTTTTCTTGTAACTCTGGAGCAGATTTTCCCATTGCGATACTAATTCCAGCATAATCAAACAGTTCTAGATCATTTAATCCATCCCCAAATACTAAAACATTCTCTGGCTTCAAGCCCAAATGATTTACAAGATGAGAAACTCCTGAAGCTTTTGAAGCTTCAAAGCGAACAACATCTGATGAATGGGGATGCCACGAAACTAGGCGCAAGTTCTCTTGCAAAGAAGGGGGCAACTCTAGCTCACTATCCTGTTCATCAAAGGTCCACATTTGGAAAATAGGTTCTTTCAAATGCAGATCTGGATCTACGGGTAAGTTAGGATAAATGATGTCAATAGCATCACTAATCAAGGGTGTCCGATTAGACAGGGCGGCTTGATGACTAGCTACTAACCCATAATCAATCTCGGATTCTTTGGCCCAATCCACAAAAAGAAGAAACGATTGCTTCATTGATTGGTGATTGGTAGATCACAGTTCCTTTTTGTATCTTTCTATATAGGCACCGTTTAAGGTTACTAAAAAAATCAGGCTTTAAGTCCATGATTTCAGGAACAACCCCAAAAAAATCCCTCTACCGGTTGCAATCCCTGTTCGGATTCCTTTTTCTTTCAACTGATGAAAGACTTCTTTGACAGATTCTGGAATCAATCCAGTTTCTTTTTGCACGTAATGTATCATCAATATCAAAAAGACGATTTTAACTTTTTTTGGCTTTATAACGTAATTTTGCGTCCACTTGTCTCCCCCTTATGATCATGCTCTATTATAGCATGTTTACCTTTTAAAAATCTTCTTGATTCACCAGATGGTGTCGGAAGGCATAGACGACTGCTTGCGTCCGATCACTGACTTCCAATTTGGATAAGATGTTGGAGACATGGGTCTTCACTGTTTTCAGAGAAATAAAGAGTTCATCTGCTATTCGTTGATTTTCATATCCTTTTGTTAATAGAGCTAGAATATCTCGTTCTCTAGCTGTCAAATCATCATGCAATTCAGCATGGTACTTTCGTGACTCAACTTTTTGACTAACTTCTGTCTCAATTGCAAATTCTCCCTTTGCAACCTTTCTGACAGCCTGTAAGATCTCAGTTGCTGACGAGGTCTTTAAAATATACCCTTTTGCACCGGCATCTAAGACAGGGTAAATCTTTTCGTTATCTAAATAAGACGTCAAAATGACAATTTTAGCTTCCGGCCACTCTTTTAGGATGGCTAGAGTCGCATCGATTCCATTTAGCTCTGGCATCACAATATCCATGATGATGACGTCTGGTCTTTCTTTCAGCGCCAACTCCACCCCTTCATGCCCATTTTTCGCCTCTAAGACCTGCTCAATATCGGTTTGCATGGACAAAAAGCTTTTCAATCCCAATCGGACCATTTCATGATCATCTACTAATAATACTTTCATACAGTTTCCTTTTCATTTTTATCTTTTACAAGGAGGGGAACGCGAATATCTACAGCCACTCCCTTTTGAGGACTCGTTCTTATTTTAATGGTTCCCGCCATGTCTTCTACACGTTCTTGAATATTTTTCAACCCATAACTCAATCGTTCCAATTTCCTGCTCAAATCCGATTCCATCATCTACCATCCGTAAATGAAGTTGTTTTCCTTCCTGTTGCAAAAAGACATCCATTTGTTGAGCTCTAGCGTGTTTCAAGGTATTGCTGACAATTTCTTGGACGATCCGAAATAGATGTTCTTCCATTTCTTTTGGAATGCTCACGTCATTATGATGGAAGACAACTGCTAGGTTACTCTTTTCCTTCAATTCTCTAAAAATCATCTCCATCCCTTCTACCAAACTTTTTCCTTCCAATTCTGTAGGACGAAGATGTAGGAGCAAGACGCGTAAATCATTTTGGGCTGTACCTAGAATATCTGACACACCATTTAGTTGCTGCTGGATCTGACTTTTCTCTAACTCAAGGGCCTGTGCTGCCACTCCAGATAAAATCATATTGGCTGCAAACAATTCTTGACTAACCGTATCATGTAGATCACGCGCAATTCTCTTACGCTCGATTTCCACAATTTCTTCTTCATTTCGCATCACACGATTTTCACTCTTTTGTAAATTTTCTTCTAGTCGAAGTAATTTGCTGTCCAATAAATCTAACTGTTGATTCAATTCTTTGGGGGCAATTTCTTTTCGCTGTGAAGCAGTCAGGATAGATTCTACCTTTTGTTGTACTGCATGGACCGTTACAAATTGCGTGATTTTGATAATTAAGACAACCAAAGCCGTCAATGCAAGCGTCAGACTAAAAACCAAAAATAGGAATGATTGAAGCAAGGAAATATCTGAGAGAAGTTTGCCCCACTGAAAACCAACAAAATGGAAAATGGTATGACAAATGACCGCAACCACCATTAGGGAATAGAAGTACAATAGGAGATAGTCTAATTTCTTCATGCGCGAATCACCTCAACATCCCCAACAATACCAACTAACACAATTTTTACAGAACGGTGCGATCTCCGATAATGTGCCGTTTCAATGTCTATGGTTTCATTCCTCATTTTACGGACAGGTAGATCCAAAAACTTCAGATCTCCATACAGGGTGTTAATTTGTAAATGCAATTCCAAATCAATCGGTAAGATAATTTTTGTATTTCCAAACCCTTTCCGAATGATCACTACATTGTCCCAATTGCAAATGGCTACCTCCTCTAAATGGAGGGTGTCATTCCCAAAAACTCGGATCACATTCAGATCTCGATACCCTCTACTTTGCTTTGAAAAATGTTGTAAATCACCAATCCATCGAGTTTTTTCCTGACGAATTTCGTATCCTCTTCAACATCAAACACAACTGCTTCATTTTCCTTATACATATAAGGGTAGGCGATCAATAAACCATAAACCACCGCAAATAAAATAGCTGCAATCACAAAAGGATTCAGCATCACGATAAAAAACAAGAGCACACTCAGCGCGATTAATAGAAAATTCGCTTTTTGTTTGCCAAAATAGTAATACAAAAGGAGCAAAAAGAGAACCATCAAGACAACAAATCTGGAAAAATCGATTGATAAAATGGTGATCGCTGCTAATGTTAACAAAACGGCTTCAACGAAAATAAAAATTTGTATTTTCCACATAGTCTACCTCATCTTTTCCTATTTTATCAAATTTTTCCTCATTTGACTTCCGTCTGTGGTTGGATAATACGAAGAGCAAAAAAACACCCAAAAGATAGAAATCCTTTGGGTGTCCTTAGTATCGGAATGAATTGTTATTAAATAAGTTCTTTCCAATAACGGTTGTCTAGAGGCATTATTTATACATGAATGCCCAGTAATAGTTACCGTCGCCATTGATGACTGCTGCTACCGCACCTTCTGTGGCATTTGGATCGAGCATTAATTCTCTCAATCCACTGTTATACCATTTCGTTGCGACTGTTGTTGCATTGTCTTCACGGCGAGCTACAAAACCTGTGCTATCGTACTGACGTGAAATAGTATGGGCTTTTGGTAAGGCACGTGAGTTGTAGACATCATCTGACCAAGTCAATTCTTTTAAGCCTTGTGCTTTTCGCAATTCGTTAATCTTAGCAAATGCTTCTTTCGCTTTATCTAACTCGATATAGTTTGTATTGTCTGTTGCTTCTACACGATAAACGAATTTCACATAGCCAAACTCAACATCTTTGTAGTTCTTGTCATCTACTCCACTCTTCAAGTTAGCGATTAAAACATAGTCTTTAGCCCATGGGTTTTCTTTAGATTGCTCAAAGAGTTCTGGGTCCTCGATTTCCCATTCTACTTTGGCATCCCAGCCAGCATTGTCAATAAATTTAGGATTCATTTTCTTAATGACATAGTCCTTAAATTCATCCACATTCTTAAATGGAAGAGCTTGACCTGCTTTAGCTGTTTCTACAAGGTTTGTAGAGTAGAGCTTCACGCTTGAGTCTCGATCGCTATAGGCATATTCATCATCTTTGGCATCTTCGTGGAATTTTGGATCGATTTCAGGATCTTTCGGATCTGTCATTCCATAAAGTTTCCATTTATCTCCATTCCATTTCCAATAAGCAGAGTAACCAGTTGCTTCCGTATCAGAAGGAACGTAGTAATAGTGAGTCGACCCGTCAAAGTAGTAGTTCTTATCTCGACGCAAAGCTGCTGATCCAGGTTTGCCAGGAGGATAGACTATCTTTGGTGCTCGTCCATTTGGAGCCCATGGAAGATGTTCTAATCCTTCTGCAGGTGTCTCAACGTATGGAGGAATTTGGTTTTCACTAGGCTGATCTGTTGATACCAAACCATCATTTCCAGGCACTTCAGGTTGCACCGGTTCTTCTGGTTTTGGTTCACTTGGATTTTCTGGGGTTGGTGCGAAAGGATCAAACTCTCCATCTGCTCCTACAAATGGAGGATTTTCTGGGAAGATCAAGTTCCCGTGATCTTCTGGTGTAGATGGTTCTGATGGGTTGACTGGTTGATCGGGTTTATCGCTTGGATCTGGCTCGTCGGGTGTTGGAGTTGGATCCGGAGTCGGTGTTGGAGTTGGATCTGGAGTATCAGGATTTTCCGTCGAATTCTTCACAAATACCCATTTACCATTTTTATAGTAGTAATAATCCCCATTATCTAATACATAATAATGGTAGCCATTTTCATATACATAATGAGGGTCATTGGCAAGGTTATTAGTAGAGTTATTCCGATTAGTTAAAGGCTTCCACTCACCATTGCGGTAGATCCGGTAAGTCCCATCACTCATCCGATAATAATGATTGCCATTCCAATAAATGTAGTTTACATCATTTTCCAAGGAATAACCATAGTTCCAACCATTATAGCCATAATAATTATTCCAGCTAGGATAACCATAGTTATAGCCATAATAATAGTTCCAATTTGGATATCCATAGCCATAACTATAGGTCCATGAATTATAGCCATTATAACCGTTCCAATTATTGTAACCATAGTTATAATAGTTTGAACGATAAGGGGAGGTATTCCATCCTCTATTTTCTGCAGCTACTTTTGTTGCTATAAATGCCGGGACAATCATAGCTGTTGCTAAGATTGCTCGACTAACCACTCTATATTTTCTGTCCATTTAAATAATCTCCATTGGGAAAGTATAGGCGAAAGATACATCAACTATGTGCACATATTTCAAAAGTCATTCTACCTCCCTGTTTCTTAGTTCACGATATTTATCTCCACCAGTTGTCAAGGCCTATTCAACTAGTAGAAAAAAATCTATTCGTTTACCAATTTCCTATCAAAGCAGGTCTGAACGACATTTTTACTCTTTGATCTCCTTTCACGCAGATTATAGCATGTGGGCTAAAACAAAGGCAAATAATTTGATATTCAATCTATTTTCGACTTCAAATTGCCTTATGTTTAATTGACTATTTTATTTTACCGGACTTGAAACCCCTTGTTTGTTAAGGGATTCACATAATCTATTCATCTGTAGAAAAATAGTTTCTTGAAGCGACCTCAAAGTTTTTCCCTCTACAGGGAAATAAAAAAATCACGACATAGCAACAAAAAAATACAAAAAGACTCAGAAATTCATCTGAGTCTTAGACTGATTTATTAATCTCCACCAGTTGCACTACTGCTGGAGCTTTCTGTATCTGATCGTTCAGCAGAGGATGAACTAGATGCATCTGAACTTGATGAGGCTTTCGTACTTGAAGAAGCCGTCACTTTAGGCTCATATACAGTCAAAACAATTCGTGTTCGGTTAATATCCACCGTACTCGAAACTTCTGGAGTTTGACTGACAATTTGACCGGCAGAAACAACTACCCCATCAGGGAGATGTTCCGTTTTTCTTAATTCGATATTGGCTTCTTTAATACCATAGATCTCAATCAAATTACTTCTAGCAAAATCATAAGTTGATCCAACATAGTTTGGCATTTCAATTGAAGTCGTTTCTTTCGCTACTTTCAAAACAATCTTGGTTTTTGAATTCAGAGAATATTGCTCTCCTGGAGCTGGGGTTTGTTCAAGAACTGTCCCTGCAGCATAATCGAAGGTCTCAACTTCTTCAATCGTGATCATTTTGCTTGATACTTTATAAGTATTTTTCAGATCTTCCTCTGCTTTAGCTCGTGTTTCTCCTACATAGTTTGGCATTTCAAAACTATTTGGACCTTTTGAAACAATCAAATCAATGCGACTTTGTTCTTTCTTTTGAGCACCTGCATTTGGATTGGTCCGAATGACATAGCCTTCTGCAACCGAATCACTGTACTCTTCTTTCTCTTCACCGACTTGAAGGTCTTGTCCCTCAATAACCGCTCTAGCTTCGGCAATGGTTTTGCCGGAAACATCTGGAACTGTTTTATTGGCTGGGCTCATATACAACAAGAAAGTAAAGGCTGCAAGAACTAGTGCAATGGCAACAAACAATACCTTGTAGCGCGCCCGCAAGCGTCTTCTTTGGCTTTTTACTTGGTGCCATTGTCTGCTGGTCAGATAATGGTCGATTAGGATCTACCGAACTGATTTCACTGCGTACCTCAGAGATTGGAACAGGAGCCGTCTTTGGAGTTGGACTCACTTTTGGAAGAGTCTTTGTATCAGCTTTCGATTGATCTTCAAAAATCAGTTTTTTCTCATTTCTTCTCTCGTAGGACAAGCAACTTGAAAGGTCCACATACATCTCTGCCACTGATTTATAGCGATCCGTCAGTTTTTTAGCTGTCGCTTTGATCACCACATTTTCTAAAGCTTGTGGAACATTCTTATTCTCTTCCCGAATAGATGGGAGTGGCTTTTGAAAATGCTGCAAAGCAATTGTAACTGCACTATCTCCATCATAAGGAATGTGTCCTGTCAACATCTCATAGAAAATAATCCCCATCGCGTAGATGTCACTTTGCACCGTAGCTTTTGATCCACGCGCCTGCTCAGGGGACAAATAATGAACCGACCCCAACATCGAGTTGGTCTGGGTCAAACTAGTCTCTGCGAAGGCCACTGCAATCCCAAAGTCTGAAACTTTTGCTGTTCCATCTGGTGTCAAGAGGACATTCTGTGGTTTTAAATCTCTATGGATAATGCCACACGTATGGGCAAGACGCATAGCTAGAAGGATCTGCCCCATCAAACGAACAGCTTCTTCATTTGATAAAGGAGCATTTTCTTTGATATAGCGTTTCAAGTCTAAACCTGCAACATATTCCATTGCAAGGTATTGTTGTCCTTCTTCTTCGCCAATGTCTGTAATCCGAACGATATTTGGATGGTCCAGCTCTGCCATCGCCTTTGCTTCACGCTGAAAACGCGCAACCGCAATGGGATCCGTCTGGTAATTCGTACGCAGTACCTTGACTGCAACTTCTTCCCCATCTAAAATCAAATCACGCGCAAGATAAACATCTGCCATCCCGCCGCGTCCAATTTGTTGGATGATTTTATATCGCCCGGCAAAAAATTTTTGCCGATTTGAATCATGCTGCGTCCTCCTCAGTAAAGTGGAGCAGTACAACAGTGATATTATCCAAGCCTCCAGCATTATTGGCAAAACGAATCAAGGTTTGAGCTTTTTTTCTTCCAGTGAAACATCACTCAAGACAATATCTCTGATTTCATCTGGGCCAATCATATTGGTTAAACCGTCACTATTGATCAAAAATATAATCATCTGCTTCAACCGTCACCAAACCATAATCCGGCTCTAACTCATCTTTTTGGCCAATGGACTGAGTGATGATGTTACGTTGAGGATGATGGGCTGCTTCTTCCTCTGTGATTTGACCTGCTCGCAAAAGAGCATTTACAAGAGAATGATCACTGGTCAACTGCTGGTATTCGCCCTGACGAATGAGGCCAATCCGCGAATCTCCAACATGGGCATAAATCACTTGTCCTTCTACAAAAGCCAAAGCTTCCAGTGTCGTTCCCATTCCTTTGTGCTCATCATCTTGCCCAGCTAAATGGATCCGACGGTTCACAGCTTCTAAATGTTCTGCAAACCATTCCCGTACTTGATTAACCGTCTCGATCTCAGAAGAAACCCAAGCCGCACCTAGGTCTGTGACTGCCATTTCACTAGCAATATTTCCGGCACGGTGTCCTCCCATACCATCAGCAAGAAAAACCATCGGTTTTCCTGCCTTGTTTGTATATTGATTTGCATAGTCTTGGTTATTTGTCCGTCTTTGACCTACATCGGTTAAGATCGTAATATCCATACTGTCAGTTTCCTCCTGATATTATGAGATTCTCTTAAAACGACTGATAAAGAAGCCGTCGCTTCCATATAATTCGGGTGTAATAAGGATACAATCATTTTTAAGAATATCTTTTCTTTCGTGATCCAATGGGACTTTTTCGAAATTTGGATGGTTTTTCAAAAATTGGTCCACCACTTCAAAATTCTCTTTACCCATAATTGTACACGTACTGTACACTATTATACCACCTTTACGCACACTTTGACAAACACTATCCAGAATGGCCAATTGGATAGCTTGTAAAGATACAAAATCTGCACTCTCTTTATTGTACTTGATATCAGGCTTTCTCCGTATCAAACCAATCCCTGAACAAGGCGCATCCACCAAATTTTATCGAAAGCATCAGGTCCAAATGTTTCAAAAACTTTTGTCGCATCTAACTTCTTTGTCAAAATTTTGTCCGCAACATGGAGCCGATTAGCATTTTCTTGAATCAATTTGAGCTTATGGTCATAGAGATCCAAGGCTGTGACTTTCCCAGTTGTGAGATAAGAAGCCAGGTGGGTCGTCTTTCCACCTGGCGCCGCACAGGCATCTAAAACCCACTCATCTCCTTGCAAATCCAAAGCTGGTGCCACCAATTGACTGGACTCGTCTTGAATAGTAATGCGCCCTTCTTTAAACAAGGAATGCGCCGCAAAATGTCCCTGCTCTTTCACGAGAGCGGACGAAGCAAGTAGAGAGGAGGTTGCTTCGAACAGCTGAGCCAACTCTTCTTTTTCGTCCAGATCAATCACACGAATACTGGATTTATTACGCTGATAGAGACTCTTAAAAATAGCGCAAGCACGTTCTTCACCGTATTCTTCGATCAATGCTTTGACCAACCATACAGGTAGGGAATACTCTACCGAATAACGTTTGTTCTTTCGCTTGATTGTATCAATAGCTGGTAGTCCTTCGCGGATTAGCTTTCTAAGAATAGCATTGACAAACTTCTCACTGCCTTCTTTACGACGTTTTGCTATCCGGACAGCTTCATTGACGATGGCATGATCGGGAATGCGGTCTAAATAGACAAGTTGATACAAACTCATCATCAAAGATAATAGAGCCAAGGATCCAATTTCGTCCGGTCTTCAATTACGTGGGCGAGATACCACTCGAGTGTTATCTTCCGTGCTACAGTACCGTATACAACTTCCGTAACAAAGCTTCTATCTTTATCTGAAAGTTGAGAGTGTTCTAGCGCTTGATTTAGTGCAATATTAGAATAAGCTCCCTGTTCAAAAACCTCTTCTAACACTCGAACGATCTGTTCACGCGCATTCATTTGTTTAATTTCCAAAGTGATCTCCTACTTTCAATTGACGGCCAGCGCCATTCAAAAAGTCTGTGATGGACATTTTTGGTTTTCCTGCTGGCTGCACAACTTTAAGGGACAATGCGCCTTCTCCTGCAGCGACCAGCAACTCTTTTTTGGTCAAAGCAATCACTTCTCCTGGATTTCCATTTCCTTCGCATAGCTCAGCTTCATAGACTTTTAAGCGTTGACCATTTAATAACGTATGAGCGACCGGCCAAGGATTCATCCCCGAATCTGGTTAAAGACTTGGCGATTGGTTTTTGTCCAGTCCAAAACCTCTTCTTCCGGTAAAATATTCGGTGAAAATGTGACCAAACTTGGATCTTGTGGACATGGCTTGATCTCCCCTGCCAGGTAAGCTGGCAAAGTATCTAGGAGTAAGTCACGTCCAAGGACTGCCAATTTTTCAAACAAAGTTCCCACATTGTCCTCATCTAAAATTGGGAGAGAACGAGCTGCAATCATGTCTCCGGCATCCATTTCCTTGACCATTTCCATAATTGTAACCCCAGCTTCTTCGTCACCATTGATCAGGGCATAGTGAATGGGAGCTCCACCTCTATATTTAGGTAATAAAGACGCGTGGACATTCACCGCAAACTGAAAGTTCTCCAACAATTTTGTCGGTAAAAATTGTCCAAAAGCAGCGGTCACAATTCCATCTGCATCCAGTGATAAGAGAGTTTCCATTTCTGGACTACCCGATAATTTCTCCGGCTGAAGAACCGGTAGTTGATATTCCAAAGCTACCTGCTTCACCGGGGTCATTCGAATCTCTTTTTTGCGACCTACTTTGCGGTCTGGTTGAGTCACAACTGCCAAAATTTCATAGCGCGAATCTGCTAACAATCCCTTTAAAACCGTCGCTGAAAAATCAGGCGTTCCCATAAAAATTAATTTTGTCATTTCTTTCTTCCTTACATAAAACTTTGAGGTTCATTATCAATACTGACACGTAAATCTTGGTTGCCTCTTTCTTGTGTAAATTCTAAGATTTGATTCAAGACCTGTGTCATGCCTTCTTCAAAACGATATTTCACAATGATTTGATAATGATACAAATTATGTGTGCGTGCAATTGGTTTAGGTGTTGGTCCTAAGATTTGGACCTGATCAGATAAGCCAGATCGGAGAATTTCCATGACCTGATGTGACTTCTCCATCACCATTTCCTCACTCTTATGGGATAGGGTTAACCCAACTGTGAAGTAATAAGGTGTATAGCCTAACTGCCGGCGAATCTGCATTTCATAGGCAAAAAAGCCTTCATAATCTTGGTCTTTGGCAAATCGAATCGCATAATGATTGGGGTTGTAGCTTTGAATGATAACCTCTCCTTCTTTCTCTGCTCGTCCGGCCCTTCCTGCCACCTGAGTCAAGAGTTGAAAGGTTCTCTCAGAGGATCGATAATCCGGTAAATTTAAAGAAGTATCCGCATTCAAGACACCCACTAACGTCACATTTGGAAAATCCAAGCCCCTTCGCAATCATTTGCGTCCCTAACAAAATATCCGCTTCTCCATTCCCGAAAGCATCTAATATCGCTGCGTGGCTCCCTTTTTTTCGAGTGGTATCCACATCCATGCGCAGAAATTTTAGCTTCAGGAAAGATCTCTTGTAATTCATCATAGGCTTTTTGCGTTCCTGTCCCGTAATAACGAATGGAAGGACTTTGGCAATTTGGACAGTGTCGAGGAATCGATTTTGCTATAGCCACAATAATGACAGTTCATGGTTTTAGTATCCATGTGGAGGGTCAGTGAGATATCACAATTGGGACAAGTATCTACAGTTCCACACTCGCGACACATGACAAAGCTGGAATAACCACGGCGGTTCAACATCAAGACAACCTGCTCTTTTTTCTGCAAACGATCAGCAATAGCTTCCACTAGAACCGGAGTGAAGTTACCAGCTTCATTTTGACCAATATAATCACGAAAATCAACGACTTTAACTTCTGGAATTTTGGCTGCCGGATTGGCCCGTTGGGTGAGACGAATTAATTCATAAACCCCTTTTGTTGCACGAGCCCGCGATTCTAAACTTGGTGTAGCAGATCCAAGAAGCAAAACTGCTTGATTGTACTGAGCTCTTAAGACCGCGACTTCCCTTGCGTGGTAGCGTGGGTTACTATCTTGTTTGTAGGAAGCCTCGTGCTCTTCATCAATGATGATGGCTCCGATGTTTTTTAAAGGGGCAAAGATGGCTGAGCGCGCTCCAACGACTACCTTAGCCTCCCCACGTTCAACTTTTCGCCATTGATCATACTTCTCACCGTTTGATAAACCCGAGTGCAGAATGGCTACTTCCTGGCCAAAACGCGAGATAAAACGATCCGTCATCTGTGGCGTCAGGGAAATTTCAGGAACCAACATGATAGCTGTTTTTCCCTTATTTAGAACTTCCTGAATAATCTGCAGATAAACTTCTGTTTTCCCACTTCCAGTCACACCTTCTAATAAAAAAGGCTTTGATGCTTTTCCCAATTTGAGAAACTACTGTTTCGACAGCTTTTGCTTGCTCTGAATTTAAAAGCAGGGCCTGGGTCTGTTCTTTTCCTTCATAATATGCAGCTGCCCGATTCACTTCTCGTTCTGTAATTTCTAAACACCCTGATCAATAAAATAAGCCACTACTTCTCGTGAAAAATCCTGATACAATCCTGCTAAGGGTTGCTCCCCTTGCTCTAGTAACAGGCGCTCTTTTCAATGCTAGCCTTTTTTTAGCTCTCGCTGATGGTTGAAGTTCTTTTAATCCTTCCTGGTTAACGCGATACCATTTTTCTGTTTTAATTTGTTTCTTATCCTTGGCCTTGTATTCAAGTACCAAATCTCCTTTTCTGACCAACCGCATCACTTGGGCTTGATCGGCTGCATCTAGAGAAGAAAAAGAAACTTCATTTTTGCACCAAAAAGTTTCACTTTGAGAGTGGGATCTAAAGAAGGTTGAGGATACAAAATCTTATCATAACTCGAATTGAGGAGAGAAGGAAGCATGGTTTTTAAAATCGTGATCTTATAAGAAAAAACACTTTTTCGTAATTGATCTGCCAACCAGAAACTGCTCTTGATTTAAGACCGGAGTGTAATCCAAGACCTCCACAATCGCTTTTAATTCCTCGCTTGTGTCTGCCTCTTCTAAAACATCTACCACAATCCCTTGAATGAGGCGATTCCCTTTACCAAAGGGGACATGAACTCGCATACCTGCCTCCACCATATCCTCAAATTCTGATGGAATCTGATAAGAATAGGGTTTATCTGTCTGCATCAATGGGACATCTACGATGACTTTTGCTATCACTTTTTCACCTCCAGCCTCTATCATATGAGCTTTACTTTATCACGGAACCCTTTAAATAGCAAAAAATAAGATTGAGAAGCCCCAACCTTAAATTTTTTCACCATCTTCTTTTTCTTTGGCAATTTGTTCCTTAATTTTGCGCTCTTCTTCTTCTTTGCGAATCCGCTCTGCTTCAATCCGACGACGAAGCGCTTCACGTTTTGCTTCTGGATCCGGGTGAACAACTACGTTTCCCAGACTCGATTTCTTCAAGCGCTTGTAATGTTGATTTAACTGATTGGAATTCTTGAGTTGGGTACTGCACCACTTTCCAATTCGTGGGCCCGTTTTGCCTCAAGAATGACCAATGAATATTTTGATGGTACTTTGTCAAGCAATGTATCAATAGAAGGTTTTAACATCATATTCCTATACCTAATTTCTAATTATTTATCTCTTCACAATAGTTTGTGTTTTTGGTAACATATCCAGATAATGGCCAATGACACGGTCTACACGGAAATGCTCTGCTTCGATCACACGTTTGACACGCTCAGCAGCAAGAGGAACCTCGTCGTTCACAATGGCGTAGTCATATTCACGCATCATGGCGATTTCTTCTTTTGCTTTTTCAATCCGTTGCGCAATAACTTCTGCACTATCTGTCCCGCGACCCACTAATCGATCTTGCAATTCATCCAAATCAGGCGGAGTTAAGAAAATAAAAACTGCATCTGGAACTTTCTTCTTTACTTGAAGTGCACCCTGAACTTCAATTTCAAGGAATACATCGATTCCTTTGTCCAAGGTTTCATTCACATAGGTTAAAGGAGTCCCATAGTAATTTCCAACGTACTCAGCGTACTCCAACATTTGCCCTTGACGGATCAAATCTTCAAATTCTTCACGTGTACGGAAAAAATAGTCGACACCATCCACTTCACCTGGACGTTGTGCACGCGTCGTCATCGATACAGAATACTGAAACTGATTGTCCGAGTTTTCAAAAATTTCTCGTCTGACCGTTCCTTTTCCAACCCCCGAAGGGCCAGAAAATACGATTAATAAGCCACGATCCGCCATGATTTCTCCTTCAATGTCTTTCTATCTAGTGTAACAAAAATCGGCCTAATTTTCAACTGATTTTTTCATTCAAAAAGCTTGAGATGCTAGATCTCAAGCTTTTTGTTTATTTTGCGTAATCGACTGCACGCAATTCTCGAATAACGGTAACCTTAATGTTTCCAGGATATTCCAGATTGGACTCGATCTTCTCACGAATATCATGAGCCAAGATCGTCACTTTATCATCCTTGATTGCCTCAGGGCTAACCATAATACGGATTTCACGACCCGCTTGAAGGGCGAAACTTGTCTTAACTCCTTCAAAACTATTTGCAATTTCTTCAAGATCTTGCAAGCGTTTGATGTAGCTTTCAAGTGACTCACTTCGTGCTCCAGGCCGAGCTGCACTCAAGGCATCTGCTGCAGCGACAATGACTGCGATGACACTTTCTGGTTCCACGTCACCATGGTGACTGGCAATGGTATTGACCACCACTGGGTGTTCCTTGTACTTCCGTGCCAATTCTGTCCCAATCTCAACGTGACTTCCTTCCACTTCACGGTCAATCGCTTTACCGATATCATGTAAGAATCCTGCACGTCGTGCCAAGGTAGCATTTTCACCCAACTCGCTAGCAATAATACCAGAAAGTTTGGCAACTTCAATGGAGTGACGCAAAACGTTTTGACCATAAGAAGTACGGAATTGCAACCGTCCCATGATTTTCATCAAATCTGGATGGAGGTTTGGCGCACCGATTTCATAGGCAGCCGCCTCACCGTATTCACGAATCCGGTTGTCAATTTCCTGACGGTTCTTCTCAACCAGCTCTTCGATACGGGCTGGATGGATGCGACCATCTTTGAGAAGGCTCTCCATTGTCATTCGGGCAATTTCACGACGAATCGGATCAAACCCTGACAAGGTCACCACTTCAGGCGTATCATCAATAATCACATCGACACCTGTCAAACTCTCAAAGGTACGAATATTGCGACCTTCACGACCGATAATCCGACCCTTCATACTATCGTCCGGCAAATGAACGGTTGAGTTTGTTTGCTCAGCAACAAAATCACCCGCCATTCGCTGCATAGCTTGCACGAGAATGTCTTTTGCGATTTTATCAGAACGTTCTTTCACTTCCAGTTCAGCATCACGAATCCGTGAGGCAATTTCTTTTGAAAGTTGCTCTTCCGTCTGACTCAAAATAATGTCACGCGCTTCTCCTTGACTTAGAGCAGCGACACGTTCCAGTTCTTCTACTTTCTTGTGTTCAAGCTCTTCCAGCTGTTGTTCACGCGCATCAATGTGTTTAGTTCTATCTGTAAGACTTTGCTCTTTGTGTTCAAGAGACTGTTCTTTGCTTGTTAAAATGTCGTCTTTGCGATCAAGATTGCTAGCACGTTCTGCCAAACGGCTTTCTAATTGCTTCAATTCTTGTCGTTCTGACTTAAACTCAGCATCGACCTCTTCACGATATTTTCTGGCTTCTTCCTTTGCCTCCAAAAGTGCTTCTTTTTTAAGTGAACTTGACTCATGCTTCGCCTCTTTTAAAATCAAATCGGCTTCGCGTTCAGCCTGCCCACGTAAATTCGTTGCTTCTTGTTCAGCATTCAAAAGGGTGAGTTCCGCAGCTTCTTTTGAAGCTTTCATTTTAAGAGCAGTTCCCACATATCCAATGACTAAACCAATGACCGCGGCAAAAACACCTGTAATAACAAAATTCATGCTTTTACCCCAAATCTATTTAATTAGTTGAATTAAAAATTCTTTTACATTTTACCATAAATTACTAAAATTAACAATCTAAAAAAACAGGAAAAACCTTTTATATTTTTGCTTAACGCTTGTTCTTTTATCGACTTTTCTTTCATGGAACATCTGTGAGACATTCATTTATTTCCACTTTGTTGAATCTGCTTTTTTATGCTATAATCAAGAAAAACAAAGAAGGATTTGAGTATGACAAAAGAAGTAATTGTTGAAAGTTTGAATTGGACCACACAGCTGTGAAGGCTCCCTATGTACGCTTGATTGGGGAAGAAACTGGACCCAAAGGAGACATCATCTCCAACTTTGATATTCGTTTAGTGCAACCCAATGATAATGCGATTCCTACTGCGGGACTCCACACGATCGAGCACCTTCTTGCGATGCTCATTCGCAAACGCATCGATGGTATGATTGATTGTTCCCCATTTGGATGTCGCACCGGTTTTCATATGATCATGTGGGGACAGCATTCGAGTACGGAAATTGCTAAAGTAATCAAAGATTCTTTAGAAGAAATTGCATCTGTCAGCACTTGGGAGGATGTGCCAGGCACAACCATTGAGTCTTGTGGAAATTACAAGGATCACAGCCTCTTTTCAGCCAAAGAATGGTGTCGCCTGATTCTAGATCAAGGAATTTCTGACGATCCCTTTGAACGTCATCTTGTTTAATACGAAAAAGAGGCTGGGACAAAAGTCCTAGCCTCTCAATTATTTTTGGATTGTCGAGCAAGACGCAGTGGTTGAGTGGGCTCTACTACGCTGATTTCATCAGCTTTTACAGCCCTACTCAACTGTTCGGAGGTGGGACGACGAAATCGAATTCTAACGAATTACCGATTTCTGTCCCACTCTCTTTTTTATTGTCATTTTTCCCAGAAAGGGGATGTCTGCTCAGGTATTAATAATCCAGAGCATCTGAATGACCTTTCCCGTTTCCTACGAAATAACCAGTCTTGGCATTGATACTAAAGAGATAGGTTCCATCTGGTTTGAAGAGGTTGTAATAGCCATTACCATTAATGATATTGACGCGCTCTAAAATGTATTGATTGCCAGTGATATGTCCACGTTTACGAGCAATGTTCAATACTTTTTCAAGGATCCCATCACCAAACACCCAAGCCGGGTTATTGACATCATTGATAGCTGCTTGGTTATATGGCACACGACTCAAGTTCCGCTGAAGTGGGACACCATCGCTTGGAAGACCGTACCCTGAATAGCCTGGGTTTGCCGTTCCTGCACTACCTGTAGCAGCATTGACAGCTGGGGCCGTAGGCGTTGCTGCTTGAGCTGGGGCTGGAGTTGCATTAGAAGTATCTGTACCACCTGTTCCAGTCACTGGTGCCGGTGTCGCAACTTGTTGTGAACGTCCTTGCGCAACCGCCTCATTCAATAAGCTATCTAATTTTTCATTGCCTGTCTTTGTTTCTGCAAAGGTCGCATCACTTTTCGCTTTGGCAGTTGCATCAAGAACTCCATCTTTGATGACTGGAGAACTAAATTGAGAATTCACTTTTTGAATAGCAGAAACTTGCTTCACAAGGTCTTCATATTTTGTTTTAGCCGCATTATAATCACTGCTTCCTTCTAATTTGTCCAGCAGTTTCTTCAGATTTTCCAAGTCTCCGAATTTATCATTTTTAAGAGCACTTTTTGATTCATCTACAAAAAAGGCATCGTAGGCTTTGGTAAACTCTTCCAATTTTTGAGCCTGTGTTTCACTGCTACCTGATTTAGAAGTAGAAGATGACTTGCTAGATGAAGACGATACAACAGTTGTACCACCAGATTTTCCACGACTGTGCATCCAGTTATAGGTCACAAAAATGGCCGACCCGACAATCGCTAGACCTAATGCAGAGTATAGAACTGCTTTGATTCGTTTACCCGCATTGCTTGGTGTTTCCTCAGGAAGCTCCTCTGCTTCTACAATTGGTTCAGTTGGTGTAGGTCCAAATTTAATCTTAGCAGGTAATTCTGTTGAGATAGCATCCATTTCAGGCCTTTGTTCCAAGACTGTTTCCGTTACTTCCGGTGCCTCCACTGCTTCAGCTACTTCGGCAACTGTTTCTGAAGCTGCCAACTCTTCAGCTTTAGCCAACTCTTCCTTAGCTAAGATCTTTGTATCGTATTTTTCCGCTTCAATTTCTGCTCGGTGTTGTTTGATGTATTTGTCTAAGACATTATCACCTTCCGTTACACCTGCTTCGATTTCTTCTGCCTTTCGATTGGCCTGCCCAATCGTCATCTCTTTAGCATCTTCAAACTCTAAAATTGATTCTGTTTCTTGCTCTAATGGTTTTTTATCCTTCTCTGTCATAAAAATCCTTTCTATGCCTTTATCTGCCGTTTTACTCGTTCCCCAAAATATTGGTAGAGATCAACTTTTAGGGTTCCGTTATAAAGTTTTCGTTTTTTATCTGCTTTACTACCGAATTTAGATTCAAAACCTTCATCACTGGTTAAGATAAATTTACTCCAGGTTTTGAGAGGTGCAAATACGTGCCCCATTTCAGTATACAATTTCGTCACACCTTCATCATCAGATAATCGTTCTCCATATGGAGGATTGGAGATAATCACCCCGTTGATCTTATCTGAGTGAAGATCTTGGACTCGCATTTGTTTAAAAGTAATGTCACTGCTAACGCCCGCTTTCTGGGCATTTTCTTTGGCAATCTCAACCATCCGTGCATCGATATCAGTTCCCATAATATCCAATTCGATCTCGCGATTGATTTTTCTGCTTGCTTCTTGACGGACTTCATGAATCAAGCGATCATCCATCCAGTTCCATTCTTCAAAAGAAAAGGTCCGACGTAAACCAGGTGCCATATTTCTCGCAATCATCGCTGCCTCAATACAAAACGTTCCAGAACCACATGTCGGGTCAATCAAGGGCTTATCTGGATACCAGTTTGACAGCATAAGAATTGCCGCTGCCATATTTTCCTTAATAGGGGCTCCCCCTTTTTCAGTCCGATAACCACGTTTGAAGAGGCTACTACCAGTGGTGTCAATCAAGACAGTGGCTTGATCTTTAAGGATCGATACTTCGATCTTGAACTCTGCCCCATTTTCCATGAGAGGAACACCTTCTGGGCGGGCATAATGTTTTTGTAACTTTTTAACCACTGCTTTTTTCGAAATGGCCTGAACGCTAGGTTCATTATGAAGTTTTGATTTGACACATTTAGCCTTAGAAATGGGAAAACGTGCTCCTAAAGGCAAATAATTTTCCCAATCCAAAGCAAAGACACCTTGAAAGAGTTCTTCGAAGGTTTTGGCTGGAAAAGTCCCAACCACAATTTTTACTCGATCAGCCGCGCGCAACCAGAGATTGGTCTCTATGATTGCTCGACGGTCTCCTTGAAATCGAATCCGTCCATTTTCAACCTGGCAATCGTAGCCGAGATCACGTAGTTCTCGACCAACAACAGCCTCTAAGCCAGCAGCGACCGTTGCAATCAATTCAAATTGTTTTTTCATCTTATTCCTATCACTTTAAAAAAGGAGGTTGAGATCTCTCTCCACCTCATCAACCTATATGCAATTTTCTATAAGCCATGTTTTGTTCCAGAAATGACTAGGTACCATTTCCTTCGATAATCATCTGTCTACTGTTTCCAGTCAGAATGCTATGTTCGTTTCCACGCATTCCATGCCCCGACCAAAGTTTGGGTTGCTAGCTTGAGGGGTTTACCGCGTTCCACTTTTTAGGTTTCCCTAAAAACTACGTCACTGTGGCACTTTCAGAGTTACTAGAGCATATCCTTAGACTTAGCTCCTTCACTCGCCGTAACTTGAATACCAAGTCCCTAGGCTTATGGATTCACCTAGCACAAACACTACAGGCATCACAGCCTGTGCTAGCATGGACTTTCCTCATGAGAGCATTCTCTCACGCGATTATCCAAAAATTGCACGATCTATGGAATTAATAATCGCGATCTACGATCTGTTTCCCAAAAACTTCTTTTTCCAAACGATTGAGACGTTTGAGAATATCAAAGTTCGTCGCTGTTGTCACTTGCGGGAATTCTTGCGTAGCAGTGCTAGCAATCGGAGATGTTTGTGGTGTTTCCTGTGCTTTTTGGGCAAGTTCTTCACGAAGGCGGGCGTTTTCTTCACGCAATTCCTTCACCAAAGCAGCATAGGTTTCATAGTCTTTTATGACATCATCCAAAAATTCATTTACTTCATCTTTATTATAACCACGAACTTCTCGTTTGAAATCTTGATCAAAAATATCTTTCGCAGTAAAAATAATACTCGCCATTACTCTCTCCAATCTAGTTCATCATCTCAATTATATAAAAAAATGGTAAGAAAAATCAAGGTATAACACTTAGTTTTCGTAAAAATTTTCAGCAAGTTCATTTAAGTCATCAAAACTTAATTGTTTGACATAAAATGGTTCTTTTTCTACCATCATTTTGTAAAGATATTTTAAATTGGTTTCATTTTCTGGATCATAAAAAACATAAGCTCCATCCGCGTTATCTATCAAAAACTGATTGTATTCTTTTAGTTGACCCGGATTGCTATAGTGGGGATAGGCATATTTCACGAAATCCACTTGTTTGAAGCGTGCTAATAATTCCTGATTACTTTCATTCCAATTTTCGCCAACATTCTCAAATAGGAAGATCGTCGCCATTTGAAAATCGTAATCTTTTTTTAATGCAAAGGCGACCTCTAGTACCCAAGCCTCAAATCCCAAATTACCAGAAAAGACTAGCCATTTCACTCCTTCTTCAAATAAACGACGAAGATCTCTTTCAATGGCTTTTTTGATAATGGTCAGTCGAGAGTCTTTATTGGAAAAGACTCCCACATCAAAACTCTTATAACCTGCAACAAGTATGGTATTCATTTTTTCCTCATTATTCTAATTTATGATATAATAGAGTGATGTAATTGTACCAATAAGGAGAACTATGGTCAACTATCCACATAAAGTAGCCAAAAAAACCTTGGTCTCTACACAAAGGAAACATCCAGTCGACTTTGCGAATCGTGGGATGACATTTGAAAAAATGATCAATGAAAGCAATCAATACTATCTTTCTCGAGGTCTAGCAGTCATCCATAAAAAACCAACACCGATTCAAATCGTGAAAGTGGATTATCCACGTCGCAGTCGGGCAAAGATTGTTGAAGCCTATTTCAGGCAAGCCTCAACGACGGACTATTCTGGAGTATACAAGGGACGCTATATCGATTTTGAAGCGAAGGAAACACAGCAAAAGCAATCCATGCCGATGAAAAATTTTCATCAACATCAAATCGATCATATGGAGGCAGTTGTTCAGCAAGGCGGTATCTGTTTCGTTCTCTTGCATTTTGCAAAGTTGAGTGAAACCTACTTACTTCCTGCTCCTGCATTAATTCACTATTACAACATCGATCATGGTAGTAAATCCATGCCCCTCTCCTATATTCAGGAGCACGGCTTTCTAGTAGATAAGAATCGTCTTCCAAGCGTTCCTTATCTTGATATTATCGAACAGAAACTTCTAGGCGGTATTTAAATGAATAAACAAACAGTCATTCAATGGTTGAAATATGTTGCCATCGCAGCCATTTCATTTTTCTTACTTTTATTTGTCCTCGGTGGACTGATATTTAGTTACTATGCTATGAAAGCACCAACCTTGTCTGAAAAAGATTTGGTTGCAACAACATCTAGTAAGATCTATGACAACCAAATAACTTGATCGCGGATTTGGGAGCTGAGAAACGAATCAATGTCACAGCCAATGAAATCCCTACTGATTTGGTCAATGCTATCGTTGCGATTGAAGACCACCGTTTCTTCAATCACCGTGGGGTCGACATCATTCGGATCGGCGGTTCCTTCCTTCACAACTTACGAGGAGGAAGTCAAGGTGGGTCAACCTTGACGCAACAATTGATCAAGTTAACCTATTTCTCCACTTCAGCCTCTGACCGTACCCTCTCTCGTAAGATCCAAGAAGCTTGGTTAGCAACCCAACTAGAAAAGAAAGCAACCAAACAAGAAATCTTGACCTATTACGTCAATAAAGTATTTATGGCGAATGGGAACTACGGAATGCAGACAGCTGCGAAAAGTTATTACGGAAAAGATCTAAAAGATCTTTCGCTCCCTCAATTGGCACTCCTTGCGGGGATGCCCCAAGCACCAAACCAATACGATCCATACTCCCATCCTGAAGCAGCGCAACAGCGCCGAAACTTAGTATTAAAAGAAATGCTCGATATGAAGACCATTTCTAACAAACAATACGAAGCAGCGGTCAATACACCTGTTACAGATGGTCTGCAAAGTCTCAGTTCTTCAAGCAGTTACCCAGCCTATATGGATAATTACCTAAAAGAAGTGATCGAGCAAGTCGAAGAAGAAACGGGCTACAATTTGTTGACAACCGGAATGGATGTCTATACAAACGTGGATACAGAAGCTCAAAAGAAACTATGGGATATCTACAATACAGATGAATATGTCAATTACCCGGATGATGAAATGCAAGTAGCTTCTACCGTTATTGATGTCAATACTGGTAAAGTCATTGCTCAGCTGGGTTCTCGTCACCAATCCAGCAATGTTTCCTTTGGTACAAACCAAGCGGTTGAAACGAACCGTGACTGGGGTTCAACAATGAAACCAATCACAGATTACGCACCAGCTCTTGAACATGAGGAATATACCTCTACAGCAGCTACTACAACAGATGCGCCATACAACTTCCCTCATTCATCAACGCCTGTCTACAACTGGGACCGTTCATACTATGGTAGCATGTCCATTACCTACGCAATTCAACAATCTCGTAACGTGCCTGCGGTGAAGGCCCTGGAAAAAGTTGGTCTTAAACAAGCTAAGAAATTCCTCAATGGATTAGGGATCGATTACCCAGAAATGGTTTACGCCAACGCTATCTCGAGTAACACTAGCGATTCTAGCAACAAATACGGAGCCAGCAGTGAGAAAATGGCAGCTGCCTATGCTGCTTTTGCCAATGGCGGTACCTATTACAAACCATCCTATGTTAGTCGGGTTGTCTTTAGTGATGGCACAACCAAGGAATTTGAGTCCGAAGGAACTCGTGCAATGAAAGCAACAACTGCCTACATGATGACAGATATGATGAAGACAGTTCTCTTGTCTGGTACCGGTACAAATGCTGCCATTTCGGGAATCTACCAAGCTGGTAAGACAGGTACATCAAACTATGCTGATAACGAAATCGGTAAATTGACAAAAAATGCTTATTCAAATATTGTAACACCGGATGAATTGTTTGTAGGCTACACTCCTGAATATGCCATGGCAGTATGGACAGGTTATTCCAATCGCTTTACACCAGTATTGGATAATGGAATACAGGTCGCAACGGATGTCTACCGTCAAATGATGCTCTATCTTGCTAATAATAATAACTCTGGTCATACGGATTGGACGCAACCAAGTGGACTGTATCGAAGTGGTTCTTATCTCTACTTAAACAATGGTAAGAACAACTACAATAACTACTACTATGAGCCAAGTTATTCCACTGATCAGTATTCGTATGAAGAACCATCGTCTAGCTCTTCGAACGAAGAAAATCAATCTAAACCATCTGAGCCTTCTTCGCAAGACTCTAACAATCATAACGAATAATAGAATGGAGAAGTCGGGCTTTTGCCCGGCTTTTTTTAAAACAATGGTTAAAAAACCAGAACGAATAAAATCTGATTTATTTAGTTAGACTTCCCAGCTTTTTTATTTTTGAGTATATAAAAAAAGAGCCTTTCGGCTCTTTTATATATCATTATTTTGCTAAAGCTCCCATTGGATCCCACGGTGCTAGGACAATTGGTTCTGATTCATAGGCTGCTAATTCGTCTGCTGTTAGGAATTCTTTACGAACCACGATTTGGTAGGTATATTCATCCATCCAAGCATCAGAAGCCACAAAGTAACCATCTGTACCGACCTTGTCTCCCCATGAATTTTCAACCTTCCATTTACGAGACTGACCTGCTCGTCTAAATCAACCCCTGTCAAGACCATAGCATGTGTCATGAGACTTTCTGCATAGTCCAAGCGACCCGCCTTGTCTTGTGTCAAATGAATGTCCATGCCTGCTTCAAAATCGTAGACATCTGTTGCCAGGATTCCGGCTTTACGGTTGCTGACTTGGCCTACATCTGAACCAAACCAGACAGTTTCTCCTGCTTTCATTTGAGCAATGGCTAATTCTTTCAATCGATCCATTGGAACATTTAGGTAGCGGACTGGACGGCTACCTACAACATTGCCCAGCATATCTACGGTGTAAGATTTTCCATATGGCTTATCTGTAGTTGGGGCATTGATAATAGAGACGTAATCGTCTAATTGAAGGTCTACATATTTTTTGTAGAAGCTTTGTGGAGTTAAGCCACTTTCGCTATGGAATTGGTTGTCCTTATCACGGTATGAAAAGTCAAATTCACGCGGAGGCAATCCTAAAGACATAGCCAAGAAGTTAAAGATTTCTTGCAACAACGCTTGTTTCTTGCTCGCAACTGCCTCACTATCTGCGCCTGAGTGAATCAAATCACGCAAGATTTGCGCATCTTGACGCAAGAGTTTATTGAGGTAGGTGTTCAATTCCCGGCTATTACTTGAAGAAATCGATTCCGGATAAACTGATTTTGGAACCACTCCGTATTTCTCAAAGAGGGATACCACCATATCCCATTGACCACCATCTTGTTGTGGGGTTTGTAGGAGAAAAGCCACCTTACGGCTGGTCAATTCTTGATCTGCTGTAGCAATCACTTGCTCCAAAAACCAGTTTGATTTTTCATACTTATCCCAAAAGAAAGTATGTGCTTGAGACAATTCAAAATCCTCCAATTGGAAGCTTGAAATCATCTTGTGACGGAAGGTATTTAAAGCAGCAAACATCCAACAACGTCCAGATGCTTTTTGGTTTGTCACCTTATCCTTGGTCAAATCAAGTGAAAAAACTGGTGTATTTTCTACTGCACTCTTGCGCGTTTCAAGCGATGCATGGATCCCATTGTGGGTAACAGCATTTTCAAGAGCCGCATATTTCACATTTGCTTCATAATTAGCATAGAGCTGGTCTGTAAATTCTTTCGTTAATTCTGACATAGCAATCTCCTTTTTTCGTTATTTACTATTATAATCCTTTGAGCAGAATCTTCAAGTAAAAATCACCCTATAGAGAGGGATTCTGTATAGAATAGATGATTTTATCCCCACAATATCCTTTGCGTTGAATGGCATGAGGGATGGTTTCTACATACTGCATTCCGGCCTTTTTCATGACTTTACCAGAAGCAGGATTTAAACTGACATAAGTGGCTTTGATTTCCTTAAATCCAACTTCATTCAATAAGAAATCTAAAACAGCTATGAGCGCTTCTGTCATGAATCCCTGCCCCCAGAATTTCTTGCCAAGGATATAACCTAGCTCGCATGATTGACTTTCCTGGTCTTGAGAAACCACACTAATATCTCCAATTACCTGATCCGGTGATGTTTTCAAACAGAGCGCCCATTTATAAGTATCTGGTTTACGATACTGTTCGATCCATCTTTTGATCGATTCTCTAGTTCTCTCAGTAGATGCATGGGCATCCCAGGTGACATAGTTCAGGGTTTCAGGATCAGAAGCCCAATTTTCAAACATCGCTGGTGCATCCTTCAAAACGAAAGGTCTCAAGTATAAATGCTCTGTCTCTATGACAAGACTTCCAAGATGCTTCATAGATTGTCTCCCTTCATTTTTTTGCAACTTGAACGTTGTAAGTTGGTTATTTTAATCTAGAAGAAAAGGACGGATGAAACCGCCCTTCTTTTTGATGCTTTTCACAATATTGTATGATGAGAAGACTACGAAATCGAACTCTACGAGTTACCGATTTCTTCCTCGTTCTCCTATTTTAAGACTCGGGCTAAAAAGGTCCACTGGACCTTTTTACTCCCAAAAATGATCAAATACTGTGATTGGCAAGTGGCGTTTGTGTTGGCCTTTGTACCACCATTTTTCAATAGTGGCTTGAGCTTCTGGGCTCACTTGTTTGCCTTCTAGGTAATCATCGATTTCATTATAGGTGACACCCAGCGCTACTTCATCTGCTATTCCTGGTTTTTCTTCTTCCAAATCTGCTGTTGGGATTTCTCATAAAGAGCAGGATCAGCTCCTAAGGCCTTAAGCAATTGTTTTCCTTGGCGTTTATTCAAACGGAAAAGGGGCAAAATATCTGCACCACCATCTCCAAATTTTGTGAAGAAACCAGTAATATTTTCTGCAGCATGATCCGTCCCAATCACCGCTCCGCTACGTGCTCCAGCTAGAGCATACTGAGCAATCATGCGACTGCGAGCCTTAATATTGCCTTTGTTAAAATCAGAAATCTCTGTTCCAGTCGCTTCTACTGCTCGTACCATTTCGTCAGCAGACTCCTTGATATTCACAACCAAGCTAACATCCGGCTGGATAAAGGCCAATGCTTTTTGTGCATCTGCTTCATCTGCTTGTACCCCATAAGGAAGACGAACGGCAATAAATTGATAGGAGGCATCTCCTGTTTCTGCACGCATTTCTTCCATGGCTAATTGAGCTAATCGTCCAGCAAGAGTTGAATCTTGTCCTCCTGAGATCCCTAATACAAATGTTTTCAAGAAGGGATGTTTTTTTAGATATCTTTTTAAGAAATCAACCGAGCGACGAATCTCTTCCTGAGGATCAATGCTAGGCTTGACACCCAATTGTTGGATAATCTCTTCTTGCAAACTCATTTTGCTTCTCCTTCTCCATTGGCCTTGTTACGCATTTCCTCGATCAGATCCATCTTATCCTGCCAAATATCTTTGGCCAAGTCAACTGGGTAATGCTGTGGATTGAGAACGCGCTTGTATTCATCCCATAATTGATCGTAATTTTTACGAGCATATTCTTGAATTTCTGATAATGTTGGCAGTTGATAAACCAATTGACCCTTTTTAAAAATATCCACTAAAAGAGGAATCGCCTCAAAGTTTCGGACCGTTTTATTAATGTAGGTATAAGTCGGATGGAACATTTTAAGTTCAGTCAGTTGTGAAACATCTACTCCATCATAAGTGATGTAGTCCCCTTCTGACTTACCTTTTTCACGGCTCGTAATCCGCCAGACTTGCTTTTTACCTGGAGTAGAAACTTTCTCTGCATTATTGGAAAGCTTGATAGTATTGATCATCTCTCCTGCTTCATTTTCAACAGAGACAATTTTGTATACCGCTCCAAGTGCTGGTTGATCGTAAGCTGTAATTAACTTGGTTCCTACACCCCAAACATCAATTTTTGCTTTTTGCATTTTTAAGTTGAGGATGGTATTTTCATCCAAGTCATTAGAAGCGTAGATTTTAGCATTTGTAAACCCAGCCTCATCTAATTGCTGGCGAACCTTTTTAGAAATATAGGCAATATCTCCTGAGTCAATCCGTACGCCTAGGAAATTGATTTTATCTCCCATTTCACGCGCTACCTGAATAGCAGCAGGGACCCCAATACGCAGGGTATCATAAGTATCGACGAGGAAGACACAATCTTTATGGGTTTCCGCATAAGCCCTAAAGGCCTGGTAGTCATTTCCATAAACCTGTACAAGAGAATGGGCATGAGTTCCTAAAACTGGGATTCCAAAGAGTTTTCCTGCCCGAACATTACTAGTTCCATTGGCACCTCCGATGACTGCTGCACGAGTTCCCCAAATGGCAGCATCCATTTCTTGCGCACGACGTGTTCCAAATTCCATCAAAGGCTCATCTTCAATGACTGAACGAATACGAGCAGCTTTTGTGGCTATCAAGGTCTGAAAGTTGACGATATTCAAAAGGGCTGTTTCCACCAATTGACACTGAGCCAAAGGACCTTCTACCTGAACAATTGGTTCATTCGCAAAGACCAAGTCTCCTTCTTGAGCCGATCGTACCGTCAATTCTAACTTGAGATCGCGGAGATATTCCAAGAAGGCCCCATGATAACCAAGTGACTCTAAATAGGCAATATCGCTCTCAGAAAAACTCAAGTTTTCCAAGTATTTCACAATTCTCTCTAAGCCAGCAAATACAGCGTAACCGTTTTTAAAAGGCTGTTGACGAAAATAGACTTCAAATACGGCATGCTTATTGTGGATACCTTGATCAAAATAGACTTGCATCATGTTGATTTGGTATAAATCAGTATGCAAGGTTAAACTGTCATCTGGATACATATGTATACCTCTTTTTTATAGATTTGTTCTATGAATTCCTACCATAAAATTAGTACCATTATAGCACATTTCAGCCCTATTGAATACTGAAAGGAAAGCATGAAAAAAATCTGAGACAGGAAGCTCAGATTTTTTTGGATTAAAAGTTTTCTGTGATATATTTATAAACTTCTTGGCCAGCAATCGCACCGTCTCCGACTGCTGTCGTCACTTGACGCAAATCTTTTTGACGAACATCGCCAACCGCAAAAATACCTGGGACTGTGGTTCTCATATGATCATCCGTGACCACCCAGCCATTTTCATCTAAAATACCAAGTTCTGTCGCAAAATCACTGACAGGATCTAAACCGACATAGATAAAGACACCACCAAAGGCTTGCTCTCTAACCTCTCCTGTCTTCACATCTTTTAAAAGGACAGACGTTACTTTTTGTTCACCCTTAATTTCTTCAACAACCGTATTCCAAGCAAAGTGAATTTTATCATTGGCAAAGGCACGATCTTGAAGAACTTTTTGGGCACGAAGCTGGTCTCTTCGGTGAGCAATCGTCACTGTTTTTGCAAACTGAGTCAAAAAGACAGCTTCTTCTACCGCAGAATCGCCTCCACCAACGACCAAGAGATCCTCGTCTCTAAAGAAAGCTCCATCACAAACAGCACAGTAGGAAACCCCTCTACTATTCAGGTCCTCTTCACCAGGGACATTTAATAAACGGTGGTTGGAACCTGTTGCAATCACAATAGTTTTAGCTTCAAATTCTCCGTCATCTGTGACAATCTTTTTGGTTGCTCCGTGGTCTTCGATGCACTCTACCTGTCCAAACAAATGTTCTACACCAAGATTCTCTAAAGGCTCGAACATTTTTTCAGCCAAGTCTGACCACTAATATTCGCATAGCCAGGATAGTTTTCAATGTCAGACGTATTGTTCATTTGACCGCCTGGAATTCCTCTCTCAATCAATGCGACTTTTAAATTGCTTCGTGCTGCATAAAGGGCAGCAGTCATCCCTGCAGGACCTGCCCCAATAATCACTGTATCAAACATACTCAACCTCTTTCTGTTTTGTTGTAACCATTATAATTCTAACACGGTCTTTTTGCAATTATCGTGCTTGAAAGATAAACAAAATCCCTATGACCGCAAAGGTTAAAATAGGAATCGTCATGATATCAATTAAGAGGATATCATACAAATGGGCTTGTCGTTGCTTGGCTGTTTTATCTTTCTTCTTAAGGGCACGGTAGCCAATCCAAATACAAGAAGCGATCCCAACTAAAATCGTTGTCGTCACTAAACTTTGTAAATATAAGGACAATAATTTATTTAACATCACGACTCCAAATATTTTTACATTTTCAGAAAACAAACCCAGCTAGCATCGCCAGCTGAGTCTTACCTCTCCTCTATTATATCAAACATAGGTCCGTTTGTAACTAGCAAAGAATTCTTTTGTCCGTTCTTCTTTTGGATGTTGCATGATTTCCTCTGGTGTTCCAGATTCAATAATCCGTCCTTTATCCAAAAATAAGACCTTATCTGCTACTTGCGCTACAAAAGACATATCATGGCTGACCAGTACCATGGTTTGTCCTGATTTTGCCGCATTGGCAATGGATTTTTCAACTTCTCCAACCAATTCTGGATCCAAGGCTGAAGTCGGTTCATCCAGCAAAAGAACCTCTGGTTTCATGGCCAAGGCACGGGCCAAAGCCACCCGTTGTTTTTGTCCACCTGAGAGGTGACGAGGATAGTGATTTTCACGATCCGATAAACCTACTTTTGCCAGTTCTTCTCGAGCAATTTTCGTTGCTTCTTGATCGGATAGGCCCTTCACAACAATGAGCCCTTCTTTCACATTTTCAAGGGCTGTTTTTCTACCAAACAAATTAAACTGTTGGAACACCATGGCCAATTTTCTTCTTAAGGTTAAGATTTGATCTTGGGTAATGTGCTCAAAATCAACTTCGAAATCATCAATCTTAATTCTACCACTATCTGGTGCTTCCAAATAGTTTAAACTGCGTAAGAAGGTTGATTTACCAGCTCCCGAAGACCCGATTAGGGCCACGACTTCCCCTTTTTGAATTTCCAAACTTAGATTATTTAAAACCTTTTGACCTGAAAATGTCTTTGATAATTCTGAAATATAAATCATTAGATCCGGACCTCCTGATCTGGTAAATCAATTGCTACGGGAGTCTCAATATCCAGTCGACGTTCAATGTGACGGCCTAGTATTTCAATGAGAATGTTCACAATCCAGTAAACAATCGATACCGTGATAAAGCGTTCAAAGTACTTCAAATCGCTCCCCCCAATAATCCGTGCTTGAGCAAAAATTTCAACCACACTGGCACTAAAGGCGAGCGAGGTCCCCTTGGTCAAGCCAATGAGAGAGTTGATTAAAGTAGGAGTTGCAACGACTGCTGCATTGGGAATAATAATCCGGCGATAAACTTGACGGTTGGTCATCCCAAGACTACGCGCTGCCTCAATTTCACCAGGATCCACTGATAAAATGGCTGCCCGGATGGTTTCACTCGCATAAGCTGCCTCATTAAAGGCAAGAGCAACAATTGCAAATAACTCAGCTGGAATAGCATTAATATTAAAAGCTGTTCCATAAGACTGATTGATTGCTTTTAAAATAAGAGGAATCCCATAATAGGTCAACATCAACTGAACCAACAAAGGAGTCCCCCGTAAAAAACTGACAAAAACAGCTTGAATCGGGTATAGAATTCGTACACGATTAATTTTGACCAGAGCAAAAATCATGGCAAAAATAATCCCAAAAAATGCGCCTCCTAGGGCTAGTAAAATCGTCACAGGCAATTTTCCTATGACAGACGGAAATGCATCCAATACGGCTCTCAAACTAAACAGCTTGCTATCTGGAACGTGTTTTAAAAAGTCAGCATACCAGTTGGCAGCTAAAAGATTAGTTGTAAACATTTTTGTTACTTCCTTTCTCGAACATCAACATTCTATCACATTCACTATCGGAATTCCAAAAATTGCTATAGAAATAGAAAAATGATAGACTACTCAAATTTAGTCTATCATAATTTTAGACAAGTTCCTAATAGTTTTTCTTTATGGAGTTCATAAAGAAAATCTATGTTTTCTTCTGAACATTTGAAAGAAGGGGTTAGAAAGTTTGGCGTTTGGCCTTTCGTTCCGCCCGACCACGCGCACGGTTTTCAGCTCTTTTAGCTTTTCTCCGCTTTTCATCAACTGCCCATTTGATTTTTTTCTTGTAGCCTGGTTTGATTTTTTTCTTTTTCTTCTTCACCAGACCAATCATTTCGATGTCGAGTTTCTCTTGCTTTTTCTCACGATTGGCCCGTCTATCTCGATCATAAGTATCTTCAATAACCCCATTTTTCAACACTTTCGGTACGAAACGAATGCCCATTTTTTCTAGTTCACGGATATCTGAATCATCACTCGGTTGATAAAGAGTAATAGCGACACCAGGTAGACCATTGCGTCCTGTCCGGCCAACACGGTGAACAAAGAAGGAAAGATCTTGTGGAATAGCATCGTTGATGACATGACTCACCCCTTCGATATCAATTCCACGCGCCGCCAAATCTGTAGCCACAATATACTCAAAATCAAGATTTTTCACCTGGTTCATGATCCGTTTTCGTTCACGTGGTGGGATATCTCCGTGAATCTTCGCCACTTTTAATCCTTGAGCCACTAAATAGGCATGGAGATCATCTGCTCTCGTTTTGGTATTAACGAAAATCATAGCCAAATAAGGTTGCAAGGTCTTGGTCAATTGGTAAATTTGCTCATTTTTATCCCGACCCTTGGTCGAAACCAGCCAATTATCGATGGTATCTGAAATCACCGTCTTGGTCTTAATCTGCTCCATGACTGGGTTTGAGAGATATTTTTTCAAGAAAGGTTGTAATTTTTGCGGAATGGTGGCTGAAAAAACTAAAAATTGCAGTTGTTGCGGAAGTCTTGAAGCAATCTTATCCACGGTAGACAAGAATCCCATGTCCAGTGTCATATCCGCCTCATCTACCACAAAAGTATGGGCCTTATGAATAGCCAGATCACCAGATGCAACCAGGTCATAAATCCGGCCTGGAGTTCCAATCACGATATGTGGTTGTTTGACCTGGAGTTTTTCAATCTGACGGCTTTTATCCGTTCCTCCAACATAATTTACAATCCGAATTTCTTTTTCAGAATGACTAGCGATTTGACGAGCAGCATGGTAAATTTGCGTCGCCAACTCCCGACTAGGAGCCGTGATGACAGCTTCAACTTGTTGGCTGTCTTCATTTAAGGTTTGAAAAATCGGCAAGAGGAAAGTATGAGTTTTCCCAGAACCAGTCTTTGACTCTCCTACCAAATCATTTCCAGCTAGGACAATCGGAATTAGTTTTTCCTGTACTTCTGTTGCTTCTCTAAAATTGATTTCTTTCAGTGCCTCTTGAATATAGGGCTTAAAATTAAACTCTGTAAATTTCATTTTCTCAGTTCCTTTCATGATCTCTATTATTATATCAGAAAAGCTGCCTTCTTGCCTCTCTTATGAGTCATTTTTCCTAACCAGCGAAGTCTCTCTGAGTCAGTAAAAAAACGATGGGCAAGCCCACCGTCGTTTTATAGGTAGAGAAGAACTAGAGTCACGACACTTGTCACCAAGGCAATGCTCCACATAAAGGCATCCACTTTCCATTCTGACCAGTTTTGCCCATTGCCAGAAAGGCCGCCCAGTTCTAAATGATGGTGGAAAGGAGTCATTCGGAAAATCCGACGTCCTTCTCCATAACGTTTCTTGGTCCATTTGAAATAGGTCACTTGTAGCATCACTGAACCTGTTTCAATGACATAGACCAGACCAATCAAGAGCAACGTCCACTCGACATGCAGAGCCATTGACAAGGCTGCAAGCATCCCTCCAAGAGCTAGACTACCGACATCCCCCATAAAGATTTTAGCCGGCTTGTGGTTGAAGACAAAGAATCCAAGCAAGGCCCCAATCATACTCAAAGTCACAAAGAGAATGTCCCATTTCCCTTGCATATAGGCAATAAAGGAATAGGCACTCAGGCTAATGGCAACGGAGATGCTGGCTAATCCATCAATCCCATCTGTCAAATTGACCGCGTTTGAAAAACCAACCAACCAAAATAAAGCAAAGAGAATGTAGAAATGGCCCAAGTAAAGATCGTAACCAAAGACATTTAAAAGGCTTCCTGCACCGTGGCGTTCAGAAAAAATATAGAAGATGATTCCACCAACGAGTTGAAGGGCCAATTTTTGTTTTGGATTGAGACCTTCATTAATCTTACGAAAAACTTTTAAAAAGTCATCTAAATCCAACAATTCCATATAGAATCAAGATAAATAGAATAAGTTGAACAGGGCGCGTGAAATTTCCAGTCAATACGGTAACGACAAAACTAACTAGAACGGCTGTAATGAGAAATACAACTCCACCCATTGTCGGAGTGCCAGCTTTCGCTTTGTGTTGTTTCACATCTTCGTGCATTTGTTGCCCGGAAATATGAGCACGATGGTAAAATCGAATAAAGGCTGGAATAGCAGCCACTGTTAATAGAAACGATACAAGGATCGTAGCAATATACATCTTAGTCTCCTAATGTTAACGTAATCTTTTTAGTTTTATTGAGTGAGGTGTTCATTTTGACACTTTGTTTGGTTACTTTCTTTCCACTACCTTTATAGGTAATCTCAATTCCAGTCCATTCTCCAAAGATGTCTGCATTTTTCTTGGTCCAACCATACATATCTGGAACCGCATCAAAGTCTTCTGTCAATAACAATACTTGTTGATTGGCTTTGACTTTAGAGCCAACATCCACAGACATCTTGCGGATATTTTTCCCAGTTCCTAGGACAATTGGTTGCACCAAATTGCGACGCAATTCCTCTGAATAAGCACCTGGGCTCAGATTTTGTTTCAGATTCAACTCCTTAGAGAGAGTTTCTACTGAAGGAATTTTGTAGGTCGTTTCTTTGGTCACATCATCCAACGTTGGTGCCTCTGATGTCAAATGCAATTCGTCTTTTAAAGCAACTGCATCTTCCAAAATAGGATTGACCAGTTCTTCCCAGCTGGTGGCTGAGAATTTCACTTCTGGTTGTTGGACCGTCACATACATGATGAATTCAGGATCTTCTGCAGGTGTCATGGCTACAACCGAGTTGATATAATCATTTTCTCCTTGCAAGTATCCTTGATCTGTCGCAATTTGGGCAGTCCCTGATTTCACCGCAACGTTTTGACCGGGTACCTGAATGATGGGTCCATCACTGTACAAGGTTCCATACTCTGGATCTGTTCCGACGGTGATCATATAGTTCCGTGTCTGTTGCGCAGCTGATCCTGAAACTGGTTTTCCAACAACTTCTTTTTTTGATTTGCGGGCTGTGTCTGATTTTTTATCGTAAATGGCACTAATAAACTTCGGCTCTAACATTTGCCCATCATTAGCGATGGCAGAAAATGCACGCAACATCTGCGTTTGGGTCACCGAAATCCCTTGACCGAAGGAAGACATGGCTTGAGTGACATAGTTATCACCTGGTAGCCCTCCAAACTTTCGTCTCCCATTCCAAAACGTGTAGGAAGTCCGAACTTAAAGAGTGTGAGGTAATTCATCCAGACATTATTGCCCATCTTCTGTTCAAGCTTGGTCATCCCAATGTTACTTGAATAGGCAAAAGCTTGAGCAATATTCATATAGCGACCTTCAGACAGCCCCATATTGACATCCCAGTCACGGATGGTCGCATCTTTTACTTGTAGTTCGTTATTGTAGTATACCTCATTATAGGCTGGGAAGGTTCCATGATCAATCGCCGAAGCTAATAACATGACCTTCATGGTTGAACCCGGTTCATATTGATCTTGATAAAGGATGGTATTCCAGGTTTTCAAGTTTTTCAGATCCAACCCTTGTTTGGTATCCGCATTATAGGATGGACGTTGCGTTGTCGCTAGGATCTCTCCAGTTTTTGCACTCACAAGAGTCGCACTAACATACTTTCCTTTTACTTTTTCTTGGAAAACATCCATTCGCGTCTCAAGGTAGGTTTGTAATTCTGCTGAAATGGTCGTATAGACATCTTTTCCATCTTCTGTTTTGACAGAAACCTTATCTGAACCAGGAACGATATTCCCGTTTCGGTCTTTATCATAGGTGATAACCCCATTTTGACCAGCGAGAATACGATCGAGGGATTTCTCCATCCCTGATTGCCCCTTCAGGGTTTTATTCCCCTCTTTATCTTCTTGAAGAGAGGCCTGACCTATAAATTGAGAGGCAAAAACTCCATTTTTTTATAGCTCCGATTTGGACTAGTTGTAAAGGCAACCCTTCAATCTTCGCTGCTTCCATGGCCTCACGGATGGCCGTCATATTGCTATAAGTTATGCCGTTTCCGTTCGAGCCAAAAAGAAACCTGTTTCAATTTCTTTTTGCGACAACTGTTGAATGACGTAATCCTCATCCATCCCTAAGTACTGCTTAAAGATTTCTGCTACTTTTTTTTAAATTGGCTCTCTTCTACATAGAGGATTTTCCCAGTTGCTGATTTGTACTTTTTATCAATAACCGCATAAACATTATAGGTCGTCGCATCTTCAGCAATTACTGCTCCATTTCGGTCGTAGATCGTTCCACGTTTTGCAGGAACAATGACCGTCTGCTCATGGACTTTCTTGGCTTGATCCGATAAGGTCACACCAAATTTTTTGTCAGTCCCAATGATCATTGCAAAATTAATCAGAAAGAGAAAAAAGAGGAAAATCGCCAGTACACTGAGATTTTTCCCAACTTGTTTTCGATTCTGATCCGGCAAGCGACGTTTCTTTATCGAATACCCGATCAAAAATTTTTTGAATTTATTCATCACTACTTGCACTCACTGTTTTTCGATTTTCTTTTTGCAGCTTCATTCCTTGGGAGCTAGCCAACTGTGATAAGCGGTCATAACGTGTTAATTCATTGACCTCTTGACGAACATCTGCCAATTCCGTCTTTTTGGCTTCTAGTTCCGTATTCAAATCAGTCAATTCACTTTGAACTTGTAAAATCCGTGTCTGCATAAAGACGATACTAATGGCTAAAATAACAGCTGTTAGGACAATCGACCCATAAAAAGCCTTTTCTACTCTAGAGAAACGGCGAAAGCGGTCTTGCAGTATCTGTGTTCTTGTTCTCTCATCTCTTGCTGCCATATCAATTCCTCTTACTTGTGTATTTTTCGAGCAACCCGTAGTTTTGCTGAATGGGATCGATTATTATCCTCAAGCTCTTCATCACTTGGCAAAATAGGTTTCCGGTTAACCAACTCCATCTTTGGTTTCAAATCATCTGGAATAAAGGGAAGTCCCTTTGGAACCTCAACCGTCGAAGCTTCTTTAAACAATTGTTTGGTCAATCGATCCTCTAACGAATGAAAGGTAATCACAGAAATACGACCATCGAGGGCCAACAAATCCATGGCTTGCTGAATCGATTCATCTGCTGCTCCCAATTCATCATTGACTTCGATACGAATGGCTTGGAAAATCTGTTTAGCAGGATGGCCCTTTTTCTTGAGCTCCTTAGCTGGTTTAGCAGATTTAATAATCTCTGCTAATTCAGTCGTTGTTTCAATCGGTTTAATTGCTCGTGCTTGCTCAATTTTCCGCGCAATTTGCTTGGAAAATTTGTCCTCTCCATATTTGAAAAAAATACGGACTAGATCATGGTAATCGTAGCTATTTACGACCTCATAGGCTGTCAAGGAAGCTTCTTGATTCATCCGCATGTCCAGTGGCGCATCTTTCTTGTAAGAAAATCCGCGTTCCCGTTCATCTAACTGAGGACTAGACACACCTAGGTCATAACAGATTCCATCAATTTCAGTCACACCCAATTCGTTTAGACGTTCCTTCAAATGACGAAAGTTATCCTTAATGAAGGTCACCATGCATTTCTCGATGAAAGGTGCCAAACGAATCTTAGCATTCTCAATCGCATGCTGATCTTGGTCGAAGGCATAAAGATGGCCCGATTCATTTAATTTTGTTAACAAATATTCGCTGTGGCCTGCCCCACCCAATGTGGCGTCTACATAGATCCCATCTGGCTTAACATCCAGCATATCGATCGTTTCATGAAGCAAAACCGTTACATGATGAAATTCTTTACTCATATCTTTACTATTTTACCACAAATGGGACCAAGATGCACTCCTGAAAGAAAATTCACTAACTAATCCTATCGGACCTTTTCGGATCCTACAAAATACCTAGAAAGGCTTGATTTCACTTGTTTCCTCTAGGATTTATGATACAATATTCTTATGAAAATAAGAAAACAGATTCTCATCCCACTTTTATTGGTCGATGCTATCGCTCTCTACTTTTTTCTAATCACTATTGAGGCTTGGATTTTTTGGCTTGCTGCCCTGATCCTAGTCGGCTCACTTTGGTGGTTCAAAAAAGCCATTCAAGGACAAAAAACAGAGATGGAAGAAAAATAATTTCTTCCATCTCTGTTTTTCTTTTAATCACTCCAAGAAATTTCTTAAAAAAAGCAAACTAGCTCAGAAATAATAAAGAGGCTGGGACAAAAGTCCTAGCCTCTCAATTATTTTTGGATTGTCGAGCAAGACGCAGTGGTTGAGTGGGCTCTACTACGCTGATTTCATCAGCTTTTACAGCCCTACTCAACTGTGCGGATGTGGGACGACGAAATCGAATTCTAACGAATTACCGATTTCTGTCCCACTCTCTTGCGGTCTATTTACTATGTTTCCAATTGCTGTAAATCCCAAAAAGAATGATCCAGATGGTTGCTCCAATCGCTCCAATGTATGTTGATTCTTGCAAGAAGAGGCAAACGAATACGAAGAGGAAGAAAACAATGGTCAATGGATTCAACACTTTATAGGCTGGCATGACAAAACCATCTGGCATAAATTCTTTCGATTTACGGTACTTAAGATGGGCAAGCATAGTCAAAATGTAAATAGCAATGTAGACACCAGAAGAAGATGCCGTAATCAAGGCAAAGGCATCTGAGACACCTGGCAACACATTGATAAAGGCAGAAACAGCAACCACAATCGCAGAAAAAATAATCGCGCGACTTGGAATCCCCATACGAGATAAGCTATTCAGTTTCAAACGATTCATCACTTTACTGTTTGGTGTTTCCTTTGCAATCTGGTACAAGTGACGCCCTGTTGAATAGAGGGTGGAATTCAAGGAAGATGCAGCAGCTGTCAGTACAACAAAATTAATCAATCCAGCTGCCCACTTGATTCCTACCATCTGAAAGACCGTTACAAATGGTGATTTATTGACGGGAAGCTGTTGCCAAGGGAAAATAGCCATAATCGCCAACAAAGCCCCTACATAAAAGATTACAATTCGGATTGGAATTTCTTTAATGGCTTTTGGTAAGACCTGACGAGGATTAGCGGTTTCAGAAGTAGTAATTCCAACAAACTCGATCGCTTGATAAGCAAAGAAGACCATTTGGAAGGCCATGACGAACTTGACCCAACCATTTGGAAACATTTGAAAACCATTGGTAATATTGGTTAAGCTAGCGTGTCCAGCAGGTGTTTCAAAGTTCGTCGTCACCATAAAGATCCCTGTTGCGATCAGGGCTAAAATAGTGACAATCTTGATCATTCCAAACCAGAATTCAACCTCTCCAAAAACCTTCACAGCGATCAAGTTTACACAACTCAAGAGCGCTAAAAAGATAATTTGAATCTGCCAGGCTGGCCAATTTGGAAACCAAAGTTGGACATAGTTGGAAACAGCCGTGATCTCTGCCATTCCCAAAAATACCAAGGAGACCCAATAGGACCATCCTGAAAAATAACCCCAACCTTTTCCTATATACTTGGTGATAAAGTTGATAAAGGTGTGTTGATCAGGGTCCATATAAAGCATCTCTCCGATTGCCCGCATCATCAAGTACATGAAGGCGCCAGTCAGCATATAGACTAAAATAATAGAGGGACCTGTCAAAGAAAGGGAACGACCGGCTCCAAGAAAGAGTCCTGTCCCGATGGTTCCTGCAATAGCGATCAGCTGAACATGCCGATTTTGCAGACCACGAACCATCCCATTTTCGGTTTCTTGACTAGGATGATGTTTTTTTGACATATGATTACTCCAATTCTTTTTTTCTGTACATTTTCAGAAAAAGTATACTTCAATTTTTTTCATACAATCTACTATACCATGTTTTTAAAAATTGGTCAATCTAGTCCAGAATATTCTGAATTTTATAGATACAAAAGAGTGCTGGAGTCTCTTCCAGCACTCTTTTGCTTATGAATTAGGGTCATCGAGGCTACGGCCATGCAAACCTTTTTCACGTTGCACTTGGCGTAGTTTCTCAGGTGTTACATCGTTACCTTCTTCATCCACAATTTTGATCCCTTCGATGTGGTGACGAACCGAACGACGATAACCTTCAATGTATTCTTCACGAAGTTTTGCTTGTTCCACTGCTTCTTCAGGAGTCAAACCTTCTGTTTTTTTCTTTTTAGCAAGCTCATTGATTCGAGCGATTTTTTCAGGTGTCATAATAAGACCTACTTTCTACCTGTTATCAGTAATTATTTTGTGTTCAATTGGTTGAAGGCTGCAACAGCGTTGGCTTTCGCTACAAGACCTGCAAGAAGGGCCAAACGGTTGTTTTTAACCGCCTCATCTTCTGCCATTACCATAGTATTGTCAAAGAAGGCATCGATGACTGGGCTAAGAGCAAAGAGTTGAGCCAATTTGTCACTAGCTGAACCAGTCAATTCAAGCTCTTCAATCGCTTTAGAAAGGGCTTTTTCTTGATCATTTTCAAAGAGACTAGCGTCGACTGCTACTGAAGCATCTGCTTTTTCTGCCAAGTTAAAGGCACGAGAGAGAGACTCAACAGCTGCCTTGTAACCATCCGTCTTCGCAGCTTCTGAAAGAGCTTCAGCTGCTTCCAGCATATCTGCCACGACAAAGTTTGAACCAGCAAGAACAGCTTCTTTGATATCTTTTGGTGTGCGTCCCATCATCTTGTCCACACGCGCCTTGATGAAGTTGAGCACTTCTGCTTGATTGTCATAGGAAAGGCTATCAAATGAAAGTCCGTAAAGGCTGTCAATCAACTCATCCATAGGGATATGCCAACCAAAAGCATCCAAGATACGAACAATCCCTGTGTTGCACGACGAAGTGCATAAGGGTCATTGGAACCTGATGGAATCAAGCCAACTGAGAAGAAGGAAAGAAGGGTATCCAATTTATCTGCAAGGGCAAGAATGGCACCAACCTTAGTCTCTGGAAGGGCTCCGGCTGCTGCATCAGGAAGGTAGTGCTCACGGATAGCTGTCGCAACCGCAGCATCTTCACCAGCAAGGAGGGCGTATTTTTCACCCATGATTCCTTGCAATTCATCGAACTCTCCGACCATACCCGTCAAGAGGTCAAATTTGTAGATTTCAGCTGCACGAGCGACGGCTGCCGTTTCTTCAGCAGTCAAACCAGCTTGCTCAGCTAGTGACGCTGCAATGACATCCGCACGCGCCATGTGTTCTGAAAGAGAACCAATTTTTTCATGGAAGGTCACGTTGGCCAATTTAGCAACGAGGTCTTCAATCTTAAGTTTTTGGTCTTCACGCCAGAAGAATTCACCATCTTCAAGACGTGCCACCAATACTTTTTCATTTCCTCGGATAACATTTTCCAAGTGCTCAGCGTTCCCATTACGGACGGAGATGAAGTTTGGTTTAAGCTGACCATCAAGGTCACGTACAACAAAGTAACGTTGGTGCGTTTCCATTGAGGTCACCAAGACTTCTTCTGGAACGTCCAAATATTTAGTATCAAAACTTCCCATAAAGGCAGTTGGGTATTCAACCAAGTTCAAGACTTCATTCAAAAGGCCTTCTTCGATTTGAACTTGAACACCTTGTTCTGCTTCGATGGCTTTGATTTGCTCACGAATCATGTTTTCACGTTCTTTGCTATCCGCAATCACGTAAACGGTACGAAGGTCTTCTTCATAAGAATCCGCATTGGTAATTTCCACTTCATGTCCAAGAAAACGGTGTCCACGGCTCACACGACCTGAGTGGATATCCAAGAAGTCAAGGTCGAGCGCTTCGTCGCCCAAAAGAACGATCAAGGTGTGAACTGGGCGAATGTATTCAAAGGTGTTGTTAGCCCAGTGCATGCTAACAGGAAAGGTCAATGAAGCAAGCACCTCTGGAAGGCCAGCCAAGACTTCTTTAGCTGGTTTTCCAGCTTCGTGCTTCGTAACATAAACGTACTCTTCCCCTTTGACTTCACGGAATTCGATATCATCAACCGTCAAGCCTTTCCCACGGACGAATCCTTGAGCCGCTTTTGAGAAGTTTCCATCTGCATCCAAGGCGATTTTCTTAGAAGGTCCTTTAAAATCTTCAGTCAAATCAGATTGTTGATCTGCTAAACCAATCACACGGACAGCTAAACGGCGTGGTGTTGAGAAGGTTTGAATGCTTTCGTATGAAAGACGGTTGTCATCCAAGAAGGCTGCCATTTTCTCACTGAGTTGTTTTTCACTTGGTGTGACAACGTAGGCTGGCAACTCTTCAAGTCCAAGTTCTACTAATAAGTTTTTTGTCATGTTTTTTCTCCGAAAAATATCTTTTTTTCCAGTTTGCCTTATGTGATTGGCACGCAAGCAACCGACTGCGTCGTTTCATTGCTAAAATCGGAGCCTAAGGTCTCCAATTTTGCCTGGTATCGTTAGTTTCTCTAACGATACCTCTATCACTGCGGCAACTGGTTCTGTAGGATCCCTCTATAACCCAATCCTATTTAATATACTCTCTTTATTCTTCCTCTTCTGCTAGGAGTTTGGCGCGTGTGGCTTCGTCAAGAAGTGGGTAACCGAGTTTCTTACGTTCTGCAACGAAGGTCTTAGCTACGACACGGGCCAAGTTACGGATGCGGGCAATGTAACCGGCACGTTCTGTAACGGATACTGCTCCACGTGCATCAAGCAAGTTGAAGGTGTGTGAACATTTCAAAACGTAGTCATAGGCAGGGTGAACAAGGCCTAATTCCAAAGCACGCCCTGCTTCTTTTTCAAATTTTTCGAAGTTTTCAAGAAGCATATCTTGGTCAGAAACTTCAAAGCTATATTTTGAGTGTTCATATTCTGGTTGAAGGAAGATTTCTCCGTATTTAACGCCTGGAGCCCACTCAATATCATAAACTGAGTCTACTTCTTGGATGTAAGAAGCCAAACGTTCCAATCCGTAAGTGACCTCAGAAGTTACTGGGCCAGTTGCCAAACCACCAACTTGTTGGAAGTAGGTGAACTGAGTGATTTCCATACCGTCCAACCAAACTTCCCAACCAAGACCAGCTGAACCAGTTGATGGATTTTCCCAGTTATCTTCAACGAAACGGATATCGTGCTCCAAAGGATTGATCCCCAATTTTTCCAATGACTCAAGGTAGAGCTCTTGGATGTTTGATGGTGATGGTTTCATCACCACTTGGAATTGGTGGTGTTGGTAAAGACGGTTTGGGTTTTCCCCGTAACGACCGTCCGCTGGACGACGAGATGGCTCAACATAAGCCGCATCCCATGGTTCCGGACCAATGGCACGAAGGAAGGTGTAAGGACTCATAGTTCCCGCACCCTTTTCATTATCATAAGCCTGCATCAGCATACAACCCTGGTCATTCCAGTATTGTTGCAAAGTCAAAATAATTTCTTGAAAGGTTAGTTTTTTGGACATATTTCACTCCATTTTCTATAATTTCTTGCGACACGAGTCTGCCTCGTCGATTATACGAGGCAAGACGAGTTAGTACTGCGTCTAGCTCAGACACCCTAGTGCTGAG
>BNJV01001521.1_pt1:97500-244662 | contig 244662 bp, 272 predicted proteins | sample 8540591 | NCBI WGS metagenome assembly BNJV01 (sample SAMD00202457, study PRJDB9452) | human saliva metagenome | host: Homo sapiens | reverse complement strand
AGGTCCTAGACATCAATGCCCATACGGGCGGCTTCAACATCACATCTGCCCTTTGTACCGGCTGGGTGGCGGGGAGCTTGCAGTATGAGTGATAGCTCATATTTATCCATTTAGGTCAAACAAAAGGAATAAGCAAATGAATCGACTAGAAAATGTAGAATTCGTCAACATGTGTATGATTTATGACGGAGAAAAAGTTCTCGTACAAGAACGAGTCAAATCTGACTGGCCTGGTATCACTTTTCCTGGCGGGCATGTAGAGCGCGGAGAATCTTTTACCGATGCAGTTATCAGAGAAGTCAAAGAAGAAACTGGATTAACCATATTCAAGCCTCAACTTTGCGGCATAAAGGATTGGTATGATGATAAAGATTTTCGTTATGTCGTCTTGCTCTATAAGACAAAGCACTATTCTGGTGTGCTGCAATCCTCAGATGAAGGAAAGGTCTGGTGGGAAGATTTTAAAAATCTGTCCCATTTAAAGCTGGCAACCAGAGACATGTCTGATATGCTGCGTGTTTTTTTAGAAGACGATTTAAGTGAATTCTTTTACTATAAAGACGATGACGACTGGCTTTATGACTTGAAGTAGAATAAATATGCTAGGAAATTCCTAGCATATTTTATTCTACACTTATCCGAACATAAGCCGCAATCACATCTGCTGTGTACTGGGCAGTGCCTGATCTGAACTTGTCAATATTCTTCTTGAATTCTGGATTGTGGACATAGCCTTGGCCGATATAAGCAAAGACTTGCAGTGAGCAGTCAAAGCCGTAAGTGCGAATGGCTTGTAAGAGACGCGCTGCCTGTTCTTGATTTTCTGCTGCGTCAACCGGCAAGCCTTGCCCCATATTCTCTGCCAGACTTTGAAAAACTTGATTGAAGGCTGCGGCAGCTTCTTCTTCCCGTCCATTTTGACGAGCCAGTGCTTCCGAGATGACTTCTTGACCGTATTCTTCGACGGCTTCTTGATGGTATTTGTGATTATCTTCGTAGGTAAAGCCTGCAAATTTTTCTTTCATTGTCATCTTTCTTTCTCCTTTTTCTTCTTGGATGGTTTTTTGTAAGGTGGAAATCAAGGTGTCCAAGCGGTCTCTTTCCTGCTGCAAATACTCTAACTGCCTAACCAGATGCGGCAATAAGGCCTGATCGTCCTGACTCAGCAGCTCTGCTATTTTCTCCAAAGAAAACCCCAGATACTTATAGTAAAGGATGACCTGCAACCGCTCTAAATCATCTTGGCTGTATGTCCGATAGCCATTTTCTGATTTGGCGGGTACTAAAAGTCCGATTTTGTCATAATGATGCAGGGTTTTGACAGAAACTCCCGAAAGCTGCGCAGCTTCTTGATATGGTACATGATAGACCTCCTTACCACTATAGTATAAGCTGACCAAAGGTCAGGGTCAAGCTTTTTTAGAAAATTTTCTACAATGTTACTTTATTTTCAAACCTCGATAACGATTAAGCGTGGCATAAAATTCCTGTTTTCTTGGTAAAGCTAAGTTGCCGGGATGTCCAGTATAAGGTGAGACAGCATCTAATCCAAAATTTTCAATGTGTTGATAAAGTTGTTCAATCGCTTCTGATAAAGAAGAATGGTCATTTAAAAAATGATTTTTAAAATAGGCTAACATAACAGCAAGAGCATTAGTTTGACTGTCATCGACTAACTGCTCCAACCCAGATAAATCAATCGTTTCCCAGCCATAAAGAAGATGCAATCTTCCCTTGGCTCTTAGACGATCTTCCTTACCAGATAAAGGGAAACTAGAACTAAGAGGAACCCGCCTACTAAGGATTTCAAAGGGTTCCACAGAATCTTCCCGATTATAAGAATCAGCTGCTGCAATATTTTTTGCCTTAGCCGTGACATCTTTAGGTAGGTATTCATCCATCATAATAACTCTGTCAGCAACCTCAAAATAATCGCCTGAGCCGCCAATAATTAAAATAGTTGATACCCCTAAATCTTTATAGAGGGATTGTACTCTATCAACAAAAGGTGTGATTGGTTCTTTTTCTTTGACAATCAGCTGCTGCATCCTTCTATCACGAATCATAAAATTCGTAGCCGATGTATCTTCATCAATGAGAAGCAAAGATGCCCTAGCTTCCAATGCTTCCACAACATTCGCAGCCTGCGAAGTACTGCCGCTGGCATTCATGGTTAAAAATTGTTTTGTAACTTTATTACCAGGCAAATGATTAATAAAGGGACTGATATCTACCTTTTGAATAGAGCGGCCATCTTCCGCACGAATTTTTACTGCATCAGAAACCGTTAGTACAAATTCACGACCATCATTAGGAATATGGTTATAAACACCACGTTCAAGTGCCTGCAAAACTGTCGACTTTCCGTGAAAACCGCCACCCACGAGCAAGGTAATTCCTTTTTTTATGCCCATGCCAGTCACAGTTTTTCCGCTTGGTAAATGAAATTCTATTTCCAGATTGGCCGGACTTTGAAAAGGTTTGGCTCCTATCAAAGGCTTATCTGAAATTCCGCTTTCTCTTGGTAAAATTGATCCATTTGCTATAAACGCGACTAAATTTTGTTTAGGTAATTCTTCTCTGAGATATTTTTGATCCAAAATAAGATCAATCTGAGTTTGCAAAGCTGTCTGATTTAGATGACGATAGAAAAGAGCTTGCTTAATGATTTCTGGAAGAATATCTTGAAAAATTCGATTTGCCGCTTTTCCTAAAATGCGTCTCCCAGCAGCCGGTAGACCAACTTCAAAACGAACTTCAATCTGATTATCTTTTATTAAAACAGCTGTTCGCTCCAACATTTCTTGGCCACAGCGGTCAATCATAATGAGACCGCTGGTACCTGTCCCTTTTACTGAATGATTAAATTTTTGGCTTTGTTTATAAAAGTTTCGTGTTAAAAAATCCGAAACAGCAATTCTCTTATTCTTTTGATTGATGTACTCTTTGGGAATGTCCACTGTTTCACGCTGTATAAGAATTCTCATCTTTGATGGTGGAGCGTAGGGATCTACCTGAACATGATCAATCGCTAAAATATAATCAGGAAACCGATAAAAACCTTTTATTCTTTTATAGCCTGAGTAGCTTTGCCCATCTATAGACAGCAATAGCTGCTGAAGTTTTTTATATTCTTTCAAAACGAAACCTCCTTTTTAATGATTTAAGCGACTTACAAAAACCATCATATAAAGAACGATGGCACCTGCCAAAATAACATAAGCCCATTGCAGACCAAAGTTTTCAGATAAAAGACCACTCAATACAGGGCCCATCATCATACCGACAGAATAAGCTGTATTATAAATCGCAAATGTGAAACCATAGCTAGCATTTTTTTCCTGAGCTAAATCAGCCATACGAGGCAGACTAGGTGCAAGAATCATTCCCATACCGATGCCAATCAGACTCAAAGCTACTATTTCTAAATAGATATTGCTAGGAAGAGTGACAAATGCCATGGCTAGCGCAGTGATAATGAAACCTAGAACAGTCATACTTGCATGACCTAATTTTGTAGAGAGTCTCCCAATCAGAGGAGCAATGACTGCATAAGCAATCGTAGGCACAGCGAAAAGTAATCCTATAACAAGTGGTGTAGCATGAAATACTGCTTCAAATCTAGCGGGTAAAGTCGGCTGCAGGGCACTTGGAACCGCAGCACCAATCATGACAGCACCGACTATCAATAGAAAGTGCTGATTTCTTAACAGTTCAAATGGCTGCTGTTCTGTTTGTTTCTCTCTATGCGGCTCTTCTTTCAATAAAAGAAGACGCAGCAAACCATCTAAAACAGCCATACCTGCTGCTACAAAAAATGGAAACATATAACCACCGATTTGGTAGAACCAGCCGCCCAGACTTGGACCAACAAGAATCCCCATAGCCTGACCTGATAAGGCAATTCCCATAGCTTGCCCTCTCTCTTCAGATGGATAAAAATCTGCCAAGAGAGCCAAACCAGCTGTCCATGTGATTGCAGCAGCACAACCTTGTAAAATACGAGCTAAAAGCAAAAACCAAAAAGTATTTGCAAAAGCAAAGAGTAGAGTTGCAGCTGCCAAACCAAGAATTCCCCAAAGCATCGGCCCTCTACGACCAAGCTTATCAGAAATCATTCCAAAAATAGGAGTTGTGATTAATAGGGCTAAAGCATAGCTTCCAAATAGAAAGCCCAAAGCTGTCTGGGAAATCCCTAAAGAACCTGCGTAAATTGGTAGGATTGGCACAATCATACCATGAATAAACATGTCTGTAAAAACGGCTAAAGTGACAACAAATAAAGCTTTTTTTCGATTGGTATTTAAATTTTCTTGTTTTTTCATAGTGATTCCTTTCAATATATAAATCTTTAGATTGCATTGTCAAACCACCATTGCCAGCTTCCTCCACCACCGATAACAATCATTTCAGTTAACTGTCTAAAACTCTGAAACAACAGTATCCTTTTTTGATAATCATTCATTTTTACTCCTCTTTGTATATTCTAAATTGAATATGAGAGTAGTTTTTAAGAGTTAGAATGTTTTCTAACCCTCTACTTCTCTTCAGTTTGCAAATAGTCTTGAGCCCGCTTGATAAAATCTCGTTGGGCACGAACCATCGCCAGCATATGATCAAAAATTAGTTGTACCATAGGCGATATTTGATTGTTCAAAGCTTCTCGTTTTTGTTCCCATCCCTGTAAAATAAGCATTTCTTCCCGGTCTAATTTATTTTCCTGCTCCTGCAGGGCTAAGCTCACCTCATCATCTGATAATTGCTCATAAAAAGACAAACCAGCATATAAAGCCGAAGGATAAGTAAGGGCTGGGCTTTCCAAAGCTTCTCGAACAAGTTCTTTTTAAATAGACTCTCCCTGATCTGTTATCTGATAAACCACTTTTTGGCGATGACCTGTCTGCTCAACACTAGAAATAGTAATATATCCTTTATGCTCTAATTTCTTTAGAGCATGATAGATAGAGACCTACTTGAACAGCTCCCCATCTTTGAGCATCTGTTGTCTGCATCATTTGCTGAATATCGTAACCCGACATTGCTTTCATATCCAAGATAGCTAATACTAATAATTTTGTCATCATCTCACACCTATAGTCAACATTGAATATTCTTAAAAAAGTATAACAACTTTCATAAAAGATGTCAAGTACTCCAACAAACAAAAAAACAACCTCCTAGATCAAGTCCAGAAGGTTAATTCTCTATTTCCAGGAAACCATGGCAATAAAGCCCAGTTTTTCCTGATTTTTTTGGAACATCTTAAACATCTTCATAAATTGACTGTAGTTTTCTTTTTTAAGGGCATTGAAGCAGATTTTCAGTGTGCCGCCCAGTCCTTCGTCATAAATCATACCTCGAAGACTCATCAAGGTCATTTCGCCGACAAAGGTGTCTACACGGTCAAAAGCGTGAGAACGCGCCAGCTGAATCCAAGAGCCTTCGGTTAGAGGACCAACATTGACGTTAATCGCACGAGATAGCTCTTCTCGGACATTCTCATCTCTTTGTTTGAGCATGACGTCGTGGGTGAGGAGCACTCCGCCTGGCTTCAGCACCCGGTAGTACTCATCCATACATTTGACCTTCCCCTTATCTGTCTGCATGGTCAGCATGGCTTCATTGATAACGATATCAAAAGAATTGTCATCATAAGGCAACTTCATGGCATTAGCCTGCTCAAATGTGACGAGCTCACCAAGACCAGCCTTGTCTCCATTAAGCCGCGCCTGATCCAGCGCAGCCTTATCTAAATCAACTGCAGTAATCTGGCAGCCATATTTTTTAGCCAGCTCGATCGTTGTGGTTCCCATATTGCAGGCAACCTCTAGAACTTTCTTGTCGCTGGAAAACTGTCCCTGCTCAATCAGCCAGTCTGTTGCCAGCTTACCACCGGGACGAAGCCGTTTCTTTCCTAATTTTGCTAAAAATTTATGACCTGCTTCTGCCATTTCCGAACCTCCATGATTTTGATTGGTTCCATTATAGCATAAAATATTATATTTTCAGATAATTCTTAGATTTTATCAAAAAACAGACCGAATCGACCGATTCAATCTGTCTTGTACTTTCTTTACAAGCCAAGAAATCCAGCTAGATAGTGCAGCAAGGCCACCAAGACTACACCAAATACAACAGTTGCAATTAAGTTTTTATACTTAAATGCCACATAGCTAGTCGGAAAAACGACCATTAAATCCAGCCATTTAAAACTCGGCAGCTGACCTGTTTTAGCATCGGTGACACTGGATAAGATAAGGGCAAAGATAATGGAAACTGGAAGATATTTGAGGAAACGCTCTGCCATGGGCGGAAGCCCCTTGTACTTGACTAGGATAAAGGGCAAAACCCGCGGAATCCAAGTGACTAGGGCTGACAAAAGAATAGCCAGCAAAATATACTTACTTATCATCCAAAATCACCCCCACTGTACAGCCTAGCAAGGTTGCAAAAAGCACCGCCAGCGAATTTTGAAGCAGCATGGTCAGGAGCAAGTAGGCAAGACCCACCACGCCCAAGACGAAAAAGAGCTTCTTTATCTTGACCCGTCGCAGCATGATTGTAAACTGAGAAGAAAAAATGCCAATAAACATGGCGACTAGGGCAAAGTCCAGCCCAAAGCTCTCAGGATTGGGCAGAAGGGCACCGAGGGCTGTTCCCAAAACAGTACCCAGAATCCAAGCAGTATAACTCATGAAATTATTGCCCATCATCCAGCTAGCAGCGATTTCCTCTGTATGTGCCCGCTCTCCCATCAAGACTCCATAAGATTCATCCGTCAAAAAAGAGCCAATGACAATATTCTGCATCAAGCTAGACTTACGAAAAAGAGTTGATGCATGCAGACAGAGCAAAAGATGCCTGATATTGATGAGAAAAACGGTCAGTGCGATGGCCAAGACCGGCGCCTGCTGGGCAAATAAACCAATCATGGCAAACTGGGCACTGCCCGCATAAACCAGTATACTCATCAGCCCCATCTCCAAGGGATTCATATAGGGCGCCGCCATGATGCCGCAGGCTAGACCAATCCCAATATAGCCCAGAGCCGTTGGCACTGCCGCCTGTGCTCCCTGTTTAAATGTCTGTCCGCGCATTCTTCTCCCTTACTCCATCGTTTCAAAAGCCAGACTCGGCTTAGCATTGAGGTCCAAACTGGCAAATTCTTCTTATTCCACTCACTGACACTGGCATAGGCAATCATACCAGCGTTGTCACCGCAAAGGCGCAATGGCGGAATAATCACCTTCACATCCTGAATCTCAGCTGCCAAGCGTTCTCTCAGGCCTTGATTGGCCGCAACACCGCCCGCCACGACCAGAGTCTTGACTGGATATTTTTCCAGTGCTTTCTTAGTCTTGGCCATGAGAATATCCATGACCGCTGCCTGAAAGCTTGCTGATAAGTCTTGGTTAGACAAGACCTCTCCTTTTTGCTGGGCATTGTGGTGCAGGTTGATAAAGGCAGACTTGAGGCCGGAAAAAGAAAATTCCAGATTGTCTTCCTTAATCATAGCCCGCGGAAAATCATAAATATCCTGTCCCTCATGAGCTAACTGATCAATCTCTCGACCTGCTGGATAGGTCAAGCCCATGACTCGACCGACCTTATCATAGGCTTCACCGACCGCATCATCGCGGGTCTCCCCCACAATCTTATAATCACCAGCCTGACTGACATAGACCAATTCAGTATGACCGCCACTGACCAAGAGAGCCAGCAAGGGAAATTCCAAGGGCTCCACGCTCTGGGCTGCCATCAGGTGTCCAGCCATATGATTGACTGGAAGCAGGGGAATATCATGAGCCCAAGCAAAAGACTTGGCCGCTGCCAGCCGACCAGAAGAGCCCCAACCAAACCAGGCCCGTAGGTGACCGCCACTACTGTCACTTGCTCCTCGCTAATCCCTGCTTCTGCCAAGGCCTCCTCAATGCAAACCGTAATGACCTCCACATGGTGGCGGCTGGCAACTTCTGGTACCACTCCGCCAAAACGCTTATGGCTCTCAATCTGGCTGGCAATAACATTGCTCAAAAGCTCAGTCTCATTCTTCAGAACCGCCACACTGGTTTCATCACAAGACGTCTCAAAAGCTAAAATATATCTATCTTTCATGGATCTCTCTTTTCATGACAATCGCATCTTCCACCGGCGCATGGTAGTAGGCCTTCCGCCGCGCGATTTCTTCAAATTTTTCTTTTTTGTAAAATAGCAGAGCTGTCTTGTTGGACTCCCTCACTTCGAGGAAAATTTCTTTGTCTACTGGCAAAAAGTCAAACAAGGCTGTCGCGATTTTCTGTCCCTGGTAACTAGGCAATACAGCAATCTGCAGGACTTCTGCTTCAAAGTCTGTCTCCTGCCAGACTAAAAAGCCGACAAGCTGACTCTCATCTGCTGCTAGTGCACAACTGTTCACATTCGAATGCAGAACCTCTGTCACTTGGTTCGCTGTCCAAGGGCTGACCTCATAGACCGCAAGTAAGAGCTGTTCAAGCTCTTCTGCCAAAATTGTCGTGTCCACATCTGAGCTGTCGCACCATTTTCTCAACTTAATCATAGGCGCTGAATGTAAGAATCACTGGATTCCTGATGGGTCTTGAGCCAATTTCCTCGGCTTCTACTCGCTTGAGATAGTTAGGAACAAAGTCATGAATGGACTGGGCTGGCAGGTCTAAACCGAGACGACCAATAGTTGCCGCATCTGGCAAGCTTGGCTGAATGGCAGCCTGAGGAAGAGCCGCTTCAATCTGCTCCGCAAAAACCGCTGTCTCTCCGACAAAGGTGACTGGTTGGTTAGTAGCGCCAGCTATTTCCAAAACCTCTGCCAAAGGCAGATGAGCCTCTGGCCGCACAGCCTGACCAGACTGGTAAAAGCCAGCATAGACATTATTGCGGCGGGCATCCATGATGGGAATAACCAAGCCTTCCACCTGCTCTGGGACTAAAGCCAGCAGACTAGACACACCGACCAGCTCAATCTTGAGGGTATGCGCCAGGGTCTTGGCTGTCGCCACCGCAATTCTCAGACCTGTGTAGCTGCCTGGCCCCTGCGCCACCGCGATACGATCCAAATCCGTCGGCTTCATATCCAGACTATTCATCAGAAAATCAATAGCCGGCATCAGGGTAATGCTGTGGTTTTTCTTTATATTTAAAGTCATCTGCGCCAGCAAGGTCTCGTCCTCTAAAATCGCGAGCGTCAGCGCCTTACTTGACGTATCAAAAGCTGCAATCTTCATGCTTATCCTCTATTTTTCCTCTTGCCGCCAAAGTGAGCGGCGTTTTAATTTGTCTTCGTAGAAACTATCTACCAAAAATTCCTCTAAAATCTGGCTAAAAGCCTCCAAATTAGGCACTTGCTGCGCCAAGTGTTTTCCAAAAATCGCTTCTTGCTCAGCAATCTTGGGCAGCAAATCCGCTCCAGCAGCAGTCAAGCTCAAGCGAGAACTGCGCTTGTCCTTGCTAGAAATTTCCTTCTTGACCAAGCCTTTTTTAATCAAAGCCTGCACCAAGCGACTAGGGCTTTTTTCCTCACAAATCAGGGATTCCCCCAAGCCCTTGAGAGACAGCGGAGCATGTTCGCCCAAAACGAGCAAGACCTCGCTTTGATTGGGCGTAATTCCCAAAGGCTCTAGCAACTTCCCATATTCTCTCGTCGCTAAGCTCTCTGCACTTCTAAACAAATAGCCAAATCGAATTCCTTCTGCTACCACGCTGCTCTCCTTTCAAAAATCACTTCTATACTATTTTACACTAGATTAGGTAAATTGTTGACAATTTTAGTTAAAAAATATAAAATCTTAAATAGATGATATATCATCTATTTGTAAAAGGAGGAAAAACGGATGACCCCAAACCCTACAAATCAAAAACCAGCTAGAACAATGACCCACGCTTTTGTGACTGGTGCGACCGGTCTTTTAGGAAATAATCTCGTGCGTGCTCTGCTAAAAGAAAACATTCAAGTGACCGCTCTCGTTCGCTCCGAGGAAAAAGCGCGCAAACAATTTGCCGACCTGCCTATCCAGATTGTCAAGGGGGATATTTTAGAGCCCGAAAGCTATCGTGACTATCTAGCAGGCTGCGACAGCCTCTTTCATACCGCTGCTTTTTTCCGCGATAATTATAAAGGCGGCAAGCACTGGCAGGAGCTCTACGACACTAATATTATAGGCACAAATAACCTCCTAGAAGCTGCTTACGAGGCTGGTATCCGCCAATTTGTCCATACTTCCTCCTGTGTCGTACTGGAAGGTGAGGCCAATCAGCTAATCGATGAAAGCATGTCTCGCTCAAAAGATACTCCTTTTTGATTACTATCGCAGCAAGATTTTTGAGTGAAGAGGCCGTTCGTGATTTCTTGGACAAGCATTCAGATGTTTTCGGTTGCTTTATCTTGCCGAGTGTAATGTTGGGTCCTAGAGACCTTGGTCCGACCTCCAGTGGGCAGCTGATTATCAATTTTGTAGAGCAAAAACTTCCAGGTATCTTAAAGGCTAGCTATAATATGGTGGATGCTAGAGATGTAGCAGATATTCATCTCCGCGCCATGAAATACGGACGCTCAAAGGAGCGCTATCTGGCAGTTGGACGGCAAGTGACCATGACAGAATTGTACCAAATACTGGAAAAAATCACTGGCGTTCCCGCCCCCAAGCGCAAGATCTCCCTCTTTTTCGTCAAAAATCTATGCCCAAGCAAGTGAGCTCTACCACCGGCTCACCAAAAAAACCAATTTTGGTTACCAATGAGCTCGCTCATCTCATGGCCGAAGAATATCTCAAAAAGTAATTTTAGCTTTGCCAAAACCGAGAGCGAGCTAGGGCGGACAGCATCGCCCTCTCGAAGAAAAGCTTAGCTGACGTGGTAGATTGGTACCGCAAGCACGGCTATTTCGCCAAATAAGCAGCCCTCAAAATCAAGTGACCAAATGTTCATCGCTTGATTTTTCTTTTTGTCAAGCCGCTTTGGCTGAAAAACCGTCTCTGAAATTCACCGTCCCGACTTGCTTCCTAAGCTCATTCTATGGTATAATTACAATAATAATTAAACATCAGGTCAATTTCATTACTCTTACTTTTCCATAAGATACAAGGCTAAAACAGCATTTTAGCCTCTTCATTTGAGTAAGCCCTATCAGAAGTCACAGCAATCGCTCACTTTCCATTTATCATTTTTAATTTATCATGTGAAGAAATGCGCTAACGCCTGCCTTCTTTTATTTTTTAGACCTTATCACAGAAAGGAATCTTATGATTTACAAAGTTTTTTATCAGGAAACAAAAGAGCGCAGTCCGCGCCGTGAAAAGACACGTGCCCTTTATTTAGAGGTCGAAGCAGCTAATGAATTGGAAGGCCGCATTCAGGCTCGTAAGTTAGTCGAAGAAAATACCCCTTACAATATTGAATTTATCGAGCTCTTGTCTGACAAACACCTCGAGTACGAAAAAGAGTCAGGCACTTTTGAATTGACGGAGTTCTAACCCATGGCATATACCTTAAAACCCAAAGAAGTTGGCGTTTTTGCGATTGGTGGGTTAGGCGAAATCGGTAAAAACACCTACGGGATTGAATACCAAAATGAAATCATCATCGTGGATGCCGGTATCAAGTTCCCAGAAGACGACCTGCTAGGAATCGACTATGTCATTCCCGACTACTCTTATATCGTGGAAAATATTGACCGCGTTAAAGCTGTCCTCATCACCCACGGACACGAGGATCATATCGGCGGTATTCCTTTCCTGCTCAAGCAAGCCAATGTTCCTATCTATGCTGGCCCTTTGGCCCTGGCCCTCATTCGCGGCAAGCTAGAAGAGCATGGACTTTTGCGCGATGCCAAGCTCTATGAAATCAATCAAAACACAGAACTACAGTTCAAGCATCTGAAAGCTACTTTCTTCCGGACAACCCACTCTATTCCAGAGCCTTTGGGAATTGTCATCCATACGCCGCAGGGTAAAATTGTCTGTACCGGTGACTTCAAATTTGACTTTACACCAGTCGGTGAGCCGGCAGACTTGCACCGCATGGCTGCTCTGGGTGAAGAAGGCGTTCTCTGCCTCCTGTCTGACTCGACCAATGCTGAAGTTCCGACCTTTACCAATTCCGAAAAAGTTGTCGGACAATCTATCATGAAGATTATTGAAGGCATTCATGGACGAATTATTTTCGCCTCCTTTGCCTCAAACATCTTCCGGCTCCAGCAGGCAGCAGATGCTGCTGTCAAGACCGGTCGTAAGATTGCGGTCTTTGGCCGCTCCATGGAAAAGGCTATTGTCAACGGGATTGAGCTGGGCTATATCAAGGTTCCCAAAGATACCTTCATCGAGCCAAATGAACTCAAGGACTATCCAGCTGGCGAAGTGCTGATTATGTGTACTGGAAGTCAGGGTGAGCCGATGGCAGCCCTGTCTCGGATTGCCAATGGTACCCACCGTCAGGTTCAACTGCAACCTGGAGATACAGTCATCTTCTCATCCAGTCCTATCCCTGGTAATACGACCAGCGTTAACAAGCTGATTAATATCATTTCCGAGGCTGGTGTAGAAGTGATTCACGGTAAGATTAACAACATCCACACCTCTGGACACGGTGGCCAACAAGAGCAGAAACTCATGCTTCGCTTGATCAAGCCTAAATATTTCATGCCAGTCCATGGTGAATACCGTATGCAGAAAGTCCATGCAGGTCTAGCCGTTGATACTGGAGTACCAAAAGACAATATCTTCATCATGAGCAATGGTGATGTGCTGGCTCTGACAGCTGACTCAGCTCGTATTGCCGGCAGCTTCAACGCTCAAGATATTTATGTTGATGGAAACCGCATTGGTGAAATCGGAGCTGCAGTCCTGCGCGACCGTAAAGACCTGTCAGAGGATGGTGTTGTCCTGGCTGTCGCAACAGTTGACTTTGAGTCCAAGATGATTTTAGCCGGTCCAGATATTCTCAGCCGTGGCTTTATCTACATGCGCGAATCAGGCGACCTCATCCGCCAAAGCCAGCGCATCCTCTTCAATGCCATTCGCATTGCCCTCAAGAATAAAGATGCCAGCGTCCAATCTGTCAGCGGAGCTATCGTCAACGCCTTGCGTCCTTTCCTCTACGAAAGTACCGAGCGCGAACCTATTATTATTCCGATGGTGCTTACACCAGACGAAGACAACTAAAAAATAAGCTTTGCTGTTCTAGCAAGGCTTATTTTTCTGCTTTATTTTTTGTTCGCGAAGCATGCTTGATAATCCAAGCGCAACTCGGACTCAGTTTTTCCTCTTGCCAAGTCCCAATCACCCTCTCGAATTTTTCAGGATCTTCTTTATATAAATCATTCAGATTATTAGCGACACTTTTTTGGATTGATTTATCCCTATCATCCTTTAGATTCCTTAAAATAGCGGTAAATTCATCAAAATAATCTAAGACCACAGTCTGCTTCTTAGCCCAGGGCAGTCGGATACGCATACACTCGCTGGCTAATCTGCGGACGCGCATATTCTCATCTCGGCTCCACTCTAACAGTAAATCCATGGTAGCTTTAGGATAATTCGCTAGCAAGGGCCGCATGGAAATTCTCCAGTAAATCGCTTGGTTAATTCCTTACTGAAGACTGCACTCAACTCGAATTCCTGACCTCCGTAAAGTTCCACATACTTGCCAATCGGCCACAACCAATACCCTTCTGAGAACATACCCAAGCCGCCCTCTAACTCCGGACCAAGTATCTGCTCAAAAACCTTCAGAGAATCAGTATAAGAAAGTGGCAAGCATTCTTTGATACTCTTTGCCAGCAGCTCTTGACGCTGAGTAAATTCCAAAGCCTCTAAGTCGCTTTCAACTAGAGACATAAAATGCTGAGCATCAAATTTATCTGTTACTGTTTGCAAGCGACGGCTCAAATCCTTCGCATAAACCAAATCATAATAATCTTTAACCTTTTTCGCCATGATTTTTAAATCCCCTTAACAGACTTCTCACTGCTCCTCTGACTTCTGCTTCATCCTCTTTCTCAGCTAGAAAAAGAGACAACTCATTCAAGGCACCTGAAATCATATGAGCCGCCATATCCAAATCAATAGAGATAAGTCTTCCTTCTTTAGATAAAATGTCTAATTGCTCTCTCAAATGAAAGAAAGAATTAGCCTCGTCCTGACGACGCCACTCTTTCCACTCAACGACATTGGGACCATCAAGCAATAGAATGCGTTTATTTTCGGTCAAGGTTGCAAAACGAACAAAAGCCACACAGCCTTCCACCAACTGCTCCCAAGAATCGTGTGCTTCCAGGGCGCTTTTTTCTACATTAGACCCCAGTTCGGACTGAATTTGTGCCAGTACGGCGGTAAATAAAGTTTTCTTATTCCCGAAATGGTGATAAAGTGCGCCTCTTGTCATTCCCAACTCATCTACAATTTCTTCCAAGGAAGTTTCTGCATAACCCTTTAAAGAAAAATGTTTCCGGGCGATAGCTAATATTTTCTTGCTTGTCTCTAAGGAAGCCTGCTGTTTTTTATTCATCTTCACTCTCCAAATAATTTGCTGCAAACTCAGCGCTAGGTGGAATGACTTGAATGACATCAACCAAAACAGAACCCGGCGCTTTCACAATGAAATGGCGCTGACCAAAATCTTCACTCTTAATAGGAAGAAGAAACTCTATTTCTTCTTGCTGACGCAATTCTTCATAAAAACAATCCACATTGTCAACTTCGATATTGATGATTAGGCCACTCGCCTTAGACTGGTAGGCTTGTGGCACTGTCCCATGCTTACTATCAATAAAGCAAGCTCAAAACCACTCTCGATATTCTTTAAACTAATATACCAATCTGAACGGAAGATTTCCTGAAATTGGAAATGCTCAATGAAAAATTGTGCCGCTTGATGGACATCTTCGCTCATTAAAACGGGGTATAAACTGGTAATCATTTGTTCTCCTTTTCTTAAACTTTATTTTAACATACATACTGAATGTATGCAAATGAATATTAAAAAACAGAAGCCAAATTGACTTCTATCTATTGAGACTAGCTCAGCTTAATTTCTTAATAAAATGATATTTGGTAATGCCCTTTTGCGGGACATCTGCTAAACTGGCGTAGATTTCATAGCCTTGCTTGATGTAAAAATCCTTGGCTTGATAAGATTTAGTGGACAAGGTAATGCTAGTTACTCCAGCTTCTACAGCCTTTTCTTCTAATTCTGCCAGCAGACTAGCTCCCAAACCTTTTTTCTGATGTTCTTTATCCACCACCAAAGCCTTGACATGAATATTTTCCAGCACCTGTTGGGCATGGAGCAAGGCAATTAACTGGCCATCTTCCTCCCGCCTTAAATAATAATCTTGAGGCTCAAGTTTTTCAAGCATATCTGGACCAAAATAGACTTCATATTGCTCATCAAAAACACGCTTAATAAAATCATGAAATTTTTCCATCTTTCTCCTCCTCCACGAAAAAGCAGGGGATATGCCAATCCTCCTGCTCTAAGTTTAGTATAAATCCAGATAATTATCCACTTCCCATTGGGAGACAAAGGTTGCATAACTAGCCCACTCGATACGCTTAGCTTCTAAGAAGCTCGTATAGATATGCTCGCCAAGAGCCGCTTTAACGACTTCGTCTTCTGTCAAGGCCTTCAAGGCATTGTGAAGCGTTGATGGTAGGTCTGTAATTCCAGCTTCCTTACGCTCCTCTGGAGTCATGATATAAATATTCTCTTCAATTGGTGCTGGAGCTTCGATTTTATTTTCGACACCGTGCAGGCCAACTTCCAAGAGAACTGCCATAGCAATATATGGATTGGCCATCGGATCAACCGAACGCAGCTCCAAGCGAGTACCCATACCACGAGAGGCTGGCACGCGCACCAACGGTGAACGATTACGTCCTGCCCAAGCAATATAAACTGGTGCTTCATATCCAGGAACCAGACGTTTGTATGAGTTGACCGTTGGATTCATGATAGCTGTGTAGTTATAAGCATGGTTAATCAAACCACCCAAGAAATGGTAGGCTGTTTCTGACAGTTGCATACCTTTTGGATCTTCTGGATCGAAGAAAGCATTATTGCCGTCTTGATCAAAGAGAGACATATTACAGTGCATACCAGATCCTGCAATCCCAAACTTAGGCTTAGCCATAAAGGTTGCATACAAACCGTGCTTACGAGCAATAGTTTTCACAACCAGCTTGAAAATCTGAATCTTGTCACAAGCCCGAAGTACTTCGTCATACTTAAAGTCAATCTCGTGCTGGCCGACTGCTACCTCATGGTGACTAGCTTCTACTTCAAAGCCCATCTTAGTTAGGACATTGACGATTTCCCGGCGAGTATTGTCTGCCAAATCTGTCGGCGCCAAGTCAAAATAACCGCCCTTGTCATTTACTTCCAGCGTCGGATCGCCATTTTCATCCAGCTTAAAGAGGAAAAATTCTGGCTCTGGTCCGAGGTTAAAGGACTTGAATCCCAGCTCTTCCATATGCTTGAGGGCACGCTTGAGGTTACTCCGAGGGTCCCCTAGAAACGGTACATGATCTGTCGTATAAACATCGCAAATCAGACCCGCTACACTACCGTTTTCATCTCCCCAGGGAAAGACTGTCCAAGTATCTAGATCAGGATAAAGATACATATCTGATTCATTGATACGGACAAAACCTTCAATGGAAGAACCATCAAACATGGCTTTATTGGATAAGACCTTGTCAAGCTGTTCATCCGTGGCAGGAATTTCCACATTCTTCATAGTTCCTAAGATATCAGAGAACATAAGACGAATAAAGGTAACATTTTTCTCCTTTACTTCGCGACGGATATCAGCTGCTGTAATAGACATTAAATTTCTCCTTGTAATTCAAACAAAATAGCTATGGTCGACGCATCTGACCAAAGGTTGGCAGAGAAGAAGCAAAACGGCCTTGCTGCAAGATGTCATGATGCAGGGCACGGCGGACATCTTTGTCACTAATAGTCTTGCGGGACTTGGCTTCACGCTCAGCATATTTCCTCTTAATCGCAGCGATATTATAGCCTTCTGAAATATAATCCTTAATTTCTAAAAGGCGGTCCATATCATTCAAAGAATACATCCGACGATTGCCCTCATTCCGAGCAGGGGTAATCAGATTCTGGTCTTCATAATAACGGATCTGACGGGCAGATAGGTCCGTCAGTTTCATAACACTGCCGATGGGAAAGACTGCCATGTTTCGGCGAAACTCTTTTTCCTTCATTCAAATTCCTCTCTACGCACTATTATAGGACGAAATAAATCTTATGTCAAGAAATAATGTCAGATTTTCTTACACGGATTTTATTTTTTCTTTTCAAAGATGGCTCGCAGCCGATCTATATCAGAATTTACCAGAATCGCAACAAAGACTCCCATAAACGTTTCAAAGATTCTAGCAAAGACATACAGGATGGTATCTTCCGGCCGAATGGACAGGGTAATAATCAGCATGGCAGATACTCCGCCAATGACTCCCGCCTTGTTGTTCATGGCGACATTGGTCATGATTGTCAGCATAGTACAAACCGGCACCAAAAGGAGGGTGACCCAATACTGCTCCTTAAAAACACTATTGGCAATGAAAAATAGCAGAGCGTAAAAACCACCAATGCTGTTTCCCAAGATTCGCGATGTCCCGAAGTGGACACTCTTATCAAATCCTCACGAAGACTAAAGACTGCAGTCAAAGCACCGATTTGCAGGCCTTTCCAACCAAAAAGTCCAAAGAGCAGTAGGATGATGAAGACAGCCAGACCGGTTTTAAAGGTACGCATGCCCAGACGAAATTTCGATTTATCAAACTTGTACTTATTGAAATAACTCATTAGTCTCCTTCCAGGAAATCCTCCCTCTCTTCATTTTAACATATTTCGCCTCAAAAAAACTCTTTCTGCTTAGGAGATTTCCCACACAAAGAAAAAGCCCTATCAGCTAGCGCGGCAGGGTCTCTTCTGAAAAAAAGCTGAGACATTATCTGTCCCAGCCTCGTTTTTATTATCTTTAGTTTGGATAAATATAAGTAACACCACCCATAAATTCATTTGGGTTAAAGTAGCCACGATAGTTGTTAATCTGCTTTTGGTGATTGTAGTTCGCTTCCAAGACTTGGATAGAGCTGTCGCTTTGCACATCTGTCACATAAGCAACATGTCCGTATTCGCCACCATCCCAAACTGCAATAGCGCCTGCTACTGGGACATTTCCTGTTGCATAACCCTGAGCACCAGCATTGATTGCCCAAGTATTAGCATTGCCCCACCAGTTGCTCGCCCAAGGAGCCATTTCTTTCACGCCCCAGGTACATTGGCCGATTGGGTAAGAATTGCCATAATCAGTTGGCGTATTTAAGACAACATCTTCAGTATCAGATACCAAAGCAGCATCGCTTATCGCTTCATAAGCTGGAGCATTGTACGGATTGTAAGTCTGTGCCAAAGCAGTGCCATTTACTTGCAGCACATCCCCTGGATTAATCGTATCAAAAATTGATTTTCCATTATTGGCAGCAAGTTCGTAAGGATTCATCCCATTGGCGCTAGCAATGGCAAAAAAAGAGTCCCCATGCTGGACAACGTAAGAATCTGCATTGACAGCCTGAGCGCCGATTGTCGCCAAAAAAGCTGTAGAAGTTAAACCAAGAGTTGCTTTAGCAAATGCTTTTTTCATAACTGTATTTCTCCGTATAATTTGATGATAAAAAAATCATACCTTATTTACATGTCAGTTTTTTTAGAGTTATGTTTTTGTCATGTTACAAATGATTTAGACTTTTGCTACATGAGATTTAGCAGTATTTTTAAAGATAAAGGCTAGGGAATCCCTAGCCTCATCTATTATCAGTCTTCTTTACCTTTCAATTTTCCTAGACCTAAAGCACCAATAATGGCTGCTAAACCTAGATATGGCAGATAGACTGCATCTTTGGCTCCCGTTTCTGGCAGAAGAGAAACAGGAATCTTTTTAGCCACTGGAGTTGGTTTGGCTCTTCTTGGATCGTTTACATCCGAAACAATCAGATGCTGTGACTTAGGAGTGACTGTTGTAACTGTATTTGAAGCATAGACCACACGATTGACGGTATTGATGTAGGTATTTTCAAAAGTACCCGCAGCAATCCGCTTCATCTGTAGATAGGTTTCAGCCTGAAAAGCTGAATCCAGAGAAATAGTCTCTAAGAATTCTTCCTTGAAACGAATAGAAATCAAGCCTTTCTCAAGATCAATATTCGCAGCTGTATACTCAGTCAAATCTGTACCAGCCTTTATCACCTTACCATCTTTGAGCGTGATGTCTACTTTGGCAAAGGTTTTGTAAGCACCCGTGTACTCATCGCCTCGTTGATCATAATCATCCACAAAGCTATAGTCTGTCAAATCTTCAGAGTGGTTAGCAGGGATCAAGCCGCCGATGAGACGGTAGTTAAAGTGCCGTCCCAAAGTCAGTTCCTTGCCATCCAAGTTCTCTGCACTTGTCGGATCCAAACTCAGGGTAATATCTTTTTCAGGACTGATTTTAGGAACATTGTTCACGACTACGTCTGTCGCATAACCATTTCCAAAGTCAATTTGATAAGCCCGGTTCTCGAATTTACCGCCTGTGCGGCCCATTCCTTCTTTGACAGCCATAGGGCTTGTTATCGTAAAAGACTTACCTGTTACGACATATTGGTCATAAAAGGCTTGGGCATCGTCTGCTGCAAAGAGTTGGAAAGAACCTTTAACAGTGATATTGGCCTTTTGAAGGAGCTCTCGAACTGCTGCAGGGGCTGTTTCAAGGCTCTCGTAGTGGGTCACTGTCACACCTGCCACAGCTTTGCCATCCGCATCTACTAGCTTGACTAATTCCGGACGAAGTTCAAGTGCTTCTTCCGGATAGTCATCTACATAGTAGAAACCTTTTTGAATCGTGCTCTTAGATGACTTGTCACCCTTATACTGATCCAAATCCCAAGTCAGCTCGTAGTAATTGGTCGAACCAGCCAAGACTTCCTTACCATCAATCACCAATCCTGCCTTATTTTTATTGACCTTGGTTGGCTTGATGTAATTATTGCTTGGATTGTCTGAATCATCAGGCTTGCCTGGCGTAGTCACGCGTACTAGGTTTGAGCGGACACCGTAGGCATCATTGACTGTTAGGGTGAAATTATTAGTATAAGTTGCGCCATCATTGAGCACTCGGCCGACTACCGTTGGAAAGAGCGTAGCAACTTCTTTGGTCGTATCAGCGTTATAAGTAGCTAGCGTTGCTGCAGTTGCCTTGAATGTTACTGTGTGACTAGCCTTATCATAGCTGACGTCAAAACCTGCGCTAGCAGCTTTTGTTGCTTCTAAGTCAACTTCATAACCACTTGGTAACGGATCAGAAATAACAAAAGAAGTCGTCTCGCTGCGTCCAGCTGGAAGAGCTTCTGTCTTTAAGGCAAACTGAACGACCGACTGCTTAGCCACCAGAGTCTTATCAATATTGGTGCCTTGGTCATTTTGAATTTCTTTATTAATCTGCGGTTGAGATTGCAAGAGATGATAATGATAATGCACAGTCGGAGCTACGGGCGCTGCTGGCTCTTTTTGATAAACAGGCTCTGCTGGTAAGGTTGGCAGTGGGCTATAAGTTGGTTCTACCGGCTTATTAGGCTCTGGTGTATCTGGTGTAGGTGTTGGCGCTTCCGGCTCCTTCTCATAAGTCGGTGCTGCCGGAGGTGTTGGCTCCTTTTCATAGGTCGGTTCTACCACTGCTGGCCGAACAGTTTTTTCCACTTCATAGCTTGGCTCAGATGGCTTACTAGGCTCTGGTGTATCCGGTGTACGCGTCGGTGGCGTCGGATCTTTTTCATAAGTCGGTGCTGCCGGAGGTGTTGGAAGAGCCTTCGGTGTTGGTGTAGTTGGAGCTGGATCCAAAGGCTTAAGCGCTTCTTCGCTTGGCACTGCAGGAGCTGTAGGAGCTACGGGCGCTTCCGGTTCTTCTACTGTGATGATTGGCAGATCATTCGCTCGAACATCACCATTAATCGCAAACCAAATATTTGGTTTCTTAGGAGCTAGTTTGTCAGCCCTACGTGGATCAGTAGCTTCTGGCTGGCCTAACACTTCAGAAGAGGAAATCGTTCCAATCGTCATGCTGTTGGTTGTACCAGAAATTTCCACCGCTCCTGCCCCATACCATGAGTTAGGAGCATCTGTAGTGTCCCAGCCTGAGTCTGGCTGAGCATTCTTATACATTGTAAAGCGAGATCCGCCAACTCCTTTTTTGAAGTTTTCAGACTCAGTCGCATAGATTTGGCCGTTCTTTTCACCAATAGATGAACCCGAAATCTTGTTGAAAGTTCCTGTATAATCTTTGGCCATTTCGATAGAGTTAGCTTCACGGTTGAGGGAAGCCACGGACATCAAAGCCTGATCAAAATTAATCGGTTGGCCTTTATCATCATAAAAGACAAATTCCGTCTTCACAAAGAGAGAGGTTGCATCTTCAAAATTTCCTGTATAAGCGGAAGCAAAAACTCCCATTGTCGGGTCTTTAAAAATACCTAACCAAGCCTTATCATTGCGGAATTGAGAGCTTGGATCAAGAGTATAAGTATAAACGATTTTAGAAACTTTTTTCCCTCGATAATAAGTTCCCTGAAGATTTGTATAGGTTGCTGTTGCAGACTGACCGCGACTCAACAAAACAGAAGACCATTCAGTCGGCCCTTTACCGCTTGTTACGTTAGAACTATAGTCTGCATACTTGCCAACTGTACCAAAGCTTTCCTGCTGGTTGGTCTGATAGTTAGCATTTTGAATATCCGTTACTTTGAAGTTATCCAGCTGGAAGAGTTTCTTAGAAAACTCTGCAGTATTCTTTACAGCGGCTTCCATACCAGCATAGCTGACAAACTCACCAGTTGTAGTCAGTGACAAATCAGCATTAGGTTCTGATTTGAAAACCAGGCTTTGCGCAATTGGACGGCTCAAATGACCGTCTTCAGTCTTCTTTGTTTCTGCGATAGCCAGTCCAGCCTTAATCTTGGCCTGTTCAGCATCATATTTAGCCTTATCTTGCTGATACTTGGCTAATTTTGTGTTATAGACAGCCAAATCAGCATTATACTGGGCCAACTGAGCTTGATAGTTTGCTTGGGCTTGAGCATTACGCTTCTTGATTTCTTCATTTTCAGCTGCTATAGTGGCATTCTTAGCTTGGTTCTCTGCTAGCTTTTGCTCATATTCTTTTTGAGCTGCCGCATTTTCAGCTTCAATTTGAGCCTTTTTAGCTTCATAAGCTGCTAAATCTGCTTCATATTGAGCTTTTTTATCTTGATTTTCCTTTTGGATACGGGCCAATTCTGCCTGATAATTCGCCTGAGCCGCTTGATATGCCGCTTCATTATTAGCATTGGTCTTTCGGACAGTTACTAAATCTGTTTGATATTGGGCAAGTGCTGCCTCGTAGGCCGCTTTTGCAGCCGCATTCCTCTGTTTAATAGCTTCATTATCAGCGGCAATCTTAGCGTTGGCAGCTTGAGTGTCAGCCAAAGCTTTTTCATACCGAGCCTTAGCTGCTGCATTCGTCTTTTGAACACGGTCCAACTCACTAGCATAAGCAGCCAGAGCCGTATCATAATTAGCCTTTGTTTCCGCATTCAGTTTTTGAACACGAGCTAATTCTGCATCATAGGCCGCTTTAGCTGCTTGATAGGCTGCCGCATTATCTGCGTTGGTCTTTTGAATCGTTGCTAAATCTGTTTTGTATTTACTAAGGGCAGCTTCATAATCTGCTTTCAGCTGAGCATTTTCTGCTGTGATCCGAGCTACTTCTGCTTGATGAGCAGCCAAATCTTTAGCATATTGCTCCGCTGTCGCTTTGTTTTCTGCTGTAATCCGAGCTACTTCCGCCTCGTAGGCTGATACTTTTTCTTTGTACTCCTTGACCTTGGCATCAATCTCGGTTACCTGCGCTTGATAATCTGCTTCAATCTCCGCTTTTTTGTCTGCTGTTTCTTGAGCAGTCTGGGCTACTCCATTGTCAACAGCTGGGTCTTTGACCACTGTCAGCCCAGCTTCTTGAGCCTTTTTGACGCTTTCATCTAAACCAGCTGTTGGAACAGTCACTGTCACACCGCCATCTGCCTGACCTGCTCGCGCTTGACTCTCTTGAGATGCCTGACTGGCTGGCCCTTGAGCTTGAGGCAGATTAGTCGCTGCATTTCCAGTACCTACCATTTCAGTATTGACAGGACTATTGGTATCAGATACCACTTCATCTGCTCTTACTTGCATCGTTGACGTTAAAAAAGCCGCACCTAGAACAGCACCGCATAAAGTTTTAACAGCCTTATTTTTCCGAAAACCAAAAACTTCTTTTTTCTTCATTTTTCTCCTCCCCCTGCTAACTTTTACAGTCTGCAGTTTTCCCAAGCCCTCCGAAAATCAAAAAATAATTGAAACCTCCTATTGGAAGCTCCATTCTCATTTTGACTATCTGTAAGCATCAGAATACATACCTTTATCCTATCAAGTTTTCCCTCGTTTTGCAAGCATTTTTTCCTCAGTTTATTTACCTTTTTTGTTTTTTAGACATTGATTGTATAATGTCTATTTATGATTTTCTCTTCTCTCTCCGTTCCACAGATTTTACATAAAAAAGAAAGGACCAGTCTTTACTAGTCCTTCTCTTATTATAGTTTTATAGAATATTAAATATTCTAGGTTTACTGCTTATTTCTCTGTCAATGCAGCAAGTCCTGGTAATACTTTACCTTCAAGGAGTTCCATTGATGCACCACCACCAGTAGAAATCCATGAGAACTTGTCTGCACGGCCAAGGTTGATGGCTGCAGCAGCTGAGTCACCACCACCGATGATTGATTTTACGCCAGGTTGTTTCACGATAGCGTCCATAACACCGATTGTACCAGCTTGGAAGTCTGGGTTTTCAAATACACCCATAGGGCCATTCCAGACAACAGTTTTTGCACCAGTCAACGCTTCATCAAATTTAGCGATAGATTTAGGACCGATATCCAAACCAAGGAAGCCTGGATCCACTGCTTCACCTTCAGTATCTTTTACTTCAGTGTAGTCAGCAAAAGCATTTGCTTCTTTTGAGTCAACCGGCAAGATCAATTTGCCGTTTGCTTTTTCAAGAAGAGCTTTCGCAACATCCAATTTGTCTTCTTCTACAAGTGAGTTACCGATTTCGATACCTTGTGCTTTGTAGAATGTGTAAGTCATACCACCACCGATAAGGACTTTATCAGCTTTTTCAAGCAAGTTTTCGATAACACCGATCTTGTCAGATACTTTTGAACCACCAAGAATGGCTACGAATGGACGTTCTGGAGTTTCAACAGCTTCTTGGATGTAGGCAATTTCGTTTTCAAGAAGGAATCCAGCAACAGCTTTTTCAACGTTTGCCGAGATACCAACGTTAGATGCGTGTGCACGGTGAGCTGTACCAAATGCATCATTTACGAAGATACCATCTCCAAGTGATGCCCAGTATTTACCAAGTTCAGGATCGTTTTTAGATTCTTTCTTGCCGTCCACATCTTCAAAACGAGTGTTTTCAACCAAAAGAACTTGTCCATCTTCAAGAGCATTGATAGCTGTTTCCAATTCAGCACCACGAGTGACACCTGGGAAAACAACGTCTTGACCAAGTTTAGCAGCCAAGTCTGCAGCAACTGGTGCAAGTGATTTACCTTCTTTGTCTGCTTCTTCTTTGACACGTCCAAGGTGAGAGAAGAGAATTGCACGACCGCCTTGCTCAATGATGTATTTAATAGTTGGAAGAGCAGCAGTGATACGGTTGTCATTTGTAATCACTCCGTCTTTCAATGGTACGTTAAAGTCTACACGAACGAGGACTTTTTTTACCTTTCAAATCAACGTCTTTAACAGTAAGTTTTGCCATGTTACAAAAACTCCTTTTCATATTTTATACGCACCTATTATATCATATTTTCCAAAAGTTTTCTTGATATAAAGAAAATTTTCACAAAAAAGAAGTGCCACGCACTTCTTTCTCTCGAACTTGGGAATTAGAGAATAGGAAAAAGGGCGCTAAACTCATTCAGATAATAGTTAAAGCTCGATTTTTCTCTAGATTCGATAATGCAAAAAGCCAGTAAAACTACTGATTTCAATTTTTTCTACTATCTAAATTGCAAACACCTGCCCTACTGCATAGGTGACCGCCATGGTTAAAAGACCAATAACGAGGTTGCGAATCATAGCATTTTTGAGTGGTGCTTTGCCCAATCTAGCGCTGGTATAACCTGTTCCCAAAAGGGCCAAGGCCACGATTAGTACGGTTGCCCAGATACGAATGCTGGCTGGAAGCATGATAATGGTAATCATAGGAAAAAGCGCACCAACAGCAAAGGCTAAAAAGCTTGATACGGCAGCATGCCAGGGATTAGTGAACTCCTCAATCTCGATTCCATATTTTTCCTCTACCAAAGCCTCCAACGGATCTTGGAGAAAAGCCCGATTGGTCATGAGCTGGGCAGAAGTCTCACACTCGCCATTTTGAACATAGGCAGCATAGAGAGACTGCCTAGCAATATCTGGATTTTTCTCTAAAAGCTCCCGCTCTCTGGCAACAGCAGCTTCCTCTGTATCCTTTTGAGTAGAAACAGAAACATACTCTCCTCCAGCCATAGAAAAGGCACCCGCAAAGACTGCCGCTAAACCAGACAGAAAGATAATCCAGACATCGTCCGTCGCACTAGCCACCCCAATAACCACACCTGCTATGGAAATAATGCCGTCATTAGCTCCTAAAACCCCGGCCCGCAATATATTCAGCCGACCACTAAAGTTCGTATCAATTTTATGTTCTTCCACTATTTAAATTTTCTCTTTCTTTTTATTTATAATGATTATAAATAAAGTCTAGAACTAATACAAGAGAAAATAGAAAAATGAGAAAAGTTCTACTATTTAAGACAAGATTTCTATTGAAAAAAGAGGAGCCCTTTTCACGACTCCTCCTTTATAAGCATACTATAAAAGTAATTATTTCACCACAATATTAACTAGTTTATTTGGAACGCTAATCACTTTAACAACTTCTTTGCCGGCAATTTCTGACTTGATTTTCTCATCTGCCAGAGCGATTTCCTGCAATTCCTCACGGCTCAAGTCCTTAGCTACAACTAGCTTAGCACGGACTTTACCCTTGATTTGCACTACGATTTCGACCTCTGCCTCAACCAGCTTGCTTTCGTCATAAGTTGGCCAAGCTACGTAGGAAATGCTCTTACCAGTTTGAGCTACTGCCTGCCAGAGTTCTTCAGCCAAGTGCGGTGCAAAAGGAGCAAGCAATTGAATGAAACCTTTAGCATATTCGACATAGAGTTTTTCTTCCTTGTTGGCTGCATTGACAAAGATCATGAGCTGGGCAATGGCTGTGTTAAACTTGAGCTCCTCAATCTGCTCTGTGACAGACTTGACTGTTTCATGGTAGACCTTGTCGAGAGCACCATTGTTATCCGCAACGATTTCTTTACTTGTAATCAAACGGTAGACCCGATCTAGGAACTTGCGGCTGCCTTCCAGACCTTCCTCGCTCCAAGCGATGGATGCATCCAGTGGCCCCATGAACATTTCATAGACACGCAGTGTATCGGCACCGTATTGCTCTACTACATCATCTGGGTTAACCACATTCTTCAGAGACTTAGACATCTTAGCAGGCGCCTGCTCCAGTTCTTCTCCAGTTTCGATGTTGAAGAAAGAACCATCACGTTTTTCCACCTTGTCAGTCGCTACAAGAGCACCACGGCTGTCACGGTAGCTAGTCCCCAAAATCATTCCTTGGTTAAAGAGTTTTTGGAAAGGCTCTTTGGTCGGAACCACTCCGACATCATAGAGGAACTTGTGCCAGAAACGAGCGTAGAGAAGGTGGAGCACAGCGTGCTCTGCGCCACCGATGTAAATGTCAACTGGAAGCCAAGCCTTGAGCAGCTCTTCGTCTGCTAATTTCTCATTGTTATGCGGGTCAATGTAACGCAGGTAATACCAGCTGGAACCTGCCCATTGAGGCATGGTATTGGTTTCGCGGCGTCCTTTGACACCATCTTCCCGAGTCACTTCCAGCCAGTCAGTCAGATTGGCCAGAGGGCTTTCACCGGTACCAGAAGGACGGATATCCTTGGTTACAGGCAAGACAAGTGGAAGTTCATTTTCAGGGACAGCCGTTGAAGTACCATCTTCCCAATGAATGATGGGAATCGGCTCACCCCAGTAGCGTTGACGGCTAAAGAGCCAGTCGCGCAGGCGATAGGTGACTTTTTCATTTCCGACACCTTCTGCTTCCAGCCAAGCAAGCATCTTGTCAATCGCGGCAGCCTTATCCAAGCCATCTAAGAAGCCAGAGTTAATGTGCGGACCGTCTTCTGTGTAAGCAGCTTCAGCAACATTGCCACCCTCTAGAACCGGAATAATCTCTAAATCAAACTGCTTAGCAAACTCCCAGTCGCGCTCATCGTGTGCAGGGACGGCCATGATGGCTCCTGTTCCGTAGCTAGCTAGCACATAGTCGGCAATCCAGATTGGGATTTCCTTGCCATTGACAGGATTGATGGCATAAGCTCCTGTCCAGACACCAGTCTTCTCCTTAGCCAAATCAGTCCGAGCCAGGTCGGATTTGAGGCTGGCTGCATGTTTGTAGTCTGCTACTGCTTGAGCTTGTTCTGCACTTGTAATGACATCAACGAGAGCATGCTCTGGAGCCAAAACAGCATAGGTCGCACCAAAAAGGGTGTCTGGGCGAGTCGTAAAGACGGTGAAGTCCTTGTCTGTGTCCTTAATCTTGAAAGTTACATTGGCACCGGTTGACTTACCAATCCAGTTGCGCTGCATATCCTTGATAGACTCAGGCCAGTCCAGTTCCTCCAAGTCATTAAGCAAACGTTCTGCATAAGCTGTGATTTTCAGCATCCACTGACGCATAGGCTTGCGGACAACTGGATAACCACCACGCTCAGATGTTCCGTCTGGAAGAACTTCCTCATTGGCGATAGCCGTTCCCAGCTCTTCAACCCAGTTTACTGGCACTTCAGCTTCATAAGCCAGGCCTTTTTCGTAAAGCTTGGTGAAAATCCACTGGGTCCATTTGTAGTAGTTGGGGTCAGTTGTATTGATTTCTCGGTCCCAGTCATAGGAGAAGCCAAGAGCGTTGATTTGACGCTTAAAGTTGGCAATGTTTTCCGCTGTAAAGTCAGCCGGGTCATTGCCAGTATCCATAGCGTATTGCTCAGCTGGCAAACCAAAGGCATCCCAGCCCATAGGATGAAGGACGTTATAGCCCTGAGCTCGCTTGTAGCGGCTAAGGATATCTGTCGCTGTGTAGCCCTCTGGATGCCCTACATGGAGCCCCGCTCCTGATGGGTAAGGAAACATGTCCAGCGCATAAAAGTTAGGCTTGTCCTTATCTGTACCGGTCTTAAATGTATGATGCTCTGCCCAGTATTTCTGCCACTTGAGCTCGATTTCTTTGTGATTATAATAAACCATTCTTTTCTCCATTTTTTGTACTGTTTCTATTATACCATTTTCAAGGGATTTTGAAAGACGGAATTTCATGACTGCCAGACACATCAGACAAGGGAGCTCTCCACCAAAAAACAAGCCACATTGTCAGCCCTACGGTTGAAAGGTGGCTTGTTTTATATTTTGCTTTTATTTATCCAAATCTCTGACATATTGGTCGACTGCTAGGATGGCACCTGCAATGTCAGAAGCTGAAATCTCAAATGGCATCTGATGGATGGTTTCGCCCTCAATCGTCGCTTGCTGACCAACTTTGAGCAAATCTTCATAGCTGGCATTTTCCAAATGCATTTCTTTCAGAGTTGTCGGCATACCAATCTTTTGATAGAAGCGAATATATTTTTCTAATTCTTCTTTAGGTCGGTTTTCTAAGAAGAGTTGGGTCAAGGTCCCATAGGCAACTTTTTCGCCGTGGGTCAGGTGATGAATATCGCCTGTGAGAGCTGTAAAGCCGTTGTGGATAGCATGGGCTGCCGCTAAACCGCCGCTCTCAAAGCCGACTCCGCTGAGAAGGGTATTGGCTTCAATGATATTTTCCAGAGCTGGAGTTACAACTTTTGCTTCACAGGCTGCGATAGCCTGCAGCCCATCTGCAAACAGAGTTTCTTCACACTTCTTCGCAATTGCTACACCAGCTAAGCTCTGTCTTTGTCCCAGCATGGTAGTGCCATTTTTCTGCTGGACAGCACGCGCCTCTACCCAAGTCGCTAAACCATCTGCAATCCCAGAAGCCAAAAGCCGTTTTGGCGCTCCAGCAATCACTTTCGTATCCACCAAAACAAGTTCAGGGTTTTTACTATAGAAAATGTACTTTTCAAAGGCGCCATCTTCTGTATAGATAACAGATAGTGCTGAAGTTGGAGCATCTGTAGAGGCAATGGTTGGCGCAATGACCACAGGGCGTCCTAGTATGTCTGCAATCGCCTTCGCACTGTCAATCGTTTTCCCACCACCTAGACCAATAACTAAGTCTGCTCCGTCTTTTTCAGCCAAAGCAACGACCCGATCTATTTCAGCGTCAGAAGCTTCTCCGTTAAAAGCGACATGCAGCACATGAAAGCCATAACGAGTAAGGTAGTCATTGAATTTCCCCAACAATCTGGTAAACCACATCATCACAAAGCAAGACTGGATGGTTACCTAACTGAAGAATCTGTTTCGCATTTTCAAACAGGGCATTTTCTCCCTGAATATAACGAGACGGACTTGCAAAAATTCTCATAGAACACCTCTTTCTTTTTTATAGATAGAGCATTATATATGCCTTTCAAATGTATTCCTGATTGTGAATTGCTGACCAGTCAGCAGCAAAGTCATCCACTGCCTTAGAGATAGACGGCATGGCAAAGGCTGCTGCAAAGATATCTGGTCCTGCTGTAATGGCTTGGGCCCCATCAGCAAAAGCACGATTAATTTGGCTAACATTCTTAAAGGACGCTGCCAATATTTTGCTGGCGGAATGTTCCCGCTCAATCGCCTGAGCCAACTGGCTGATGACAGCATCTGAATCAATATTGAGATTTTCCATGCGGTTATAGTAAGGAGCAAGATAGTCAGCCCCCGCTTCAATGGCTAATAGCCCTTGAAAGGTTGTATAAATGGCTGTCGCTGTAATCTTGTAGCCCTCTACTTTGAGAGTTTTGATAGCTGCCAGCCCAGCCGGTGTGACCGGAACTTTAATGTAGACAGCATCGCCGCATCTTTTTCGAATTTCAGCAGCATCTTTCAAGATTCCCTCATAGTCCTTGGAAACAACCTGGACATGGATAGATGGACCTTCTCCTATAATTTCCCGAACGGCGCGAATCCGCTCGAAGAAATCTATTTTTCCTTCTTTTTTTGCGATGGTCGGATTAGAAGTCACTCCCGCCAAGGGGAGGACTTCCGACCATTTTTTTATCTCCTCTAAATTTAAGGTATCAAGCATGAATTCCATAAATTGGACCTCTTTTACAACGTGTGCTCCGTACGTCCGATAATATCATCTTGCGTCGCCTTGGAAAGCACATTGAAGAAAGCAGAGTAGCCTGCAACGCGAACAATCAAATCGCGGTGTTTTTCAGGATGCTTCTGAGCATCAATCAAGGTTTCCCGAGAAACGACATTGTATTGGATATGATAGCCATGCAGACGGTTAAAGAATGTACGAAGCAAGGCAATAAGTTTCACTTTATCTTCTTCCTTAGACAGGGTCTGAGGATTCACTTTTTGATTGAGCAGAACGCCTCCTACGATTTCATCTGTCGGCAATTTGGAAACAGATTTAATACAGAGGTCGGGCCGTTCTTGTCCATATTGTGGGATGGAGAGCAGCCTTCAGCGAGCGGTGTTCCGGCATTGCGGCCATCTGGTGTCGCCAAGGTACCGCGACCTTGACCTACATTGGCTGAAATAGAAGATGTTCCAGAGTAGCGGATACCGCCAATTGGACCACGGCCATAACGGGTATTTGGATATTTAGCGATTTCATCCACATAAATATCGTAAGCATCTGTCACTAACTTATCTGCGTAATCATCATCATTACCATATTTTGGTGCATCATGAATCAGCATCTCTTGAATTTCTTTACCACGCTCACCTGCATAGTCTGTTTCAAGTGCATGCCAGAGTTCAGCCGGAGTCAGCCTGCCTTCCTCAAAGACCAGCTTTTTGATAGCCGCCAGTGAGTCTGATAGATTGGCAATACCGACTTGAAGGCCAGAAATATAGTCATAGACAGCTCCGCCTTCTTTCAAATGCTTACCGCGCCCGATACAGTCATCTGTCAAAGCTGAGCAGAGGATATCTGGTACTTCTCTTTCGAGAGACAGGTCGATAGAATTTTCCACGATGACACTCATGCGGGTCAAGTGGCGCAAGGTCTTGTCCCAAGCCGTTTGCAGCTCAGCAAAGCTCTTCATATCTTTAAAGTGACCGAAGCTTGGCGCAAAGCGTTTGCCAGATGCTGGATCAATCCCATCGTTCATAGTGATGAGGAGCACCTTAGGGAAGTTCATGTAGCTCATACCTGTACAACGGTAGCCCCATTTACCAGGCACAGCAGTTTCCACACAGCCGATAGCACTATAGTCGTATGCATCTTCTTCTAAAACGCCTTTAGTAATAAAGGACGGAATGATGATTTCATCATTATTGAAGGCCGGCATACCGAAACCAAGCTTCATGACTTCAATACACTCATTCATAAAGCGAGCATCCAAGCCTGCATGATAACGAACGGTCAGATTCGGCTGAGGAAGATGAGTTTGAGCTACAGATTTCAAGACAAGGTAGGAAAGTGGGTTGACTGCATCTCTCTTATCTCTCGTTTGGCCCCCGATTGTCACATTTTGATAAAGGGGACTGCCCGCAGATGAGAATGTGTGGGCCTGACTGCGCACTTTATTAATGGTAATCGTCTTAATCCAGAGATTGGTTAAACGTTCTACAATGCTAGCTTCTGTCTCACGTCCAGCTTCCAAATCTGCCTTGACATAAGGGTACATGTACTGGTCAAAGCGTCCATAAGAGAGTGAATGTCCGTTAGACTCAATCTGAAGGATACACTGGATAAACCAAACAGACTGAACAGCTTCAGCAAAGGTTGATGCTGGCTCGTAGGGTACTTTAGAACAAATTCTAGCGATTTCTAAGAGCTCCTGACGGCGCTTAGGCTCTGCTTTTTCAGCCAGCTGATTGGCTAAGGCGACAAAACGCTCTGCATAAGCTTTCACAGCATCCACAACGATGAAAATGGAATCATAGAAGTGGTATTTGTCAATACTAGTCGGATCGGTCAAATCCAAGGCTTCCTTAGCTGCACGCGCTTTCTCTTCAAAACCTTTCAGCCCATAGGCCAAGAGTTTTTGATAGTTGACCGCCAAGTGGGCGTCCCCAGAGTTCATCTTTCCTTCCATACCAAAGAAGCCAGTTTCCATATAAACCTGAACTTCTTCTGGAAGTAGAGCCCCTGCTCGAGCACGGAGGTTATTGTTTTCCCAGAAAGGAGCGATGCTGCGGAGCTGCTCTTTGGTTTCCTCTGTGATGTAGAAGACGTCTCCGTCCCGCTTCTCAAAAAGATCTAGTTCATTGAGTACAAACTCTAAAGTATACTCTGGGAAGATAGGCGCATCTTTATTAGATGAAGCCTGATTACCGACAATCATCGTTTCATCTTCGATATAGAGCGTCATATTCTCCAAAATCTCTTTGAGCATGTAAGCACGTTTCAACACATTTGGTTTTTCCTTATGCTTATCATAAGCCTTGGTAGCTAAGACAGCGCGCTCTGCATCAATATAGGGCTTTTTATTTAAAACATCTTCCCGATATTTATTCATCCGCTCTGTTAAGCTGCCAAAATAGTCTGTTTTTATTGTTGTTTTTTCTACTTCTTTTACTTGGATCATTTGGACACGACCTTTCTTATGAAATTTAATTTATTTCTTTCGTAACTATTGTAACATGCAAAATCTTAGAATTCAATCATTTATAGGCGATTACTGAATTAAAGATTTTTTGCACATTTGTGCCATCTGAGCCAAGAAACTTTTGTGTTTTTATCCATCAAAATCAGATTATTCTTCATTTTTCAATTCGTTATTGTAGGCAATCTTATCCTGAAACTTCACAAATGGGAAATAGACAAAGGCGGACATGGCTAGGATGACAATTTGAACGACTGCCCCTTGCCAGCCAGCGACCATAAAGCCAGAAATGATAGCCGGTGTACTCCAAGGCAAAGTCACACCTGCGAATGGTTGCATAAAGCCAACCGAAATCGCCATGTAGACAATCAAAGCAGCCAGAACCGGTACCAAAACAAATGGCAGGAACATAACTGGATTCATCACAATCGGAAACCAAAGACAACTGGCTCATTGACATTAAAGATTGCCGGGAAAGCAGCAACTTTCCCCAGAGCCTTATACTGCTTAGACTTGGCAGCAAAGAGCATGGCTACAACCACTCCGAAAGTAATACCTGAGCCCGATAAGATAAGAAAGCTATCCAAAAATTGCTGGGTCACAATATGAGCACCTTGACTGACAGACAGCTTATCTGCAGCAAGCAGGGCCTTATTAGCATCCAGATTTGACAGCAGCAAGGCTGTTACGACACCATTGACAACGGACTGGCCGTGAACGCCGAACCACCATAAGAAAGAAATAAAGAAAGCAATACCGATAGCTCCATACAGAGAGCCTGTCAGACCTTGCAGAGGCACCTGAATGACATCGTAAATCATCTCAATAAAGGTACCGCCACCAGTCGCTATCTTGGCAATAATATAAACAAGCATTGACAGCAAGAAAATAACGAAAGCTGGAATCATGGCTTCAAACTGCTTGGCAATCGCCTGAGGAACCTGCTCTGGCATTTTGATGACAATATGCTTTTGAATGAAAATCGTATAGATACTGCCAACTGCCAAACCAATGAGAATGGCCCCAATGATTCCTTGACCGCCAAACCAGACCTTGGCAATCGCATCTCCAATCGCTTCACCCTTTTCTGGTATGTAGGAGGATTTCAAAAGGATAAAGAAGGAAGAAAGAGACAGCACTCCTGCCGGCAGAGGCTCCACACCGCTGTTCTTGGCATAAGAATAGCCAATTGAAAAACAGGAAATCAGCCCCATAATGGCAAAGGTTCCTGAATAAACCTGCATAAACGGTTCAGTCCAGTCTGCTCCAAATACACCAGCAATGGCTTGATTTAGACCTTCAAACGGCAATTGCCCTACAATCAAGAATAGACTTCCCACAACTGTAAGAGGCAAAATTGCCAACATACCGTCTTTTAAGGCGATAATCCCGCGCATATTGACAAACTTCATAATCGGCGCAATGATTTTTTGAGTATCTACTTTAGACATAACGAAGCTCCTTGATTTTAATGTTTATCCAACAAACTCAAAGCGAGGTTTAGCACTTTTTCACCATCTAGCATACCGTAATCAGCCATTGGAATAACTGCAATCGGAGTATGGCAGCTGTCGCAAATAGCTGTAGATTTGTCTAGTGTATAGGCTACCTGCGGGCCCAATAAAGCGACATCCAGATCCGCTGCATAATCAGCCAGCTTAGCCTGAGAGTAGGCTTCAATCTCAGCTTCTACCCCTTTTTCAGCTGCAGCTATCTTCATATTGTTGACCAACATCCCTGTTGAAAAACCTGCCGCGCAGAACAAACCAATCTTAACCATCTTTTCATCCTCCTGATGATTTATTTTTTCCCTTGTAATTCTCTTCTCAAGTCGATGATTTCCTTGATGAGATTAATCTCTGTAATGCTGGTCATCAAATGATCCTGAGAATGAACAAACAGCGCTGTGATCTCTGTTTTCGTTCCTCCAGCTTCCTGAGCTAGGAACTTGGTCTGCAAGTTATGGGCCTCTAACAGCGCCTTATCTGCAAGCTCAATCTGCTCATCGCATTCTGAAACTTACCATCTTTAGCTAGTGATAAAGCTTGATAAATATGCTGCTTGGCATCACCAGCGTCTAAGATAAGGCCCATGATAATTTGATCTGCTACAATCATTTCCATATATTACAACCGCTCCTATCTTTATAATTAACAAAAACTTGTTCTTTTGTTTGAAAGTGATTTATTTTTGTTTGTAACTAGAATGTATCACCTTTATCTCAGTCCGTCAATACATTATAGAACAAAATAGCTGATTTAATTTTTTTCGCACATTTGTGCAAAAAGGAGCCTCCACAAAAAACAACTCCTATACAGCTGTATTCATCTGCGAACCTAAGGCACTCTATTAGATACGAACGATAAGCAGATTCGACACAAAAAAAGAAGCAGCAGCTATTTGCTTCTACTTCCTCATATATGCTATTTTAAGAAACCGAAACTTATCTTTTTAAACGGCTTTCTCAATTTCCTTTGCTATTTTACTTTTCCGCAATTTCCTCTGGAAGATGTATTTCAATAAAACAGCAGGATTCAGACTGTAGGATAATTGCAATTTAAAATAATTAATCCACTCGATGACAGCAAAAAACCAAATTGCTAAAGAGATTATGCCTGTGGAAAATTCGCTGGAATTTAAAATAATTATCAGGGCTCCCACACCCAGTAAAATAAGGTCTAAAATCTTTAGTATCCTGTAAATCTTGCCTGTATATCTTTCAGCAAATCCTGGATTGGAAATCCTTTTTATCAAAATCCACCAGAAAACAGAGCCCTGTATCAGAATAAAACTAAGTACAAACAAGGAGAAAGAAATAGAAATCAAAGCTCCAGTAGTAAGAATCCATTTTTTGAGCAGGAAAAAATTCATCCAAAATACTAGCACAGCGACTAGCTCTCCTGTGGCTAAACTAGTCAATTTTTGTTTCATAAGCTTTTTCAAGTCAACAATCCACCTCCATATATAAGTGCTAGTTTACTATAAAAAATAGGATCCCTGAATCCCGTCTTGGAAGTCTTATTTCACCTGAGATTCTACTGCCATCAAGAAGTGAAGAAACTCCTATCTCCGTCCAAGTCTAGCATTTTCAAAATAGTCGCTTCATCTGTGATCAAATGATTAACATAGCCAGCTCGCAACACCGCTAATATAGCAGCAGACTTTTGACTGCCATAAGCAAAGGCTAGACTAAGCGGCACTTTTTTCAAATTTTCCAAAGAGATGGCAATCGTTCGATTTTGCAAATGCTGGTAGACTATGCCCCCTTTTTTATTAAAGAAGCGACAGCAGATTTCTCCGACAGCATCCTGACTCTCTAGAGCAAGAAAATCCTCTGAGGTCAGCATGTCCAGCCATTGACGATTTCTCGTGTCAACCTGCCCACCAATACCAACCACAGCCACATCCAGCTCCTGCCAGCTACTTTTCAGATCTTCAAAATATTTAGAAGCCAATATTCCATTTGTCAGTTGCTCGTTCTCCTGAATAATCGTGGAATTCATAAAACGGCAGTCCCCATGGTATTTTCCAGCCATGCTATAGATGAGGGTGTTCACATGGTAGCGTGCATGGATATGACTGGGACCACCTGCCAAAGGAAAGAAATGAACATTTGTCAAATGCTTGCTGCTGGAGTGCTCTACTAAAAGGCTCAAGCTCTTTCCCCAAGAAAATCCCACTTTATCATTGTCTTTAATCAGGCCGCGCAGCATACCTGCAGCAGCTTGAGCCAACCTCTCTTCCAGGTCTGCTGGAGATTCATCTACTAAGTTACTGACAATTTCTATTCCCTTGAGCCCGTATTTTTCTTTTACATAGTTTTCCAAATGGAACAAGCGGGTATCGAAATCTTCAATCTCAATCTTCACAATGCCTTCTTTTTTAGCTTCTGCCAGCATTCGGCTGATAGTGGTGCGATAAATCCCTGTCTCAGCCGCAATGTCAGACTGGCTTCTTTCTTCTATGTAGTAGAGATAAGCAATTTTTGCCAATAGTTTTTTTCTTTCATTTTTCATCTTATCTCCTTCTCTGCTAGATCAGAGTCAGCTTGATATCGGCAGCTTTCAAGCGCTCAACAGCCTCTTTCGGAATCGCCTTGTCAGTCACCACTTGGGCAATCTGTTTGAAGCCAAATCTCTTTACCGTACCTTTTCTGGTAAACTTACTTGAGTCCGTCAAGACAATCATCTGGTCAGATGCATCTGACATATACTGCACAACCTCACTCCGCATCAGATCCTTGCCTGTAAAGCCTAGATTTTCATCATAGCCATCTGTTCCGACAAAAAGCATGTTCTACGTGGAAAAAAAGCGGATCATTTCCTTGAGAAGAGGCCCCACTGTCACCTGCGAATCTTTCTGAAATTCTCCGCCCAGTAAGATAATTTTACAAGAATCAGTTTGTTTTTATATAATCCGCAATAAAAATAAGAATTGGTAATAATCTTGACATTCTTCTTCGTTCGGCAGATTTCCTCAGCTAGCAAGGCACAGGTCGAACCAGATTCAATCATAATGGTTTCATTATCCTGAACGATTTTTTTGCTGCTTCCTGGGCAATCCGACGTTTGGTATCATAATGAAAGGAAAGTCTGACATTCAGATCATCGCCGCTATTTAAAACAGCATAGCCATGCTCTCTGCGCAGCAGACCTTTGGTTTCCAGCTTATCCAAGTCCTTGCGAATCGTTACTTTGGACACTTTTAAGCGGTCAGATAAAGTATTGACATCGATTCGTTCAAATTCAGATACTAATTTAACAATTTCATCTAAACGTTCCATTCTATCACCTCTGCTATTATTGTAACAAAAGACGCCTTAAAAATAAAATAAAAATAACTTTCATTCGTAATTGTTTTTCTTTCTAAAATAAGTTATAATGATTGTATCCAAAGGAGGCCTGAGTATGGAAGCAACAAAAGGAATTATTTTCAACATCCAACATTTCAGTATTCATGATGGACCAGGGATTCGTACAACGGTTTTCCTCAAGGGCTGTCCTCTGCGCTGCCCTTGGTGCTCTAACCCAGAATCACAGCAATTCAGACCCGAGCCTATGCTGGATGCCACTACCAAAAAAAGCATCACTATGGGGGAGGAAAGAAGTGTCGAGGAGATTATCAACGAAGTCCTAAAGGACAGAGATTTTTATGAAGAATCTGGCGGTGGCCTAACCTTATCTGGCGGAGAGATTTTCGCCCAGTTTGAATTTGCCAAGGCCATTCTCAAAGCGGCTAAGGAAAAAGGGATTCATACCGCTATTGAAACAACTGCCTTTGTAGAACATGAAAAATTCGTGGATCTCATCCAGTACGTTGATTTTATCTATACAGACCTGAAACATTATAACTCTGTCAACCACCGCAAGGTGACTGGAGTAAAAAACGAATTAATTGTTCAGAATATCCACTACGCCTTTACTCATCAAAAGACGATTGTTCTCCGCATTCCTGTCATTCCAGATTTTAACGACTCCTTAGAAGATGCAGAGCGGTTTGCGACTTTGTTTAATGAACTATCCATCAATCAAGTCCAACTGTTGCCTTTCCATCAATTTGGCGAAAATAAATACAAATTACTCGGCCGAAAGTATGCCATGGAAGATGTCAAGGCCTTGCACCCTGAAGACTTATTTGAATACCAAGATGTCTTTTTGAAGCATGGCATTAATTGTTATTTTTAGTCTTTAATTTTTAAAACACTAAAAAACAAGCTACTCTTTCAGTCCTATGATTGAAAGGTAGCTTGTTTTATTTATTCTCCAAATAGTTTGAGTTTACTTTCAATTTCCTGATAGACCCGACTGGACTGCATACCGACGGCTGCAGCGCTGTCGCGACAATACTGGAGCAGGAAGGTGTAGTACTTGTAGTAGAAGCTGAGATCATAGCCCAGCTTACCCAAAATGGCTAGCTGCTCCTCAAAACCTACAATCAAGTCTCGGAACCACTGCTCATTCCAAGTCATGGAGATGCTATTTGGCCGCAAGCGATAGTAATAGAGCGGTTCATTGAGGTAGATAATCTTTTCTGACTGAAGGTACAGCTTATAAGTCGTGAAGGCATCTTCGGCCACTCGGCCGACTGGATAGCGCACTGTATCAAAGAGCTTACGCTTATAGAGCTTAGCCCAAGCGCAGAGAAAGACACCATCTACCATGCGCCGTCTAGGGTACTCCTCGATTATCTCTTCTCGCGTATAGAGGGTTTCAAAATGCTCTGTCGAATAGTAGAGGAAAGCTGAATCCTCTGCACGGAAGCTACAGTGGTGACCAATGGCAATATCTGCATCGTACTCTTTCAGCTTTTCATAAAGACGGGCAACATGTTGCTCAGGCAGCCAGTCATCCGAATCCACAAAAATCAAATAGTCTGCACTAGAGTGCTCAATCCCTGTGTTGCGGGCACCGGACAAGCCTTGATTGTCCTGATGAATGAGACGAATCCTCGCATCCTGGTCTGCCAGTTCTTGGCAAATCTGACCAGAAGCATCTGTTGAACCATCATTGACTAGAATAATTTCCAGATTTTGATAGGTCTGACGACAGACGCTGTTCACACATTCTGCTAAATACTGCTCAACATTGTAAACAGGGATGATAACACTGATTAATTCCTGAGGCATAATAACTCCTATTCTTTTCCTGTCTTTTTATTATACATGATTTTTTTAGGTTTGTGAGGTATTTTTTTAGAAAAATAAGTTTTTTTAAAGGATAGTTTCCGTTTTTTTAGACACATTTTTTTGTTAGTTGTTCAATTGCTGTGTTTTTTTACACTTATAAAAAAATCTTTCGTTCTTTATTTTTGTGCTATACTCGAATTAGGGATTTTTAAGGGAGATTAGGAAATGTTTGGATTCTTTTTTTCGTCGCATTTGTGGCTGTCTTTGGCATCGTCTTTTTTTATCAGTTATAAGCTACTTGAAGACAGGGAAGATACGGACTCGGATTGGTCATCCAGCCAAAGCCCAGAGCCTGACTATTTCCAGCAAACCCAGACTGCCCCTTGGGAACTCAAATACAACAAGGGAAAACAGGGAGAGTACCAGCTTGGTCAGGTCTTGAACCAGCTCTATGGCTATAAAAAGATTTTATACAATCTCTACATCTTCAAAGAAGATGGCACTACCACTGAGATTGATGCCTTGCTGATTCATCCATCTGGAATTTACATTTTTGAGTCCAAAAACTACAAGGGCTGGATTTTCGGCTCAGAAAGCCAGCAATACTGGACTCAGGTTCTTTCCGGTGGCCGCGGAAAATCTTACAAGCATTCTTTTTTCAATCCCATTATTCAAAATAAAGTCCATCTCAAATGGCTCAGCTACTATCTCAACCAATACACGCCAAACCTGTATTCCTATATCGTCTTTGGCAATGACTGTCAGCTCAAGGAAATCCATCTAAACAGTGACAGGCATAAGGTTATTCAGACCTGGCAAGTGATTGGGGCAATTGACCGACAGGCCTGCCAAAGTCCAGTCTGCTTGTCGCCCGAGCAGATTGACGACCTTTATCGTATGCTCCTGCCTTTGACCAAGCGAAAGCAGGTCATCAAAGAGCGCCATATTAACAGTATTGCTCAGAATAAGCAACGAAGAGACGCAGAAAAGATCTGCCCTCGCTGCCAGCATGGATTGGTGCTCCGTACAGCATCCAAAGGTTCTAAGGCCGGTCAGAAATTTTGGGGCTGCTCCAACTTCCCAAGATGCCGCTTTACTCAAAAATACCAGAAACCTGTCTGCAGTCCGCCTGCTGCGCAAGCACCTAATTTTGGACAGCCTGTCGTGCAAAACCTAAATCAAACACAAAGCAACAGCTAGAATCTGCTGTTGCTTTTTTGTAGATTATTTTCCCCTCTAGCTTGCAAAACCTAAGATTTTTTCTTCAAGCCAAGGAAGCCAGCACCCAGCCCTAAGAGTCCGAGCCCAAGCAGATTGGTCAATAGACTGCTTTGACTGCCGGTCTTAGGCAATTGTTTGGAAGAAGCTTGCTCAAGAGTTGGCTCTTGAGACGCTGCTTGAGGGTCCGTCTGGCCGCTTGTTTTGTAGGTCAGATTTTCCACTTGGCTCCCCTTTGGATCAGGTCTTGCAGGAGTTGGCTGCTGGGCTTGATTTTGGGGATCCTGCTCCATATCGGCCAGCGGCACGATACTCTTCATAAACTCATCTTGTGAAATGGCCCTTTCTTCGACTGCATCTTGAATACCAGTGAGGCTAACAAAATAGTAACGAGCCCAATCCTTGGTCAGTCGCTGAATACCAGCCAAACCAGCTCCTGGATACCAGAGCGGCTTACTCACTTCTTCAGCAAATTTCCAGTCACCGCCAACTTGAATACCAAGCTTGGCATCTGGGTCAGATTTCAGAAATACGCGCTTCGACAGAAACCAGAACAGCCCGAATGGTCTGAGGATTCGGAATATCACGAGCCTGATCAGAACCCCAGTGGGCAACCCGATCCTGCTTAGGTAATACCTCAATAGCTGTTCCCCCGCCAGCCAAGGCTTCCTGCCGCGCATCTCCTACGTAGCTGGACATATTCCCCTTGAACTGAGCAACCCATTGAACCCCTTGAGGGTGATCCACAATTTTCTCCCAGACATTGGAGTCCTTCCGAAGGACGAAAGCCTGCATGTTACGAACATCTGCCCAAGCATTGCTGGCCTTATTGTCCGTCATTTCCATCACAACACCCCAAGGATCAAATTCATTCATCCATTTGCCGCGTTCCTTGTCAAAGACAGCCTGTGCTTCTTCGTCGGTCATCCCTTCGCCTTTATAAGCTAGGTAGTACCAATCAGCTGCGGGGTCATAAGTCGGACGACCGCCTAACACGACGGCTCCGCCATTAAATTGGCCGGGGCCGCCATTAGGACCGCGCTTTTGACGCTCCCCATTTTCTTCAACGACATTTTCCTCCGACCAAACCCAGACATCCCCTTGATTGGCTCCCATCTGAGCAATGGCGCGCTGCTTCTGCTCATCGGACATAACCTGACTAGCTGGCAACTCACTAGCAGCTGATTCGGCCTGACTTGCAGGAGCTGCTTGGGGTTCAACCACAGCTGGATTTTCAGCCTCAGGACTTGCTTGGGCTGCTGGAGAAGCCGGCGTTTCAGCTACTGCGGCAGGGGCAGGCGCAACATCTTCTGCTTTAACTCTTGAGACGCACGTCAAAGCTGCTAAGGACAAGAGGGAAGCACATAGCAGCAAGCCGCTTCCATACTTGGCAGCAGAAGCAGATTTTGCTAGGCCTTGCCAAGAAAACTTATTATTCATATCATTCTCCTTTCATAAGACACAGAATCTAGCTTAATCAATGAAACAAGCAGACCGATTCACTGCTCTTAGCCTTCATTGATTCTGAATAACAAATAATCTCCCTGCAAAAACAAGCTTAGGGCAGAGGATTCCCTGCGCTCTTGTATATCTTATACCAGTCAGCCCGAGAGAGCTCAATATCAAAAGCAGCCACCATTGAGCGAATTCGCTGTGGATTCATGGAGCCAACAATTGGCTGCATCTGAGCCGGATGACGCAAAATCCAGGCCAGAACTAAGGCTTCAAAGGAAACTTGATAGTCTGACGCAAAGGCATGCAGAGTTTCTGTAAGCGGAGCATATTTAGGATGCTCCATAAAAGTCCCTGGTTCAAGTCAACCTGAAATGGTGACCAAGGCTGAATCGTGATATGATGCAATCGACAATAGTCCAATACACTACCATCCCGGACGATTGCCAAAGGATTGAGCATATTGGCATTCAGCCCAGCATCCAGCATCGGAGTATGGGCAGGACCAAACTGCAGTTGGTTGGCAATCAAAGGCTGCTCCACACTTTTCTGCAGCAGCTCGATTTGATAAGGATTTTGATTACTGACTCCGAAATAGCGGACCTTCCCAGCTTGGTGCAGCTGTGAGAAAGCTTCAGCCACCTCTTCCGGCTCCACAAGAGCATCTGGCCGGTGTAGGAGGAGCACATCCAGATAGTCTGTCTGCAAACGCTCCAAGCTGCCTTCAACCGAGCTGATGATATAATCCTTAGAAAAGTCAAAATGGTAGTTGGTGTGAACATCCCGCAGTCCGCACTTGGACTGGATGAGAACTCGGTCTCGGGGAATTTTAGCTGAGCGAAGAGCCTGCGCAAACTTGGCTTCAGATTGCCCACCAGCATAAACATCTGAGTGGTCAAAGAAATTAATTCCCACTTCTAATGCTGTTTCAAGAACGGAAACGACCTCTTTAGGATCGTGCTCTGCCAATCGCATGCAGCCCAAAAATCAGCTGACTGGCTTCTTTCAGTTCATTCCCGACTGTCATATATTTCATCGCAACACCTCATTTCTTATAGACCGGATGATCAAGCAAGGTCAACTCTTCAATCTTGACATTTTCAGTTTCAAAGACGATAAATTCATTCTTTTCCTTAAGTAGGCCAGACGGCACATAGAGATAGTGAATTGGTCCTTCATTCCAGTAGCGGCCAAGGTTGAAGCCGTTGACCGAAATACAGCCCTTCCCATACTTAGAGCAGTCAATGAAAGTATCAGCGATATCATCTAACTCTGCTTCAAAGCGATAGAAGGTCGGTGCTTTAACTCTTTCAGGTGGAGCTGAGTAGCAGTCTAGCTTGGCCAGCATTTCCTGGTCAAACTTGAGCGCATAATGCTTCCAACCCTTGCGGAACTGGTGGTTAATCATGATACCACCCTTGACTCCCTTGGATTGACTGGGTGCACCCAGCTTGTAACCATAGTTGACCCGCCCCATATTTTCCACCAACACATCAATCTGAATCCGTTCGGTGTCAGCTGAGAAGAGCATTTCATCACCGATTTCTTCCCGATACTGGGTAGCTAGGTGCTCCTGATTGACATAGAAATGGCAGCGATCATGAGTCTCCAATGCCTTGAGCCTTTCCTCATGGTATTGATTTTTGATATCGGAACGGTAGAGAATATAGCCATGATTCTGCCCAATCTGCTCCATAGGCTGCGGATAATCCAGCTGAATTTCCTCTGTGATGTCCGCTACAACATCCAGCAGATTTGCAGTCCCAAGCAGCGGAAACTGCCATAGGCCTTAGCCTGTCGGCTAATAGGCTCCATCTGCTCAAGCTCTGGAAAGACCTCGTGGGTCACCCGCTGAACAGCGTAGTATTTCTCTGTTGGCTGCCCCCACTCAGTAATGGGTGCGTCAAAATCATAGGAGGTAATCTGCGGCAAATCCTTGGTCTTGCGGGCCGAACAGCCGCTGATAAAGCCAAAGTTTGTCCCACCTCTCAATAGGAAGAGGTTCATGCTGCCTAGCTGCAGCATTTCTTTGACATCCTGAGCCAAATCTTCTGCCTCTCGCCGAACGATTTCCTCGCTCCAGCGGCTGAACCAGCCATCCCAGAACTCTGTACACATAAGCGGCCATTTCTTGCCGTACCGCTCCATGAAAGCTCGCAGATTATCCGTGTTTTCCTTGGGCTGAGAGCCGAAATTCCCCGTCACAAAAATATCGTCTTCAATCAAGGTGCCAGACTCCAGGGCCTCAATCCAAGTCCCATCAGAGGTAAAGAGGGGAACCGTAACTCCACGTACCTTCATCATCTGCGCAATGCTACGCATGTAGGCCTTGTCCTCGGCGTAAGAACCGTATTCATTTTCCACCTGCATCATGAGGATAGGTCCGTCTTGATCACTCTGATAGGGCAGAAGCTTGGGAAAGAGCCAGTCATAGAAATGACTGACCTTTTCCAGAAAGCGGATGATTGACCCGCAGGCGCATTGAAGGATATCTCAAGAGCCAAGCCGGCAGGCCGCCAAAGTCAAACTCTGCACAGATGTAAGGCGTCGGACGGACAATGAGATAAAGCCCCATCTCCTCAACCAACTTGAAGTATGCTTCAAAATCCAGCATGCCCTCTGCCTGAAACTGACCTTCCTGAGGTTCATGCAATGCCCAAGGAATATAGGTTTCTACCGTATTAAAGCCTAAAGCTTTAAGATTGTAAAGGGTATCTCGCCACTGGTCTGGATGAAGCCGGAAATACTGAATAGCTCCCGATAAAATCTTAAAAGGCTTGCCATCCAGGTAAAATTCTTCTTTAATTTCAAATTTTGCCATCTATCCAAGCTCCTCCTGTTTATCTGCCATCTTGACAAAGGGCAGATATATAGCGGTTGAAATAGCGATATTAACCAGCGAAAGAATAATTGCCCGCCAGTCGAAGGCTGTCGCAAAGAAACCGTAGAGAACCGGCGGCATTACCCAGGTGACGTTTTGAGTAACCGGCGCAACTAAGCCCATAGAGGTTGCAAAGTAGGCTACTGTCACCATGACCATTGGCGTCAGGACGTATGGAATAAACATAATTGGATTCAAAACGATTGGCAGACCGTACATGACCGGCTCACCGATGTTGAAGACCATTGGGAAAATTCCCAACTTGGCCACTTCGCGGTAGTGCTTGTTTCGAGATTGCCAGAGAATGGCAATGGCAACCCCAATCGCATCAAACCAGACAAAAGCACCAAAAGAATTATCCGTCCACATGTAAGGAATCGCATGCCCAGCCTGATAAGCTTCCAGATTGGCCAGCATGGTCACACCAAAGAGACTGGCCATAACTGGCGCTAGCACATTACCGCCGTGCAGTCCGAAGAACCAGAAAATCTTATTGAGAAAGACAATGAGCAGCACAGCCCAGAAGCTTTGAGACAAACTGAGAAGCGGCGCCTGAAGAATCTTGTAAATCCAGTCAATCAAGAGCTCGCCTGTCACCAGATTAAAGAGATAGGTCGCAATTCCCACGACATACATGGCAATCGCAGCTGGAATGATAGACAGGAACGGCTTCATGATAGCTGGCGGAACAGAATCTGGAAGCTTGATCGTCCAGTTACGATTCATAACCTTACAGAAGATAATGACAGACACAAAACCAATCAGAATGGCAGTAAAATAACCACGCGCACTGATCTGGTCACCTGGAATGACACTGTTAATCGTCACAGACAGGTCACTGCCGTCAAGTTTTAGCTCTGGAAGTTTTGAAATTGCCTTGCTCAGCCCTGGTGTTTTGCCAGCCAACTCAAAGGTTTTAGTAACTGATCCACCAATGGTAATGATGTAGGAAGCAACAGCTACCAGACCGGCAGATACCTTATCAGTATTGTAAATCTTAGCAATATTGACCCCGAAGGTAAAGAGGAACAAGAGGGTAACAATAGGAATACTGCCCTTAAATACCAGCCAGTTAATATCAATCAGCCACTGGAAGGTAGAGGAAATCCAGGTCCAGCCGAACTGTCCTGGCAAGTCAGATAGAAAAGCATTGACCATGAGGGCGAAAGAGCCCGTCATAATCACAGGCATGGTTCCGATAAAGGAATCCCGCAGGGCAACCAAATTTTTGGTTGCCGATTTTATTGGCAATAGGCATGAGACGTGCTTGCCATTTATCAACCAAACTACTCATCTGCATTTCTCCTATTCATCAATTTTTTTATGCAAATCAACAATCTCCTTTGCCAAATCAACAAAGGCGATACTGGTCATGAGATGATCCTGCCCATGAACCATAAATAAACTAAGTTCTGTCTTCTCTCCTTGTGCCTCCTTGCTCAGCATTTCAGCCTGAGCGTGATGGGCTTGCAGCAGGGCCTTCTGAGCCTGACTCAGTCTATCCTGAGCTCGGTCAAAGTCCTGCTTTTTAGCTGCTGCGATGGCTTCGATAGCACAAGATTTAGCCTCTCCGCCATACATAATGAGGGTCATAGCTACCTCTAAGGAATCTTTATTTTCCATAGGAGCACCTACTTCATGAGCGACTCTGCCAGATCCAGGACCTTATCCCCCTTCATCATTCCGTAGTCCGTCATAGGGATAACATCCACCGGAATGCCTTTTGAAGCTAGTTTTTCCTGTAAATTCTCCAGTAGATAGCGGACCTGAGGCCCCAGCAAAAGGACATCAACTTTTTCTCGCTTAGATAGTCTTCTGCTTCTGACACTGGCACCGCAAATATTGTCGCAGCTAAACCTCGTTCCTCTGCAGCTTTCTGCATTTTATTGACCATGAGACTGGTGCTCATCCCAGCCGCACAGACTAACATAATCTGTTTTGTTTCCATCGGCATCCTCCTTTATGAATCTGACCTAGCCTGCAACGACGCTTGCCATTTATTTTTAATATATAAACAAAAATCCAAAAATAGAATATTTTCTACTATGTTATTAATATTCTATAAACATTATAACTATTTTTCTGTACTATGTCAACGCTTACATTTGAGATTTCTGGCTTTTTTTGATAGTATAGCAGCAGAGGAAACAAGATGACACGAACTAGAAAACAAAACGAGCTAAGGGCAACTGTCCTGGATCAGCTCTATGCCAAACGACCGATTTCTCGAATTGATATTTCAAAAGAAACTCAAATTACACCAGCAACGACCGGCAGCATCATCAATGAACTGATCAAGGAAGGCTTGGTACTGGAGCTGGGCGAGCTCAATGACGAGAGCGTAGGCCGCAAGAAAACCCTGCTAGATATTGCGCCCCGTAGCCGCTACTATCTAGGCTTTGAGATTTCTGAAAAACAGCTGGCCATAGTCATCGCTGACAATACCGGTGAGATTGCAGAAAGCAGCATTCGGACTTATCAGATTGAGGTGACGGGCGGCCCGTCTGACCAGGAAATTATCCGGCTCATTCAAGATTTTCTAAAAAAAGAACAGCCAATACTCTATCTCAGCGATTGCCCTCAGGGCTGCCGGGGCATGTGAATCTCTCTGAGAGTGATTTTATCATTTCTAAAAATCCCCACTGGGGACAGATTAACCTGCGGACTATTCAAGAAGCCTTTGACCTCCCTGTCTACTTTGCCAATAAGTCCCACTGCCTGACACTGGCTGAACGCCTCTTTAGCTATCATCCTACAGACAGTAATTTTATCGTCTATCATGTCGCCAGAGGTATTCATTGCTCTTACATGTACAAGGGCAGCATTTACAGTCAGGATAATTATCTTATCGGGGAGGTGGGGCATACCGTCATCAATCCTGAAGGCGAGCGCTGTCCTTGTGGCAAGCACGGCTGCCTGCAGGTTTATGCCAGCGAGAGTGCTCTGATTGATAAAGCAGCTATCCTGTATCGGGCTTCCCAGACCTCGCTCTTAAAGACCCTTGTAGAGGACGTCAATGACATTGATTTAACAAGTCTGATGACCGCCTATCGCTTAGGAGATTTGGGCAGCATTGAGTTGATTCATACTGCCTGCCGCTATCTGGCCATTTCTATTTCCAACCTCTGCCAGCTTATTGATAGCGAAAGGATTTATCTGGACGGCCAAATATTCTCCTACCCGGTGATTGCCGAGCAGGTTCTGGCTCAGTTAGAGCAGAAAGCACCTCTCTTTCCCAAGCAAAAACAAGCAGAGATTGTCATTATCCCCTACTCTAAATACAGCATTGCCCGCTCTGCAGTCAGCCTCTGTGTTTATCATGAATTTTTAGATAAAAAAGGAAACCTATAAAGGCCGAGAAATCCATCTCGGTCTTTCTTTCACAAAAAAAGAGACAGGCTTTCTAGGAGCTTACCCCCTAAAAGTCTGTCTCATTTTACTATCTATTAATCGAACGTGAAATCATGGAAATGGTGTGGCGCTGTCCTCTGAGAGCCTTACTCATGGCAAAGATATTTTCCACCGGAGCCAGACAGCCGTAACCAGAATCCCCGATATGCTGGATATCTACACCGCAGATTTTTGTTACGGATGGCCATTTGCTTGACGATATCCTCATCAGCACTCTCCTGGCTGGTACCGATAGCACTCATAACCAGAGCCCCCTTTTTGATGGGCCAGTCGGACAATCTGCTTCAAGTCCTGCTCGTCAAAAGCCAGGCACACTGCCGACTGCCGGTGCTAGGGACAATATCAACACCAGCCTCGATAAATTGAGCGATTGCTTCTAGGGTCTGCTACCGGCTCGTCCACACCTGAAGCATGCATTTTACCTGCAATCAGGAGGCCTGAAAAATTCTCCTTGACCACTCGAATGGTGTCGATAATAGCCTGATTGGTGACACCAGTCCCCGGATTACCCGTCAGACAGATAAAGTCAACGCCCAGCTCTTCTGCTCTCTGAATGGTTGCTAGACTAGCCTGACGCCCCTCATCGATGATCAGGCGCTCTCCCGCCATCTGGGCCTGACTATCCACCGGCTCTAGATTGATACCGATAGGACGACCAACCAAGCGGTGCAGCTCCTCAACAAAATCTTCCTTGGCATCCAGACCAGCCACAAAAGGCTGGAAGATATCAATCCCATTCAGCAGAATCAAGTCAGCACCAAAAGACCGAGCAATCTCTGCATTGGTCACATCACCGATATAAGATTCTTTGAAAGCTACGTTTTCAGACAGGATAACGCGGCCCTCACTGGCCTTGATGCTCTGTTTCAGCTCCGGCGCAGTCATACTTAAAATTTCTGAAGCATTTGAACTAATGAATCGTTTTACCATAAGAACATCTCTTTTCTTTATTATTCATTAATAAACACTTTGAAATCTATTCTATTTGGATATTTTGTTTATTTTTTGTTATCAACTACAGTATAGCACAAGTCTAGAAAAATGTAAACGCTTTAATTTTCTTTAACAAAATAGTCTGCTTTCACAAACAAAAGCAGACTCTTGAAATAAACTCGATTATTTTTGATTTGAGCAAGATTCGATAAGCGTCTTATCTCGACATCACCAGATGACCACCCGCTCTTCTGGGCTCCGCCACATGCCATCTCCCTCTTGGACATCAAAGGTTGTAAAGAAATCGTCAAAGTTAGGCAGCTGCACATTGGTCCGAAGCTTGGCTGGCGCATGGACATCGACGCTTGCCAAGAGCTTCATATATTCCTCCCGGCCCTTCATTCGCCAGATGCGGGCAAAGTTGGTAAAGAATTCCTCAGCAGAGAAATCCGCTTCTTTCTTGGCTGCTTCTAGGGCTGCTGCAATACCGCCCAGATCTGCCACATTTTCTGAAACGGTCAGCTTGCCATTGACCTTAGCACCATAAGAATCTTGCCCTTCGAACTGGTCAATGACCTTTTGAGTCCGTTCGGTAAAGGCTTGGTAGTCATGCTCCGTCCACCAGTTGTTGAGGCTGCCATTTTCATCAAAGGAAGCACCATTAGTATCAAAAGCATGGGAAATCTCATGGGCGATGACCGCTCCGATACCACCGTAATTTGCTGACGAGGACTGGTGCAGATCATAGAAAGGCGCCTGCAGGATAGCCGCTGGAAAGACAATCAGGTTTTTCTGCGGATTGTAGTAGGCATTGACCATGTGGGCTGGCATTCCCCATTCCTTGTAATCCACTGGTTGATTCCACTTGCTCCAGCTGTAAGCAATATCAATCTGGCTCAGCTTCTGAGCATTTTCAAAGAGAGTCAGCTTTTCATCCACGACCTTGCGAGAATAGCGCTCAGGAAGCTCGTCAGGATAACCAATATAAGGCTTGATGACATTGAGTTTGACAATAGCCTTGTCCCGAGTTTCTGGTGTCAGCCAGTCATTCTGAGCCAGGCGATTTTTATAAACTTCAATCATCGTCGCCACTTTCTGCTCCACATCAGCCTTGGCTTCTGGAGAGAACTTCTGACTGGCATACCAGAGACCAACAGCTTGATTAAAGGGACCTTGGGCCAGGTAAAATGCCGCTTTTTTCTTGTCCTGAGCCTGAGGAGTCCCTGATAGAGCACGATGATAAGCTCCTGCCAAGACACGGATGTCATCCGTTAGATAAGGTGTCGTATTGCGGACCGCAGACAGAATCAGCAGAGCATGGAGCTTGTCCCAGTTAGTGGCTGTATAGATATCCTTAGCTGCCTGCCAAAAACGCTCTTCCGGCACAATGACTTGGTCGGGTTCTTGACCGATCAACTTGGTGAAAATATCCGCCAGAGGCAACTCCGGTACCAAGGCTTTGAAATCTTCCCACTTATAAGGATGGTAGAGTTTTGCATACTCAGAGCTTTCTTCACTAGACAGAACATACTGGGCAAAAACAGCATCCAACTCCAAAACCTTATCCAAAAGATCCTTGATTGCCTCTTCAGCAAAGTCAAATTTTGCCAGCAAATCTTCCTGAGCCTTGCGCCATTTTGCAAGCAGGTCTTCCTTCTGTGGATGGTCCTCAGCATAGTAAGTCGTGTCTGGCAAAATCGTTCCCGGTCCATCTGCCCAGAGGACATTGATTCGGGCGTCCATAAAGTCAGGCGCCACACCAAAGGGGAAATAAGTCGGCTTACCAGCCAGCTCAAAATCTGCAATCTTAGAAGCATAGTCTTCAAAAGATGTTAGGTTGCGAATTTCATCAATGTAAGCACGCGCAGGCTCAATCCCTGCCGCTTCCCGCTTGTCATAATCCGCTGCTAAGCGATGGTAGGCAACAAAGTTCTGCAGAATGGCATCTTCTGGCACTCTATCTCCAGCCAGCCATTTGTCGGTCGTAGAGAGCATGAGGTCTTCAATTTCCTCAGCTAAGTCCATAAAGCCACCTGTAACTGGCTTATCATCGGGAATAACAGCTGTCTTAGCCCATTCGCCATTTATCGCATCATAAAAATCATCTTGCAGTCTTGTCATCTTTTTCTCGCTTTCATGCTTTTGATATAACCTTATCAAAATCTACTTGTTTTTTCAAACATTTCTTATATTAATTTTAGAGATTTATTGAAAATTAACTTGACTTAATTTTTGTTTTAATGTATATTAAAATCATAGAGGTGTATGAGATGATTACGATTAAAGATTTGACTGTCAGCTATCAGGATATGCTGGCTCTTGAGCCCCTTTCATTAACCATTAAGGAGCCAACCATTACTGGGATTATTGGTCCTAACGGAGCTGGAAAATCCACCCTGCTCAAGGGCATGCTAGGGATTATCGACCACCAAGGCCAGACTCTGCTGGATCAAAAGCCACTGCAGAACTCTCTCCAACGGGTTGCCTATGTGGAACAAAAGATTAATATTGATTATCATTTTCCTATCAAAGTCAAAGAGTGTGTCTCTTTGGGACTTTACCCTCAGCTTAAACTTTTTCAGGGGCTAAAGAGTTCCCATTGGAACAAGGTGGCTGAGGCCTTGAAAATTGTCGGTTTAGAAGACTTGGCAGAGCGTCAAATTAGCCAGCTGTCTGGCGGGCAATTCCAGCGAGTCTTGATTGCTCGCTGCTTGGTTCAAGAGGCGGATTGTATCTTTTTGGACGAACCCTTCGTCGGGATCGACTCTGTCAGTGAAGAGATTATCATGTCTACCCTGCGCAGTCTCAAAGCCGCAGGCAAGATCATCCTGATTGTCCATCATGACCTGAGCAAGGTTGTTGATTATTTCGACCAAGTTATCCTGCTCAATCGTAAGCTGATTGCCTTTGGTCCTACCGAGACCAGCTTTACCAAGGACAATATGAAAAAGACTTACGGCTCCCAGCTCTTTATGAATGGAGGTGCCTAGAATGATTTTAGAATTTTTCCAAGGGCTGCGGGACTTTCACTTTCTGCAAAATGCCTTCATCACAGCAATCGTCATTGGGATTGTTGCTGGGGCTGTCGGCTGCTTTATCATTCTGCGCGGCATGTCACTCATGGGGGACGCTATCTCTCATGCGGTTCTGCCCGGTGTGGCTCTCTCCTATATTTTAGGGGTTAATTTCTTTATCGGAGCAATCACCTTCGGACTTTTGGCCTCGATTATTATCACCTACATCAAGGGCAATTCCATTATCAAAAGCGATACAGCCATTGGGATTACCTTTTCTTCCTTCCTAGCTCTGGGTGTGATCCTGATTGGCGTAGCCAATAGCTCCACCGACCTCTTTCATATTCTCTTTGGGAATATTTTGGCCGTGCAGGATATTGATATGTGGATTAGTATTGGAGTCGGAATAGCTGTGCTCTTAATCATCACCCTCTTTTTCAAACAGCTATTGATTACTTCCTTTGACCCCTTGCTGGCTCAAGCAATGGGCATGCCGGTCAGCTTCTACCACTATCTGCTGATGATTCTCTTGACCTTGGTCTCTGTGACAGCTATGCAGAGCGTGGGAACCATTCTGATTGTCGCTCTCTTGATAACGCCGGCAGCAACGGCCTACCTCTATGCCAACAGTCTGAAAACCATGATCCTGCTGTCCTCAGGACTGGGAGCTCTGGCTTCTGTACTTGGCCTCTTTATCGGCTATAGCTTTAATGTCGCTGCAGGATCCAGCATTGTCCTGACCTCAGCCCTTATCTTTCTCATCTCTTTCTTTATTGCACCTAAGCAACGCTATTTAAAACTTAAAAACCGACCTAAACTAAAATAAAAATCAACGGAGGAATCCCATGAAAAAATTAGGTTTTTTATCTCTGCTTTTGCTAGCAGTCTGCACTCTCTTTGCCTGCTCCGGTCAGAAGAGCGCATCCAATGACTCGTCCAAGCTCAAGGTTGTTGCGACCAACTCAATTATCGCTGATATTACCAAAAATATAGCTGGCGATAAGATTGACCTGCACAGCATTGTACCAGTCGGCAAAGACCCCCACGAATATGAGCCCCTGCCTGAAGATGTCAAAAAGACTTCTCAAGCAGACCTCATCTTCTACAACGGTATCAACCTGGAAACTGGCGGCAATGCTTGGTTCACCAAGTTGGTCAAAAATGCCAATAAGGAAGAAAACAAGGACTACTATGCTGTCAGTGATGGCGTTGACATCATTTACCTTGAAGGGCAAAGTGAAAAGGGCAAAGAAGACCCTCATGCTTGGCTCAACTTGGAAAACGGTATTATCTATGCGCAGAACATTGCCAAGCGTTTGATTGAAAAAGACCCTGACAATAAGGCTACTTACGAGAAAAAGCTCAAAGCCTATGTGGAAAAGCTAACCGCTTTAGATAAGGAAGCCAAGGAGAAATTCAACAATATCCCAGAAGAAAAGAAAATGATTGTGACTAGCGAAGGCTGCTTCAAGTACTTCTCTAAGGCCTACAATGTGCCGTCAGCCTACATCTGGGAAATCAACACCGAAGAAGAAGGGACTCCAGACCAAATCAAAAGCTTAGTTGAAAAACTACGCAAGACCAAAGTGCCATCTCTCTTTGTCGAATCAAGTGTGGACGACCGTCCGATGAAGACTGTTTCTAAAGACACTAACATCCCAATCTACGCTAAAATCTTTACTGATTCAATCGCTGATGAAGGAGAAGAAGGCGACAGCTACTACAGCATGATGAAATACAATCTGGATAAAATTTCTGAAGGATTGGCCAAATAACGATAAAAGGTTAGGAAGAAAAAACCCTAACCTCTTTATTTTTGTAGAACGAGTTCCACATGGGGTCGTTCTCAAATTTCCGGTCAAATTATTCGAAAAAAATACTTATTCGGAGTACAATGAAGCTATCAAACATGAATGGAGACTTCCTATGACAACTTTTCTCGGAAATCCTGTAACCTTTACTGGAAAGCAACTACAAGTCGGCGACACCGCCCACGATTTTAGCCTGACAGCAACTGACCTTTCAAAGAAAACTCTGGCTGACTTTGCCGGCAAAAAGAAAGTCCTGAGCATCATCCCATCTATCGATACTGGTGTCTGCTCGACTCAGACTCGCCGTTTCAACCAAGAACTTTCTGACCTGGACAACACCGTTGTAATCACTGTTTCAGTTGACTTGCCTTTTGCTCAAGGTAAGTGGTGTGCTGCTGAAGGCATTGAGAATGCCGTCATGCTCTCTGACTACTTCGACCATTCTTTCGGCCGCGACTATGCTGTCCTGATCAATGAATGGCACCTTTTGGCCCGCGCAGTTCTTGTCTTGGATGAAAACAACACTGTGACCTACGCTGAATATGTCAACAATATCAACACCGAGCCTGACTTCGAAGCTGCTATCGCCGCAGTTAAGAGTTTATAAGTGATAAAAATACGGACCTGCTAGTCCGTATTTTTTTGTGCGAAAAACTTCTGCCAAAACTGACGGAAGCAAGCCCAGGAACGCAAGAGAAAGGATGGTCGATTCAGTAATTTCTTGAACCGAGCAATCGCTGCCTTTACCTGTTTATAAGCACTCCACCCCTTTCGAGCATAAGGGCTCTTAGCCGAACGATAGCCCAGCGGACCACGATTATTCTGAGGTGACTTGAACTTGCGGCCGCTATTTTCAATGGCGAGCCCGCGAAAGCGAGGATCCCAGACTGCAGGTGTTTTGACGTCATAGCGGGTATGAGAAGCCTGATTGACCGGACGATTGCGCTCACCGTAGTTAAAGCTGGCGCCATTCACAATACCATTTTGGCTAGCCCCCTCTGGATCGATAATATTGAGAAAACGGCCTGTCTGATCCAGAATAAACTCTGTATGAAAATCAATCAGGATTTTTATATTGGCCTGACTAGCTTGACCATCCGGATAGACCGCTTGCTCTGATCTCTTATCAATATAGGCTTTATTGTGCAAGCGAGAAGATTCTTGAAAGCCATAAGGCAGCGCTGGCCAATCCTTTAGATAGTAGGCCAAGGCTTCTGCATCTGTCATACCAGTCTGACGGTAGTGACCTCTGACCCACTGGGCCTGCTGGCAGGAAATGACATAGCGAAACTGATGCAGCTGTCTTTTGAGCTTTTGATTACCATCCTTTTGGCTAAAATCATCTGCTGGAAAAGCCTGGCGCAAGGTCCTTGAGAAAATCTTCCAAAATCGATCATGCGGTGTTAGGTCTGGAGCAATCCGAGCCAGTAAAAGATTCGCCTCTGCCTTATCTCCGCTCAACTCCTCAGGCATATTAACAAGATTCATAGCCAGAACCAGCAACTCCTGAGCTCCTAACCTGCTGATTTGAGCCTCCTCAGCCTGCCAGAGCTCTTGAAAGAAGGGACTGCCAAAAAGCTGAGCCTCCTGCAGGTAATTTCTTTCTTCTGACACTGTTTTTCCTTGCCCGTTATTGAACCCTGCAAAAACTTGTTCCAGCGCTGTTTGAGACCAACCGATTGATTGCAATTGCTGAAAGAGCTTCTCTTTTTCTTCTTTCGGATACATGACTCCCCTCCTTTCTTTTTTCTATTATACCCACATAGAAAACCGCCCGTCAAGCAACGAGCGGTCTTCTTATTCACGCATTTCTTATCCTTTGATGGCAATAAAGGGTGATCCTTCTGTATTATCCGTCGGATCTACACTCTTGACTCCAAAGAGATAGTCTACTGGATACCAGCCATTATTAGCTGCATTATAAGGGTCACGAACATAGGTTTTTCCATTGTCATAGCCTTTGAGAACCAGCTCATGAGTCACTGGATAATGGGCAAAGATGCTAGTACCAACGGCACCTAGAACATGATGCCCCTGCGAAAGCACTTCTTTGACAGCAGAAGCTGTAAACAGGGTCTCAGTCGTCAGATCCCAGTGCTGGGCAGCTCGGACTATACCACGGCTGCTGGTGCCAAATCCATCTTTATTAAATTCATTGGTATGGTTATATAGGTAATCCGCAACGGTTGTCGGAAGCACTTCTGTACCAGTAATACCAGAAATAACCATGGCTAGCGTTGTCGGCACGCATCCTGTCGCATCCATGCTGTAAGGACCATACTTCCTGCCACCCCAACGGCCATCGCGCTGGGAGTAATAAGGAGTATTGTAAACAGCTTTAGAGACCTGAGTGGTCGCAGCATCTACAGCGATGAGCTGACCATTGTCCTGCTTATAGTAAAGATGAATCTTGTACTCGCCGGTAGAAAGCTTATGGTCACTAGCTCGGACTGTGATCTTATAGGTGCCATTCGCCTGCTTTGAGCTAAATACCACTTGACATCATCCTGATCCTTATCTGTGGACCAAGTTGGCAGATAGACTGCTTGAATTCCGCCTGGATTGGAGACATTTGTCACAACCACATCAAAAGTTCCTGTTCGAGCATTATTATTTTGGATATTGATTTTTCCAGTCGCACGGATGTTTTCAGGTGCTACAGAAACCATCAGCTTCTCGCCACCTGCACCTTGCATCTGGCCATCCTCGTTCAGATAGTAAAGATGAACCTTGTACTCACCTACTGAAAACTTATGATCCTGAGCTCGGACATGCTTTTTATAGGTACCGTCAGCTTGGCGCTCAGCGATATACCACTGCACATCGTCTTGATCATCCTTGCTGGACCAAGTCGGCAGATAAACAGACTTCAGGCCATCTGGGGCGACAATATCGGACACGACAATATCAAATTCACCTGTCTGTGGATTGTTGTTCTGAATGGTGATCTTGCCTTGTGGCTGGGCGCGAGTAACCACTGTCTTAGCCGAACCTGCACCCTGCAGCTGGCCTGCATCATTCACAAAATAGAGGTGAACATTATACTCACCCAAGGAGTTCTTGTGATTGCGGTAGCTGACATGCTTGAAATAGGTCCCATCAGCACGCCTTTCGGCTGTGTACCACTGCACATCGTCCTGGTCGTTGGCTGTGGACCAGGTTGGAAGACTAACAGACTTCAGGCCGTCTGGGGCGACAATATCGGACACGACAATGTCAAATTCACCTGTCTGTGGATTGTTGTTCTGAATGGTGATTTTTCCCTGTGGCTGCGCGCGAGTAACCACCGTCTTAGCCGAACCTGCACCCTGCAGCTGGCCTGCATCATTCACAAAATAGAGGTGAACATTATACTCACCCAAGGAGTTCTTGTGATTGCGGTAGCTGACATGCTTGAAATAGGTCCCATCAGCGCGCCTTTCGGCTGTGTACCACTGCACATCGTCCTGGTCGTTGGCTGTGGACCAGGTTGGAAGACTAACAGACTTCAGGCCGTCTGGGGCGACAATATCGGACACGACAATGTCAAATTCACCTGTCTGTGGATTGTTGTTCTGAATGGTGATTTTTCCCTGTGGCTGCGCGCGAGTAACCACCGTCTTAGCCGAACCTGCACCCTGCAGCTGACCGGCTTCATTCAAGAAATAGAGGTGGACATTGTAGTCGCCCAAGGAGTTCTTGTGGTTCCGGTAGCTGACATGCTTGAAATAGCTCCCATCGGCGCGTCTTTCGGCTGTGTACCACTGCACGTCGTCTTGGTCGTTAACAGCTGACCAAGTCGGCAAGTAAACTGTCTTCAGTCCATCCGGTGCGACAATATCAGACACGACTATATCAAATTCACCTGTCTGCGGATTGTTGTTCTGAATGGTGATTTTTCCCTGTGGCTGGGCACGAGTTACCACTGTCTTAGCCGAACCTGCACCCTGCAACTGGCCTGCATCATTCACAAAATAGAGATGGACATTGTAGTCGCCCAAGGAGTTCTTGTGGTTGCGGTAGCTGACATGTTTAAAATAGGTCCCATCAGCGCGCCTTTCGGCTGTGTACCACTGCACATCATCTTGGTCGTTGGCAGCTGACCAAGTCGGTAGATAAACAGCTTTTAGACCGTCTGGAGCGACAATATCGGACACGACGATGTCAAATTCACCTGTCTGTGAATTGTTGTTCTGAATGGTGATCTTGCCTTGAGGCTTTTTGACTTCTGCTGCTACCAAGGGGCGCTCTGTAGCAGAAGCTGCTTGCGCTGGCTGATTAGAAGCATCACTTTTTTCTGAGTTCTCAGCCACAGCAGGTTGATTTTCTGTCGAAGCTACAGTATCACTTTTCGGCTGGTCATTTTCTACAGGATCTGAAGAAGTAGACTGAGTACTGGTACTGGAAGACGTAGGTGCCTGACCAGCTACAGGACTAACAGTCTCCGGTGCTGGTGCAGCCTTATCCATGCTTGAAAGACTGGTTTCTGTCACAGTCGGAGTTGCAGCTGTGCTAGCTTGGTCCTCCACAGCCTGGCTGACAGCGACACTGTCAGCTGTCTGACTAGGTGTCAGCTGATCTGCCTGAACCGCTCCACTTCCAAGAAAGGCCAGACCAGTCGCAATCGCTATCGAGACTGCTCCCAGACTGCATTTGCGAATGCTAAAACGAGTAAACTTCTCTGCTCGAGACGCAATCATTCGTCTTTTTTTCATAATAGGATTCTCCTTTTGCAAAAAAGTAAAAAGCAAGCTACATTTTCTGCAAACCAGCTAAAGAATTTTTACTTTTTATTTTTTAAATTGTACGCTTTGATTATATAATAATCGCAAAACGATTACAAGCGAATGAAGAAAATCTAAACATCAAAGAAAGGCTTAGACACTGTATTCTTGCAGCGATTTTTGTTATACTAATGATAGAAAGTTCAGCGAGGATGCAAGATGACCCCAAATAAAGAAGACTATCTCAAGTGTATCTATGAGATTGGCAGCCGCCACAAAAAAATCACCAATAAAGAAATCGCCCAGCTCATGCAGGTTTCACCTCCGGCTGTGACGGAAATGATGAAAAAAATGCTGGCGGAAGAACTTCTGGTCAAGGATAAAAAAGCCGGCTACCTGCTGACTGATTTGGGGCTAAGGCTAGTTTCTGACCTCTACCGTAAGCACCGACTGATCGAGGTCTTTCTGGTCAACCATCTCGGCTACTCGACTGATGAAATCCATGAGGAAGCCGAAGTCCTAGAGCATACTGTTTCTGAGCGCTTCGTTGAGCGTCTGGATGCCATGCTCCAGTACCCCAAGATCTGTCCTCACGGAGGCACCATCCCAGCCAAGGGAGAGCTTCTGGACGAAGAAAACCAACTGACTCTGGAAGAGGCTTCTGCCCCTGGCGACTATATCATCAAACGCGTACACGACGACTTTGACTTGCTCAAATACTTGGAAAAATATAACCTGCAAATCGGCCAAACCATCACCTTCATCCAATACGATTCTTTCGCTCAGGCTTATCTTCTCAAGACAGAAACCCAAGAAATCCAAATCAATCCTATGATTGCCCAGCAGATTTATGTGGAAAAACTATAAACAGAACCCAGTTCGGACTTTTTAGTCTAAACTGGGTTTTTATTGACAAAAATAAGATTTCGAATTATAATAAGTATACTTACAAAATATCTAGAGGGAAAGCTAATGGAAAAATCGCAGTTTAACTCCATCTACAAGGATGAATACCGAGAGTCAACCGGTCTGCTCTTTATCCGTGCCTACCACAAGTGGCATGGGCTGATAAAAAACAAACTGAGAACGATTGATTTGACCCATCCCCAGTTTGTCGTTCTGACCACTCTTGCTGCACTCCTGCGTCAGCAAGAATGGGTGAGTCAGACCGATATTGCCCGATTTTCTGACATAGATGTTATGACCGTATCCCAAATCATCCGCCTCTTGGTCAAGAAAGGTTTGATAATCCGGGAAGTCCATCCCAAGGACAGCCGCGCCAACATCATACTTCTAACGGATACGGGGCTGCAAAAGGTCAACCAAGCCCTTCCCCTGGTAGAAGGTATTGATCAGGCGTTCTTTGGAAAATTAGAAGATAAAACAGAAATATTAAACCAACTCTTAATAGAACTGGAGGCAGAAAATGACTAGATTTTGGATTGGTGTCGTATCAAAAGAACACGTCCTAAGAGGTGTAGAAGGTGGATTTTGCCAAGTCTGCCATGGAAAGAAAGCACCATTGAACCGAATGAAAAAGGGGGACTATCTTCTGTACTACAGCCCCAAGTATCAGCTGAATGGTCAGGAAAAGCTGCAGGCCTTTACAGCAGTTGGCAAGATTCTAGATGACACTGCCTACCAAGTAGAGATGTTTGAAGGCTTTGTCCCATTTCGGCGAGATGTCAGCTACTACCAACCTGTCAGAGACTGCCCCATTGACCAAGTCCGCCAACATCCTCAGTGGCGCCAGTATGCTTCTCAGATAAGATACGGACATTTTGAAGTTTCGAAAGACTTCTTCCTTTATGTTTTTGAGCAAATGAAACTGGACAGCCCTGCAAATCAGTAGAATCAGCTTTGTTTGACTTACACCGAACTCTTTGCCCACTTGTCATCAAATCTAAAGTTCCGATTCTCAAGGAAAAACGGAACTTTTTGATTTGAAGTGAAATTATTGATTTATCAAATCAGCGTAAAAGCCGATAAACTACCCACAACTACATTTGCTAGGGCATGCATGATCCAGCTGGCTAAAATGGAGCCATCGGATTTCTTTTCATTGACAAAGCCCAGATAAGCCGCGATGCCACCCGTACACAAAATGATGAGCAGGGTTTGATGCCAAGAGAGTATTGTTATAAACATCAGGCCATGGATCAGACCAAAAAGAGCAGCTTGTATGCTATTGGCCACTACAAAGGGTAAGCGGCTAGCTAATCTCTTTAAAAGAAAACCTCTGAATAGCAGTTCTTCTGGCAGAGCAGTTTGAAACAGACCATAAATCAAAATAGCTGGCAAGGCTTGAAAGCCGAGGCCTGAGAAGTTTGAAGTCGCTGTCTTAAGACCTTTTACAGTCGTATATAGTAGCAAAAACGAAAGGGCCAGGAAAAATAGCGAACCCAGCAAAATCCACAGCCAGATCTTCCGGCTGCCAGTATCTTTTAGCGGTTTTAAGCCAATCCATTCTAAAAATGGACTTTTTCTTCTAGCCCTTATCAACCACCAAACAAAAGGAAGAAGCGCAAACAAAGCAATTTGAATCAGAGCATTCAGCATCTGTTGAACTAGATTTCCCATGGTAAGAGACTCCTTTCTTTTCTTTAATATGATTATACAAGACAAACTTCAAGAATTTATAAAGTAATTCTAAAATATTTCTAAAGAATGATAGGAATCATAAACATAAACAAATCAAGGATTATCGCCACTTCCACTTGCCTACTATGCTTATCATTTTTGGACTAAATGATGTCAAAAAATCTTTAAAAACTTATCTCAAAAATCTAAGAAAAGTTGCAGATAAAAATAAGGCCATGAATTTAAAAAATAGAAAACTAACAATGAGTTAAAGAAAGGAAAAAAGTCCTAAAATTTTATCACACAAAGTCAAATTTTCAGCCTATCTATCCTAGATAATTTTCTTTTTAGTCAAATACTTCCAGCTCCTGCTCATCCACTTCCTACCCCTCGGGGTTTCAATTTTATAGGCTTGGTACCATGCAAAAAGCTTTTTTCCTTCTTGCCAACCCGCTTACATTTTGCTACAATGAAGTCAAAAATCAGTAAGGAAAAATTATGCCACAACAACTCTTTAAAGAATTTGCCCAGCTAGATCAAGTGGAAGCTATTGTTCTCGGTGGCTCTCGTGCAGGACAGCATTTTGACAAAGACTCAGACTATGATGTTTATATCTACTTGACAGATTCCATTGCTCCCACGACTCGACGCGATATCCTCAGCAAGTACTGCTCCTACATGGAAATCGGCAATCAGTTTTGGGAACTAGAGGATGACTGTGTGCTAAAGAGCAAGATCGAAATTGAGCTCATTTACCGTACACTGGACAGCTTTGATAAAGACCTGCAGACTGTAGTCCTAGACCACCAAGCCCAGAATGCCTATACCACCTGTATGTGGCACAATCTGCTCCACAGCAAAATCATCTACGACCGAAATGGTCGCTATGAAGCACTTCAGAACAAGTACAGACGTCCTTATCCAGCTGAGCTGAAAAAGAATATTATTAAGAAGCAGCTCCTCTTACTCGACCAAGCCATGCCAGCTTTCTCCAAACAAATAGAAAAAGCGCTCAAGCGTCAGGACCTGCTCAGTATCAATCACCGTAGCAGTGAATTTTTTGCTTCCTATTTTGACTTGCTCTTCGCCCTAAACGAACAGACGCACCCTGGAGAAAAGAGAATGCTGGAGTTTGCAAAAACCAACTGCCTACTATTACCTCAGCATTTCGAAGAAAATATACATACCTATTTTCAAAAACTCTACACAGAGCACGCTGAAGCGATAAAGCTTATCAATCAGCTAGTGACGACCATCAAAGAAGCCATTCCTCAAGAAATTATTGATAGTTTTTAGAAATGAAGCCTGAAGCCACAGCCTCATTGCTGCAGAAGCTAAAAAAAATAGAGAGTGGGACAGAAATCGGGAATTCGTTAGAATTCGATTTCGTCGTCCCACCTCCGCACAGTTGAGTAGGGCTGTAAAAGCTGATGAAATCAGCGTAGTAGAGCCCACTCAACCACTGCGTCTTGCTCGACAATCCAAAGACAATTGAGAGGCTAGGACTTTTGTCCCAGCCTCTTTTCATTCTTCTTATCAGCGATTCTTTGTATCCAAGATAATGGTCACTGGCCCATCATTGACTAGCTCTACCTGCATGTCTGCCCCAAATCCCCGTCCGAGTCGGCACCTCTTGCTGCAAGGCAAGATTGAAGGCATCATAAAAATTGCTAGCCATCTCTGGAGGAGCAGCCTTAACAAAGGCTGGCCGATTACCCTTTTTAGTATCTGCATGCAGAGTGAACTGGGAAATTGACAAAATCTCTCCGTCAATGTCTTTGATAGACAGGTTCATCTTGCCCTCAGCATCGGAAAAAATCCGCATATTGACAATCTTCCTGACTGCATAATCCATATCTTCCTGACTATCGTCAGGTCCTACGCCTACTAGGAGCAGGAGACCTTGTCCAATACTGCTGTGCAGCTGCTGGTCAATGCTGACCTGAGCACGTTTTACGCGCTGAATCACTATTTTCATATCTTTTCCTTTGATTTAACGGTAACATATAGCTAGATAATGATTTCCAAAATAGATCAACCATTAGTCCGCTTGACCGAGTAGACCTCCGGCACGCTCTTAATCTTATCCACCACCGTCGTCAGCATGGACAGATTAGCAATGCCAAAAGAAACGTGGATATTAGCAAATTTCATATCCTTGGTTGGCTGAGCATTGACTGTTGAAATATTTTTTGTGGTATTAGACAGAACCTGCAACACATCGTTGAGGAGACCAGAGCGGTTGAGACCGTAAATATCAATGTGAGCCGTGTACTCTTTGGTCGTGTTGTTGTCTTCCCATTCCACATCAATCAGCCGCTGCTCGTAATTTTCCTGGGCCTTGAGATTCATGCAGTCCTGCCGGTGAATGGCTACACCTCGTCCTTTGGTAATATAGCCGACAATATCATCACCCGGTACAGGATTACAGCACTTGGCAATCCGGATGAGGAGACCAGACGCCCCCTGAATAACCACACCGCCTTCGTGCTTGACCTTGAGGGTGTCTTTTTTGTTTTCGACCTTGACTTCGCCGCCCTTGACCAATTCCTCGGCTTCTGCTCTGGCCTTGGCCCGTTCTTCCTCACGGCGCTCTTTTTCTGTCAGGCGATTGAAAATGCTAATGGCACCAATCTCACCGAAGCCAATCGCCGCAAAAAGCGCCTCTTCAGTCTTATAGCTGGTCTTCTGCAGCACTTCTTCCATGTGCTTCTTGTCCATGTACTTATTGGCTACATAGCCATGCTCCTGGAATTGAGCCTGCAAGAGCTCCCGCCCTTTGGAGATAGACAGCTCCTTGTCTTGATTTTTAAAGAACTGACGGATTTATTTCTAGCCTTGCTAGTCTTGACAATATTAAGCCAGTCACGGCTCGGTCCGAAGGAGTTAGCATTAGTGATAATCTCCACCTGATCCCCTGTCCTAAGCTTGGTTGTCAGAGGCACCATGCGGCCATTGACCTTGGCTCCCGTGGCTTTCTCACCGACCTTGGTATGAATCTCATAGGCAAAGTCAATGGGGCCAGAGTCCTTAGGCAAAGAGCGCACTGCCCCATCTGGTGTGAAAACGTAAATTTCCTCAGCTAGATAGCTCTCCTTGACCGAATCAACGAAATCCTTGGCATCGTTAGACTGGTCCTGCAGCTCCATCAGCTCTTTAATCCAGTTCATCCCGATGGCTGATTCTCTGCTGTCTACCTGTCCCTTGACGCCTTTCTTGTAAGCCCAATGGGCCGCAACCCCGTACTCAGCAACTTCATGCATTTCCTTGGTCCGAATCTGAAACTCAATCGGACCTTTGGGGCCATAAACTGTCGTATGGATAGACTGGTAACCATTGGCCTTGCGATTGGCAATGTAATCCTTGAACCGCCCCGGCATCGGCCGCCAAAGCTCATGAATGTAGCCCAGCATGGCATAAACATCACTCTGTGTATCCAAGATACAGCGAATAGCAATCAGATCATAAATCTCATCAAAACGCTTCTTCTTGTCCTGCATCTTGCGATAGATTGAGTAGATATGCTTGGGCCGGCCATAAAGCTTACCGTGCAGATTGCGCTCGCCAGCATAGGTCTCAATCTTCTGAACCACCTCTTCTACCAGAGCTTCACGCTCCCGGCGCTTCTCCTTCATCATGTGGGAAATTTTGTAAAATTCCACTTCATTGAGATAACGGAAAGACAAATCCTCCAGCTCCCACTTGACACTGGAAATCCCCAACCGATGAGCCAAGGGTGCATAGATTTCCATTGTTTCTCGGGAAATCCGCTCCTGCTTATCCTTGCGCAGATGCTTGAGCGTCCGCATATTGTGGAGACGGTCTGCCAGCTTGACCAAAATAACCCGGATATCCTCTGACATGGCCATGAGCATCTTGCGGTGGTTTTCCGCTAGCTGCTCCTCGTGGGATTTGTACTTGACCTTACCCAGCTTGGTAACCCCATCTACGATTACGCGCACATCAGACCCAAACTCTCTTTCCAAATCATCCAGCGTCGCACGAGTATCCTCAACCACATCATGCAGAAAGCCGCAAGCGACCGTTACCGCATCCAGCTTGAGCGTGGCCAAAATCCCTGCCACTTGAATAGGATGCACGATATAAGGCTCACCTGACCTGCGAAACTGCCCACTGTGACAATCAATAGCATAGATCAAAGCTTTCTGTATAAAGGCCACATCCTCCGCAGCCAGATATTTTCTCGTAAGGGCCAATACCTGATCGCCCGTCAAATTCACTTCTTTTGGCATCTCGTCTCTCCAATTCCTGCCTACTATTTTATCACTTTTAGCCCGATATGAAAACCTAGAAGACGGTTCATATAAAAACCCGCCTTAAACGGGCGGGTTGTGGTGAAGAAAGTGATGAACTTCTTCCTTGATAAATTGACAATAAGCGTAGACAAGGTAGCAAGTAGATGCCACACCTAAAAGGGCGACAAACAACTCAAATAAGGCAGACATAGTCATGGCGAACCTCCTCTCCTTATCAGGCAAAGAATGCAAATACGCTTCCCAGCTTAGGCAGTCTGATTGTTTCCGTTTTATTTCCCTTTCCGACTTACCCAAGTGAGTTCATCACTATTATACCAAAATACGAAAGCGAATACAAGGCGGTGAGACAGTTGCTCCTAATAATGATTTTATCAAAATAGAGAATAGGGCGTATTTGAAGTATCTAACGTAGGAATGACACTGTTAACAAATTTTTATCTCCTTTTAATTTGACACGATTTCTCTAAATGAATAAGTATTATCATATTTGACAGTTACTGAATAATAGTAATAATCGTCGTTTCGGTTTGAACTTCCAAAACCTAAAGTTGCCTGCTCTCTTTCATTTTTGTGAAAATACTGATTGATAGTTTGATTTTGAACCCAATAATCAATATCAAATGATCCGTTGTTGCCATTATAACTTTTGGATTTCATAGATAAAGAAGATAGAAAAGACTGATTAATTGTTAACTTTTGAAATAAGAATCCACCAAAAGGCCATAATTTTTTCGCTTTCACCTCATCAGAAAAAACAAATTTCCCGTCTATATAATCAATCCTTATTGTTTCTTCTGGCTTTTGAGTGACATCATCAGAAGCCCTTGTCTTGGTTAGCACTCCAGAAATTGTGTGATTGCTACTATCCCCTTGTAAAGTGATTTCGATAAGATAGGTCCCACGTTTGATATACACTTGCTCTACTTTAAACCCATCCGGAAATTGCTTAAACAAATCAAATAGATTTTCAGTGGGATAGACGCGACTCACTTCAGCTACCTGATTCTCAATCCAATCTCGGCTGCTCCTCTGTTCTCCACATCCTATTAATCCTATCATCACTCCCCCTAAAAATAATATTTTGAGAAAAATTCTCTTTTTCATGATATTATCCTCTTTTATTATACTTAATAAAGTACTTATTTCAGTCATTGTATAGTGTACCATAAATTTTTAAATTCTATTTTATTCTACCTCCATCCAATCATTCACTTATCTGCTGATGTCTTCATTCAGTATTTTCAGACCAATATTAGAAAGTATGAAAGCTCTAAAATGGAAGTTTCTTCTTGATGAGAGCGTTTTAATATAGTATAATATAAGTCTGAAATTCATTTTAACAAAGGAGATATTATGTCCAAATCATCCCTTCAAAAAACGGTTGCGCTTTTGAGCGCAGCGGCTCTTGCGGCAGCTGTAAATGCTGTTCAGGCTGATGAGAATACTCCAGCAGTCACTGCTAATCCTGCTCCAGTAGAAAGCAGCGCAGCGGAAGCAAAACCAACGACTGCTGCAAATCCTATTGAAGCTACTGCGACAACAGAGAGCACGGAGCCTAGCTCTGCTATTTCCCCAGAAAATGCCAGTGGAAATACTGATGCTCTGATGGCTATGGCCCGCAATGTAGCAGCTACTGAGGATACTAAGCCAGTGGAGGGACAGACTGTTGATGTTCGTATCTTGGCAACGACCGACCTTCATACCAACTTGGTCAACTACGACTACTATCAGGACAAGCCAGTGGAGACTTTGGGACTGGCTAAGACTGCCGTGCTGATCGAGAAGGCCAAGAAAGAAAATCCAAACGTCCTCTTGGTCGACAATGGCGACACCATCCAAGGAACGCCGCTTGGAACCTATAAGGCCATTGTGAATCCTGTAGAGAAGGGCGAACAGCACCCTATGTACGCCGCCTTACAGGCTCTGGGCTTTGAAGCTGGTACGCTAGGAAACCATGAGTTCAACTACGGTCTGGACTATCTGAACCGCGTGATTGAGACAGCTGGCCTGCCTCTTGTCAATGCCAATGTGCTGGATCCAGCGACTGGTAAATTCATCTATCAGCCTTACAAAATCATCGAAAAGACCTTTACAGATACTCAGGGCCGCTTGACGACTGTCAAGGTTGGTGTCACTGGTATTGTTCCTCCGCAGATTCTCAACTGGGATAAGGCAAACCTAGAAGGAAAAGTAGTCGTTCGCGATTCTGTTGAGGCTATTCGAGACATTATTCCTGAGATGCGCAAGGCAGGTGCAGACATCACTTTGGTACTTTCTCACTCTGGTATCGGAGATGACAAGTATGAAAAAGGCGAGGAAAATGAAGGCTATCAAATCGCCAGCCTGCCAGGTGTGGATGCTGTTGTAACGGGCCACTCCCACGCAGAATTCCCAAGCGGAAACGGAACTGGCTTCTACGAAAAATATCCTGGTGTAGATGGAGTCAACGGTAAATCAACGGCACTCCAGTAACCATGGCTGGGAAATACGGCGATCATCTTGGCGTCATTGACCTCAAGCTGACCTACACCGACGGCAAATGGAAAGTCACTGACAGCAAAGGCTCCATCCGCAAGGTGGAGACCAAGTCTAATGTAGCAGATCAGCGCGTCATTGACATTGCCAAAGAATCTCACGAAGGTACTATCAACTACGTCCGCCAGCAAGTCGGCACCACCACTGCACCGATTACCAGCTACTTCGCTCTGGTCAAGGACGATCCATCTGTGCAAATCGTCAACAATGCTCAGCTTTGGTATGCTAAGCAAGAGCTTGCTGGCACGCCTGAAGCTAACCTTCCTATTCTGTCTGCAGCAGCACCTTTCAAGGCGGGAACCCGTGGAGATGCAACGGCCTACACAGACATTCCAGCTGGCCCTATTGCCATCAAGAACGTAGCAGACCTCTATCTCTACGATAATGTCACAGCTATCCTCAAGGTCAACGGTGCCCAGCTCAAAGAATGGTTGGAAATGTCAGCTGGCCAGTTCAATACCATTGACCCTAACAATAGCCAACCGCAAAATCTGGTCAATACTGACTACCGGACTTATAACTTTGATGTTATTGACGGTGTTACCTATGAGTTTGACATTACCCAGCCTAACAAATACGACCGCGAAGGCAAACTAGCAAACCCAAATGCCAGCCGGGTCCGTAATCTGAAATACCAAGGCAAGGAGATTGACCCCAATCAGGAATTTATCGTCGTGACCAACAACTACCGGTCTAACGGTAACTTCCCTGGTGTTCGAGAAGCCAGCCTTAACCGTCTGCTCAATCTGGAAAACCGCCAAGCTATCATCAACTATATCTTGGCTGTCAAAAATATCAATCCAAGTGCAGATCAGAACTGGCATTTCGCTGATACCATCAAGGGACTGGACCTGCGCTTCCTGACAGCTGATAAGGCCAAGAACTTGATTGGTACTGACGGAGACATCGTCTATCTAGCGGCATCTGCCCAAGAAGGATTCGGAGAATACAAATTCTTCTACGTCGCACCGAAACTGAACCGGTTCCTATTGAGCAACCAAGCTCTCCGACTATCGCAGTCGAAGCAGCCAACCTGCAGCATAGCAAAGTAGACTTCCCTGTCTTGACTGCTGTTGACCCTAGCACAAACAAGCAAGCGTCCCACAGACAGGCAGGAGCAGAAAGCCTCCCAGCAACCGGAGAAAAAAACAATAGCTTCAGCCTGCTAGGCCTGTTTCTCGCTGGGACAGCTGCTTTCTTTAAAAGAAGAAAGCTAGAAAGCAGCTAACCTCCTCGTTCACAAAGCACCTGATACAGAAGCAGGTGCTTTTCATAATGTATTAAAAAACACTTCCCTAGAGAGAGTGCTTCTGCAATATTTAATAAACTTGTTCGGAAACTTATCTTATTCTTTTTTGCTTTCCTTAGGTAGCGAGGCTCTGCAAACGACGTTTGTGATATCTAGTCTAGCGGACTATTTTAGAAATCAGGAAGATTTTTGGGGCGAATCATTGACGCAAACTGCGTTTGCTTTATCCTCACCCTCCAACAGGCTCCCAGACTATTGAAGCTCAACAATCCTTTCGTGTTATCTCTGGTAAATATAAAAGCTGACATAATTCTAAACAGACAAAGCAGCCCATCCCTTCTAGATTTCAAAGCCCAGTGAACTCCAATTCTCCGGGCTTTTATTGATTCATAAAAATTTTACCCTTTTTTAAAATCGCTCACTGTAAGGTAAAGAGATAAAATAGAAACTAGGACAAATACCATCCAGCAGGCCGACATATGATAGAGAGCTAATGAAGAAAATCCGAAAGTTCCTAAGGGAATAGAAAGAGTAAAAAGCAAGCCCAGAAAGTTATTACCCTGTGCTAGCATATCTGCCGGAAGCTTTTCCATAATCAAGGCATCCAATTTCGGAGCAGATTTTCCCATAATGTAAGCCGAAAAAGCCAGAAAAGACAGCCCAATAAAAGGATTCAGTCCCAAAAGATTTGATAGAGCTGTTAATAAAAAAGAAGTACTATTCATAATCAGCAGAAAAGACAGTGACTGCTTTGAAAAATAATCATTGGGTGTCAGACTGCCCAAAATAGCTCCGACTAATAAGATGATTTCCACAATAAGCAGCGACTGACCATAGCCTAGGCCAAGTATCCCCGCCCTATGCAAAAAGTAGAAGTTATAGATGGCGCCTATGGATCCGCCCAAAGAATTAAGAGCCAAAATAGAGAGCAGTATGCCCACAAATGAAGAATTGCCAGAATTTTTGAAGACAAGTTCCATTTCTTGGTAGGTTTTTTTGAAATTTTTCCATAGCGAATTCTTTTCCGTCACTGGAAGAACCTCTTTGTGGGTCAAGGCACGACGATGCCTTAAAAGAACCAGAGAAGATAAGAGAAAAGACAAGGCATTGATAGCAGCAACCAGAGGAAAGTTATTATCAGAAACCGTCAACAGCCAGACGCCAAAGGATTGACCAAGGATACTTGACAGATACGAGACAAATTGAGTAAATGAATAGGCCTCAAATAAATCATCCTTGTCTAAATTATGCTGAAGAATAGGCATTCTCAAGCCAGACGCATAATCACTCAGAACATCTGTAACGATATTAATAAGACAAATGACTGAAAAAGCTAGAAAGGTTTGATTTTGAATCATAAAAGCGACCAAACTGAAGAGAACAGCCTGGATTACTCCCACTACTATCATCGTCCGGCCTTTTCTGACTGACTGGTCTGCCCGGACTCCAATCCAGAAAGTAAAAACCGTTGGAACCATCGTAATCATGTTTGCTATAAAAACTGCCAAATTACTATAAGGAAGGCTCGCCGCATAGATGACAAAGACTAGGTTATAAATATATGAGCCTAAGGAATTCAACAGCCTAGAGATAGTCAAAGCTCTGTATAAACTATGCCGAAGAAAAATTTTCATATTTTGATTCCTTTCAAATTACTTGATTCGCTTTTAATAATTCTTGTTTATATTTGCTAATTACATATGCAATTTCTTTTTTGCGTTTAGAATCTGTTTCTGATAAAATAGCACTGCTAATTATTAGCTCCCGAGCAGTATCTAAATACTTAACATTATCAGTATAATGAAATAATTTTTAGAAGTGTATCAGATATACCTAACATCCCCCTACAAAAAAATCTACAAATTGTGCAAATTCAAAAAAAGAATAGGAGATAATTCTTCTGCTAAATCAATATATTTAACAGGGTTAATTCTAAGCAACATCTGTATAATTCCAGCTGTTCCATCAATCAAATAAGGAGAAATACAATATTCTGAAATTTTTACTCCTCTTGCACCATCTAAATTCACTAAGTTACTAATAATATAATCAATTCCTTGATCAATAAGTGCTGAATCAGATATTTTTCGAATTGAGATATAATAATGCTCCTGCTGCTCCATTCAATCCCAAACCTTTTTTTCATGCTTAAGCAACTCAAATAGTTTACCATTATCCTTTAGAGCAATATTATATTTGTCAAATCTATTATTTTTTATAGCTATACAATCTAAGAAAGAATTTTTTTCCTCTAGTAACTCAATGTTGGAAGTATTTAGAGAAAATGTTACATCTGTATTCTCACAACAGTAAATTTCCTTAAAAATATCCAATGCTTTATAAATATCAACTGAATCATCATTTAAATACTTAATTAATTTAGAGATATTTGATTTTATTCCTTTGTGAAGAAGCAATTTATCTATATTAGAAAAATCTTTGCTCCTCACATTTATTTTGCAGTCTTCCTAGTAAATAAAGTAGCATTCTTCCTAATTTATGGCAATCAGCTTTTTTTCCCATCAACTTTATTCCATTCTTTTTAAAGAGATTACACTATAGATACCCGTAAGCGGATCATCTCCATAAACATATGAATTTTTCTAAATCAATAAATGTAATTTTATAATTATAATCTATGATAAAATTATCTGGATGAATGTCATTCATAACAATATCGTTTGTATGGAAAGCAGCAACTGTTTCTAACAAACTACCAAAAACACTTCATTAGCTTTTTGAATTTCTCATAGTTTTCTAAGAGCGACTTATTTCTATAAGAAAATAATGAATATTGGTCACAGAACTCTGATAGATTAATTCCGTCTATATACTCATAAATATAATAATTATTTATCCATTCTCTCACCTTTTCTACCCTCCGAGGAGACATTTGCTTAGCTTCCCCAGACACTATCCATTCATTCTTTCTTAATTCTTGCCTTTTTATTTTTCCAAAACATAAGATATGAGGTTTGCTTTCTTTTATAACAACTTCTTTATCATTTGATTTATTCTGAGCCAAATAAACATTCCCCCATTACCTTGTTTAAGTAATTTAATCACTTGATAATTTTCTGACAAATATGATTTATTAAATTCTTGATGTTCCTGAAGATCCTCAATCCAACTAGGCAAATCAAAGTACGTTTTTTGATAATCTTGCCATTTTTCTCCATTCGGACCATATAAAGTTGGGAACCCATCTTCTAAATTGTCTTTGTTAACCTCTAAACAACCATAGCGATAAAAAATAACATTAGAATCTTGAAAATTTCTATCACTAAGAATATAAATCCCCTCTGCTTTCTTAGGAATTACTGAGTATAAATTTTCTAGTATCTTTTTACAATGTTTATCATCTCGAGGATATATAGTAATGAATTTTCCAGATTCTGCAGGAGACTCTCTGTCAGAAAAAAATTATATTCAATAATTGATTGATTTTTTTAAGTATTTAAAAAAACAACTCCCTCTTTACATAAATATGGATAGAGAAGCAAAAAAACAACTCCGAATAGTTTTCAATTGTCGCAGAAATATGGATTTTAAAAACCAAATTCAGGGACATTATATTTATCAATATTACAATATTCAAAGTCAGTATTTTTCATGTTTATCCCTTTCTGTTTGATACTTGAATAAACGAACAGTTGTTTATCTTAGTCAAAGTACTATCAACATGCTTTTTCAATATATTTTCCTATCTCTTTTTCAAACTTATTTTTTTAAAAAAATATCATTTTTCTTCAAGGCAAAAATTTTTGTGATAATTGGCTTATCCATGTTTTCTCCTTAATACTTAATATAGGAACAACCACTACTAGAAAAACGTAGCAGTGGTCGTAAATTTTTAATATTTAACTCAATCTTTTAGCTCCTAATCTCCTTAATAAACATGGGGCTAGAAAGAAAATGGTTTTTAATTTTTTTAAAATGAAACAGTAAAAAAATAATCATTTAAACTAGTAAGCTCTTTCAAAACTATCATCTTATAAGTGTTATAACCTCATAGAATCAAACTATTTTCGCTCTAAACCCAACCTTACTAATATTTTAATAGTTACAAGTTTGAGTATTTAACTTTTGTTAACTGCACCACTATACTTTATTACTTCTCTGGTTAAGCTGTAATGGGACATTTATAAGTAGCAACAACTTCTTTTTGCGGTGCTGCATGTTTGTTGGCTTCTCGTGTGAACTGTGTCATTACGTTTTCCTCCTTTATGGTTAGGCAGTGATTGGACACTTATAAGTGGCAACAACTTCTTTTTGTGGTGCTTCATGTTTGTTGGCTTCTCGTGTGAACTGTGTCATTACGTTTTCCTCCTTTATGGTTAGGCAGTGATTGGACATTTATAAGTGGCAACAACTTCTTTTTGCGGTGCTGCATGTTTGTTGGCTTCTCGTGTGAACTGTGTCATTACGTTTTCCTCCTTTTATAGTTAAGGCGTGACTGAACATTTACAAGTGGTAACAACTTCCTTTTGTGGTGCTGCATGTTTGTTGGCTTCTTGCGTGAACTGTGTCATTACGTTTTCCTCCTTTATGGTTAGGCAGTGATTGGACATTTATAAGTGGCAACAACTTCTTTTTGTGGTGCTGCATGTTTGTTGGCTTCTTGCGTGAACTGTGTCATTACGTTTTCCTCCTTTATGGTTAGGCAGTGATTGGACATTTATAAGTGGCAACAACTTCTTTTTGTGGTGCTGCATGTTTGTTAGCTTCTTGCATGAACCGTGTCATTACATTTTCCTCCTTTGCTATTTGTTGACACTAGTATACCTTAATATCAAAACCTCAACTTAAAATTTTCATATTTTCAAACTACATATCCTAAAATTATTTACGCAATAAAAAACGAGACAGAAAGCTCCTACCTCGCTATATTCTAGTAATTACTGTAATAAAAAATTTTTAAAGTTTATTTGCTCTTTGCATTTATTCAAACTTTTTTAGCCAGTTATCCCTATTCTTAGTATAGTAGTCCGCGCTGAAGTTGCAGTTCAGCAACTTCAGAGTACGGATAGCATCTTCCATTTTTTCTTTTCCTTGACTTTTCTTCCCAGATATATAGTCGAACTGGCCCGAAGCGAACAAATAGATGATACGGAAATAAGCTTCATTTTCCCCAAAGAAGGAATCTTGAATCTGCTTATCAAAATAGGCTGCCTTGGATCGATTGTTTTTATCAATCGCCTTAAAAAATCCATTCAACAAAATGGTATGAATATAATTTCTATTAGATGTCAAGTCCTTCAAATGGCTTGTTTTTACCAGCATTTCTCTGGTATATCTATAGTATAAGTCAAGCGGGAGCAGAACCGACATTTCAGAAAACAACCTCAGCTCATACTCTCCCCAGATTTCAACTGAAAATAAATAATCGGATAGAAAGCCACTTTCTTCTTCCGTTATTTCCACCCTTTCATCAAAGAGAATCATGTGAGCCTTAATCAGCAAGGCATTCAGGAAGTAAGCCACTTTCTGAGGAGACTGGTGATACTTAACAATCTGGTCCTGATACATCTTTTCCAGCTTGCTCATATTCTGCTGGTCGTGTGCCTCCCAAAGCTGCTTTTGCAGTATAGTGTAGGAGGTAGGTTGAAAACCACGGACCAAATAAACAAATTCTTCCAACTCCATGTGAATATTCTCTAAAGCAACCAGTAATTTTGCAGCAGAGATATCGGATTCCCCATTTTCAAAGCGACTTAACATAGAGTAGGAAAAAGCATCGCCAGTCGCATTTTTTAAAGAAATATTCCGTCCCTGGCGTATTTCCCGAAAAACTTCACCCATATATGTATACATATTCCGCCTCCTATCTAATCTTATATTGGTTGACCACTGACTCTCAACTATTGGTTCAATTCCAACAAAACACTGACTGCGGTCAAGGCATAGAGCGGAGCTGTTTCAGCCCGCAGGATGCGTGGGCCTAGGCCTGCTGACACAGCGTCTGCTTGGCCAAAGGCAGTTATTTCATCTGGCGATAAACCGCCCTCCGGTCCGAAGATAAAGAGAACTTTTGCTCCGGTTGCCAAGCCCGACAGAGCTCGGACTAGAGCTGCAGTTTCTCCTTCTTTAGCCGATTCTTCATAGGCCACAATGATGCGGTCAAAGTCTGCCAAGGCCGCCTGAAAGGCTTCCTTTTTATCAAAGAGCCGAACCTCCGGAATCAGATTGCGCTTGCTCTGCTCTGCTGCTCCCTGAGCAATTTTCTCTAACTTTTCGCTCTTTTTAGCCAGCTTTTTGCCATCCCATTTGGCCACCGACCAGTCCGCTGGAAAGGCCCAGATAGCACTGGCTCCTAGCTCCGTTGCCTTTTGAGTGATAAACTCTAATTTATCACCCTTGGGAAAGCCTGAAGCAATGGTCACTTGAACCGGCAGCTCGGTATTGTTCGCCATCTCCTCCAAGATTTCCAAGCTCTGCTGGCTGGGGTCCAATACCCGAGCCAGCCGTTTTATGCCATCATCAAAGACCAGTGTAACTTGGTCGCCCTCTTTAAGCCGCATGACTGAAAACATATGTTTAGCCGTGTCCTTATCCGTGACCACCAGAGGAGACTGAGGAATTCCTTTTATAAAATACTGTTGCATCTAACCACCTATCACGCCTGAAATGTCCTGCGTTTTCTTAAAGACACAAGCATTCCATTCGCCCTGAATCATATGCGTTTCCAGGAAAAATCCTGCTGTTTCCGCTGATTCGCACACCATTTCCCACTTCTCAGAAATAATCCCACTCATAATCAGATAGCCCTCATCCTTGACCAAACGATAGGCATCCTCTGTCAGATGGACGAGAATATCGGCCAAGATATTGGCAACAATGACGTCCGCCTTGATTTCTACACCTCGGAGAAGATCACCTGGCGCCACATGGATGTTCTCCATACCAGGATTGAGCTCGATATTTTCCTGCGCCACGCGCACTGCTACCTCATCTAAATCATAGGCGTAGATGTCCTTAGCGCTAAGAGAGAGCTGGCAATGGAGAGGACGCCGCTGCCTGTGCCTACATCCAGCACAGTTTCTCCGCCCCGCAAGACCTGCTCCAAAGCAAAGAGGCTCATCTTGGTCGTCGGATGAGTGCCTGTACCAAAGGCCATGCCTGGGTCCAGCTTGATGATCTTCTCACCAGCTGTCGCCTCATAGTCCGTCCATGACGGCACAATGGTCAAGTCATGGGTGATACGAGCCGGCTCAAAGTACTTCTTCCAATTGTCCGCCCAGTCTTCCTCAGCCAGTTCCTGCCGAGTCAGCTGAATATCGCCCGTCTCCAATCCGAATCCATCCAGCTCAGCCAGGCGCTCATTGGCCTGGGCCGCAACAGCCTCTATATCCACTGAATCCGGGTAGTAGCCGGTAATCTTGACCCGCTCGCTCTGCTCAACTTCTGGAAAGAGCTCACCGTACTGGTCAACCTGCCCCAGATAATCAGCGCTGTCATCGATAGCCACACCCTGACTGCCCAGTTCAATCAGAATATTCGATGCAGCTTCCTCCGCCTCACGCTTCACTTCAATCGTTAATTCCTGCCAAGTGTCCATGTTTAAAATACCAAGCCCGTAAAACACAAAGCCAAAATAGGAAATTCTATGACGACGTTTGCGTCTAAGAGAACTTTATCTTTTTGCCACAGTGTTTAGGGCGGGTTCAGTTTAGAAATTTAACTGAACAATCCTTTCTTTGTTTATTTCATTGTCTTCGTCATATAGACCATATCCATGCCCTCTTTTTCGGGCTCCGTATGGGTCTGGCGGTATCCATTTTTCTCATAAAAAGCTACCATACCTTTATCTTGCAAAACCGTGCACAAATCCCATTGCCTAATGGTGGAGAATGTCTCCTCTATCAGGCCAAGCCCCTCAGAGCCATATCCTTTATTCTGGCACTGCGGCAAAATCGCCACTGTCCCAATCCAGCCTGCTGTCTGTTCATCATTTGTATTCAAGCGGATAAAGCCCAGAATCTTCTCGCCGTCTTTGACAAAATAATAAAAACTATTGGGCCGCTCAACCAGTTTCCAGCGAATCCGCTCACGCTCCTCCAGATAGGGGTCGTATTGATCCTGATATTTCTCATAAACGGCCTTAAAACTCGATCGCTGAATGGCAATAATGGTCTCTAAATCCTCAGCTCCCGCCCGCTCAATATGAATCATGCTCGTACCTCCAAATAATCTCTCAACCTGTCCTGCAGCTGCGGAATAACCTTGTCATCTGCTAAAAACTGGCTCACATCCATCATCTGATAAGCCTGTCCCTCATCACCAAAGACGATACTGGCAAATTCTTCCTGAGTGATGGTTCCCACCATAAATAGAGGTTTTGTCAGGATCAAGCATTCCTTGATATTCTTTGGCCCAGACAATGGCAGCTTCTTCAAGCTTTAAACCAAGCTCTTCAAAAACCTCCCTTTGTACGCATTCAAAAGGCGTTTCCTCGTCCTCTCGGCCACCGCCCGGCAACTCCCACATATTGGGCCAAGGAATGGTTGAAATATCGTCTCGTAAGATAGTCAACAACTTGTCATCACTGATTAAGGCAATCTTGCAGCCAGAAAACTCCATCTGTCTGTGCAGTAAATCTAGTACTTCTGCATTTTCCATAAGCGCCTCCTAATACCTCGGATAAGGATAAAAGGCTGTCTCAATCACATCCGCTCTGCCATTTTCAAAAGCCTCAGCATTCCAAGCCAGCTCAAACTCTGCTGCCTCTGGATCTGCTAAAAAGTCCATGAGTGCATCGAGACCAGACTCAGCTGTTTGGGTTAGAAAATCCACGAAATAAGCTAGGAACTCCCGTGACAGCCCCTTCTTCGGCTCATAGGGCAGGGCTGCCAGATAGTCCTCTGCCTCAAAACTAGACTTGACTGGATTGTAGAAAAGCACGACTTCCTCAAAGTAAATATCCTCAGCCGAGGCATTGCCCTCAGAGTCAACGGTCTCAATCCCGCCTGGATTTTGCACCTCAAGGATAAAGGCCACTTCCACTGCGTGATTCTTCTTGTCCCAGTTTATCTCATAGTCAAAAGGAAAGCTCTTCCCCATTTCCTCGTCCAATATCTCCAAAAAACCGTACTTAGCCATGATTTCCTCTTTTCATTGTGATAAAATATTACTATCTACAATAGTAACACAAAAAGCCAAGAAAAACACTTGCAGAAAGGAAATCTTATGCCAGAAAACCTCGCCCTGCGCATGCGGCCTACTGACATTGATCAGATCATCGGCCAGCAGCATCTGGTCGGACCTGGAAATCATCCGTCGCATGGTTGAAGCTAACCGCCTGTCCTCGATGATCCTCTACGGACCACCCGGCATCGGCAAGACCTCTATCGCCTCAGCTATTGCCGGCACAACCAAGTTCGCCTTTCGGACCTTTAACGCCACCGTAGATAGCAAGAAACGCCTGCAGGAAATCGCTGAAGAAGCGAAATTTTCCGGCGGACTGGTGCTCCTGCTGGACGAGATTCACCGCTTGGACAAGACCAAGCAAGACTTTCTACTGCCGCTATTAGAAAGCGGTCTGGTCATCATGATTGGAGCGACGACAGAAAATCCTTTCTTTTCTGTCACTCCTGCTATCAGAAGCCGCGTTCAGATATTTGAGCTTGAGCCCCTTAGCAACGAAGACATCCGGACAGCCATTCAGCTAGCCCTGACAGACAAGGAGCGAGGATTTAATTTCCCAGTGGAGCTAGACGATGAGGCTCTGGATTTCATTGCTATCTCTACCAACGGAGACCTGCGCTCCGCCTATAACTCGCTGGATTTAGCCGTACTCTCTACCCCAGAAGGTGACAAAGGCATCCGCCACATCACGCTAGATGTCATGGAAAACAGCCTGCAAAAGAGCTACATCACCATGGATAAGGACGGAGACGGCCATTACAATGTCCTCTCTGCTCTACAGAAGTCCATCCGTGGCTCCGATGTCAATGCCAGCCTCCACTATGCAGCTCGCCTCGTTGAGGCAGGAGACCTCCCTAGCCTAGCTCGACGCTTGACCGTTATCGCTTACGAGGATATTGGTCTGGCAAATCCAGACGCTCAAGTCCATACCGTTACAGCTCTGGAAGCAGCTCAACGGATCGGCTTTCCTGAAGCCCGTATCCTTATTGCCAATATTGTCATTGACTTGTCCCTATCTCCCAAGTCCAACTCAGCCTATCTAGCTATGGACAAGGCCTTAGCCGACCTACGACTGAAGGGGAACCTGCCTATACCACGCCACTTACGAGATGGCCACTATGCCGGCAGTAAGGAACTGGGCAACGCACAGGACTATCTCTATCCTCACTCCTATCCTGGCAATTGGGTCAAGCAGGACTATCTGCCCGACAAGATAAAAGATGCCAATTATTTCACTCCTAATGAGAATGGCAAATATGAGCGAGCCCTTGGAATGACCAAGGATAAGATTGATGACTTAAAAAAATGATGACATCGTTTGCAAAAAATCACATTTTTCTCTTGAATTTTTCAAAATTTATGGTATCATAATTATAGAAACGCTGTGGTGTACGACTTCACACTTAAGTGTTGACCGACTATTTTTTGTATTATTAGGGAAACAAAAGACTTCTAACAGCATGCAAGCCGTGTCACGCGGAAGCAGCTTCAGTTAGAGCGAGTTGCCCACCTGCTTAATTGCGCGGGTTCAATACAAATCGTGAAGGTCCGGCACCAATACAGCTTTTTCTATTGCCTCCTTAGCTCAGCTGGCAGAGCAGCGGACTCTTAATCCGTGGGTCGCAGGTTCGATCCCTGCAGGGGGCATCAAACTTCAACAAGAAAAGCCTTGTAAATCAAGGCTTTTCTTGTTTAACTGATTCTTGTCACCCAAAATTCCAGTTAGGTTTTCAACAAAAAATTCCCCTTCCTTTATACACAAAAAGGAGGGGGCATTGCATAGCAAAAACTACGAGAGAAGACTGAAGTAAAATAAGTTTGACGAAAACTTGATAAAGATGATCACACACCGAGCATATTCCTAAGGATGTCTTATAAATTTTTTGGTTTAGGAATTAAGAAAGATTATATATATCAAGTTTTGATGTGCCTCACGCTTGCATATCCAAGCGGCTTTCCCCATAGTTTTGAGCAACTAATTTGTTCTAGGAAACATCTTAGTTGCTTTTTATTTTAAAACAACTATATTACGGAATATCATAGTATTGATTAATAAAAGAATACAAGATAATGACCGATTGTAAAACAAAGCTTGCTTGTTCCTACTTTCTAAAAAAACAACTGTTGATAAAAAATCTCTGTCCCTTAAGGGAACAGAGATAAAATTTATTTCTTCTTCGCACGGAAGGCAATGAAGCCTACCAAGCCTACCAGAGCTACTCCGGCAGCAATCATAATCCAGCTGGCATTCTCACCAGTCTTAGGAAGAGCCTTCTTAGTTACAACATTATAGGCATTTCCTCCGCCACTACCATTATCTGATTCGATAATCACATCAGTGCTTCCTGTACTGCTGCTTGAGCTAGAAGTCGTGCTACTGCTACTTGAGCTAGAAGAACTACTGCTACTACTCTTAGAGCTATTGTCCGAGCTAGGTTTCGGCGGTCTTGGAACTCCTGGAACTGGTGTATTGGTAATGTTCATACCATCAACAGTAGCTGTATAACCATAAACACGGTCTTCAGTAACGGAGTAAACAATATCTTTTCCATCCGCGCCGGTCGCTGGCAAGTCAGTAAATTCATACTTCCACTCGCCCTGCGCATTTGGACCGACTTCCTTAGAAGCAACTTCAACACCATTAGCATGGAGACGAACAGTAATCTTGTCTGGACGTTTGCCATCTTTATCATTGTCGTCATTCCAAGTCTTGGTACCTGAAGCGGTAATCAAGGCCTGACGGTTGGTGAAGTCTTTGTAAATAATACCAGAACCATAATTCTTGAGCTGAGCAGCATTGACCTGAATCTCTTCATCTGAGAGTTGGTAGCCTGCTGGTGCCTTGGTTTCCTTAATCACATAATGCTCTTTAATCAAGTTGCTGAAAGAAGCAATCCCGTTAGCATCGCTAGTTGCTTTTTGAACAACAGTCACACCATCTTCATCGTACAATGTGAATTCAGCACCTGCCAAAGGTTTACCAGCTTCATCTTTCTTAGTCACCTGTACACCATAGACATCCCCATGTGCATAGCCGTTCGCACGTTGGTAGCGGACAGCAACCGAAGATTTTTGTTCTTCGATATTGTCTGCTCGCAAGATAGCATCATTCGGGAAGACAGTTCCGTCAGCCGGAACTGTAGGGAAGTTAACACGATAGCGAACATAGAAGCCTTCATTGGCACCGATATGCCCCATGTTAATGGTAAAGGAACGCTTGTCAGCCGCAAGATTAATCGTGTAGTTTCCTGTCACATCCTCGCGCTGCTGGCTTAGTCGGTAAGAGTTATCAGCTGGGTCAACAACCCATGAACCTTTAAGAATTTGGAAGCTGTTAAGATCGATTTCTCCGGTATTAAAGCCCAGAGTATCTGAAATAACAACATTATCCAGTTCTTGATTTTGTTGGTTGATATTCAAGCTGTAAGTAATGCTCTTGATATTATCCGCATTATTCCAGCCGTATTTTATGAAAGTATAAGGAGTTGCTTGGCCAGGAAGACCTTTGTAATCAATTTTCCCATACTCAATGATCTTCTTGCCAACGATAAGTTTCAGAGGGATTGAGCCTTTATCTCGAACCACATTATGGTCAACACGAGCTAAAAGATGAACTTTCCCTTCAATATGAGAGCGTGTCAGGACATAGTCTGTATAAGTCAGTGTAAGCTGCTTAGAGCTTGCATCAACCACAGCTGTCGCTACGAGATTGCCGTCATCATCTTTGACTTCAAAATCAGCTCCCTCCAAGGCAAACTCAACAGGAAGTCCTATAGTAGTAGTATCTCCTGGCTGAACCTTGCCATAATTGAAGGCAAAGTTTGCGTCAATTTGAAATTTTTCCCAAGGGGAAAGACCGTCAGTCAGTTCTTCACCTTTCTGATTGTAGACATTGATTGATGTGATAACATCATCTACCGTGTTAGCTCTGGCAGATTGACTGCTAGAAAACAGGCTAAAGAGGAGCACAAAGGCTACTGAGAAAAAGCGCGCAATAGTATGAGATATTTTTTTCATAAATAATCCCTCCATTTTTCCTTTTTTCCTTTTTACTGAACATGTAAAAAACATTAAGATTTCTTTACATTTCCAATTTACTACATATATTAGACTAGCATACGATTGACCATAAGTCAACTAATTACCTTAACTGGTTCCGGTTTGGTACACAGGGTGTAAACCAGTTTTTTTCTCCAAAAACCTTGTCATATAGGAGTTGGAAACAGTTTCATTCGTCACCTTCTTGTATTCTTTGAAACAAAATTGTAATATTTGACAACTTAATAAATGAACAAACATTGATAATATGAGTACAAAATTAATCATATATATAAATATATTTTGACAATAAACATAAGTATGAAAGCTTCGGACAAGACTTGTTATAATCAAAAAAACTGAACAAATCTGCTCAGTTTTTTGTTTTGTAAATATAAGCTAAAAATTATATCTAATTTATACGAATATATAATCCTACTATTTTTCTACATCATACCGCCCATCATGCCTGGATCCATAGCTGGAGCTGGGCTTGCTGGTTCTGGTTGATTAGCCACTACTGCTTCGGTTGTCAAGATAAGACTGGCAACAGAAGCGGCATTTTGCAAGGCTGAACGGGTCACCTTAACTGGGTCAATGATTCCAGCCTCAATCATGTTAACCCATTCGCCAGTCGCGGCATTGAAGCCTGTACCAGCTTCAGAGTTTTTCAGACGATCAATGACGATTGATCCTTCAAAGCCTGCATTCAGAGCGATTTGACGGACAGGCTCTTCCAAGGCGCGGAGAACGATGTTGCGACCAGTCCCTTCATCCCCTGCCAACTCAAGACCTGCGACAGCGTCCAGTACGTTGATATAGGCCGTACCACCACCTGAGACGATTCCTTCTTCCACCGCTGCACGGGTTGCATTAAGGGCATCTTCGATGCGGAGTTTCATTTCTTTGAGTTCAGTTTCAGTTGCAGCTCCGACCTTAATCACAGCTACACCACCGGACAGTTTAGCCAAGCGCTCTTGCAATTTCTCACGGTCAAACTCAGAGGTGCTGCTTTCAATCTGTGACTTAATGACTGCCACACGGTTAGCAATGGCTTCTGGATTTCCAGAACCTTCCACAATCACAGTGCTATCTTTATCAACAGTGACTTTAGAAGCTTGTCCAAGCGCTTCAATCGTAGCATCTTTGAGCTCTAGGCCAAGATCATCTGTAATCACTGTACCGCCCGTCAAGATAGCAATGTCTTCCAACATAGCCTTACGACGATCGCCAAAGCCTGGTGCCTTGACAGCTACGACATTAAAGGTTCCGCGAATCTTGTTAAGAACCAGCGTTGGCAGAGCTTCTCCGTCCACATCATCTGCAACAATCAAAAGCGGACGGTTGGTTTTCAAGATATTTTCCAATAATGGCAGAATCTCTTGAATGTTAGAAATTTTCTTGTCTGTAATCAGGATGTAAGGATTGTCCAGTTCGGCTACCATTTTTTCATTGTCAGTTACCATATATTGAGACAAGTAGCCACGGTCAAACTGCATTCCCTCAACTACATCCAACTCAGTTTCCATCCCTTTGGACTCTTCGATGGTAATAACACCGTCATTTCCAACTTTTTCCATAGCTTCAGAGATGTACTCGCCGACTTTCTCGCTGCGAGAAGATACGGCAGCAACCTGAGCAATCGCTTCCTTGTTAGAAACAGGTACTGAGTTAGATTTCAGAGCTTCAACAGCTGTCGCAACGGCTGCTTCAATCCCGCGGCGGATACCAATTGGATTAGCACCAGCTGTAACATTTTTAATCCCTTCGCGGACGATAGCCTGTGTCAAAACAGTTGCTGTTGTTGTTCCGTCACCAGCGATATCGTTGGTCTTTGAAGCAACTTCTGAAACCAGCTTAGCGCCCATGTTTTCAAAATGGTCTTCCAGTTCGATTTCCTTGGCAATGGTTACACCGTCATTGGTGATAAGCGGTGAGCCAAAGGATTTTTCCAAAACGACATTGCGACCTTTAGGACCCAAAGTTACCTTGACAGTATTCGCTAAGATGTCAACACCACGAACCATACTGCTTCTTGCATCTGCTGAAAATTTAATATCTTTTGCCATTTTATTATTCCTCTCTTCTAATCTTACTCGACAACTGCTAGAATATTGGCTTCACTGACTAAGAGATAAGCTTCATCTCCGTCCTTAACTTCTACGCCTGCGTGATTTTCTACGAGAACCTTGTCCCCTTCCTTAACGCTCAGGGCTACCAACTCGCCGTTCAAAGTACGAATGCCTTGGCCGACTGCGACAACTTCTGCTGTCTTAGTCGCTGCTTGGCCGTTTCCTGCAATGACAAATCCGCCAACTTTCTGCTCTTTTTCTTCTACTTTCAAGACCACACGGTCTCCTAATGGTTTTAACATGGTTTTCCTCCAAAGATTAAATTTTTAGCACTCTAAACTATCGAGTGCTAATCTATAGTTATTATTTTATCACTTGGTCAGAAATAGTCAAGAAAAAAAACGGCTAGATGAAAGAAAAATTTTATTTTTTTGCTTTACTTGCTCCTAAAGTCAAAAAAATAAAAAACAAGTCCGAGCTAAAATCCTCTCAGACTTGCCTTTAGGGGGGAATGTCTATCTTGCAAGTTTTAGTTTTGCTTCAAAATCATCAATCACTTTTTGCAGATTTAAGCGTCCTCTATAGATACCATAGCCAAACAAAAGCATGGCTAAGATGCCCAATAGAGCTAGAACGATTCCTGCAATCAGTGCTAGGAGATTGGTCTCATGAAAGAGATAAATCAGAACAAGACCGATGCTGGCAATGGCAAAGAAGAGACTGAACCAGCGTCCTAGATTTTCAATCATATGCTTCTGGTAGTGAATTTCTGTTTCATAGCCTTGAATCAATTCTTGTTCTGTCATGATTTTCTCCTTTTAATATTTCAATCCTGGGTTGAAGAAACCAACTAATACACCAACAAAAGCAACTACAACGAGGATGAGCATAACTTTGATTGGAGAAAAGTTTTTCTTCGCCATCAGCCACCAACAGAAGACGATAAAGAGTGCTGTCAAGAGACCAGGGTAGACACCATCTAACTGATCTTGCATGACCAAAAATGCTTTACCAGATGAATCTTTCAATTGGAAAGCCGTTTTTACTGGAACCCAAGTAGCAGCAACTGCTCCGATAACCATACCACCAACGATAGATACTGATTTACGGATAGCCTGTCCTTGAGGGCCTACCAAAAATTCAACAGCCTTGTCCCCTAATTCATAACCTTTGAAATAGGCAAATTTCATACCTGCATAGGCAAGTAAATTCCATACTACGATGTAGAAAATTGCACCTAGAGGTGAACCGCCATTAGAGAGTCCTAGGGCAATCCCTAGAATAATCGGAATCAAAGTACCAACAATAAGGGAATCTCCAATACCTGCAACCGGTCCCATAAGACCAGCCCGCAGTCCATTTATAGTTTCATCATCAACTCCATCAGCACCATTGGCACGCGCTTCTTCAAGACCAGCTGTTATCCCAACAATCAAAGCTCCCAGCTGAGGTTCTGTATTAAAGAAAGCAGTATATGTTTGCATAGCCTTTGCCTGCTCTTCTTTATCCTTATAAAGCTCCTCCACCACTGGCAACATAGAAGCTAAATAACCAAAGGTCTGCATGTGTTCTTGTGAAAAACAGGTTAGATTCCCATAGTACCAATGATGGAAAGATTTGCCTAAAGTTTTTCTCGTTAATTTCACCATCTTAAATATCCTCCTCATCATCGTCTTCAACAAAATCTGCATTTGTTCCCGCAGTAGCTTGCGCTCTTATATTTTTTGCCATTTGAATTTCATAAAACAGAACAGCGAAAATCAGAGAAACAACAGCACAAGAAACAAGATTCAGACCCAGAGAAGCTGCCAATGTAAAACCGACAAAGAAAGGAATGAAATCAACAGCTTTTTCAACAATTTGTTTAAAAGGATAGCGATTCCGACACACGGAAGCAGTGAACCAACTGTAAAGAGAGTTTTCATAGGAATTCCATCCAACGGTAGAGCTGATTTCAAAGTTGTTACAGCCTCAGCACCTAGTTTACACATGATGAGTGTAGGCAGGAATGAAAAAACCAAGTGTGAAATCCAAGGGAAACCCCAATCGACTACATATAGCTTTTTAAAATCCTTTTTTTCTACTGCTTTCCAACCAATATGCTGCCAAAGCAGATTCATAGTTGCTGTACCATAGAAGAGTACTGTACCAACTGTTCCTACTAGAGTTCCCATTGATTTTTGCAAGATTTGCTGCATCAGCAGAATCTAAAGTTAAACCTTGTGTCTTAATGGCAACCATAGCAAGTGGAATCCCGATGTAAGAAACAGCTCGCACATCAGCAGAGACAGTACCACCAGGAGTGACCAAAGCGATGTAAACCAATTGCATAGCAACTCCACAAACAATACCAAGCTTAATATCTCCTAAGATAAGACCAGATATTAAACCTCCTACTAAGGGACGTCCTAATGTATAGTTACCAATAGATGTACCACCCAAACCAGGCATAGATGACAGACATGCAAATAATCCCAGTAAAGCGGCTTGCAGCCAAGAAATTGTCATAATAGACTCTCCTTTTCATTATTGTAATTAAAAACCAAATTTAGACTTGAAATCGCTCCAGTAACCGATGGAAACATCAGGCAAGAGCTGGAATTTGACTTTGTAACCAGCTTTTTCAATCGCTTCAATCGCTTCTGCCTCTTCCTGAGTGATAGACTGGTTGTTGCCCAGCTTAACAGCTCCCGGACGGTCATTAGCCGGACCAACGATGATTTCCTTAACATCCCCAGGTACAAAACCTTGGTCCACTAGGATTTCCTTCATATCCACGGGATTTTTCGTAATGAGGAAATAGCGGCTGTCTGACTCGGTGACCTTGCCTGATTTTTCCTTGAAGGCTTCCTTGGTCCAAACAAAAGTCTTCTTGTCAGAAGCTCCCTTGTAGGCCTGAATCAAAACCTTGTTTCCTGCCGCCGCATTATTAACTGCAATCAAGCCATCACAAGGGTATTCCTTAGCCCAGCGAGTGACTGTTTGACCGTGGATCATGCGGTCGTCAATCCGTACAAATGATACTGTCATCTTTAAAATCTCCTTTTATCTTTTATAATGTATAGCGGAAGCACTAAATGTCGTCTTCATCTTCGTCAGCTACATCGCTTACGACTTCAAATTCCTGCAAAGCAGCTGTGGCCTCGGAAAGGATAGCCTGAGCCAGCTCTTTTCCGTCTAAGATGTCTTTCATAACCAAGCCAGTCAGTCCCATAGTCAGGTTCAAACCTCCCAAGATAACTGCTGAGTCGAGCTTACCCATGTCAGCTAAGACGCTAGCTGCTGTCGTCAGAGGACTGCCTCCTACAATATCGGCCAGCACTAAGACACTGTCATCAGCGCTTAAGCCAGCCAAGGCCTGAGTAAAATCAACTGCAAAATCATCAACTGACTCGCCTTCCTGAAGACCGACCGCAATCACCTGATCCGTCTTATCTCCGGCAAACATCTTCAAGGAACTCTGCACGCCTGCAGCCAGTCCCCCATGGCTGACCAGTACAAGGTATTTCATCTTTACTGCCTCCTTTATCCTTCAACTTCTTAGCCAAGTCAGGCTTTAGATGACGAAGGATTTATTGATGATTTTATTGTACAAGATTTGTAATCGGTTTCATATTGTCAAATGTCATTTTGCCCAGATGACATTTGTTAGGAAAAATATGACAATTGTCATATTGGTCTAGTCAGCTCTGCTTTTTTCTGACTTAATTGGCAATAAAAAAGAAAGCAGATTATTTTCCGCTTTCTATTTCTCTTTGAATGCTCGGCAAGGCACTGTCAATCTCTTGATTCTGCATAGCATTTTGAATCAGATAGTCCATCCGGTCCATCGTATGACGGTCTACTTCTAGACTGATGTCAATGATAGAGCGATTCATCATGTGGTCTAGCCTCTCAGAAGTCAAGGAATCCAAGCCAAAATCATCTGCCTGTAAGATTTCTCTAGCCTGTTGACTTTTCACCACAGATGGTAAGACAGAGGTCCCCTGCGATTTTTCAAACAAGGCCTGCTGGCTTTCTTTGTCCTGTGACAGCAAGAGCATAAATTCCCAAGCTAACTTTTCTTGCTTACTATTGGAAGACATGGCAAAGAGCGAGGTCTTAACCTGTGTTCCCATCACCTGGCTGTTGGCTGTCGGCATCGGGATACAAGTCCAAGAAAAGCTAGAATACTTGGCAACATGGTATGGGTAGGGCTTGTAGGTCCGATACTGGGCCAGACTCATAGGATAGAAGGCCACCCGCCCCTCATCAAAGTCATTAGAAGTCACCTTATAGTGCTGGCTGAGCATGTCTAGCTTGCTCATAAAGGCCAAGGCTTGGTGCATCTCTGAGCTGTCTACATTGATACCGGATTTATCGGTAAGATGGCCGCCGTAAGCTACCAGAGCCTGCTGCCAAGTGTAATCCGTAATACCGTACTGATCCACCACACCATCGCCATTGGTATCCTTGGTTACTTTCTTGCAAATCTCATAGAAATCCGCCAGGGTCCAACCTGACTCAGGAATGCTAATTCCTTCTTTTTCAAGCAGGTCTTTATTGACACACATCATGATAGGATTGCTCTCAACTGGAAGAGCATAGCTGACTCCCTGATATTGCCCAGCTTCATAAGCCACCGGATAAAAAGCCTTTCGTTCATCATCCGTTAGGAGGGTATCCAAGGATTTAAGCGCGCCAGTCGAAGCCAACATGCTAAAGTCGTTTTCCGGTACCATAAAGAGATCCGGCTGCTCGCCTTTCAAGACTTGCTCTGCCAGCCAGTCAGCGTAATCATCCTTGGGAATACCGCTTTCATAGACGACCTTGACATGAGGATGCGTCTTTTCAAATTTTTTAATCAGGCTGTCCAAGACCTTGTTTTCGCGGCTATTAGGTACATCCCAGCTAGAGCCAGCATAGACCCCGATACGAAGAACTTTTTCCTGAGCCGAAGCCCAAAAGACAAAAGCCAAGGCAATAGATATGACAAGGACAACCAGCAGGGCCACATGTCTTAGTCTCCACTTCATTTGTCACTTTCCTTACTAAAATCTCTCTGGGTGACTCCGGTCTGCACAGCCCAGATAGCCAGCTGGGTTCGGTCGCGCAAGTTGAGCTTGGCTAGGATACCTGACAGGTAATTTCGGACTGTCCCTTCTGATAGAAAGAGCTTGGCTGCAATTTCTTTATTGGAAATCCCAAAGCCAATCTGCTGGATAATCTTCCACTCCGTCCGGCTCATGTCCTCTATATTTTCCTCCGTCACTGTGATAGCAAAGTTGGACTGAGCCATCTGAGAAAAGATTTTGAAGACCTTGGTGGCAATATTGGGATTGATCATAGCTCCGCCCCGATAGACTGTCTGAATGGCTTCGTGAAGCTCTTCTGTCGAAACTCCTTTGAGAATATAACCAGACGCACCGTATTTGAGAGCAGAGAAGATAAAGTCATCATCGTCAAAGGTCGTCAGAATGATAATCTTAACATCCGGATACTGCTCCTTGACAGCCTTGGTACAGAGAACACCGTCCATGACTGGCATGCGAATATCCATCAAAATCACATCTGGGCGTACCCGATGAAGCTTTTCCAGCACTTCCTTGCCGTCTCCGACTGTCCCAACAACCTCAATATCTGCGTGGGCAGACAGAATGATTTGCAGAGACTCGCGAATCAAGGCCTGATCGTCTGCTATTAAAACCTTAATCATGTCTTCCTCCTATTTTTGGGATTTCGATATGCGTGTAGAAACCGTCCCGATTTTCAAAGCGGACGCTTCCGCCAATAATCATTAGGCGCTCCTGCATCTGCTTGAGGCCATAGCCATAGTGGAGTTCATCAAAGCCAACACCATCATCCTGAATGGTCATTACATAAGCTTCTTCTTCCTCTAGTAGCTCAATCCAGATAGTCTTGGCATGCCCATGGCGGACAGAGTTGGTAATAGACTCCTGAATCACCCTGAACACAATGTCTTCCTTGGCGATATCCAAGTCAATATTATCCCATTCGTAGCGGAGATGAATCTCCAAGTTGGAGATGGCTTCATACTCACGGATAATCTTAATCAGAGCTTCCTTCAAAGTATTATTTTCCAGAGCTCCCGGCCGCATCTTATTGAGCGAGCCGCGGACATCACGGATACCATCTCGAACGACGACTGAGACATTATTGAGCTGCTCCTTAGCCCGATTGGTATCAATATCAACCAAGACCTTGACCGCATCAATACCCGCTGAAATTCCTGTCAGGGCATGGCCCAATGTATCGTGAATCTCTCTGGCAATACGCTTCCGTTCTCGGTCTTCTGCTATTTTCTCAGACAAAGCAAGGTAAGAGTTCAACTCGCGATTGGCCTGAGAAGCCATGCGCAGCTCTTCCTCAATCCGATGACGCTCCGTAATAGCCGACAAGATATAGAAGAGCAAGGAAATCATAAAAACGACGATATTTAAAGAATAGAGGAAATTCTTACCAAAAAGCAGTAAAAGCCGAACGGACTCTGGGTAAAACCGAATATAGGTATCTAGAGAAGGCAGCTTGATAAAGAGCGACATGAGGTCATAGTTGGACAAGAGCAGCATGCCAAAGCTCAAAATAATGAAAGAAAACCAGTACTTCTTGTCCTTGGAAGAATTGAACTCCTTAGAGCCATAGAAAATATCCGCAAACACCAAGAGAATCAAGCCATTGTAGGACGAGTGTAATACGGAAAAGATGACCAGCATGAGCAGGATTTCAATAATGGTCGCCTTGTCATAGACGGACAGCTGATTGGGGTGGCGCTCGCGATAGTACATGACCAAAAGCAGACAGGCATACAGACTAATTGATACCCAGAAAATCAAGCTGGGAGAGCCCGGAATGGCATCCAAACGCTCCAAAAGCGAGTGACTGAAGCCCTTAGCTGCTACATAGTTGGTCGCAAAGAGATAGATGGACGCATTATAGACAATGGCAACCAGATTGATGACCATCAAGGCTATTTTGCTGTAAAATATACTTTTTTGAGGTCTCATTATTGCCACCCTGTAACTGTGTATTGACTGATATTATCCCTATTAACCAGATGAACTGGAATCAGGTATTGGCTGTCGTAGGATTTCCCCTCTTGCATCAGCTCAATTACCTGCGCCACCTTGCGTCCCATCTGAATGGGCGATTGGGCCACGGTCCCCTCTATGTCGCTAGTCGTAGCCAGAAAGTTTTTGATATCTGGTGAACCATCCACGCCATAGATTGAGATTTTCTTATCAAGACCTTGATTTTTAATAGCAGCCAAGGCCCCGATGGCTGCTCGATCATTGAGCGCCATAACTACATTAAAGTCTAAACCTTCATCCAGAGCCCCTTTGACCTGCGGCATGGTTTCCTCAGTCTGGCCTAGTGTTTCTTTCTGGGAAATAATCTTGTAGCTAGGCTGTTTTTCAATCGTATCAATAAATCCCTGAATCCGGTCCATGGCAGAGACGGCATTGCGGTGCTCTAGAAGGAGAATATTGGCAGAAGGCAGACGCTTCATCATGTCCTGGGCAATCAGGACGCCTGCTTGGTAGTTATCAGACACAATAGTCGTATCCACTTTTACATCCTGACTGATAGGCGCATCTACTACGATGATTTTAATACCAGCTTTCTTGGCCTTTTGAAGAGAGGAAATGATACTTGGACTATTGCTTTTCACCGGATTGATGACAATGACATCAACCTTTTCTCGGACAAAAAAGTCAATCTGCTGGCTCTGCTTGCCCTCATCCAGCTCAGGATCCCGAACGTAGAGCCTGCTGCCCTGCTGGTTGGTTTTCTTCTCCAGCTCCGCATTTAAGGTCTTGTAAAAGTCATTGTTCATGGTCATGTAGGTCACCCCAATCTTGACCTGCTTCTCATCTGGCAAAACACCCTTGAAATAAACAAAAAACAAACCCAAGATAAGCAGAATGAAAAGCGGCCAGAGAGCCTTTTTCTGATAATGCTGTATCCGTTTTTTGACCTTAGCTGATACCATTTTTCACCCCCTATGCCGTAAGCGCCTTTATGAAACATATAGGATTATTATATTACAAAGCCGCCAAAAAGCAAAATCTTTCCAGAAATAGTTATAATAAAAGAGGCAAGACAGAATCTAAAAAATCATTGATTTTTGATTCTTGGCCCCACCTCGACAATCATAATTAAACTTTTAAAAGCTTGATAGAAAGAGACTTTCTCTCACACAGAGCTTGCATCCTACAAAACTGAATAATGATTTTTTAGAGCAAGGTCATTTCCCAGTCTTTGCTTCTTGCTTAAAAGGGAAGTTCCTCTTCTTCCAACACCAAATCTGCCAAATCAGCTCCGCTATTATTTTCACGCAGGGCACGCTGAGCCCGACTTTCTAGGAGCTGGAAGCTATGACAGAGCACCTCTGTCACATAATGAGTGGCCCCCTCCTTTTCATAGCGACGAGTCCGCAACTCACCATCCAGAGAAATCAAGCTGCCCTTACTTGCATAGCTGGCTAAAGTCTCAGCTAGGCGCCCCCAGACAACCACATTTACAAAATCCGCCTCACGCTCACCGTTCTGAGATTTATAAGGGCGATTAACCGCGACCGTTGCGCGGGCCACAGATTTTTCATTCGCAGTCTTGTGAAGTTCAGGCGTAGCCGTCAGCCGGCCGATTACAATTACTTTATTATACATATTCTTTCCTCCTATCTATTTATTCGCAGGAAATCAAAAAAAGTTACAGAAATTTGTAACTTTTCGATGAAAATTTTTTACTTTTTATGAACCATAAATCCTGTCGCCTGTTGATTGGCCATAATGGTCATATCTGTAATCTGCACACGAGGAGGTTGACCGGTCACATAGACCACTGCATCTGCGATATCTTGAGCTTGCAAGGCTTCGATTCCCTGATAAACCGTCGCAGCCCGCTCTTTGTCACCATGAAAACGTACTGCAGAAAAATCTGTTTCAACAATCCCCGGTTGAATGGTTGTCACCTTGATGTCTGTTGCGATGGTATCGATTCGAAGCCCATCTGAAAGTCTTGACGGCAGCCTTGGTGGCTGAATAGACCGCTGCACCCGCATAGGCGTAGATTCCTGCTGTTGATCCCATATTGATAATATGACCTTGATTGACTGCTACCATGGAAGGCAAGAAACAGCGAGTAACCGCCATCAAACCCTTGACATTGGTATCTAGCATAGTCAGCATATCCAACTCATCATAGTCCTGATAGGGAGCCAGTCCTAAAGCCAGTCCAGCGTTATTGACCAAGATATCTATCTGAGCAATCGTTTCTAGAATATCGGAACAGACGGTCTTCACCATGGCCATATCCGTCACATCCAGTGGGAAAGTCCAAACCGTTTGATTTGGAAAAGTTTCTGCAAACTCCGACTTGAGGGCTTCTAGTCTGTCTGTCCGTCTCCCTGTTAGAACGACATTCTCACCCATTTCCATATAAGCACGCGCAATCGCTTCACCAATTCCTGATGTCGCTCCTGTAATCACAACATTTTTCGCCACCTTATTCCCTCCTATCTGGTGTATCAGATACTGACAACTTCCTAGGCAGTCCAGTGTTTAGTTGAGTCGAATGGAGTTCCAACAACCTGGTCATCTGATAATTCAATAACCCCACGTTTTTGCGGAGCATTAGGCAGCTGAAGTTCCCGTGGGCTGCACATCATGCCAAGACTCCTTTCGCCTCGAAGTTCTCCTGGGAAAATCACATTCCCTTTAGCATCATGGCACCTGGCAGAGCCACAATCGTTTTGAGGCCGACTTTGGCATTAGGAGCACCGGCCACGATTTGAACAGTCTTATCAGCAGCTACCTGCACTTGGCAGATATTCAGGTGGTCACTATCTGGATGAGCTACCATATCAACGATTTCTCCAACCACAAACTTCGGTTGGCTATCATTAACCAAGTCCGCTGGGAATCCTTCCTTGCTCAACTCCTGATTGAGAATGGCCACTTGCTCATCTGTCAAAAAGACCTGTCCGCGCTCTGCAATTTCAAAAAGGTCAGACTGTTCAAAAATATTCCAAGCTACTGTCTGGCCATTGTCTTCACGGTAAACACGCGCTATCCGTCCCTTGCGCTCAGCCGCCAGTTTAGCTCCTTGATTGTCCGCAGCAATAACCATCAGCACGTCGCCGACATATTCTTTATTATAGGTAAAAATCATTTTACGCTCCCTTTTTCTCTTATACTAGCTAAAAATTCATTGATTTGACCCTTGGTCTTGCGTTCACGATTGACCAGACGGCCAATCTCCTGTCCCTTTTCCAGCACTACTAAGCTGGGAATCCCGTAAATGTCCCACTCTTTGGCCAGATCCAGATAGGCATCACGATCCACTTGGATAAAGCGATAGTCAGGATTTTCCCCTTCTATCTCTGGTAGAAAAGGTTTGATAAATTGGCAATCTCCGCACCAGTCAGCCGTGAAAAAGAAGACAGTCTTCTCCCCATCATTGACATAAGAAGCTAATTCCTCTATATTTATAGGAAAAATCATGCTTCTTCCTCGTAGCTTAGTTGGCCATTTTCATAGACAAAAGCAAAATGACGGTCGTCCTCTAAGACCAGACCGCCAACCAAGCGGTTATCTGTGGACTCATAGAGCTTGACATAGAGACAGGAAATAGCGCCTTGGCTGGAAAAGAAATCTCGCACAAGCTCGACGATTTCCTCCCGATTACGCAGTCTTTTCTGTTCCTGTACGACTTTGGCTGCCCCAAAAAGCCAGCGCTCCAGCCCCCAAAAAGGGCGGTTGTGGTTAAAATGATTTTTTTAGCTTTCATGTAGAATATTTTAACACAAAAGAGCAGAGGCGACAAACAATATTCCAGATTTTCCTGGGAGAAGCTGGATTCTTGAATGGGCAGTCCTGTTGATTCATACAAACTACAAGATTTCCCTACTCATTTACCGCAAAAAGTGATAAAATAGGGGGCAGAAAGAAGGTAAGTTTATGACAACATTATTTTCAAAAATCAAGGAAGTAACAGAGCTTTCTGCTATTTCAGGTCACGAGGCGCCTGTTCGCAGCTACCTGCGGGAAAAAATCACTCCCCATGTCGATGAGGTTGTCACCGACGGTCTGGGCGGTATCTTTGGGGTACGCCATGCAGAAGCTGAAAATGCTCCCCGTGTGTTGGTAGCGGCCCACATGGACGAGGTTGGCTTTATGGTCAGCGAGATCAAGCCGGACGGAACCTTCCGTGTAGTGGAAATCGGCGGCTGGAACCCCCTGGTCGTTAGCAGCCAACGCTTCAAACTCTTTACCCGTGAAGGTCGGGAAATCCCTCTTATCTCAGGCTCTGTCCCTCCTCATCTGACTCGCGGATCTGGCGGTCCAGTTATGCCACAAATTGCAGATATTGTCTTTGACGGTGGCTTTGCGGACAAGGCCGAAGCTGAGAGCTATGGCATCCGTCCAGGAGACACGATCGTACCAGACAGCTCTGCTATTCTCACAGCTAACGGCAAGAATATCATCTCCAAAGCCTGGGACAACCGCTACGGCGTCCTTATGGTCAGCGAATTAGCTCAAGCCTTGTCTGGTCAACAACTAGGCAACCAACTCTATGTCGGTGCCAATGTTCAAGAAGAGGTTGGCCTGCGTGGTGCCCATGCTTCAACGACAAAATTTGCTCCTGAGGTCTTTCTGGCTGTGGACTGCTCCCCAGCTGGCGACATCTACGGCGGTCAAGGGGCCATCGGTGATGGAACGTTGATTCGCTTCTTTGATCCTGGTCATCTCATGCTGCCAGCTATGAAAGACTTCCTCTTGACAACTGCTGAAGAAGCTGGCATCAAGTATCAATACTACTGCGGCAAGGGCGGAACGGATGCTGGTGCTGCCCATCTCCAAAGCGGCGGCGTACCATCCACTACCATTGGTGTCTGCGCCCGCTACATTCATTCTCACCAAACTCTCTATGCCATGGATGATTTCTTGCAAGCCCAGGCTTTCCTGCAAGCTCTGGTCAAAAAGCTGGATCGCTCAACGGTGGACACGATTACCAACTATTAATTTCAAAAGGCAGTCCGTTCTTCATTCGGGCTGCTATCTCTTTTGTCTGATACTTTCCCTTTCAACTTTCCAATTTGAAGAAAATTTTGTTATAATGCTTAGCAGAGGTGAAAATATACATGAAAAAAATTGCTTTTGATTCTGAGAAATACTTAAACCTGCAACGCGACCATATCTTGGAGCGCATTAATCAATTTGAGGGCAAACTTTACATGGAATTCGGCGGTAAAATGCTGGAAGACTTCCATGCTGCCCGCGTCCTGCCAGGCTATGAGCCGGACAATAAATCAGACTTCTCAAAGAGCTCAAGGACCAAGTAGAGATTGTCATTGCCATTAATGCCAACAACATTGAGCACTCTAAGGCGCGTGGTGATTTGGGGATTTCCTATGATCAGGAAGTGCTGCGACTAATCGATACCTTTAACGAGCTGGATATTTATGTAGGCTCAGTGGTCATCACCCAGTATTCCGGTCAGCCGGCAGCTGACCTCTTCCGCAGCCAGCTGGAAAAGAATGGCATCGCCTCCTACATCCACTACCCGATCAAGGGCTATCCGACTGACATGGACCATATCATCTCACCTGAAGGTATGGGGAAAAACGACTACATCAAAACCAGCCGTAATCTAGTCGTTGTTACCGCACCTGGTCCTGGTTCTGGTAAATTAGCTACTTGCCTATCCAATATGTATCACGACCAAATCAATGGCATCAAATCAGGCTACGCCAAGTTTGAAACCTTCCCAGTTTGGAATCTGCCCCTGCACCATCCGGTCAATCTAGCCTATGAGGCAGCGACGGCAGACCTCGACGATGTCAACATGATTGATCCTTTCCATCTGCAAACTTATGGCAAGACTACAGTCAACTACAACCGTGATATTGAAATTTTCCCAGTCCTTAAGCGCATGCTAGAGCGCATCCTTGGAAAATCACCTTATGCTTCTCCAACGGATATGGGCGTCAACATGGTCGGCTTTGCCATTGTAGATAATGATGTAGCTATCGAGGCATCTCAACAGGAAATCATCCGCCGCTACTACCAGACTATTCTGGACTTCAAGGCGGAGCGTGTTTCTGAATCAGCTGTCAAGAAATCGAACTCTTGATGAACGACTTGGGCATCACACCGCTGGACCGTAAGGTAACAGTTGCTGCGCGTGCCAAGGCTGAAAGCACTGGTGAGCCAGCTCTGGCCTTGGAATTGCCAAACGGTGAAATCGTAACCGGCAAGACCTCTGAGCTCTTTGGACCTACTGCTGCTGTGTTGATTAATGCCATTAAGAAATTAGCCAATATTGCCAAAGAGACCAAGCTGATCGAGCCGGAGTATGTCAAGCCAATCCAAGGCCTGAAAATCAATCATTTGGGCAGCCGCAATCCTCGCCTCCACTCAAACGAAATCTTGATGGCTCTGGCAATCACAGCCATGGAAAATCAGGATGCTGCGCATGCCATGCAGCAACTCGGCAATCTCAAGGGCAGTGAGGCCCACTCCACTGTCACTCTGACAGATGAAGACAAAAACGTCCTGCGCAAACTAGGCATCCACGTTACCATGGACCCCGTTTACCAGTATGATCGACTCTATAGAAAATAAAAAAACAAGCTCTGTTAAAAAGCTTGTTTAGAAAGCTAGCTCTGCTAGCTTTTTTTGTTAATAACGCTTGGACAGGAGAAAACGCAAGAGATAGTAAAGTCCCAAAACCAGAATAATGGTCAAGGTCAGAAACTGATTGAGACTTAAGATGATTGGGAAATTCATGGACAAAACACTCAGGCAGGCTGCCAGCAGCAAAAGGATATTAAAAAGCAAAGTACGAGTCTTTTCGTCAATCATGCGATTGCGCTCGTCAGTCACCTGAATGTAGAGCTTCTCAAAAATTTTCCTCCCGTCTTAAGGCCAGATTATACCGAATGGTCATCAAAGAAAGCCCTAGCAGTATGCCGACCATGACTCCTTCCTGCTGATCATCCAGAGAATGAAAGTGGCTCCAGGCCAGTCCTAGCAAGATGATAAAGATTAAGATACGCCCCACGATAACTTTCCTTTGAAGTTTTTTCCGAAATTCTTGTTTCGTTAGTGTTTCCATGTCAGCCTCCTATTTTTCATACGCTTGAAAAATTTTCAAAATCACCACAATCAGGAACATTCCCACAAAAGGCAGGATTTCCTTAGGGATAAAATTGGCTTGCAAATGGAGATAAGATAAGCCAACCACCACCAAAATAGCCAATATCCATTTACACAAATAAGTCCATTTCATGATTCATCCTCCTCAAAGAGAAAAACTTCTTCAATCCTTAAATTGAAAAAGGATGCAATTTTATGAGCCAAAAGCAGCGAGGCATTATAGCGGCCTTTTTCCAAAGAAATAATCGTTTGTCTCGTGACCTCTAGCTTCTCAGCCAGCTCCTCCTGACTGAGTTTTTTTCTTTTTCGTAATTCTTGAATTCGATTTTCCAAGGCTGCCTCCTTTTCACAATGTAAAACAAACTTTACTTTTCAAATATAGTATAGCTCCCTTTACATATTTTGTCAAGAAGAAAGCGGCAAAAAAGAGGCTGGGACAAAAGTCTTAGCCTCTCAATTGTCTTTGGATTGTCGAGCAAGACGCAGTGGTTGAGTGGGCTCTACTACGCTGATTTCATCAGCTTTTACAGCCCTACTCAACTGTGCGGAGGTGGGACGACGAAATCGAATTCTAACGAATTACCGATTTCTGTCCCACTCTCTTTTATCATCTTGATTGATTTCCTTTGTTATTTGCCTTTTAAAGCCACAGTCAACTCGACACAGGCTCCTCCTTGGTCTGGATTGAGCAGGGTCAGACGACCACCATGCAAGAGAGCTACCTGCTTAGAAAAGGCTAAGCCGATACCATGATGGGGATTAGCTGAATTGCGGCTTTGGTCACTCTGGTAAAAGAGCCGTTCCGCTCCCAGCAGCATCTCCTCTGAAAATGAAGGGCCGTTGTTCCAGATAGCAAAAACCAACTGGTCCTGCTGCACTGATACCGTTAGCTTGACTTCCTTTTGATCCTGGTCTGCATGTTCAAGCGCATTCAGTAAAATATTGAGCAAAGCACGTTTGAGATAGTCCAAATGAATCGACAAAATCAAACTAAGATCACAATCTTCTTGGAGAGAAAAACGATAACTTTCCTGTTTGCTGAACAGTGCCCAATCGTCCTGTAGATAAGCTAAAAAGTCCTCTAAGGAAAGCTGACTGAACTGATTAAAATCAATCTGAAAAGCCTTAGCGTAATCAATCAAAGAGCCACAATATTCTTCCATCTTGTAACTAGCCTGCAAAATCTCAGCAGCATAGTCTGCCTGTGGCTGGCCTAACTGCGCCAATTCCAAGAGCTCAGCATTCCCCTTAATCACAGTTAGGGGCGTTTCAAATCGTGCGATGTCGCTGATAGCTGTAAAATCAACTCCTGATTATGCTGCTGCTCTTTTTCTAGAAGACGAGCATTTTCTTGGTGGCTGCTCCGTAAATCGCTATAGACTTCGAGCATTTCCTCGATCCGAAAAAGCTGGCTTTGATTTTCTTCTAAAAGCTTCTTGCTCGTTAGCATTTTTATTTCCCTGTCGATTTTTCGGAGCAATTTCAAAATATGATAAAAAGTAATCAGTAGCAAGCTCCCTGCCCAAAAGAACAAGGTGAAAAAGAATGTGGTCTCTTCCTTGCGTGAATTCATAGCCTATAAGCACAAAAAAATCAAAAACATGGAAAAAAAGACGATTTTTTTAAACTGGTTGTCCAGACTAGGCTTTTTGAAATTTCGGGTTCTAATTGCCATCTATAGCCTACTCCTCTCACTGTTGCGATTGCTTGCAGCCCTTCTTGTTTGCATTTTTTTGGCGAATCTGATATACGTATTCTGAGATGGAGCGAAGCTGTGTTTCTGAGCTTTCTGGGTAAAAGCAAAGTATGCAGGCGTTCAGCTGAAAAAGGTCTGCTTGGGATTGCTAGCTAGTAAATGCAGCAACTTAAACTCTCGCTCTGAAAAATTTCAAGACTTTACCAAAACAGGCAACTTCATAGCGCTCTGGATAAAAATTGACAAGAAGCAATTTCAGAATATCTCTCCTCACGTCTTTCCTCCCGCCGAAGATGAGCTCTGACACGCGCCAGCAATTCTTTGGTCCCAAAAGGCTTGACAATATAGTCATCTGCTCCACGAAAGAGCCCTTCCACTTTGTCCGCCTCCAACTCCTTGGCCGTCAGAAAGATGATTGGACACGAAAAAAATGAGGACGAATGTAGGAACACAACTCAAAACCATTAACAGGCTCCATCATCACATCCAGCAGAATCAAGTCATATCCGACAAAATGCGTCAGCTCTAGCTCTTCTATCCGATCAAGCGTCGTCACATCATAAGCATCGAGCTCTAGGACGTTTTTCACCAGCTTCAAAATGCTCCGGTCGTCATCAACCACCAAAATACGATACTGTCTCATGATTTCCATTATAGCATACCTCTAGCGAACATCTCGTTTCAAGGTTAAGAATATAGCAGAGCCCCAAACCAAAGCTAACCATAACAGCTGTATTCCCAGCCCTGATAGATCTATTGAATGCTGAAGCCCTTCATACTCAAAAAAAGATTTAGGGTAGCCAGATCGGGCAGGGTATTTTTGCTTCCTTGATGAAAGTTGCCAACAAACGACTGAGACCAATCAAGAGAGGAAAGAGCACTGACACCGGCACAACCCAAGATTGAAATAGCAAAGCGAGGCCGGCAGTTAAAAAAAGCCAGAAAAAAAGATTGCTGAGAAGACCAAAAAGAGCTGTAATAAAGGAATTTCCCCAGTAAGGACCAGCTAAAGTCTAGGTCAAAACGAGCCAGCATAACAAGGAAACAGCTGCCTATCATGATACTGTAGAGGATCAAGAGCAGCACGGCCAGAAAAAGGAATTTCCCAGTCAACCAAGCCTTTCTATTTGATACAGTTAGAAAATTCGTTCGCATCCCCGACTTGACAAACTCCTGGGCAAAATAGAGCGAAGTAAAGATGACGATGACAGGCTGCGCCAGATAGAGGGCATGCAAAGCCTCACTCAGAGCCTTTGTCTGACCAACCGCTGTCTGACTATAGTCAAGATTCATCAGAAAAAAAGGAACGACTACCAGAACCACCAAGGCGGCACCAAGAGCGAGATAGTAAGAACGGAACTTAATCCATTCACTTCTAAGCAGAGCTTTGATCATCAGTAGTGCCCTCCTAAATCCGTCTTCAAAAAAGCGCAGAGAAGTCATGCCGCCGATGACTAGTAACCATGCACCAAGTATCAACAGTCCTTGCAAGGGATTGTTGGCATATTGGGAAGTTGGCGTTGCAGCAAACAACTCTCCTGCTGGCTGTGGCAGATAAGCTCCCCAACTCGTGTGAGCTGCCAGGTAGTTTCCCAGATTATAGATTTGGGGTACGAGAAAAAGCAGAGGTACTAGCATGGTCCGAGCCAATAAACCTAACAAAAATGAAAGGATTCCTAATAAGGTCAGAGATAAGGTTTTCCACAAAATCAGACTCCAAGCTGCCTGATTGAGCGGAATCGGATCAAGCCCTTCCTTTCCTAAAGCCAGATGCATGGCCATATAACTAAAAGTAAATTGATAAAAAAAGCTAATGGCAAGAGAAAAAGCAAGCAAAGGTCATAAGTTTCCCCACAAGCAACTTCAGGCGGTTATTACAGGTCAAGAGACTGGTTCTCAAGCTATGAGACTGAAATTCCATAGCTCCCAAAATTCCAGCTAGAATGACCAAAACCATGACTGCCATAGAGGCCCCGTTGAGACCTAAATATTCCAGCGGATCAATAGCTTCTGCCAGCCCAGGAACCGTTTCAGGTGTGGCATCCAAGCCGATAGACAGATACTGTCGGCCCTCCAACCAGGATACGACAGGCACCAATAGCAGCATGAAGGCCACACTCACTTTGAAAGCCTTGGTTGAGCGGATTTTCAACCATTCTGAATGCAATAAAGACATCGTTTCTTTCATCTTAAACCTCCTCTGTCAAATCAAAGAAGAGATCTTCTAGACTGTCTGAATCTTGCAGCACCTCTTCCAATCGTCCTTGCTCAATAATTCGCCCATGATGAATCAAGACCACATCATCTGTCACCATTTGCACCTCTGACAGGATGTGGGAGGATAGAAGTACCGTTTTCCCTAAATCAGCCTGCTGACGGATGAACTTTCTAAACCACTTAATCCCACTTGGATCCAGTCCATTGGTCGGCTCATCTAATATAAGAAACTGAGGATCACCTAGCAAAGCTGCTGCTAAACCCAACCGCTGACCCTCCCCCCAGAGACAGGCTTGACAAGATGTCCTTCCTCTTATGAGCGATTCCAGTCATCTCCAAAACCTCATCAATCCGAGACTTGGGAATAGCATTACTCGCCGCAATAATTCTCAAGTGGTCATAGACCTTTCGATTTGGCAGACCGCCAATGCCGTCAAAGGCTGCACCTACCGTTCTGAGCGGATAAGTCATTGACTGATAAGTTCGCCCATCAAAAGTCGCAGTTCCTGCTGTCGCCCGATCTAACCCCAAGAGAATCCTCAAGGTCGAGCTTTTACCAGCACCATTTGGACCCAGAAAGGCTGTAATCCGACCGCTTCTAGCAGTAAAAGAAATATCTTCTAAAATCTGCTTGCTGCCATGCTTTTTGCAGACTCCTTCTATTTTCACTGTATGTTCCATATTGAACTCCTTTTGATTTCTTTAGTATACAGGGGCAAGTTCAGAGAAAGTTCAGACAATAAAAAAACTTGCCTTGCGACAAGTTTCTTTTCTCATTTTTCGACTGCATCCCAGAGTTGGCGGATACTTTTTTTCTGCACGGGATCGACAAAGTGTGGAGCGATTTCCACCAGAGATTGCAAGACAAAAGCCCGCTCAGCCACATAAGGATGAGGAACAATCAAGTTTGGACTGTATAGCTCCTCCTGCCCTATGTAAAGAATATCCAGATCAATCACGCGCGGTCCCCATTTGATCTCCCGCACGCGCCCTAGATCCGCCTCAATAGCCAAGAGCGTCTGCATTAAGTCCTCAGGATTGAGCCAGGTTTCAACTTCAACAACTTGATTGAGAAACGAATCCTGCTCAATACCACCCCAAGGTTCTGTCTCGATACGACTTGATGCCTGCAAAACTCTTATATTTTGTTCTGCCATTTTTTCCAGAGCCGCATCCAGATTGGCAGCTGGGTTGCCTTGATTGCTGCCCAGAGCGATAAAGACTTTCCGCTTTTGACGCACTAGCTTGACTGAGCAGGTCTCTAAAGGCAGCGGAACTGGTGCCCAAGGCTTCTTGACCTCCAAGCTGACCTTCTCCACCAAAGGGTGAGTCAGAAAAACCCGATCAATCAACTTGTAAGCCAGGGTCTCAATCAAGTCTTCCTTGCTCTCCTGACACCAGTGGGTCAAATCCTGAGCCAATTCTCCATAGTGGATAGAAGCTGTCAGGTCGCCTGTTTGGGCAGCCCGAGTCATATCATAGTCCAAAATCAGATCCAGCACAAAACGCTGGCCCAATTCCTTCTCTGCTCCAAACAGACCGTGATAAGCATACACTTCCAAATCCTTAATGCGCAGCTGATCCATTCCCTTATCCTTTCTGATTCAAGTTTCTGCATTTCATCCTTAATAAAACTACTTGGCCTTTCCTAACACGCTCCACCACTGATAAGATCAATGTCCCATCAGTTTGTAAGCTTCATTTTTTAGGTCCTTGTCCGTCGCTAAAATGCCACGCGCCGCTGTAGTAACCGTTGCAGTGCCAGGCTTTCTGACTCCGCGCATATTCATACACATATGCTCAGCTTCCACCCAGACCAAGGCCCCTTGAGCACCCAGATAGTCCATCAAGGCTTCAGCAATCTCTACGGTCAATCGCTCTTGAATCTGCGGTTTCTTGGCATAGACCTCTACCGTTCGGGCCAGCTTGGACAAGCCTGCTACCCGACCATTAGGCACATAGGCGATGTGAACCTTCCCGTAAAATGGCAGGAAGTGATGCTCACACATGGAATGAAAGAAAATATCCTTCTCCACTACCATATTATTGTCAATGATTTCAAAAGACTTAGCCAGATGCTCCTCAGCAGTCTCACCCAGCCCAGCAAAGATTTCCTGGTACATTTTAGCAATGCGCTGTGGCGTCTCCTGCAAACCTTCGCGGCTTCCATCTTCTCCAACCGCCTCAATAATCTGGGCTACAGCTGCTTCAATTTTCTTCGTGTCCATATATACTCCTATGTTCATTTTTATTTTTTGATAATTGACTTGACTGAGAAGGACGCTCAGCAAAGTCTAACTTGCGATTCTCAAGGATTGATTTTCTAACCTGAGCCAGAAAATAAAGAGAACCCGTAATCAGCAAAAGCTCATCTGACTCATGCTCTACTGCTAAATAATCTGCTAAATAATCCGGCCATTCTTTGTAAGACAGACCTTGCTGCTCGGCCAAGGCTTGCATACTTTCTTTAGAAAAACTCCGCGGATCAGCAAAGGTTGTCAAGCTTATAGCTGCTTTGGGAATCTTTTGCAGCAGCTCCACCATATCATCCAAGGCCTTGGTTTGGATACAAGCAAATAAAATATGCTTTCTATACGTCGGATAATGCTGGTCCAATGTCGCTGCTAACGACCGCAGAGCATGGGGATTATGGGCTCCATCCAGAAGGATGAGCGGCTGATCCGATATCCTTTCCAAACGCCCTGGCCATACAGCAGCAAGCAAGGCCCTCTCAACCTCTTCTTTTGTTAAAAAGGGCAGCGACTGCAGCTGACAGTATAGGTCACACAAGTGCAGAGCCAATCCAGCATTGTCCGCCTGATGCAGTCCCATCAGAGCTGTTTGATAGGAGTCTTTGACCCGATAGGCATTCGAAAAGGAAAAGCACTCCCCCTCCTCTGACTCTTGATGTTCCACTTGATAGTCTTGAGACCAAGAAAAGTGAGGAGCATCTTTTTCAGCAGCCTTTTGCTCGACTACTGCCAGAGCCTCCGGCTCCAACCTACCGGTCACAAGGGGAACTCCAGGCTTGATAATGCCTGCTTTTTGCTGGGCAATAGCCTCTAGACTGTCACCCAGCAGGGCCACATGATCCAGACCGACTGTCGTGATTGCAGTCAGCAAAGGCTGGCAGACATTGGTACTGTCCAAAAGCCCACCCATGCCGACCTCGATAATAGCCACATCCACCTGCTGCTGGACAAAATAATCATAAGCCAGAGCAGTTATAATCTCAAACTCAGTCACTCCCTGTAAACTAGAGTCAGCCGCATGCTGGGCCAAGAGGTCTTGATAAAGGCTCAGCAATCTCTGAAGGTCTTGGTCGGAAATCGCATTGCCATTAATGGCAATCTGCTCATTGTAGCTGACTAGATAAGGAGAGGTAAAGGTGCCAACACGCAGGTCTCGCACCTCCAAAAGTTGGCGCAGATGGGCAATGGTTGAGCCCTTGCCATTCGTCCCTGCAATATGAATGGCTGGTAGCTGCAAATGCGGATTCCCCCGCAGCTCCAGCAAACGCTCCATCCGCTCCAAACCAAAATTGGGACTGGCTGTCCGATAGGCTTCCAGCCAGCTTAAATCAGGTAATTCTTGTTTTTTCATCTTACTTATACTGACCTAGATTGAGATCTTCTGTCTGCTGCGCTAGACGAATCGCATCGCCAACGGCAGCAGCCATCCGGTGCTTAGCAACTTCGTGTACTCTGACAACTTCAACACCTCTGCTGGCCGCAAGGCTAGTCAGATGGGCTGAAGCTATATCACGGTTTTCAAAGCCTTCCTGAGTCTCAGGATTGATCTCAAAGCCGTTTTCTTCTAAGATACTAACGAGAAACCGCTTACGAGAAACCCCAAGAAAAATAGGGAAACCAGCCTGATGGAGACTACCCAGCTCCTGCAAAATGAGAAGATTCTCCCGCTTGGTTAAACCGAAACCAATCCCTGGATCCAGCATGATATTATCACGCGAAAGACCAGCATTTTCGGCCACCTTCAAAGATTTCTCAAAACACTTCCACATTAGTTCTGCAATCGGCAGCTCTGTAAAAAGAGATAACTCTTCCTTTGTGAAGGCTGAACCAAAGCCAAATTCTGGGAAAATCCTTGAGCTGGCATGTTGAGGACGAGCCATCACTGGATTAAACATGACAATGACTGGCGCGCCATATTTCGCAGCCGTCTCCGCCATCTTTTCATCGCCCAAGAGACCAGTAATATCGTTTATAATATCTGCACCCGCAGCCAAAGCTGCTGCAGCCACTTCCGACTTCCAAGTGTCCACAGAAATCACAATATCACTTTCCCGACGAATAGCTTCAATGACCGGCACCACCCGCTCTATCTCTTCTTGAATAGCCACAAAATGACTGCCTGGCCGAGTAGACTCACCACCAATATCCAGCATGTGAGCTCCCTCAGCAATCAGCTTTCTAGCCTGAGACAATGCCGTCTCAACCGTGTTGTAGCGCCCACCATCTGAAAAGGAATCCGGCGTCGCATTGATAATACCACAGAGGCCCGTTCGGCCATCTGGAGCAATTGCTTTTAGATTTACCATTTGACTTTCATCTCATTTCTATCGACTGCCCTGCTCTTCAACAAAAAAGGCACACTCATCTAGTGTACCGCAAAGCTCTCAGCAGATGCAGCATCCAGTCCTATGAACTGCACTCGACTTCACAAGAAGACCTTATCTAGTCCCTTGTTTCATTTACCATTTTACCATAATTCTTCTATTTGACAAAACACTTTCTAAAAGCAAAAGGGTAAAAGGCTGAGAATAATCATATTTCGGAGAATATGGGCCAGCATAGACAGCTCCAAACGCTGAAAATAAGGTCTGAGGAGATGGACAAAGACTAGTCCCAAAACTAGATAGGAGAGAAAACACAGAGTTTCCTGAGGATTTTTCGCAAGGGAAAAGCAGAGCAAACCTAGTGCAATCCCCCAGCTCTTCCGATAGCGAAGAGAGAAGTCACTGTCAACAAATTTCGGTGCTGCAGGGGATAAAACGGCAATATCAATCCCCAGAAGCAAAAGAGAAGATGACAGAAAACTCTCCGTCATCATCTGCTCCATCGCCTGTCCTGACTGCGCCTCCTTACCACACAGCAGAAGAACCCCCGCAGCATTGACCAAAATCATCAAAAAATACAAGAAAAGCAGGTGTCGATAGTTGCTTGACTGACGCAAAGAACCTTTGATTTCCTGCAGTTGTCTGGAAAAATAAAAGGCACAACAAAAAAGCAATCCCAGCAAGCCCACCATAAAAAGCAAATTAGCATGACTAAAGACCAAGCGATGAGGCATTGGATGAAGTATGAGCAGCAGTCCCGTCTGAGTCAACATAGCCAGCAATAACAATTGAATGATTTTCTCTAATTTCAGCATATTCTCTCCATTCTTCTCTTATCATTATAGAAGAAGTAAGAGCAAGCTGGGAGAAATCCCCTCAAATGTCCTAATTTGTGCCTCAAATGACAAAAAAACAGATATTCTCTGCTTTCTTACTTGTTCACCAAACCTGTCAGTATCATAATGAGTACTGCAACTCCATTTCTCAGCATGTGTGCCAAAATAGACATTTCCAAACGCTTAAATATGTAAGCAACAGCAGCTAAAACAGCACCCATACCTGCATAGATAACAAAACTGCCAATGTTGGTCGGACCATGAAAAAGACCGAAAAGAATAACTCCTACAACCAATCCCAAAACATAATGCTTGGTAAAAATCTTCTGAGGAATCAAGCCACGAAAGACTACTTCCTCCAAGATAGGGGCCTGAATCACAGCTCCTACCACTAATAAAATCTTGGGTACATGCTGAAATAAAGCGTTCAAGGCATCCTGATTAGCAGTGGATATGGCCTGACCTTCCAGTAACATAATAATTGCTCCCAACATGTTGACACCAATCATGACAACATTAGAAACAGCTAACCAGCCCAACGAAGACCATTTGAAGAAGCTAAAGTCAAGGCTCAGCAGTTCTTCTTGCTTCGCCATTCTCAGAACAAAAAAGATAATCAAAAGATATACCACCAGCACAAAGATAGTCTGGCCAGCTGAAAAACTCTTCTCAGAAGCAGTCATCTGTCGGATAAATATAAATGGTATCTGGCTGAGAAATAAGACAAACAGAGTCAGTAGGATGTACTCTAATTTTTTTAGAATTGCTTTCATATCTTCCTCCTTTTCCTTCCTAGTATAGCTTAATTTTCTCTTTTTGTATAGACAATTCTTAACTGCAAGCATTTTATATATCACGTATTGAGAGCCAATACTGATAGTGACTATGAGATCGAATCGCTCAATGTTTTCAAGACCAACAACCAAGAAAATTCTTTCTTAACGCATACAAAAAGCCCAGTCAAACTGAGCTTTTAAATTTTCTTGATTTATTAGTTTTTAAAACGTTCAACATCACGCGCAATGACCAACTCTTCGTCAGTCGGAATAACCAAGACTTTGACCTTGGCATCAGGACTGGAAATCTCGCCTTCAGCACCACGCACATTCTTTTCTGGATCCACGTTACAGCCAAACCACGAGATACCTTCAACAACCAATCTACGAATGGTCACAGAATTTTCACCGATTCCTGCGGTAAAGATGATAGCATCAGCTCCATTTAAGACAGCAAGATACTGACCAATATATTTCTGAATCCGGTCTACAAATGTCGTTGGCTAATTGAGCCTTGGCATCACCTGCCCGCATCGCTTCATGAATATCGCGCATATCACTAGACTTCTCAGAAACTCCAAGCAAGCCAGATTCACGGTTCAAGACGCGACTAATATCTTCTGGAGTATTAAAGTCATCTGTGTATTGCATCAGGTAAGGAATGATGGCAGGATCGATATCTCCTGTACGCGTTCCCATCATGACACCACCAAGTGGTGTGAATCCCATAGAGGTATCTACAGAAACGCCCTTGTCAACTGCTGTGATGGAAGCTCCGTTACCGATATGGCAAGTGATAAGCTTGAGTTCTTCAATTGGACGTCCCAAAATTTTAGCAGCTTCCTTGGCTACATACTCATGGCTGGTCCCGTGAGCTCCGTACTTGCGAACCTTATTTTCAGTGTAATATTTAGTTGGAATCGGATAGCGATAAGCTTTTTCCGGCATAGTTGTATGGAAAGAGGTGTCAAAGACTACCACGCTGGTAATGTCTGGCAGAATTTCTCTAAAAGCACGGATGCCTGCAGCATTGGCTGGATTATGCAATGGAGCCAGAAGAGACAACTCCTCTACCTTTTGAATCACTTCTTCATCAACGAGGGCTGAATCCTTAAAGTATTCACCGCCAGCCACAACACGGTGGCCCACACCGGTAATCTCATCATAAGATTCAATGATATTAAAACGTTTCAAATCATCCAGCAAAATTTTTACGGCCTGCGTGTGATCTTCAATATCAAGAACCTGCTTCTCTGATCGACCGTCAAATTTCACTGTTGAAATAGAATCCTTGAGACCAATCCGTTCCAGCAAGCCCTTAGCCAATACTTTTTCTTCTGGCATCTGATAAAGTTGCCATTTTAAGCTTGAGCTTCCTGCATTAATAGAAATTGTTTTCGACATTTCTTCACCTCTTTAAGCGTTTTCAAAATCATTATATCAAAATTTTGTTTGAATTTCACTATCTTTGTACCAGTTTTGAAAACTTTGGCGGAATTTAAACATTTCATCATGATCCTGCAAATCCCGCAGAGGATAGATAAATGGCTGAATGTTATTCGCTTCTTGCTTCCTCAAGACAAAAAGAGTTTTGGCATGCTTGCTGCTTGAGAAAATAGACTCTGGCAAGGTTATCATCGCGATAAACTGAGCCTTGGCTAGGAGCCATTTTTTCAGCAGAGGAGCTTGAGCGCTGGTCAAGAGGTCATTCGGTGCCAGAAATATAGCATAGCCTCCCGGTTTCAGATATTTGAGTGACTGCTCCATTAGAAGATGGTGGGCATAAGTGTGCTCATCCGGACTAGCCACTTCATAGCGGGAGGCGATACTGTCGTCCGGATAATAACCGACCGGTAAATCACTGATAATGATATCACTCTCTTTCAGAACCTGAGGCCGAACTGCATCCCCCTGAGCAAAGTGAGCCTTAGAGTTCATAACCTCTGCAATGCTGGCAGAAAGGTCAATTAATAAATCATCTAGCTCCAGACCTAAGTAGTCAATCTTCTTTTGAGTATGATTGAGAATGGTCTCAGCTAAATTTCCAGTTCCACTGCCGATTTCTAATACATCAGCTTCCTCTCCGTGAGCTAGCTGGTCCAATAAGAAAGTAATCAGAAAACCAATTGTATCAGGTGTGAACTGGTGGTTGACCTGCATGGGCTCCGTCTTGGCAGCCTTCATCAAGATAAACTGATAAGCTCTCCGCCACTCTTCCTTGTTCAAATGCAGAGCGCGGATTTTTTCATCATTGGTCAGAACTTCTTGTAAATCAGTATCTCCATCTAGGTAAATGCCGTTCTGCTCAATCAGAGCATCGTAAAAATTAGTTGCCAGAGCGTTTTGGATATTCTGGACGTTTTCGAGAATCAGAGTATAGGCTTGTTCTATCTTTTCAAAATTCATGGAATCCTCCGTTCATCCTATCATACCAAAAATAAGGCCCCTTTCCAAGATATATAAAATTACAAAGATTTTACAGTTATATTAGTCCGACTTACCAGCTTCGTCCGAAATCGCTTTCTCTTTTTTGTCAGTTGCTTTCTTGTCTTCCTTTGCTTTATCCTCATCTTTCTTAGAAGTACTAAAAGTAAAAGAATAGGAATGCCCGCTGCTGAGCTGACTGCTGATTTCCAGTTCCTTCCCTTTCTTACGGTAGACTGCCTTGCCCTGCTCAAACTCCATCTCACCGCTATCATCCTTGGCTGTAGGTTTTGTCAGAACCGCCATTGCATAGGCTTCCGTCCTTTCCCTGTTGAAAAGCTGCAAACGCTGACTGCTGACTTGACGGTTGAGATAAAACTGCAGGAGCAGGCTAAAGACAGCGGCCATCAGCAGTGCATACAGTAAAATACCAGCCTCAACTTTCTTCTTCCACACGATAGACGAACTCCCTCTCTAAACCTTTTTCAAAGCGAAAATGAAGATGGACAAGCTTACCTTCCTGACGGACATCAGCTGCTTCTAAACCATAAATCATGGGCTGGTAGCCGCGACCGCTCTTATCTGTTTTACGGAAATCATCTCCCTTAGATTTACCCAAGGCCAAGTCCCTGCCATCTTGTCTGATGTAGATTTTATTGTCTTCAACCTTATCAAATTGACTTCGCGAAAGCTCCGTCTCCAGTTGGTCGGCAAACAAAAGCCAGTCTTGCTGCTGATTATTTTCCTGCTGATGAAGTTCTGAGGAAAGCAGCTGAGTCATGGCCTGAAAGACCAATATTCCACCACTAAGGACCAGCAAGGCTACTAAGGTCTCTAAGAGAGTAAAGGCCTTGACTTTAAGGTTTTTGGACACGAATGACTACCTCCCCTTCGTGATAGATCAGTAGCTGCTTGTCTGTCTTCAGCTGGCGCACAGTAATTCCATTGGTATGAAGCTCTTCTTGTCCTGTCTGCAGAGCCATGTGAGCTACTCGAAGCACCTCTTCCTGCTGCAGAAGGACCCGCTGTTCCTTACGAGACCGGCTAATCTGTCCCAAAAGCAAACTGGCAATAGCCGCAAAAACTGCCATGGCCACTAGAGCTTCCAGCAGAATGCTAGCTTGAAGCTGTCGTCTTTTTAAACTTGCCATTCCCCATGTAAAGTTGGTAAACAACTGTCCTATCCTCCGTCTGAAAAGTAATTTACTGAGCGATGAGTTCCCGCCAGCCCGGTCAAACTGAATGACCTGCTGCTCATGTTCCTGCAAAGTTTGTGGAAAGTCCAGCTCTTGATAGCCATTGGAAATCTGCCGTCCTGAAATCTTGAGAGAAAGCTTCTCATGCCCAGCTAAGCTCAGCCTCTGCGTCTCCTGATAGAGCCTCTCAAACTCTAAAAAGAAGAGCTGTTCTTGAACCTGATTGAAGCCAGCCCTTACCGAGCCTGACAAGCCCAGTAAGAGAAAACTAACAACAAAAAGAACGAGGAGACTTTCCAGCAGGGTAAAAGCCTTAATTGGCAACTGCTTGAGTTTCGCCACTGTGTTTTTCCATAGTAAGCCTTATATGAATCCGCCTGTTTCTGGCTGATATTTCCTGCACTGACTAGCTTGCTTAGGCTAGCCTTTTCATTGGTATTCTTCAGTTCATAAAGCTCCGCCTGGCTTTCTACTACCTTGACCACCGCTGCCGTTCCTGTATCTGAAACAGCATCTTTTTGCTTGGTCAGATTAGGCACAAAGAGCAGCAAGAGAACGCTGATAACTAGCAAGACAATCAGCATTTCCACAAGGGTGAATGCTTGAACTTTTAAGGTGTTAAGTTTTTTCATTATAAATGAACCTCCATATTCTGATAAATGGGCAAGAGCATTGCCGCATAAAGTAAAACAATCACTAAGGCAACAAAAATAAATACTAGGGGCTGAATGAAATTCATGGCTCGGTTGATACGTAGGAAAAATTCCTCCCAAGTCTTTTCAGCATAGACTTCCAGCTCACTACCTAACTTGGATTTGACCTCGCCATACTCAATCATCAAGGACAATTCTTTCTTAAAGAAAGGATAACTAGCCACCTTTTCCGCATAGCCTTGTCCAGCTTGCAAAGCAGCAGCCATATCTGCTCCGATTTCCTGAAAGAGCTGGGAAGGCTGGTCTTGCATAATCGCAAAAATCTGACTCAATTCCAAGCCCTGACCAATCATATTGCCCCATTCACGAGCATAATAAGCGGTCAAGTAGGCCTGTACCAAGCGTCCAAAAAAGGGCAGAGCTGCTAGTTTGCTGAAAAAACGAATCTTGGATGACTTTCGATAGTAAAAGAGAGCCACTGAAACCAAGACAGCTAAAGCAAGGATGCTCCAAAAAAAGATCTGAGGCAGGTGATTAATCAGCTGAGTAGCTAGATTCTGGCTGTCCAATTGAGGCAGAAGATAGTTGCGCAATCCCAGCATGATAAGGACCAAAAAGCCCAGCAGCATGAGAGGATAGGTCCCTACCTCTATCAATTTTTTCTTAACCTTGGACAGATTTTCCAGATAGGCCTCAATTTTGCCCAGACTTAGAGTCAGATTGCCATGCAGCTCAGATAAGGACAGCTGGGTAACAACGCTGTCGGAAAATCCCAGTCGACTGATAATCTCTGAAAAGGACTGACCAGCTGACAAGCCTGCCCGCATTTCTGCCACATAAGCCTCCTCCAACAAGGTACTTCGCCTCAGAAAGTCTACAATCTCTGCTAGGTGAAAACCGCTGCTGAAAAGATTATGAAAGAGCTCAATAATCTTTTTCTGCTTAGGCGTAGACAATTTTTCGGTCTGCCTTTGCTCAGCACTGATATGTCCTTCTGCAAAAAGCTGATCAATCTGCTGATTCCAGACTGCGGCTTCGTGCTCTTGATAGTTTTGACTGACAAAATCAACGACACCTCCTCCCCCAATTAAACGCTGGTAACAAACACCTTGCAGCACCATTCTTAGCTCATCCTCACTAACGCCCAATTCCAAAAGCCGCTCATAGACACCTCGAACACTCTTAGCATGGATCGTTGAAAAGACCGTAGCTCCGGTCAAACTTGCCCGAACCACTGCTCTAGCGGTCTCTCGATCACGGATTTCCCCAATAATCAAAAGATCTGGCCGATGTCGCAGAGACAGCTTAATCAGACTGTCATAAGTCATGCCAATGGTTTCGTTCAGCTGCAGCTGCAGCATAGCCTCTTGCTTAATCTCAACCGGATCTTCAATCGACATAACCTGCTGACCAGAAAATTTAAGCTGAGCTAAATGGTACATCAAAGTCGTCTTGCCACTGCCGACTGGGCCTGAGAATAGATAGAGGCCGCGAGCCTGAATTTTTCTTGCGCAGCTCTGGTAATTGCTCAAACCAAAAGCGCAGCTCCCTATCTTCATCATGCAGAAGTCGGATGACCAGACTTTCAAAACCACGGTAATCCCCAACTGACGACAGCCGGATTGAAACCTTGGCTTCCTCACAGTCATAATCGCAAGACCCAAGCTGACTGCGGCGCTTCTCTCCAACATTCATACCTGCGACAAACTTAAAGTGGCTGATAACAGCTGACAGAAGCTCAAAATCATAAGTCTTGATAAAGCGACGTTCATCACCAATCCTCATATAAAGCTCATAGCAAGTGCTCTTAGGAATGAGGTAAATATCCTGCGCTCCCTCCTGCCGAGCCTGCCTGATCATTTCTTTTGCAATTTCTTGAACCATACATCCTCCTCACCTTACTATTCGCAAAAAATCCAGAAAAAGAAAAAACAGCGGAAGAAACTTAACTTCTAACAAGTTAGGTCTCTTCTGCTGCTCTATTATCAGATTTGCAAAATATATTCTGTCGATTTAAAGAGGCTTAGCGGATTTTAGTTTGACTGAGCAAGCTCGGTGCTTTTCAAGGCCGTTCTGCTTAGTATAGCCTGGCCGGTACTTGCTCTTAGGAATCTTGCACTCATTCTCCAGCAAAAACAGAGAGTGGTACTGCTGAACATTCTCATCGCACTCCTCGCACCAGCGCTGATCCTCCGGATCCCAAAAGATTGTCATTAAATCACTACGGCTCTTATACAAAGGTGACTGCTCCTCCATCTGCAGCCAGCGGTTTTTATAATATTTAAGGGCTTCATAATAATCATCGAACTGCTTCTTTGCAACGACATCTTCTTCCCAGCCATCCAGAAACCACCACGGTTCATAGTCCCCGTACATCTCAATTACACAATACATACTCGTCCTCTCTTTGTACCGTATATTATATATAAATTATTTGGCGAACAAAACTATTTTGCTCAGAATCAGAAAACAAGAACTTTATTGGAACGGAGACAAGCACATCGCTCTTCATAATATGAAGAGTAACCTCATGGATAGTGTTCTTAACCATGCGAACAAATAGTGTCGGACCATTTGAACATACGACAGACTTCTCAACATCTAGAAACTGGATAAGTCCTGATTTTGCATAAATACAGGCTTTCTATTCTAACGCTTTGCGAAATAAATCTCAATCCTTTTATTCAAAAAAGGATGAGACAAACATTATTCTGTCCCACCCTATTGTCTGCATGATCTTAAGCAAAATTTTCATCTTACTTGTTTCTGCATTATAAAGTTTCTAAAGCAATCATCGTCGTCACAGCCGCGTCATAGTAATTATCTGACGGTAAGCCTTGCATGAAGAGATATTTATTTTGCTGCACCAATTTGCGGAATTCTATATTGTTGTTAGCCGCATAGAATACTGGAGCAGTAAAGCTGCCAGCCTGATTGCTATTGAGAGCCTTGCCTTTCAGGTTGTAGCCCGCATAAATCTTTTCTTGATTGAGGAAGAAGCTCAACATCTTCTTCAGCATTTTTTGACTTTTTTCATCCTTGCTTTGAGCCAAGTTGTAAGGAAGCCGGCATGCATTATAAGAATAATAGCCATCATTTGCAGACTCTACCGTATCAGGCTCAGCAGCCCGAACTTTGTCACCCTCAACCCAGATAAAGTCTGGTATCAAACCAGTCTTGTTATCAGCGCTGATTGCTTCAAGTTTGCTGAGCATGTTATCTCGGATTGTCAGCCACTGCTTATCTTTGGTCAACTCATAGAAAGCTTGGAACTGCTGCGGCAATGTATCAGAAGTCCGCATGAGATTATAAAATTTTGATTCTGCATTTGCCCAGTTCCCAACCGTCAAAACGCCATTGCTTTCATTATAGTTATAAGCCAAGACATCTTTCAGAATAGCCTGAGCCTGAGCTTGGTATTCTTTAGCCTTATCCGGCCACTGTTTAGCTGCCTGAATCAAAGCATAGGCAATGTAGAGATCGCCGTCTGTAGCATTGTTTCGTCTTCATGATTGCTCTTGCCGTCCTTAATCGTCTGTTTCCAAGACATGAGCTGGGTATCTTTCAGACGATGAGCTAGATAATATTGGTAGAGCTTTTCAAAATCAGCAGAACTGGCATTGCCTTGCTTAGCTGCATCCACAGCAATCACCATGCCATAACCCTGTGCTTCAGACAGCACAACATCTTCAGTCTTACTGTTTGTCGTCCTGATATAAGACAATTTGTCCTTGGTTACGACATATTCTTTAGACCATTGGCTGTATATCTTCTTTTTGATATTCGGAGTACTGCCCATGCGGGTGTACAAGAGAATACTAGCCAAGACAGCCAGAATTATCACAAACCAAATAAATCTTAATCTTGTTCTTTTCACACTTTCTCCTAACCTGCAAATCGTTTTGTTTTAACCCACTTGGTTTCTTTCCGCTTCAAAATCTTGTCCAAGATAACAGATCCTACTGCATCTAAAGAGACAACGATAAAGAGCTGAGAGTAAGTCAAATAGGACACAAGTGCCAGCCAAATCTGTTTGGTGGTCGCCTGTCCAAACTGAGAAGCCAGGGCGATATTGATCTGCAAAAGATAAAGCAAAATCATCAGAAGCCAGTTAAAGAGCATCAGCTGGACGATATAGATATTCTGAGCATCAAAAAGCGAAAGGAATCCGCACATCCGGGATAAAGAGCTGGGTAATCATTGCCGCTACATTGGCAAAGAAAACCAAGTCAGATAAGACAATCGCCAGATTGAACCAGAAGAAGATACAAGAATAATTGAAAACTTCTAGCTTCACGCGCCAATTACCGCCGCTAAAGAGATGCTTGAAGTTGTCAATAACCACCTCGTAATTCCCCTTAGCCCAGCGCTTACGCTGCAAGTAGTAGGACTTGAGGGTCTCAGGTTCTTGCTGGAAGGCCTCTGAGTTATAAGCCAAGGCAATCAGCTTGCCGCTCTGCATAATCTTAAAGGAAATTTCCGTGTCCTCTGTCAAGGCACCGTTTTTCCAACCACCAATACTCTTAACAAACTCAGTGTTAATCAAGAAGTTTGTACCTGGAATCCGTCCAATCTTGAAGAGATGCCACATACCTACGTGGTAAACACGCTGAGTTACAACGATTTCTTGGTTGATACAGCGGGTCAGGAAGTTCTGGTTGGCATTACGGGTCTTATTGCGTCCAAAGGAAGCAACGTGACGTTCTGGATCTTCTAAAACTTTCTTAACTAGGAAGTAAAGAGCATTTTTTTCTGGCATGGCATCCGCATCATAGACACAGATATATTCACCCTTAGCCATCTTCAGGGCATCATTCAGCACCCCTGCCTTACCTCCCGTACCTGTACGGTCTGTAATTATAACATTGCGTCCAGCATACTCAGGCATAGCCTGTACTTTCAGCATTTCCTGATAGGTATCATCCGAGCAGTTGTCCGCAAATAGCAGAACTTCCACTCGGTCATGAGGATAGTCCAAGTCCAGAATGGCCTTAGTTGTCTGAGCAATAACCACATCTTCATTGTGGGCTGGGACAACGACTGTAACCATAGGATAATGTTCCAATGGGCTGGTATCCACGTTGAAGTCACTGCGTTTCATCCAGAAATGCACGGAAGAGCATAGAATAACCAAAGCCCAAGCCAGAGACATCCAGATGGAGAACAGAGTGACAATCATAATAAGTTGACTAATCATGACGAGTCACCGCCCTAAAATTTTTATTGACCCGATTGTAAATAACCAGATAATAAATGAAGAGGACCAAAAAAAGCTAATAGCAAAAAAAGATACTTAGCACCATAGAGATGATAAAAAATATTTCTGTTAAAGACATGTGTTTACCTCCTAGTATTCTACGATAATGTCGGTTTCAAGCTGACGCTCCAGATTGCTCAAAGCGTCATCAAAATTATGGAATTTGTCAATGTTTTGAGCGTTCAATATTAAACTGCCGGACTGAAACTGAATTTTTTGGTCAGTTTTCTTATTCTCAAAGTGCATCATCGTTAAATCGTCACGCACTTTCTCTTGGAAATATTCCTTGACTTCCTGATCCAGATCTTCTACCAGAACGAGAAAGTTACCATTGGATACATAGTAAACTGTTTCTACATTCTGGAAGTCCCAGTTAAGCAGTCGTAAAATTCTCTTGAGCATCCGCTTGTACTCCCGAGAGTGAATTTGATAAAAATGATGATTATGCGCCCAATGGACCAACAAGGCCTGAAAGGCTGGAGCTTGTTTCTGATTTACTTTCTGAACCATTTCTTCATAGGCCTCAGCAGCATCTTCACTGTCATCCTGCACTAATCCCAAGCGCTGATGGAGATAGAAATTCACTCGGCTGGTCAGCCAAGCACTGACAGGGAAGACATAAAGCAAGAAGAGAACTTGATTGTCCGGTAGATAGGTTACATCAAAGAGCAAGATCAGAGTTGCGATAACCACACCAAGAATCATAGCCCATGTCACCAAGAGATCAGATAGGACAAAGACACTAAAAACACCTAATAAAATCAGCGCGATTCCGATATAAAATATGTTTGCTGCAAAATTCCAACTGTAGAAAAGAATTAGTCCAATTGCCAGTACAAAGACTGCTAATGATTTTTCTAGTCCTTTTTTCCTAAACATTTTTTACTCCTGTCTTAAATTCTTCCGGCCTAGCCGTCTGCTTAAAATAGTGAGCTATTGCTTGAGCAATCCGCTCAGAAGCCTTACCATCACCATATGGATTGCTGGCTTGAGCCATCTCTTGGTAGAGTGACTCATCTGTCAGCAGGGCTTCCATCGCCTCTGCTACTGCTTGAGTTTCTGTACCAACCAGCTTCAATGTGCCAGCTTCAACTCCTTCTGGTCTCTCTGTCGTATCACGAAGTACCAGTACAGGCTTACCTAAGGAAGGCGCTTCTTCCTGTACTCCACCTGAGTCTGACATGATAAAGTAGCTTTTAGCTGCGATATTGTGGAAATCCAACACATCTAAAGGCTCAATCAGATGAATCTTCTCATTATCACTCAGAATTTCTCTGGCCGCCTCCTGAACCGCTGGGCTCAGGTGAACGGGATAGACAATTTCCACATCATCATGGGCATCTACAATCTGCCGTAGAGTTCGAAAGACCCTTCTCATCGGCTCTCCTTGATTTTCCCGGCGATGCATAGTCACCAAAAATCATCTTGCAGAGCTGGATCAATACGATCAAGCACTTCGTGCTGATAATCAGCCTGGACGGTCAGCTTGAGAGCGTCGATAGCTGTATTTCCTGTGACAAAAACCATTTCTTCTGGATGGTTTTCCTTGAGCAAGTTAGCCTTACTCTGATCCGTTGGCGCAAAATACAAGTCCGTCAAAGAGTCGGTCATCTGACGATTCATCTCTTCTGGGAAAGGAGAGTATTTATTCCAAGTCCTCAAACCAGCTTCTACGTGGCCAATACGAACTTGATTATAAAATGCTGCAAGACTAGCCGCAAAAGTCGTTGTCGTATCACCATGTACCAGCATAATGTCTGGCTTGTTTTCCTTTAAGATATCATCCAGCTTATGCAGGATCTTGACAGTAATATCTGTCAGGGTTTGATTCTTCCCCATAATGTCCAAATCATAATCAGGCTCAATCTTAAAAGTCTCAAGTACCTGATCCAACATCTGACGATGCTGAGCAGTCACAACTGTTGTTGTCTCAAACAAGTCTGCCTGCTTCTTCAGTTCAATAACCAGTGGAGCCATCTTAATTGCTTCTGGACGAGTTCCAAAAACAACCATCACCTTAATTTTCTTCATTTTTCCTCACCAAAAATCAACGTTGTTATATTAATTTTTTACTAAAAAATGTTTGTTTTAAGTAACCTTAGTTATTTTACCATCAAGTGTTTCAATAATCAAAGCATGAACTATTATTTTATACTTTCTTAATAGTAATTTACATGTTGGTAACTTATTTAAGATTATTTTAATTTTCTTAACTTAACTGTAACTTAAAAATTACTGAAATTTTTTTGGTTTTCTCAAAAAAATAAATAAAAAGGAAAGAATTTATAGGCTTAAAGCCCTGATTTATGCAGAATTTTGTGTTTTTTTACCTATATTTTTTTAATCTTTATTCATTGTAATAAAAATATTATTCTATTTGTAATCTAATTGTTTTCTACTCTTTATATTTCAAAATCCTCCCTTCATGAATGAGCTAGCTAGATAAACGCCAGCTACTGTTCTCCACAATCTTCGACTACTACCATTAAAACCAACCTCCTCTTTTTTAAAATTTCAAACCTGCCCCTCCTACTATTTTAGGAATTTTAAAATAGTATAACCTAGCGCTATCATACCACCAGAAACCATTGATCTTTCTGATTAAAAATAGACGTGGCATCTCCTATCCTAAAAAAGCTGAAACACGAAATCTTGAGTGATTCTCCTATAATAGTTTAGTCATAAAGGGGAGCTTAAAAAGCACTGCTCCTAATTATATTATAGGATAATATCTAGTGGCGGGCCAGAAATTATCGGCTACAACAAAAAAACCTCCCGAAAATCGGGAGGGAAAGTTCTTTATTTAAGAACAATATTTTCTTCAGTTTCAAATCCATCTGGCAGTTCTGTCACTTCGTTGATAATTTCAACTTCATTGACAGCCTGAGGTTCCAGATTGCGGTAGCGGGCCATACCAGTACCAGCTGGGATAATCTTACCGATGATAACATTTTCCTTGAGGCCAAGCAGATGGTCTTTCTTACCACGGATAGCGGCATCTGTCAGGACACGAGTTGTTTCCTGGAAGGAAGCTGCAGACAGGAAGCTATTTGTCTCAAGGGAAGCCTTGGTGATTCCCATGAGGACTGGACGAGCTGTCGCAGGCACACCGCCTGAGATAACCACATCACGGTTAGCATCTGTAAAGTCTGTAATATCCATGAGAGTTCCCATGAGAAGATCTGTATCTCCTGGATCCATGACACGCACCTTGCGAATCATTTGACGAACCATTACTTCGATGTGTTTGTCGCCAATTTCTACCCCTTGGCTGCGGTAAACTTTTTGTACTTCAGCAAGCAGATAAGTTTCAACAGACAAGACATCGCGGACGGCCAGCAAGTGCTTCGGCTGGATAGAACCTTCAGTCAAGGCAGCACCGCGAGAGACTTGGTCGCCCACTTCTACCTTCATACGGGCTGTAAATGGTACCACATATTCACCTTCGCCAGTTTGGCCTTTAACAAAGACCTTCTTGGTACGAGTAGATGCATCTTCTTCGATAGCAGTAACTTCACCCTTGACTTCAGTGATGACCGCTTCCCCTTTCGGATTGCGGGCTTCAAAGATTTCTTGGACACGAGGGAGACCTTGCGTGATATCGGTATTAGAGGCAACACCACCCGTGTGGAAGGTACGCATGGTCAGCTGTGTACCAGGTTCCCCGATAGATTGAGCAGCGATGGTTCCGACTGCTTCACCGACTTCAACCGCATCACCAGTTGCCAAGTTGATACCGTAACAATGACGGCAGACACCGTGGCGGGTGTTACATGTAAAGACGGAGCGAATCGTCACTTCTTCAACACCAGCATTAACGATTTCACGCGCCTTGTCTTCGGTGATCAATTCATTTGGACCAATAATGACAGCACCAGTTTCTGGATGTTTTACTGTTTTCTTAGTGTAACGACCATTGAGACGCTCTTCCAGAGACTCGATCATTTCCTTGCCTTCTGTGATAGAAGTGATGAGCAAGCCGCGATCTGTACCACAGTCATCTTCACGGATAATCACATCTTGGGCAACGTCAACCAGACGACGAGTCAGGTAACCCGAGTCGGCAGTCTTAAGGGCCGTATCGGTCATACCCTTACGAGCACCGTGGGTAGAGAAGAACATTTCCAGAACAGACAGACCTTCGCGGAAGTTAGACAAGATTGGCAATTCCATGATACGTCCGTTCGGAGCGGCCATCAGACCACGCATACCGGCAAGCTGTGAGAAGTTTGAGATGTTACCACGCGCTCCAGAGTCCATCATCATAACGATAGGGTTCTTCGGATCCTGGTTGGCAACCAGACGTTTTTCCAATTTCTCACGAGCTGCCCGCCACTCAGCAGTAACTGCATTGTAGCGTTCGTCATCAGTAATCATACCGCGACGGAATTGTTTAGTAATTTGTTCAACACGCTTATGGGATTCTTCAATAATCTCAGCCTTGTCTTCGACAACTGGGATATCAGCGATACCCACTGTCAGACCAGCCAAGGTAGAATGGTGATAACCCAAGTTCTTCAAGCGGTCAAGAAGAGCAGATGTTTCTGTTGTACGGAAGCGTTTAAAGATTTCCGCAATGATATTTCCAAGATTCTTCTTCTTAAACGGAACATTGATCTCAAGCTGTTCAATGACTTCCTTGATATTTTGTCCTGACTCCAAGAAGTACTTAGCTGGCACACCTTCTGTCAAGTTAGCATTAGTCGGCTCTTGCAAGTAAGGCAATTCCTCTGGCATAATCGCGTTAAAGAGAATTTTACCGACAGTTGTGATCAAAATCTTATGCTTCTGGTCTTCTGTCCAAGGCTTATTAAGACTGTCTGTTGCGATACCAACACGAGTATGCAAGTGAACATAGCCGTTGCGGAAGGCCATGACCGCTTCATCCATATCCTTGAAAATCATGCCTTCGCCTTCGCGGCCAGCCTCTTCCATGGTCAGGTAGTAGTTACCCAAGACCATATCCTGAGAAGGTGTTACAACTGGTTTACCATCTTTCGGATTCAAGATGTGCTCAGCAGCCAACATGAGTATACGAGCTTCAGCTTGCGCTTCCTCTGACAACGGTACGTGGATAGCCATCTGGTCACCATCAAAGTCAGCATTGTAGGCTTCACAGACCAGCGGATGCAAACGAAGAGCTTTACCGTCAATCAGAACTGGCTCGAAAGCCTGAATTCCTAAACGGTGAAGAGTCGGTGCGCGGTTAAGAAGCACTGGGTGCTCCTTGATCACTTCTTCCAGAATATCCCAGATACGTTCATCTCCACGCTCTACCAAGCGTTTGGCAGCTTTTACGTTCTGCACAATATCACGAGCAACGATTTCCCGCATCACAAACGGTTTGAAGAGCTCAATCGCCATTTCACGCGGCACCCCACATTGATACATTTTCAATGTAGGACCAACCGCGATAACGGAACGACCTGAGAAGTCAACCCGTTTACCCAGCAAGTTTTGACGGAAACGCCCTTGTTTTCCTTTGAGCATGTGGCTCAGAGACTTGAGCGGACGGCTGCCTGGTCCAGTAATCGGACGGCCGCGACGACCATTGTCAATCAACGCATCAACCGCTTCTTGAAGCATCCGCTTCTCATTTTGAACGATGATACCAGGGGCATTGAGTTCCAACAAACGAGCCAAACGGTTGTTCCGGTTGATAACCCGGCGATAGAGATCATTGAGGTCAGAAGCCGCAAAACGACCACCATCCAGCTGAACCATCGGGCGCAAATCTGGCGGAATAACCGGCAGGATATTGAGAACCATCCATTCTGGCTTATTGCCAGACTTGTAGAAGGCGTCCAAAACATCCAAGCGACGAACAGCCTTAATCCGTTTTTGACCTGAAGCAGTTTTCAACTCTTCTTTGAGGACAGCAATCTCAGCTTCCAAGTCCACTTGTTTCAAGAGGTCTTGAATAGCTTCTGCTCCCATTTTGGCTACAAATGAGCCTGCACCGTACTCGCGTAAGCGTTCACGGTACTCACGTTCCGTCATGATTGACTTGTGCTCTAGCGGTGTATCCTTAGGATCAATCACCACATAAGCCGCAAAATAAATGACTTCTTCCAAGGCACGTGGACTCATATCCAAGTGAGTCCCATGCGGCTTGGAATTCCTTTAAAGTACCAAATATGTGAAACAGGTGCCTTCAATTCGATATGGCCCATACGCTCACGACGAACCTTGGCACGGGTTACTTCAACACCACAGCGGTCACAGACGATTCCTTTGTAACGAATCCGTTTGTACTTACCACAGGCACATTCCCAGTCCTTGGTTGGACCGAAGATCACTTCGTCAAAAAGGCCTTCGCGTTCTGGTTTCAGGGTTCGGTAATTGATTGTTTCAGGTTTCTTCACTTCCCCATAAGACCATGAACGGACCTTATTGGGAGAAGCTAGGGTGATTTGCATACTTTTAAAACGATTTACATCAACCACTATTTCTTACCTTTCTTCATTTTCTAATCAGTGTGTATTCTTATTCTTTTCCTTCAGCCTCAAAAGCTGCTTTGGCTTCTTGAGCTGCTTTTTCACGCGCTTTTTCAAGATCGTCAACGTGGATCACATCATCATCTTCACCTTCGTCTAGGTCACGCAGTTCTACTTCATTGTCGTCTTCATCAAGAACGCGCATGTCCAGACCAAGAGATTGCAGCTCTTTAACAAGCACGCGGAAGGATTCTGGCACACCTGGTTTTGGAATTGGTTTACCTTTGGTAATAGCTTCATAAGCCTTCAAACGTCCGTTGACATCATCTGACTTATAGGTCAGGATTTCTTGCAGAACGTTAGAAGCACCGTAAGCTTCCAAGGCCCAAACTTCCATCTCACCAAACGTTGTCCACCAAACTGAGCTTTACCTCCGAGCGGCTGTTGGGTAACCATTGAATAAGGTCCTACTGAGCGGGCGTGGAGTTTGTCATCTACCATGTGGTGGAGCTTGATCATGTACATGACACCGACAGATACACGGTTGTCAAACGGCTCACCGGTACGTCCGTCGTAGAGAATAGTCTTGGCATCGCTGTCCATACCAGCTTCGCGTACTGTATCCCAGAGGTCTTCTGAGCTTGCTCCATCAAAGACTGGTGTTGCAATATGGATGCCCAAGTTACGAGCTGCCATACCAAGGTGAAGCTCCATAACCTGACCGATGTTCATACGAGATGGTACCCCGAGTGGGTTCAACATGATATCAACTGGTGTTCCGTCTGGTAAGTAAGGCATGTCTTCCACAGGAACGATACGGGATACAACCCCCTTGTTTCCGTGACGACCAGCCATCTTATCTCCGACCTTAATCTTACGTTTTTGAGCGATGTAGACGCGAACCAGCATATTAACTCCAGATTGCAGCTCATCACCATTAGCACGGGTAAAGATTTTCACATCACGAACCACTCCGTCGGCACCATGTGGCACACGCAGAGAGGTATCGCGGACTTCACGAGACTTGTCACCAAAGATGGCATGAAGCAGGCGCTCTTCAGCAGAAAGGTCTTTTTCACCCTTAGGGGTAACTTTACCTACTAGGATATCACCTTCCTTGACTTCCGCCCCGATGCGGATAATACCCATTTCGTCCAGATTGCGCAGGCATCTTCCCCTACGTTTGGAATTTCGCGGGTAATTTCTTCAGGGCCAAGCTTGGTGTCGCGAGTTTCTGATTCGTATTCTTCCAAGTGAACAGAGGTGTAGACATCGTCTTTCACCAGACGCTCACTCATGATAACCGCATCCTCGAAGTTGTAACCTTCCCATGTCATGTAGGCAACGATTGGGTTTTGTCCCAGGGCCATTTCTCCATTTTCCATAGAAGGTCCGTCAGCGATAAAGTCACCTTTTTCAACGACATCGCCAACTTTTACAAGGGTGCGTTGGTTATAAGCAGTTCCTGAGTTAGAACGGCGGAATTTTTGAATTTGGTAAACGTCAAGTGAACCATCTTCGCGACGGACTTCAACCTTGTCTGCATCCGCATAGGTAACTTTACCATCATGCTGGGCAATAACCGCTGCACCAGAGTCATGGGCAGCTTGGTATTCCATACCAGTACCAACATAAGGCGCTTTTGGATCAATCAAAGGCACAGCCTGACGCTGCATGTTGGCACCCATGAGGGCACGGTTGGAGTCATCATTTTCCAAGAAAGGAATACATGCTGTCGCTACGGCAACTACCTGCTTAGGCGATACATCCATGTAGTCTACTTGGTCTGATGGGAATTCTTGGTTATTACCTTGGTGGCGTCCCATAACGATAGGCTCAGCAAAACCGCCTTTTTCATTCAGCTTAGAGTTAGCCTGCGCTACGATAAATTCATCTTCCTCATCAGCGGTCAGCCAAACGATTTCGTTGGTTACTACACCAACTTCACGGTCTACCTTACGGTAAGGCGTTTGAATAAAGCCATATTTGTTAAGGTGTCCATAAGAAGACAAGTTATTGATCAAACCAATGTTCGGTCCTTCAGGCGTTTCAATCGGACACATACGGCCATAGTGAGTATAGTGCACGTCCCGCACTTCATAACCAGCGCGGTCACGTGTCAAACCACCAGGTCCTAAGGCAGACAAACGTCGCTTGTGGGAAAGCTCAGACAGCGGATTGTGTTGATCCATGAACTGAGACAACTGAGAAGAACCAAAGAATTCTTTAATAGCTGCAGTTACTGGACGGATGTTGATGATTTGTTGCGGAGTCAGTACTTCATTGTCTTGAACACTCATCCGTTCGCGGACATTACGCTCCATGCGAGAAAGTCCCAGACGAACTTGGTTGGCCAAAAGCTCACCAACTGCACGAATACGACGGTTCCCCAAGTGGTCAATATCATCGACACGGCCGATGCCTTCAGCCAAGTTGAGGAAGTAACTCATCTCAGCCAAGATATCAGCTGGTGTTACAATCCGAACCTTGTCAGATGGATTTGCGTTACCGATGATAGTCACAACACGGTCTGGATCAGTCGGTGCTACAACTTTGAATTTCTGCAACTCGACAGGGGCTGTCAAGACAGCTGAGTCGTTTGGAATATAAGTGATTTTGTTCAAGCCATTGTCCAGTTGCTCTGCAATGCTGTCAATGACACTGCGAGTCATAACTGTACCAGCTTCGACCAAGATTTCTCCTGTTTCAGCATCTACCAATGGCTCTGCAATGGTTTGGTTCAGCAAGCGTGTCTTGACGCTGAGTTTCTTATTGATCTTGTACCGACCAACTGCTGCCAGGTCATAACGATGCGGATCAAAGAAACGCGCATCAAGGAGAGAGCGAGAGCTTTCAGCTGTCTTAGGCTCACCTGGACGAAGACGCTCATAGATTTCTTTCAGAGCTTCATCTGTACGAGAGTCCATTGGATTCTTGTGGATATCTTTTTCAATAGTATTGCGCACCAAGTCGCTATCGCCAAAGATGTCCAAGATCTCATCATCACCTGAGAAACCAAGCGCACGCACCAGAGTGGTAAATGGAATCTTCCGTGTCCGGTCAATACGAGTGTAGGCAATGTCTTTTGAGTCTGTTTCTAACTCTAACCAAGCACCGCGGTTAGGAATAACCGTTGAACCATAGCCAACTTTTCCATTTTTGTCAACTTTATCGTTGAAGTAAACCCCTGGAGAACGCACCAACTGGGATACGATAATCCGCTCACCACCATTGATGATGAAGGTTCCCATTTCAGTCATGATTGGGAAATCACCAAAGAAGACTTCCTGAGTCTTGATTTCACCAGTTTCCTTGTTAATCAGACGGAAAGTCACAAAGATTGGCGCTGAATAGCTGGCATCGTGAATGCGTGCTTCTTCCAGCGTATATTTAGGTTCACGGATTTCATAGCCGACAAATTCCAATTCCATGGTGTTGGTAAAGTTTGAAATAGGAAGTACATCTTCAAAGACTTCCTTCAGACCATGATCTAAGAAATCTTGGAACGAATCCGTTTGGATTTCAATCAAATTTGGTAAATCAAGAACTTCCTTAATTCTTGAGAAACTACGACGGGTACGGTGTTTACCGTATCGAACTTCATGTCCTGCCAAGTTTTTACTCCTTTATGATAAGATACTGAGCCCTTGATAAAGCGAGAAGAAAGGTATCTTTTTCTCAATGCTTTGAGGGCGAGTTCTGTGAAATGTTTTCAGAGGAAAATCCTCTGTCATTTACAATGCTGCAAAACAGCCACAATCAGTCCCTTTTGTTTAATTTTCAGAAAAATTAAATTATGGTTACATAATTCCTTTTTCCTAAAAATAGGCACAAAAAGAGCAGCTAAATCTGACTTATTCAAGTTTGATTTAACTGCTGTAAGCTTCTATTTGGACAATATTTCAAATAAAGCACACGACAAATTATTGTTATCATTATACCTTATTTAGCTAGAAATTGCAAGGATTTCATCCGCTTTCTGAAAAGTTAAAACTGTTCTTGATGCGCTAGTTCCCCTGCCGGTTATTGTTGGAATTGGAGCTGGAATTAGAATTAGAGGTAGAACCGCCCAGAATAGCTGACCAAGCCTTCTGATAATCCGCATCTGATGCCCCGATACCAAAGCGGTAGGTCGTGGTCGGAGCGCCGTTTTTAGCCCAATAGCTAGGCACTGTCGGACCACTGAGATTAACAGAGCGGCCGTTTACCGTTACTGTACCTGGTTTTTCCCCTGTGGACTTGAGTACATCAGACTTAATCACACTCGGATCAAGAGTGAACTTATCACCAACGCCCCAGGCATTCGGATCTGCTTGATAGATGGCATCTACCATATAAGCCATGTAGGAAGCGTTATTGTTATAACCAGTCAACGCTGCCATAGAGCTATTATCATCATGACCAATCCATCCTCCCAAAGTCATCTTAGGAGTAGAAAGCATCAGCCACATATCGCCGTTGGTGTTGGTCGTTCCAGTCTTACCAATCCAGTCGGCTCCAGCCAAGGTTCCGTTGACCTGACTGATTCTGGATTTGTAGGTCGTAGTAGCTCCAGAATTGATAACCCCCCGCATGAGCTCCTGCATAATCGTCGCTGCAGCTGGGCTGTATATCTGAACCGGGTTGGCCTTATGCTGGTATATCACCTTCCCATCTCGGTCAGTGATTTTTTCAACCATGTATTTTTTCTGGTAGGTTCCATTATTAGCCAAGGTTTGGAAACCATTGGTGTGCTGAGCTACAGATACTTCGATTCCGCCACCCATTGGGAGACTCTCAATGCTGTAGTCATCGATGTAATAACCCATTTTTTCCATATAGCCACGGACATTGACACCTTTTTCGCGTAATCCGCGGTAAGTCCAATAAGCCGGGATATTCCAAGAAGTATTGAGAGCTTCTTGCAGGTCCATCATGGCTGTACCACGGCTGTCCACGTGCATGATTGGGTCGCCGCTTGAAAAGTTAGTCGGATAGTTAGAAAGAACGCTGGCGCTGCCCATCAGACCTTGGTCAATAGCAATCCCATAAGCCAGAATCGGCTTAATAGTCGAACCCGGTGACCGTTCCGTATCAAAGGCGTGATTATTCTGATTGGAAGCATAGTCTCTGCCACCAACAAAGCCAATCACAGCACCGGTTTTATTATCCATGAGGACATTTCCCACTTCAACTGCGCCAGTTCCGTCATCCAAGACACCCCCATAGTTGGCTACTGCATTTTGCATAGCAGTATGGATGTTCTTGTTAATCGTGGTCGTAACAGTATAGCCGCCATCGCTCAGTTCTTTAGCAGCCAATTCCTTGTAGGCCTTGACAGTGTCGTTGTTTTTCAGCTCTTGCTGGGAAACATTGTCCCGCTGAATCAAGTATTCGTACATGGTCTGCTGAGCTTCTTCGACCGCTGTGTAATAAAGGTAACCATGCGAAGATTTTTCCGAGCTTTCAGAAGGCTTGAAATCCTTGGTCAAGTCGTAGTCCTTGTACTCCTTGTACTCTTTCTCGCTTAGATGGCCCGTCCGATACATATTATAGAGCACATCCTTGGCACGTTCCAAGCCCAGAGCCATATCCCCTGCATTCTTGAGACTGCCATCCGCAGCATAAGGCGAATAAACAATCGGACTCTGTGGCAAGCCGGCAATAAAAGCAGACTGTGGCACCGTCAAATCCTTGGCAGAAACACCAAATTCCTTGAGCAGCTTCTTCCACACCAGCGATATTCTGCCCCTTATTGTTGCGCCCGAAAGGCGAAACGTTCAAGTAGGTCGTCAGAATATCATCCTTGGACATGTAGCGTTCCAAAGCCAGCGCATCGACAATCTCGGTCGCTTTCCGCTTGAAGGTCGGCGCATCGCCCACCACCTGCTGCTTGATCAACTGCTGGGTAATGGTTGACCCCCCGCTAGACGAGCCAACTCCAACAACTGATCCGAGCGTAGCCCGAAGCACAGCCTTGGGAACGACTCCCTTATGCGTTTCAAAATTCTCATCCTCTGTAGCGATAACGGCTTTTTTAACATTTTCAGAGATGGCATCACTCTTAACCGGGATGCGGAGCAAATCATTGTCAACATCTGAAATCAAGCTGCCATCGGCATAGGTTAGCTTAGAAATACCAGAGATATTATTCACCTGCTTGACTAGCTCTTCCTGCTTGGGCACTTCCACCTTGCTGAAAAGACTAGCTGCATAGCCTATCCCAATCCCAGCACCGATTACGGTACCGAAGAAGATAAACACAAAAGCCATATTCATCAGAAGTTTAAAAGTCCGCAAGAAAACAGCAAAAACATCACCGATAGACCAGCCATTGTTGCCACTACCAATCTTCTTGCTCCATTCTGGAAGATGTATTTTTTTGATAAACTGCTGGGCTTTTCCCCAGAACTCTTTTAATTTTTCTATTAATTGTTCCAAGTTTGATTCTCCTTGTTATCCTACCATTATACCAAATATCTATGATTTATTTCAAGGAAACATTGCTATTTAAAAGCTTTATGATACAATAGAGTAACATAAATTTAAAATATAGATAAGCCAATCTCTTGGCTTTTAGAATAGGAGAGACATGATGCACATTTTTGATGAGCTAAAAGAACGTGGCTTGGTATTCCAAACCACTGATGAAGCAGCTTTACGCAAGGCCTTAGAAGAAGGACAAGTCTCTTATTATAGTGGATATGACCCAACCGCTGACAGCCTGCACCTAGGCCACTTGGTAGCCATTCTGACCTGCCGCCGCCTGCAACTAGCTGGCCATAAACCCTACGCTCTGGTCGGAGGAGCGACTGGATTGATTGGCGATCCATCTTTTAAGGATGCAGAGCGCAGTCTCCAAACCAAGGAAACCGTGGAAGGCTGGGTGAAATCTATCCAAAATCAGCTTTCTCGCTTTCTGGACTTTGAAAAGGGCGATAATAAGGCCGAAATGGTCAACAATTATGACTGGTTTAGCAGCATCAGCTTTATCGACTTCTTGCGCGACGTCGGCAAATACTTTACTGTCAACTACATGATGAGTAAAGATTCCGTTAAGAGCCGGATTGAGACAGGGATTTCCTATACAGAATTCGCCTACCAGATTATGCAAGGATATGACTTCTATATCCTCAATCAAAACCACGGCATAACCCTGCAAATCGGTGGTTCTGACCAGTGGGGCAATATGACAGCAGGTACAGAGCTCCTGCGCCGCAAGGCTGATAAGACTGGTCATGTGATGACCGTTCCGCTCATTACCGACGCTACTGGCAAAAAATTCGGCAAGTCAGAAGGCAATGCTGTCTGGCTCAATCCTGATAAGACTTCTCCTTATGAAATGTACCAATTCTGGATGAATGTCATGGACGCAGACGCTATCCGCTTCCTGAAAATTTACCTTCCTGTCCTTGGATGAGATCGAAGAGATTCGCCAGCAGTTTGAAGCAGCACCACACGAACGCTTGGCGCAGAAAGTCCTAGCTCGCGAAGTGGTCAGTCTGGTTCACGGTCAAGAAGCTTACCAGGAAGCCCTCAACATCACTGAGCAGCTCTTTGCTGGAAATATCAAGAACCTATCCGTTAAGGAACTCAAACAAGGTCTGCGAGGTGTTCCTAACTATCAGGTCCAAGCAGAAGACGACCTCAATATTGTAGAACTGCTTGTGACAGTTGGCGTGGTAAACTCCAAACGTCAAGCCCGCGAGGACGTCCAAAACGGCGCTATCTATGTCAATGGTGAACGCATCCAAGATTTAGACTATGTCCTCAGCTCCTCAGATAAACTGGAAGGCGAGCTGACAGTTATCCGCCGCGGTAAGAAGAAATACTTTGTCCTGACCTACTAAAGATAAAAATCCGATTACCTGAATCGGATTTTTCTATGTTTTACCAAGAAGAAGTCATTCAGCTATATAAAAACAATAGAAAGAGAGCGCCTATGAAACCAAAACTCGCCCGCTTTGCCCAAGCTCCGGCTCTGGCCTGTCCACTCTGCCAGCAAAGCTTAGCTATGGAAGAAAACAGCCTCAAGTGCCCCAATCGCCATTCCTACGACATCGCCAAATTCGGTTATGTCAATCTAGCTCCCCAGGCTAAACAAGCTAAAGACTATGACAAAACGAGCTTTCAAAATAGGCAATTCATCTTGGAAGTCGGCTTTTATCAGCATATCCTAGACGCGTTGCTGGATCTGCTGCAGGCTCTTCCTGAAGAACAGACCATCCTAGACGTCGCTTGCGGAGAGGGCTACTATGCTCGAAAAATTCAGGAAGAATTTCCCAACAAAGAAATTTACGCTTTTGATTTATCCAAAGATTCTATCCAGTTAGCTGCCAAAAGCGATCAGAGCCTTGCTGTAAAATGGTTCGTCGGTGATTTGGCACACTTGCTCGTTCAGGATCAAAGCATAGATGTCTTGCTGGACATCTTCTCACCAGCTAACTATCATGAATTTCAGCGAGTATTGAAAAAAGAGGGGCTTATCATTAAAGTCATCCCAACAGAAAACCATCTGAAAGAAATTCGTCAAAAAGCTGCTCAGTATCTGGACAAGAAAGATTATTCTAATCAAGATATCATCCAGCACTTCCAGAAACACTTTACTATCCTATCTAGAAAGACTGTAGAATCCACACATGCACTGCATTCTAAGGAGAAAACTGCCCTGCTGCAGATGACTCCATTACTCTTTCATGTTGAAAAAAATCTAATCAACTGGGAGCAGCTTACACATGCCACCATTTCAGCCGAGATTCTTATCGGAAAACTAAAACAAGCAAAAATCTGAGCATCTTTCAGTAAAAAATGATGTTATAGCAGCCATTTTAAACGCAGACAAGCCTGTCTGCGTTCTTTGTTTATCAACTGATTATTAATAGACTGTCTTCTCTGTCTCTGGATCAAAGAAGTGCGCTTTATTGAGGTCAAAGCCTAGGTCAATACCCGCACCAGTTTCTAGGTAATCCCGTGAATCCACACGCGCTACAAACTCACTAGAACCCACTTGGCAATAGAGATGAGACTCTGCTCCCAGCAATTCTGAAACAGAAATCTTAGCATGCACAACTGAATTCGGGAAAGTTTCCAAGAAAGCAGCTTCTGCATTAACATCCTCTGGACGAATACCGAAGATCAGCTCCTTGCCCTCGTAACCTTTCTCCCGCAGAACCTTGAGAGCTCCTTCTGGCACAGTCAAGCGCAGACCTTCTGCGACAATCTCATTCCCTTCAAGCTTAACTGGGATGAAGTTCATAGCTGGGCTGCCAATGAAGCCGGCAACGAACTTATTAACTGGGTTGTTATAGACTTCCTGCGGCGTACCAATCTGCTCCACTCGACCAATCGTTCCAGTTCCAGCAGGATTCTTGGTCGCTGACATGATAACGATCCGATCCGCCAAGGTCATAGCTTCAGTCTGGTCGTGAGTAACATAAATAGTTGTTGCCCCGATACGACGGTGAATCTTGGCAATCTCCGCCCGCATAGAAACACGCAGCTTAGCATCCAAGTTAGACAAAGGCTCATCCATAAGGAAAACCTTTGCATCCCGAACGATAGCGCGTCCCATTGCTACCCGCTGACGCTGACCACCAGACAAGTCGGCTGGCTTACGCTGCAAGAATTCCTTCAAGCCTAGGATTTCTGCTGCTTCATTGACCCGTTCATCAATATCTTCCTTGCTGTACTTGCGCAGCTTGAGGCCAAAAGCCATATTGTCGTAGACAGTCATATGCGGATAAAGGGCATAGTTCTGGAAGACCATAGCGATATCACGGTCTTTGGGCGCTACATCATTGACCACTGTACCGTCAATAGAGGCAGTTCCTTCTGTGATGTCCTCAAGACCCGCAATCATACGCAGCGTAGTTGATTTTCCGCAACCAGAAGGACCGACAAAGACGATAAATTCTTTGTCCTTGATGTCTAGATTGAAGTCTTCCACTGAATAGTGGTCGCTGTTGGGATATTTTTTATAGATATTTTTCAGATTTAATTCGACCATAATAAGCCCCTTCTTTTGAATAAAAATATTTTCTTTTAAGCTCTCGTTTGCAAAGCGCTTTCACATTGTCCATTATATCGTTTTTTTTAAACTTTTTCAAGCGTTTTTAGTAAAACGTTTGCATGATTTTTGAAATTTTTTTCCATCAAGAAAGAGGCCAAGTGGCCTCTTTAAAATTTATTCTTCTTTTTTTCTACTACGGAATGTCAATCCAGCTGCGCTTAAAATGCTGATAACTCCTGTGACTGTGAGAAGAGCATTAGAAGCTTGCCCCGTATGCGGCAAGACTGACGCTCCACTCCTACTTTCCTTGTTTTTAAGCTGAGCTAGCTGGGTGACCTTAGCTGATGAAGACTGCTCTTGTACTGATTTGGTCCCATCAACTGCTGGCAAAATACCGCTAGTTACTTGGTAAGCAGGTAAAGCATCAGCTACTGTCGCGTCAGCAGCATTGACACCACCATTAAATTCCGGAAGAGCCGCCATCTGAGGAGCGCTGTCTGGATGGGCACTCCTGACTGATGGCTGAACACCAGCATCATAGGTTTTATGTTCTGTCATAGTTGGCTCAGAATCATTGACGCCTCCACTAAATTCAGGCCGTGTTACGGTTGCCGCTTCTGAATCATTAACATTGCCACTGAATTCTGGTTGTGCAGTTGCCTGTGGAGCTGTATCAGGATGAGTTCCAACCTCATGGCTAGACAAATCATATTCCGACGCCGTTGCCGTTGCTGGTTCAGAGTCGCTGACCCCTCCACTAAATTCTTGCCTAGTTTCCTGTGGTGAATCACTTGGAATAGAAGAAGTCATCTCAGCTTTGGCAGCACTCTTGACAATCGCTTCGAGAGTTGCAAGAGCTTTTGTCTGCTCAGCAGCAATCTGTTCCTGCAGCTTTTCTGCTTTTTCTGCACTGTCTACACTATCATCTAGCTGAGCAATAGTATCTGTCACTATCTTTAAAGCTGCTCGAATCTTTTCTTTAGCTTGCTTTTTATCGAGTTCTGAAAGTGTTTGATGATGTTCAATTGCTTCAAGCTGTTTGTCAGCTTCTTCTTCAAGCTCATCTAAAACCAAATCTTTGCCAACTGGATGAATCGTGTCCAAGCTAGCAATTCCAGCTGCCTCAATTCTCTCCAGTTCCTCTTCGGTATCAGCCTTTCCAAGCGCCGTTTTCGCATCAGCTAGAGTTGCTTCCGCTTCGGCTTGAGCCGTAGCCTGTTCCGCCTCTGACAGATTCGGGTTGCTCCGTAAGTCTGCTAGCTTATCAGACAGAGCCAGATCTAGTTTCAGTCCAGTCGTAACTTTTAGCAATCCTTGCTTCTCTGCCGCTATCTGTCCTTGAATTTTTCAGCATCATCAGGACTTTCAACCCAAGCATTATGAGCTGCAATTGCTTTTTTAGCTATGTCTGCTGCATCTTCAATCTTCTTTTTAGCTGCAGTTTTTTCCTCAGCAGAAAGACTTTGACTCTTCTCAACAGCCTCGATAGTAGCTGTTTTTTCTTCCTGAATTTCTTTTAAAAACTGCTCTTTGCCAATAGGGTGAATCTTGGCTAAGTGGGCTACAGCTGTTTCTTTTGCCCGGTCATAGACTTCCTGAGAATCTGCTCCTTCAATAGCCTTCTTGGCTGCTTCCACCACCTGCTCTATCTCGCCTCTAACCGCTTTCTTTTCTGCTTCTGAAAGATTAGGATTTGCTTCCAAGTCAGCTAACTTAGCTACTAGAGTGAAATCTACGGTTGAACTTGCTATAAATTTGAAAAACTTATCTTCCTCGGTTACTGCTTGCTCTTGAATCACTTCCGCTTGCTCTGCTGTTGCTGCATTAACATCTAATTTCTGAATTGCATCCTCTGCTTCTGCAGCCTTCCTCCTTACAGACTCTTGGAAGCTTTTCTTTTGCTCCTCAGGCAGTAAATCGCTACTATCTACAAGTTTGTCAAACTCTGCTTTCCCATTTTGGATTTCATCTAGAAGTAAATCTTTGCCGACTGGATTGATAGAGTTGATGTCTGCCAATCCATCTTCTTTAGCTTGATCAATCCTTCTTTATCCTCAGCTGCGGCAATTTCATTCTGAGCCTTTGCAGCTGTTTGATTGACTTCGTCCTTAGCTGCTGCAAGCTCCTCATCTGACAAATTTGGATTATTCCCAAGATCTGTCACTTTCTCAGCCAGAAATGTGCCTACTTCCGTGTTAGCAGCCTCCCTAACCGTTGTCAAATCCTGATTTACTGGCGATGCAGCAACTGGGTTCTCTACTGCATTTGCCACTGGCTGTTCCTCATCCGCCGCCACCAAACTGTGACCCAAAAACAGAGCACAAATAAGGACTGACCCAACACCTAAAACAGACTTCCGAATAGAATATCGCAAAACTTTTTCTGTTCTTTTCATCTTTTTCTCCTCTGAACATATTTTATTATCCTGATCATTAATCCTGAATAAAAAGTCCAGTCAAACCTCCCATAAATCTTTAAACTACACTTTCTATTTGACTTCTGATAAGATTTTTTATTATTTTATCATATTAACCTTTTAAAACAAAACAATTATCGGCTTGATATATGTACATTAATTGTAAAATTGTCCAGTTTTTAAATAGACACGATGTCCAGAAATCAAACTAAAATTTTTCCATTTAACAATGTGTAAACTTTTTTAGTAAAAATTCTGGGCTATTTTCTAGCTTATTTAAGACAGAAAAAGTAAAATGGTATAGGAGGGATAAAATTATGGCTCTTAATACACGAGATAGGATTTTGGATGCATTTTTGAATTAGCAGATAAACAGCCAGATAGACCGCGTTTTACCTTTACAGAAATCGCTAAAGAAGCCGGTTTATCAAGACAGGCTATTTACAAACGACACTTTAATAACACTACTGAAATTATCGAATACATTCGCCAAGATATGGTGAAGCAAGCCTTTGCTCCCAACTGGAATAGCAACAAAGCTGAAGCGGACTTAGATCCTTTCACCTTTCTGGCTCAAACGATTCTTCCCGCTATTTATGAGCAACGCCAACGCATTAAAATATTATATACTAGTTCTGTCGATCCCCTGTGGAGCGATTTTATTACTGCCAGTTACAAGGACTGGATCGAGCAGAATTTAAATCTTGACCACCAAAAATTAGGTATTCCTGAAGACCTGGCCAATCAACTGCTGGCCGGCTGGATTAGTTCTCTTATCGAGAATTGGATCACTCAGGATGACCCCGTTCCTTGCAAGCAGTTTTCTAAGACATTTCTCAACCTTGTATCTTCACCCCTAACCAGCTTTGCTGCCTATGATAGTCCAGCTGGTCCTTCAAACAAAATTGTTATCGCATAACCAATTAGAAGAAAAGCAGAGAAATGGCAGAACCAGTCCTTGTAAGGGAAGACTGGTTTTTTATATTAAATTTTAAAAATAATTGGACATTTTCTCTATAAAGTGTTATCATTTTAGTTGACAAATGGTAAACTACTTTGTTGGAGTCTGCTCTATTTTTTTAGACATACCAGCAAGAACTTAATATAAAAGAAGGAAGGTACTTATGCCCCAAGATACTCGAGACAAAGTCGTCAATGCCTTAATTGAGCTGGCAGAGCAAAATCCTGAAAAGTCTTATTTTACTTTTTCAGAGATTGCTAAACAAGCCGGTCTATCGCGCCAGGCCATCTATAAAAAGCATTTTAGTAATGTTGAAGACATTATCCAATACATCCGCCAGACAATTATGGCTCCGTTTTTGCCCCTGTATGAAAGCTACGAAGAAGGAAATGGAGAAAATCCATTCTGCTTCTTGCCAAGCATATGATTCCTACCCTCTATGAACATAGGAAATGGATGAAGGTGCTCTACACTACAGCTATCGATCCTTTCTGGAGTGACTATCTATCTACCTTCTTCACTCAGTGGGTCGTACAAAATTTAGAAATTGACTCTAAGAAATTGGGGATTTCGAAAGAGATGGCTACTGAAATTGTCGTCAGATGGATTAATTCCCTCATTGAGATTTGGATCATCAAAGAAGACCCTATGCCTGCAGAGGATTTCGCCAAATTGTTCCTGAATGTGATTTCAACCCCTATGGATCAGTTTATAACGCCTCATAGTGAGTCCTAATTCAACTAAAATCTATAAAACCTGCCTAATTTAGGCAGGCTTTTTTGTCGGTAAAATTTCTTACTTTACAAAAGAAAAAAGAGCAGATGTTTTTCTGCTCTCATCAACTATATAGATTTTAACACCAAAAGCCAAGCTACGTTTAATCTACTCGATAATAGAAACTTCCTTGCTCATCAAAGCTATTCAGGCCAACCCCTGTCCAGATTCTATCTTGGCCAGCATCGGAGTTGTCTGTAAAGTTTTCCTTGTCTGCGACCTTAACTCCCTTAGGAAGAAACTCAATCAGAAAACCTCCGCTTTCTCCGCCGTAGACACCGCCAGCAGCAGTGCCATAGTCTGTCAGAGAAGCTCCGTACAATTCATAAACACTTGAAACCAAACCCTTGTCATCAAAAACAAGCTGGTTGCCAGAAGCATCCTGCCAGGTTCCTTTAACGCTGGCATAATTGCCATTTGCAAGTGCTGAAATGTCCATCGCTTCTTTCTTTTCCTTGTTTTTTTCTGTGCTTGCACTCTCTGAGCTAGTGCTGCTAGCCGCTGAAGATGCTGACACAGTTGATTGACTGGATACCTGTTCCACAGAACTTGTTACTGAGCCAGTACTGCTAGTAGGCGTCTCTGATTGATTCGTAGCACTGCTGTTTGAGCAAGCTGTCATAGCTAATAAAGCAGCTCCTGCTAGTAAAAAAGGTAAAGCTTTTTTCTTCATTTTTCTCCTCTTTCTCACGGTAAGATAAATCATGTGATTAGTAACATTATAGATTATTTTATCGCTTTTTACAAGAAGAATTCTAGCAGCTGGACAGGTGCAAAGCTACTAACTTTATTCACTCAGCTTCTGCCACATCCAGAACCCTGTAGATTGTTTTTGCCAGAGCTGCTTCATAATCTGATGCACCATAAGGCTTATCAGTCGTGACGTGGGCTGTCTGCTTTTCTAGGTCTACCGCCACATCTGACACTCCCTCCATAGATAGGAAGTGCTGGGTGACATGTTTAACACAGTTTTGACAAGATAAGTTTTCTAATTGAACTGTTTGTTTCATAGATTCATTCCTCCGTATATTTAGTCCATTTTAAAGCGTCCTAGACGCAGAGCATTGGCCACAACCGACACCGAGCTCAAGCTCATGGCCAGACCAGCCAACATCGGATTAAGCAAGGGGCCGCCAAAAAGATGCAGGATACCCATAGCAATCGGGATACCCAGTGTATTGTAAGCAAAGGCCCAGAAGAGATTTTCCTTGATATTGCGGATGGTCGCCTGACTGAGCTTGATAGCCTTGACCACATCCTGCAAATCACTATGCATGAGCACTACATCTGCCGACTCAATAGCTACATCAGCGCCTGATCCGATGGCAATTCCCACATCTGCCTGAACCAGAGCCGGCGCATCATTGATACCGTCTCCGACCATGGCCAGTTTTTTACCAGCTTCCTGCAAGTCTTTGATAGCAGTGGCCTTACCATCTGGCAATACACCTGCGATAACTTTTTGGATTCCAGCTTTCTGAGCAATAGCTATCGCTGTTTCTTCACGATCTCCTGTCAGCATGATAACTTCCAGCCCCATAGACTGGAGCTCTTGTACAGCCGACAGGCTGCTGGATTTCATCTCATCTGCTACCGCTAAATACCAGCCAGCTGTCCATCTACTGCGACAAACATGGCTGTCTTTCCTTCCTGGGATAGCCCCAACAACTGCCCTTGAAAGGCACTGCTATCAATGTGCTCTTCTTTCATCAATGACTCATTTCCCACCAGAAGCTGTCTGTCCTCAACCTGAGCAGCCAATCCTCGACCAACAATGGCCTCAAAATGGCTGACAGGCAGCAAGTCAAGTTCCTCCTCTTCAGCTGCTTCCAAGATAGCCTGAGCCAAAGGATGCTCAGAATGCTGCTCAGCGCTAGCTATTAGCTGCAACAAGTCGGAGCGATCAAAAGCACGCAAAGGTAACAAATCTGTCAGGCTGGGCTTACCAACCGTAATCGTCCCCGTCTTATCAAGAACAATAGTATCCAGTTGATAAGCTGCTTCCAAAGCTTGTCCAGACTTAATCAGAATTCCATTTTCAGCCCCTTTACCAGTCCCAACCATAATGGCTGTCGGAGTGGCTAATCCCAGCGCACAAGGGCAGGCAATGACCAGAACTGCGATAAAGATTGACAGAGAAAAGCCAAGGCTCTCACCAGCTAGAACATACCAGCCCAGCGCAGACAAAGCAGCCAAGCTCAGCACGATTGGGACAAATAAAGCGAAATCTTATCGGCCAAAGCCGCTATTGGCGCCTTAGACCCCTGCGCTTCCTCCACCAATCTAACAATCTGGGCTAAGGTCGTATCCGAACCCACCCTAGTTGCTTGGTAGTCAATACTACCATTTTGATTGATTGTTGCACTGGTAATGGTATCGCCGACCTTCTTTTCAATCGGGACACTTTCACCAGTCATCATGGACTCATCCACAAAGGTCTGCCCTTCCGTCACAAGGCCGTCTACCGGCATACGCTCCCCTGGCTTGATACGGATAATGTCCCCAACTCGGATATCCTCCGTATCAATGGTCACAGCTTCACCATAACGAATCACTGTCGCCTGACTAGGCACTAGCTCAAGCAAAGACTGAATTGCCTGAGACGTTCTCCCTTTAGCTGAACTTTCCAGATATTTCCCCAGAAGAACCAAGGCAATAATCACTGCAACCGACTCAAAATAGAGCTGATGAACAAAGGCATGATAGCCTAGAAAAACCTGACCGACCGAGTAGAGGCTGTAAAAAAATGCTGCGCCGGTTCCCACTGCAATCAGACTATCCATATTGGGATGTTGCTTGATAAGATTGCTAAATCCTCTCTGATAGAAGCCACGCCCAATCCACACAGCAGGCAGAGTCAAAAGAAGTTGTGACAGAACGAAGACCAAGGGATGCGCCATATGATCCAAGAAGCTGGGCAGAGGAAGACCGACCATACTGCCCATAGAGATATAAAGTAAGGGCAGAGCCGTGACCAAAAGAATTAGTAATTCTTGCTTTTTCCTTTCAATTCTTTCGCTTTCATTGCAGCCTCTTCGCTCACATCGGACGGTCGGTCTTTTTCTTTTTCTTCTGCCTGATAACCAGCCTCGGCTACTGCATCCAGCACTTGCTGGCTATCAAATCCTGCCTTAGGCAGCAAACTGAGACGTTCTGTCGCCAAATTGACACTGACATCCTCAACCGTTTCTAAATCTTTGACCGCCATCTCCACTGTCATAGCACAAGATGCACAGGTCATTCCTGATAGCTTGTATTCTTTTTTCTCACTCATCAATGCGTCTCCTTTCCATGCCCGCACCGACACTGACCTTGCGGACAGTGGCATTTGATTTTTAGCGGAGCCGAGGCTCTTTTCTTATCAATGACTTGGCTGAGTCGCTCCAAGTCCCCTTGACTGAACTGACTTCTCTCAATCATCGAAATCAAAAGATCTCCGTGTTTAGTATTACAGATATTGTCAAAAAGCGCCTGCCAAGTACTTTCCAGATGATCCTCTTCTAAAATCCGAGCATCGTAGTAAAACTTACCCTCTATCTTTTCCATAGCGATAAATTCTTTTGTCTTCAGACGATTCAAAAGAGTCTTGATGGTTGCCGGCTTCCAGGAAAAATCAGCTTCCAAACGAGCTATAATCTCTGTACTGCGACTGTGTGGATAAGCCCACAGCACACGCATCACTTGCCATTCTGCTTGGCTAATATTTTGCTGTTCCATTGTTTAACACCTCCTTATCATTTACATTTGTAATCCAGCTTTTTATTAGTTTACATCTGTAATCATAATTTGTCAAGTATTTATCATCATTTACCGATATACAAAAAAAGAAGGCAGGATGGTCCCGTCTTCTTACTTTATTTATATTAATGCGCCAACATCTCTTGGGCAATTTCTTGACCTGTCAACTTACTTGGATAGTAGGTTGGCCAGTTTTCCAACTCGTCAAAGAGTGCTTCCTGGCTTTCGCCACCATAGAAGATATGGAAATGAGCCGCCTTAGTTGGTGCAATGTTGTGATCGCTAAACTGAACATACTTGTACTCCCCAGCATCCTCGTCTGTCGCTTCAAACATGAAGCGTACTCCTCGATTTCCCTTAGGGTAAGTCAGAGTGTGCTTGCCAACGTATTTATAAGTATATTTCTTAGATTTTCCATCTACCACAAATTCCATGGTCTTGTCTGTGATATTGATATTGGAAACATCCGTTTTGTAGCCCTTGTCATAGTAGTCCTTGTATTCAGCTGCAGTCATTTTTCCAGTCAGCTTAGCCTTGTAGTCAAAGACTTGGTCCAAGGTCCCGTCCTTCAGATAAGGGTAAACAGACTGCCACTCGCCAGCATAGTCAGACAAGGTCCGATCCTTGACAGCACTGTCTTCAAAGTAGCCGTTTTGGACTGTCTTATCGTCTTCTTCCTTCTCGGCTGCAATCTCCGCTCCCTCTTGGTCAGTTGTCTTCTTGAGAGCCTTTAGATTGGCCTGCATGATAGAAATATAGTCCGCTCCATCCTTGGTCTGCTCTTCGGTCAAGCTTTCCAACGGATTCAAGACATCAAGTTCTACCCCTGTTTCCTTAGCCAGAGTAGAAGCCAAAGCCTGAGAGGCATTCTCTTCAAAGTAGATATACTTGATTTGATTTCTTGATATACTCAGTCAATTCCGCCAAGCGCGAAGCGGATGGCTCACTGTCTGGTGAAAGTCCAGAAATTGGCACCTGCTTCAAGCCATAGTCCAATGCCAGATAGTTAAAGGCTGCGTGCTGAGTGACAAAGCTCTTTTGCTTGGCATTTGCCAACCCATCTTCATATTCCTTGTCCAAGGCTTCCAGCTTCTTGATATAAGCCGCTGCATTTTTCTCAAAAGCAGCTTTCTTGTCAGGATAAGACTTGCTCAGACTATCACGGATGTGCTCCACCATTTTAATAGCCCGCTTCGGAGATAGCCAGACATGAGGATCATAGGCATGATGATGTCCCTCTTCACCATGGTCGTGGTCTTCTTCCTCTTCACCACCAGGCAGCAAGAGCATATTTCCTGTTGCCTTGATAACCGTTTCTTCCTTATTTTTCAAAGTTTTTAACAGTTCAGGAACCCAAGTCTCCATATTTTCATTTTCATAGACAAAGGCATCTGCATCCTGAATAGTCGCAACTGCCTTAGCTGAAGGCTCATAATCATGCGGCTCTGTACCAGCCCCGATTAGAAGTTCAACATTGGCCTCATCTCCAGCGACCTGCTTAGTAAACTCATAAACCGGATAAAAAGTTGTGACAATATTGAGCTTGCCATCTGCATTTTTTTGATTGGAACAAGCTACTAAGAAAATACTCAGTAAGCCTGCTAATAGTAAGCTAATTTTTTTCATTTTCTGCTCCTATTTCATAATTTTTTTGACTAGATTGACCAGCAAGAACAAGCTGACAAAGATAATCGTAATGCTGGCACTAGCTGGTGTCTCTGCATAGTAAGAAATATAAAGTCCAGCAATCATACCAAAGAAACCAATGGCATTTGCCAGCAAAATGACCGATTTGAAATTTTTCCCAATCCGCAAGGCAATACTAGCCGGCAAAACCATGATGGTCGAAACCAGCAAGGCTCCCGCAGCTGGAATCATGAGGGCAATCGCAACACCCGTCACGATATTAAAGAGAATAGACATGGTCCGCACAGGCAGCCCATCCACAAAGGCCGTATCCTCATCAAAGGTCAAGATATACATGGGGCGAATGAAGAGGAAGGTCAAGACAAGCACGACGGCCGCAATGACAAAGAGCGAAATCACCTGCTCCGTGCTAATAGTCACGATAGAGCCAAATAAATACTGGTCCAGACTCATGGAACTGGAACTCTTGCCTTTACTCATGACAATCAAAGAAATCGCCAGACCTGTTGACATGAGAATAGCAGTACCGATTTCCATAAAATTCTTATAGATAGTTCGCAGATACTCTAAGAAGACTGCTGCGGCAATGACGACAAGCACCGTTGTGAGAGTGGGCGATAGTCCAAGAACCAATCCAAAAGCTACACCTGCCAGTGAAACGTGACTGAGCGTGTCACTCATAAGACTCTGCCGACGTAAAATCAGGAAGGTCCCCAGAATCGGTGAGAAGAGGCTCATGGCAATAACTGCCAAGAAGGCTCGCTGCATAAAATCATAGGAAAATAGATTAAGCATGACTCGCCTCCTGATTATTGTCGCTTTCATGCACATTGAAACAGCGCCAAGGCGAGTCCTGATTACGGACCAAGTGAATGTTGCGGTCAGCATATTTACGAACTTCTTCTGGATCGTGTGTGATCATCAAGACAGCTTTTCCATGCTGATGAGCACTATGGTGCATGAGCTTGTAAAATTCATCCTTACTGCCTGCATCCATACCCGTTGTCGGCTCATCCAGTACAAAAATATCCGGATCCGAAGCAAACATCCGAGCAATCACAGCCCTCTGCTTCTGCCCACCAGAAAGAGAACCAATTCGCTTATCTCGATGTTCCCACATTCCAACCGACTCCAGACTTACCTTGATATGCTCCTCATCATGCTCATTCAAACGACGAAACCAACCCTTGCGCGGATAACGTCCCGACTTGACAAACTCATATACCGTACTAGGAAAACCAGCATTAAAACTGGCAATCTGCTGAGGAAGGTAAGCAATCCGCAATTTCTTGCCTCGCACATTAGTCTTGGAAATCTTCACTTCCCCATGCTTAGGCTGCAAAATACCTAAACTAGCCTTGATAAGTGTCGTCTTAGCAGCTCCATTCTCCCCCGTCAAAGTTACAAACTCACCGCTGTCTAGAAAATAATGAATATGCTCTAGCACAGGCTCCTTGTCATAGTAAAAGGAAAGATTATCCACTGTGATATATCTCATTTACCAATCTCTCCCACTAAGGCTTCCAAGAACTTCGCAATCACTGCCTGTTCACTAGCAGAAAACTGCTCTGCCAATTTTTGATAGGTCTCCAAAGTATGCGAATGATGATGCTGGTGTTCCTTTGCAATCGGCTGAGCTAACTCAGTCAAACGGTAAAAGGTAACCCGTGCATCTCTTTTATCTTTAAAGGCTTGCAGCATCTCTTGTCGAGCCAAAGATTTCACAGCCTTGGTCACAGCAGCTTGACTCACATTCAGTTTTTTGGCTAAATCAGAATTTGTCAAAGATTCCTCAGACAAAAGCATCAAAATATGCTCCTGCGTATTGGTTAAAGGCACATCACTCGTGCAAGAACCAATCAGAATCTCATGCTGATTTTCTGCTTTCAAAATAACTTCATTTAAAAATTGATCGATCTTCTGCGCTAAATGAGTCATTTCTTCCCTCCTTCTCTTAACCAGTTAAAGCTTTACTGGTTAATTATACCACAAAAAAGAAAAGAGTCAAGAATTTTCAGTAAAAGTAAGATGCTTTTCACAAAAAATATTTAATCATACAATTAGATTCTTAAAACCTAAATAAAAACACAATCAGAGAATAAAAAGGAACAAACCAAGCCGCCTCTTATTAGAATTCTAGATCTTATAAGGCATTCAATTATAAAATTCTTCCGTAACCATTACACGAGTTAGGTATAAATTTACAAGCAAAATCACAGTACAACCTTCTTCCACTTAGCTTGCAAGTAAATACTACAGAAAAGACAAAAAAACGAAGCTAAACACTTCGCTAAACTTAAGCTATACCGGCGGCCGGGGTCGAACCGGCACGTCCTTGCGGACACTGGATTTTGAGTCCAGCGCGTCTGCCAATTCCGCCACGCCGGCTCAAGTTTTTAACTGGGGTAGCTGGATTCGAACCAACGCATGAGGGAGTCAAAGTCCCTTGCCTTACCGCTTGGCGATACCCCAATAATATTAAATAGGCGAGTGATGGGGATCGAA